>Ga0172379_10000020_pt1 | contig 404888 bp, 367 predicted proteins | sample GrowelOW334metaG_FD_119756 | JGI IMG/M metagenome (GOLD analysis project Ga0172379, IMG submission 119756) | Groundwater microbial communities from an aquifer near a municipal landfill in Southern Ontario, Canada - Groundwater well OW334 metaG | ecosystem: Environmental > Aquatic > Deep... | reverse complement strand
TTGTTCATGAAGAGACTTATTACCAATGCTGGCTAAAACCGGGGGAATATTTGAGGCGATACCCCCGAAAGTAATTGGATAACCGGTGGTATTTACCACTCCATTCTCATCTACCACATAGAGGTAGGCCGACTCACCGTCGGTGAAAGTGCCTTGGTTGACGGTGAATTGAATCTGGTCGTCATTCCAAGTGGTGTGGGGTATTTGAATCTCACGATGAGTGTTCGTATCCCAGGTTGAGGTATTGCCGATCTCGACACGGGCTTGGGTGGTGTCCACATAAAGTTCGCTGGTATATGTTTTAGACTCCTGCTGAGCGTTTTCAGCTCGCCAATAGTTGCCGATATATAGCATACTAAGATCGAGGGGAGTCACTAAAAGACTACCGCATCCAGGACCCGTTTCTGATACGGTCTGTAAATCTTCACGAAACCACTGCACCCAATCGTTGCCATTTATAGTCCCCGCATCAATGTATCTTTCCGAACGCACCCAACCCGAGAACTCGTTTTCCCACCAGGGTGACATATCATACCAGGTACTGCATGAGGCAATCTGATTGCGGTCGTATCCGACCATGAGGCCCTGTCCATTGCTGGGTTGGGACTCACAGCGGGCTTGAGGAAGGTAAATATAATCACCCGCATCGGCTTCGAACCTGCTCCAAAGCTTTACATTGGTGCTGTATTTGGCATCACCGCTGATGTCGTCCCGGTGGATGTACATGCTAGTGTACATGTGCTTATAGGGCGGGTTTATTTCTTGCAAACCTATATTTTGGTTGTAGTCGGTTACGTCATAATGCTGGGTAGCAACGACGTCGCCCATAACGCGTTGTGACTCGGTTGAATAGTACGGGTAGTGCACGAATGCTTGTGTAAACCATCCGCCACTGGCCTGATCATTTATACGTTGTCCGATCGTCCCGTCTTGGAAGTCGTCATAACGTAGGGGTTCGACCGGGCTTTTTACTCCAAACCCAGTTCCGTTAATGGTTACAATCTGACCGTTCTGTATGGCACTAGGAGCATAGTCAATTACAGGAGTCGTATCGGCTTTGGCTGGCGTGGGACGGTTAGTTAAAATAAATACAAAACCGATCATCACAACAGTGACTGCATACAAAAGTAAACTATTTGGTTTACGATCGACAATAAAAAAACAACGCGTCACGTTGTCTCTTTTTGGTTTGGTATCGTTTGATAACATGAATATTTTATCACTCTGTACTATCTTTGTGGCAATTATTCCTTAGTCAATAAGGTAATTATAGCTGAAAAACGACGTTTTGTCAAAGAGAATTGCTGGCACGAAAGAAGTCAATTAACAGTTGGGTTGATTTACCGTTTTGGCTCCCATAATTCAATCGCGGTTGGGGGATGATTTGCGTCTAGCCGTTTTAGTATAGCCGATGCTTCACCGGGTGCAGCCGGACGAGGTTGGGAGTAATCATCAATAATAATTGGTGAGAACGCGGCTTGTTCAACGCCATCTTCGTCGACAATTATTTTTGCGGTTACACCATGGCGGGTATCTTCCGACCACATCTGGTCAAACACAAAATTACCCAGGCTGTACATAATCAATTTGTCTTTGTATGTTTCGATCGTTTGAACTACATGCGGATGATGGCCGATCACCAATTCCGTGCCGGCATCGATAGCGGCATGGGCGAAATCGGTTTGTCGATTATTTGGTGCGGAAGTATATTCCGTACCACTATGCATTGAGACAATCACAAAGTCGACCGTCGGCTTAATGGCGGCGATATCTTTTTTTAGTTCGGTAATATTCATTAGGGCGGTACCGGCTCGGTTGGCACTAGCACCGTAGGAGGCAGGAACCACATCGGTATCGTTGTAGGCCAGGAAGGCTAATTTAATCCCGTTACGTTCGATGATAGCCGGTTGATGCGCTTCGATACTGTTGGATCCGGCTCCGGCATAAGAAATACCGGCCTTTTTCAAATAGCTGAATGTATCCAAAAGACCATTCTGGCCAAAGTTTGGAGTGTGATTGTTGGCCAATGAAACGACCTGGAAGTTAGCCCGCTTCAAAGCATTCTCCACGCCGGGATCAGCGCGAAAACTCATCATGCCGGCAGTAATGTTGGGACCAGCCGTAATCGACGTTTCCAGATTACCAAAAGCAAAATCAGCTGAATTGAGATATTCGTTTGTTTTAGCGAACGGATAATTAAAACCATATTTACGTATTTTATCCGACACAGTTCGAGATAGCATAATGTCACCAACCGCGAAAAAAGTCAGTTCACGCTTGGATTCAATGGCGGGCAGTGGTTTGGTGGGATTGTTTGGGGTAGTTGGTTCGTTGGCTATGTCCGTCGGGAGTGCGTTAGTCGTTGGTTTTGCCTGGAATAAATAAACGCCGGCGCACAACCCAAAAAACATCAGTAAACAGATTGTCCAAACTGGAAGTAGGGATACTAATTGTGTTTTAAGTTCAGCCGATGGAGCCATATACGATAATGCTATCATCGTTGACATAGGCTGGCAAACTGTTTTGCTTGAAAATTACAACACTCCACATTTCAATTGTAGTGAGGTATAATAAAACGTAATCTACTATGACCGCCTGATCCCGTCTGACTGCCTTAACCGGGAGTATATACAGCTGGTCGTGGTGGAGGGACTTGCCGCGAGCCACAGCGGGTTCGTGGTCCGCCTTGGGCGGAAACCCTCGACTTCCTGTTTCCAAGTCCAACTGCGCTGACCGGTAGTATATACAGCTGGTCGGGGTGGAGGGACTTGAACCCTCGACCTCCTGCTCCCAAAGCAGGCGCGCTAGCCAACTGCGCCACACCCCGTTATCATACTACCAACGATCGCTTATACTTTGGGTTCATTCAAAAAAACTCTGGTGCCGAGGGCCGGAATCGAACCGGCGACGCAAGGATTTTCAGTCCTTCGCTCTACCAGCTGAGCTACCTCGGCTTATTGTCAGTACTTTTTAAAATAATTTTCCTTCGCTCTTCCGGGGCAGCACCTGCTACTGCTCTGAGCAGTCGATGCTTACGGCGCCCTGCGGGCTTGTTCGCTTCTGCCCGCCCCGCTTTGCGTGGCCCAGCTGAGCTACCTAGACATGGCCCCGCCAGACGAAGCCTTGGCGTAGGCTGGTGGGCGATCCAGGACTCGAACCTGGGACCTCGTCATTACCTGCCCGCCGTACGAACGCTATAAATAACTGCTTCGCTCTGGTGGGCGATCCAGGACTCGAACCTGGGACCTCGTCATTATCAGTGACGCGCTCTAACCACCTGAGCTAATCGCCCATGAGGGTAGCGAATTCAGCTATTTATCTGGCAATGTTCTCCCTACTTCGGCAGGCGGGTCAGTGACGCGCTCTAACCACCTGAGCTAATCGCCCTTACAATTTCAATTATTTAATGATCCTTTCTTACGCCGCCTCACGACCTGAGTCCCGATGCGATTACTTCGTAATCGATCGGGATCCCGATTCCCGCAACGGGACATCGGGACTAATCGCCCGAATTAATAATATATTTGAAAAAAGCCATTTAGTGACTATCACAATTTAGCAGAAAATAGTATATTTGACAAGGGTCGGTATTGTCCGGGTTAGCTATTTCATGATAATAGAACACATTCTAGTTTATTGCCATAATGAAAAGAAACGAAAGACGGGACTATTTCGATAAGTTTCCCAGGCGCCGACTCACCTGGCGGATTTTGTTAATATTACAGATTGCAGGTTTGGGGATGGTAGCAATGGCCATGCCATACTTCATTCGTCACTTATCAAAAAATGTGGCACCGATTTCAGTTGATGGGTTATTGAATGATCGAATATATTCTTTGGTAGGCTCCATCTTATTTCTTAGCCTGGTCGTCTTAAACACGCTAGCCGTAATAGGTATCTGGCGCATGTATCGGTTGACTCAAGCATATCTGATAATAAAATTATCAGTCGCCATATTTTTAATACTATCAGTATTTATTTTCGCGGCTGATTATTATGTTTTGTTTGCTTACATACCGCTACTTGGTTCGTTAGTATTTATGAACTGTGCGTATAGTCGCTTGATCGCGAGACCGTAATATTATCATGGTAAAAAAAGAAACCCCCAACCGCAGCAGAGCCGTCAGTCAGGGGAATGTGGGTTATATCGTCGTGGAGGTGAACGTCACCGCCTCTGGGGTGACGTTGATGGTGGCATAGCCGGGATGGCCGATGCCGCATTGGAAGCCCCAGGCGGCCGGGATAAACCATGTTTTGAACGGAATCAATCCAAGCGCGGCCACATCGCGCCGTGCTTGGGCCGCAAAGTGCGCGTCACCGAATGTGACCGCGTGAATGGTGTACCAGAACCGCCGCAGTACCGGGTCGATCATCACGCTCACCCGATGGGTGAATAGAACCACTCGACCGATCGGCGCGTCCATGAGCACCTGCTGCAGGAACTCATCCTGGCGGCGCATTAGGTCGAGGTAGTAGGAATTATTCAGCCTGTAAAACTTCTCCCGCCAGCGGATGAGGTCGCAGTCGAGCCAGACAAACGTCCAGCCTTCGACCACGGTGCTACCCCAGAGCGGTCCGACTCGCTCGAGCCATTGCGTGATCGCATCGGGATCGTACCGTCCCCCGATTTCACGCTGTAGGATTAGCCCGGGTCTCGGTACCAGGCTATTCCAGGTTAGCCGGGGGAAGGGATGAGGGTGGCCGATAAGCAGGCGGATCAACCAGACAATGAAACGAAAAGGCCACCACTTCACATGAGGGAAATAATCAACTCCATCCCAGTACCCCAATTCGTGTTCGGAAGGTACTTGGAAGAGGACTCGCTTGGCTAGCCTGGGTAGATAGCTAAGCAATTCCGCCATCACCGCGCGTCCGGCGAGACCGTGGCCGCCACGCTCCTCGACACCGTGGATGGTGTCACCTACCGTAATAACCGAGTCGAACTTGTAAGGCCCGACCACGGACACCAGCTTCTCCATCGCGGCGACGCTGGTCTGCCGCAGCTTGGCGACAATCCAGCGCACCAGCCACAGCGGTATCCAGCGCCGCTGCAGCAGCCATGGCATGAATTGAAGCCGTAACTGTTGAGTCGAAAGTGACTCCACATGACTGATCAAATGAACATCCGAAACCACCAGTATCTTGGACATGGCCGGAACCCTCCTCTATCGTTCGGGCAACCCAAGTCGATTTCGTGAATAGGGAATAATACAGGAAAAGAGGCAGATTGTCAATAGCCACTGTAATAACAAAAAACCCGTTGTTGAAACGGGAATGTTGTTTGTTGCCCAGTACCACGGGGGTACTAGGTTTGTTAACCTCGTCAGTCGCGACTGACGGGGGTTGACATTCCGAAAGGTGATAAGAAAGGCAGTGACATGTATCATCCGAAGATGATCCATGCATCGACCCTTTTATAGGGTCCGTTACCCACCGAGGTAACGGGGTTGGTCAGTACCAGGCGCTTGCGCGTCGGTACTGACTTTTCTCCCTAGAAAGGAGGTGATCCATCGACAGCTTCCGCTACCGATGCCTTGTTACGACTTAGCCCCTATCATCGGACCTACCTTGGATCCCCGAAGGAAGCTTCAGGTATTTCCGACTCTCTTGGCTTGACGGGCGGTGTGTACAAAGCCCGAGAACGTATTCACCGCGCCGTGGCTGATGCGCGGTTACTAGCGATTCCAGCTTCATGGAGGCGAGTTGCAGCCTCCAATCCGAACTGAGGGAAGGTTTGTTGAGATTAGCTTCGTCTCGCGACTTCGCAACTCATTGTTACTTCCCATTGTAGCACGTGTGTGGCCCAGGGCGTCAGAGGACCATGCTGACTTGACGTCATCCCCACCTTCCTCCACCTTATCGGTAGCAGTCTGACATGAATAATTTAACATGTCACGGGGGTTGCGCTCGTTAGAGGACTTAACCCAACATCTCACGACACGAGCTGACGACAGCCATGCAGCACCTGTCACCGGGTTCCTTGCGGCACTCCAACCTTTCGGCCGGATTCCCGGGATGTCAAGCCCTGGTAAGGTTCCTCGCTTATCGTCGAATTAAACCACATGCTCCACCGCTTGTGCGGGCTCCCGTCAATTCCTTTGAGTTTTAGCCTTGCGGCCGTACTCCCCAGGCGGAACACTTAACGCGTTAGCTTGGTTAAACGATACTGAGAGGGTCGATTCTCCCAATACCTAGTGTTCATCGTTTACGGCGTGGACTACTGGGGTATCTAATCCCATTCGCTCCCCACGCTTTCGTTCATATAGCGTCAGGAATGTTCTAGCAAACTGCCTTCGCCATTGGCGTTCCTACCGATATTAACGCATTTTACTACTACACCGGTAGTTCCGTTTGCCTCTCCCATCCTCGAGCTCGCCAGTTTCCTCGGCAGCTTCGGGGTTGAGCCCCGAAATTTAACCAAAGACTTAACGAACCGCCTGTGAACTCTTTACGCCCAATAAATCCGGATAACGCTCGGGGCCTTCGTATTACCGCTGCTGCTGGCACGAAGTTAGCAGCCCCTTATTCTCCAGGTACCATCAAAATTTTTCCCTGAAAAAAGTAGTTTACGACCCGAGGGCCTTCATCCTACACGCGGCGTCGCTCCCTCAGACTTTCGTCCATTGGGGAATATTCTCGACTGCAGCCTCCCGTAGGAGTCTGGGCAGTTCTCAGTCCCAGTGAGGCGGGTCGTGCTCTCACACCCGCTATCCGTCATCGCCTTGGTGAGCCATTACCTCACCAACTAGCTGATGGACCATAGGCCCCTCCCGAAGCGATCTTGCGACCTTTACCCCAGTACCATATGGTACTGGGCCACATCCGGTATTAGCCCATCTTTCGACGGGTTATTCCGAACTTCGGGGTAGGTTACCAATGTGTTACTCACCCGTTTGCCACTCGCCTACACTCATCGCTACGCTCGAGTTCTCCATCCTCCGTAGCAGTAGACTGCCACTGCGGAGGACGGGCGGCGAGCGCAGCTCCCTATTGGTTAGGGTAGCTTGCGCGCCGAAGCTCGGAACGAAGTGAAGAGCGTAGGCGCGTTCGACTTGCATGCCTAAGACACGCCGCCAGCGTTCATCCTGAGCCAGGATCAAACTCTCATTAGAATGAGAGAGTGTCATTCCGTTTAAGGAATGAAGCTCTATTATTTCTTGTTGTCTCGCTCAAACCGTTCGTGAGAAGCGGTTGAGGAGACGGAATTGAATTGATTGAAGCCTTTCTTATCACTTTTCGGTTGTCAACGTGCATTTTTTCTTCGGTAGCACTTCGCAAAAAGTACGGGGGACAGTGTCGCCCGTAGCCTTGGCGTAGGGCGAAGAAAAAACAGTGATACCCAATATGATTTGATACCCCTGTTTTTTCTCCGAGCGGTCAAAGGAACTGATGGTGGTTAACCTTGGGTCAAATGTTGTCTCCCCGGTTAATACTAAACGGTTTTGTTTGAAAACCCCGACTTTTCTGTAGCACTAGTACTATAAGGTATTTCCAAAAGGCTGTCAAGCGATGCTCGGTATAGATTAACAGGCGCCAAAATGTTTAAAATACAGCCCATTCAGCACCCAGACCGTACCGGCGGTAAAAGAAGATCCCGCGCACGGCGGCTACCAGAATCAGACTTCCATACTAAAACGAATACCCAAGCTATTCAATAATGATGGATACAAAACGACCCGGTGTTTCTCGCTAGGTCGTTTCGGACAGCTGGTATACAAACCAGTCTAGAGTTTATTGGGTAGACGCATTCATACTATAGACGTCTTTCGTCAATGCCCACCAAAGTGAGGTATGAGTAACAAGGGGTTTTGAATCAGAATCCTTCGCAATAGTCATCACGTCATTTTCGATATCCACGATTGACCACTTTCCGGGAGTGTATATATAACCACTCCATTTGGTGTTATTTCTCGGAATGCGCAATATCTTTGTCTGTCCGTTTTCTTTGTATACTTCAAGAGTGGCCAGCATGGGTCCATACCCTCTTTCGGGTAGTTGGAACGGGTCGTTGTTTGTTGGATGGTAGGCGGACAAGGCATAGTCAGGTGCCAAAGCGGAATAAGAATAGGTCTTGAATGCAGCGGCGAACGGTTTGTTAAATTGATAATAGACTCCCAACACGGCTACGGTGAATCCGAAAAACGCAAAGATACTAATCGCGGTGATACCCACTCGTTTCCAGGGCGATACACTCATTTTGAAGATAAACCAAATGATGCCCGCCAGCCCGATCAGTAGAACCGGAAAGATGACGTACCAAGTGATCATGTTTGTGCCAAAGTTGTTCATGTCTTGTATTTTAGGTATTAATACTAAATGTATATGACTTGGTTGATAGTAAGAAATCGCTCTGACGACAGTTTTGTTAGTCGTCAGAGCGCTGGTCGGTGGTTACGGACAGCTGCCGCTCCATGGTTCCGGTTCGCCCGCTCCATTGAACTGCAGACAACCGAGTTGGGTGGTTCCACTGACGCACTTTGATGGCCAAGTGTGAGACTCGATTCCTACGCCGTTCAGCCAGGCATTTCCGATGTAACCACACCCGGGAGGAATGTTGTAGAAAATGACATTGCGATATCCATTAACCAGAGTCACGTTGGTGTTTTGAGCCCTTAGCACCCCGTTCTGCCAAGGTTGAACCGTGTAACTGACGCCATACGAGGGTCCCTTGATGGCGACTCGTGCCGTGTCAGCCTGAGCAACGGACGCGACGACTCCGATCGCGATCACCGCGAAGAGTAGTAGAACACAGAGATTCTTCAGTTTCATAACTTCTCTTGGTCTCCTTTTAGGTTTCGTGTTGCACAGTGGCTGGTAGTGTGGCGAGTGAACATGGAAAGTCTTTTTGCTACCTCCTTCCCATTTGTTCTCCATGCCAACGTCAGTCGTTTGGCTACAGATAACTTTGCGGATGTAAGGAACGATTCAATTCACCAAGAACTGACGAATCGCCCACGACCGTCATTATACACATTACCAATAGGGGGGGGTCAAGATGGAATCTACGGAAAATGGCAGTAAATGGCTATTCTGCGCCCAAACCATACCGACGGTAGAAGAAGATACCCCAGACGGCCGCGGTCATAACAGTCAGTCCCAGAATCAAGACGACAACGTTGAGATTAACTAGGTTGGTAATGGCGCCAATGATCAAAATCGGAGCCAGCCCGGCTAGGTTCATAAAGGTATACAATCCGCCGAAGACCCGTCCGCGGTCAGCCGGCTCGGTGCGTTCCTGGAGGGTGGTCTGAACCGAGACGATAATAAACGGATCTGCGAAGCCGGATAGAAATGCCAGAATAGATACAATAATCGGAGCGAATGCTTCCTGGGAAATTGATACACCCAACGCCGTTAGAGCCGAATGTCCAGCCGTCCAAAAAGCCAAAGAGAGCAGGGCCAGCCCGTTGATAATCATGCCGCCGGTGATCATCTGGCTCTTGGCGACGCGATGCTTGATAGTGTTGGCTAACAAGACGCCCGCAAGCGCGCCGACGCCGACGGGTAGAATTAAATAAACGCTGATCTTGTCGAGGTTAAACTTCAAAAAGTTTTCAGCGAAGGCCGGTGCCATAGATAAGAAGCCGCGCTGGATGCTGAATACAATAGCCATCTGGATCATCACGAATCGGATGACCCGGTTGGTAAGAATTATTCTCATGCCTTCGGTCAGGCGATGACGGAAGTCGGCCCAGTCAATCAGCCGCAGACTGCGTTGGGCGGCGTCGCGCAGATGCTCAACAAGGGGAGGCAGCCAGCCCGACAGTAATGACGCAATGCCGTAAAGCACCATGACGCAAATAAATAGGTTGGTGGAGTGCCAGCGCTGAAGCAGCGGGCCGGCAATCGTATAGCCGATTAGAAAAGTGGTATAGCTGGTAAATGAGTAAATGCTGTTAGCCGTGAATAAATGCTCCTTGTCGACCAGCGTGGGAATCGAGGAAACTTCGGCCGGACTGAAAAATTGAGCCAGCACCGACAGGATAAAGGCGACTCCCAACAGTACCCAGGCTTGTTCATGAAATATGATCGCCATGACAACCAGAAAAAAACGAGTCAGGTTTGATAAAAACATGATTGTTTTGCGATTATGGGTGTCGGCAACCACGCCCGCTGCCGCGGATAGTAGGATGGGCGGTACGCCAATCAGCACCAACAACAGACTGACCATAAAACTGGAATGGGTCAGCTGGTAGATCAGTATCACAAGGCTGAAGTTTAGTACATTCTCGGCCAGCTTAGAACTGGCCTGGGCGCCCCAGAGCTTGAGGAAGTTTCGATATCTCAAAATGCTCACGTAACGATGGGTGCGGGTGGCGGGTGATGCGGACAAGTTTTCGGATTGAACATCCATGAGTTATTTTCTTTTTCGCTTTTTGAGCAAATCCTGAGGAATATCGGTGAAAGTGGCACTTGGCCAAGAATCAACTTCTTGCTCCGTAACATCATAATTTTGCTGGTACGCGATTTCGACACTGCCAAACAAGGCTCGTTCCCACTCCAAACCTAAAGCTGCGGCAGTTTTGCGAACTTCTACTTCGGTAGGTGCCTCGATTTCCAAAAAAGTGGGTATCCAGGGCCAGGTGTCAATGGTAATCTCAACCGATTGGTATAACCACTGCTCGCGGCGGGTTTCCTGGTAGGATCTTAGAACCAATCCAATATCCAGCAGAAATTCACAAGCACGATCAAAATCATCTACCCGTACCGAAACTTCTTTTGTGCCTTGTAGTGTACGGTTATTAAGTTGCTTATAGGCCAATGTGATTTTGCCATTTTCTTCACGAACCCAAACACAGCCGCCAACCCGCTCCATGTGATGATCGGGGGAATCGAAAATCTTTCTCTTTTGTAATTGTTCAGAGTAAACGCAGCGTGCTCCAATTTGCTTCAATGTATTTCGTATCGCGCCCGGATCAATGTCTAAGAATTTAGCTTCGATTTCGGTCTTCATGGCCGTGGCTTTTTTATACGCTGATTTGCTTTGCGCCAGTTGGCAATGGCTGAATGGTCACCTGACAATAAAATCTTCGGTACCCGTTGGCGGCGGAATACTTCCGGGCGGGTGTAGTGGGGGTATTCCAGGGTCTTTAAATCTTGAGAAAAAGACTCGTCATGGCTGGAGGTTTCATCACCCAGCACGCCAGGTAGCAAGCGGCTGACGGCGTCCACTACGACCATGGCGCCTAGCTCGCCTCCGGTCAGCACGTAGTCGCCGATCGACAGCTGTTCATCCACCAGTGAGCGAATGCGTTCGTCGAAACCCTCATAATGACCGCAGATAAAGATCAATCGTTTGAGTTCGGAGTATTGGCGGGCGATAGGCTGATTAAAAGTCCGTCCCTGAGGTGTGAGCAGAATAACTTTCGTATCCTTAAGTTTGTGCGGTGCCACGGCGCGCAGTTTTTTCAAAGCCTTGAAAACCGGTTCTACTTTCATCACCATGCCGGGCCCGCCGCCATAGGGACGGTCGTCGGTGGTGCGGTGTCTGTCGGTCGTATAATCCCGCAGGTCGTGTATGACTATATTAATTCGGCCGCTCTTCCGGGCGCGGTTGATTATGCTGGTGTTGAAATATGATACAAAAATATCGGGAAACGTGGTCAGGATGTCGAAGCGCATGGAAGCAATTCAAAATGTAAAATGCAAAATGCAAAATGAATGTAACCCCGCCCAGCGGGGAATCACATGTTTTGAATTTTGAATTGTACAATTTTACATTTCTCAACAAATCGCTGGCCGAATTGTACCATAAAACAAGCAAATTGTCCTCACGATAAAAAAACAAAAACCGCCAGTTAAGCCAGCGGCTGTTGTCCTCTCGTTATCAGGAACATGGTTTCTGATTTCTAACTTCCGATTTCTGACCTCTGCTAGTTATAGTTTCAGATCGTCCATATCGGCGTCAACCGCGGTTGGTTGCGTCTCCTGCGGCGCCTCTTCCATCATCTTGCTCTTACGGTGACCTTCAGGTTCATAGATCTTGAGGTTCACTCGGGCGTGGTGCTTGGCACCGACGACCCGGAGCAGCGTGCGAAGCGCTTTGGCGGTCTGGCCTTGGCGGCCGATCACCTGGCCCAAATCTTCTGGATTGACTTTGAGAGTGATCAACACTCCCATTTCATCAACCATGCGATCGGTCGTGACGTCTTCCGGACGGTCGACGAGGCCCTTCACGCAATACTCGACAAACTCTTGATCTTGTTCTTTAGCCATTACATCGTTGCGGTTAATTGTTACGAGCTGATAGCCGGAGATGCTGTTTCGACGTGTTAACCTCGGAGAGAGAGGCACGACAGCCTGGCATCAGTAGCTTCATTATAAAATGTTCTGGCGTAGTGTCAAATCCACCCAAATCAACTAGTCACAAATGGCTGGGTTATCAATAGAAAAACCGGTCTGTGTCGGCCGGTTGCTGAAAGCGTGATTAGAACGGAAGTTGATCGTAGCGCGGCTTGGATCGCAGGTTAATCCGTTGCCGTAGGCATCGGAGTCTGCCCGCCCGCCCGAACGTGAGGAGGTAGCCGCGGTGTCCGCAGCGCTGAATGGAGGTGAGGTTTCCTTGGTCGGCAGCCGTACATACACGGGTGACATAAGCCGAAGGTGGCCGTACGCGTCCGTGTACAATCACCACGCCAGGAAGTTCCATGATCCCATGTCTACCCTCGCGCGTTTTTGTCGCGTTGAGAATCAGGTGGTGTTCTCTTATCACTCGGTCGATGGTTCCCTTGAGCGCATCAGGGAATTCTTCATCCGGGTGGGAGAAGCAGAGGTCGTCACCGTATCGCGTATATATCGGACCGCTGTATGGAAATCCCTCCAGTTTGGCTCGATGGAATGTCACAGTTTTCGTCGGAGCGCCGATCGCAGCCGCAACAGTTTCATCAAACCGCTGCATGAGCAGGTTGTAGATGAAGGGTGAGTACGGGCCACCCTGCGGAAGTCCGCCGTTATAGGTGAACATCCGGCAGATAATCCATGCTAGATCGGGCGGGAACTGCTTGCGGAGCAGAAAGCGGTACAAGTGCTTCATGCGGATGGATGCGAATGCACCCGAGATGTCAAGACACCAGCTTGACTGATTGTGGCGGTGCCATCGGGCGTTGCGAATGACATTGCACCCGGTGTTGTATGCTGTTGCCGGGAAATCGGTTCCCTCACTCGACTGGGTCGTTCTGATGTTCCGATACAAGTGGCACGGCTCTTGCGCGATGAGCAGATGTCCGTTCCGGACGGAAAGGATATAGCGCATGAGGTTCCACAGTCTGTTCTGGTACCACCGGAGCTCGCCGCTTGCCACGAAACAAATGCGCTGTTTTCCCTTGCGCGAACTGCGCCCACCTGTAACGATGCGGCGATGCCAGTGAAGATCAGGATTTGTCAGGATCGATGCAAGAAATGCCTGGCCGATCCGCACCTCCTTGAGGAGTGCTGCACAGCCCGACACCCGCATCACAACACGCGGGTCAGAGGGGAGCGCAAACTGGCGCGGGTTGACGAACGAATAGTACCTCTGGCTGCTACGGAGCATCGGGTACACTCCTTATGATGAAAGGATCAAGAAATATGAAGGGAGACGTTGGGAAGGATTGCTCCTCTGCGACTGTCTCCCTAGGCTTCAGGTCAAACGCGAAGCGTTGCGATTCGCCTCGTACGAAAACGCTCCCCTCGGAGCGCATCTGCAAGGTACGCCAGCCCTCTTCATAACCAGTGCCTGTCGCATCTCCCCGGGCCGAGGACCCATCAATAGGGCCAAAGGTTAGTATTGTAGGGCAGCACCAGTATATGTGTGTGGGGTATAGTTGTCAACCCCCGATAAACGAAACCCAGCCCCCGTAGGAGCTGGATGTATCGATGATAAATTTGGATGGAACTATTCCGCTGGTTTCGGCTCAGCTGGCGCTGGCGTCGGCGCAGTTTCGGCGGCTGGCGCGGGTTTAATCGGTTCAGGCGTGGGAGTCACTTCAGGGGCTGGCTCGGCCGGTGCTGATGTGGCTTCTACGATCGATTCAGCTTTGGCTGGCTCGGAAGCGGTGGCTGCCTTGGTGGCCTCTTCGGGGCTGACCTCTTTCTTCTTGGGCTTCCAGCTGGTCACTTTCGGTTCGTCAATTATTTTTTGATCTACCAAAAGATTGTGCACGGTGGGCGAGGCTTGAGCTCCTTGAGACAGCCAATATTTTATCCGTTCGGCTTTGAGTGTCGCCTGAGCCGGATTCGGGTGCGGATTGTAGTTGCCGAGCAGTTCAATGTAGTCGCCGAAAACATCCTTGGTTTTTTCGGAGACGATGACGCGGAAGAATTTCTGCCCTTTCTTGCCGGTTGGTGAGAGTCTAATTGCTAACATAGAATAGTCGTAGGTTATGATGACAAGATTTAAGTTCGGAACTTTGGTGACTTAGAGTTTCAAGCCTTTCGTTACACGCGTAACTTATAACTTGCCCTTCGTAACCCGATTGATGGTATGGTGATATTACAGAAACAGGCTGTTTTTGTCAACATTAGGCATGTTGATTTATTGATTTGGTCCAAAATCGAGTGTACAGTTTATATATTAACCTTGAATAAAAGGCAAACATCCATGTCGCACAAACTACGTCGTTGGATTGGAATCGCGCTGCTGCTAATTTTGGCTGCGATTAATGTCTGGGGGATGATCACAGTGTACACAACCGCCGGAGACAAGGGGTTATCGCTCGGGCAGCACATAATTACCATTCTAGGCACCATCTTATCGATAATACTTTTCATTTCTGCACTGCTAGGGCGCCGTTACGTGATTGGCCTTTCGATTATCATGGGCATATTCTATCTGGTTGCCCGGGTCGATGAATTTACGTCTACAAACACGGCCGTGACGATATTAGTTCAGCAGATGATTATCGCGGTTATTACTATAGTGGGCGCTTGGACGTCAAAACCAAAAAAGATAGCCGCCCCAACCCAGTAGCACGCTACGATAAAAGTAAAGAACGAAAAAGCGCGTTTCCAGGTGGGGCGCGCCTTGCTCTATTTATATCATGACAACCACTTCCATTCCAGTCATTGCGAGCGAGTCAGCGAGCGCGGCAATCCCATTGTTTGGTGAACCTTCATGGGGATTGCTTCCCCCGCTGAGCGGGGTCGCAATGACGGAATTAATTGGGGGCGGTTGAAACCAGTTTACCGATTCCCGTGTTGGTTGATGACCGCTTCGGCCTCTTCCATTTTCACCGACAAGAGTTTCGACACGCTGTCCGCACCCATGGTAACGCCGTAGAGAATTGAAGCCTGTTGCATGGTGGCGCGATTGTGGGTGATGGTAATGAACTGCGTCTTGTGAGCCAGCTCGGTTAGGATGTTCGAGAACTTAATCGAATTCGATTCGTCCAAGGCGGCGTCCACTTCGTCCAGGATCACGAAAGGCGATGGATTATTAGCAATGATCGCGCAAATCAGCGCGATGGAAGTGAGCGACTTCTCACCGCCGGACAGCACATTGATGCTGCTGACCCGTTTACCCGGCGGAATGGCTTGGATTTCAATGCCGGTGACGACTTTGCCAATCGAATGCTTCTTCGGTTGTTTCGGCGCTTCTTCTGTGGCGTCTTCTTCGCCATCGAATTCATCATCTTCGTCGTCCTCATCGGCGTCTTCAAAAAGCTCTTCTCTGTTCAAAATTAATTTAGCCGAACCGCCCTTGAACAGCATCTTGAAGTACCGGGTGAACTCGGTATTGATCTTTTGAAACGATTCGTCGAACTGATCCTTGATTTGTTCGTCCAGCTCGGCGATGCCTTTGTCCAATGACTCAATGGCTTGGTGCAGATCCTCGGCCTGTTTGGATAGGAACTCAAAGCGCTCGTTGGTCTGCTCATATTCCGAGCTGACGTTCTCGTCGATGCCGCCGATCAGCTCGATCTGATGCTTGATGCTGGTGATTCGTTCTAGCAATACGGAAGCGGGCGATTCGCTGATAATATTTATAAAGTCTTTTTGTATTTCGATTAACAATGTTTCGGGCAAGTCGGCGCGCATTTCCCGATCGAGGTCGTCGCGGCGGGTTTCCAGGCGGGCTTGTTTGACCCGCAGTTCGTTTGATTCCTGGGTCACCGCGTTGAGAGTATTCTGCCGGTCACGGAACTGTTTCTGCAGGGCAAACAGCTCTTCTTTTTTCTGCTGCTCGACCTGGTTGAATTGCTCGATCTTGATTCTAGACGATTTCAAATCACGATCTAGGGTTTCGATGCTCTGATTTAGGCTCTGGTTCTCTTTGGCGGCAGCGGCGCGCGATTCAGCCGGTTGTTTGGAACTGCTTTCGGACAATTCCAGTTCGCGTCGTAAACGATTTAATTCCTGTTCCAGTTCATTCTGATGTTCGATCAATAAGGCTTTCTTGTCTTCCAGCATACGTACTTTGACGATCCAGTCATTGATCTCATTGACCAGGCTATCGCGGCTCTTCAAGAAGTTGGTCAGCTCGTGTTGTAAGCGTATTACTTCATCGGTACCGGAAGCGGGCGCTGACCGGCTCAACTCGGTTAAATACTGGCTCAGACTGCGGAATATTTCCTGGGCGTGCTTTTTGATACGTCCGATATCCTCCACCGTCTGGGCGGCATTGAGCGCCTCTATGAATTTTGCTTGACGTGTCTCGATATCCTTGAGATGGTCGTGGATCTCTTTTACCGAAATAGGCTTGCTGGTTTCCATGCGCTCCTTAGCCAACAGCAAACCGCGTTCTAATTCTTCGAACTTTGTCACCACCACGGCCTGTTCGCTTCGCTTGGTTTCCAGGGCGGTTTGAGCGGCGCTAAGCTGGTCATTGATCGGTGCTAGATCATCACATACTTCTTTGATCCGGCGGTCGATCTGTTCGGCCTGTTTTGACAGCCAGACCCGATTTGTCTCACCGGCTTGATGGGCTTCGACTTCCAGGCGGCCCTTGAGTACGGCTTGGTCTTGCAGCAGGGTGTTTTTTTGGTCGAGTAAGCGGTTGTATTCTTTTTGCAATTGGCGGAAAGCATCCTCGCGGGAACTCTCGCTCTCGATCTTTTCCAGCTGGGTTTGAACAGCGCGCAGCTCGCTAGTAGCCGACCGCAGTCTTTGGTTGGTGGCTGACTGCTGACCATCCAACTCGCTCAACTGGCCGGATATGTCCCGCCACAGCCCGGCGAAGTATTCCTTCTGTACCAAGCGTAAGTCTTGTTCGATCGTCTCGCGCCGCTCCAGGCGTTTGACCTGGCGGGTGAGTGAACGCAGCCGCGGTTCGATTTCCTGCATCAGCATTTCGCCTTGGCGCAGATTCTCTCGAGTGTGCTCCAGTTTCTGTTGCGCCTGTTCTTTCTTGATCTGGAATTGGCGCACGCCGGCGGCTTCATCAAAAAACTCTTTCCGTTCCTGGGGTGATGAAGTCAGCACGGATTCAATCATACCCTGGCCGATCACCGAATAACTGCGCTGGCCGAAGTTGGATTTGGCGAGCAATAGAATTATATCCTGCAGTCGGACCTTGGAATTGTTCAATAAGTACTCATTTTCACCCGATCGGAACACCCGGCGAGTGATGACCACCTGTGGGTAGTCGATCGGCATAGTATTGTCCTCGTTGTTGATATGCAAAGAGACCTCGGCTAGCCCTAAGCGAGCTTTCTTATCCGAACCGGAAAAAATCACGTCTTCGGACTTTTTACCGCGCAGCAGTTTCAAACTCTGCTCGCCCATCACCCAGCGCACCGCGTCGGCCACGTTGGATTTTCCCGAACCATTAGGGCCGACAATCGCGCAGATCCCCCGGTTGAATTGCATTGATACTCGGTTGGCGAATGACTTGAAGCCTTGGATTTCGAGTTTTTCGAGATACATAACTGGTGGTTTACAGACAGACTTTGAAAATAAGAAAATTTTCAGAAACTAACGATAATTACCCACATATTGTACAAGATTATTATCAATCCGGCAAGAAAATTATTATTGTAAACTAAAAAACCGCCCTTACCCGGCACCCGACCGGGAGTTGGACGGTTTATTTTCGGTTAATTCACCCTACCAGTCTGAGCCGCCGCCCTCTTGGCTGGCATTTTGAGTTTTGCCCATACACCGTGCAATGCAGTCAGAATTATTGCCGCACTGTTCGTAACAATACTTTAGCCTACCCCAGGTCGCTTCAGCCGGTTTAGGTTTGGCCATCACGCCAATACCGGCGACGAAGAGGGATACGACGAGCAGGCCAATGGCCATGCCGAGCAAACGTATCTTTGACATACACCATTCCTTTTCTCTATATGAGATAAATAATTAGCACTGATATATTTAAACCGGTACTGTACCGATAATATATTTACTGATCCTTAGCTAGACATCGATCCAGGCAGGCTTGATCGTTGCCGCATTCGTGGTAACAATACTTAATCCGACCTATAGTCATTCTATTTGATGCTTCCGCCAGTTTGGGCTGGAAAAATACACCCGCTGCGACCACAAATATGGCCGAAACCAGCAAGCCAAACCCTAGGCTGATAAGACGCTTTCTTGTCATAAGTTATTTCCTCGACCCCCCCTAAGGGTGATTACGTGTAAATAGTTCAATAACTATTAATGCTAGTTCTTCGCTAAGCAGCGAGCTAAGCAGTCGTGATCATTGCCACAATCGTGGTAACACAATTTCAGTTGTCCGTACGTAATTTCAGTTCTGGCTTCAGCCGGTTTGGGCTGTGTCAGCCAACCAGCTACTACCACAAATAACGTCGCCAATAGCAGGCCACTTCCTAGGCCAATGATTTGCAGTTTTTGCATAGTCGTTTCCTCTCCCCATTTAGTGGGGTTAATAATCAAACACTCAGATGTGGTGCCTGTGCGTTAGTCTCGAGGGCAGACTAAGCACAGGCACTGGCTGAGGGTTCGATCTGGTGGAGGGCTAGAGGAGCGTAACCTTGTGCGATGTTACGATCCGCCCATCCAATTCCAATCGAACGAAGTAGACACCGGCCTGAGCGCGGGCGCCGTTGTCATTCTGGCCGTCCCAGGTCAAGCTGTATGATCCGGGGCTCTGGATGACGTTCGGTGTCACCAGAGTTCGGACGCGCTGGCCGGAGACGCCGTAGATGGTCAAGGATACACGCGCCATACCCGGTAGGTCGTAGCGCAGCTCCGTGGTCCGGCCAGGATTTGGAGCGTTGGTCAGCTGCAGGTCGGCTTTGTCCGGCAGGGGTTGGAAGTCGGGCATGCCGGCCGGGCTAAGGAAGTCGTGCAGTGGAATGGGAAAACCATAGGCCATAGCCAGCTTCAGATAGGTGCGCATGGACTCGGTCTTCCAGAGTCGTTTGATTGCGGTCTGGTAGACCTCCTGTGCACACCAATGTCCGGGAGAAATCCTTTCGCTGAAGTACTCCCGGGCTAGTCGGTGGTGGAAGGCTTGGGATCCGCCGCGGGAATGAGACAGCTCGAGCACGGCTGATGCGCCGGCCGCGGGATCGTTCACCATCCACCGTTTGGTGAGCGGCGGGTAGTAGGTGGGATTGTTGCGGTCCCCGTCGGCCATGTCGCATCCCGGGAACTCCAGCACGATCCGCTGCTTCGTGGGAAGCAGTGACATCGATAACGGAGAGCCCATGGATAGTTGAGCGAAGAAGCCGGGCCAGATTTCACGCGTTGTCAGCGAGCCGGTTCCGATGATCTCGGTCACCCCACTCTGGACAGCTGCCACGAACATATTGCGCTTAGCAAGGTAGTCATAGCAGCCCGTACTTGTTTCGTTGAGTTGGGTGAAAGGTACCCCGGCACCCGTGTACCACCCGCCGATCTCCTGGAAGAGGAGGCGTGGGGCCGGCACGTCGTGGCACATGCTGGATAGGTCGCCAACGATGGCCAGGGCTCTGGGGCTGGACACGTACTGCCCATTGTAGTACTGCAGTGTGGATGTGACGCAGTTGTTGAGCTCCTGCGTTGTAGTAGCGTAGACCCGGGAGTAGTAACACTCGGGTCCTTCATCGAAGAAGTTGACCATCTGCAGGTCTGAACCGCAGCTATTCCAGTAGCACTGTTGATTCTCGTCGGGAATGTAGAATGTCCCAACGATGTTAGCCGCGGGTCGGTCGCCCTGGTTAGCTTCCCCGACGATCGTGCAGAATGGGGGATAGGAACACCCGGCGGCAACGTTCGCGTCGTAAGCGGCCCGGAATGTTGATTTGGCCGCGTTAGGGTCGTTCGACCCCACGATCACCTGCGAGTTCCAGCCCCACTGAGCCCAGTAGTTGATGATGGGTTGGATGATGGTCACCCAGCTAGCTTGGGACGTGTAGTAGGTGAAGTGTGACGCCGGAAGGACAGTTGTCGTGGAGCGGTCTTGTGGTAGCTCCGGCGTGTATGGGGTTGGTTGCCAGGTCGACACCGTTTGGTTCAGCTTGCGAAGGCTGGCCAGCTCCGGTGGTGGTACCGGTGAAACCGGAAATGGCCGCGAACTGGTTTCAGTCGTGGGATCCTTGGCTTTTTCCGCGACTTCTAGGAAGTCGGCCGTACTCTGGACGACCACCTCATAGAAGTGCGGCAGAACGCCGCCCTCGGCTGGCACGGTTGTCAGGAGCTGTTCTCGGTGTTCACCGCCCCAGACCTGAAAGTTGATCGATCCCAGTTCCGGATCCGTCAGCCAAAGAACGTGGATTCCGTCTATGTCCCGGAACGCCCACACACCGGTGAAGGTAGCGGCGGTGTTCGGGCTAGTGTAGCCGCTGGCCAGGCTGTAGACGTAGTCGTCCCCATTGGGACCTTGTCCGTTTGTGTCATAGGGGTTCTGGTTGCCGTCCAGGATGGCATTACTGCCATCCGTCAAGTCTGCGCAAGTGATGGTGAAATCACCCGGAAGCAGCAGGTTGATCTTGTAGTTCAGCCGGTGGTCGCCCGACCACCAGAAGTCGGTTAGATAGGCCCAACCGCTGGCTTGGACACGAGTGGCGACGTCTTGATTGGTGTCCATAGCTGAATCGAACTCGATCCAACCGTCGGTCTTTTCGTCATTGAGTAGTGTTCCGGGGTCAGGGTTGACATCCGTAACCACCGGGGAGAATACGGTTTCCCCGCTACCGGTGTAAGTAAGCCCACTGCCGATTCCAGCGATGGCCGAGCTGGCGCTTCTAAGGTTGGCGCCGCCCTCCCCGTTCATACGGCTGAGCATGGTGTTGGTGTATATGTTGCCAGCCGTTGAGCCACTGAAACCGACGGCAACCCGGGCGTTGGCGAACCCAGTGCCGATCCATCCAGCACTGAAGCAACCGTCCACGATGGCGATTGTGTTCAGCCCCGACTGGAGCAGCCAGGATATCTTGGTGGGATTGATACAGATGTCATATCCATCCGATGTCTGTCCAGGCCAAAGATCACCCGGTGCCCAGTCGTCGGTCGCCTCATAGGCGGTGATCGCATTGTTGCGCTCTGTCTGCCCCGTAAGACTGTATGCTTCGAAGGCAGCCGCCGTACTCCATGAATGGGTATCCACGAAGTACATGGCGATACTACCTTCCTTGCAGTACCAGCGCCACCGATCCACGGTGGCGTCGTCGGGTGCGTTGTCCCCTTCGTCGTTGGCCCAGACCACGTAGGTCTTACCCTGGTCGGTGAGCTTCAAGCAGAAGTTGCTGTAGTTCTGTAGCGCCCAGTTGTAGGGCGCGAACAGCAGTCCTTGGTGGTATTTCGGGGACTGGTTAGCCCCCAGTACCGGTCCCGCCAGCATTGCCAGCAAGACCACGGTGATGATTGCTGGGCGGCGCATAGCGGTCAGCCCGCCACGCGGCGAACCTTGGACAGGGTCGCCGGGTTTCGGAAGAGCATCGCCGACATCGGATCGATCAGGTGGCCATTCCAGGTGCGCTTGTCGAATCCGGCGCGCGCCCGCTCAATCTCCGCCTTCCAGGCTGGCCAGTCGGCTGATCCGACGGAAGCAAAACTGGAAGACGAGTAGATGAGCAGGTACTTACCGCGTGCTAGGTCGTATTCGTAGGCGGTCTTGATGTCTTGAAGCCGTGCTGGCCCGGAACGCTTGCCGGCTTTTTCCTGGGTCGGTATGCGAACGTACTCCGGGCGGTCGGGCTGGTCAGCCCAAGTTACCAGGATCGTGATTTCGTCGATGATCTCGGCCTTGGCCACTAGATCACTCGCTCCAAACACTTCACACCCGGCTCGCGCGATGGCGTAGTTGGTTTTGTCCGTAGCCTTGGCTACGAACATGGCATCGTATGCCTCCTGGCTCAGATTGCCAGTCGGTGTGTCGGGCCGTCGAGTCGGCGGCGTCGGTGGTGCGATAGCCGCCACGTAGCCGTTCACCGACAGGGTATCACCGACGATGGCCCACGTATAGGGCGTCGCAGCAGTAGTGTCTGGGGGAATAGGGTTCCCCTTGATCCAGACCTGCTCCGTCTGTGCCCCCGCCACGCTCGTGATGAGCACGGTGAGGATGATGAGTGTTCCGATGAGTCGCATGACAAGACCTCCTTCGATCAGGACGGACCGGATGGCCGCTGAGATGTATTCCCATCGGCAGTTGTGCAGAACTTTACTATCACTTGGATGTTTGTCAAACAGGTTGTCAAGGTGCTGTCGGGTTTCCCTCCAGCACCCCGTCTCACCCGAGGTTTGTATTCGGATAAGACTAGGATGCTTGAGAAAATGCCTAATATTACACAAAAACCTCAACGAATTGAGGCTGATGATCGAGTGGAATCGTGTCGGTTTCGCTACTAGCTCCCTATTGTCCGCCCCTCCATAAAAGCCTTTAGACTAGCAATTATATAGGGAAAGCGACCAGATTCAGACAATAGCTCATCGCCTCACATATTCAATTTGATTCCACCTTAGTACTACCTGTATACAATGTCAAGAGCGGGCCAACTTTTGTAAAATAAGCAGTCAGGCTAAAGCGATATAATAATAAAAAAAGAGCATCGTGCTTCATCCGCCCTTGCGATTGAAATACGATGCCCGAGTACCAGATCAGGAACCCCGGAACCGTCGATCTACCAGAGGATACCCTGACCGTCCTGGTAGAGCTCGCACATGCCAGGCACCCCGGCCCTGCAGAGCTCGTAGATCAAGTTCCAGGCTTGCGCGTTTCCACCCTGTGCGAATGTGATCTCGATGTTCGCCAGATGGATCGTTGTCCCGATGTCCGTCGGTGCCGTCGCCGTGTTGACGTTGCCGGCGGTCATGATCGTCGCGTTGTTCTGATCGGTCGTGACCTGGACGGTCGGTATGACCATGGGCGTGACCAACAGAACCAGCGCGAACAGGGGAACCAGAAGCCGTCTCATGAGAACCTCCTTTGGCGGCTATCCCAATGGCCGCCATTCCTCCGTGGCAACTAAGGTTACCTTCGCTGCGTTTATGCCACGGACACTCTTGGCCCATGTCACTCGATGACGAGGCCGGAAACTTGGCCGTTGCGCCATTCTTTCCCAGATTCAGTCTGGTTGGGAAAAACGCAAAATAATTCAAACGAGCAGCCGGAGTCACTCATGCCTTGTACACCGGGAACAAACTGTAACCCGAATGGCTCGTGGGCGGAAAAGATTCCGTTAGTCAGGTATATCCAGCTTGTCGCCCACACTCGATCACCGGATTTGAGAACTAACCCGATGTTCCATTTGAAGTTAATGGCGTGAACCGCGGGTAACGGCCGGATTGAACATGAGAACGTTCGCGTATTCGGGTTTTCCATCACCTGCTTGATAACAAACTCCAAATTCGGGCTGCCCGGTGTTGTTTGCAGATATTGAAGAAACTGGACCGACATGTCCTCCTTCGGGAGAATCCGAAAGGCGAAGTTTTCCGCCTGGATACACCAACCTCTGGTGATGCAGGCCTTGTCAATGTCGGATGGCTTGACGAAGCATTTATCGGTATCGGCTGATGCCGACGACTCGGTGTCAGCTGACATTGCCGGGTTGAACGCCCAGAACTGGCTGAACAGTACCGCTAGAATTACCAACGCTCTATTGTTCATGGATTCGCCCCTTTCTCTAGGTTGGCAACGAACGTATCACACTGACCTACTTGGAAGGTGCGCTTATTATGGAAACGGTTATTGCCTCATCGCTTGATGTCTAACCCAACGCTACCAAATTTTTGTCATTTTGTCAATAGGTCAGACTCGAATCGTGATAAAAGACCTACAGCACCTTCGACAGAAACATGGCAATCAAGGTCACGCCTACGGCTACTCTTACTATTGTACCCCCGACAAAGCCGATAAAATGATAGTTCTGCGTTTCGACTTTATAAATCGCGTCACGGCCGGTTAGCAGTTCGGCGATGACGGCGCCGACAATCGGCATAATAACCAGCGTGGCTAATGAATGAAAACTGGCCCCAACCACACCGCCGATTATCGCTCCAGCCGCACCCCAAAAGCTCGCCTTAATTTTTTGAGTGCCACGTAGGCTGGCAATCAAATCAAGCAGAATAATCAATCCCACCAGCAACGTCGTCAGAATCATGAAATTCTTATCGATTTCTTCAAACTTAGTAGTGATGCCATAAATCATGACCACGCCCCAGAGCAACGGCAATCCCGGCAGCGTTGGCACAAGAGTACCTAAAAAGCCGACAATCATCAGGAAAGTAGTCATGGTAATGAGAACGAGATCAAGCGCGCTCATAGTCAAGAAAAATTAATAATTCAAAATTTAAAAGGTAAAATTAAGGTAATTCTCCGGAGGAAAAGATTACAGCCAGCTTTTTACTTCGAGGCCTTTGCGGGCGGCTGCTTCTTCGGCTTCCTGCTTCGAAGCGCCAATGCCAGTAGCGACCCGCTCATCATTGAGGAAAACCCCCACTTCGAATCTCTTGTCATGATCAGGGCCCGACTCGGCAATTACCTGGTAACGGGGCGTGACGCCAACCACTTCCTGGCTGCGTTCCTGAAACCGGCTTTTCGGATCCAAGTAAAGTTGATTGGCCAGGATGTTGGCCAGCTTGGGCAGCAGCTCGCGATGCAAGAAACTTTCGGCGCCCTCAAAGCCCTGATCCAGATAGATCGCGCCAATGATAGCTTCGTAGGCATTGGCGAGAATGTAGCGGCGCGCCTTGGATTGTGAGTCTTTTGATTCGCCTCGGCTTAAATAAAGAAAATCGTTGATATTCAGCTCTTCGGCGCACTCGGCTAGTTTATCGCTATTCACCAAGCTGGCGCGCCAATTGGTCAGTTCGCCCTCGGTTTGGGCCGGGTACTGCTCATAAAGATAGCGCGTTACAGCCAATTCGAGCACTGCGTCACCTAAAAATTCCAAGCGCTCATTGTGACCGAGCCGGAATTCCGGATGTTCATTGAGATAGGAACGATGCACCAGGCTCTGAGTGAGTAAATCCTGATTCTTAAACTTGACGCCTAAACGTTCTTCGAGTCGGGCAAGATCTTTCATGTGTCCTCCGCGGACCAGAGTAGGGAACCTGGTATCAAGTTTGATACCGTGTTTCCTGCGCCGGCCAGGATTTAAGAATTAATAAGTAACAAATAATAATTAACCAATAGAAACTCAGGAACTATCTTGAAACTGCTGATTTTGGAACTTGGGGGGTGATTTTCTTGGCTTCGAGATCCTTGAAGATAGCGCCCAGTACGCCATTAACGAACTTGCCCGATGATTCGCCACCAAAAGTCTTAGCTAACTCAATCGCCTCATTGATCGCCACTTTGGGCGGAATGTCGGGCGAGTATAGTAATTCAAAAACTCCGATCCGGAGTATATTCCGATCTACCACGGTGATTTGCGGCAGCGGCCATTCGGGCGCGTATTTGACGATGATGCCGTTGATGCCATCTAAGTGCTTCTGAATGCCGGTGATCAATTGAACGGTAAACTCGCTGTCATCAAAACCGGGCGCGAACTTTTCCACGTTCGACCGCGCCGCCTGCGTTAAATCGGACTGTTTTTGGCCGTTGAAGTCCCATTCGTACAGTGTCTGCATCGCAATGGTTCGACCAAGGTGTCGGTTCGACATGCCGTGAAACAGTTTATGATTTAGCGTTCTTTGTTTCCGCTTTGGCTTTCGATTTGCCGGCTTTGAATTTCACGGCAACAACTTCGCGCCCTTTATAATAACCGCAGAAACGGCAGGACTGATGCGGCCGAATCGGTTTCTTGCATTTTGGGCAGGACGTCAGATTGGCTGCGATTTGTTTCAAGCGCGCCAGTCTCGGACCTTTTGCGGACTTCGGTAGTTTTTTCCCAGGTAATCCCATATGTGTTCGAGAGAATCATAACTAATATTTGGTATTTTGGCAAGGGCTGGTGTACACCCTGGACTTAGGCGAGGTTGGCCCCACCTACGCCAGGGCTTCGGCGGGCAGGCATCCTCGCCTACGGTACTGGGTTGACAGTAGTGATAAAAATGCTAGAGTCTGGGTAACTCAAATGGCCAAAGCAAAACAATCTCTAAACCAGAGATGATCCGATTTCTGCCCTTTTTCAACGAGGAGCTAAAAGATGCCACTTGAATTGAAGCCCATTACCTGTCCTCTTTGCCAAGGCCGCCGACCATATTATGTCGTGCTCGAAGACGACTCAATCGTTTACTGCTATCCACCGGTCTATGATGGCGTCCCGGGCTTGGTCAACGCGGTCTCAGTGGGCAGTGCGATTATCGCGGCGGCTCGGAAAGAGGGTTTCGATCCGGACTCGGTACAGCATTTTGTGCTACTGGCCGGGCTCAACGCCCGTTTCATCGGAAGCCCCGGCCACTATCTCTTTGCTCGCGTCATACTGCGTTACGGGGCGGGGGGCTCATACGCGCCGTTGGGAGGATTCTTCGCTACCACGCCAACGCCGTGCCCTGAAGTTGTCCTGACGTTGTGCCGCGTCTGGCTGGGCGAGAAACCAATTCAAGTGACGGCATCGGGTGGCGACTGGGAGCTGCCACCACCACTAACCTAGACTCGGATGAGATCATCCGAGTCGTTTTTATTTAGTATCAATACAACGTAGGCGGGCAAACCCCGTACCGAGTCTGGTACGGGGCCCGCCTACGAATTGAAGGTTCTGAAGTTTGACACAATTTCCAATTGATATTAAGGTTCGGTTGGTTCTTTGACGGTTTCCAAACCGGAAGCCCGATCCAACAACCATAGCCGACGGTTTTTACCTAGGCGACTGGAGGGCATGATGATTCCTGAAGGGTTTGTTGACTGGCTAGCGGAGTTCACCGAAAAAAGGCTACTTTTCCGAGTTGTTTGGAACCCAAGTCAACTCGAAGCTGGAACATGGGAACCATCAAGGTTAGTTGAGGTGGTCACACGGTGGAACGCGGGTGACCAGCCGTGGGTTGTGTTCATTTTCGGCGAGCACTTAGGTGGCCAAGGTTCCCATCTAGAACACACCGTTGGCAAACTTTGGCGGAATGAGGACCTAACTAGGCTTGTCCAATCATGGGACAAGGCTGGATTGTGTGAACAGTACAGCGTTCAGCGCCAAACCGTTGCCTGCGTCCGGGCTAAAAGTGGTGTGTTGGAAGTTGCTCCACGGCATCCTAAGGTCATCGCGGCCATGCTTGAACTGCGAGGGTACCTCTGGGCTCTGACCGCAAATCATCAACCGGACGATGATGGTATCCGGGTCATTCGAGAACGGCTGGGTGGCATGCTGACGGATCTGTTCCGGAACATCGAAACGGTGTGGCCGCTCACAACGGAAGATGTTGGGCGGTGACAGACAATCAGACTCGGACGTAACAGTTCGAGTTTTCTTTTGGTATTGTATACGGACCACGCCGTGGCTTCATTTTCGGTATTTAGAAACTTTTAAAAGTTTCGAATTGAAGTCATATACCAAAACAGCCCCCGTCCTCCGGAGGCTATTATCTGTTCCGTAGGCGACCAATCGCTTGGTCGCCTACGAATAAATTGGTGTGTTATATGATTGTCACCGACGCCACCTTATCCGCTGACTCGGAGAATCGCATCAGACGGACGCCTTGAGTGGCGCGGCCGAGCACGGAGACCGATTTGAGCGGCAGGCGGATTACTTGTCCACGCTCGGACATAATGATAATATCGTTTTGTTCCAGTTTGGCATTGACGATGAAGGCAGCGCAAATCTGGCCGGTCTTGGGCGTGATTTTGGCGGTTTTGATACCGCTGCCGCCCCGACCCTGGACTTTGTAGTTCTTGATACCGGTGCGCTTGCCAAAGCCATTAGCCATCACTACCAGGATTTGCTCGTTCGGTCCCGGTTTGCCTTCGGAGATTACGTCCATTCCGGAGACTCGGTCATTCTTCTTTAACCGGATGCCGCGTACACCGGAAGCATTGCGACCCATAGCTCGAATATCTTTTTCCCGGAAGTGAATCGACTGGCCCTGTTCGCTGACCAGAATCAGATTGTCATGTCCGGTAGTGGGTTTGACCCATTGCAGGATGTCATCGGCTCGCAGCTTGATGGCGATCAAACCAGAACGCCGCACCTTGGCAAAGTCAGTAATGTCGACCTTCTTGATCACGCCATCGCGGGTGACCATAGTCAGGAATTTGTATTCCTTCAATTCCGATATCGGCAGAATTACTGAAACTTTTTCCTCGCTCGGCAGCTGCAGGAAGTTTACTATCGCCTGGCCCTTGGCGGTACGGCTGGCCGGCGGAATATCATAAGTCTTAAGCTGGAAGACACGGCCCTTAGTAGTAAAGAACAGCAGGTCGGTATGAGTGGTGGTGCTGAAGAAGTGTTCCACGAAGTCTTGTTCTTTGGTGGTTAGGCCGATAACACCTTTGCCGCCGCGGCCCTGGGTGCGGAAAGACTCCGGCTCCACCCGCTTGATATATCCGTCATGGGTTGTCATGACGATAGTCGGTGTGTTTGGTATCAGGTCTTCCTGAGTAAATTTATCGACGGCGTTGGGGAAGACCTGAGTACGCCGGGCATCGCCGTATTTCTCTTTGATACGCGCCAAGTCGGCTTTGATAACGCTTAGAATCCGTTTAGGAGAAGCTAGTAATGCCTGCAAATCTTTGATGATGGCCAGCTTTTCTTTTAATTCGTCCAGGATCTTTTGCTGTTCCAGGTTGGCCAGCTGCTGCAGCTTCATTTCCAGAATGGCGACGCTCTGGATCTCGGTCAGCTTGAACCGCTTCATTAGGTTTACTTTCGCTTCATCTTTGTCTTTCGACTTCTTGATCGTCGCGATTACCGCATCCAGATGGCTCAAGGCGATTTTTAGACCTTCCAACACATGGGCCCGCTCTTTGGCTCGATCCAGATCGTATTGAGCCTGGCGCCGGGTCACTTCCTGCTGGTGCTTGATGTATTCTTCGAGCACCATCTTGAGCGTGAGCACGCGCGGCTGCAAGCCATCAATTAACGCCAGCATGTTGACGTGAAAAGCGGTTTGCAGCTCGGTCAGGCTATACAGGCGGTTGAGAACTTTCTTGGGATAGGCGTCTTTTTTCAAATCGATCACCACCCGGATGCCATCTTTGTCCGACTCGTCGCGCAGGTCTCTAATGCCATCGATCTTTTTATCATTGACCAGCTGGGCGATATGTTCGATAAGATGGGCCTTGTTTACCTGGTACGGTATTTCATTGACAATAATCTGAAAACGTCCGGAATCGGCTTCGATAATTTCACACTTGCCGCGCATCACAATCCGGCCCTTGCCGGTGGCGTAGGCCTGGGAAATTTCATTGATATCAAATATTTGACCGCCGGTCGGAAAGTCCGGCCCCTTGATAAACTGCATCAGGTCTTCGACCGACGCGTTGGGGTGGTCGATTAGGTGAACGGTCCCTTCGATGATTTCGCCGAGATGGTGCGGCGGAATGCTGGTGGCCATGCCGACGGCAATGCCCATCGTGCCATTGAGCAGCAGATTGGGCAGCCGTGATGGCAACACCTGGGGCTCTTGTTGCGAGCCGTCATAGTTGGGCAGGAAGTTGACGGTGTTCTTTTCAATACTGCCCAGCATCTCGTCCGAAATGCGATCAAGCCGGGCCTCGGTATAACGATGGGCGGCCGCGCTGTCACCGTCGATCGAACCGAAGTTGCCCTGGCCCTCGATCAGCGGGTAGCGCAGAGAAAAATCCTGGGCCATGCGGACCATGGAATCGTAGACGGCCATATCCCCGTGCGGGTGATATTTGCCCAGCACCTCACCGACCACATTGGCCGATTTGCGGAACTTGGCGCCGGCCCGTAAGCCGATCGTCCACATGGCGTAGAGGATTCGTCGATGGACCGGTTTCAAACCGTCACGCACGTCCGGCAAGGCGCGCGAAACTATCACGGACATGGCATAGTCGAGATACGACTCCTGCATTTCGTCCGTTATCTGGCGGGGTGAAATTGTGCCGATGGGATTTTCAGTCATACGTCGGTAATATTAACTGTGATTACTATTATTTAATAAACTCGGGAAAAACTTGTTTCTGCAACTCCTTGACTTCCGGCGTAGTTGGGTCGCCGGCGTCGTCCAATTGCTGTTTGACATCATTAACCTGCTGATCGAATTGGTCAGAGAAGTCTGACAGCACCCGTCCGATATTGGCTATTGTCTCGTCGGCCGAATTAGGGCCGGATCGCTGGGGCCGGAAGCGCATGACGCCCAACCATATCGTCAGCACCAACATGAAACTGATACCCACTCCCCAGACCAAGGCGCCGCGTCTGGCCGGCCGGTCAGGTAATTGAAAAACCGGCGGAGTGCGTTTGGCCACCGTGTCCGGCTTGGGTTTCACGGCCGCACTCGTGAGTGGGCGGTGCTCCAGGAATGTTTCATCTAACGCCGGCCGGGCCGGTTCCGGAGCGGATTCAAGTACGCGAATCGGTACGCGGCGGGATCGTTTGGCAACAAGTTTTTTAGCGGCTCTGGGCATGATGATTACGGGGTCAAAACAACCACCTTGGTTTCAGACTGGGGCAGGTCGCGTTTGATCAGTTTAAGCTTGGGGAGCGACTCCGGCGTCTGTCCGCCCATGGCTTTGAGAAAAGGCTGCAACGGTTCGGCCGGCGATTTCAAGCCCGGTATTTTATAAAACATTGGCACAACCAACCTGGGTTCAATTTGACTAATCAATTTGACGGCTTGGTCCACTTCGACAGCCTTCGGATTCCCGGCTGGCACCAGCAGCACATCGACATCTTCAAAAGTTTCCAGCTGTTCGCTGGTCAGCGGGTGCTTGAGAGCCGCAATATGGGCGATGCTGACGTTTTCGACTTCAAAATAGAACAACGTGACACCAGCATCGGCGATGCCGCGGATAAAGATTTTTTTTACCTCATATTCTCCTGGACTGACAATCCGGTAGGGTGTGCCGCTGACGCCGTCAAGGTTATTAGCTAGTGGATTTTCGGGTTGGGAAACGGTCACAACATCAGCCTGGGAACGGGGGAATTTCAGTCCGGAAACAATTCCATAAGGGTCCGTGAAAAGTGTGCAATCGGACGTTTGAATTTTGAAGGAATTTAAGCCCAGCCAGGTAAGATACATAAAAAAATCGGTTAGGTATTATCGGGTATAATCAGGCTTCATAATAGCATAAAAACTCTCCTAGGTAAAGCGAAAATAGTATGAGTATTTCATACCAGTTGACAAGGCGACGACCAGCCAGTATACTGTGTGCGATGTGCTGCCAATTAGCGCACCTTGGGACACCTCAGATCACAACAAACGAAGATAGCGCCATCAGGCAGGAGGATGTGGCCATGCTCGTGATGAAACGTACCTATGGTGACGTGGTCCGAATCGGACCCGCTACAATCACCGTAGTCTCTGTCAAGGGGAGAGTGGTCGAGATTGGTGTCGAAGCACCGTGGTGGATGCCGATTCTGAGGGGGGAGCTACCTTGGAATTACCTGCTCCAGCTCAAGAATGCGGTTATCCGTTTGTGGGTTCAGTTCTGGCGGCGTCAGGCGATCGGACCGCCCCGACCCGGCTCCTAGGCAGCAGCTCGGGCACCTTCAAGCTGCTCGTCGAAAGACCCCCGTGCGCCACTCGCTAGGGGTCTTGTTTCTTTATGATTAGTATATTGTCTACTTAGGATCAACGCGCAGTATCCGGACGAAGTTACTGTCCGGTACGATTTCGGGTGAAGCGGAGGTAGTCAGTTGAAGTTCCGTCCGGTAAAGACCAGATCGAGCCGGGTTCAAGCGAAAGGTAAAAGTTGCGGTAGCACCCGGGCGAACGGTGGTCTCTTTCATCTTGATATCACCCGCGGAAGTGTTCCAGCTGGTATCGCGGAATGGACTGGCGCGACCATTGAGATCATATATCTTCAAGCGCATCGAACTATCCCAGGTGGCCGAACCGGTATTTTTTACTTTCACCGTGACGGTGGGGCGCCAACCGACCCGCGTCGCTAATGGGACATTAGCGCTGACCAACTCGGCTTTGTAAATGGGATCGACCCGACTGATCAGTTCGGTAGCAGAATTTATCACCAGCTGATTATCGGTATAGAGACTGAAGACCTGCTTGTACAGTCCGCTGTAGGCCGGGCTGGTTTCATAAAATTCAAACGTACCCACCTGCCCGGTGGCGATGCTGGCTTCCTTAAGTTTTATTTTACCAGCCGAATCGGGCCAGCTGCGGTCGCTGTAGCGACTGGGCCGGTTGTTGAGATCGAGTATTTTTAAATAGGTGTTTTTCGGCGTCCAGGTTATCTTGCCTAGATTGGTATATTGCAAGACCATCTTGGGACGCGATTTAACCAGCGTAGCTACTGGGACAGTTTTTTGTTTCAAGCTTGCCGCACGATCTAAGCCGGTAACATCTATGTGTATATTAAATTTAGTGCCGTTGAACAACTGATCGCCAATCGCGACCAAGTATTCTTCATCGGCGGTCAGTCGATCGCTCGGTGCCGTTACTGTAAAGTCAACGGCCACGTTGTCGCCCGGGGTAACAGTTGCGGCAGTTAACTGCCCGGCGATGCTAGCAGCTGGCCAGTTGGATGACGCCATGATCGCCGGGGATTTAACTGGCCTGATGGCCAGCAATGCCTGGTCAAAATTGTGCCACGGCACATTACCAATATTTGAAATGATAGCCCGGATAGTTTTCGTGGTGCCGCGCTCCAGATCAAATGATGATTCGCTGATTAAATCCAGCCGGGCATTTTGGGTGAGCTGAATCGTTCCGCTATCGTACAGCGTTTGGCTGGCGGTGCGTATTTGAGGCAGTAATGTATTCAGGTTCTGGCCGGGACACAACGTACAATCAATATCACCATGGCCGACGACGTTTGGCAGGGCCGACATACCTAGGAAGTCTGAGGCGCCGGCCGGCTGGATACCGTCAAGAGCGCCTTTTTCAGCAATCAAGTTTGATAAGGCGTCGATTGCCGCTTGGGTCGGTTGATTCGTCTCATAGTTACCCAACAGGGCAATGCCAATAGTACCGGGATTAAAGTTGATTTCAACATTTCCGCCGCCGAAACGTGACTGATTGCAGGTCGCATCGCGCGCCGCGTGGGCGCCAATCACCGCGTCGCCGCCTTTGCGTCCTTCATATACCAAGCCGGATGAATCAATTAAATAATTATAACCGATATCACCCCATCCCAATGTCACCGCGTGATAGTACTGGATAGCCCGAATTGTGGCGGCCGGGTCAGTGCCGCCATCGCTGGTCACGGTATGGTGAACGATGAATTTTTTAGGAGCGGCGTATTCCGGCTGCCAGGTTGAGATCGATTCATCGGCACCCCAGGCGGTTCGGTTGACGATTGAGACACTGGCGGTGGCTTTTGGAATCAGGCGCGTCAAGAGATTATGGAAGAACCCGGTTACTGCGCGGGTATGTCCCTCTGACAAAACGGTAATTTTAATGTCGCTTGGTTCTGCAACCGAGTGGGTACGATAGCGAAAAGTTTTTGATGGTATTAAGAAAAACAGATCGGTGGCGTGCCGGCTCGCGTCTTTGGGCTGAATATCGGTCGAGGCGGTGATGGTGGTCCAGCCACTCCATTGACCATCGGTGAGATATTGAATATCAAATGAAATATCAGCTGGTTCGCTCCAGGTGAATCCGACGGCTTCGATTAACGATTCGGCTTGAATGGGATCGGAAGTGAATTCGAACACAGCCGGTGAGCTGTGACGCTGGCCGGAAAGCGAATCTTGCGTGTAGGTGTCCGCAGTTACTTGGGGTGTTGGTTCGGCTTGAGCCGTCGCGGCTACGATCCAGCCGATGATGGTGAATACAAAAACGATTCCGATCAGCCGACGGATCATATGCCGTGAACCCAGATTGTGGCGCTTTTTATTTTTCATTTTCTGACTTTATTATAGCGCAAATTTGTGATTTTGTCCAGGAGCAATATTTTATAGCACGGGTACAATAATAACTTTTAGTACCGGTGAATATTGACACCAAGTTGTTGTGGTATTAGGATGAACGCGTTCACATGTCATGATGTTTCTTGGGCCACCAACAGGAGGGGAGACTTGTACGGCAAGAGGCGCCCAATGGATGAGGGGGTTTACGTAGTTCTGGCGCTTGGCCAGAAGGGCGGTCGTGTATCGGCTACCAGACAAGAACTACAGCGAGCCAAGTCAAACTTCCAGGAAACGATTCGACGTTCCTGGGGTGAACCTGATGTGGACGTCGAGCAGGCATGGCAAGCGCTCATGGCCGACGACGCCAGACTCGGGCGTGAGTGACAAGCTGATTCACGAACCTTGGAACGCCAGCGCCGGTCGAGACCCATTCGTAACAGGATGGGTCGTTTCTTTTACTGCACGAAATCCGATTGACAATGAATCGATTATTGCAGTAAACTGCGACCGGATGAGCAACGGGGTATGTGGTATTAGGTTAGGAGGAGCCATGGATGTTTTGGCCAGGTTTGAGTGCAAGATCGGCCAGGTAACGATCCGGATACTGTTGCTGTCACCACCGCCGGGTCGGAAACTACCCGTCTGCTACTTCGCTGATGTGGGCAGCGACGGTCCGGGTGATGGAGTGTCATTCGCCACAGCGCGGTATCGGTTGGCACAACTCATGAGACTACGGCCCCATCGGATTACTTGGCGCCGACTGATGACCACCCGGCACACGCAACACCTTCGTCCCGGCGAATGGGGGCACTATCGTCTGGATCACCGCCGGTCGGGCTACCCGGCATCAGTCAGGTTGGCTGACTCTGTGCCGCCAGTCGTATTGACGGCGTTTGCTGACATCATCTATCCCGAACCCGCACACGCGCACCTGCCCGATCCGATGGGCGTGGACGCAGCGCTTCAGCAATGAGGCGTTTTATTTTACTTGTTTCTTGCCGACAGCCGTGTATACTGTATCTGGTTGGGCTCGGTGTTGGGAACCACCGGTGCCAAATCAGGAGGGAGCCAATATGGAAGTGACCGATGATCAGGTTGGCAGCTGGATGCCACTAGCCGGGCCTGGTTTGATGGCAACCGGTCATTCGTGCAGCGAGTGCGGATGTGTGGAGCGCGGCCTACCATTGCCCAGCCACTGCCCAAGCTGTAACGCCGCTATGACGATCCCGGCGGCAGCCGACGAAACCGCGGTTGGGCGACTAATGGGCGTTGTTCTGCCAAGCCTGTCCGTTACCGGACTCTTTCGCAGCGCTATCCGTCCGCCGGGCATGCGGCGCGACCCGCTGACGCGCCGTCCGGTCTGCTAAGGTTCGACACCAGATCGAACCTTTTCTATTTGTAATAAAAAAGGCCGGTCGCAGTGAAACTGGACCGGCGAAACGAGCATGAAACACCCGTGGCAGGTTGGCGATTATGCGCGGGTCTGGCTGTCCATGTGGACGGGGTTGAGCCGCCCGCTGGTCACCACCGGGGCGCCTCCGGCGTAGCCCGTGATGATACCCGCCACACCGTAATGGAAGTTGGGGTGTCGCGGTGGAACTTGGGGCGTGGCGCTGGTCGGGAAGGCCTCCATGTCGGAGGGCGCGGTTGGCGTAGCGTTGTCCGGTGTGGTCAAAGCGGGTCTCCTTTCCCGAAAATGGCGGTGGATCATTCGAGAATCATGAGCTTGGCTATTACAACACGAACATCAGACAAGCTAGAACCTATCGACGATACCCTAAATCTTGATCGATGTCAATGGTTGTTGTTAACGAAACGACAGTATTATTACAAAAAAAGTTCCATAGGCGAGCAAATGTTTGCTCGCCTACGTTTGTGTACGAAAAGAAAACCGGTCCAGCTAAACTGAAACCGGTGCGTCGAAGGCCACCTTCTGGGCGCCGATAAAGTGTCCGCTTAAATCGCGGTACACGATGACACCCTCACCGGGAGCCAGCGCCAGCGCGCTGCTGGGCACCACGTCTAGCAGCGCCAGGGTGATCGCCGGTTCATCGCTGACCGCGACCACGAATCGATTCGTTCCGCAAGCACCATCCAGAAAGGCTCTCAGTCGTCTAGCCTCCATCCCGATCGCTGATTCTTCACGGATGGCGCGATCTTCGTAGGCGTCCTGGAAGATGGCCGCGCGGGTCATGTCGGCTGCTACCCTGATCTGGAACCAGTCACCGGGCAGTTCCTTCAAGCTGTGGCAGACCGCCAGCTCGGGAGCAATCTCAATCTGCCCGGGTTGGAAGAGGTGGTAACAGGTCAGTATCATCGCCGGCGAGGGTCCCGCCCGATAGACCGGTTCACCGAACTGGTCGGTTGGTATAGCTGTGATTACGTTCTGCCAGACTACCCGATGGTCGAGGCATTGTTGCAGTCCCAAGGCCGTTAGCGTGCGAGATTTGGGTGGGCCGTCCATGAGGGTATGTCCTCGCCGAACGAGCACACACACTTGGCGAGTCTGGTCGGGAATCTGCGGTTTCATGTCAGTAATCCTCCCATTAAGTTGAAGCCGATATGTGACAGCGTGATCTGCCGGTGAGTGTCGAATGATCAATCAAGATACTTAATGGTGCAATATAGCACAGGTACGGCGGAAGTAAAGTGGCGCTGCCAGGTTACGATGTCATATATGCGAATCTAATATAAAGCGGTCCTTTGGCTAGGACCGCGCGGGGGGATTGGTGGTCAGGATGATGAGTGTGCCTGCGTAGTTAGTGCCGGTAGTATCGAAGGCACGCCAGTACCACTGCCCTTTTTCCTGCTTGTACCTCAGCCATCTCAGCTGCAGGCCGTTGATGTAAGGGACCGAGACGAAAATATCGATCTCTTTCACGGGTCGGAAGTCGATACCCCAGACGATGCCAGAGATCGAATTCCAACCGGCTGGCACCTGGTCATAGAAGAACGTGAAGTTCTGTCCTATGATGTTGTAGATGTTGTCGGGCAGGCCGGCCTGCTTGAGGAACAGCGCCTTGGCTTGATTGGCCGCGGCGATGCTGTTCTCGGACTGAGCGAACACCGTGCCTGCGAATAGAACCGACACCAGCAAGACAACTAGTGCGACTTTCATGGCTCGAGCCTCCTTCTTGGGTTGCGCAGATGACCGTTACGACCTTACAGCGATTGATTGCGAGTGTCAATAGGCCAACAAGTGGGTAATAAAAACACACATCGGTTATGAGGATGATGCGGCGCCAAATGATTTGCGTCTCGTTGTAATACTAGCTTCGTTCACTTCCCACCCAGAGCAACCCCACCAGCACCCAAAACTGAACGGCTAGATCGTTCTTGAAATATGGCGCCTCGACCAAGCCGTAGACAATCAGAGCGATGAGGGCGGTGATAATTCCCAGCGACAATACGGGCGACCGGCCGCGGCGGATATTTTGCCTGCCTTTATTGAACGCAGCGGCTAGTATACCGACAAATGCCAGTAATCCCAGCAAACCTATTTCCACCCAGAAGTTAAATAAAATATTATGCGGATAGAGCAACAGTTCAGTGTGTTTAATTTGCCGATACTGATCGTACAATTTTGGAAAACCAGCCAGGCCGGCACCGAGGATGGGATGAGCCTTGAGCAGATCCCAGGTACCCTGCCAGAGCACCACCCGAACATCGGTGGAGGTGTCTTTCACCGACACGACTGATTGAGCGGTGTGGCGGAGTTGGGGAATGATCAGCACGGCCGCGACAGTCAAACCAATTATTAACCAAACAATCTTTTTCCGGTGACTGGCTAAAGCCAGGAACAGCAGCGCCGCGCCGATACCAAGCCAAGCACCTCGGGTATTGGCAAAGAATATCGCGGCAAAACTAGCCAGGACAATCAGGCCGGATAGGAAATAATTCCACTTGTGATTCTTGGTGGCCAGAAAGGTTAAAAATAGTCCGATGATCGGAGCCAGGTACAAACCAACGGCATTGGGATAGTCGAAGATTGAAGCCATCCGCTTTGGCGTTTCGGATATCCATGGTTCGGAGCTGGCCATCCAGCCAAAATATTGCGCCAGAGCCACGCCTGCTACTCCAAGTGCGGATAGGCCAAACGCCCAGACCAGCCAACGGCGGTTAGCCGAACGCAAGGCGTTAACAATGACAATGTAAAACAATATTGGCTCGATGAAATATGCCCGCCACAAACCCAGTGCGGCACGGTGGTCGGATGAAACGAAGATAGCGATCGTGGCCGCGAGCATGAATACGACCAGTAGCCACTTGAGGGGCAGGCGGATCTGTCTCCAGCTGCCGTTGACCGCTACCACGCCCAGCCAAACCACAAAAACGATAATAATCATCCACTCCAGAAACGTAAACGGAATGCCGAAGATGGTAAAACGGATCAAATATGTTGGCAGCAATAAAACTATTAACGCGATGCTGTATTGCAATCGGAATAGGGCGATGAGGGCAAAGATGAACAGGCCGATAATGATGGGAATCATGGCCGTTTGGGTGACAGAATAAGATTCTGAACGGCGATCGCCAAACCAAAGGTGAACCAGATGTGCATGATATAAAGTACCGAAAAAGTTTGATATTGAGCGACGAAGGCGAGAATGGTGGCCAGCAAGCCAATCATGATGGCTCGAAGCCAGGGATCCTGCGCACGAACAATTGCCTTGATGGATCGGAAGACCAATACTATTAAAATAGCCGAGAATACAATTAAACCAAATACGCCCGTCTCGGCCAGCAGCTCCATAAATTCATTGTTGACAATTGCCCAGCCGTCTTTCGGCTCGACGTTTGAAATCGCCGCTGCGTAGGGTCCGTAGCCGCCGGGTCCGACACCGAACCAAGGGTGGTCCCGCCAGGCTTGTTGGGCGACCTCAAACGTTGCGAGGCGCTCGTTGTATGCCGGTCCGGACAGCGCATTGGTAACGTGCGACACGAACGTGCCTGTATTCAAATTGAAAATATCTCCCAGGCCGAGCAAACGCGGCACCAGAAACAAGATAATCAAAAATACTCCGATCACCGGCAGCAGAAATTTCCAGTTGAACACTTTGCGCAGGTACAAAATGCCAATGCAAACAAACGACACCGCGATACCCAGGTAACCGCCGCGCGAAACAGTTAAGACCAGATTCAAACCGCCGATCAACAGCAACCCAATCAACCACCACAGTCGAATTTTGCCGGCTCGGCTGACCAACAGCGTGAAAAGAAGCGACAGCGGCAATAACAAGAAGTTGGCAAAATACAACGGTTCAAGCGCGGTTGACTGAATACGCGGAAAACCGAATACGGCTTTTGTATATTGCTCACGCAAGCCGGTTAAAGTTGTCGGCAGGCCCATCATGTCTCCGGCAAACTGATACAATCCAAATATAGTAACGATGAAAGTCGTAATCAGAAGAGCATTGACAATCCGATTGGTCTTGGTGGGCGAGTCGACAATCTCGGGAATAACCAGGCTGAAAATCAGCGTGAAGCAGGTGACTAAAAATACCACCAGTGAACGTTGGAAATTCAACGCATTGGTCAGCGAAATGAGATTAACCAGCAGGAACAAGCCGATCAACCAGGCGATTGGATTGGGCCGGAAATGCTTGTGCCGGACGACGATTGTCCGAAGCACCCAGGCAGCGATTAAAGCTACGGCCAATAACTGGCTGATCCGGATGGTGCCAATCGAGAAGTCATATGAGCCAATTCTTTCGAACGGTAGAAAGAATGCCACGCCGAGTAGCAAGGCGAGTGGTGAACGTAAGCCCATTGCAAGCACAATCACCGCCAATAATCCGCCGATGATGAAGATTAGTGATTGTGTGCCGACAATCAATCCCAGAGCCACCGCAATCAAACCCAGCATAAGCAATCCGAGCCACCACCAGGAACGATTATGATGTGCCCGAAAAGGAATCATATTAGTGATTCAAATGTTTGATAAAACTGGCTCAACATCTGCTCCATGGAAAATTGTTGGGTGACCCATTCCCGGCCGGCGACCGCCAGCCGATGGGCGGCTTCCGGGTGCTGGTAGTAGTATAAGATGGCCTGGGCGAGCTCTTCCGAATCACCCGGCGTGACCAATAAGCCGGTTTGCATCTGTTTGACGATCTCCGAGGTGCCTTCGATTTCCGACGCCACGACCGGACGATCCAGTGCTAGTGCTTCGACCAATGTCCGGCCGAAAGATTCGCGTCCCACCGAGGGCAGGGCATAGACATCAAAATCACGAATCCAATCAATCGGCTGGCCCTGGTAGCCGACAAACTGGGTGTGCGCGTCCAATTCCAGATTCTTGGCCAGCCATTCCAGCCGCTTGCGTTCCGAGCCATCACCCACCACTACAATGCGCAGCTGCGGAATCAGCGGCAATATTTTCTGTGCGGCTAGAAGCAGATATTCGACGCCTTTTTCCTTTTCCAACCGGCACACCGTTCCGACAATGAAGCGATCGGCGGTGGGCGGACGATAGGGCGTCCGATTGTGTTCGAAGGTCTGAAAGTCAAACCCGTTGTAAATCACCTGGATGCGTTTAGCTGGTATGCCCATGGCAATCAGCTGTTGTTTCAGCGCCATCGAAATGACAATAATCGTGACCCAGCGGGCATTCCATTGGTAAAATATCTTCAGTGGATTGAGGCTGAGCCAGCGTTTGAACCCGACATGTTCCGCCCAGACGACCCGCATACCCAACAGCCGAGCCGGGATGACTGCTAGGATTTTTTCAGTCAGCGATAGGCAGTAGACCAAGCGCGTGCCAAAGCGAATGCGGTAATAAATCAGATTACCCACCAGCACTAGCCACATCGGTATGGCTAAAAATGGAAACAGGATCAGCGACCATTTGGCGACCGGTTCGGGCATGGCCCAAATGCGGCGGGCTGGCCAGTGGCGTTTTTTAAATTCGCCCAAGAGTACCGGGCAGGTCGCTACCAGCGTAAAGGAATAACCCAGCTTCGATAAACCCTCTACCAGAGCGAAGGTGTGCATTTCGCCGCCGCCTAATTGTGAAGCGTAGGGAAATTTGAATATCAAAACGTGTTTCATGAACGTAACCTGATGATTTCCTTAACCTCCTCTTTGGTAATGGCGCGGAAAGCCAAGAGTGATAAAACATAAACCGCCGTGCCGCCGACCAACAACAGGTACCAGGGCAGGTCGCGCGTTAACCAGATCGCGCTCATCATGATGAGCGTGGCAATGATGGCTTTGATGGCGAATTTGAAATTTAGGCCTTGCCGTGTGCGGCGGTATACCAAGGCAAAACTAATGGTAGTAATCAGAAACTCCGACAGCACGGTGACCCAAGCCGCTCCATAGTAGCCGTATTGCGGTATGAATAGAAAGTAGCCGGTCAGTGACACCACGGCCACAAAGACATAGCCCCAGATCATACGTTTTTGCAAATTGACCGCCACGATCGCATTGCCGAATAGAGTGCCCACAAATATTACGCCGGTTGCCAAAATTAAGATCCGCAGCACATTACCGGCCGCGTCAAAGCCGGCTCCGGTGACGAAACGCATTAGCGGTGTGGCTACAAATAATGTAGCACCGACGATCGGCAGGCCCAGCATCAGCAGGAAATCAAAAGCTCGTTGCTGTACCCGCCGGAACCGTTCCATATCGCGCATGGCGTAAGCGGCGGTTAGCACAGGCATGACCAGTCCGGCAAACATGGCCGGCAGAGTCACCATCACCTCCAGTACTTTGTAAGTAGCGCCGTAGACGCCCACATCGGCGGCGGAATGATAGAGGGAAAGAATCACCGTGTCAGCTTTGAAATATACCAGATTAAATGCCACCGATACGCCGATCGGCCATGAAGCCTGCAGGATATTCCGCCAGATAGGCCAATCGAAAGCCAGCTTCAGCTTTACGTATCGCCGGGTCATGATTAATAAGTAGAGAAAGTTGGCTACGCTGCCCAGAACGACCACGCCGAGCACGTTTAATAATGACAGCTTCAACGCAATCACCAGTAATATCCCACCCAGCAGGACGAAACGGCCGATGTTTTCGGCGATCGCCACATGATCCATGCGCAGGCGTTTTTGAAACAGGCCCGTCAGCACCTGATTAAGCGTAATGCAGAGATAGGAAATCGAGGTAATGGCAATGCCGATCTTAACAATCCCTGGGTAAGGAAAAAACAAAGCGATTAGCGGCGCCAGTCCCAGGAAGAATACCGCGCTTAACAATCGAATAGTAAACACGTTACTGGTCAGTCGGTCGACATCGGCGCCGGGCTCGGAGATTTTCTTGACGAAGATTATATAGAGTCCCAGGTCGAGTACAATGGAAAACACCTGAAGAAAAGCGATGACAGTAGAATAATGTCCGTACCCCTCAGCCCCCAGGTAGCGTGTGAGCATTCCGACAACCAAAATTCCGATACCGGTGGAGAGTATCTTGCTAATCAATTGAATCAGGGTATTGTGGGCGATGCGGCTGGTCAGTGACATTTGAAATATTCAAAAAATACGGGCTCATCATAACATTTATTCAACTAGCTGGCAAACGTTCTATATAGGTCGAACAATCTGATTGTTCAATCGATGTCGCTAACCACTTCAAAAGAAATCGATCGTCGATTCAACATTGACAAAATGCGAAAAAAATGATATCATTAATGAGTTAGAACTGAAATCGCAACCGATGCAGTTCTAATAAAACAAAAACAAAATCAAAAGACAGTGAATCAAAAACAAAACGACATTGCGAATATTTGTTTTTCTAAGGGTGTGCTCGATAATTCGAGAGGACCTTTTTTTGCGCGCCGAAACTGGGGCACGTCGACATTCGAGTCCATTGCGCGGATCGGATTGTTCTCGATGACAGTAGCAGTATCGGCTATACTTTTGAACATCGCCCAGCTGGCGCTCACTCCCGATGTCCAAGCCTGGCCGGTGATACAACTCAATCAAGTTACCGAGCGACTCAATCGGGGGTATTTCAGCGCGGCTTCAATTGCCACCACGACACAGCTAAGCCTGGCGGAACCTAGCCGGGTATTGGGTGTGGCCACATATCGGGCGCCGGCAACTACTTATCAGGCCGAACTAGTCAGTCAGAACGTTACCAAGCTGAACATTCAATCAGGTCGCGCGTATACATTGGAGGCAAAATTCAAAAATACCGGTACGGCCACCTGGGCGCGCACCGGCCAGAACTTTCTGGCTATGAACGTGGCCGAACCGGCTGGCCGAATCTCACCCTTCAAAGACGCCAGCTGGAAAGAATATGCCTATCGGCCCACCCGGCTTAAAGAAACTAAGGTTAAACCCGGTGAAATAGCCACTTTTCGTTTCGTCATTAAGGCGCCCAGTACGGGTGGGCAATATACCGAAAAGTTTGCGCTGGTCGCAGAAAATAAAACATGGTTGGCTGGCGGCCAGGTCATTTTTGCTATTACGGTTACGCCCCAGCCAAAGCCCTACCAGGCCAAGCTGATAGTCCAAAGCCACACTTCATTGTCGGTAGCGCCGGGCCAGGTATTTACCCTGATGGCCGATTTCAAGAATACCGGCCTGAAGGCGTGGAGCAATACCGGCCAGAATTTCATTGCGCTAAACGTAGCCAATCCGGCTGGCCGAGCCTCGGCATTCAAGCATGCCAGCTGGAGTGAGTATCCTTATCGGCCATCCCGACTGCAAAACAGCGTTTTACCAGTTGGCCAGATCGGGCGGGTGATATTAACTATGCAAGCGCCATTGCAACCCGGCGTATATACTGAAAGCTTTGCTCTGGTGGCTGAAAACCTGGCCTGGGTACGAGACGGTACGGTGACTTTCACCATCACTGTCACTCAGCCTGATCATACCGTACTAACCAACGAGCCGGACATTCGAGTTGGTCTTTACAGACCGGCCGGTTCGGTGCAGTTGACCATGGCCGAACCATTCAATGTTACTGATGGCAATGGGCAATTGCTTCTGCCAGCGGCGGCTAGTGAACCGATTACAGTTTCGTATCTGGCCGGTACATATACGGTTCAATCAGCGACCGTGACTCAAACTACCACCCAGCCGGTCAGCGTCACAGCCGCGGACGGTGATGGCGTAATTGAATTGCTCAACTATGATAATCGCCCGTCCTGGAATCTATCACTTAATGATAACAAGTTTCGTCACCAGATTGATATTCAGTACGCGGCCGCGACCCAGAAGCTCTGGGTAATTAATCAATTACCGATTGAGTCATACTTACGCGGCATCGCCGAAGCCGGGAATGACAATCCAGACGAATTCTTGAAGACGATGAGTATTGCTGAACGTACTTACGCGATGTACCACGTTCAGCGCCAGACTAAACACGCCGACGAACATTACACGGTGGATGCGGCCAACGATCAAGTGTATCGCGGGTATGGTTTTGAAATCAGGGCACCGCACGTCGCTCAGATGGTTGAGGCCACGGCCGGTCAGATAGTTACATATAACGGTGAGCTGGCGATCACGCCTTATTATTCACACAGTGATGGCCGGACGAGATCCTGGGAAGAGGTCTGGTCCGGCGGTCCGTACCCGTGGCTGGTATCGGTGCCCGACCCGGACTGTCAGGGCATGGAGCTGCTCGGTCATGGTGTCGGCATGAGCGCGCTGGGTGCGTTGTCGAGGGCCCGAGCCGGTGCGACAGCTGCGCAAATACTGGCCTATTATTACACCGGCACCAGTACGGCTAAATTATACTAAAACATTATGAACCTTTCGCCATTCAATCAGCCGGCACTGGCCAATTGGAACACAGATCAACTGGAGTTGTATTTGACCCAGCAGGGCTTTTTTCATGAGGAAATCAGTGTGCCATCGACCTACTCGGGACAGATGGATCAATTGGTCAACGTGGCTAAAGAATATTATCATAACAAAAAAGAACATCTGGGACACAACTCTGAAGAGTATTTGGATTTGATCAGTCGCGCGATCTTGCATCGGCCGGTGATCGAACTGGATGACCAGCAAAAACACGTGTTGAAGAATTTTATTGAGTTGCTGGGGCAAGCGTAAAAAGAAAAGTAACTGGCGGATTATTATGTCAAGCCAGTTTTTTATATATAATGACGGCATAGGATTACTCCGTTGCCGTCGTAGGCCGAGGCTCGTTTGATGATAGCGGGTCGTAGCTACCTACTCTCCTGTATCATCATCCGGGTCATCGGGCTGGGGATCGGGGGGCCAAGTATCTGGATCCGGATCGTGTAACATGCGCCCTCCAGTTTTGTGCCATTTCGCGTCCCACGGAATATGGGACGGTGCGACACACAATTATTGTATAACGAAAAAAGAAAGATCGCCACTTTCAAAGACTATTGCTTATTAGTGAAGCTATTACACTTCGTTGGCCGGAGATATTTATTTCCTCAATTGCCAGCTTGTATTAGTAATATCGTAGAACATTGACAGATAGACCTCTCGGCGTATAATGTGGATGTTCACGGAGGGGGCATTATATGAAACCCTCGGTCTGCTAGTGGCTCGAGACAAGGAAAGGAGCTTCGGATGTTTACGCTCAAACTCCCGGTTTCTGCCGACACAACCAAGGTGCGCATACGGCCACCGAACCACGACGGAGTTCTCTCAGCCGGCCCGCTGTTTGTGAACCTGGCTCAGTTGGGCCAACCGCAGGCTTTCACGGAGACTCAGGGCGGACCGTGCGCGGTCACTGTCCTTGGGGTTGGCAAGCGGCGGTATGGGCGCCGAATGGTTTCGCTCGAAATCGACGGCGCGACTGCGACCGTGGAATCGACCATCGTCTGCAAGAAGGTTGCCCCAAAGGCTCCGACATCGGACAAAGAGAACTAAGACCGTCCAGCACAGCCTGGCGGCCTTTCTATTTATACAATCAACATCGCGTCCCCAAACGAATAAAAGCGATATTTCTTTTGGATCGCCGCTTGATACGCCTTGAGTATCATTGGACGTGTGGCGAAAGCGGACACCAGCATCAACAACGTTGACTGAGGTACGTGGAAGTTGGTAATCATAGTGTCGACAAGCTTAAACTTGTATCCGGGGAAAATAAAAGTATTAATCCAGCGCTGGCTATGTATGGGGCGAGCGGGTAAGGTTTCGAGTGTACGAACCACGGTCGTGCCGACTGCGACGATGCGTCGGCGTTCTTGTTTCGCTTTCAGCAGTCGTTGATGGGTGGCTTTATCGACTTCCACAAACTCCGGGTGCATTTTGTGTTGTTCAATCAAATTTGTTTTTACCGGCGCGAAAGTGCCGTAGCCCACGTGCAATGTGACATATTCAATTTGTACGCCCTTACGTCTCAAATCAAGCAATAGTTTCTTAGTAAAGTGAAAGCCGGCGGTCGGCGCGGCCACGGAGCCGGTTTTATCCGCGAATACGGTTTGATATTCTTTTAGGTTTGATCGGGTTTTTATGTACGGCGGTGTGGGCGCCTGGCCAAATTTATTGATGGCGTTTTGAAGTGCCGCGCCCGACTTATTGAAACGTACCTGCCAAGTGCCATCGGGGAGGCGTTTGGTTATCACACCACGCAGGCGACCCAGGCCTCTCGCGAGAGGCTGGGCGCCCACGGAAAACAATAGGCCGGCATTATGGTTCTTCCCGCCCAACAAACACGACCAGGTGTTTTTGTTTATTGGCCTCAATAAAAATATCTCAATCTTACCGCTGGTCGGCTTGTGGCCGATTAACCGGGCCGGAAATACTTTGGAATTATTCAACACCAACACATCGCCCGCTTTTAAATATTCCACAACATTATAAAAATGCCGATGCTCGAATTTTTTAGTTTTGCGATTGAGCACCAATAAACGAGAATGGTCGCGCGGTCGAACTGGCCGCTGGGCAATCAGCTCTTTTGGTAAATGGTAGTTGAAAAGTGAAAGCCTCATGGAATAGTTTTTACTGCTGTATCATACGTGGTTTAGCACAATATGAAAAGCCCTTGTCAGCCGTTAAATATCAGATATACTATAAGTGATGAAAAATAACTTGATTAATAAATACTATTGGATCGGGCTGCTCGCTGGACTGGCGATAATTTGCCCAATTTTTGCGGCTCACGCTGAAAACGTAGATAGCTTTTCATCCGATATACAGATTGAAACATCCGGACAACTGCACGTCACCGAAACCATTAAGTACAATTTTGGCAGTATCGAACGGCACGGCATTTACCGAGATGTGCCGTATTCTTACCGTTCCACGGCCGGTACAAAATACGTCGCGGCCGTCAAAGTCTTGTCAGTGGCCGATGAAAATGGAATCGCGTATGACTACGATTTAAGCCGTTCCGGTGGGTACGTCGATATCAAGATCGGTGATCCGGACATATTGATTACCGGAGTGCATACCTACATAATCGAATATACTGTCGATAACGCGATTAAATGGTTTGATGGCGAGCCGGAAGTGTATTGGAATGTTACAGGCAATAACTGGCAGGTTGATATGATCGAAGTCTCTGCTCGAATTCACAGCGATATATTGATCAGTGGCCAAAAAGTTCGCTGCTATACCGGAGCGATTGGTTCGGCGGACTCGAATTGCACGATTACACCGTTCAGTGGTGTCAGCGGTGTTAATGTGGCCGCTACCGGCGCGATACTTAGTGGCGAAGACTTAACGGTGGCACTGCGCTTGCCGGCCGGATCAATTGCCGAGCCAACGCAATTCGAACGAATTATGAAATTCGTGGGGGATAATTGGCCCGTAGTCTTGCCATTTATCATGCTGGCTATTCTGATAGCTTTATATCGCCGACACGGGAAAGACCCACGGGGACGCGGCACCATTATTCCCGAATACGAGCCGCCCAAAGACATGTCACCCGGCCTGTTGGGTTATCTGATTGACGAAAGCATTGACGCCCGGGATATTACTGCTACCATCTTAAATCTGGCCGTAAAGGGATATTTAAAGATTCAATACGAAGGAAAAGGCGACGCTTATCGTCTGCTCAAGCGGAAGGAAGCTGGTGCGGATTTAACCGAATTTGAACGGGAGCTTTTTATTGGGTTGTTCAGCACGGGTAATGATGTGACCTTGTCAGATTTAAAGACTACTTTCCCAAGAAAACTAGCCGGTATTAAAGAGAAATTAAAAAATGAAGCTGAGGCAAAGGGCTTCATTGACAAGCATTCCAATAAAATTAGGAATTTGATTACGGTCTTGGGCGGTATTCTGTTTTTCGTGGGGTTGTTCTCGTTCGGCTACAGTACTGTCTTGGCCGTCGCTCTATTGATCAGCGGCGGGTTGTGCATGGCTTTCTATCCAGCGCTGGCTCGTCGCACCCAAAGCGGTGTGTTGGCCAAAGAACAGATTCAAGGTTTCAAGCAGTTTTTGACAGTCACCGAAGAGCAGCGGTTAAAGTTCCATAACGCACCGGCCAGGAAACCGGAACAATTCATGGCCTATTTGCCTTTTGCCGTGGCGTTGAGCGTGGAGCGCGATTGGGCCAAACAATTTGAAGGCATCACTATCGAGCAACCCGATTGGTATACGGGGAATTCTTGGAGTACATTTAACGCCGTTATTTTTGCCACCAGCTTACATGATTTTTCCCGCGCTACTCAATCGCAGGCATTCACGGCGCCGGCGCCCAAGAGTTCGGGTTTTTCCGGGGGCGGCGGGTTTTCCGGCGGCGGGTTTGGCGGCGGCGGCGGCGGAAGCTGGTAGGATGAGGCCAATTTAGAATTTAGAATTGAGAATGTAGAAATATAGCTTCCGAAATATAAATTATTTGGATGGTTTGTAACAACTTAATTATCACAAAACACAGCGCATATTTTCTAATGTGCGCTGGTTGGTGTATATGGAAACGGTTAGGCTAAAATTACGTCGTCGACTTTTTCTCGCTTGCGGGTTTGGAAAACACACAGCCACAGTAATTCTGTCGATAAAACTTGTATTGTTTCGATAGCTCAACCGCTCGGTGCGCACCGTCATTCTTCTTGAAATCAGCCTCGTAATACTTCACGCCGGTTTCTTGGGCAATTTGTTCCCCAATTGCGTTAACCCGATCAGCTTTTTTATACGGACTGGTAGTTAAGCCCGTTCCAAACATTTCGAAACCCAGTTCCTTGGCTTTGATCGCAGTGGCGCGGAGGCGCAGTTCGAAGCATTTATCGCACCGGTGGCCGCGCTCGGGTTCGTCTTCCAATCCTTTGATGGCCTCTAGCCACTTCTCAATATCATAATTCCCTTCGATCAGTTCCAGTCCAAGTCGGTCGGCGTGCTTTTTTAGCTCGTTCAAACGTTTTTGATATTCTTCCGCCGGTTGAATGTTGGGATTGTAATAAAATAACCCCAGCGTGTGTTCGCCGGACAATATTTCAATCGGATAGGCCACGCAGGGCGCGCAACAAGCTTGAAGAAGGAGTTTGGGCATAGAGTTACTATACGAAATGACGCGGGATAAATCAATAAGAAAGCCGCCCATCATGAGGAGGAGCGGCATGCGATACTAGGACTTCTTGCGCTTCAGAACCAGGCAGGGCTCACCCGTCCCGCAGCTGCTGTTGAGGAATCCGCTACCACTGTCATAGTCGATGATTCCCGCCCAGTACAGCGAGGTATTGAAGACCCTAACCTGACAGACCTCAGACTTCCCGGTCTCCTGATCATGGGTGACTAGACGGATCCCGTTAGCGTGGCGATCGTTGTACGCCCGGCTCACAGTCGTAAGCCGTTCACCGGATTGCCGGTTGATCCAGAGGATCCGGCAGTTCCGGATGAACAGCCACACCCGCCGGATCCGTAGCTTCAGACCGAACCCGGTACTGCTGAGACATGGGGTTGTGGCAGCGAAGACGTAGAGACCGGCGCACCAGGCGTAGCCCGCGACGAGCGCTCCGTTGGGGCCGCGACCGCGCGAGTACATAGCGGCGATGCTAGCCACTCGGTTCGAGTGATCGTGCTGAACCAGCCTGACGAGCTCGGTATTCCGAACCGGCAGCCAGCTTGCGAGGACGAGACGTTCACCGGGCCGGCGGTGGATCCAGAGGATCCAGCAGTCTTGGACGAACCTGACGACACTGCGAACGATAGACCTGAGCTTCATCTGAACCTCCTGGGATGCTGACGTGTTGGGTCATGCACCTCCAGGATGGATACGCGGCTCAGTCTGACTCAGCTGAAGGTGCGACTGGTAGTTGTACCAACGTTACCGATACTTCCAGCGCATAGAGCCACCTCCGTTTTTGTCCCAAGTGACCACATATACGGCCGGAGTGTATATCAAAATTCAGCATTTGTCAAGCCGCCACGTAAAATCCGGTTTGAGCAAGCAAACTCGATAACTTGATAGATATTTCTAATACAACAATGCGTCGAAATGTTTAAACATGTCTACGTGATCCGGAAAAAGAAAAGCCGGCGAGCGTTTACTCGCTGGCGTGTTAACTCGAGGTACGGATCAGCTTGGGCGCTCGTACGCGGTAGGTGCCGAATTGGCATTCAAGGACTCCTAGCTCTCTCCAAAAATGCCGGAGAAGGCCACCAACGCCATTGATTGAACCAATGTCGGTATCGCCACCTTCGTTAAACGCCGTCCATAGTTCCGGGGCTGTGAATCCCCCCTTCTCGTCTGTCAGCTTGCCCATCAAGACAATGAGTCGGACCCGATTGTTGGTCTCCTGGGATGTCATGCAGTCGATCCCTCCTCTAGTTCCAAGTCGGCAGAGGCGTATCTCCAGTATGTCCCATTCGTTACGCAGATGTCAATGCATGACAGCTTTTGAAACAGGTTACTAATCAAAAAACGCGTAGATATGTTTAAACTTGTCTACGGTAGTTAGCACTAACAACGTTATAAAGACTAAATCAATTTATCCTGCAAATTGGCCGGCACCTGACGACCCAAATGTTCGTAGGCTTGAGCGGTAACGACGCGACCGCGCGGAGTACGGGCCAGGAAGCCGGTTTGTAGCAAGAAGGGTTCATACACTTCGGTGATGGTGTCCATTTCTTCGGAGGTTGATGCGGCAATGGTGTTCAGACCAACCGGACCACCGTTGAATTTGTCGATGATGGTTTCCAGGATCAAGCGGTCGGTTTTGTCCAAGCCGAATTTGTCGACTTCCAGCATCTCCAGCGCTTTCAGTGCCGCCTCGACGGTAATTCGTCCGTTATGTTTCATCTGGGCGTAGTCGCGGGCGCGCTTAAGCAGCCGATTGGCGATGCGCGGCGTCTTCCGGCTGCGGCGGGCGATCTCCTGGGCGGCGGATTCTTCCAGTTCGATGTTGAGTATCTTGGCGGAACGATGAATGATCTTCTCGATGTCCTGATCCGAGTAATAATCCAGCCGAAAAGTATTGCCAAAACGGTCGCGCAATGGCGAAGACAGCTTGCTGACCATAGTGGTGGCGCCAATCAAGGTAATCTTTGGCAAATCAAGCCGCATCGTCCGAGCACTCAATCCTTTGCCTAAAACGATGTCAAGCACATACTCCTCCATTGCCGGATAGAGTGTTTCTTCGACCGTACGATTGAGGCGATGGATCTCATCAATGAATAAAATATCGTGATCTTCCAAATTGGTCAGTATCGAACCCAGATCGCCGGCGCGTTCAATGGCCGGACCGGACGTGACTCGAATATTGACCCCCATCTCGCGGGCAATAATATGCGCCAACGTCGTTTTGCCTAAACCGGGGCTGCCGTACAACAATACATGCTCCAGTGGTTCGTGCCGTTTCTTGGCGGCCGACATGAAGATCTGTAAATTTTCCTTAATGGCGTCCTGTCCGACATATTCCCGCAGGGAGCGCGGGCGTAATGTAGCGTCAAATTTCTCTTCTTCGGGTTTGACGGCGGCGCTAATCAGTCGGTCTTCTTCGGTGGTCATGCTCGGTCGGTAGGCTTATGGGTTTAGGGGCGGTAGCGGCAAAAAGTGCAATAAAAACCGCTATTCAGTGTACCATCGGCGGGCACCACTTGACAAGGTAAGCGGCCTGTGATAAGATACTCCATTCGGTAAAAAAAGCCGATGTCAACAAAACTAAAGCAGCCGAACGAATACCTGCAGTCACGAAAAGCATGGGGCTTTTTCTGAGGTTAGAACAGGTTTATCCCTTTTCTATCTCCTTAGAAAAATTCTCTTGACTGCAGATATACGCGCGGCTGTTTTTGGTATAGAGCTTCGGCACCTTCAACTGTTAAGGAGCGTTAATGTTGCTATTGACTACTGGTGCGGTCGAATTGGCGTTAGTGTTTACAGCCGGTGTCGAAACATTCGCGTTCACATTCGATGGCGCGGCGTTGGTATTAGTATTCACTGAACTGTTTGTGCTCACATTCGCGTTGCTATTGCTATTAGCATTTGAGTTTGAATTGGTGGGGGCGGCCGGAGGCGTTTCAGTGGGAGCACTGGCTGCTTTGCCGACCAAGCAAACAGCCGGCCAAACCTTATAATGAGATTTAAACAATACGTTCTCGGTGCGTCCATCGGAATATTTTACCGTGTAGGTAAATTCCGCGTCCGAACCATTGTGGGCTTTTTCGGTGCAGTTCTTCTCACCTGGCTTCAGGTCTTCGGTTTCAATGATCTTGGTCGGTCCGGGTTTGACGACGTTTGATATCACCGGGTCGGTGGCACTGACCGTCCGTCCGTCTTTGGTGCCATAGATATCGAATATTAGTTCAGTACCTTCGATTCGAGTTTGGATCAACAAACTGCTGGCATAGTCATTTTTAAATTTGAAATCTGGTTTTGGATCGTAAATAGTGGCGTCCATGCCTACTGGCGGCTCGTAGTACGAAACCCGATACGAATGATTCTGCCGTTCTAACACCGGAAGGCCGGCATTGAGCACCGCTCGGAAAAAGGTCGTTCCGATCTGGCACAGGCCGCCGCCATACTCGGGCGTGGTCTTGTTTCCTTTGATCACCAGCTCCGGCAGGTAGTCGTTCGAAGCGTCGATGGGCACCAATGCTTTGATAACGGAAAAATCCTCACCCGGTTTTATTACCAAGCCGTTGAGCGCCTTAGCGCCAACCGTGATGTTGTGTACCCGGTTCTTGGGGCTGCCCTTAAAATTGGTCCGGCCGGTGCCGACCAGCTCTTTTATGCCAAGCGCATTGATATTGTCCGACTCACTAAGCGGCTGAATCACATCGACCGTTAATGCCGCCTCGGTTTTATAATTCAACAAGAATTGCTCCCGCAGCGTCAGGAGCGATGCGGTGACATTTATTTCCGCACCGGCCTGGTTAGCCTGAAAAGCGGTTACGCGGCCATTCTCCACCTGGAACCGGCCTTCTTTAACCGGCTGGTTCAATACTGCCCCCGGTACTGCGTCGAAGTATTCGGTCACGGCAGCGGCATCAAAGTCAGCCTGCACCGATCCCATCTGGTCACGGCTAAAAGTAAACCACTTGGCGGCCTCGGCCGCGTCCACCGCCCACTTTTTGTCTTGGTAGGTGAGGGTCCAGGGCAGACGTTTCATCGCCTGGGTAATTTGGGTAACGGCGTCGGCGGTTTCGTTGGTTCTAATATCGGGCTCATCTTGGACTAATTGCAAAGTAACCGGCTGGATCGTCAACCGCTCAAAATTGACGATTGTTTGGTCAATGGCGATGTCATAATCAAGCGCCTGGCCGGATGTTTCATCTTGTACGGTGACGATGCCGGCTGGTTTAACTTTGGGTGCGGCATTGTGGGCCGGCTTGTCATAGCTATCAAAATTATCCTGCAAAGTCTGGCGAAAGAGCGCGCGATCCACGGTATAGATCGGTTTGACTGTAATTCGGACAATTGCGCCCCGCAGAATATCGCCCAGGTCGCGCCACCAGTGGCCGGTGTGGCCATAGGCGTATACCGCCGCCGCCGTCCGGACAGTATCGAAATCCAAAATCTGCTGAGTTACATCGCCGGTGCCGCTGGAAATCAGGGTGGGCGTAATGGCCACCGTCTTTTTTTGATACGCAAAACCGAAGCCGCCATCCTCCAGCCGGCTGTCATACGATTCAAGGTATTGCGTGAGTTTTTCCCGATTCCAGCCGGTAGCGGCCGTCTGTCCGACGCTGATTCCCGGAATAATCGTGTTCGCGTAAGCTTTCCTTAGTATCAGTAATGCTGCAATCGCTACCAACAAAACGCTCACCACAGCCATTAAGCTGATGATCCGCCAGCGTCGGTTGAATTTTTGACGGGCGGGTTTATGGCTGGTGGCGGGCTTCGGCATGGTCGCGCGATTACTTAGAATCTTGGCCTCTTAGAATTTCATTTAGAATAGCCTTGGCCAGTACTTCGCGATCCATGTTTTCCAGTTCGGGTGAGGTGACAATAACTCTGACGGTGTCACCGACTTTGATGGATTGGGGAAGACGATCGACCGGCCAACGCAAAATCTGACCATTCAGCCGGATCTCCGCTTGATCTTGGTCAATCTTATCAACAAACCCTTCTTGTGATACCGGGTGGTCCATGCTTTTGGGCGACAATCCGATTAATCCTGGTCTTCCACTTCCACCACGCGAACCTTAGACTTACCGGACTTGGGTAGAACGATCGTTAGTATGCCATTTTTCAAGCTGGCTTTAATGCGGTCTTCTTTAACATCAACGGGCAGAATGATTGATCGGGAAAACCCGCCCCAGTGGCATTCCTTATAAATATAATCTTCTTCGTTAATTACCTCTTCTTGGCGTCGCACGCCCCGGATGGTAACCAAATCGTGATTGATGGATATGTCCAAATCTTCCGGCTGGACACCGCCAATGGTCGACTTTATGATTATTTCTTTAGGCGTCTGATAAACGTCTACCGCCAATTGCCCAGTGTAATCGTAGTTGTCTACCAAACTCTCGCCCATCGGCTCAACGGGCGCATTGGCTATGGGCGTGGCGGATGCTTCGGCTGATTCCGCTTCGACGTCCAGGTCTTTGAATTGAGTGGCGAATTTTTGACTTTCCATAAACATTACTCTTTGTTATGTTCACGCCTACTATCGACTGAAATTATACAATATACATCAAAGATGCGCAAACACTCCCAGCGGCATAGTTACCGCTCGGACCGGCGTATTCCGTCATATATTTACGAGGCAATGCCTAGAATGCTTTTCAATACTGATATCACCACCAGTAGCAGGAAGAAAATTAATATCCGGTTGGTTGATTGAACAAACATGCTTTTTGACCATTCGGAATATTCCTCATTAGTTCCGGCAGTGCCCCATCTGAAACCAAAAAGAATCGCTCGCATAGCAAAATAACTTATTATCGCCCAAACGACAAAGTAAATGGCGCTAACCACGAAATGAGCCCAGTCAACGTCGGGCAATGTTATCGATGGGAATGGAACCGAACTTGACTGGCTATCGACCGGCAAAATTGCCAGAAAATTGATGAAAAACACGAGCAGCGACACGTCAATGATTAACAAAAGGGCCGAATATTGGCCATTTCATAAAAGAATATAACACACCGCTGGATTTTTGAACAGGGTCGCCATAACCGCGTGGCGTCTTTTATGTTGGAATATAATATTAGCCAAAAAAATACCCAAACACAGCCATCAACGTACTTGATGGTACAAAAAACTTTTCGGGTGATTACAATTCTTCCTTTTTCTCCCGGACAAACTTAGTCAACTCTTCGAAAATGTGAACAAAGCTCTTGTAGGGCGTCTCGAAGACAAAGTCAAAGAAGAAAACGATCACGTTGATCTTGGGCGATTTTTGGCTGATCCAACGGCCAGCCCTGACGACCGGCATGGAAAAGAGATCAATTAAAAAGCCCAGAGTAGTTTCATTTTTCCGCACTACAATGTATTCTTTAGAGTCTTCCCGCAGCTTGATGCCAAAGAAGCTAACCAGAGTCAGGAACAGAATAAACAGGGATATGCTTAAGGGGTTGAATCCAAACCGATCCAGCAGGTAGATGATAAATCCAAATACGGTAATAAATATGGCTACGTATACCACGTTGAAAATAGCTGTTAGCACCGGACGTCGGCGTACTACCCGACGGATCAGTACCTGGCTGGCATTTCCCTGGGTCAGCAGTGTCTGGATACCCTTGAGCACCTGGAGAGTGTTTTCCTTGGCGGGTATGCGGACCGTCAGCGCGGCCATGAACAGAAGAAACGGGTGAAAAACGATGTTTATGCCGAGCGGAATGTATTGGATGGCGCTGCCCAGATAGAGATCATATGGGATTTCTAGTATCAGGGCCAGCAGCATCTTGGTAATAAAGATGTAAATGATGGCTCGCACCGCGCTGCGTCCCAATTTATCTTTGGCTTGCTTGTAGCGTAAAGTGCAGGCATCAATGATTTCCTGCTCGATGACGGCCGGTTGATTTAGCCGCTGAATGAAAGTGGCCGGGTCTTTTTCGATGATATCCTTCGTGACATGATAGTAGATGGTGTACTTCTTCAAATACCGAAAAAGATTGTCCCCGATTTTATGATCGACATGCGCATCAACTTTACCCTTGATGCTTTTAATATTCGCGGCCACCGACTCAACCATAGCCCGATCCGCCTTGTACCAGCCGTCATTGTAATATCGGAACAGATGGTAGCGCAGAATCGATGGATCAGAACGGAGCAGGGCGCGATGTACCGCTAAATATACCTGAATGTTTTTTTCTTGAACTGGAATTTTTTGATCCACCGTAATGTGCTCGGCGACGGTCGCGTACATATATTCAGCCAGCGCCTGGGCTTTTTCCGGTGAAATCAGACAGTGATCGATTTCCACTGCGGCAATGCCAAGCAGCCAGCGATAAGCTTGAGCGCGCTCCTTGCCCTGCAGATACAGCGGCAGCCGGTTGAATAAATAAAAATACTTATTGAGAATATTGGCTACCTGGCTGACCTTATGCTCCGGTATCATGTTGTCCGGCAGGTAGCGACCGCGAATCAACTCAGAAAGCAATTCCGGCGCCAGTTCCGATGGCTTGACCCGCCCGATCAGACGGCGTTTAAGTGTACGCTCAATGGCATTTTTTCGTATCAAGTGCACTTCCTGATACTCCAAAGCATTGCGCATGCGCTCATACACAAAAGCCATTCGGCTGGCCATCGCGCTGACTTGAATCTGCGCCTCGCCGGCGGACGCGGCGAAGTCTAAGTCGGGCTGTTGGTAGGCTTGGATCAGTTTTTGGAGTGGGTTGAGCGGAAGCGACATAGTTGAGATTGGAGTGGGTGTTGTGGCAATGGGTAGTTATACCAATACGCCACCTGTCTGTCAATTATACACAATACCGTAAGATTCGGCCACTTGGTAAACAAAAAACCACCCAGCTGTTATCGGGTGTATTGTGTTATAACTGGACAAAATAGCCCTGGGAGACAAGGGAGAGGATCGGCCTTTCCCTTGGTTTGGGGTAGATCAAGGAGAATTCCTTCTGCAATGTGCGCTACCCACCCGGATGATAATAACGGACACAGCGACAAGAATCGCACCCTGTAACAGCAGGAAAAACTTAAACGCTGGGTGCATTGACGTATCGCCAACTGACACAATACCGACGAGCATCAAGATAATAATACTCACAGAAGCGATGATGGAAGCACAGATCAGAACCTTCAGTCCTTTGTACATTGTGACCCCCCTTATACGCAGACCCCCCAAGACCATTTTTCTGTCAAAGAACAGGATATGAGATCTTATCTCTGAAGATACCTTGTGTCAAGAAGACGTAATATGTCCGATGGTTGCTAGTTAATTGTTGGCGCCATCACGGTCAGTTTACCCGATCCGAGCGGATCATAGCCCGAGGTGACCTCGGTTCCATCCATAAATCCATCCGCGTCACTATCGGGATCAATCGGGCTGGTCAGCCAAATGTTGAATTCTTGCGCGTCGGACAGTCCATCGTTGTCGGTATCTTTTAGCGTGGGATCACTGCCGGCGACGCGCTCCCAGACATCGGGCAATCCGTCACCGTCAGTGTCGCTAAATTTTTCACCCGCTTGGGATAACATCTGGGCGTTGAATTGTTTGGCGCTGGAAAGCATTTCTTCCCCTTTGGCAAAAGCCTGGCGGGCATCCAATAGTAGATTTGTTTCTCCCAGATTAGGATTGGTCCAGCGATTGACCAGATCAAAATAGCCATCCACCGCGATGATAGTTTCCTCGATCGAACGTTCCAGCGCCGCTTGGGATCCTTTGGCGGCATCGGGCGCGGTCCAGGCGTTTGACTGATCGCGGATACTTAGCAGCTCGGTTCGGGCGTCGATCAGCTGCCGTAACGTTGCGCCGAAATCGGCGGGCGCGTTACGATCCGTAATCACCGGCTTCAACCGGGCCTGAATCTGGGCCACCGCCTGAAGCGAGGGCGTTTGGGTAATCAAATAGGTCGTGGCCGTTTCGATGGCGTTGGTTTGGGCTCCTTTGACAGACGAATTGGATTTTATTTGCCGGCCGGGCAGTAAGAAATATGTCCCTATCCCCAGGCCGATGACAAACACCGCGCTGACGAGTGAGATGGAAACCGTGGTTTTTCGATCCATATGGTTTACGAAATGTTTAATATGGTTAGAATATACCACTAATTATCAATAATACAAAGCGGCTCATGCCAGTAATTTAAATAAAGAGGCCCGTGGGAACAGGCCTGTAAGTTAACTGCGTGTCTCCTAGGACCCGCGCTCTGGTTCGGTTCAGCCCTCCACCGGGGCGACCGCCTTCACGACATACACCGGCGTTCCGATCCCCATCCCTCGATTGCCGGTCTTGATGCCAAACGAACCCGGTCCGACGGCTTCCAGAACCGTCGTACCATTCAGTTGGATCGAGGTAACGTTGACCGAGATCACGGGTCGGCGCCGGGTGCAAGGTCGTTCCCGCGTACCAAACTGAAGTTCGTAACCATTTCCCACCCGACCACCATTGATCAGTCCCACGATGGCCACCCGTTTGCTGCTGCAAAACTGAGTGACTTCTCCCACAAGGTTGGGGGTTGAGCCTGCCGTTGCTACTCCCTGAATCCCGTTGGCCGTTGCCTGGTCGGACACGATACATTCCTCCCATTTGTTCGTAGCCGCCTTTTACCAAAGCCGCATGGCAAAAGCATATTAGATTATTGCAAAACTATTGTCAATATAAAAATACCAACCATGAAATAATTGGGTCAATTAGATTTGATTAATATATTCTAATTATTCTCTCGAATCACGATCATATTCTTCTGGCCGTGGTCGACGTCGCCGCCATTCCAATCATGGATGGCGTTCATCAGCACAGTCGGATCGTAGACATAATCCGCCCCTTTACGCGTACCGGGATCGTTGGTAATGATCTGGCCATTCTTTTTGTATCCTTTGATAACCAGGGCGTGATAGATTGGGCCCGGGGCTTTGTAGTTGGGATTGCCCAGCAGTCGGCCAGCGGCTAGAACAATTACCGGGTTACCGTCGGCCAATTCGTGCTTGATTCGTTCCAGGGTTACCTGGGAACCGGTGTAAATGTCGACCGTTTGGTAGCCCCACATATCTTTGATGAAGCGGGCTGTTTCCACGGCGGTGGTGTCTTTGTAGTTGCCGTAGTGCTGTTCCTCGAACGCCACTACTTCTTTGATCGTCGTTTCGGCGGCGTCTTTGGACGCGAACGTTTTATCCTGCAAATAATAGTGCACCATCAGCGCGGCGGTTTCCTCGCAGGCTTCTTGAAATGGTAAATCCCAATTCGCGGTCGGAGCTTGGGAAGTAAACGGGACTTTGAGATTTATCTCTACGGGTAGTGACGGGGCGGAATTGACTGGTTGACTGGTTGACTGGTTGACTGGGGAATTGGTATTGGCGTTTGAATTTGTGTTTATATTGGAATTAACGTTGATGTTCGCGTTGGCTGAAGTGTTGCCGTTCGAAATATCATCATGTGATATTGCCACGGGCACGTCGGGTTTACGTCGTGCGTCTATCCAATCAAAAATCGCCGTCCGCTTTGCCGCCGCGGTACCGGCACCGAAACCCAAGACGATCACTAACAGGGAAATAAAGAATGTTTTCTTTGACATAGCGAATCTAGCGTACTGAAAAATACTGATTCAGTCAATCGGGCACACAGACATGCCCCATTCGGCATATATTAATCATCGACCAGTCCAATAACACAACTCCCGTCGTATAAACGGGAGCCATGCGATTAATAGTACTCCACTATGTTAGGCACACTACCATGGAGAGGCGCGAGCCTCCTCACTATATTAAACACTTGAGCCAGGAAATAGTGTCAGGCGGCCCGCCCGGCGGGGGATAAGGCCGGAATTGCCCAAATGTTCGCTTGTTGCTCCAGTTCATTGATCCGGCGGCGTACTTTCTGGCGGGAACGGGATAAGCTCAATTTCACGGCATTTTCAGACCTCTTCATATGACGGGCAATCTGGCGAATCGACAAGTCTTCGCGATACCGTAATTGTAATATCCGCTGTTCGGTAATTGATAAACGGGATATTTCCCGCCAGAGCCGATCAATAGCCAGCTTTCGCTCCACGTTGTCAGCCATATCAATTGCCAGGAAACCGGCTTCTTCCAACGCGGCCACGGTGGGTCGGCGGAAATGATTGGCTAATAGATTGCGCGCAATGGTGATTAGGTAGGTTAAATACGAAAAACCCCGGAATTTAAATCTGGGCAGGTGTTCGTAGGCGCGCAAAAACGTTTCCTGCATCAGATCTTCGGCCACGGCGGTATTGTATCCGACGCGATACCACAGGTAATTATAGACCTTTTTGCCATATTTCTGGTACATTTTACCAAAATCGGTACTGTTTGTTTGGGCATTGATGACAATCGGCTTGTTTCCGTTTGACATAATGTTGTCAGTTAATTGTTTTTAGTTTGCGTCCCCTTACTAATTCGTATCCACCTGATATCGGATGGGATGAGCTGACTGTTACGCGGCTGAATTGGGACCGACATTGGCAGCGCTTCAATTATTATAGATTTGCCTCATCAAATTGAGTGTAAACCGTGTTCCTGAAGATTCCCCAAGTGTTTGGGGGCTTGAAAATAAGTCAATTTTCCTGTATAATAACGATGTCGAGCAAGTGCTTGACATAAGCAACGAAAAATATTCGTATCATAAGACCATCTTCTGGAATATTAACACTTTTCCGAAGCCTGAATATGGTCATTTTTGGCAACAATAAATGAAAGCCAAAACAACCACAAATATTTTTTCCAAAAAGGGAATCCATAACGCGTTTTTTGACCGTCGTGTGGCTCGTTTGTCGTCGATGGCATGGTCGGACGCCGGTTTGATATCGACACCCATCGGTAATGCGGAAATTTGGCATAGCAGTTGGCAAAATACCCGAGCCAAATGGTTGGTTGGGATGGCGTGGGCGCAGCGCTGGGCGCGCTGGATAGTTTTAGCTGCGCTACTGGCAACTTTCCTATTGCCTTTTCCGAATACGTTATCTCTGCCGCCCGTTTCGAGACCGGCTGATTTTCAGCTTCGACCGACCAAAACTGTCTGGTTGGATTCAGAAGCGCCCACATTCGCGTTGACGCTACCTGGCACGGTTAAGCCGGATGATTTTAAGATTAATCGAGTAGTTTTAACCAACTCAAAACAGGAAGCGCTCGAATCGCCTTACGTTGTTTTGCCCGGCGCGACCAAATCAGAAATGCTAGTACAGCTCGATCATCAGTCGCCACATCAACCAGGAAAAATGGCTATCGAAATACGGGGTAATGTTGCCGGCCAGCCGACAACGGTCGATGCTGAAATACTCTGGGGTGTGGTGGCGGTGAATGTTCGGCGGTCGATCGCGCCGCCCGGTCAGGCTCGAGAAATTCAATTAGCCGTACTGGATGATTTTGGCCGGACAGTCTGCGATAGCCATGTCGAACTGTCGGTGATTGACCCGAGCGGCCAGGAAAAGTCCTTCAGTACCGATGATGGCGGCGTGATAAACAATCCCGACTGTCAGGATCGCAGCGTTACCAACCAACCCGACTATCACGTCGACTATTTACCCGAGCTGGACGGTAATTACCAGGTGACCGTAACGGCCGAAACACCCGATGGTAGTCGGACGATTGCCGATAGTTTCACAGCCCAAGCGGCGGCCAAGTTTGACGTAGAACGCACTGAATTTCCCACCCGGATCTACCCACCGGCCCAGTACCCGGTGTCTTTTAAGGTCGTTCCAGCGGCTGACTTCAGCGGTTTTGTGACTGAGACATTGCCAGCCGGTTATCTGGTGCCCGAGGTAAGCCAGGGCGGTGCGGCCACAGCGAACAATAACGAACCGGTGCGGATTGACTGGGCCGTGAATTGGCAAGCCGGGCAAGTCTACACGCTCGGATACACATTCAAGGCTCCGGATATTTCGCCCGTGCTATACCACCTGGGCCCAATCAAGTTTACCGCCGCCCAGGACGTGATCTTCCAGGAGTCGCGCCGTTGGCAGATCGCGGCCGATGCCACCAAGACGTGGGACGGGGGCGGCGCCGATGCTAACTGGTCAACTTGTGCCAACTGGAATGCCGATACCTGCCCCGCCAATACCGGCGATGCAATTGTGTTTGACGGTACTAGCGGCGGTCAAACTAATGACGCGTCAACTTGGGAAGACGCCGCCACTATTACATCAGTAGCCAGTATATCTTTTACTTCATACAGCGGAGTATTTACGATATCAAAAACCTCGGCGGCGATCGCAGGAGATTTCTCCCATGCTTCAACCGGCAATGTTGTGTTTACTACGTCGGTATCTTGTGCGGGTAATTTTACGTTAACAACTAGCGGATCATTCACGCCCAATACCACGACGCTCACTATGACTGGTACGGGTGGAAAAAATCTCAACTCAAGCAAGTCATTATATAATTTAACGATTGATCCGTCATCGACCGCAACCATTAACGTTATTACCAATAGTTTTACGGTTACCAATACGCTCAACGTGGCGGCGGGGGATACGATGGATATCGCGACCGGTATTACGGTGACCCACACCGGTACTACGCTGACCTGGGGTGACGCCAGTAGTACCATCTCGGGCGCAGGCACGCTCACATTCACCAGCACGTCGGGCGGGCCGGGGACGAGCGGCGTCTTATCTTCGATCGTACGCTACGACAGTACGAGCGTAGCTATTCCATCGACCACAATCGACGCCCGAACCTATTCGGGTCGCGTAGAGGTATATTCAAACGCGACAGCTGTCAGAACGGTAGCTTTGCCCAGTGGTAACTTCATACTATCGGGCGCATCATCGCACCTTTATATTATCGCGGCCAACACGGCAGGCATGGCACTCACCGGCGTGGCCAACGCGCCTACGTTTACAATTGGAGGCGATTTGGATTTTACAGGCGCGGGCAGCGGTCTTGAGACATTGCGTACCGGCGCAGGTGCCTGGTCGGTGGCGGGGAATGTTGATGTTCGGGATGGAACTTTTGTGGCGGCAACTAACAATACTTTCTCGATGACCGGCGCAGGCAAGACGCTATACGCAAACGGTGGTTTCTACAATTTGACATTCAATACGGCGGGAACAATTTATATAGTAGGTGGTACGGCGATTACTAACACACTGACAATATCTACTGGCACTACAGTTACCTTTTATGATGTCAATGCGTATCTCGACGGAGCCGCTACCTTTGTATTGGATGGGACAATAAGCGGGCCGGGTTGGTTTTATTATTACGACACAAACGGAACCTTCCCGACCACGGGGACTGTTTCGTGCCCGATGTACTTCTATCTGTCCTCGGCCAATATGACGATACCGGCGCGCACCTACGGCAACAACGTCTTTGTCCAGCTAGAGGCTACGGGGTATATCGCCACGTTGGGCACAGCCACCGGCCAGACGGTTACCATCAGCGGATATTTGTATGTGGACGCTTATGGCGCGGGTAACCTCACCCTTGATGCCGCCACGTACGATCCAATCGTGATTGTCGGCGGCGATCTCGATTTCACGGGAGGTGGCGCCGGGCTGGAAATTATCACGGCGGGCGTTTGTCCGTGGACCGTGTCGGGTAATGTGAACTTTACCGGCGGGACATATACTACCGAAACCGGAGGGAGCTGTGGTGGTGCTAGCGCCGACAGCACACTGGCCATGAATGGCACCGGTAAGACACTTACTTCGGGCGGCAATACACTGCAAGATTATAAGGTTACCGGCGGGAGCATTACTCTAGCAGATGCAACCGCTATTGCTGGAAATTTGGTAGTCATGACCGGAGGGACTCTGACAACCGGCGCAACAGCTCTGACAGTGACCGGCACAACAACCGTAACGGGCGGCGGGCTATCACTGACCAATGACACAGGCGCTAAAACCTTTGTTGGTTTAGTCTCTGTCAGCGGCGGCACCATCAGCGGAACCAGCACCAATGTCATCGTTCGAGCCGGTATTACGCAATCGTCCAGTGGCGCGTTTACCATGACTGGATCCGGCACGATACTTTTTGATACGGCTTCGGCGGTTTTGACCGGAACCATGTCGATCCCGATAATCACCGTCACTAGTCCAGGCACGGTGACAAACAACGGCACCGTCACGATGACTGGAGTACTGTCGGGCAATGGTTCGTGGACGCAAGGAACCAGCTCGACGCTGAATAACTCACTAGTATCGGGAACGGTGATATCGGTTACGACTTTTAACGCCTCCACCAACGCCAATACGGTGGATTACAATGGTGCTGGCAATCAAACCTGTCGAGTTGTCACGTACAAAACCCTAAAGCTTTCCACCAGCGGCACTAAAACGTGCGCCGTGACCGCGGTGAATACGCTTCTGGAAACATCGGGCACGGTGACGATGTCTACGGGAGCTAATCTGACCACCAACGCATTAACAGTTGGCACAGGAACGACTTTTAACGCGGCTGGTTACGATCTTACCGTTACAAACACAACCTCGGTTACAGGGATACTCGATTTCACCGCTTCAACGAGCGGCACGAAACTCTTTAGCGGTGCGATTACGGTCAACGCCGGTGGAGTATTTCAAAACACAATTAATGAAGGTATCAGCTTCCGTGCTGGCATCACCATGAATGGTACTACGTTTAATACCGGGACGGGGGCGATAATCTTTACAGCCAGCCAAGCATTGGCCGGTTCCAGTAATATGACTTTTGGCGGGTCGGCGACGATCAACGCTGGCTTTACCCTGACCAATAATAACCTCGCGACGGTATTATTCAGCGGGGCGATTACCGGCGCCGACGGAGCGGCCTCGTTTGCCACCGGAGCGAGCTCGCTCACGCAATTTGCCAACACGGTGATGGCGACCGGCACGCTGGTTCCGTCTACCAGCGCCCACACCATCCAATATACGGGGGCAAGCCAGGCCGTGAAATTACCCACGACCAACCCGTATTATCATCTGACTCTGTCAGGCAGCGGAACGCCGACATTATCAGCTTCTATGTCGGCCATCACCGGCAACTTTGCAATTTCAGGCAGCGTCGCAGTTGATACGGCCGCAACGTTGACAGTTGGATTGGACGTGACAGTGGCAACGGCTACGACATTTAACGTTAACCATGATTTGACGATCAATGGCGGAGATTTTACCAATGCGGGAACGGGCAAAATCGATAATACATCAGGTACGCCAACTATTACGGTTTCAGGCGCGGGTTCGATTGGCGGCGTTACCGGGTCAACAAAATTTTACAACCTAACTCTATCCGGTACGCCGACGTTTGCCTCAAGTTACACGGTAAAAAATAATCTTACTTTGCCGGCTTCAGTAACGGCGGGTTCTACGACAGTTACTATGTCTGGTACGGCCGGCACTCTGGTTGGTGGAGGTAGTACCATTTATAATCTCACGATCGATCCATCATCTACCGGCACGATCACATTGAATACTTCGGATCTGACCGTTGCAAATACGTTGAACGTGGCCGCCGCCGACACACTATCTATCGCCACCGGCCGTGTTCTGACCCACACCGGTTCGACACTAACCTGGGGAGACAGCAGCAGTACGATTTCAGGCGCTGGCACGGGCACGCTGCGTTTTACTGACGCATCCGGCGGACCTGGTACGGATGGCGTGATATCAGCCATTACCCGTTTTGACGCGGGCAATGGAAATATTGCCAGCACAACATTCGATGCGCGTACGTATAGCGGCCAAGTCGAATTATATAACAGCGGTGGCAGCGCTAAAACCGTATCGTGCGCTGATGCGTCAACCTACACGTTCTCCGGTGGCTCCTCGCATTTATATTTGTACGCAGAGGGTGCAGGAAGCATGACCCTGCTTTGTGATACCACCACCGACCCGACTGTCACGATTGGCGGAGATATTGACTTTGTGGGTAGCGGAATCGGATCCGAATCCATCACTACCGGCTCGGGAGTATGGACCGTGTCAGGCAACGTCACCCTCACTGATGGCACGCTTACGGCCACGTCTGGGAATACCCTAGTCATGAACAGCTCCACTACGACCAAAACATTGACCAGCAACACTCAAACCTTGCAAAATCTGACGCTGTCGGGCAAGGTTACTCTAGCTAACGCGGTACACACCGTCGCGGGTAATCTGGATTTGACCGGATCAACTCTGACGGTTGGCACCTCAACAATTACCATGACCGGCACGTCGAACTCAATTACCGGCGGCGAGAAGATATTAAAAAATCTAACGATCGATCCGGCATCAGCTGGAACCATATCGTTAGTTGCATCCGATTTGGCTCTATCGGGACTACTGACGGTTGAAACAGGAGATGCGCTTTCGATTGGATCGGGTCTTTTGCTTACTACAGCATCATCTGGTACCTCAGTGACACTGAATGGCACGGGCACCATTTCGGGCAGCGACGGAACTCTGATTTACCAAACAGCGACTGCTTTTCCCACCACCGGCACCGTGTCGTGCATTGTCCGGTTTGATTTGGGGTACTATACAACTACCCAAACCATTAGCGGCCGGACATACGGCAGCAATGTGGAGGTGAATTCAACCACCCAAGAGGGTGCTAGCAGCGTCGTGACCCTAGGCACGGGACCGATCAATATTTCCGGCAGCCTCATTCTCACGGCTGGGGGTTTTGACAGTCTGACATTGACCGGTCTAACAAATGGTCCAGCGGTCAACATCACTGGCGATCTTGATATTGCCAATTCTCCGTCAAATACCGAGACAATCATTACCGGCACCGGAACCTGGACTGTATCGGGCAATGTTGACCTGACCAGTGGCGTTCTGACCGCTACCGCCGGCCATACTTTGGTCATGAATAATTCCGGTGCGACCAAAACGTTAACCAGCAACGGTCAAACTCTTCAAAATCTGACGATTTCCGGTGTGGTAACCTTGGCCGATGCTGTTCATACCGTAGCCGGAAATCTTGTTCTGACCGGCGCTACTTTGACGCCGGGTTCCTCGACAATTAACATGACTGGAACTTCCAATTCCATCACTGGTGGTGGCGTCACCCTGGCCAATCTGACAATTAACCCGTCTTCGGCCGGTACGATCACGCTGAGCAGTTCCGATCTGTCAGTGTCCAGCTTGTTGACCGTGACCAGTAGCGATGAATTGGCGCTGGGAGCCGGTCGGAATTTAACCCTGACTGGCACGTCAGGCACTACCCTGTCGCTGAGCGGCACGATTAGCGGGACAACCGGCCGGTTAATTTACAGCTCAACCGAAGCGTTTCCAACCGGCGGCACGATTACCTCGATTCTGCGCATGGACACTACCGGCCGAAGCGGCATGGCGCTTTCGGATCGTTCCAGTACTGACTATGGTGGTACGGTGGAGATATACAACAATAGTGGGTCAGCATCATCGATTGCGTTCACGATTGGCACGGGTTCATCGCAAACGATCAATTTCGGAAGTCACTTGTACGTCATTTGCGACAATGTTCAGGGTGTGGCCGTTGCTGCCGATACCTATGATCCGACCATCAATGTTACGGGGGATATTGATTTCACTGGAGTGGGCGCGACCGACAATCAAGAACAGCTCAATTTTGGCGACGGCACCTGGACAGTAGGTGGCAATATCAACTTTACCGATGGTTATGCCGCCGGCGCGGCTAGTACGTTAATAATGTCCGGCACGTCAAAAACGCTCACGTCAGATGCTAACTCGCTGAACAATTTTAACGTAACAGGAACGATCAGTACGGTAGACGCCGCCGATATCAACGGTACGTTCACAGTTACAACCGGGTCATTTACCCAAGGCGCGAACGTGAATCTGAATATCTTCGGTGATTTCACCTTGGAAAGCGGCACAACTTTTACGGCCGCTTCCGGTACTGGCAAGGTAATCTTTGACGGCGATCTTTGGTTCAATGACAAGAACGCCTCCAAACAGGACATTGGCAATGTCGAGATCGGCGCCTCGCCTGATACGACAGATATGGCCAGTGATATGACGGTAAAAAGCCTGAAGGTGCTAGCGACCGACATATTGAATACCCACGGCTATGACATTGATTCGGCCGGTAATATCACAGTATTGGGAGAACTGAACGCGACCGACGATGGCGAAGGCGATAGCACAATCATCAACTGCGCCGGCAATTTCAATATCAGCAGTGGCGCGGCTTATACCGCCGACAATTCCACGCTCATCATGGACGCTACCGGAACCGTGACCAAGACGATCGTCACAGACGGAGATTTTAATTTGTACAATCTGACCATCAATGACGGCGGCGGGGCCAACAACCTAACCGTTCAAGTGTCTGACGCCTTGGTGTTAAAAGGCAGCCTGACGATTACCGGCGGTAATCTTGATACCGTATCGGGAGTAAGTAGCGCTATCGATGTCGGCGTCGACTGGACCAACAATGACACCTTCACGGCTCGCAATGGCACCGTAACTCTGACCGCTTCATCGGGCACGCCGGCGATCGATGCCGATGGCACCGGTGCCGACGCCTTTTATAACTTGGTGATAAACGATAGCGGCGGCGGCGCGACCTACGAGTTGAATACCGCGATGGATGTCGACCACGATTTCACCATCACCGGCGGCAATTTTGATGCCAATGGCAACACTCTGACCATTGGCGGCAGCTGGGCCAATAATGACGCGTTTACCTCGGGTACGCAGACGACCACTTTTGATGCCGCCGCCGGCACGCCGACGATTGACGGTACCGGCACAGGCACCAGTTCATTTTCGACGGTGATATTCAACGATGGCGGCAACGGCATCACCTGGCAGTTAACCTCAGATATGGATGTAAATTCCGATTTGACTATTACCGGCGGCACACTCGATTTCAACGGTTCAAACACCATGTCGGTAGCGGGCAACTTCACTAACTACGACGCCATCACTCAATCAACCGGCACGTTAAAAATGGATGGCACCAGCGGCACGAAAACCATCGACATGACCGAAGCAAACGGTAATGTATTTAATAACGTAACATTTGATGATGCGGGCGGGGGAACGACCTATAAAACAAAGTATCCACTGGACCTGGACGGCAACCTGACTATCACCGGCGGTACGCTCGATATGTCAGATGCGCCGACCATCTGGTATCTGACGAATGGCGCTACCAATGCCAGTGCGGGCAGCTGGCGAATGAAATCAACCGATCCCGCGGGAAGCGCTGATGATACAACCTTATGCTCGGACGAGGGTTGGGTTTCGGATAATCGTTATTGTGTTCTGCCTCCGGGTGAGATTGGGTCGTGGAGCGCCGCCCCGACGTCGATAACTGAAACTGGCTGGATGCTAAATAATGGCGCTCCGGTGGCTGGCACTATTGCAGCAGGCGCGTGGTCAGCCAAGATCACGGCGGTCTATACACCGGGAAATTGCGGCTATACCACCAAAAGACTTAACAGCCGTTTGTGGAAAGCTAATGCCGATCTGTCTTCACCAACCGCGCTGACAGGCTGGGTGGTCCAAAACCTTTCGGAAGGAGCCAATGATTACACGGTATCACTTGGAACACTTTCTGCCCAAACTCTGTCCAATCAGGTGCTGTATCTGGAATTTTATGTAACCCTATCGATCCAATCGTGCGCTGGAGATCCTTCGGCCACCATTATCAATTTTCGCGTCAACGAGGGCGGTTCGAAGCAGCAATTGACCACTCCGGCGTTCACGCCGCAGATTAACATAGCCGGTAACTGGGACAACAATGATCTATATACCCACGCCAACGGCAAGGTGGTATTCGATGCCAGCGCAACGGGCAAGACGATCGAAGCGGGCGCCTCCTCGTTCTATGACGTAGATGTAAATAATGCCGCCGGCGGCTGGACGGTTCAAACCGACAACATGACCGTGGCCAATAACCTGTCCCTGACGGCCGGTGCGGCCTGGGCGCTGGCTAGCAGCAAAACGCTGGAGGTTGACGGAACTTATTCCCAGACCATCACCGGAGCGAACACAACCTGGAACGCCGGATCCGTACTGTATTTTAACGGCTCGGGCGGCATGTACGATGTTAATGCCAAAACGCACAGCGGCGATGTTTATGTTACTCTGCGCATAGGTCAGACAGAAGATATCGCGATGTGGAATTCGAGTGCGAGTACATACGTGATTGACGATAGCGGTCTGGGCGATATGGGTTGCTTATTCTCCGAGGATCATGGTACGACCGATGGGCAATTGAATATCTATGGTGATTGCTATTCACGACTGAATGAATACTGGAGCTATGCGACTGATTTTGATGGAACTGATATCAGCGGATCGCCGCGGCAGGCGAATACAAAATTTGCTGCCGGTGCCATCATGACGGTTGATGCCGGCGATGCTCTTCAGATCCGAGGACAAAATGCCAGCTCCAACCGAACCGCTGTCACACGTCAGTCAAGCGGGAATTATAGCATGCTGGTGAGTGGAACGTTGGACGCACAGTATTATGATTTTGACTATTTAAGTCCAGCTGGTCTAAATTTCGACGAGACGGCCACAATAACAGAAATGTCCGACGGAACCTTTGATAATCGGGCTAAAGCATTCGATCCGGGCTCGTATATCAATTTAACGAACACAACTACCACTAAGAATTTATTTCGTGTAATTTTTGATGATCCAGCCGACGGAGCCGATGCTAACGCGCAAATTAATATTCAAGCTGAGGGCGTGGGGGTAAATTGGACAATGTTTGATTGGGGCGGCTTGAACGGGGGAGAGGATTATGACATGGAATACACGGGTGCATTCGTGGGTTGGGTTCACAGCGAGACGCTATCCCTGAGCGCCAATACGATCAATTTCGGTCTATTAAACCCGTCTATTCTGGCCACCGGCAACCACGATATCAGCGTTTCCACATCGGCTCAAGGGGGATATTCCTGCTATGCGCAGGAAGACACGGAGTTACAGAATGGGTCATTCGATATCGACGATGTGGCCGATGGGACAGTATCCACTGGTTCTGAAGAATTCGGCTTGAATTGTACCGGTGCCGACTGTGATTTGGTCGCTGATACGGCGATTACGACCTCGCCATTGACAGTAGCGTCAAATAGTGGTCCAGTAACAAACAGTACCACCACAATGGATTACAAAGTGTCGGTAAGTTCAAGTACGGCCAATGGAGCCTACGAAAATACGGTCACTTATACCTGCTCGGGTAATTTTTAGAGAACAATCCGTGTATATCATTAACAAATACTGGAAACAGACATTGACAAAACTGTAATTATGTGATAAACTTAGTGTAGTGGGTAAGAAAAAAGGCCAAAACAAGCCAAAAAAGAAGTTTTTAGTCTGTCAGGTTAGCCAAAATAAAAAGACAATGAAATCTCCAGCCAAAACAAAAACTATTAAGCATTTATCGAATCCGAGACCAGTACGGCGTGTTTCCGTAGTGGTTATTTTGTTTCTTATTGGAATTTGGCTAATGCCAACGCCAAAAGAGGCACGTTCAGCTGGTATCGATACTGCCGATATCGCGATAGTACTCGAGGATGAAGCAGTAAATACAGCGGGAAATGTAGATATTACATTTACTTGGGGAACGCTAACAAACGGAAACACTATTGATATATATCTGGGTGATGTTGATGGGGGTAGTGGTGAATGGCAATTGAACAGTGTGGCTGCCGAAGATATAACCTGTGATGATAATGGCACAGGGGAAACGTATAATGGCATAACCGTTGCCGCCGCTACGGCGACAGTCCCAATGAAGGTACATGTTGTTGCGCAAACCGTTGGCGCAACGGCCACAGCGACACACTGTGTAATTGGTGACAACGCCCCAGATCCGAAAACTCCGACCGTAGCAGGGTCATATTCGGTTGCTATCGTAACTACAAATGACTCAGGTGCCGGAATTGCTTATGTCGGCAATGCCAACGATGTTACCGTGTCAGCGACGGTGTTGCCTAATCTAGCTCTTACTATTAGTAACGGTGATGGCGCGATTTGTGTAACTAGTGGTGGCGGAATTACCTCTTGTGATTTTGGTGTGATGACAACTTCGGCTATCAAGGAGGGAAGCTATCGTGTCGGCGTTGGTACGAATGCTGCCAGTGGTGCGACCATGAATATTTCAGAGAGCGGTGATTTGGGGGTAATAAATGACGTCGCCGATGGCACCGTTGATGCCGGCTCAGAGGAATATGGTATTAGTGCTGCCCCAACGAATACGGTGGGCACCTGGACTCTAACGAGTCCCTATAACACTGGTGATGATCCGATCGAAGCCCCGGCCGAAGTAGCGGATTCCAATGCTCCAGTAGATATGACGCTGGACTATGTTACCATTACTCATAAGATAGCTATTGCATCAACCACTCCTCCGGGTGCAAACTCCCACACCGTAATATGGACCGCTTCGGCGACTTTCTAAGGCACGAGTTAAAAAAACAAAAATAAAATCTAAATGAGCCGGATCAGCCACAAAATAGTATTTTGGTTAGGACACCGCCATACTCAGCGGCTGATTATTTGGTTAGGGGTGTTCGCGCTTTCGACCAGCTTGATATTGCTAATAGCGCAGAGCGGACATTCGACCGGTTTGGACGAGGTAACGGTAGAATTGATGGACAGTGAGGTAACTAGTGCGGCCTCGAGAGTCAAAGTTACATTCACCATAGAAACTGCGTTGGTAAACGGAAACACAGTAAAATATTACATCGGTGACACCACCGGCGGGGGCAATAATTGGGGCATCAGCACGGTAACCACCGGAGATATTTCCTGCGCTGACGATGGTGCCGGCGGTGGATCATATACGATCAACTCTATCACGCCTGCCTCTGCGACAACGCCCATGTGGGTTCAGGTGACAGTTGTTTCTTCCGGAGCGGGCGCTACGGAACTTGCTTGTACCATCGGCGATGGTACGCCCAATCCCACCAACCCTGGCACGGCCGGGGCTTATTCGGTAGCTGTCGTTACTACTAATGACAGCGGTGCCGGCATAGCCTATGTAGGACACGCCAATGATGTGACCGTCAGCGGCGTGGTATTGTCAAATCTAACCTTGAATCTCGACAACCCTGATACCGTCGCATGTTCTCTAAGCGGCGTGATCATGAGTTGTAATCTAGGGACATTCACTTTGGCGGATGTAAACTCTGGTTATTATGATGTTAACGTTGGAACCAACGCGGCTAATGGCGCCACCTTGTTAATATCTGAAAACCAGCAATTTCAAAATGGTGGCGTACTCTTTGACGATGTGGTCAACGACGAATCGGTTTCGGCCGGCAGCGAAGAGTATGGCATTCAGGTGGTAGCCGACGCGCCGACCTGGACTGAGCTGGGCACGTTTGCGATCGATGATTCGCCGATTCCAACCGGATCTCCGGTCGCGCTGGCTTCAACCAGTACGCTGACCGATAAAAACGGTCCGGATATAAAGATTACCCACCTGGGCGCAATCTCTTCTACAACGCCAGCGGGAGTGTATAGTCACATCGTTACGTGGACGGCCACCGGTAACTTTTAAATGTAAATGTTTAATAGGCATGATTGGGTTACCGCCCGGCCATTTGGAAGCCGGAGCTTTTTATGTTATACTTTGGCCAAATCCTGTATTCAAAAAACCTCGAAAAAACAATTATGAAACTAAAAGCCTTTAGCTACGCACTGGTGTTGCTGGGATTAGCAGTATTCATTCAACCTGCCCAAGCCGTTACCATCACTGAACACACCGTCGAATTGAGCGCCAAACCGGGCGATGTGATCGAGCGGAAACTCAATCTCTACGACGATAAATTGCAGGGTGCGACAATATATACCTCGGTTTCAAATTTCAAACCCGACCCCGATTCAGAAGGTTCGGCGTTATTGGTAACCGAACCAGCTGAATTGAAACCCGACCGGGAATGGGTCAAGCTGCAGGCTGATAAAGTTGATCTGCCCAAAACCGGCGAAATGGTACCATTCACCTATCGGATCGAGCTCCCGGCTGATGCCGATCCCGGCACGCACCTAATATCACTGGTGTTCAGTACCAAACCGCCGCCCGCCGATCCCACTAGCAGTACGGTATCGATCGGCACCAATCTGTTGGTTAATATATTTTTAAGAGTTGGCGGAGCGACGATCGACTCGGTTGATGCCACTTTCAAGGTTGGTACTTTTTCCGGTGCGGACTCGAATCTCAAGCCGTCAGACCGGGAAAAAATGTTCAAAGAAAAGAAATTCTTCCTGAAACCGCCGGTCGATTTTTTGCTGCGGGTGGACAACAAGGGTAACACCCATCAGAAGCCGGATGGTAATATTAGAATCCAAAACGATCTTTTCGGCCGCGCTTACGATACCATTCCGGTCAACAAAGAAAGCCTGATCATCGCACCGGGAACCTCCCGGGCCTTTACCGTCGGCTCATTTGGCACCGGTCTGATGATTGGCAAATATCGCGCCAAACTGACCCTGGTCTATGGCAACCCGCTGCGCGACATTACGAAGGAAGTTGATTTCTGGATTATTCCGCTGAAAGAAATCGCGATCGCGCTGGGCATCTTGCTGATATTGATTATCATCATCGTGTTCATTCGGCGGATCAGCCAGCGACGAAGCCGAGCCAAGGAAAAGAAGCAAGAAGAGGAGATGCGCCGGGCACTGCGGGAAGAAATACAGCAAACGATGCGGGAAGCCCAGCAGGCCAGCCAGCCGGACAAACCCAAGCAGCCCGAAGCACCCAAGCCGGACGAGGAACCAAAACAACCCAACCCACCCAAACCGACAGAGGAACCGAAGCAGCCGGACTAGCCAGTAGCGCCTCCATCAACAACTTGAAGTACAATTAAATCATATATTATGGATCAGAATAATCAATCGCAAAAGACGGAAGAGTTTTCCCTCAACGGCAGCGAATTGGTGGAACGAATTAAGGAGCTGATTAAGCAGGGAAATATCCGCCGGATCATCATCAAGAACGAAAAGAACGAATCGCTGATGGAAATACCGGTGACGATCGGTGTGGTGGGCGCCTTGTTGCTGCCCACGCTGGCAGCGGTTGGCGCTATCGCCGCATTGGTGACGAAATGTACAATTGTGGTGGAGAAGCGGGAAGATTAAAGTTCAAAGGACCGGTAGCGTTTACAATGTTCGCGAAAACATCCCCCATGCCAAGTAACTAAAGTTATATTTCTAGGTAACGCAATACTAAAATCCGCCCCCGCCTTAATTAAGGAGGGGGCCGTTTGTTAGTATCATCTTTCATGCACAATTCAAAATGGTTGGTTAACATGGGGGAGGTTTTCGCCCAAGCTACGCATTGACAAAAATCCACGTTTTCCATACCATACCACTGTTCCGCAAACGGTGGAACAGTTTCGTACATTCCAGACCTCGGAGAGGTCAAAGGGCGGTAGCCCAGGAGGTACCCAATGCGGCCGATGAAGGACGCGATTGGTCAGGTTGATTGTAGTGAAAGAGCGCGTCGACGAATCGAGCGCTTTTACCGCATGGTTTGCGTGGAGTTTCCATGGCTATGGGCATTACGTCATGAGTGGGACTTCAGTGACTTGTCCACGATGCCCACGGTTCGGCGACTTGGCGATCCCGGTTTGAAAGGTCATCTGCAGGCGGATTCCAGTTTGTTGCGGCCGCAGACTTGGCTAGTCATCAAGCGGGGTGTTGGTGCTCACGTAATACAGATCGGAGCTAGCCGGGGAACAACTTGGATGAGAGCCATCGATCGAACGCTATGCGCGACCCATGGCTACGTGGGTAAGGCTCAAATCATCTACGTGGCCGTGGTACAAGCGCGCGTTATCGGAGAAAATGCTAAGTGGGTCACCATCTATCGAAGTCCGGCGGGTGGCTGGAAGTGGAGCATAGGAAAGCCCTTGTTCGGCTTCGATAAGAGAGCGCTGCAATAACTCGATGAGTACGGGAACACTTCGAAAGCGTTCCTTTTCTATTTTGCCCGCGTTCTGATAAAAAATGGGCTAAGTATCGGCACTTTGTCCTAAATTTAGCTGGACATTGACAAATCCGGGCACATCTGATATAGTGTCTTTGCTAGTCTTTTTAGGGTAGGTTCTCTAAGGATATTAGAGGATAGGTCTTCCTAAAGAGCATGCGCATTATCAATTAAGTCACGTTTAAGAGCATGGCAAAAAAACTCTTTGTGGGAAGCCTTTCCTACAGCGTCACAGACGATCAGCTGCGCGAATTCTTCGCCGCGGCCGGCACCGTCGAAACAGCCCAGGTAGTAATGGACCGGATGACCGGCCGTTCACGGGGTTTCGGCTTTGTCGAAATGTCTTCCGATGAGGAAGCCAAGAAAGCGGTCGAAATGTTTGACGGTAAGGAAATGGGTGGCCGAGCGATCGTGGTGAATGAGGCCCGTCCAATGACGGATCGACCTCGCCGCGACAACGGCTTCCAGAACCAATCAGGCAGCTTCTAGTATCTCGGAAAAAGTCCCGTCAGTTCGCTGGTGGGCTTTTTCTTTTGTGCTAGTTATCTATACCTGACCGATTGACAGGTAATTGGTAACGATATAAGATAGCATCGAATTCGGTACAGTTAGGGCGCTCGGATCAATGGGAGGAAACCATGAGCGAACGGTTCGATGAGGCACTGGTGCTGTGCGCGGCTGGTGTCGTTGACAAGGAATCATTGGGTGGTCTCAATGCTGCGCTGGGCGATCCATCACTGTTCGGTGGTAGATCCAGACAACTTCGACTCGCCGTTCGGCATTGTCAGCAATATGCTGTTCATAAGATACTGCTACTGTGTCGGGGCGGGATAGTGGAGGAGGATGATCTGCGCGAGCTGAAGGAGTTGGTTGGCACGGAATATGTCAGCCATGGAACTTCGGCGGAAGAGATCAGCGGGTTTGAAGACCGGCTCCAACTGCATTGGGCGCGCAGACATCTGGCGCTCATGCGGGCGGGAATTACCGGTCACGAAGCAATGCTGCGCGGTCTGATCCAAACGAAGTGTGTTCGGCCAGACGCGCTCGATCTGACACCGGCGGAACGGCAAGCGCTGAGCTGTTGAGGCGGGTCGGTAACAGGCGGTAACTACGGTTACCGTTTTTCTTTTGACAAAAAACCGCGCCGGTCAGACGCGATTTTGTTATATGAGGGAAGCGGTCTATTTGACGAGTGTGAAATTCAGTAACATCTGATCGTAAATGGCGGTGTACATGCCGCGGTCTTCGGTTTTCGGGATATACTGGATGACGCGGTAGATCGATGTGCCACTTTTGGCATAGATGACATTATAAAAACCCAGCGGACCATTTACGGCGCGCCAAAGTCCAGTGGTGTCGGCCACGGTCACGTTTGATTCGCTCAAAATCGTACCTTCGCCATCCTGGCCAGCCGCGAAATCCTGGATAGTGGCCGTTACGTTTTGATCGACCACTATTTCAATCTTTGAACCCTGGAGTAATTCGGTATCGGCAGTTTGAGCCACGGCCACCGGGTCGGCAAACATTGCTGGGTTGGCATCGGCAGTATTATCGTCCGACCAGCCGTTTGGGTATTTAACTGTGTAATGATAAAGCGTATTAGTATAGGTCGGCCAATTAGCCGTAGCGGTAATCACATTGGTATTCGTATTAGCAGCGCTATTGGTATTTGTACCGCCGTTGGTGTTGGAGGCGTTAGCGTTCTTGGGGTGATTGCTGGTGATGGAGGCGCCGCCATTTACCAAATCGTCCCGGCTGTAAATATATACAGTGGAGGCAACTAGGGCAAACGCAACAACCGCGATGGTGATCAGGATCACCATGTGGTAGTTCATGGGCTGGGTTATGACAGGTTTGTTTTTCTTGAGCATAGATAGTATTTGTTAATTTATCCTGCCGCTATTATACAGCATGCAGTAATAAAATAACATGATTGATTTTATCCAGACTCTTCTGTAGTTATTAGGGGGCCAGGATTGGAGAAAATTAACCCAGCCGGTGTCTATCATTAGGGCTATTATGATTTGGCCGACCGTATAACACGATCGTTCATCCAGGCATCGATCATATCCCGGCCGTTCTTGAAGGCAATGTCGTTTGGAATCTCGGTAGGCGCAAACCATCTAACTTCTTCAATGTCGTCTCCGGGAGTCAATTGGTTTGATATAGCCCTAACCACAAAACAAATATTCAACGTTGCGTCGCCAGTCTGGTCGTATGTGTCCATAAAAAACCCAAGCAGACCATCAATTATCACGTCTAGCCCGGTTTCCTCTTTGACTTCTCGCCTAACTCCGACTTCGGGGTGTTCCCCAAAATCTAAAAAACCGCCAATGACATCCCATTTACCTTTTGACGGTTCTATGCGTCGTTTCCCAAGAAGAATCTTGTCACCATCAACAATAATTGCACTGGCCGTTGGCTTTGAATTAATATAAAAGGTAAATCCACACTTAGTACAACTGAGTATGTGTTTTAGTCCTTGGCCAGAATACTTCCAACCGCATTTTGGGCAATTATTGTAGAGCATGTTTTCGAGTGGTCGGCTAAGCTCTGACTGGGGTGGCCAGAGGGAATTGCACCCTCAACCGCCGGTGCCACAGACCGGTGCTCTACTAATTGAGCTATGGCCACCACACATTACTTTTCAATACCGCATCGCTAAACTACCAATTGAGTCCCGATGCGGTCATAAAATGACCGATCGGGATCCCGACTTCCGCGTAGCGGAACGTCGGGACTATGGCCACCACGAAAGCTCTTTCACATATTAGCAGCATATCCAGCATCTGACAAGTGTCATGTAAGAACGGCATTATTCAATAATCTCGTAGTAAGTGTTATAATAAAATAAAGTATATAAACACATTAATTAAATAACAAAGGAGAAAAATGAAAAGAGTATTAATCACCACTATAGTTGTAGCCATCTCGGTTCTGATAACCGGCGGCATTGTTTATGCCGCAACCACGCGAAATATTACTTCAGTATTGGGAGGAAAATCGGGAGAGGCATTTGATCTTGACGGTACTCTAATTGTGGATTCGTTGAAAGTCGGGGCGCAGGGGGCGGGCGGAGTAACTTTTTTCAACGGAACCATCATCAACGACACCAAGACTTCGGCCGGTGGTGATAATCCGGTAGCTTTTGGCGACAATGTCAGAATCGATGGCCGGGTATATCGGGGAGCGCTGGCTGGCGTGACTGACACCCAACCCTTCTTGGTAAACGATAACATGGAAGTGGCCGGCTCGTTGACCTCTGCTTCAATTTCCACTGGTGTCTTGACTGCCACGAGCCTGGTTGGCTCCGGGATTATAAGCTTGAGTAACCTAGCCAGCGATTCTGTCACCACAGCAAAGATTACTGACGGCACTATTGCCACAGCCGATTTGGCCGATAGTTCAATCACCAGCGCAAAAATCAACGATGGTACGATAGCTTCCGCTGATATTGCCAGCGGCGCGGTCACGCAAGGTGTCCAGGGTACGCTGGTCTCATATACTAATATTCTTCAAGCTGATGGTTTTGGCACCCTAACCTCTCTTTCGATTACTACCGGAGCCAGTTCGTTATTTTGTTCCTGGAGCGGGTGGGGCGACACCATTAACGACTATGAGGCAATCAGAATACAGATGCTGATGGATGGCACAGTGATTCCTGGGACGATGCGTATTACCAGGACATCGGCCGGTTTAGTCAGCACCGCCAGCTTGGAGACGCACGCGATTATATCGGTTGCGGCGGGTGCGCATACTGTAGCGCTACAATGGAGTACCGATGATACAAGTGCCAATATGTATGATAATACACTAGACTGCATCGAGCTGAAGAAATAGTATAGACAAAAACCAGCAGTTATATATAACAACGCCATAAGACAAAAAATCTTATGGTGTTTGTTTTTAGCTAGGCGTATCGGATAATAATTGATAGAATGAAAATATGAATAAAGTTAAACGATCAAAGAAGAAAATCGGAATCGCGTTGGGTTCCGGTGGCGTTAGGGGCTTGGCGCACATCGGCGTGCTGAAGCAATTAGAGAAGATGCAGATTCCGATTGATTATATTGCCGGATCGAGTATTGGCGCATTAATTGGCGCGCTCTATTCAGTTTGGGGTAGCGCGGAACGGCTGGAGAAATTTGTATTGGAACACAGCACCTTTCGGAATTGGCTGGCTTTGATGGATCCGACGCTTAAAGGGGGCTTTATGGCGGGCAATAAAGTCGAGCGGCTGTTACATACCCAGCTTAAACGCGCTAAATTTGAAGACCTAAACATTCCACTGGTTGTGGTGGCCACCGATTTACAGACCGGTGATGAGGTTCATCTGCAAACCGGGGATGTGGGACAAGCAGTGCGGAGTAGTATCGCGGCGACACCGGTTTTTACCCCCGTCAAGAAAGCCAAGTGGCTATTGGCCGATGGCGGCTTGTCCAATCCGGTACCGGACGACGTGGTTCGAACGATGGGCGCGGATATAGTGCTGGCCGTGAATCTTGATTCCAGTTTTCAGCTGACACCACTGCCGAAGCTTAACATTACCGATGTGGCCTATCGGGCGCTGACGATCATTCGGCATCATTTTTCAAACCAAACCATTTCCAATTCTGATATAATCCTCGAACCCGATATTCACGGAGAAAAATTAGTGGGATTCAATGACTTCTTTAAAATGGAAACCGTCCGGCAGAACATTTTGTCGGGAGAAATAGAGGTAAAACGCCACGCAGCTGCGATTCGCAGGATGGTTAACTAGACGGTGAAGTATTTATTGGTCAGACCCATGCGGCGGCTAACGGCCTGGAGCAGACCCAGCGTCAATCGAGCGTCAGCTAGAGCGGTGTGCGGCTCGGGTTGAGGCGGCAAAGCATATAATTGTGCCTGGCTGGACAAGCTAAGCGATTTTGGTTGAGCGAAGGTTTGACAGTGCAGCCACGCCACCGAGAAAACGTCGAAAACATGATAGTCGATTTCGAACTTCACGTTATGTTGCACACAGGCCTCTTTCAGGAACATCCAGTCAAATGAAACGTTATAGCCAGCCAATAGCCCGCCTTTGGAAAAGCCGGCAAACTCAATCAAAGCCGTTTTTAAATCTATCGCGTCGGTCCAGTTGATTGGTAGGTAGCCATTAACCTTGAGTGATTCCGGATCAGCCGTTTCAATATGGGTTGGCAGAACCTTCTTTTCGAACTGACCTATTTCGGTTGTTAAGTCAGCCGATACTCGTATAGCGCCGATTTCAATAATTTCGTTCCAGCGCGGTTTCAAGCCGGTGGTTTCTAGATCAAAGATGACAAATTCGGGAGGCATAATATACTTTAATATTTTGATTATTTACTACTCGATAAGTATAACATCAAACGGCCAATTGGTATAAATACACCAGCGGTAATTTATAGCAGCGGCCTGTCGGTTTTGTGGGCATATGTGATTGTGTTAGAGTTTGTTATCGTTTCAGCATACACCATTAGAATGAATAAATAAAAACTTTAACTAATGGTTATAGTCTAGCGCCTGTAAGGGAAATTTTATCGTTATGCGAAGAGGTAATATGGATGTATTAAAATAAATCTTGACTATATATTTCGCCCGTTATAAGATTCCGGCGGTGTTTTGGGGCCAAAGGAGGAACGGATGCCCGAAGTAACCGGCTCTGATCGTTGTGAGCACTGTGGTAGGCCGATTGGCATGGGTGAACATACCCACCGAATTGCCAGCTTTGATCCGGCCACGGGTGGCTTCCAAGCTCTCGCCAGTCAGAAGTTTCAAAGTCCCAGCCGAGAGGGCGGCGGTAACCCGGGCCAGCGGAGTATGTATGTTTGCTGTGAGGGTCATGGTCGCGAGGTATGCCCCACGGAACACTTCATCGTCTGGCTGGACGAGTTCGATCAGGCTCCCGTGGTGGTCTGGGATAGCTCAGGCCACCAGCTCGAACCTTTCTGGGGACTGAAAACGTCACCGAGCCGATAGTTGTAATGATTCGAACAGGCGAGACCTACGGGACTCGCCATTTTCTTATGCAAAATAAAATCCCTGAGCCAGAGTGGTTCAGGGGGTGTTTCGGATGACCTGATGCAGTGCGGCCAGGCCGGCTAGCAACGTCAGCTGGTGAATGGCCGAATCGGTATTGTGCGGACACAGTTCGTATCCCTGATCCAAATCGGGGTAGTCCAGATTGTATGGGTCAATACCGCACGCGTCACCCGGGCATTCCAGATGGAACCACCGAGGCGGTGTGCTGACGAAGCGACATTCGTTATGCGTCGGGAATGTCGGCACCATGGTTCTGTATACTTTCTCCATGGCCTGTTCGACTAGCGGTAGGCGCGACGGTTGGTTGCGCCTCATCCAGTCGCTTACGGCGCGACTGGCCTTGACAGTGATCGGAGCGCCATAGCAATCCCGCATTTCGATGCTGGTCGAAACGACGAACAGCTGTGGTGGTCCAGCGGTTGAGGTAAGCGGGCAGACCTGCAGTGCCCAAAACAGATATTCGAGCGTAGCGGCGACGGCATGCACAGCCGACCAGTCACCCGTCAAGACGCCAGTGATCACCGGTGGAATGGCGAATGTCATTCGGACAATACCCGAACTATCGCTTTGTGCGGTGGCACATCCGCCGAAACCCCAATGGCAGAACACGAGCATATGCCGGTAGTTCTCAAAAGGGCGAATTCCCAACAGCCGTGACTTCGACTGTGTGTCCTCAACACGGCGAGTCAATGCGTGGTCAACTTCAGCGGCCGTCTCGATCGACATGGTCACGAATAGATTCGTGCCCTTGACCCCCAGCTCGTACCAAGCCGGGATGTCTTGCTCCATAATTTTGTAAGGTTCCACAGCTCCCTCCCGGGTGGTTGTAGCCGGGCTTATCTAACCACAAAGATATAATTGAAGCAAGTATGTTTTATTAGCCGAAAAGAAAATCCCTGAGCCAGAGTGGTTCAGGGGAACTTGGGTGCCGGCGTGGCAGTGGTTACGGTGATTCCGGCGGCCTAGTCAGCGCTTGGGTGGCTTCGGCCACCAGTCGGATGTATCCGGGGTCATTGGTCACCAGCCGATCGAACTCTTCAGCCAGAAGGGCATCACCGAGGATTGACTGGATCAGGCTCTCGGGGATGGCTCCTCTGATCGAGCAACTCCTGGCTCGTTGTAGGACACCGACGGCCGCTTCGCCAAATTGTCCAGCGTGGTCGGCGACATACTTCTCGACACACGACAGTGTGTACATCTTCAATCTCCTCCGTCTCGAAGTACGTGTGGGGGGATGGACACGTGGGATACGGTGGAGCGAGTAACGCTACGTGTCTGACTTCCAATGGTGCCAACTACTAGCGCCATACCGAGCGCTGAAACAGCCATCAGGGTTAGAAATCCATAGTACACAACGGAGCCTGAAGGATGCGATCCGTGGTAGTATGTAACGATGGTTCCGACAGTGAAACCGGCGACAAACAAAGAGCGCAGTGTTCTCATGATCCACCTCCAAGTTTGTCCAATAGACCCGGGCAATCTAATTCAGACAGTCTTGTCAGGCGAATCTAACCATAAAACCAGCCGGAAGGCAAGACCCCGCGGCACATTACCCGCTAATAAACTGACAATATATTTTACCAACTACGCTGCTTTTCGAAGTATACCCCCAGCCCATTTCTTGGCTCGGGCAATTACAGCTCTTGGAACATCTCTTTTGTCCGCCGTACCTTCAACCGCGTCAATATTAATTTTACCATTACGCAGGGCACAGGTTAGGACGTAGCCTTCCACCTCAAGTCTCACTCGGTGATTGATATGGTCAACCTCCGGCGCTTCTCCATCATGCTTTTCTGAACGCTCCGAACCCGATTTAGCCGGTTCGGTAGGGAAAAGGTTTTCTTGAATAGGATGGATTTCTATTTCACGAGACATAACCAATGGGGTAATAAATATTTGAATTGTACCCCTATATTTTACCTCTAGAAATATTCCTAACGCAAGCTGGCCAAATAGAAAAGCGGGCTCAGGTGAAACCCGAAACCGCTTCAGGAGAAGCCACGGGCAGCCAGTGACCTCACGCCCGAGTCTCCTCGTACCACGCGTAGCCGTCCTTCTGGGCGGCGAGCTTGAACCCGGGTTCCGGTTTGTGCTGACACTGACTCGAAATCAGCACATGTTGGATCCGATGATGCTCGATCACCTCACCAGTTGGAACCGTAACCTTGAGTCGGCATTTACGGTCCGAGCACTCACAATCCAGTTCGACTAAGGTGTCGTTTCCCATGACCGAACCTCCTTCTAAACGCCCTGGCAGATCAATTCAAGTTTATCATTATAATATAAAAAAGTCAAACAAATTTGACATAATGAAAGTCTTATTAAAACAAACATTCCCTGACGCGGTCGGCAAGATACGATTGAAAAATATAACGTAAGTAGAATGGTGTTCTGGTGTCCCCAGGAACCCCGCAACCTCGCTACGCTCGGTGCGGGATCTTCGTCCCGCTAGGCGGGACTTCGAAAATCGGACCTGTGTTAAGTTGTTGTCTGTGGTGTCCCCGAGAGGAATCGGACCTCTATCCGCAGCTTAGAAGGCTGCTGTTCTATCCGTTGAACTACGGGGACATGTAAAAAAATTGTTCTATCCGTTGCCCCGAACCACATAGAGTTCGGGGTTCGCCTTGAGCGGAAACTATGGGGACCCGAATTATGAACAATACGATGTTTACTTCGCAGAGTCAACTGATTTTGATGGCTTGCGCTTGCGGTCGTGAAATGATTTGTACACGTCGCGCAATTGCTGGTTCGTGATATGGGTATAGATTTGCGTGGTGGTGATAGAGGAATGCCCGAGTAGCGATTGGACCGAACGGATGTCAGCGCCGCCGGTTAATAAATCGGTGGCATATGAATGGCGCAGAGCGTGCGGGGTGATCCGCTTGGTGATGCCGACCGACTTGGCGTATTTCTGCACCAGGCGCTGGATGCTTCTGGGCGTGAGCGGCTCCTGCTGTCCTGTTTGAGCGGCGCGGTCGTGGCGGATAAACACGGACAACGAAGCATCATGCCGCGCGTCGAGATACTCTTTTAGCCAGTGCTTGGCCTGGTTCGATAAGAAGACCAGACGCAACTTGCTGCCCTTGCCCCGCACTGTAAATTCATCCTTCACGAGGTTGATCTGATCGGTGGTTAGGTTTGCCAGTTCCGAGACGCGCAGGCCGGTGGAGAAAAATAGTTCCAGGATTGCCTTGTCCCGTTTTTGAATGATCGGTGATTCATTTGATTTTGAAGGCGCACCTAGCAATCGTTCCAGATCCTCACCTTCAAGGAAGCTGACCTGTCGCTCGGGCATCTTAGCCAGTTCGATCTTTTCCGGTGCCAGCGCCTTGATGTCGCGCTTGGACAGATATTTTAGAAATGCCCGGAGCGCGATCAAATAGTAATTCTGCGTGCTCTTTTTGAGATTTTCTTTCTTTTGGCTTTGCTGGCGGTTGAGCCACAGGCGAAAATTGCGGACGGCGTCGATATCGATTGACTCGGCTGTCTTTAGCTTTGACCATTCCACGAAACGATTGAGGTACGCTTGGTAGTTGCGCTTCGTGGCCAGACTACAATTACGCTCGATCTCAAGATAGTCGAGGAAGTCCTGGATAAGTTGGGGGAGCGGATGTGGAGCCATATAGAATAATTTTACGACACAATCACAGAAATGTAAAATTTAGAATTCAAAATTCAAAATTAACAATGCGAAATAAAGATGACATAGAGTGCTTCCGTATAATAAGAAAAAGCTCCTTGCACAGAGGTTGTCCTAATGTGTGCAGAGAGCCTTGTGTGATCAGTTGAGCCAACGACCAAGTTCTTTCGAGAGGACGCTCGTTCGTGGCAGTGTCTTGTGTACTTCCTCGCTCACCGAGCGAAACGTCTCACCGTGCCCGGAGCCATGAAGATGGCGCCAGCGGGCAAGTTCGAGCTTCGCTTCAGCTCTCGTCTCGTCAGAAATCGAGACGTTAGAGCGGGCAAGTTCGTACGCCCTTGTAACTTCGCCCATAAACGGCGTCGGTGACCTTCCGAATGCAATCAGTGCATTGCGACGTAACCCAAGCGGAGGAGTAACTCCCAGTTCTGCAAGCGGGTCGATCATCCACACGATCCGTCGTTCCGCATTTACTGCGGCCAACTCGATCTGGGATCGCTGGTCCTGGCCGCCGATGTAGGCTACCGGCCGATCGGCCCACCCGGGAAGCGGTGAAAGAAACTCTCGGACTCCCAGACCCGCCGTTTGACGATGCCAGTCACACGCGTGATCCTGTGTTGCGAGTTCACGCAGATCACCGTGCGATCGGCGGCATCCAGCGCGGACGAGCAGCATAGTTTCATGCAAGTCCGCCGGTGGTACGATCTTCACGGTCTCTGGTTCCCAGAGCGTACGCAACAAGTCATCGGGACTGATCGGATCATCCCCTCTGCCGAAGCGACACGTCGGAAGCGAAAACGCAATGTACGGGACACCAGATTCGTATGACGGAGATACCTGCTGCAATGCGCTCAGCGTCTCCCAGACGTATCTGCGTAGACACCACTCGTTGTACAGCACAACGTCAACGTATCCCATGAGCAGCGCGTCGAGCATCCGATTGTCCCACGGAAGCGACACGAACACCACCGGACAGCCGAACCTGTCATAGGCATCCCCCAACGCCCCCAGCACGGGAAGCGTGGTATCGCTGAACTCGCAGCAAATGCCGATACGCAGTAGCGGAAACGTCTTTCTGGTACCCGACGCTCCGTTGTCGAGCCGTTTAAGCGCTGCCAGTGACGAACCGCGCGGTTTTGACAATCCAGATTCCCACCGTGTGATGGTACGCAGATTCACATCCAGCCGCTGGGCAAGTTCGACTTGGGTAATGCCCAACTTGCCACGAAGCTTCTTCACGTCAATGACTGACATCGAGCACCCCTTTCTAAAGGAAAGAGCCACCATGAAACTGTTGACTACTTCTTACATGATATTTCCTTTATTGTCAATACAAGAATTAATATCAAATGAAAGGTGAATCGACCGGCGACATGTGATGATATCGAACCAGCCGTGAGGGTCGTGCCTTCATTCAGTATTTATCATTATTTAGTGGGATTGCTTCGCTCTCCTCGAATACTCGTCGGGCTCGCAATGACGGGTGGGAAAAACGCTCATCGTAGCAAAATTGACACAATTAAGCGTACGTGGTACTGTGCTGGGTGATATTATCATTTATACGGTGGCTTGGTTGGGCCAGAACAGACCCTACTCGGACACCGCGGACCCAGAAAGGACGTTATGCCAATCGACAAAGCCAAAAAGGAGGAGCTGATCCAGAAGTTCAAGACGCACGCCAAGGACACCGGCTCATCTGAAGTGCAGGTAGCGATTTTAACTGAAGAGATCCTTCAGTTGACCGAACATCTCAAGCTCCACAAGAAAGACTTTTCCTCACGTCGCGGGTTGCTCCGCAAGGTGGGACAGCGTCGCCGGTTGCTCAAGTATCTCGAAAAAGAGAACAACGAGAGCTATCTGTCGCTGATTAAGAAACTCAAGCTCAAAAAATAATGATCCAGCACACTGAACAAAGAGTGGGCGTCTTCGTAGATGTCCAGAATATGTATTACTCGGCCAAGAACATTTATCAAGCCAAGGTCAACTTCGGAAAAATATTGGAAACCGCTATTGCCGGACGCAAGCTGATCCGGGCTTTCGCGTATGTTATTCGAGCCGAAGCGCCGGAGGAGCAAAGCTTCTTTGACGCGCTCAGCAAGCAGGGCTTCGAGGTTCGGAGCAAAGATCTGCAAGTATTTTACGGCGGCCAGAAAAAGGGCGACTGGGATGTCGGCATTGCCATTGACGCGATTCGTCTGGCACCAAAGCTGGACTCGGTTGTACTGGTGAGCGGCGACGGTGATTTCATTCCGTTGGTGGAGTATCTGCGCTATAACGGCCAGCAAGTCGAGGTGGTGGCCTTCAGCCGATCATCTTCATCCCGCCTGATGGAATCATGCGATGAATTTACCGATCTGTGCGCCGATGAGGATAAATATCTGATCAAGAGCAATTTCAGCCTGCGCCGTTTGGTCAATCCCATGCGTTCGAAAAATCGGCATCAACCTATTGATACAGCGCCAAATGGTCAGCGGGATAATGGCAGCCGAGACAATCAAAACAGCTTATCAATTAAGTAAGTCATAATTAACGCTCTGGCCGGCAGACCGACAGACTTTTTACCCACGATCGTGGAAGTCTGGAGTCTGAAGGCCAGGCACAAGGAAACACAGTTATGCCAGTGAAACAGTTCGAAACCGAAATCGGTGGCAAGAAACTGACCATCGAGGTCGGTCGTTTTGCCGGACAGGCCGACGGCGCCTGCACGGTTCGGTACGGCGACACCGTCGTACTCGCCACCGCCGTTATGAGCAGCAAACAGCGCGAAGGAATTGATTACTTCCCGCTGCTAGTCGATTACGAAGAGCGTCTCTACGCGGCCGGTAAAATCAAGGGTTCCCGCTTCATCAAGCGCGAGGGCCGACCGACCGATGAGGCGATTTTGACGTCTCGATTGGTGGATCGTTCCATCCGTCCGTTCTTCAATGAAACAATTCGCAATGATGTTCAGGTGGTTATCACCTGTCTGTCGGTCGATCAGGAAAACGATTCCGATCTGCCGGGCTTGATTGCCGCTTCATGCGCCCTGAGTATTTCCCGCATCCCCTGGGCCGGTCCCGTGGCCGGTGTTCGGGTAGGCCAGATCAATGGCGAATGGGTGCTGAACCCAACCTACGAGGCTCGCGAAAAGTCTATTCTCGACCTGGTAGTGGTTGGCAATACCGACAAGATAGTAATGCTGGAGGCCGGCGCCAAAGAAGTACCCGAAAATGTGGTAATCGATGGTTTGAAATTTGGCCAGAAGCACATCAAGAAAATACTTGAACTGATCAGCACGGTGCAAAAAGATCTGGGTGTGCCGAAAATCGCCGTTCCCGAACCGACTGATGAAGAAAAACAGGCCGCGGAACTCCTGAATAAGAAAGTAACAGAATTCGCCGCACCAAAAGTCCAGGCCATATTGGACATGACAGAAAAGACCGCGCGGGCTGAAGCCAAGACAGCCGCGTTGGCCGAGCTTGATGAACAGCTCAAGAGCGATAATAACGTCAGCAAGGAGCTGCGTTTGAAAGCGCCGGCGATATTCGAACATCTGATGGATGAGTCAGTCCGCCGCCGGGTGCTAGATACCGGCGTCCGCGCCGACGGTCGGAAGCCGGACGAAATCCGCACGCTAACCGCTGAAGTTGGATTGCTGCCGCGGACGCACGGTTCGGGCTTGTTCCAGCGCGGTGAAACGCAGGTACTCTCGATTGTAACGCTGGGCAGTCCCGGTGATGAGCTGGTACTCGATACGATGGAAGAGAGTGGCAAGAAACGCTATATGCACCACTATAACTTCCCCGGCTTCTCGGTGGGTGAAGTGGCGCCATTGCGCGGCCCCGGACGCCGGGAGATTGGACATGGCGCGCTGGCTGAAAAAGCCCTAGTGCCGGTACTGCCGGACAAGGAAGCGTTTCCCTACACGATTAGGGTGGTATCAGAGGTGCTGTCGTCCAACGGATCATCTTCAATGGCTTCGACCTGCGGGTCAACGCTGGCTCTGATGGACGCGGGCGTGCCGATCACCAAGCCGGTAGCCGGTATTTCCACGGGTCTAATGACCGATGAGGCTACGGGTAAGTTCGTGCTGTTGACCGATATCCAGGGCATGGAAGATCATGTCGGTGAAATGGATTTCAAAATTACCGGCACCAAAGACGGTATCACGGCCATTCAGCTGGATATCAAAAACAGCGGCTTGACCATGGAAGTCTGTGAGCAGACATTTGTCCGCTCCAAATCGGCGCGCGATATCATATTGGCCAAGATGGCTGAGTCGATCGCCGAGCCGCGACCGGAATTGTCACAGTATGCGCCGCGTATTACATCAATCAGAATTGATCCAGCTAAGATCCGCGACGTGATCGGCAAAGGCGGTGAGACAATCAATGAAATTATTGATCAATGCGGCGGTAAAGACGTGATCAAGATCGATATCGAGGATGATGGTCTGATTATGATCACTTCACATAGCTCAGAAATGTCGGACAAGGCGACTGAGTGGATCAAACAGCTGACCTACGATGTCCAGATTGGTGAAGAGTTTGAGGGCAAGGTGACTCAGATTGTGGCCGATCGAAACAGCGGCGCGGAAATCGGTGCCATTGTTGAGTTCATGCCCGGCAAAGATGGGATGGTCCACATATCCGAATTATCAGAGGAGCGCGTACCGGACGTAAGCTCGGTGGTCAAAGTCGGCGACACGATAAAGGTAAAAGTCATGGAAGTCGATAAGGAGCGTGGCCGCATTAGCCTGTCGCACAAGGCGGTCGGCAAGTCCGCGGAAGAAATCGCGGCGACGCGCAATGCCGCCCGGCCCCGACGGCCATTCGGACACTCGGGTGGATTCCACGGCAACGGCCCCCGGGGTGGCGGTCACAACGACCGGCGGGGACGGTTCTTCTAAAGAACTCTCGTCATATCCACGGCTATACCGACGCAGGCGGAAATATCTCCGCCTGCGTTTTGGCATTGAAGAGGTATCTGATATACTGTAGGCATGAAAAAAGAACTTTATTTTGGAATCGTCGGGGTGATTGCCGTATTGATCCTTGCCGGCTACTACGCTGGCCAGTATTCCGGCAAAAAGGCCAATCCTGCGGTTGGTAATACCCAGGCCTTATCGAACCTGTCTGATAACACCGTTGCGTTGACGACTGCCGAGGTGCTTAAACATGGCGACCGGTCCGACTGCTGGCTGATCATGAATGGTAGTGTGTATAACGTGACTGGGTATCTGAATAGCCATCCGGGCGGTGTGGCGGGCATTGTCCAATACTGCGGCCGTGACGCGACCCAAGGTTACGATACCAAAGGCGGTCGGGGCACGATGCATTCCGGTATGGCTGACCGTGATTTACGGCAGTTGCTGATTGGCGCCTTGAATGCGACCGTCAATTCCCAGCAGGTTCAGAATACAAACAGCGTTTATAATTTTAGCGGAGGCGACGATGACTAAATGGTTTCACTTCGCACGTCTATTCCATAGATTATTGGTATTAATTATTTTCGTTTTGATTCTGTTTATGGCCGGGACCGGCTTGCTGATGAAATATTCTTCCTTCAGTTCTGAACATTTGACGTTTATCGATTTGGGTGCGGTGCGTTATTTGCATAATAAGTTAAGCGTCATCACGACAGTTGTATTTGTCATCATGGCTATAACCGGGTTATTGATGTATTTCATTCCGCCCCTGATCCGTCGGTGTCACATTACTTCCAAACCCGAGACGGCTGATCCATCTAGCTAATATTAAAGAAAGACGGCCGGAGGTGGCTCGGGCCGTTTTGGTCTGGACTTAAACTGGGATTGCGTTCGAGTGTCTTGAGCCAGGAGGATAGGAGTGTGCCAACTTAGCATCCAGTTCCATCACCTGGCAGGCTCCAATCGGTGAAAGAACTACGTGGCCGCCGAGCATCTGATCCAGCAAGTCGTAATCGCAATGCAGTTGCAGCGCCAGATCGTCGAGAGCGATATGCGCGCGCACCAAGTGCAGTCCCAGAATGACCACCTGATGGCAGAGGTAATATGGCAATGGGACGGGATACCCCATCTCCAGCAGCCAGTACCAGATCAGAGCCTCAGTCAGGCTGTCAAAACACCTCGTTTCTTCGGTTTCTGATGCGATACGTGTGGCGATTACCGACGGAATGGGGTGCCTCTTACGGTGAAGTTTGGAATAGTGGCGCCAAGCCACCCGAGGATTTACACCGGTTGATCGGCGTAGTCCGGGAGCCAGCACGATCTGGGTAAGCAGAAACGACATCTTTCCCCGCAGTTCCCTGGGCGGCCGGGCGCTATTGACGAGCCACTGGCTCCAGACTGATTCCGGAACGTTGAAAAGATGGCTGGCGAAATCGTTGAGATCCGGGTTGTTGAGGCTAGTCAGCCAGATTAACCCCTGTTTGAAACCCAGCAAATGTTTCACAACGCCCCCCCCAGTTGGTGATTGAGATTCAGCCGACTTCTGTTGGCGGTAACTTTATCCAATGAACACAATATTGTCAACCCGTTTACTGATGCGAATTTGTTTGCTACAGTACAGGTATGATTATTTCAATTTCCGGCATGCCGGGTTCAGGCAAGACGACTAATGGCCGATATTTGGCGCAGGAACTCGGTTATAAATTTTATGGAATGGGAATTTTGCGTCGCGAAATGGCGCGCCAACGGGGATGGACAATCAAAGAATTAAACCAGGTTGGCGAAACGCAAGAGTTCACGGATAAGGAGGTTGATGATTTCCAAGCTAAGCTGGGACAGACTAGTGATAACTTCGTGGTTGACGGCTGGACGTCGTTTTATTTTATCCCGCACTCATTTAAAATATTTTTACAATGTGATCTGCGTACCGGCGCGGCTAGGATATGGAAGGAGCTGCAGAAAGACGGGATCACGCGCAATGAGGGTCGGGAATTGCATACAGTGGAAGATGTGGAAAAAGACCTGGCGATTAGAATTGAGAGCTCGCGCCGGCGTTATTTGAAATATTACGGGATTGATTATATGAAATTGGATCAGTACGATTTGGTACTGGATACCAGCCATCTAACGCCTGAAGAAGTTAACCAACGCTTGCTAGAGGAGGTAAACAAAAATGTGGTGGCAGCCAAATAAACCTGCAGTCGAACGGTCGGCTCTAATAGCTATTATCGGTGGAGTGGCGGTGCTTATCTTCATTGCCGTCGTTACTTTTGGCGTTCAACATTGGCCGCTATGGAAACATACCTATACGCTGGATCAGTATGCACCGCGTGACGTGTCGGTATATTTGCACGTGGATTTGAGCACTCGGCAAATGAAGCGCTGGGATACGGAGCAAGCTATGGCGCGTTGGTCAACAGTGATGACAGCACTGGAAGATAAGTTAAAAAGTAGCACGGCCTCGTCAACCGATGCATTGGAAATGGCTAAGTATATTGGGACAGAAATTGCTTTCGTACAGCTAACCGTGGCCAATCAGCCGGAGAACGTGATATTGATAAAAACCAAATCGGCTGACAAGTTTGAGGCCGCACTGCGCCGGGCGGTGCCATCGCACTTATTACCGCAAGAAAAGAACGTCTGGATATCCGATGATGTTTCGGATATTTTCAGTCTCGCCTCAATGATTACACCTCAATTCAAGGCAGCGGCGCGACACGTCTACTGGACGAATATTGACAACGGCATATACATTTTATCTTCCACGCCAAAGTTCATTTTGGACGCGAAAAAAAACGATGGAAAATACCGCAATTCAATTGGCGATGCCATAGCGGGGTATCGTATTGGCGCGCCACTGATTAGCGGCTTTTTGCCAATAGAAAATATCTGGTCGGCCACCCAGACAAATCCAGATCTAAAGGAATATTCAACACAGTTGGGCGGAGCAACAACGGAGCCGGTTTATGTCGAGCTGAATGCTGACAACGACTATGTTTGGGGGCAAATACGCAACTACTCTCAGCGGCTGTTTGACCGATTGTCTACCAGTGATGCCGAGTCGTTAGCATTGGGTTCACGTCTGAATCTACCCACGCAATATCGTCTGGCATATCTGCATTTATCTTTGGGAAAAATACTTGAACAACTCACTGGGTCAGGCGAAAAAGCAGCGCCGCTTCAGTCATGGGTAACGTTTGTCAAGCAGCAATTAGGTGCCGACTGGGATAAAGAGATAGCACCGATTGTCGATTCGCCAGCTGATCTGATCCTGGGTTCGACAGATGTTGCCAAAAAGTCGCCGCCATTCTTACTGGCTCTGTTGCCGACCTCAACTGATACTCTAAATAATCAGCTGAACAATTTAGAAGCTTTGTTTCGCCGCCTAGCCGGTCAGCTATACCCACGCGAAGTGCCGACCACTTTGATTGATGGTACGCAGGTAACCGAACTTGTGCCGGATCCACAAACCAATGCTTGGCGCGCTTGGACGGGCGATGGTGCGCTGGAATCATTTCAGATAATGGATCTGCCAACGGGCGGACAGCTTTTGCTGGGTCGATTAAACGGACAGAATATTATCACCAATTCCACCGAACTGTTGAAGACTGTCGCTCAACCAAAGCCATCTTTAGAGATTAATACCGGTAATTGTCTCAGTCGGATTCATGGCAACGAGCTGGTTGTGGTACCAGGCAGTGGTTTAGTAAATCAAACCTCACTGATTAACAAATTCGAATCGCTGTATCTGGCTAACGGCAGCGATGGCAATCGGATAAGCCTGATGTTTTGCATGATGCTGCCGCGGGCTAACCATTAATTGGTTAATGCACAGCGTTTGCGTTGCCAAAGTGTGGAAAAAGTGGGCTCATAAATACAATCGAATTAAAATACGCTAATATTACAATAAATACGGCTATTGACAAGGTCGTTTTTATTTGCTATACTTCTGTCAGATGCTTTGAAAACCTATCGTTTCATTCCATAACGGTGTGAAAAACTGCTCCGCAAAGCATTTGGGAGCTGGAAATTTCATACTGTTCGAATAACTTGCCCTTCCGGCGGGCTGAAACAAAAAGAACTCCTCCCAAAAAGAGAGGAAAACAAAAACAAAAAGGTACATCTTATCGCTTCGGTGATGAGGCAGTACCGCAAGAATGGTATGAATCAATCATGATTGAAAGCCGGATAGACCATGAATAAGGGAACTGACCGACATACTCTGTCGGGCTGCTACAGCGCTTCGCTTAGCCACGAAGTTGGGCGCTGCAGCAGCCCAAGGAGTTGAGTCAATTCCTTGGGCGTCATTCGCTCCATTAATTAAATTATTGGGGGCTCGAAGACGCCCTTTAAAATTGGAAAGAAAAGCTTAGCCGACCCAGCTACCCCGCGCCAGGGCAGTGTGTTATAATAGAGCGGTTTCAATCTACAGACTAAATATACCCCCATGGACTCCAAATTTATCGCCGAAATCAAAGCTCGGTTACTCCAGCAAAAAACCGCGCTACAGACCCAAGTAAATGACTCAACCAAACAAGGCACCTCATCTGATGATGATGCCGGTACTCGGTTTCCTCAATATGGTATTTCACCGGACGACAACGCGCTGGAAGTATCCAACTACCAGGATAGCATTTCAGTACAACATGGATTACAGGAAGAGCTGGATCAGATCGAACGCGCGTTGAAGCAGATCGAACAAGGCACATATGGTGTATGCAGTAACTGCGGCCAAGCCATACCCAAGGAACGGTTACAAATATTTCCCGCCGCTACTGTGTGCGTAGTTTGTTCCAAAGCCAAACCGTAAGTCAGATTCGATTGATGCGATACCGCACAACAGTTATCGGTCTAGTCAGTCTGGCCGGCGCGTTGCTGGCCGATCAGTTTTTCAAACTAGCCGTCCAGACGCGTTTGAATCAGATGACGACTGAAACATTTGTCGGACCTTTGCGGCTGGGATATTATCCCAACGCCGGCATTGGTTTTGGAATTCAATTACCCATTTGGCTGATCGCTGGAACGGTTGGTCTGGTCGTCATCGGATTGGCTGCCTGGTTGTTGCGTGCGCATCATCGAATCGCCCCGATGGTAAGTTGGGGGGTTGGGCTGATATTGATCGGTGCCATTTCAAACCTGTTTGATCGGATGATGTATGGCCACGTAATAGACGTATTCAATTTCAACGACTGGTCGGTATTCAACATCGCCGACGTGTGGATTATCGTGGGTGTGTTTGTTATTGTTGTTGGAATATCTTCAAAGAGAAATGCCACACCAAGTCCGAAAAGGATGCCATCGCAAGACTTGCCAAATAATTAATGATCGTTTAGAATACACTGTGACAGGCAGGCGAGATGACTCGGCTGTTATTTTATGTCTATCCATGTTTATTCAGCCACGGTCACCGGGCTCGATGCCGAACCGATCGAGGTGGAAGCGGACATTAGTTTTGGTTTAACCCGCTGCCTGATCGTCGGCCTGCCTGACGCGGCAGTCCAGGAAGCGCGCGAGCGGGTACGTTCAGCTATTCGTCACAGCGGCTTCAAATGGCCCAATACGCACGTAACAGTTAATTTGGCACCGGCTGACCTGCGGAAAGAAGGCCCCGCGTTTGATTTGCCGATCGCGTTAAGCGTGCTGATGGCTTCGCGTCAATTTATCGTAGACGATCAGGAAGCCTTATTCATCGGCGAATTATCTTTGGAGGGAGAAGTTAGGCCCGTATCGGGTGCTTTGCCTGTGGCGCTGGCAGCGCGTCGGCACGGTTACCGGCGCATCTTTGTACCGGCTGACAATGCAGCTGAAGCGGCCATTATTGACGACATCGATATCCACCCGGTGAAATGTTTAAATGATGTAATTAAGCATTACACCGGCGAAAATTTAATACCATCTTATCAGCGTGAGCCGGTATCAATTCCAGACGATCAAACATACCCAGTCGATTTTAGCCAGATCAAAGGCCAGACGCGAGCCAAGCGGGCGCTCGAAATCGCTGCGGCTGGCGGCCACAACGTCTTTTTGTCTGGACCGCCGGGGTCGGGTAAAACCATGTTGGCCAAGGCGCTAATTTCCATCATGCCGCCGATGGATATATCAGAAGCGCTTGATGTGACGAGGATTTACAGTGTAGCCGGCTTGGTGACCTCTGATGAACCGTTAATAATACGGCGGCCATTCCGATCACCGCATCACACCGCGTCATCGGTGGCACTAATCGGCGGCGGGCGCTTGCCCCGGCCCGGGGAAATATCATTGGCGCATAGGGGTGTGTTGTTTTTGGATGAATTTCCCGAGTTTCCACGCCCGGTGCTGGAAAGTCTGCGCCAGCCGCTGGAAGACGGCACCATCACAATAAATCGGATCAACGGCAGTTTGAAATTCCCCGCTCGGTTTGTATTAGTGGCGGCTCAAAATCCCTGCCCGTGCGGTTATGCCAGCGATCCAGAGATAGCCTGCCGGTGTTCGGCCTGGCAGATTGCCCGCTATCAGCAGAAGATATCCGGACCATTGCTGGATCGGATCGATTTGCATCTCACGGTTCCCCGCGTCAAGGTCGATGATCTGGTCTCGGCTCAAGCCGCTGAGCCATCAGATGTGATTCGTCATCGGGTAGTCGGTGCCCGCCAGCGCCAGCTGGAACGTTTTCGTACGACGAGCATTATTGTCAACGCCGAGATGGATCAGCCGTTAATAGAACGTTATTGTCAATTAGGCCGGCCGGCCGCGGAGTTATTGAAGAATGCTTTGACTCATATGCAACTATCAGCGCGGTCGTATTCGCGGGTATTAAAAATCAGCCGCACGATTGCTGACCTTGAGGCAGTCGATACTATTACTACCGCTCATATCGCGGAAGCCTTGCAGTATCGGACGATGGGGTAGTATATACACGTAGGCGACCAAGCGCTTGATCGCCTACGGAATTTCTAAATTGGTTTTATCACACTCGGTGTATCGTTTTTGACCGAATTTATCAGATTGGATACTCGGCGACTTTCTATTGGTTCGGCGTAAGGACGAAGCAACGCCAGTTCTTTTTCTGGTTGCGCCTTAGCGTCGAGCCAAGTTGATTCCTCGCCGGGAGATAGAATTACCGGCATGCGATAATGCACTGGGGCAACTGTGGCATTGGCGTTGGAGGTGATAATCGCGAAGGTGGGGCAACTATCTCTATCCGGATTGCGAGCTGGCTCCCAGATGCCGGCAAACGCGAACGGCTGATGTTGTGGCAGAGTAAAATAATATGGTTGCCGGTTTTGATCCCATTCAAAGAAACCATCGGCAAGTATTAGGCAACGGCGTAGGCGCAGGGCGTTTTGAAAAGCCGGGCGCTCCTGGATGCTTTCTGCTCGGGCATTGATCAGGCCGGACTTGGATCGGAGCCAGCTGGGTTGCAAACCCCAACAGCCCAAAATAATTTTCCCAGCCCGATGATTGGTAATTATGGGTAGCTGTTGAGACGGTGCCGCATTATAACGCGGCAAAAAAGCCCGTTGAGCAATCGCGTGCCAGCGCTGCTCAAGCTTTTTTACATCCGCGACGATGGTAAACCGACCGCACATGTGATGGCGATTATATAATCAACACTGGCTGACTTGGCACAATCGCTAGCTAGGCGTGGTTCCAATCAGCCAAATGAAAAATCCAATATATCCCAGCCCCATTAGTATGCCCAGAACCGCGTACACCTTATAATGACCATTGGGTTTCGAAAAAACCTGGGGATCGCGCGGTAAAGATTTTAGATTCATGAACAACAGGTAAGTGTAAGCCGCCATGATGGGCGCCACGATAATGCTGATTAAGGAACTCAGGATGCCCATCGAGATGGCACCCAAGACGCCGCCCGCTAAGCCCAGCAAAAAACCAAATGCCAAGAATCTCCAAAAAACCGCCCACCAGTGCCCATAGACATACTGCCAGCTGCGAACTAGAGCGCTATATCCTTTGGTATCTTCGGTCAACAGTACTATCAAACTGAAGGAGATTGCTATGCTGGCGATAATGCCAGGCACGTACAATAACATCATGCCGCCCATAACGACCAGCATGGTCAAAATATATACCCACAGAAACGAACCAAACTTTAACCAAGCAAAACTATAAGCTTGTTTAACGCCAACTTCTGAGTCTGATCGAACCACGTGATACATGGCGATGTACCCCAAGTATGAGAACAGGCTAATGGCCAATATCGCAATAAGGCAGATCGCAAACAGCAGTATTGATCCGCCAATGTCGAATGATTCATTGTTTACCGCGGAGCTGCCAATGCCAGATGTAAACAGCGTTGTCAAGCCACCCACCAGCATTAGAATAAAAATTGCTGCGCTGGCTAGTATTTGAAAGGCCATAATGCCAAAGTAGGTCTGCCAACGTTTAATGAACAGATTCCAGCTGGCCTTCACTAGGTCGATTACGCCCATCAATTGGTCGGGGTTATTTTGGGGAATAGGAGCGGACGCGCCAGATTCAACCTGTCGAAAACCGGCGGCGATGTCTTCCTCCTTCCAGCCGTTTTGGCTGAGCAGGCCGGTGATCTGTGCTTTGGTTTTACCCGCCGACTTCTGCTCCCTGATAAATGCGATTAGTTGTTTAGTGATCATTGTAAAAGGGTTACATTTATTGTGTGCCTGAGGCAATTATAATCCAGTGTCAGTATCGACGCAAACGTGCTCAGTTCTTTTTCTGTCTATCATGACAGCAAGAATGCCGTCATTTCCGGTTTATTAGAGTAAGAAATATGGATGGGCTCTCGACACCTTTATATTCCCCAAGTGTTTAATACTAGTTAGTATATGAGTTACAGTGTTGGTAAAGGCCTTTAATAATTAAAGAAATGCCATGTCCAAGATGAATAACGCTCAGGCTGTTTGCGTTAACACGGTCGATAATAGGCCAGGTAAGGATAAGACTACCGCTAGGTTATATTATCGCCCCCCTCCCATTTGATCTCAAAAAAATTGGAGGGACGCGAATTATTTATGAAATGACACATGACAATTTCGAGTTTGAAAACTAGTCACAGAAAACGCGGAAAGCTGATAGTTTCGTTGCTATTGATGTTTGCATGTAGCGCACTTCTTGTTTGGGGGTTGTTTGGTCTGACGAAGCGCGTTTCCAAGTCAGCACCATTATCGTCTTACGGAAAAGAAAGCGTCAGCGGATCGTTGCGCGAAGGGTACTATGGCGGAACCAGTACAGCCGAAACATACGATCAAAATATTTCCAGCCGCGCCATATGATCAGTTGATGGAATTCGCAAATTTACACTTAACAAATACTTAAATAACTACATTCTACAGTTGTATACGATCGCAGAACAAAACAGCCGCGTTGCTGCGGCTGTTTTTGCCAGGGTGTTAGAGATATGAAAGTGGATTAAGCTTGCGTCCGCCGCTGATGACTTCAAAATGCAGGTGCGGTCCAGTACTACGGCCGGTATTACCCATGTTGGCTATGTTCTGACCTTTAGATACCTGCTGGCCAGCCGTGATAAATGTCTTGCTTAAGTGGCCATACAGCGTTCGCCGTCCATCGGCGTGTTCCAGAATGATATATAACCCGTAACCGCCCTTGTTCCAACCGACCGTGGCGGCTCGGCCACCTTCAGCCGCGTAGATGGGTGATCCGATGTCGCCGTCAATATCAACACCGGTGTGGCCGCGTCGAAAATATTGATTAATCTTATGGCTGGAAGTAGGCCAGACCATCTTTTGTGAAGCCGATACTTTGACTGGGGGCAGCGGTTGTGAATTGTCGGCCGATGATTGATATTGGCCCGCCCGGGATTGAGCCAAGGTCGGTTTTGGGGTGACAACTTCCGGTGCCTCGCCGCCCGGCACGATCAGTATATCTCCGACTTTGATATCGTCAGCTGAAGCCAGTTTATTGAAATCAATAATAGCCGAACTGTCCACACTGTATAGTTTTGCCAGCGAAGCCACCGTGTCGCCCTTTTTCACCTGGTGGGAAACACCGCTCATCGGCAATATGGTTAGTTTCTCTCCGGGTTTGATATAATCTTTAACTCCCAGACGATTTTCTTGTAATATCGTATCCGTTGAGATGCCGAATTTCTGAGCAATAGTACTGACCGTGTCGCCGCCTTCGACAACATAGTATTCAACTTGGTTGCGATCTTGCTCGGTGGCGTCAGTGGTGGGCATGTTGGGCTTGATAATCGCACTACCTCCTTGGGCCAACGACACTTGAGAGTCGGATTCAGTATCGGTGCCATTGGTATCGGTGCTGGTCAACGTACTACCGACCAGGCCCTTCTGGCTCGCGTAACTGACCGGTTTAGCCAGCTGAGTATCGGAAGTTTCTTCCACGACCGTCGCATCAGATGAATTATTCAAAAACTTCACCACCAAACTACCCGAGCCGAATTCCTCGGCGGAGACTTCGCGAGTACGCAGGCTGTTGATAGTCACGCCGGCCGCAATACATAGGATCATTAGGTGGATGACAAAGCGACTGGAGAATAAAAACAGAAAACGGTTTCGAACCGGTCCGAGACGTTCGACGATGCGGCGCTTGATTGGGAAATATACGATATATAGCTTCAAAATTACGTATCGGAACAGCCAGCGCCAGATAAGTTCCAACGGTTTAAGCAATATCCAATAGATGATCAGTCCAATTCCGCGCAAAACATAAGAACACCCGCGGAGGAAACGGCGGATGAAGATAATGCTGAATTTTGTGAGATTGAGAGTTATATCGGCTTGGTTAAGCCTCTTATATTTTGGCTAATATAAGGGCTAAAACAGGGCTCCAGGTGCCAAATCATCGGAGGTAGTAACTCGCATAACTGGCAGAATATCACAATTAACCCCGACTGTCAATGACGTAAGGGGTATGATAAAATCATTGGAATAAGACGGTTTTCGTGATATATTAGCTACGGTATCTGGCCGCATTTGGAAGCTGGCTGCCGGTCATTTATTACAACACCTTCGAACTATGTCGGATCAGCGGAAACGAGCCAGTGGGAAGTATTTGGCCAGTAAAATTGAGGCAAAATGGCAGCGCAACTGGGAAAAGCACCCCCAAACGGCTCAACCTAACTCCAAACTGCCCAAGAAATACGTTCTGATTGAATTTCCCTATCCATCGGGGGATGGTTTGCACGTCGGCCATGTGCGTCCATATAGCGCTATGGACGCGATAACCCGCCAGTCGCGTTTGGCTGGCCACAATGTTCTGTTCCCAATTGGCTGGGACGCGTTTGGTTTACCGACCGAAAATTACGCCATCAAAACCAGTCAGCATCCACGAAAAGTTACCAATGCTAATATTGCCAACTTCCGCCAGCAGATGAAAATGCTAGGGCTGTCTTTCGATTGGTCACGGGAGGTAGACACCACCGATCCGGCTTATTACAAATGGACCCAGTGGATATTTTTACAACTGTTTGAAAGGGGGTTGGCCTATCAGGCTACAATGCCGATCAATTGGTGTCCCAGTTGTAAGATTGGATTGGCCAACGAAGAAGTGGTCAATGGCAAATGCGAACGTTGCGGCACCGAAGTCACCCGGCGCATGCAGAAGCAATGGATACTCAAGATCACGGCCTACGCTGAACGGCTTTTGAAGGATCTCGATACGGTTGATTATCTGCCCAAGATCAAGACGCAGCAGGTGAATTGGATTGGGAAGAGCGAGGGAGCAGAGATACAATTCAAAATTACCAATTCAAAATTCAAAATAAAGGTATTTACCACTCGGCCGGATACCATTTTTGGCGCAACGTATCTTGTGGTGGCGCCGGAGCACGAGATAATTCAGAATGGAAAATTGAGAATTGAGAATTGGGGAGAAGTGGAGAGGTATATCAAACAGGCGGCGAAGAAGTCGGATTTGGACCGAACCGATTTGGCCAAGACGAAAACCGGTGTCGAGTTAAAGGGCATCAAAGCGGTTAATCCGGCCAACAATGAGGAGATTCCGATCTGGGTGGCTGATTACGTATTGAGCACATATGGTACGGGAGCTATTATGGCCGTACCGGCGCACGATGAACGGGATTATGAGTTTGCCCAACAGTTCAAATTACCGATTCGACGAGTGGTGGAACCAAAGTTTACAAACACGAGAGACGAATCGGCTGTTCATGAAGGCGAACCTTACGTTAAGCGGAACGCCGTCGCCGCCGTGATTCGCAATCCCAAAACCGACAAGTATTTATGCATAAGCTGGAAGACAATAAGAATGCACGGATTAGTTACTGGGGGCGTTGAGGAAGGCGAGGATATTGTTGAAGCGGCCAAGCGGGAGACGAGAGAAGAGACTGGCTATAAAAATATCCGGTTGGTTCGTGATCCGCAGGTCGCTATTCACAGCCTATTTTACCACCGGGTAAAAGAGCAGAACCGCTGGGCCAGGTTCCAGTATCTGTTCTTCGAATTGGAAAATGAAGAACGCGACCCGGTCGACGAAAAAGAAGCTGCGTTACATGAAGTTCTATGGCTGGATGAAAAGGAAATGGCGAACTTCTTTACCGTCGTTGAGGGCGAATTTGTCATGAACTTGTTGAAGAATCCCAATTATATTCATACGGGCGAGGGTGTGATGCGAAATTCCGGCCAGTTCGATGGGATGGATTCGGAGGCGGCAGGCAAGGCGATTATAAATCAATTAGTAGGGAAGAAAACATCAAACATAGTTTACATACACGGCTCGTCTGGTCGAGATAAGCGCAATGATCCTGACTATATTACTCCAAATCTTCGCCATTGGCACGGCTGGTTCGTTAGAGAGCTTAGTGAGAAAGGATATGATGTTGAAAACCCCGAAATGCCAAGAGATTGGGCACCCGTATATGAAGAATGGAAGGAAAAGTTTGATCAGGTCTATGTTGACGAAAACACCATCCTAATCGGCGATAGCGCTGGTGGCGCTTTCGTTTTACGTTGGTTGGGTGAGACGAAACGGAAGATTGGACACCTTATTTTAATTGCGCCAACTTTAGAGCTCGAACCTAAAGAGAAGCGCTTGGTCGATTTTATAGATTATACTCTAGATAAAGGTATAACCGAGAGAGCTTCGGGTGTCACAGTGTATATCTCAAATGACACACCGGCGCGGCTTTCCAGCGCCAAGAAGATAGCGCATACGTTGGGGGCAACAATAGTATCTATCCCAGGTCGGGGTCATTTTACGCTCATGGATAGTGCCAAGAATAATCAATTCCCTGAATTGCTTGACGAGGTGATTCGAATTACATCAAAGTCAGTGCCAACATATAATAACAGCCTGGCTCGTTTCGCAGTTCAGTATAAGCTCCGTGACTGGGTGTTTTCCCGCCAGCACTATTGGGGCGAACCGATCCCGATCATTCATTGTGATAAATGCGGTGTCGTACCGGTGCCTGCCAAAGATTTACCGGTTGAATTGCCCCACGTGGAAAAATATCTGCCGACCGACACGGGCGAATCACCCTTGGCGAATATGACCAAGTGGGTCAACACGAAGTGCCCCCAGTGCGGCGGACCGGCTAAGCGCGAAACCGACACGATGCCGAATTGGGCCGGTTCGAGCTGGTATTACTTGAGGTATTGCGATCCGCATAACACCAAGAAATTTGCTGAATTTGATAAAATGAAATATTGGCTGCCGGTTGATATTTACAATGGTGGCATGGAACACACTGTACTGCATTTGCTGTACTCCAGGTTCTGGCACAAGTTCCTGTTCGACCAGAAACTAGTTCCATCCGCGGAACCCTACAAACATCGGCATTCGCACGGCTTGGTATTGGCCGAAGACGGCCGCAAGATGTCGAAAAGCTGGGGCAATGTGATCAATCCCGACGATGTGGTGAAGAAATACGGTGCCGACACACTGCGCACCTACGAAATGTTTATGGGGCCGTTCGAAGATGCCATACCGTGGTCGACACAGGGCATGGTGGGCGTGTATCGATTCCTTGATCGCGTGTACAAAGTTATTTCATCCCTGGGCATGGAAAGAAAGACATTAGTCGACACGCCAGGTATGTCGATTAAAATACATAAGCTGGTAAAGAAAGTTACGGAAGACCTGGAGCGATTTCGGTTTAATACGGTCGTAAGTTCGATGATGGAGTATTTTAATGATCGTGACTTCGCCTCGAAACTTTCACATGAGGGACAACTTGAGGGGAATAGTGTTGATTATGAAGCAGTGAACAAGTTCCTGGTATTGCTATTCCCATTCGCACCACATATCGCTTCGGAATTGTGGGAGCAAATAAATGGCGGCGATATTCAGAAAGAATCGTGGCCAACGTTTGATTCGAAATGCCTCAAGGATGAGAACTTTGAATTAATTGTTCAGATCAATGGCAAGGTGCGGGGAAAAATTCCGAATGTTACTACGGGAATTAATCAAGCCGGCGCAGTGGCGGCTGTCATTGCCAATGAAAAATTGAAAGACAAGTTGGCCGGATACAAGAAAGTCGTTTACGTACCGAATCGGTTGATAAATTTTATATTATAATAAACAACGTGGGCGAGGATGATCATCCTCGCCCACGGATTCAGTATGGAAACAGTCAAACTTGGAAATAGTAATGCGCACAAGATAATGTGCCGAGCCACCGAGGTCATCAAATCCGGTGGCGTGATTGTCTATCCGACCGACACGGTCTACGGTTTGGGCTGTGATCCGTTCAATATTAAAGCGGTACACCGGCTGTTGAAAATAAAGCGGCGCAGCGAGCAAAAGGGCCTATTGTTGCTAGTAAATAGCTGGCTGCAACTGCGCCAGGTGGTCAAACCAACACTAAAACAATTAATATTGCTTAAACAATACTGGCCGGGGCCGTTGACTGTCGTACTACCGAAGCATCGGGCCGTTTCGACTCTGGTCACGGGCGGTCGCCGAACTGTGGCCGTACGATGGCCGCGGCACGACTTCGTGTCGAAATGTTTAAACATGTTGACCTACCCCATCATATCCACCAGCGCCAATTTGTCCGGCCAACCACCGGCTTACACTATTGGTAAAATAAAAGACCAATTCCAGGGCAAGCGCTACCAACCCGACTTAATAATCGATGCTGGTCGGTTGCCCAATCGGCCACCTTCGACTATTATTCAATTTACGAGTCGAAAGATCGCAGTGGTGCGCCAGGGAGCGTTACATATTAAGGAAGCTAATGCCTAATATCAGACAGCAGATACAATTCGCTGGTATTAGTCCAACCAAGTCCGCCGGACAAAATTTTTTGATGTCCGGCCAAACACTGGAAAAAATTACGGCCACCGCGCAGATTAAAAAAACTGACACGATTGTTGAGATAGGCTCCGGCCCGGGGAATTTGACGGTACATCTGGCCCGGCACGCCAAAAAAGTCTACGCGGTAGAGCGGGACTGTCGCATGATCGGGATTCTGGAGAAAAATACTTTGAAATATGACAATGTCACGATCGTTAACGACGATATTTTCAAATGGCGCAACACCCATTCAGAGTTATTACCCGATGGCGGGTACAAGATTGTCGCCAATTTGCCCTATTATCTCACTTCCCGGGCATTGCGTGAGTTCTTGGAGCGCTTACCCAAACCCAGCATGATGGTCTTCTTGCTCCAAAAAGAAGTCGCCGAGCGGATGATGTCCGAACCGGGTCAGATGAATTTGTTAGCTTTGTCGGTGCAGTATTACGCCGATGTTGAGTATCTCTTTGATGTCGATCGCACCCAATTTTGGCCGGAGCCGGAGATTGATTCGGCTGTGGTTAGGTTGTCAAAAATTCAACCCAGTGGACCAGAAGACAAACAAATGTTCCGAATCGCTCGAATTGCTTTCGCGGGCAAGCGCAAACAGCTCCAAAATACCCTAAAAAACGGTTTGAAAGTCAGCACTAAGGAAATGTTAGCCATTTTTAGTGAACTAGGACTGTTGGGTACGGTGCGGCCCCAGGAATTATCCGTCAAAAACTGGGTCAGCTTGGCTGAAAAACTTCCGATCGAGTAAAAACCCGCCCAATTGACAGACATTTGTTTGACACTGGCGGTTTATTGTGATATAATGGTGAAGTAAAAAAGTGGATAAATATCGGGAGTGACGTAAAAAAAGTCAGCCAAATGGTTATTCCCAGCCCCACCCCACATGAACCCAAAACCAAACACACTTGTAGCCTTGATTATCACCGCTGGGGCCGTTGGAATCGGCCTGGGCGTTTTTCAGTTGTACCGCGAGCTCAAATTACCCGCTCCCAAGAGTGAAAATATCGCGACAATCAATAATACCCGCAACGAACTGATCGCTCTGCAGGAACGGGACACCGATCAGGACGGTATTAGCGACTTTGACGAGCTGTATTCCTATGGTACGTCGCCGTATCTGCCCGATTCCGACAGCGATGGCATACCCGATAAGGACGAAATAGACGCCAATAAAGACCCAAACTGTCCCGAGGGCAAAACCTGCCGGGATCAGTCCGTCAACGACAACACTAACAGTAACAGCAGCAATACGAACGCATTGGCCAATTTATTCGATATTAACAACAACTCAGTCGCAAACGACAATTCAAATACGCCCATCACCAGCAATACGATCGTCAATCCCACGCTCGACCAGGTGTCCAACGAAGAACTTCGGGAAGTGCTGAAGAAGTCTGGCGTACCGTCCGAAACGGTCGACAAGATGGACGACGCGACCCTGCGCCAATTGTACGCCGAGGCCCTGCAACAAGAGAATTCCAGCAGCAATACCAACACCAACAGTAATACGAACGTAAATAGCAACGCCGTTACGAACAATAATAGCGTAACGTCGGGCAATCTCCAGAACTTATCAGCCACCGATATCCGGAAACTGCTGGTGGACAGCGGCATTTCCGCCAGCACGCTCGATCAATATGACGATGCCACCCTCAAATCAATATTTACCGAAGCGCTAAATTCTAGCAACGCCTCACAATAAAGTATGTTCGGCACGAACCCACCCAACCAAAAAAATCACAAAGCCCGCTACGCCCTGGTTGGTTTTGGCGTCGCGCTGACTCTGACCGGCACCCTATGGTTCGGTTTTGTGGCGCGTGCTATCCCAGTTGAAGTTGTGAGTCCGGTGGTTGTTGCTACCGACATTTCTACCGAAAAGCAGAGTCTGTGGCAGAAGGTGCAGTCCGCTCTGGTTAAGGCCAGTTCGGCGGCTTATCGTCAGGTCATTTCCCAATTCTTGAATCGGATGGCCTATGATACCGCCGTCTGGATCGCCACCGGTGAGCGGGGACAGAAACCGCTGACCATCAGAAATTGGGGCACCTACCTGCGCGACACCGGCGAGGGAGCGGTCGGCGACTTTCTCAACAGCATTTCCAAAGACTTTACGGGCATCAATCTCTGTACATTCAATCCGCAGACAACCATCAAGCTGAACGTCATGGCGCGCCGGGCCATGGAACCGCCCAAACCGTCCTGCCCGCTTAATGGACCGAATGGCATTCTAGCTAACTTTGACCGGATCGGTCAGATGACCATCTCGGACATGATTGACTTTCAGAAGAACTTCAATCCGGAGTCCAGCGAGCTGGGCGCGTTTATGACCATCAGCTCGACGGCGCTGCAGAAGAAAAGCGATGCCGAAGAATTGGCCAAATTCATCCAGCGGAATACCGACTTTCTTTCATCCAAGGCGACTATCACCGGCGATGCCAAGAGCCCGCCCGAAATGACGCTCCAAATTGCCCAGGTGCCGCTCTGGTCCAGCATTCAACAGTATTTTACCTACACGGGCAATCCGTACGGCGACGCGCTAAAATTGTTCGGCAATACGCTATTGAGCAAATGGCTGTCTTTGCTGAAGGACAAGGGCATATCAACGCCAGGCGGAATGAACGGCGCTGGCAGCGGCGGCGTGGCCGCAGCCAAACAGCAATTAATCGAGCTGGCCAAACCGGATTTTCAGACGCCGGGTGCGTTGGATATTCTTAACGTATTGTCCAACTGTCCGTCAAATGTTAAAGATCGCCAGCCGGAAAACTGCGTGATCGACGATCGTTTTCGGGCGGCGATCGACCAGCACCTGACCGTCAAGCAGGCGATTGACCTGGGATATCTTGAGGGCACGCGCACGTTCGGCTACGATGCCACCGGCCAGGAGCCGGAATACAACAGCGGCTATCCCTACCGCAGTTTGGTGATATTGAGAAAATATCGAATCGTGCCTTCGCTCTGGGAAACTACGGCGCTGTACTTGAAAAACTTTCACGTTCCCGCTAAAAACTATGGCATCAAGGAGCTGGTGGATATCTACGACAAAGTGCAGATACCAAACGATGCCGGCGTGATGGTGACGAATCCTTTTTACCATTTGATCGATCCAAATTGGGTGCTGGTATCGCCGGAAGCTTATTGTGCCAAGGAGGGGTCCGGCGAGCAGCTAGTCAACGAACAGTACATGCGTGTCAAAGATACGAATGGCGACGGCACGATTGATACGAACGATGTGCCGGTGCGCATTGTCACCCGGTCGAATACCTACTGCGGCGACGTTCGAACCTGCATCGATGAAAATCCGGACGGCACCTGCCGCTTCTATGGCTATTGCAGCGAGGAACGGCCCATCTGGCATTTCAAGGGTAATCAATGTGAGCCATACCAGAACACCTGTACGACTTTCCGCGGTCCGGACAGCAAAACAGTGTCCTACAATCAATCCACGACCGATGGCCTGGGCTGTACGGCCGACAACGCCGGTTGCCGCTGGTACTGCGCGACCAACGATACCAACATTGAAGATTTTGATTGCAGCGTCGATCTCAATCAGGCCGCCGGCAGCAAACGCAACTTCGACAACGGCGTGGAGAAATGCGAAGCCGGCGGCAAGGGCTGTAATCAGTACCTGCCGATCGCGGCCGGCACCAACCTGGCCGCCAACTCCAGTTTTGAGACTTTTACCGGACAGCCCGACGATTTAATTGCCGACACGTATACGATGTTCCCGCCAGCCGATCACTGGGATTGGCAGATTGCGGGTAATGTTATCGCCGTTTCGCAGCCCTACTCGGGAGTTTATTCCATGGGTGTCAACGACGCTAACACGCTGACGTATTCGATTGAGACCGGAGCGCCAATATTAAACCAGGAATATTCGCTGTCCGTCTATGCCAAGGGCCCGGCCGGTTGCCGGATATCACTGGATGCCAGTGGCGCATCGAATAACGTACCATTAACCGGCGGCGACTGGCAGCGGGTTAGTGTTTCGGGCAAAGTGGCTGGCGTACCAGCCGCTCAAACCCGTCTGTCGGTTACGATCAAGCCGGTCTGCGGAGATATCAGTAAGACCGTCTATCTGGACGACGTCCAGTTAGAAGTCGGCAGTAACGTGACGGCTTATCAGGAATACGGTGCCGGCGGTATCACCGAACGCCAAACAACAGAGAACCTTATTTCTAATGGTACGTTCAGTGTTGACAATGGAACTGATTATTACAACAAATCCGCTTTCGATAACGATATCCCATATGATGGCAAAGCTAATGGCTGGGAAGGCGCCGCTATTATCACTGAACCATCGGTCGGTTACAACGATAATTATGCAGCAGACGGAAGTGGTGGAGTAGGCACTCAGGATGTCACCGTAGCCTATGGAGAGGAATACGATGTTAGTGCGTGGGTTTATGAACCGGGAGCGTCGCCGATTAGAACTCATTGTCTCGATGAGAATCACACGATAGTTGGTGGCGCGTGTAATCTCAGTGCTCTGGCTGGTGATCCACGTACGCAGTTTGTCGGTGCTAATAATTCGGGCTGGCATTTTATAAGTTTCAGTGTTCGCAACGATAATATCGATGCTGCCTTTGTACGTGTTCGACTGGCTGACGGCAGTAGATTTGACGAGGTGTCGGTTCGTCAGATTCGAAAGTCGCTCGACTGCCGCGTCGATGAAATAGGTTGCGACCTTTATAAGCCGATCGAGAGGGGCGACAGCGTACCCGGTATTGTTCGGGGAGACGATTACTGTTCCGCCGAGTTTGCCGGATGCAAATCATACCAGCAGATGCCGGTCACCAATGGCGCGCGTCTAAATTTGGTCTCGCGCAACGGAATTAATCTTGATCTAGCCACAGGCGGTCTGAACGCATTTGATCTGATTGCTTCCTCTGGTCAAAGCTGCGAAGCGGCGGGAGTGGGCTGCGAACAATTTACCAACCTCGACGAAGAAGCCCGGGGCGGTGAAGCTATTCAATACTATAAGCATATCCGCCAGTGTCTCAAGCCCGATCCGGCGCAGTGTCTTACGTTCTATCGGTGGGAAGGCAGCGATGTTGACGGCATGGAACTAATCGCCGAATCGTTAAAACAAACGGCCGGTGGCGCACCGTACACAGAACCTGCTGCGGCGGGCGATTGCGATCCAGCTCTCGATCCTGACTGTTATACTTTTTACAACCCAACTGGTGCGTCGTTCAAGCGGCTCTACAGTAATACGGTCAGTTGTTCCGATGACTGTCATCCATTGCGCAATACACTGGATGGCCAGATTTATAACTCTATTCCGTCGCAGAGCCTGAAGTGTACGGCCAATCAGAATAACTGCCGAGAGTATCGCGGCAGCACGGGTTATAATATTCGTAAAATAATTGAAGACACGTTCGAAGACGGCGATACCGCCGGTTGGGATACGCCAGCCAATGTTACAATCAGCACGGAATCAATCAAACCGGGAGGACTGTCGGCTAAGGTGAACGGACAGATGTCGTATGCCGCCAATGACACGACCGAGTCGGGCAAGACGTATATGGTTGAGTTCTGGGCCAAGGCATCCGGTGCGGCACTCACGCTCCAGGCCGGTTATCGCAGTCCGAGCGGCGGTCACCCCGACCAAGTATTCCCAGGTACGGCTGATCTGGCTACCGGACAGTGGAATCGGTACCTGCTCGGCCCGCTTCAGTATGACGTAACAGTGGCGTCAGACGAACAGTTTGTGATTTTTGGAGCCGGTAATTTCTATATCGACAATATTATCGTGTGGGAAACCAGTGGCAATGTTTATCTCAAATACGGCACATTCAAGAGCTGCCCCAATGCGGAAGTCGGCTGTACGGCGTATAAGAACCGCGCTAATGAAACCGTGAATGTAAAAAACTTCAGCGGTTTGTGCCGGCTGGACAAAGTCGGTTGTACGGCGGCGATCGATACCCATAATTCTACCACCGCATTCCAGAGCACGGTGGGCAGCGTCACCACGATGGAGGACACGGTCCGGCCGATCGTGGTGGATTCACGCTTCAGCTGCTCCGCCAAAGATAAGGGCTGTACCGAATACGGTTTACCCAATATTACGCTGGATGATCAAGTCAAAGAATTCAAGAAAGTATATCTCAAGAACAACCCCGACATTTACACCTCCAGCCTGTGCAATGATGGCCACCTATATTGCGACCAATACCAAACGGGTATAAATAACAGTTCCACGCTCAGTTTCCGCACGCCGGGTGAGAAAACCTGCGAATACAAAACCGGCAATAATGTCGGCGGCCGGACATACGATACCTGGTTTATCAAAGGAACCAATAAATTCTGCCCGGTGGAAAAATATACCTGCGTCGGAGGTCCCAACGCTGGGCAAATTTGTTATGGTGAAACTGATAACGTATGCCCCACCTTTTGCCAGCCATATCAGGCCTATCCCATGCCGGCCCGGGTCTGTGTCGGGCCGAACGACCGGGATAATCCTGAAGCCGGTGCTAAATGTTATGGCGGTCCGCGTGACGGCGGAGACTGCAGCCAGTTGGTTGACTCAGATCATCCCACGCTGGGCTGCGGCGATGGAAAATGTTATCAGCCGACTGAAATCTGTTATGGCGGTTCGCGCGCCGGACGGACTTGCGACAGTGATGCCGACCCAAATGACGACGCGTTAGTTGATATTACTTGCGGTAAGACCTATGACGAAGGATCGGGCTATTGCGCTCCCAAAGTTTGCGCGACCAAGAATCACTGCGATAACGATGCCACCAAAGAATGCCTCAGCGATTCCGATTGCTCGGTGGGCGGACACTGTATGAACGATAAGGCTGTTCCAGCCGACTTGGAATCCCAGTGCGGCGGCGACCAAATCTGCGGATATAGCTGGGTCGGCCAGTGCCGGGAAGAAGCCAGCGGCTGTTCCGAATTCCGGGATCCGCAGTCACCGGCGCCAAACATGTCGCTGAGTCAGCGGGTTTGCAGCAATAACCTGGCTCTGATTTGCGACGAAGATTCTGACTGCGGCGGTAATAACACCTGCATACCATACCCCGGATGTAATGCTTCCTGTCGGGTCGAATTTGACGCCCAGGGAGCGTTCTATCGAACTGACGCATCGTGCAAACCATATCCTAATTCCGCGGCTACATATCGGCCGGGCTGCCAGCCGTACTATTACGTCAAGGAAAGCGTGGACCAGGCCAGCTGTGCCGGTTTGGTTAATCCCGATGAAGGCTGCGAACTGTTCAATGATACGACATCAAGCAATGGGCTAGTCTTCGACAGCGACTTGAGCCGGGCCAATATCGACAATACCAACGAACCGACCCGGTGTGATCCCGCGGCGGGCATCGGCTGCGACTCCAATACGGTGATCAAAGTGGAACGTGATCGCACCTGCAATCAATGGCTGTATTGTCGCAGCAGCTATACCGACACTGCCAAAGGTCAAAAAGAACGCAAATGTTTGTCGGTGGGCAATTGCCGCCAGATCGGTACCAACGGTGAGTGTACCCGGCCGGTGGGCGAGGGGCAATGCGATAACGATCCGGTCCGGCCTTGCCGCATTAACACGGATTGTCTCAACAATGGCCAGTGCCTCCTGCCAGCCGAAAGCTACAAACACCCCGGCATGCATTGCCACAACGCGCCGGCTACCACTTGCACGACCGGAGCCGATTGTCCGCCGGGCGATATCTGTGAACCGCCCGACAACGTGAAGCTGCAATCAATCCGACCCGACAGCCATCCCTATGATATTACTTATCCGCACCAACCGGGCCAGGTGACTGACGGCACCGATAAGCTGGCTAATATGTCCGGCTATAGCCACGTTGGTCTGACTTGGGGCTGTTCCGCTACGGGCAATCTTTGTTATTCCGATGGCGTCTGTTTTGGCGGTATCAACAATCTCGGCATGTGCCGGATTGCCTCGGACTGTCCCGGCGGCACCTGTGGCACGGTTGGGCCGGGCTCCGCCTATCCCGACCAGTGTCCGGGAGCCGACAATAATTGCAACGTTGTTCACGGTTATTACCCCGTCGCTGCTATGCGCGAGTCGGCCGGATTTGCGATTGAAAACAGCGGTTTCGGCGACCAAGCGTCACACGCCATAACCCCGTGGGAGCGGTACCCTATAACCAATCCAGTTAACTATGTCGAGGCGAGGGAGAAACCAGGCATTGGCGCCACCGACTACGGGCTGTATATCAAGGGGGCGGTCAATCAGGGCGCCCAGATAAATCTGCAAACCCAGGTGAAATCTTATTCATTCTATACGGTCTCATTTGATCTTTATTCGGGCGGTTCGGTCGCGGTGGCAGCGATACTCTGCCACGGTCCGATAGCGGCACCGGTATGCAACGAAGTCGGCCGGGTGCAAGCTACCAATCAATGGCAGCGGGTAGTGCTGCCTCCGAACTCATCCTATCGAACCGGTCCGGTTTCCGGCGATGTCTATTTACGTTTAGTTAATGTTACCGCTGGAGATCAAGAGTTTTATGTGGACAATGTCAATATACTGCCCGGACTGGAAAAGAAATCGACCCAGAAGCCGGTTGAGCTGCCGACCGATCCGCAGACCGTCCAGCGCTCCTGTCGGCTTTACCCCCAGGAGGACGCTCCCAGTTGTGAATATATGGCTTATGATGATGGCAGTAACACGGCCGTAAAAATCTCGCAAAAAGGCTGGTATGGTTACTGCCTGGAATATGACCCGCGCAACAGCAACATGTGCCTGCAGTGGTGGCCGGTTGATAAGATCAAGAGTGAGACATTGACCGGCGATCCCCAGCCAGGCTTAGCCGCTCCGATGTACCAATGTCTCCAGGAAGGCATCTATGAATTCCGCCGCGCGTTCCAGAAAACCGGTTTTGACCACGACTGTATTGCCAATGGGGACTACAGTTGCCCGATCGGCTATCAGAAAACACAGTGCTGGAAGAACGAACGTACCGGCCGGCATGACAAGTGCGTACTATTCTGTATTCCTAATGGTATTTCGAAAAACGATGTTTGTCCCGGTTACCCAGGTAGCAGAGTGTTCTACCATCCCGGCTATTGGACACAGTGGGACGGGGGTGATGTATTCTACGAATCGGGCGCGGAAGATGGCGGGCTGGGCGCGGTAGAGATTATCGCCCGGCGCTGCGACGTGGTTGGGCAAGTCGTTACTCCGCTGGGCGAAAATCGGGCCTGGAATAACCGGGTTCGAGTCGGAGCATACAACGTCTGGGATATCGGCTATACCAAAGCCGCTGATATGGATCCATACGGCAGTATTGTTCCTCCGCTCCAATCCGGAACCGAGAATGATATCAACGATCCAGCCACATGGAACTCGCGATACAATGAAAATTGGGGCGGGACGATTTACGATGGTATCAATGCCAGTCCACCGGAAAAACAACCGCTTTATGTATTGGAGCCCTCCAATCCGCGGATACCGTCATATTTTGACGAACCCGATTGGGCCAACAAAGCGCGCGCCGGCAGTCCCTACGCCTGCAAACATGGCACAACGGTTTACAGCTGGACAAGTGGATTCCCCCCGCGGCTGACTAGATCGACGGCTTACTTGTGTGATGATACCAGCCAATATGGTGCTACCACGCGCTATTACCCCCGGGAAACATTCGCCGGTGCGTATGTCCCCGGTAACTGTGCTCGAGGCAGCACGGCCAACGAGTGCAAAGGCGTCGGTCTGAAGCGGCTCCAGCGTTTATTTACCAATGTGTATGGAGTTTGGATTTGGAGCGATGGAAAATGCATTACGCCCAGCGCTAATATTTGCACGGGTAACGAATTAGCCGGTAATCCCTGTGCCGACGCCACCGAGTGCAACGTAGCCAATGGGCAATGCAGCAGTAAAAAATGCGTCGGCGGAACTAATGATGGCTCGCCTTGCGGCTGTCCGGGCGGAGAAGTGTGTTCGCTGGGCATGAAGTGCGACGCCGCCTCGGGGGCGTTGAACGGTCAAGCTTGTGGCCTCGGGGCTTGCACGGCAGTGGGCGATTCCTGCGTGACAGACCGGTGCAGCGGCGGAGTTACTGACCAGCAAGCATGTAATCCGGCCAATGTCTGTTCCGCAGGGGAAACCTGTACGCGCGGCGGCGGCGAAGACAAATGCGTGGATGATTCAAACAGCACATGCGACTGTCCCAATGGTGGCACCTGTACCGCCTACACTTTCTGCGCCAATGATCTCAACCTGCAATGCGGTAATGATGCGGGCTGCGCTTGGGCTTGCGATATGGACGACGATGGAAACGGCGACGGCGTGTTCTGCATCAGCGGTGACAATAGTCCCTGCGGCGTGGCGCCGAATCCATTGCACAATTGCCAGCCTGTTTCAGGGCGGTGCAGTGCCGCTTCGAATCGCTGTTCGAACAGCATGTCGACAACTTGCAATGACACGTGCGATCCCGGCTATACCTGCAGCGCCGGATCCAAATGCGTTAATCCGGCCATAGGCCAGTGCGCCTGCCCAGGCGCCGGAGCCTTCTGTGCGCAGGGCGTATGCAGCAATGATGGAGGCATTCTTTGCTCGGCAGCCAATCAAGCGGCAAAATGCGGTGGTGCGAATACCTGCGTTGTAGCGGCCAATGTTTGTCTCAAGGAAAACGCCCGTTGCGATTGTGGTAGCGGTGGCGGGACTTGCGTCGAAAGCCAACGATGCAGTCTGACGGGCGGGAATTGCGATGTGTCAGCTTGTGTTGACGGTCTCTGCTCGGACTTTTTCTGTGTCGGCGGCGGTTCAAAAGAAGGGGTAGCCTGTACCGGGCTAAGTGATACAACCAGCTGTTTCGACAATGTCGGAACATGCAGCAATGGTTCCTGTACCGGCACGGTTGATGGCCTGCGCGACGGTGTGGCGTGTAATATAGCCAATGGTAACGCTGATTGCTGGGCTCAGGGACAGTGCGTTACGGCGATCTGCGTCAATGGAGGCATCAACGAAGCCGGCGCCTGCGCTTCGGATGCGGCCTGTTTAGGAACGACCGCGGCTGGCGCGTGCACGGCTTTCAATGGCGTGTGTATGGACGATACGGTCGTGCCCAATATGACTACCGGTACGCCTTGCCGAGTCGGGGGACCAGCTACAGACTGTGTTAATGAGCTCGGTGTGCCATTTGGTTATTGTGCCGCTCAAACATGCGCTGGCGGTATCCGCGATTCGCAGGACTGTTCCGCAGCCGCCCCGGCACAAGCAGATCGAGATAAATGGTGTAATTTACAGGAAGGTACCGTAGGTCCATTGGAGCAGTCGTATCTGCCCGCTTTGTCGACTAATCCGATATATTCCCAGATTACCAGCGACTTTAATAATATGAACCAGTGCCGCTGTCCGGGCGGTGTCTGCGGTCTGTTTGACGTCCGTCCCAACGAAACCAGCTTCCCCAATGATTTCTGCTGGGTGCAGCCAGCCGTATTTAATATCAAGATCAACGCCCGCAGCCAGGGTGATATAACGATTCCCAATGGCGGCGGCACCGCATCGCTGCAATTCAACACCACGGTTAATTTGGAGCAACTGCCGGTCAGATGGATCAATGTCGACTGGGGTGACGGTACGACGCCGGACACGATCAAGTTTACCCCCGGCATCTTCGCCAAAGAACAGCCGACCGATCCGCATCTGATGCTGCACGATTATTCTGGAGCGGGCGGACCTTACACGGTCAGGGTTTGGATCGAAGACAACTGGGAAAAAGGCAGTGGCTACTGCACCGGCGGTGCTAACAATAATAAGAATTGCTCCGGCGACGGCGATTGTCCTGGGGGTGTCTGCGAGGGTGTTTGCCGCGGTTCCGGCGCCAATGACTTCAAACACTGCAACGCGGTCAACGCGACCGCGCAGTGCGGCGGCGCGCCGGGATATTGCTCCAGTGTTTATCAGGGCCGTATAACTGTGACGCTCTAACTACATGAAACTGCGCTCAACATTTAATCGAGTCTGCCGTTCCCGCTGGTTGCCGGTGGTGATATTGTTGGTAGTTGGCTTTGGGATAGCTTTTGCCGTGGTCCATCCCGCCCTAGCGTTGCCGGATGGCAATCCTCCTGCTGGCATGACAAAAGCACAGGAAGAAGCGGCCATTACCGGCGGCACAGCGATTGGCGGAAAAATTGCGGAAATATTTTCCCACTTTCTATTCAGCATTATATCGCTGTTTGGCAAGCTGCTGGTGGTACTGATCGGCATCATGGTTCAAATCGCGCAATTCAATAATTTTACCAAAGCCACGGCAGTACAGCAGGGCTGGCAGGTGGCGCGGGACGTTTGCAATCTTTTGCTGGTGATCGTATTGCTGCTGATCGCTTGGGGGACGGTCTTGAGAATTGACAGCTACCATTATCGGCGCATGTTGCCCAAGTTTATCTTGATGGCCATACTGATCAACTTTTCCAAGAGTATCTGCGGCTTCCTGATCGACATCGCCCAGGTGATTATGATCTCGTTTGTTAACGCCTTCAAGGGTTACGCCGCCGCCAACCTAACAACCGGCGTCGGCCTGGAAAAAATATTGAAATTCGGCAATAGCATATCCGGTTCAAATTTCATCGATACAGCCGGTGCCTTGCTGTTGGGTTTAGTACTCATTGCACTGATGCTGGGAGCCGTACTGATGCTGTTATTTATCCTCTTGGGCCGTATTATTGTACTGTGGATACTGGTAGTCCTATCGCCCGTGGCATACCTGGGTGAAACCATAGGTGTATTGAAGAAGGCTGCGACGACCTGGTGGAAGATGTTTGGTGATTATTTGGTGGTAGGGCCGCTGGTGGCGTTTTTTCTATGGCTAGCCATGCTCGTTATCAGCATCAATCCGGGCCAGGTGGGCAAGCAGCTAGCTCCCGGCGGTACCGGATCTACCACGGTAGTTAACAGCACCACCGATACTTCGAATACGGGGAAATTTGCCGCTGCCGTGTCCGACATTTCATCGTCTGACAATTTATTGAGTTTTATCCTAGCGGTCGGGATGCTATTTGCCGCCAGCATGGCTGCCCAGCAGATAAAGACGCTGGGTGGTGGCATGGGTGTGGCGGCGTACAATAAAGCCAGCAGTGCCGCCGGCTGGATCGCCAAGAGTCCGAAGACCGGCGCCGGCTGGTTGAATCGTAAAATGGCGTCAGGGGGAATGCCTTTTGGGGGAGTTGGCAAGGGTATAAACCTGAGTCCGTTCGCGGCTTGGAAGAATATTACCACCGGCTATGGCGAAAAGCGAAAACGCGAAGAGCGCGATATGGCGATGCACGCGGAAGAACGGCTGGCCAAGGGTCACGTCTGGAGCCCGATACTAGGCGCTACCGCGCCGTCGCTGGTCAGCCAATATGCCCAGGGCTTGTTTTACCATAAGGGCATTCGGAGAGCCTTTGGCCCCGATAAACAGAACGCCATGGGTGTCAATAAAAAGAATCTGGGCAAAAAGACTGACCAACTAAGCCAGTTGCAGGCGGAGGAAGGCCGATTGTCAACCAATCTGCGGCAATGGAAACCAAGCGACCAAGAGGTGCAAGATCGTGCGTCCGATATTATAACTCGCAGCGGCGGCACGATAAAACAGGCTGATGCCAATAAACAGGCGATGACAGATCTGCGCAATGAAGAAATTGCCGCCAACCCTCAATTGCTCGCCGTAACTCAGCAACGCGCAAAAGTGCAAGCCGAAGTAGCGGGGCTCACAGCCGGGCTGGAGCGCATCAGTCAATGGAAACCAAACGACTATTATGCCGATCAGAAACGTCGATCGGCGATTGATGAAGAAGCCAAAAAAGTCGGTACCAGCGATGGTGATCGACAGCGTGTGTTATTGGACAAGGCGATCAGTAGCGGCAACCCGATTGAAGCCATGGGTGTGATCAAGAAAGCCTTTGAAACTAAAAATCAGGACGACTTGGTCAACAGCACCACCGCGACCGATAATTATTACAAACGTAAGGATGGCCGGCTGATTGGCGAAAAAGAATTCCAGGGAATGAGCCTGGCCGACCGGAAGGGATTGTTGGAGAACGATACGCCAATGATTGCTCGTGGCACGAAACTGAAGGAGGGAGCCGATGGCCTGCAGGCGTTCATGAATGAAGTGGTGGTCAAGAAGCTGAGAGTGTCAAGGCGGACAGCTGACGCCTTTACCAGCGAGATGCAGGACATCGCCGAGAGCAACGACCAGTCACATTTAGCCGGTTCCATTGGCATGCGGCCGGACGGGGAGTACTTCTATCGTTCTCGAGCCGACCAGCAAACTAAGGTGGCGAAAGCGCGTGATAAGAATATCCGCAACAATTACATGAAGGGGAATGATAAGGGCATGTTTGACGGTGACCGGCTGAATGCCATCGCGATCCGCGAGGTGGCCAAAGAATTCAAACGTCTGGCGCAGCTTTTGAAGAGCGGCCAATTTAACGGCAAGCTAGCCGGTAAAATGACCACCCCGGACAATATGAAAGTTTTAGGCGATATCAAGTTAACCAGCCTGATCAGAGATGAAGATAAGGGCGCATATCAAAAATTTGTTGACGCGCTGTCGGGTTATCAGACTGGCGAGACCAGTATATCCGATAAACTGGACCAAATTAATAAAGAACTTCCGCCTCCCCCCAGCCCATAAAAAACTATGAATCCAAACGATAACACCAACACTAATCGGGGTATACCCCAGCTATCCAATGTCGCCACTCTGGAAGAAATGCGGCGTGATTTTGAAATCGTAGCGGCACAAGATTTATCCGTGGAGGCGCTGGGGTACGCCAATCTGATAAAAAGACTGGCTGAACTCCAGCCCGAGATCACCAGCAATCCGATGGGCCATGATTACGAGGATTTGTACTACAAGTTCCGATGGCTGGGCCTGGAGCAGCATGAGCCGACCCAGATTATTGAATTATTCCAAAAACATTTTGCGCTGACCTATGAGATACCCGAGTATGTAGTCTGGGAGAAACTGCGCCGCCGGCTGGTTAGTCTATTAAGCATCGAAGCTCGGACGAAGTTGAAGGCGGACATTCTTAGTGCTTTGCGGCAAAACGAGGAATCGATCACCGACGAAGGAGTCATTAAAGATGGCGTAGGTCAAAAAGGCACGGTCAAAAATTGGCTGATGGATCTGCAAATCGCGCTAGGCACTCAACCGATCGATCCAATCAAACTTTCCGATTATCTGGTAAGCGGTAATAATACCCGATCGTTATCCGGGGTGAGCCGGGAAAGAATCAACGCATTAATTCAGCTAGTCGAAAAATTGAAACTGCCATCCGATACGATCGAAGGTTATGAAGCTGCAGTGCCATACGACAATGAAGGCGAGGTAGGCGAGATTCTGGGCGGTCAATTAGTCAGCACTGGCAAGGAACACGCCAAGTTATCACAGGAACTGAGCCAAATTGACCGGATTTTAAAAGGCGTAGTGCCAGCCGTCTCTACTCCGGTACCAACGACAGCGCCCATAGCCACTACCGAAAAGAAACCACCGACTAAAATCGGCAGCCAGCAAGTGGTGGAACTTTACGAGCAGAATCCGGCCATGCGCCAGGCGATCGCCGATGCGGAACAAAAAATATTATCGGCTATTGGCGGCGGGAAGTTTGACGTACGAGTTGAAATGGGTACGGCTATCGCCCAGGCCGACCGGGCCCGGGTTATTGCCATGTTGATTGTGTTAGCCAAAACGCAGGACCTTTTCACGCTAATTGAGACCGATGGTGGGTTTCGTGACTGGCTACGCGGGCAGTATGGACCGGAGGCAGAAAATCAATTCACCAAGCAACCGGCCGATCCATTGTTTTATAGCCTTTGGCTGCAACAACTGCTGGAAGAACGGCTCCAGATGGCCGCCAGTGATGCCGCAAAAGTAGGCACTCTAATAGCTAATCTGGTCGGCCGCCGCTATCTCAAAGCCGCCTACCTGGAAACCAGCACCGGCCGATTTGTCTGGGCGCCGATCCGGAAGCAGAAAGACCGCCTGGTGTTTGCGCAATAGTTATATCATGGAAGCAAAGTATAGGGGCTTGAAATCTCAACCGCCCCCTATACTCATTAGCCTTGTAGCAAAATCATCGGGAAGCGTTACTAATCATCTGCCTCCTCCTTCTCTAAGGAGAGGGCCGTTTGATAAATACGCTAGATTTATAGATATTCTCTTGGTAATTAGAACGGGGGGCGGTTGTTACTTCAGCCAATCGCAACCACCCCCACCCCCTCCTCCGAGAGGAGGGGAGATGTACGGGTGCTCTTCGCCTTCGCTCAGAGCATTGTAGAACGTTCCCCTCCTTTACCAAGGAGGGGCTTAGGGGTGGTTGAGGAGTTGTTCCCTCTCAGCGCACACTTCCTTCAATTTTACCAACACATTATCCAAACCTTCAAACACGTCTTGGTTCGTAAAACGTATTACTTGTATGCCCAAAGACTCTAACCATTGTTGTCTTTTTTGATCATATGCCCTTTCCCTCGGTGTACTATGTGTTGCTCCATCAACTTCGATTGCTAGCTTAAGTTTTGGACAATAAAAGTCTAAAACATACTTTCCAATCCCTTGCTGTCGACGAAATTTATACCCACAAAATTGACTGTGTCGCAAACACTCCCATAACCTCCACTCTGCGAGAGTGCTTCGGTTTCGTAACGCCTTGCGCTTTGATTTGTGATTTCGCAGATTAAACAAAACCGGCATATTGTTTCCAGTCCTGCCGTTGCGGCTATTCTACCGTTCAACGTTAGATTAGTCAAAAACCTAATAAACACTGTAATTTACTTGAAATGGAAACTAAGGTACAATGATCAAAGTACCGATTCTTTGTGTTTGACTATATGCGTATTGGCATTGTAACTCAAGCCTATTTCCCCATTCACGGTGGCGTCACGGAGCATGTTCATCACACGGCGGTCGAGCTGGAAAAACGCGGCCATGAAGTGACGATAATCACCGCAAATTTTAACCGTGACGATAAGCAATACGACAGCCACCGAGTCCGTCGAGTGGGATTCGATGTGACCCTGCCCAGCAACGGAGCTTTTTGTAATGTCACCTTCGGTTTTCGGCTGGCCGAGCAATTGCGCGACTTGGAGCGGGAAAAGAAATTCGATCTGGTGCACATTCACTCGCCGGTTGACCCAATCCTGCCGCTGGTCGCCACCAAGACATTCATCGCGCCCAAGATCGGTACTTTTCATACCTACATGGATTCATCACTGGGTTTCGAGATCCTGCAGCACTTTACCATGAAGATATTCCAGCGTTTGTCCGGACGGATCGCGGTTTCGGCGCCGGCCCGGGATTTCTTCAATAAGTACTACCCGGGTGATTATCGGGTGATACCCAATGGGGTTGACACCGAGCGATTTCGTCCAGATGTCGGAAAATTGGAACAATATCAGGATGGTTCGCTCAACATTGTGTTTGTCGGTCGGCTGGATCCACGCAAGGGATTAAAATATCTGCTCAAAGCCATGCCGATCGTCGCCGCGGCGGTTCCGAAAGTCCGTCTGATCGTAGTCGGCGGGGGAGCGCTTAAGGAGTATTACCGGACTTTTGTCATGGACGAGATTCGGGATCGGGTAATTTTTGAAGGCTTTGTGCCGGCGGCGATTCTGCCTAGCTATTTTGCCACAGCCGATTTATTCATTGCGCCAGCCACCGAAGGCGAAAGTTTTGGGATTGTACTTCTAGAGGCAATGGCAGCCGGCGTGCCGATTGTCGCTTCGAATATTACCGGTTACAACACGGTGCTAAACAATGGCCAAGAGGGGTTTTTGGTACCAAAAGAAAAACCGCTGCATTTGGCGGAAAAGATAATCGAATTGTTGCGTGATACGGAACTGCGCCAACGGCTAGGCAAACAAGGCTGTCAAACCGCCCGGCAATATTCCTGGCCCAAGGTGACCGATCGGATTGAGGCCTATTATCACGAGGTACTGGGCAGGAAGTAACAAATAACAAGTAAGAAGTAAGAAGGATAGAGGCTCACTTTGTGAGCTAATTTGCTTATAATGCAGTGTACTCGAACAGAACTGCGCTACTTGTCGTTTATTACTTTTTACTTGTCTTTCTATCTCTTGACACCTGATTTATGTTGTATTATTATGCAATTAGCACTCGAATTGTGTGAGTGCTAAATATCCCCACTTATGATAACTGACCGCGAAAAAACCTTGTTACTGGCGATTGTCAATGAACATATCCGAACGTCGCGGCCGGTCGGTTCCCAGATTATCGTGGAAAAATACCTGTCCGATGTCAGCTCGGCTACGGTGCGCAATGATATGGCCAGGCTGGAAGAGACGGGCCTGATCGAACAACCCCACACTTCCGCCGGTCGAGTGCCGACACCGCGGGGCTACGAATATTACGTGCATTACTTCCTGAAAGAAAAGCAGCCCACCGCTACCGATCAAAGCCAGCTGGAAAAAGCCGTCAAACCGGCTCGGGGCGGCGAAGAGCGCGTACGTTTAGCCGCTAAGGCAATGGCGGAAGTGTCAGCCGAAGCGGTCATCGTAGGCTTTTCGGCGCGGGACTTCTACTACACCGGACTGTCGAATCTTTTCAAACAACCGGAGTTTGCCGAGCGAGACGTGGTCTACAATTTTTCTGAGATTATTGACCGGCTAGACGAAGTAATGTCCGATATTTATGACCAGGTGGATGACGATATTCGAATCCTGGTCGGTCAGCGCAACCCGTTCGGGCGGAACTGCGGCGTACTGTTAACCCGGTGCCAATATGACCGACAGGGCGGAGGAGTGATGGGCATCCTAGGTCCGGTGCGGATGGCTTATGGCGAACAAAAAGGTTTGCTGCGCTATGTTCAACACTTACTTAAACGATAATAATATTGGTATGACTCACAGTCACGACGAACCCGTTAAAGATGTACCAGATAATAACCAGCCGGTTAATCCCGTTTCAGAATTGGCTCAATGCCGCCAACAAGCCGAGGAGTATCTCAACGGCTGGAAGCGGGCCAAAGCCGACTATGCCAATCTGCGAAAGGAAACGGACAAGCAGCAGATGGAGTTCGTTAAATACGCCAATGCAGCGTTGATCCACGAACTGCTGCCTTTGGTGGGACATTTTCAGGAGGCTTTCAGGCATTTACCAGATGATCTAAAGGATTCTGATTGGGTTAAAGGCATCCGGCATATTCAAACCAATTTGGACGCGCTACTGGCTAATTGCGGCGTTAAAGAAATCCCGACCGTTGGGGAAAAGTTCGACCCCGAGCAACACGAAGCCGTTGGTACGGTAAAGGGCGATCAGCCCAGTGGCACCATCGTTGAAAAAGTGAAGCCCGGTTTCAGAATGTACGAGCAGGTTTTACAACCGGCCAAGGTTAAAGTCGCCGAATAGTAAACCAACAAATAACAATTAACAAATAGTGAAAGGGGGAGGAGAACGAGAAAAGAATTAGAAGTTAATAGTTAATAATACATAAATTCTTAATTATTAATTGAGTAAACATATGTCAATCATCAAATGGCAACCATTAGTAGAACCGTGGGACGAGCTCGAGCGCTGGTTCGGCAACGCCGCTCCAATGGCGCGCGGCGGCATGATGCCCGCGGTTGACGTCTATCAGACTAAAAATGACGTGGTCATTGAGGCGCCCTTGCCGGGTTTGAAAGCCGAAGACGTCACGCTCTCGATCGAAAACGACGTATTGACGATCGAAGGCAAAGTAGAGCATAAATCCGAGATTGATGATAAGGAATACTACCGCCGGGAAGTACGGATGGGATCATTCCACCGGGCGGTGGCACTGCCGACGTCGGTGCAATCAGACAAAGCCGACGCCAAGTTTGAAGACGGTGTGCTCAAAGTGGTCATTCCCAAAGCGGAACACGCCAAGCCCAAAACGATCGATATTAAGGTCGTGAAGAAGAACTAAGGATAGTCTAGCGATACTTCCAGCGCATTCGACCCATTGTGGGATAATGCGCTGGGTCATCGACAGATCATTCGTTTAAAAAAGTAATTCACTAATGTAAATAAGGAGAACTCACAATGGCAAAAACACTCGGAATTGACCTGGGTACGACAAATTCAGCGATGGCCGTGATCGAAGGCGGCGAGCCGAAGGTGCTGGAAAATCGCGAAGGCGCCCGCACAACGCCGTCAGTAGTGGCGATTTCCAAGAGCAACGAACGGATGGTCGGCATGACTGCCCGCCGCCAGGCCGTGACTAATCACCAGAACACGATATTTTCTATCAAACGGCTGATTGGCCGCCGGTTCGATGACGCGGAAGTACAGCGCGACTTGAAAACGCTGCCGTACAAGATCAAGCAGTCGGGTGAGGGTGTGGTCGTGGACATGAACGGCCAGGATTATACGCCCCAGCAGATCTCAGCCATGATTTTGCAGAAACTAAAAGCCGACGCCGAAGCCAAACTGGGCGAGACGATCACCGACGCGGTGATTACCGTTCCGGCCTACTTTGACGATGCCCAACGACAGGCTACGAAAGACGCCGGACAAATTGCCGGCTTGAACGTCAAGCGGATCATCAACGAGCCGACGGCGGCCGCGCTGGCTTACGGCTTCGATAAGAAGAAAGATGAAAAAATCGCGGTCTATGACCTGGGCGGTGGTACGTTTGATATCTCGATCCTGGAAGTCGCCTCGGACACCGTTCAGGTGCTATCCACCAATGGTGATACCCACCTAGGCGGGGATGACTTCGACAAGCGGATCATTGATTGGATCATCACTGAATTTAAAAAAGACCAAGGCATCGACTTGGGTAACGATCCGATGGCTCTACAGCGGCTGAAAGAGTCGGCTGAAAAAGCCAAACACGAACTGTCGACCACGACCGAAACGGAGATCAACCAGCCGTTTATCACCACTGACGCTTCGGGTCCGAAGCACTTGGTACTGAAACTAACTCGAGCCAAGCTGGAAGAGTTGGTTGGTGACTTAATCACCGCCACGCTGGAGCCGGTAAAAAAGGCTTTAGCCGACGCCAAACTGTCCACTTCGGATATACAGGAAGTTGTGATGGTCGGTGGCATGACCCGCATGCCCTTGGTGGTGCAGACGGTCGAAAAATACTTCGGCAAGAAACCGCACCTGGGCGTGAACCCGGACGAAGTCGTTGCCGTAGGCGCGGCTGTTCAAGCCGGCGTGCTCCAGGGCGAAGTGCGCGACGTGCTATTGCTAGACGTCACCCCGCTAACACTTGGCCTGGAAACTCTCGGCGGTGTCATGACTCCGTTGATCGAACGCAATACCACGATCCCGACTGCCAAGTCGCAGGTCTTCTCGACCGCGGCCGACAATCAAACCTCGGTTGAAATCCACGTCCTGCAAGGTGAACGACAAATGGCCGCCGACAATAAAGCTCTGGGCCGGTTTATTCTCGATGGCATCCCACCGGCACCGCGCGGTGTTCCGCAGGTGGAAGTCACCTTTGATATCGATGCTGACGGTATCTTGAGCGTCACGGCTAAGGATAAGGCAACCAGCAAAGAACAGAAGATCACTATCCAGGCCACGACCAGCTTGTCCAAAGACGAGATTGAAAAGATGAAAAAAGAAGCCGAAGCGCACGCCGCCGATGACAAGACCAAGAAAGAATTGATCGAAGTGCGTAATATGGCCGATACGCTCATCTACACTTCCGAAAAAGCCCTGCGTGAAGCCGGTGACAAGGTCAAGGACGATGACAAGAAAGACATCCAATCCAAGATCGACGCGGTGAAGAAAGTCAAAGATGGTGACGACAAAGCCGCCATCGATAGGGCCACCCAGGAACTTTCCCAAGCCATTCAGAAGATCGGCCAGGCGATGTATGGCAATCAGCAACCCGGTCAGCCCGCAGATGGAGCTCAACCCGGAGCCGGTGCCACCGAAGCGCCCAAAAAGGACGAGGGACCGGTTGAGGGTGAAGTACAAGATAAGAAATAGATAATTTAATTTAACGTAGGCGAGGATGATTATCCTCGCCTACGGGTTGGTGGAAATAACCCGCTGGCTCGGGTGACCGGGCCCGCTGTGAGAAACCGGCTAGCGTGGATAGAAGACTCCGAAATATTTTCGGCACTACAGCTCGTGTGTGTTCAGAGCCCTTTTCAAAAAGAAAAACCACACTCCGGGGGGATTGTGGCTGGGCGCGGGTTGCACGATTGTGACAGGAGACCGAGACTACTCCTCGGGGGGTAGGATACAAATGTAGTCGTCATTCTCGAGCCCCAATAGCATGCGTAACCCACGCAAAGGGCGGGAAAAGGGTAGGGGCCGCACGGAAGCCGTATCGGACGAAACGCCGGTGCCGTGTGTCGAACCAGTGGCCACCGCAACGATATCGCCGCGACACATACAACCATGCGAGCCCCACCAAACTGGCGAGAGGTACAGGCCTAGAGTGTCAACGCGTCTGATTCCAGCCGATCTCCATCGACCTTGTCAGTTCTGGGTGCGAATTGGGTAAAGTATCGCGTTGATGCCCTGGTTAGCCCGTACCTCCCACAAATCATTGAATCAGTACGATTGATTACCTAATCGTAAAAAGGTGTCCAATCGTACCGATCCAAAGGGATTTGTGGAAAAAGAGCGATAAAGTGCACTAGAGAGTATACACGAGAGTTATCCACAGGTCAAGGGTTATTATTAAATATCGATAATATGGACAACCAATCTCAACGCCAGATTCAGATCAAAGTGACCGATGACGTCATGCGCGGGGTGTACGCCAACGCCATGTCAGTGGTACACTCAAAGGAGGAATTTACCATTGATTTCATGAATATCTACCCGCATCAGGGCGCCGGCATCGTCAATGGAAGGGTGATAATCTCACCGGGTCACATGAAGCGGATTATCGAGGCGCTCCAGGACAATCTGGGTAAATATGAAAATCAGTTCGGCAAGATCGAACCGGCCAAAGCGCCCGAGCCGATCGGCTTTCAAACCGCCTAAGACTACTATTCAACTATGAAACAAAAAGAGGCTATCAAGCTGCTGGTGCTGTGCGGCCTGGCTGTACTGCTGACCATCGGGGGCTGGCTGTTGATCAAAGATGCCTTTACCCGGCTGCATTTTGAAATCTCCGTGCCGTCAATCAGCATCCTGACACCGTTCATCGGTTCGCTGCTGTTGTTTTTCGCGGCTTACGCGGTTTTCGGCGCACTGACCGTCTTGGCGCCAAAAGCGATTTGGGGCTTGATATTGTCATTGGTATTAGCGGTGGCGGGCTTGATAGTGGTGGGGTTCAATGTCTATTCGCTCGTGGCGATGGTTATTTGGGCGCTGGGACTGAGCCAGCTGGCGGCGCGCATCCGGGAAGAAAAACGCGAACGGCGCAAAGCATCGATTCACAAGTATATGCGATCCGGCGTCAGTCTGGGCTTGATCGCCTTGTTGCTGGCCATTTCGTTTTGCTTCTACTCGGTCAGCATCCGTTCGGGCGAATCACAGCTCGATCCCAGCGAGTCACTCTCGAAAATAACGGTAAATCGAGTAAATCAATATTTGATTACACAGCTGCCGGGATACGATCCCAATATGACCGTCAACGAATTTCTATTCTTGGTCGCGATCAAAGGCAGCCAGCAAGCCAAACCGGCGGGCGCGGCGGTCGTAACTGATCTACCGGCCACCGAAGACGTCAAAACCGAGGTATCGGACAGCGTGCCGGGCTGGTTAGGCGTCGATATCAATAAGCTCAACCAGCAGATTGATACCATTTCAGAAGATCAGCTCAGGGCGCAGCTGCCGGCCGATTTCCTGGACCAGGTTAAGAAAAATCCCCGATTGTTAACCGAAAAGTTCGCCGAGCTCCAGTCGAGTATGATTGGACAGCAGATTGATGTGGCGCGGAATGAAATCGCCCGCCAGTTCAATATTCAAGCCGGCAGCCAAGAGGCGATCGGTTCGGTGCTAGAGCGGGCGGTGGCCCAGAAGTACCAAGACTTGTTCGGCCCGTTCATATACCTGGTTCCGCCGTTATTGGCACTGGGTTTGTTTTTCATTCTCCAGATATTCAATTTTGTATTCGTTATTATTACCATAATGTTTGCCCGGATAATATTTACGAGCATGCGTTGGATGGGTTTCTATCACATCAAAGAAGAATCCGCTCCGATCGAAACGCTGGTACTGGATTAATATATGGCCAAAGATTACTACGAGACATTAGGCGTACCCAAAACCGCCACCGAAGCCGAGATCAAGACAGCTTATCGCAAGATGGCGCATCAACACCACCCCGACAAACAGGGCGGTGATGAGGCAAAATTCAAAGAGGTCAACGAGGCCTACCAAACATTGTCGAATAAAGACAAGCGCGCCAAATATGACCAGTTTGGGCGCAATTACGATGGATCGCAGGGTTTTAATTGGCAGGACTTCGCCCGGCAGCAGGGCGCATCATCCGGCTACAGTACCAATGTCAATTTCGAGGACATGGGTTTCGGCGATATCGGCGACATCTTCGGCGATCTGTTTGGCATGGGCGGACGCAGTCGGCGCCAAGCCACGGATTACAGCGGGAACGATGTGGAAGCCGCGATCGAATTGGATTTCCGGGAAGCTGTTTTTGGCACCAACAAAACTCTGAACCTGCAGAAAACAGTGACTTGTTCCCGTTGCCGCGGCAACACCGCCGAACCGGGGACGAAAATCGAATCATGTTCCCAGTGCGGCGGTACGGGTCAAGTGGAACGTTTACAAAACACTGTCTTAGGACAAATTCGCACCCGGGGTATCTGTCCCAAATGCGCCGGAGTGGGCAAGATACCGGTCGAGCCCTGCCATCAATGTCATGGCCAGGGGATTATCCGTGACCACCAGAAGCTGGAAGTAAAAATACCGGCGGGCATAGACGATGGCCAGACGATTCGACTGTCCGGCCAGGGTGAAGCCGGGCAGCATGGCGCGTCGGCGGGCGATTTGTTTTTGCGCATCAGAGTCGGGACCGATCCGAGGTTTGCGCGCGAACGCGACACTATTCGCACCGCAGCCGAAATTACGATTTCTACGGCGGTACTGGGCGGCACTGTGTCAGTCGAGACGATTGACGGCGAAGTAGATTTAAAAATCCCAGCCGGAACGCCATCGGGTCGCGTCTTCAAACTCAAGGAACGCGGCGTGCCAAAGTTAAACAGCCGCGGCCGGGGTGATCAATTAGTCACGGTGTCAATTCGCGTTCCCCAACACGCTTCGAAGAAAGTGAAGAAGATCATGGAGGAATTGGAGGAAGAAGGTGAGTAATAAATGTTCCGTAGGCGAGGATGGCCCCGCCTGCTACGCCTGAGCGAAGCGATGGCGGGCAGGCATCCTCGCCTACGTTTGCTAGAGATTCACAATATCTCCAGAATTTGCCATAATGAAACAAAGAGTTAATATATATGCCCAAACCAAAACGCCGCGCACATAAGAAGAACCTAAGCCATCCGCCCACCAATCTACCAGTAGTGCGGCGGAGTTGGTACGCACGCTGGCACGACTTCCCGGCCCACCGGGAGATTCATTGGTTATCGGCTATCGCGATTGCTTGGGGAGCGGCGCTGGTTATTTTGGCGGGGATAGTTGGCTTGAACCAAGATTCACAACCAACTACGACCGCGGTGCGCGGTGCTACCGTCAGGCGCGTTGAGCCGGTTCAACCGATGGGACAAGTTCTAGGCGAAGAAACACATCGCACACCGACCGACGCCCCCGGCATACCGGCCGATGTCAGACCAAGGTCGTTTGATGTAACATTGCCCCAGAGTTTATTATTGCTAAACTAAAGGATTAAGATCATATGGCTTTATCACAGAAAGAAGAACATATACTGAAAACAATTGTGGTTGCCTCGGAAAATAATCCGAATAAACCCGAATATCCTCCCGATCATCCGAGATTTCCCGCCACACCAACGTACAAGATAAAAGTATCAGGTTTTACCAATGTCTGGTTAAAAGATGAAAGCAAGAATCTTACCGGAACTCACAAGGACAGAATGGCTTGGGAGATGGTGGTTACATATCGGGATTTATTGCTATCGAAAAAGGCGGGGAGAATTAAGAAACTCCCAGCATTATCAATATTGAGCTCTGGCTCCGCGGCTCTTGCGATACAGACACAATTAAGAAAATATAGTCTACCAAATCTACGCGTCTTGATGGATTCTCAAACAAAGGTTGATAAAGTAAGTTGTTTGAAAGCTATCGGCTGCAAAGTATATTTAAAGGATCTCGGAAGAAAAATCCTGAATTGGGAAGATATACTACGGTTAACAAATAATCGGGGTGGTTTTGATATAACCTCGAATGATGCATATGATCCGACAGTCAGATTCTACGACTGGTTGAGTTATGAAATCATTAACAGTGACGCCGAATATATTTTTGTTCCATACGGTACCGGACAGCTATACGAAAACATTATGAATATTATAAAGAATGAATTAAGTTACAATAGATGTGATCCACGTTTTCGTGGTAATCGACAGATACTTAAGAGAGCATCCGTTCTAGGGGCTACAACGACAAACCCAAGAAGTAAAGCAGATAAGCTATATGCTCCTTTTCTACCCTTTGCGAATTACTCTAAACAATGGATACGATTTTATCAATACACTGGATTAACGGGGAAAATGAGTCGGGTATATAACCTTCGTGAGAAGTACCTAGAACAGGCGATGAAGGTAGCTGGTACACAGGGAATTAACTGCGAACCATCCGGGATCGCTGGTTTAGGCCTTTTATTACAGATCAAGAAAAATATACCAGCAAACAAGAAAATAATTATTGTAAATACAGGCAAGACAAAGAATCCGTAATCTTTTATCGACATTATTAGTGAATCTATAATTTGCACATTGCGACTAAATCCCAATTGTGCTATAATATATAGGTTAGCAGGATATACACACACAAAAAGCCATGATTTTTGCGGCAGTTGCCAACGTCAACTCTAGCTTCATCGCCAATATCGACTGGTCCAAGCCCAGTTGGGACTTGTTTATTATTTTGTTTTTCGTAATTTCGGCGTTTCTCTACGGCTTGTCGCTGGGTCGCGACCGGATCGTGGTAATCCTGGTCAGCATCTATATGGCACTGGCGGTGGTCAACACCGCGCCGTATCTGGGCAACATCAATGCCGAGGTGGGCGTAAATAATCTATTTGTCGTCCGAGCATCGCTCTTCCTGGGCGTGTTCATTGTTCTGTTCATGCTGCTGTCCCGTTCGGCACTGCTCAATACAATTGCCTCCGGTGACAATCGGGGCAGTTTCTGGCAAATTATCGTGTTCAGTATGCTGCACGTTGGACTGCTGATCAGCATTACCCTATCGTTTTTACCGCCCAGCGCGACTAACACTTTAGCACCGCTGACCCGGCAGATATTTACCAGCGAGGCTGGCCGGTTCATCTGGATTGTCGCACCGATTGTGTTGATGATGTTGATCAAATCCGAGCCGAGACGGAGACGATCGACGGCGGCGTTGGACGATTAAATAAGTAACAAGGAAGAAGTAATAAGGAAGAAGGAAAAAAGGAAGGACGCTCCCGTCGGGAGCTTTTTAGAATAACAAAGAAAATATAAAACCAGTCATTGCGAGCGAGTCGGCGGGCGTGGCAATCCCGTTGTCGGTTGGTACAAACTGGGGGATTGCTTCGTCGCTCGCTTTGCTCGCTCCTCGCAATGACGAGATGAAAAAGGGCGGTTGAGATTTACTTAGCCGGTTTAATCTTCGGCCCGTCCGGAGCATCTTCAATCTGGAAACCCAGCCGTTCGATCTCACTCCGTAGTTGGTCGGATTGGCGGAAGTCTTTGATCTGGCGGGCGAGTTCGCGCCGGCGGGCTAATTCCAGCACATAGGCAGGGATTTCCACCTGGCCGGCTCGTTTTGGATCGATTGAGAGATTCAAGCCCAGCACTTTGTCGAATTTCAGCAGGGAGGCGTATTTATTCGGCCAGGGAGCGGACGCGCGCAACAGACCCGAGACTACACTAAGAGCTTTGGCAGTGTTCAGATCATCGTTAATAGCCTGGCTAAATTTTTCCTCAAACTTTGGCAAACCTCGGCCACGTTTGTCGGGTTCGGAATCAATCCGGTGCCAGATACTATCGAGCCCGCGCTGGGCGGCTTTGAGCGCGTCCCAGGTGAAGTTTAGCTTCGATCGGTAATGGGCCTGAAGTACGAAGTAACGGTAGGCTAGAGGATGGATTTTCCTTTCCTGTAAAGTTTTCAATGTAATGAAATTACCCTTCGACTTGCCCATGCGGCCGTCGTTAATCTGCAGAAATTCGCCATGCAGCCAGTAGTCCACAAACTTCTGGCCCGTGGCCGCCTCGGACTGGGCGATTTCATTCTCATGATGTACTGGAATGTGGTCAACGCCGCCGGTGTGAATATCGATCGTCTTACCCAGGCATTTTATGCTCATTGCCGAACACTCGACGTGCCAGCCGGGAAAGCCGACACCCCAGGGTGACGGCCATTCCATCTGACGTTTGGTGCCGGTTGGTGAAAACTTCCACAGTGCGAAATCAGTCGGGTGTTTCTTCTCGGTATTGCGAGCCACGCGCGCCCCCTCTTTCTGTCCGGCTAAGTTTAATCGCGCTAACCGCCCGTACTTTTTAAATTTCGAAGTATCATAATAAATGCCATCACTGGTTCGATAGGTAAATCCTTTTTTCTCTAGGGTTTTGATCAGCGCGATTTGCTCTTTGATATGCGCGGTTGCTTTTACCCAAACGGATGGCTCAATAATGTTCAACCCCTTCAGGTCGTGCTGGAAAGCTTCTGTATAGAACCGAGCCAGTTCGGCAGCTGATCGTCCTTCGCGGCGCGCGCCGGCTTCAATTTTATCCTCACCCGTATCGGCGTCTGAAGTTAGGTGGCCAACGTCGGTGATATTCATCACGTGTTTCACCTTGTAGCCATTCCAAAGCAGCGCCCGCTTGAGCACATCTTCGAACAAGTAGGTGCGCAAATTGCCGATGTGGGCGTAGTTATAAACGGTTGGTCCGCAGGTATATAAACTGACCGCACTTTTCTTTAACGGTTTGAAAACCTCTTTGGTTCGAGTCAGTGTATTAAAAAACTGCACCATATATCCTCATTGTATCAATAATTGGATAATAAATCCATCAATACTCCAGCGAAACGGAATTGAAAAAGCCTCCAGTTCTGGAGGCCGGGTCGCTAAGGCGGGATCGTAACTATTACATGTCTTTGTGGATGACGTTTTGATGGTTGGCTTTATTCTTCTCGTTGTTCCACTCGGCAATTATTTCCTTGACATCCTCGGTGGTAACTTGGGGATAGAGACCGCCTTTGTACTTGTCGGGATTGGTAATTGCATCCAGCCGAACCTTGGCGGCGGCTTCGTCAATGATATCAATAGCCTTATCCGGAAAGGTCCGCTGGGGCAGGGCTTTTTCTGACAGTTTAATCGCCGCGGTGATCGCTTCATTGGTTATTTCAACCTGATGGTGGTCTTCGTACCGGTTTCGAACGCCCTGCAATATTTCGAGCGTCTCCTCGGCGGTCGCTTCGCCAATGGTTACCGGCTGGAAGCGTCGTTCCAGCGTCAGATCGTGTTCAATGTACTTCCTATAATCCTGTACCGTGGTGGCGCCCACTACCTGCAGGTCGCCGCGAGCCAGAGCCGGTTTGAGAATATCGGCGGCATTAATAGCACCGCTGGCTTCGCCGGCTTCGGCCAGTGTATGGATTTCGTCAATGAAAAGGATAATGTTGCGTTCCGACACGGTGATTTCATCCAGGATGCTCTTGAGCCGCTTCTCAAATTCGCCGCGATATTTCGTGCCGGCCACCAAGCTGGAGATATCGAGCTGCAGCACCCGCTTCTTTTTTATCGGTCCGGGCACGTTGCCTTTGGCAATCTCGGATGCCAGCTTTTCCACGATGGCGGTTTTGCCCACGCCCGATTCGCCCAGAATCACCGGGTTGTTCTTGGTCCGGCGGGATAGAATTTGGATTACCCGGTGCAGCTCATAGCTGCGCCCGATTACTGGGTCGATCTTGTTTTCCTGGGCCAGTTCGGTCAGATCGCGGGAATATAGATCCAGTATCGGCGTTCGGCCGGGCGTTAAGTTACGGCCTCGACCCCGCGCCCACCACAGGGCGACAGCCGCCATGATCAGGAAAACAATTAATATGTAGGGGAAGTATTCCATAGTTTATTTGAGCATGCCTTTTTTCTTGACGTAGGCGAACAATGACAGTCCAACGACGGCGCACAAACCACCCAGAATCCAGAAGCCATTGGCTACGTGAATGAAAGGCGTATTGGCAGCGCCGGCACTAAACATGAAAACCACAAAGTTTACCGGCAGAGCCAGCACGGAAATGATGGTCAGCGTCTTGATAACGTCGTTGATCTTGAATGAAATCAGGGACTCATTGGTTTCCTGCAATGCCTCAATCGCTTCCTTGAAGCCCTGCAGCGTGTCCCAAATGTCTTTAGCATCTTCCACTAGCTGTTGGAAATAGATCATCAGACCGGTTAGGCGATACACCCGCTCGTCCCGGCTCTCGACCAGCTTCTTGATGATGTTCTTGTGCGTCTGCATAACCTTGCGGAAGTTCGTGATGTTGCGCCGGATGATCAAGATTTCCTTGACCATGGTTTTTTCTTCGCCGGCAAATATCTTCTTTTCAATAGTAGAAATGTCGATACTCAAATGATCCATCATCGGGTAGCAGTACTGCATCAGTGAGTTCAAAACCGTGTAAAGCAGCGATTGGATACCGTCCTTGAGGTTCTTTTGGACCGCGTCATCATTCATATTGCACAGTTCAAACAGGTCAACCAGCGGTACCAGCTGATCGTCATGAACCGTGATCAGGTAATCCGGCCCAATGAAAAAGTCCACCTCGGCCGGGAAAATTTCACGCGTCTTACGGTTGAACACCGGAAAGAGCAGCACTAAGAAAATATAGTCGGGGTATTTTTCAATCTTGGGACGCTGGGCGGGTGAGAGACAGTCCCGCAAATCAAGCGGGTGAAACTTAAACTCGCGCCGCAGGTATGACACCTCGTCGTCGGTCGGCTTAACGATATTGATCCAACGCAAGCCGTTGTGTTGGACTGTTCGGACGTTTAATCCCATTTTGGTTGTATTTTTGTTTCGTGTAGCTAATCAACATATATATTGTAGCACATTTTCAGGAATAAAGCAAGAACAATAGGATAGTTTAAACGCCGGTTGGGGATCGGACCCAAGCGGCGTTTGATTGGTGGCTCGAGGTGTTAACCCCAGCCGTACTTGGCGTTGAGCGCCGCCCGTTTGGTCGGCGCGGCGAACAGCGGCACATGGACGTCGTTTATGACGTTCAAGTCCTCGGTCAGGCAGTCGGTGAAGACCACCCGGACCGTCAGGACGTGATAGCCATCTCCCTTGTTCTCGATACAGAATCGAGAGCCTGGACCACCACCGTGATCAGCCTCGATATCCACGTGGCGCCAGTGGTTGTTCTGGTCCACCATGTATCGGATCGAGGCGATCTTCATGCCCTTGGGAATGCGGCCGGGCGCGACCGCGAACTGCATGCCCTGGCCGGGGAACAGCACTACCTCCTCAGTGGTGATAGTGGCAATGCTGTCTGCCACGGCCTTGGTCTGCTTCCGCAACGGGTTGAAGTACCCGTTTTCGCGGATGTAGACCGACGACCCGCCGCCCGATATGATATCGGCGGCGACATCGCATGGGTTGCGGGGGATGCTGATCCAAGCACCTCCGGCTGCGGCACACCCACCCAGCAAGAGGATGGCGGCCGCGAGAGCAAACAATGACGCATAAAAGAGCTTGTTGGAACGCATGACATGCCTCCTATGGCTGTGGGTGACTACAGTTTCGGTTCTGCTGAATCGAATATATTAGCATAGCCAGTGGAATTTGTCAATGTTTGGCGGGCGCAGTTGTTGTAAAAAAGCCGGTTTTGTGATATGATATTTAGTGAAATATGGCATTTCCCGAAAAACCAGAAACACAAAACACTGAGAGCGGGTTCACGCCCGACAACGCCCGCAATGAAAGGCCGCCCGAAAGCGGCCGCGTTGAAATTGAATCAACTTTAGAGAAACAAGAAAACCGTTCCCAGATTCAAAACGAGAACCAAACCGGTCGCGAATCAAGGGCCTTTCCCGGCACCACGGCGCCAACAATTCCGGCCACACCAGCAGTCAAATCACCCGAGCTGGTTAAAATTGAACATATTCTTCAGGAAGATCTGGCGGTTATTTACCAGCAGCTCGATCCTAAACACCAAGCCAAGATGAAGCAGGAAGGAGAGCTGGCTGCCACCAAAATAGACCAGCTGATTCGAACCGCTAAAATAACGGCTAAGAAAGTACTGGACATCATCCGTCATTGGCTCAAATCAATTCCCGGCGTAAATAAGCACTACCTGGAGCAAGAGGCGAAAATAAAAACGGATAAAATACTCGCCATGAACCGCGACCAACGGCCATGATATGGGTGGTGCTACCAGTCGTCGAGGTTACGCCAATGGACTCATTTGTGTCCCGGGTGTCCGGTTTTATTTGGCCGGTAGTTATCATTGCTGGAAGCCTGTTGGTGTTGGTGGGTCTGCTCTGGATGATCCGGGCATTGTTCATCACGTCCGGCAGCCACATACCAGCGGCGTTTCAGAAAACTATATTACGCGTAATGGTGCCGAAGGAGCACATGGAGCTCGAAGAGCGTTCCGACCGGCCTCAGGGCGGCATGAAAGAATTGATGGCCGTAGCCGAGGCGCTGTACGCCAACATCGGGGGAATAGTCCGTTTCCAACGCTGGTACTCACGATTGCTGTTTGGACGGCAGGATCATATTGGCATGGAGATTGTGGCCGATCAGGATGAGGTGACATTCTATTTCGCAGTACCGCATAAGTACGCCGAATTTGTGGAACAGCAGATCCACGCGCAATATCCCGAAGCCGAAATCGAATCGGTGCATGATTATAACATCTTCCATCACGAATCGTTTATCGTCGGCACATATTTGCGGTTAAGTCAGCGCAGCATATTTCCGATTCGGACCTATCAAAAAATGGAATCAGATCCGATGAGCGCCATTACTAATGTACTGAGCAAAGTACGGGAACCGGAAGGGGCAGCCATACAAATATTAGTCCGGCCGGCGCCGCGGGGCTGGCAGACCGGCGCCCAAAAGTATACCCATCAAGTGATCACCGGAAAATCTAATGGTGCCGGATTGGGATCAACCATGGACGTGGTCTGGAGCTCGGCTTTTTCCAACCGCGATAAAGAACAAAAAGCGGCGGAAGAACAGCGATTTTACCACATGTCGCCGATGGAAGAGGAGCGGATCAAGTCGATCGGCGAAAAAGTCAGCAAAGTTGGGTTTGAGGTCAATGTACGAATTGTCGTTGCCGGCGCCGACAAAATGCGGGCCAATCTGACTCTGGACAATATCGTAAACACTTTTAACCAATATGCCCTGCAGGAAGTGGGCAATCGATTTGTCCGGATCAAGCCCCGCGGCCACTGGCAGCACAATCTGATCCGGGACTTCATCTATCGACATTTTCATTCCCGGCATGCCATGATATTGAACACCGAAGAGCTGACCAGCTTGTTTCATTTGCCATTGTCTGACACTGAAACTCCCAATATTCGGTGGGCGTCAGCCAAACGGTCTGGTCCGCCGGTTAATATTCCCAAAGAGGGCCTAGTGCTGGGTAAGAGTAATTTCCGCGGCCGGGAGACTTTTGTGCGGATCAAGCGCGACGATCGGCGCCGCCATTTCTACATGATCGGAAAATCGGGTGTTGGTAAATCGAACCTGATTATCAACATGGCAGTGCAGGATATTGAAAATGGTGAAGGCGTGTGCGTGATTGACCCGCACGGTGATTTGATTGAAGATATTTTAGAGCATATCCCGGTTCAGCGGGCGGACGATGTGATTATCTTCGACCCGTCAGACACGGAACGCCCGGTTGGTTTGAACATGCTGGAAGCGGATCGTCCCGAGGAGCGAGACTTTGCCGTTCAGGAAATGATCGCCATTTTCTACAAGTTGTTTCCACCCGAGATGATCGGCCCGATGTTCGAGCACAATATGCGCAATGTTATGCTGACCTTAATGGAGGACGCGCAGCATCCCGGCACGATCACCGACATCCCGCGCATGTTTACCGACCCGGAATTCCAAAAGTACAAGTTAAAGTTTGTCACCGATCCGATCGTGCGGGCGTTCTGGGAAAAAGAAATGGCCAAGACCAGCGATTTCCACAAATCGGAAATGATGGGCTATCTGATTTCCAAAGTCGGTCGCTTTGTCGAGAATCGGATGATGCGAAACATCATTGGCCAGCCACATTCCGGATTCGATTTCAAGGCTGTTATGAATGAGAAGAAAATCCTGCTGGTCAATCTGGCCAAAGGTAAGACCGGCGAAGTCAATAGTTCATTGCTGGGCCTGATTATTGTCTCAAAACTGCAGATGGCGGCTCTATCGCGAGCCGATATGCCGCAAGAACAGCGCCACGACTTCTATCTCTATATTGATGAGTTTCAAAACTTTATTACGGACAGCATTGCCACGATATTATCCGAAGCCCGGAAGTACCGGCTGAATCTTATCATCGCCCACCAGTACATGGGCCAGCTGGTACAAAACCAGGACACTAAAATACGCGACGCGGTACTGGGCAACGCCGGCACCATGGCAGCATTCAAAATTGGCGTGGAAGACGCTGAAACGGTATCAAAGATTTATGCTCCGGTTTTCAACGAATACGATCTATTGAATATCGAAAAGTACAATGCCATCATCAAGCTGTTGGTCGACAATCAGCCGGTGCGAGCCTTCAACTTCCAGCCATTGCCGCCAGTTAAGGGCAATGCTGAATTAGCGGCCAAGATAAAGCAGTTGTCGCGGGTCAAATATGGCCGAGATCAATCCGCCGTGGAACGCGAGATTATCGAAAGCAGTCAGCTGGGTGCGTCAAAAGCCCCCATACCGACCACCCATCCAGCCGAGCCCCGGGGCTGATGAAAACGGCCTGAATCGAGCCAGTTGACAGCCGGAGCTCTCTCTGTTATACTCCAAACTACTTATTTTATTGACAAAAACTAAAAGCGTCCAAAAAAATGCCAAATTCAAACAATCTCCAAAAAATCCACGAAATGATCGAAACCGCCCAAGCTAATCTGCAGATTGCCCGGCAGCTTTTGGATGAAATGGCTGGCGGTACTTTGTCGACTGATACGTCCGTGAAACAGCCGGTAGCGGGCCGGATGCTGGATAGCGATGAAGGCAAGGTTATTGAAGGCATTTTTGACGGTCAGAATATGATCGGGCCAGATGGCAAGCAATATTCCGTGCCGGCTAATTACGCGTCAAAATCGAAACTGATTGAGGGCGATACGTTAAAGCTGACGATTACCGGTGATGGCTCGTTCATCTACAAGCAGATTGGCCCAACCGACCGCATCAGATTGATTGGCATACTTACCCGGGATGAAGAAACCCACGAATACCGGGTCTTGGCTAATAACAAGAGCTATCGGGTGCTTTTGGCTAGTATTACCTACTTCAAAGGCGAGCCGGGTGATGAGGTTGTGGTGCTGATACCAAAAGACAAGGACACCAAGTGGGCCGCGGTTGAGAATATCATCAAAAAGGCCTCCGGTCTCTCGGCCGCTGATTTACCCGAACCTGAAACAGTCGCCGTAGAGGATATTTAAGGCCGGGCGGTAACATATCCGGATGACAGCCGCACTTTGATGCGCGCGGTAGTTTTTGATTTTTGCCGGCGGGTCGAATTCCTGCTACAATGAACAGACAAACTACACACTATGGCCGAAACACTCTATCGAAAATATCGCCCCCAGACGTTTGACGGTTTGGCGGGTCAACAACACATCCGGATCACTCTCGCCAACGAGATTAGCACCCAAAAATTAGCCCACGCCTATTTGTTTTCGGGACCGCGCGGCGTTGGTAAGACAACCACCGCCCGGATCTTCGCCAAAGCGGTGAATTGTCAGAATCGAAAGCCGAACGAGAGTGAACCATGCAACGAATGCGAAGCTTGTCGGGAGATCACCGCCGGGCAATCGTTAGATTTGATCGAGATTGATGCCGCTTCACACACCGGCGTAGATAATGTGCGGGATAATATCATTGAGAATGCCCGATTCACGCCCGCGCGTTGGCCATATAAGGTATTTATCATCGATGAAATTCATATGTTATCGGCGGCGGCGTTCAACGCTTTACTAAAAACCCTGGAAGAACCTCCCGCGCACGCAATTTTTATCCTCTGTACCACTGAACTGCACAAACTTCCTGAAACAATCATTTCACGTTGCCAGCGGTTTGATTTTCGCAAGATTGCCCGGGATGATTTATTTGAGCGTCTGAAACGTTTGGCCAAGTCAGAAGGCAAAGAAGTGGTCGATGAGGTGTTGTATGGAATTATTCGATTGGCGGAAGGTTCATCGCGCGATGCCGAGAGTCTTTTGGGCCAGGTGCTGACGGTGGGCGAAAAGAAGATTACCGCCGAGCTGGCTCAGATCGTATTGCCGCGCTCGCATGCTGATGCGGTTATGAAGCTAATCGAATGTGTTGTCCGGCGCGACATCACCGGAGCCCTGGAAACAATCAACACCCTGGCCGAAGAAGGAGTAAACTTCGTTCAATTCTCGCATGAGCTGGTCGATTGGCTCCGGTTATTTTTGTTGATCAAAGCCGGTGGTAATCTAAGCGGTGCCAACCAGTTTGAACTCAGCGCCGACCAAGATCAGGCGCTCCGGGCGTTGATACCTGAAATTGAAATGAACCGGTTAGTCGCCTGGATAAATGCCCTGCTGGATCGAGAGCGGGATATTAAGAATCTGGATATACCCCAGTTACCGCTTGAGTTGATAGTGATTGAGGCTTGCAGCCTAGACGCTCCCCGAACCGAAAGCGACCAGCAGCCGCCAGCCGTTCCTCCGGCTGCCACGCCCACCGAATCGAAATCGGCTGACACACCAACACGGTCAGCTACAAAGTCTTCCGGTCATAAAATGGAACTATCCGAGATTCAAACCCGCTGGCCAGAGATACTCCAAAAAGTCCAGCAAGAAAACCAGCCTCTGGCGCTGGTATTGAAACTAGCCCGACCCGGCGCGATACGTGATGGCAAGCTGATCCTGCATTGCCAATATCCGATCCATGCCGAGCGGCTCAAGCATCTCGGCACCCGCCAGGCCATTGAGAGCGTGCTTGAGACAGTGCTTGGCGAGGCCTGGTCAATCGATGCCGACGTGGTCGCGTCCGACGAGCTCTCTGATGCTGATATTGTTAGTCCGCTACTCGAAACATTCGGCGGGGAAGTAGTGGGCTAAAGGATGGTTGACGATTGAATAATAAAAGCGTAAAGTGGGTTCGGCGGATGGCGCATATTTTTATAGTCGAATATTTTCTGATCAGCGCTCTGGGATAAAAAGGACGCCATCCCGCATCGCCGTACTTTAAAATCTATTCGATGGCACAGCTCCGGGATCGTCTAATGGTAGGACGCCAGGTTCTGGCCCTGGTAATTGGGGTTCGAGTCCCTGTCCCGGAGCTGTGCAATTGAGTGGTAATCAGCAAAAATTTGTGAAACGGCTGGTGTGGGGTGGCCCTGGTAATTGGGTGTCGAAGCGGAGAAAGCAAGTGGACTGCTTCACTTGCGACCGCTGAGACGGGTTGAGCGATCTCCGCTTGGCGGAGCGCTAAACCCCGGATCGAGTCCCTGTCCCGGAGCATTGCTCAGAAACAAAGAATAACTAATCGGTAAAATAATATATGTACGACCTCATTATCATCGGCGGTTCAGCGGCGGGAACGTCAGCGGCAATCTACGCGGCACGGGCTAAGCTAGATTTCAAAATACTCGCCATGGATCTCGGCGGGGAAGTAGCCAACTCGGGCGGGGTTGATAACTATCTGGGTTTCAACGAAACGACCGGGGTTGAACTATCGCAGAAATTTAACGCCCAGCTGGATCATAACCAGGTAAATGTTGAAGTCGGTTTTGAAGTACAAAAAGTTGAAAAGATAGTACTGGGTTATCGGATTACCGGTCGAGACGCATCATCGCAAACGGTCTCGTATGACAGTAAAACGGTTATAGTCGCGTCGGGAGTTAGGCCGCGACACCTGAATGTGCCAGGCGAAAAGGAACTTTATCAGAAAGGCTTATCATACTGTACGACTTGCGACGGCCCATTGTTCAAAAACAAGACTGTCACCACGATTGGCGGTGGTAATTCAGCGTTGGAATCAATCCTGATGATGCGAAACCTGGCTACGCGGGTATATTCCATTAATAAAAATCCAGAATTCAAAGGTGAACAAGTATATATCGACAAGGTTAAGGCCGACTCGAAAGTAGAATTAATCCACGATGCTGCCACCGTACAAATTATTGGCGATCAGCAAGTCACCGAGGTGGAATATATGGACAAAGCCACCGGTCAGCTCCGGCGCATTAATACGGATGCCGTCTTTGTGCATATCGGCATAATTCCCAATACGGAAATGGTCAAAGATCTAGGCATACTCGACCCGGCTGGTTTTATTGTGGCCGATCAATTAATGTCCAGTAAACTGCCCGGATTGTTTGCCGCCGGAGATGTGGTAAATATACCGTATAACCAAATTATTATCGCGGCTGGTCAAGGCGCTGCCGCTTCATTAGCGGCTCAAACCTATTTACATCGTTTAGCCTAAATACGGTCAAACGCGGGGTAGTCTACATATAAAGTGATGTGATGCCGGCATCGGAAGTGATGCCGGTTTACATTATTACCCGATAAAGGTAAACCGTTAGATACCGATTGTGGGGCATAGTTGACAACCTTATCCGGTCGGCCATGGTGGTGAAATAAACCAATGAAACATATTTGCCGTATCGGGCAAAAAATGGTAAAATATGCCGGCATATGCCTGACAAAATAAAAGACTATTGGTTAGTTTATTGCGTCGCCTTTTTGGTGTTATTGGTCGGTTTGTTTCCAAGCCAATCCCAAGCGGCGGACTGGGCGATTGAAAACTGGCAAACTGATGTAACGGTGACAAAGGATGGAATCTGCCAATTCCATGAAGTTCGGTCGTATCTGTTTACGGGTTCGGTGTCTGAAGTGGCTGCGCAATGGCCGGTCGCAGCAAACAGCGTAGTGCAGGACTTTACGGTATTGAATGAAAAAGGGGACACCGTGGTGCATGAGGTTCGGCCGGTGCCAGATTCCAACGACCTGCTGCGCTATAATTTATCAGTTCCGGTTTCACCTGGGCGAGCCAGCTGGCAGATTTCATATAACGCCACCGGCTGTGTCAGTTATTTTGACAACTTCGATCAATTGTCATGGCCCCTGACTACCGATACGCGGACTGAGATAATTGATCAATTAAGAGTCCGGGTGCGGTTGCCGCGCCCAGCGGAATATTTGGATCGTTTCAGCCAATCACTAACCATCGGAACCGCCACTGGACGACGTGATCTAGCCGGGAGCCGAATAATCGATTCGCAAACGATTGAATTTGCCGGCTCAATCTTGCCAGCCAAGAGCAGTATCAATTATTCTGCCAGCTGGCCCAAGGAGGTATTGGATGATCCTGGTACGCTCAAAGTAACGGCTAATGGGGTCAATAATGAATCAATATCAGTTCGGATATTGGTAGGCGGGCAAAATTTGGGCATAACTACGCCGTATGTTTTTTATCTCAGCAGTCCAACCCTGAATCGCGAAGTGATTTCATTAACGGTGCAGCATTTTGGCTATCATTCCGAGAGTCGAGAACTGATATTGATGCGTGGTAAGTCTGATTATTTCGCGTTTGAATTGCGGCCAGCCTGGTGGTACCAACCGGTTCGTTATGGATTAGCGGCATTGGTACTAGTGTTCTGGATTCTACCCTGGTTGGCCTGGTGGTTCTGGTATCGACGTTGGCGTCGCGCCGGCCGCGATCCAAAGATCTCTCAAATAATAAAACCAGAGTTGGGCCCCGGGCAGCTGACACCCAGCCAGGTAGGCGTGATCGTCGATGAGCGTGTCGATCGGCGTGATTTAACGGCTGGTTTGATATTTCTGGCCGTACATAGGTATCTGGCGATTGAACGAATTGATCACTCCTGGAGCCACAATCGAAAAGGTTTCGTTCTGGTGAAGCAGGACAAAAACGATCAGGTGCTCGGTACTTTTGAACGATGTTTGCTTCAGTGGATCTTTGAACAAAAATCTAGGACCACCTTTTCCGAGCTGGCCGCGCGTATGGTGACGCGGCCTAAACATCTATCGACCGCACTGTACGATAATGTAGTTGCGCTGGGATATTTTACCGAATCTCCCGCCACAGTGCGACGCCGGTATCTCCGTCGGCCGGTAAATTGGTTGCTGATTACGCTAGCTTTGAACATTGCGGCACTGGTCAGCGATCCGGGTATATTCGTCGCGGTGCTACCTTTGTTGATGGCTTCGGCGGTGGCGGTTCTGTTTGCCGGTATCATGCCGAAAAAAACACTCAAAGGGGCTGAGGTGGCACACTGGTCCGCGCGGTACGCTAGTGTGTTATACGACCAACCGCAGAAGTCCGACCGATTGATACCGCAATGGGAGTTTGAGCGGGCGCTACCTTATCTGCTGGTGTTGGAAGCGGACGCGATGTGGCTTTCAGCTTATAGCCGTACCCTGATGGACTGGCCCGGCTGGCTGCGCCCGATCGGCACGGCCCGACCGTACTCTGCCACTCAATTCGTCCAGATATATAACCAATTAATCTCGGCTAGCGACGCCGTCTTTAAAACGATCTAATAATTAGCAGCGGCTTAAACGTCGTTGCGTAATAACCACATGAAATTAAAAATCGGATTACTATTACTAGCACTGGGCTGTGGCGTCGGGTTGTGGTATTGGGCGCAACATCAGAATCCCACCGATAGTCAAATTAAAGGCGTCCAGACTGACAGTCGCAGCCAACAATCATCTGGTTTGGGCTTGGTCTGGTTAATTAACAGTCCGACTGGCGGCCGCTTAGCCACAATGGGGGCGGATAATCAGCCCCGACTGCTTACTCCCGAAACCAAAGATATTAAATTGGCCTGTCGCATGAATGATACGCAGTATGCCTACTTTGACGAAACCGACGGTTTCAATAAACTATGGCTCGGGTCGGTTACGCAAGCCGAGCCGACATTTATCATGGCCACCCGGCAGGAACCGGTTGAAATAATTTGTGATCGGCTAGGCAATCATCTCATGTACACGACTTTCGATAGCGACCGCCAAATTCTAAATCAGGTAGATCTGGCAACGCGCACTTCTCGATCTGTCGATACGGTCACCGGGCGAGCGGCTTATGACCAGACTGGGCAGCGAATGATTTATCCGATGTCGGACGGATTGTATTATCGTGAAATAAATCGAACGGGCGAGCTATCCGAATCGCTTCAGGTTGTGGCCGGCACGGTTGAATCGGCGATTTTTTCCCAATCTAATAATGCGGTGATTTACGTCGCTCAAGAGAATAACGGATACGTGCTGTATCAGACCGATTGGCGCAGTCAAACCACGTCACAATTGTCGCGTTTCGACATCGAATTGGGCGAGCTGGAATGGTCGCTGAGTTTGTCTAATGATGGGGAAGTGATATTGTATCGCTTTGCTCCAAAGCAGTCGACCTGGCAATCAACAATCGGAAGCATCAGAGCGGATGGCACTAGCCAGCAGACGTTGCAGGAAGGAGTCGGGCGAGCTGCTTGGATGCCAGGCGAACCGGTTGTCGTATACGAGAAATTACGTTTGAGTTCAGGGGATATCGCCGTTGATCTCTGGCAAATGACGGCTCAGGGGAGCAACCGCGAAATAATTGTTGGAACCGGGCAAAACTATTTGACCGGGTACCGAGCGGTTGACCCGAGCAGTAGTGAATCGGCGCAATAATATATTATCCATGACGAGAATAGAGCGGCCATTAACACCAACTACCACGCCAAATCCAGGCAGTCACGCTGGCGGTCGTTTGCTTTCAACATTGTGGCGCAGCAACCGCTGGTTGCGCCGACTTATTGGCTTGGCATTTATACTTTTAATAATCGCGAGCGTGGTAGCATATTTCGGCATTGCTAATATACCGGTGATCAGTCAGATTGTTTATCGTCCCATCGTCCCGATTCGCCCGGTATTGGGAGAGGGATGGTCGACATCGATAGATGCATTGGGGGGCAGCGGCACAATCAATGAAGGCCAGCTGACAACCATGTTAAAGCAGCTCGACCGTTTGCCTGGTACGGCCACCGTGTTTTATGATTTGCAAGCTGTGGTTGAATCAGGGAAAGTCCAGGTCAATGGAAGACTATTTCAATCAAACGGGTACTACCGCTTTGTGGCAGACGCCGAGCCGGTGATAACGGAGGGACACTTGGCCTTTGCCGCTCGGAATCTGCGTGTCCAAAAGATTAACCTGCCGGCATCATACATTCAACCATTGTTCAACCAATTGGCCACGGTGAGCAATGGCGCAATGCTAAACGCATATATCCAGAACCTAGCCACCGAATCCAGTCGGATAAACCTTACCTTCAAATCAACCAGCCTGCGATGATATTACTCAAACGTCTTCAGCCATTATTATCGGTTGTTATCGCTTTGGTCGCCTATGAGGTGGTTTTCTATCAGCCGGGCTGGTTTTATTGGTTGTGGGCAGTTATGGCTTTATTGGTCGCGCTGTCACTCTCATGGCAAACAGCCGGAAAACCGCTCCACGAATACGGTGTATTATTGATCAGTCTAGAGCTTTATATTAGCGCGACTATTTTGCTTTTGTTTTTTACCGAGGGAGTGATATTTCACCAATTAGTCATAGCCATATCGGCGATATCCCAGTTAATTTATTTAACTAATATTTTTTACTACTACTATCGGACAGAGAAGTATAATGTTCACTCATTGCAGAGTATCTCTAGTTATCTGAATATTAGTGCCATGTTTGCTGTGGCAGTGGCTGCATTTAGCGCTATACTGTACATCAATTGGCCCGCCTGGTTGTTGACGTTGATTGTGCTGGTCGTTGTCTGGCTAATATCTTTACAAATGCTGCAGGTCAATCTAATTGAATTCCGACGCCAGTGGCTGCATACGCTCATAATAGCCATCGTGTGCGCTCAAACCTTTTGGGTGGCGAACTGGATGCCGTCGGGCGTTTATGTCAATGCTTTGGCAGTCACCATTGTGTTATATATCACCTATAATGTGAGTCGCTATTATCTGATTGAACATTTGACCCGGCCGGTCTGGATGCGCTATTTCATTGTCGGTATTAGTGTGCTATTATTAGCATTAATTACGGCCCGTTGGGTTTAGTCTGGGCATTCGTTTACGCTTCCTTGTAAACGGACAAAGCCCGTTAATAAGGAAGCTTTGGCCAATATCTTCGTTACCGCCTTCGGTTCGACCTCGACGTAGCTCCACAATGCCTTCGGCCGAATCCTTGGCGGTGCCCCCGCCCGACTGGCTTGACGCCAGTCAAGGCGGGCGGGTCGATCTTAGCCAAAAACGAACACCCAGTAAGTTAACAACCATAATATATGGACCTCAAACCAACTCCCACATCACCCAAGATGAAAAATACGGAAGATTTAGAGCGCCTGTACCAAGATAAGGAGCTAAAAGAATTGCATCGACCGCGACGTCAGAACGGTCGCTTATTTACCCTTATATTGGCATTGGTCTTGGGCGGATTCGCTGGGTGGTTCGGCTCCTGGTTCTACAACAACCAGAACCCAACTTCCTTGAGCTGGAATGGCACCCCATTTCGCAACAGTGGCAGCGACAACGCGCGACTCCAAAAGCGCAACGATCTGAACAGCCACTTGCCGGAATCGGCTGTGGGTATTTTTGAAAAAAAAGACACCAGTTCAATAACTGATCCGCTAGCCACAGTCTATGCTGAAACCGATCAGCTGTCTTCGGGGTTGTTGGTAACAAGTGACGGCTGGATTGTAGCGCCGAAATGGTCCGTACCCGATTTAAAAAAAACCTACGTGGCTATAACAGCCAATGGTCTGGTGATAACCGTTGATCAGGTGATCGGTGACCCCAGTTTGCCAGTCTATTATTTAAAGATTACCGGACAAAATTATCAGGCGATAGATTTTATCGATAATGACAAAGTTGATGCGCTGGATGATATCCTCTACTTGCGCCACGATAATGGCCAGGACATTCGTTTGGGCGCTGGTCTGGTGATTGATCCCTATTATCTGCCGGCACCGACCGCGGCCGACCGTCTGCTCAGCTCGGAGACAATCGCCGCTCGGGTGCTAGTGCAGGATGTCTTGTCGGAAGATTATCAGGGAGCCGCTATGGTAAACTATGATGGCAAGCTGGTCGGTTTGGTTGCCAGCGCCTCGTGGCCCACCGCTCAGGCAGTACCAGCGGGGGCAATTCGAGCCGGTTTAAACAGCCTATTAAAAAACGGCGCGGTTGTTCGAAGTGAGTTTGGTGTACATTATCTGGATTTAAGCGCCAGCCGGGATGTCTCGTCCGTTTTTTCGCAACATCGGCAGGTGGGCGCGTATATTTATGGTGATCGCGAAGCCGACCGTCCGGCGATCGTGGCTCAGAGTCCAGCGGAAACAGCTGGTCTAAAAAAAGGCGACATTATTACCCAAGTGAACAACGTGAAATTAGATACCAACATGACGCTATCGGACGCGGTGCAAAATAATGCGCCGGGCGATGAATTAAGGTTAACGATTTTGCGCGATGACAAAGAGACGGCCTTCACCCTTAAGCTTGGTAGTCTGAAATAACTTCGCATGCTCATATCTCTCATTATTCCAGCCTATAACGAAGCTCAGCGGATCCGGCGCACGCTGGATGACTATGTCAAAGATTTTTATCCGGGCAATGTGGAATTAGTAGTGGTGCTCAACGGCTGTCGTGACAACACCCGCGAAGTAGTCGAACAGGCCCAGCGGGAATCGGGCCACGCCATAGTCATTCATGAACTGCCTAAAGGTGGCAAGGGTCGAGCGATAAAATATGGCTTTCAACACGCCCAAGGCGATCTAATTGGCTTCTTGGACGCCGATGGATCAACCAGCCCCGCCGAATATCGCAAATTGGTCGAGGCAATACTTCACGAATCATATGATGGAGCCATCGCGTCAAGGTGGGTGACGGGTTCCCGGGTAGTGGGCCGGACCACTTTTCTGCGCACTTTGTTCAGTTACGGCTTCCATTATTTTACCAAGATGTTGTTTTGGCTGCCTTATCGCGACACTCAGTGCGGCGCCAAACTATTCCGTCGCCAGGTGGTTGAGCGGATCGTAGACAAACTTACAATAACCGATATGTCGATTGATATTGATATACTAGTACAACTAAAACGGGCCAAATTCAAGATCCGCGAAGTGCCTACGGTTTGGGTTGATCGTTCCAGCGCGGAAATGTCGGGCGCCAAGTTGCTGCGTGCCAGCTGGCGGATGATCGTGTCATTATTAAAGATTCGTTTTTCACATTGAACTAACTACTATGGAAACATCTGAACCATTGCAACGAAAAAACGTATTAGTCACGGGCGGGGCTGGATTTATCGGTAGCCATCTGTGCGATTCATTGATCGGAACATGTAATGTCATTTGTTTGGATAATCTCATCTCGGGCAACATTGAGAATGTCAATCATCTGCTGCATTTGCCAAACTTCGAATTTATTCGGCACGATTTGTCACAGCCAACCGATTTGGAAGTATTTCCAGAGCTCAAAAAGTTCAAATTGCCATATCACGGTCTTCAGGAGATATATCACTTGGCCTGTCCGACGTCGCATTACGAAAAACACGCGCACCAGTTGGATACGGCACTAGCCAACAGTCATGGTACCAAGAATGTCCTAGACTTGGCGGTGAAATACCACTCCAAGGTGATGTTGGCGTCCAGTTCGGCGGTCTATGGCGAACCGGAACCGGGCGAGCAGGTGTTGTTGGCCGAAAACAATTACGGTCGGGTCAACCAACTGGGCGAGCGGGGGTGTTACGATGAAGGCAAGCGCTTTGCCGAGACCCTGGTGAAGATTTATCGTGAGGAATACAAGATTGACGCTCGGATCGCCCGGATATTTCAGACCTATGGGCCGAGGATGAGCCTGGAAGACAACCGGCTGATTCCCCGGCTGATATCGCGCGCCATCACCAATCAACCGTTGGTGGTTTATGGCGAGCCAAACCTGCGGACTAGCTTATGCTATATTGCCGACATTATCGAAGGTATCGGTAAATTCATGCAATCCGAACTGGCTGGCCCGGTCAACCTGGGCAGTGATCAGCCAGAAACCTACCAAAAGGTTGCGGATCTGGTAAAAGAATTGACCGATACGTCATCGGTGATATCATTTGAATCGGAGTCGCCTTATATCGCGCATCGCGGCATGCCGGATATCAAGCTGGCCAAGGATAAACTGGGCTGGTTCCCGGTCGTTCCGCTCAAAGAAGGGCTTGAGCTGACGATCGCGAATATGCGGGGCAGCCGGGTGGTCAAGATGACGGATATTAAGCTTTAGGTCATCCGGCATCCTTTACGCCCATAATTATTCCTATGCAAATTACCGGATCAATTCCCCGGTGTTCATGTGATGTCGAACGTATATAAACTATTAGTAAAAAATACAATTTGGCTTTCGGTGGCTGAACTAGTCAACGGGTTATTAATGTTTGTCTTGACGGTAAAACTAGCCAGGTATTTGGCGGCAGATAATTTTGGTAAAATTGGGTTTGCCATTAGTTTGGCGACATTACTTTCGGTGGTCGTGGATTGCGGATTTGGCACGCTAGCAATTCGTGAAGTCGCCCGTCAGCCGCAACAGGCAAAAAAATACATCGACAATATATTCACTCTCCGGCTACTCCTGGGTATAGGTTATATCGGTCTGTTATATATCGTATATTTGATAAGCCACAAGGAAACGGTGGTATTATACTTGATCTTGTTATATGGGGCACAAGTCGTATTTCAGAATTTGATTGGTGCGATTGTTACAGTCTATCGATCTACCCAAAGGATGGTTTACGAGATGATTGGTAAAATCACAATTTCGGTGGTGACATTCGGACTGGGAATGTATTTTATTATTCGGGGAGCTCCGTTAGTTGCGTTTGGCTGGATGTATGCGTTGGCCGCGGTCGTGGGTATGATCGTCACTATGGTCATTGTTGCCCGTAATTTCTTTGCTGTTTCATTAAAAATTGAGCATCAATTCTGGGGACACCTTTTTCGTGAATCGTGGCCTTACGCGCTCAGCATGATTTTTATATCGATCTACTACTTTTTAGATACGGTAATGTTGGGTTTCATGAAACAGGACGCACAGGTTGGTTGGTATAACGCCATATATAAGATAGTCCTATTTATACTGATATTTGCGAACGTGCTTGGAGTAGTGCTATTTCCTCAAATTTCCGCATTATTCAAAAAATCACCAACACAGTTACAAGCACTTACGTCCTCTTTTTCAAAATTTGTTGCAATCGTGGCATTACCGATCGGTTTTGGTGGGGCCATCTTATCGAAGCCTTTGATCGGCCTGATATATGGTTCGGAATATCTTGGGGGCGTGACGGCTTTTCGATTTCTGATCTGGACCGTAGTGGTGATATTCTTCAGCATAATATTCAGTAATGGTTTGCAGGCGTGCAACCGGCAAAGATCATATCTGGCCATCGTTGGATTGGGTGCCATAATGAATATCGTGCTAAATCTGATATTGATACCGCGCTTCAGTCTGAATGGAGCCGCCGTCGCGACCTTGTTATCCGAACTATTAGTGTTTGTGGTCGCCTATCAACGTTTTAGAGCGATAGTAGTTGTGCCGTTTTGGCGCTATGTACCTAAACCGTTAATAGCCAGTCTGGGTATGAGTATTTTTCTAATCGCTGGTAAATCGTGGCCCGTTCCGTTGTTGATCATTGGCGGGGCCATCACATATGGTCTGTTTTTGTACCTTATCGGAGGTATTGGGCAGAATGAGTGGTCGATATTCAGACAGCTGATCAAACCGAAGGAATCTGACGAAACAATCACATGATGGAGTATCCCAGAGTATCATTTGTCATTCTGAATTGGAATGGGGTCAGGGACACAAGGGATTGTCTGGCTTCTCTGAAGAAAATCAGTTACCCAAACTACGAAGTAATTGTAGTAGACAACCACTCGAAAGGAGATGACATTGCCATTCTGCAGCGTGAATACGGTTCATATATACGCATTATACAAAATAGCGAAAATCTTGGTTTTGCCGGTGGAAATAATGTTGGTATTGGGTTGGTTTTGCGGGAATCGCGCAGTGAATATATCATGTTGCTGAATAATGATACGACGGTTAAATATGATTTTCTGGAGCATCTAGTAAAAAGGGCGCGGGTTGGTGGAGACTTGGGTGTCATTGGGCCGGAGATACGATCCTATCAGGATATGGGGTTGGTTCAATCAAGGGGTGGCATTCTGAGCTTATATACTGGATGGCGTCAGGTGGGCGGTTCATTGCATCCGAGTCGCTTCAAAGATCAAAATAAATTCACGCTAAAATATTATTCGGGCAGTGCACTAATGATACCAACAGCAGTACTGAAACAGGTGGGCGCGTTTGATGAACAATATTTTTATTATACCGAGGACGTTGATCTCGGATATCGGATATATCTTGCCGGGTATAAAATCGTTTGCGTCTCTGAGGCAATAATATATCACAAAGAGGCTATGTCAGTGGGTGGAAACGTTCGGAATCCTCTCACGGCTTATTACGAAACGCGTAATGGCATCATGTTTATTCGCAAACACGGCAATTGGTTTCAGCGGGGCGTATTTATCATTGGTTATTTAGCTTTGTTATTAATAAACTTCATTTTATATTATTCGCAGGAAAAAAAAGTATTTACCTCACGGTGCAGGGGTGTTGTCTGGCATTTCTCTCATCCTGTCAGCGGAACACCTAAACTTGATCACATGAAAGGATAACAAATGTATATCAGTATTTGTATATTGAATTATAATGGAAAGAAATTTATTGACGCTTGTTTGGGGTCAATTCGTAATTTACATTTTCCGGAAGGCCAATATGAGGTAGTATTCGCGGATAACGCATCGTCGGATGATAGCGTGGATTGGGTAAGAACTCACTACCCCGAAGCTCGGATAGTCGTACACCCAAAAAACTATGGCTTTGCCAAGGGTAACAATTTGGCTGTCAAAGAATGCCGTGGCGATTATGTATTTTTTCTGAACAATGATACGGCAGTGGATCCTAATTGCCTCAGCGCGTTAGCCCAGGCTGTGAAACAATATCCCGATGCCGATTTCTTTGGGAGCAAGCTGCTGATTCAAGCCCAACCAGACCATCTGAATTCAGCCGGAATAACTCACACAATCATCGGGGCTGGATACGATCGGGGATTTGGTCGGTTAGATACCGAAGAATATGAAAAAAATGCTTTGGTTGGTGGAGTCAGCGGCGCGGCCATGTTGGTGAAAAAGCAGCGTTTTGCAGATCTGGGGATGTTTGATGATGATTACTTCATGTATTTTGAGGATGTTGATCTGTGCTTGCGCAATCTTTTATTGGGAGGAAAAAGTGTCTTCGTGAGCCGGTCGATTGTTTACCACGCCGTTGGCGGTTCGGCGGGCGGACATCGGAATAACTTTCGCTTGTATTATGGAACGCGCAATCGTCTAACCACCCTGGTAAAAAATTTTCCAATTGGTGGCATAATTGTTGGATTCGTCGTATCGGTTCTATTCGACTTGACTGTGATGGTTGCGGCATTGTTACGAGGAAACTTCAAAGCACCATGGACAATCCTTAGGGCTTACGCCGGGTTTATGGTTTCGTTGCGAGCCGCGTTAAGCAAGCGGCGCATGGTTCAAATACGACGGAGTGTGTCCATGGCGGAATTAAAACGCCAGCACCTGGTGGTTGATTTGATCCAGTCGGTTAGAGAGTATTATAAACTACGACACGCATAGCCGAATCATGGAAAAAACGCTACATAATTTACACTCGCGTAGCAGGGGGCCGCTGGTAATCTTACTGGTGGTACTACCATTGATATTGGTGGCAAATGTTTATTCAATCGGTATAAGCTGGATAGGAATTGCGGTGTTGGCGGCATATTGGATAATCAGCAGTTTGGTATTAACTGAAATATCGTATAGTCTATTTAGGATCGAGTTTATATATCGGGTAATTTTTGGCCTGGTTGGGTTTTTATTTTTAGTTGGATCGGGCGCCGCCGCCGCAACCATGATTTACGCGTTGAACATATATCTGGTATCGATAATACTGGCGTTGAACTCGGGTTTATTAATTTGGGGGTATTATAAATACCGATCAGGTGATCTGGTGGAATCTAAACTAACCGAAGTGGCAACATCACTGGGCGGAAGACTGACGTATCGTTTATTGGGTTTGGCGACATTGGCGTTAACAATTATTGGTCTTGGTATCGCCTGGTCGCGTCGAACCGATAAGTTTATTATGTCTCCTTGGGAAGCGTTGTCCAACGTTTTTGGTTTGATTGCACTGATCAGCGTGTTTCTGCTGATCGTATTGTTCTTTTTCAAGAGATCACAGCGAATCGCGTTGATATTACTAGTTGGTTGTTCCATCCTCATCCATTCATATCTGATATTCGTATATCGGAATGGCTTCGGCGGTGATCACTGGCGGCACGTTTCGTATGAAGAACAGATTATTGATGAGCGCCCGATACCCCCGACATTGTATTCATCTCAGGGAATGGCGACCGTCAAGGTTGGTCCCGTCACGTTGCCGGCCGTGTTAACCGATTCCAGGGTGGGATATAGTTTTGCCTGGGGATCATTGGCGCTGATCGGCAAACTGACTTCAACCGACCCGCTGGTGCTGAACATATGGCTTTATCCCATGTTGTGGGCGATCGGGTTACCCCTGCTCTTCTATATCCTGGGCCGGTTGTTGGAAATGAGGCGCGCATACGCGCTCCTGTTTGCCGCGCTGCCACTGGTATTTGATCTGTACCAAGTAGGCGGATCCTTGAGCGTTCCACTCAGCATAAGTCTTTTTCAATTTGTTACCTGGGCGATATTGTTAATATTGTGGATGCGCGGCGCACTGATTAAGCCATGGTTGTTAATCATTATCACGCTTTTGTTCCCATTTCAGTACCCCGTGGTGACCATATATTGGTTTCTGTTGCTAGTACCGATCGCGCTAGGTAAACTTAACGGACGAGTCGGCACGCGATTGAATCGATCACTTTTGTGGTTTTTATACGGGTTGGCGGTCATATTTATTCTGCTGGCCGATACGTACGAATCTTTATCGGTAATTCTCTGGAGCCGTCTAGTGCATGCCGGTGAATTGGTGTCTGCCACATGGGGATGGGTGGTCAATTTAGTTGTGGGGTTAAGGTTGCCCTTTACCACGGTAACGGATATAAATTGGTTAAACTTAGTTCGATGGGCTTTAGTGATAACCGGAATCATTGCAGTTTACACCGGAACCGATCCGAAGCTGAAGCGTTTTCTAAAACCGATGGCTCAATTATTTGCCATCAGTATATTGCTAAGCTTTATCGGAAACGTGTTGATGGATGGGCTGCGGTTGATTATCGGGCGGATCGATATATTGCTCAACCTTTTTACGCTGCCATTTATCGTCTACGGTATCAAGTGGTGCATCGATCAATCGAGACGTAAATGGCCAGTCGTGATACTGACCAGCCTAGTGATCAGCTTGATGCTATTCCATAATTATACAAACGCCCCAACCTTAAAAACTGTCACCGGCGACGAACTGCGGATGTCGGAATATCTCTATGATAACGCCTTAGTTAATGATTCCCACCCTTGTGTAATCGGCGAAGAGTGGCAGTTACTGGCATTGCAAAAAGTTTCCCGAAATCGCCTGCAGGGTGGCGGCTTCCCGGTCGATCGCGACTTTATCCAAGGAGAAAAAGACGCGATATTCTATGGAATACTGCGTGATCCGATAGCCAACCACGCCGACTTATTAAACCGGGCGTTTGATGTTACTCGGGCTGACCGTTGCTTTTACCTTTTCGAAAACCGATTTTCGAGCAACCCCGATACGCTCGATTTATTAACCGACGTATTTGGCCGCAGTCAACAAATCGGTGATGTTTACTTATTCACGATTATTCGAGACGAACATCTTTCAGCGACGCAACGATAGTATGGCAGCTAGGGTTGCCTGGGCGCATTTGGACCAGGAGTAATTATTTTTTTGAACCAAACCGGCCGATTTCAGATCCTGCTGCCGTTTTGGATTAGAGATGACATTCCAAATGGCGGTAGCAATAGATTCGGAGCGGTAAGGATCGTTAATAATCTCAGCTGCCGATCCTGCAATTTCAGGCAATGGGGGAGCGCTGGAGACAATCACGGGCGCACCGCAAGCCATCGCCTCAATAACCGGCATCCCAAAGCCTTCATAGAGTGATGGTAGAATATACGCTTCACTGCCACTATAGAGCGAAGCCGCTGTGGCTGTCGGCATATAATCGGTAAAAACAACATATGGCTCCAAGTGTAGCTTTTGTACCGTTTCGAATATATCTTTATAAAGCCAACCACGCTTTCCAGCAATCACGAGCTGATGTTCGAGCTGCTTGTCCGCGCGTAGCTGGGCATAGGCCTCGATTAGGCGTACGATATTTTTACGCTTTTGAAGTGTACCAAGATATATTAAATACCTTCCGGTTATTCCAAACTGTTTCTTGGCCACAGTGATCTCGTCCGGCGAACGGGGGAAAAACTGTTCCTGGTCGTATCCATGATAGATAACCTCGAGTTTGTCTTCTGGAACATGGTAATGCCCCATAACGTCCCGCTTGGTCTGCTGTGATATGCAGATCATTTTTTGGGCGTGTTTGACGGTAAAATTGGTCGTCAGATTGGCCAAGACGAAACGGTTCCAAGCTGTGAAATAGTTGGGGAACTTTATAAACGCCAGGTCATGAATAACCGCTAAAGTCGGCTTGGGACAATACAGCGACATCGACTGGGTGGGGAAGTAAAATACATCGAACTCGCGTCCACGCGTCAATAGAAAATGCCAAGTCAGGCGGGTCTGGGGCCAGAAATGTTTTGGCGTCAATATGACAAGTCTGAAATTGCTCGGAAACTGGGATCGTAATTCTGCTGACACTGAACCATCCACGTACAGGACAAAATTGTGGTCTGGTGCGGATTTGGCCCACTGACGAAGAACGTTGGTAGCATATACATGCATACCCTCCTTTTTTTCAACCAACAAGCTTCTGGCGTCTACTCCGATGTTCATGTTCGTGGGGGTGCTAATGGTCCGGATACATGGGTGAAGTAATCTTGTAAACCTTTGATAATCATTTTATTCTGTTCGCGCCGACCCTTGAAGACATTCTTGATAAACAGCTGGCCATAATAGAGCATATACGCCAGAATAAAAATGATTTTCTGGAGCCAGTTGGCGTATTTCATCCCAAAACGTAAATAGTTTCTGGTCAGATAATAGGTTTTCATGGGGGACAGGGTTTGTCCTTCGGATACTTCTTTGTGCCAAATCACGGCGCTAGGTTCGTACCAGATCTGATAGCCGGATCGGGTTACTGCCACCGACCAGTCGGCATCTTCAAAGTATAGAAAATAATCTTCCGGTAGCAGACCGACTCGATCAATCGTCTCGCGTTTGATAAGCAGACAGCAGCCGGTCATAAAATCGATTGGTTTTGGTTGGCGATACATTTCGTTATCGGGCTGATTGACGCCGATGTGGGATAGGCGAATCCCGGTGTTCCACCGAATACGACCGCCGGCGAACCAGACGCGTTTCCGGTGCTGGTATTGGAGAATCTTTGGTCCGACCATTCCTGTGGTCGGGTTAGAGTAAAGACGCCGAACCAGGTGATCCAAAAAGTCGGGCGCAACCACCGTGTCATTGTTCAACAACAAGACGGCGTCGCACCCATCAGACAAGGCTCGTCTAATGCCGACATTATTGCCGCCCGCGTATCCCAAATTTTCTGAATTGGTAATCATTTCAATGTTATTACCAAATTCATTGGTCAGGATGGATCCAGCTTGATCGGGGGAGTGGTTATCAATTACGTAGATGCGGAAGCTTGGATACTGTACTCGCTGTAGCGACTGTAAACATTCCCGCGTATCATCCAACCCATTCCAATGAAGTACGACAATGCCAATTTTTGGGTTAGGCATCATGTTTGAATAATTTTTGATAGGTTAGCCAATAGGCCATATATAGGGGATGTAGGATTTTGAAACGCCAATCGTACAATTTAGGATGATTATGCCGGATCAGTGATAGATTAAGCTTCATATTTTTCGCCGTACTCATGACGCTGGAGTTGCGGCTATTGGGATGAATTGTATAACGGAATACCGGCTTGGGAACATAGACGCCGTAAAAACCGGATTCAACATAGGATAACCAGAGATCCCAATCTTCCTGACCGGAGCTCATATTGTCGCGAAAGCCGCCCACCTGATCAAATGCTCGCCGGCGGGTTAAGCAAGTTTTGCTGATATAGTTGCCGGCATGAACTAGCTTGATGGGTGAATACGGATAGCTCTGGTATAGATCTTGCCGCTCGCCGGTGTACTGTACTTGCCCATAAGTTAAGGCGGCCGTAGGGTGCTTCTGTAAGGCTCTCAGAAGGTCGCTAGTAAACGAAGGCAGTAATTCATCGTCGGCATCTAGAAACACCAGCAGGGGCGCACTGGCGGTTTTTAAACCAATTTTCGTGGCACCGATACACCCGAGATTACTCGGATTTCTGATGTATTGTATGGCGGGGTAGGCTTGTACCACTTGCTCGGTATTATCGGTCGAAGCATCGTCTACCACTATAATGTTATGCTCTCCCACTGATTGATGGAGCACGCTCTCAATCGCGCGAGCCAGCCACCGTCCGTAGTTGTGCGAGGTTATAATTACGTCAATGGGTGTATTTTCGGTAACTGGTTCGAAATTGATCATAGTATTAAAGCAATCGGCGGATGCAAAACCAATAGACCGTCAGTAATGGATTCACGATCCAGCGTAACAGGGGATTGTTGATTTCGCCGAAAACCACTCCGGTTGATAGCAGATGAACGAACTCTCGGTCGGTGACACGTCGGGTAGACTGGATTCCGCGCCGTTTTTTGAGAGTATGCGGTAGAGCAACCAAGGCGTCAAAGTAACTTTTCAACTTATAACCCAGCCAGCCGGTCACGGCGGCATAACCGAGCATGCCCAGCTCCATTATTATAAGTGGGAGCAGGATTAATAGCAGTGTTTTTATTGAATAATTTTTCGCCAGAACAATGAAGCGATTGCGCTCCATATAGTAAAACTTCTTTGGGTTACGGCTGAAATTGTATTTATGAAAAACACGCGACTTGGGGGCGTTGGTTACTTTAAATCCCGCCAGCCACAAGCGCCAGCCTAGGTCCAAGTCTTCGTGATACATAAATAAATCCTCGTCCAGCACGCCGACACGTTCAACTGCGGCCTTGGTTAGCAAGAAAGCGGCGCCACTGGGGTAGGCGATCTCTTTGGGTTGGTCAAACGCGGGCGAATCAACTTCCAAGTAGTTGCCCGAATAACCAAAACCCAAGTATTGGAGTTTGTTACCGACGGTGTTGATCTGCTCGGGGTGATCGTGTAGCAGTATTTTGGCTTGGACGGCGCCGATCTTCGGATCACTTTGGGACTGAATCGCCAACTCCATCAGCCAATCAGGTGCTACGGTCGTGTCATAGTTTAGCAATACCACCACCTCAAAGCCGTGTTCCAACGCCCAACGGATACCTTGGTTGTTAGCTGCTGAAAAACCCAAATTCGTAGAATTTTCGATTACGACCACATTGGGAAATTCACTTTTGGCAAAGAGGACCGAAGCATCGGTCGAATGGTTATCAATCATTACGATCTGCCAGCGATCGGCGGGATATTTGGTAACAGCTAGGCTACGCAGACAGTCGGGGAGATATGTTTGACCGTTCCAGTTGACCAGGATAACGGCGATTTTTGGTGTCGAGTTCATATCGGTATTTCCGTCTTACTTTAGATAAGTTCGTCCGTATTTGAGATCATCAATCCAGGCCTTGGTTTGCGGTGAATTAGATTCCAGGTTTATCGATACGCCCAGAATGCGTGATTGGGCGCATTGGGCGCACCAAAATATCGGAACATCGTTTTCATATAATGTTAACTCACCCGAATCCGTGTTAACCACGCGAAGGTTATTCCATTTCCCCAGTTGAAAACTGTGCTCAAATTCACCGCTAACCGTGGGCGACCAGCCCAGCCCGAGATAGGGCGTTTTCAAGTTAAGCGACATGCCGTCATTGTTGATCAGCTTCAGGCTTAGTGTCGTACCTTCGGGCCACGCGTCCATCTTGATCCAAGCGCTGGCTTCAGCGCTGGTCGTATAGCCGTCGAAGTAGTGTGTCATTATCGAGGTGCACGCTGGCGATTCTTTTGAAACAGCGCAGGCTGGCTTAATCTCAAATGATTGACGAGCAGTGTAGGAATCGTCGGTTGTTGCTTTACCGCTGGACTCGTCATAAACCACGGCGGGATTTTCATAGCTATCCACAACAGATTCGGTTTGGGCTGGATTTTGTGATTTAACATATTCTATGAAAGACGTATAATCAGTGGGTAGGGTGGCCCAATCACTCATCCTATATGATTCACCACTTTGTCCAAACTCAACAGAAAAAGTGAGAGTATTGATGCCCTCCGTGAGTCGCCCAATGGTTAAAACTATCTCATTGTCACCTGGGTACAAAATGTAGCGACCGACATACTCTTCACCTCTTGTGAAGTATACGGTTCGATTTTCGGGGGTCGGATTATTCAAGCGGCCAGTGAGTCTGATTATAGCATCGGATTGTGATTCGATTAACGATAGCTCGTCACCGTCCTTAATATTTACGTTGTATACATCACAGAAAGCGCCATTTAACATCAACTCGTGGGTTTCGACTGATTGTTGGGGTGGAGAAATTTGATAGAGTACTGACGCGTCGTCTTCGAATAATTTAGATGTGGACAGGGCGTTTTGGAAATAAAGTTTTGAGTAAGCAATTTGTCCTGAAGAAAATAGCTTCTTATCAAGCATGACATACCCAATATTTTGTTCCAGTAGGTTGTTGGTAGTGAGATAATACCAGTAAAGGTCGTTATACGTTTTTTTCTCATTATTGTATGCCCAGCCCCAGTAATAGGTATCATTTTGCATGTAACGGATGATGGGATGATTTCGTATTGATGAGCTGGCCGTATCGGTTGACCAGCCACTTTCATGGTAATCAGCGTCAGACATCTGAACGACTTTATGGTTTCCCAACTTTGCCTGGTCGCCTGTTTGTGGGACGGTGGTATACAGATTACGGTAGCCTACCTGCAATACCGAACGATTGTCGGGTTGTTGAAGTAATATATCGTAAGCTATGGGCAAGGTAACGTCCGACAACTGGGCATACTTTACTGATAGTAATTTAATTACCTGATTTAGGCTTTGGGTGTCACCATTGTCAGTTAAGGGCAAGGAGAAACTCAACGAACTGTCACCAGTCGGTACGTTTGGCAAATTAACAGTATACGTTATCGGATCCGGCCCGATGTCAATCGTATCGATGAGTTTATCTTGATACTTTAGTGATACCCGATAATTCTCATCCTCACTTTGAGCTTGAAAAGTGACGCCAACCAATTTATTCTCGCTTGAAGAGTTATGAGCTACCAATGATGAATCTTGGCCGCCCAGGGCGAATGGTTTCCACGTCACCGGATCCTTATCCGTTTGCCAATTGTTTCCCAGGCGGACATATGAAGCACCGGTCTCGGTCGAGCCGTCCTTCATCGCCAGGTATACGAGGGTGTCATTGTCTTCATAGTATTTCGAAAGCTTGAGAGTATCTTCGATGAAATGCTTAGTGAGTTCGAAATTTTCCGGCAGAATTCCATAGCCAATGTATGGATTATCAGTGATAAAGTTTTTATGCAGAATAATGTACTTCAGATTATTTTCTCGGAAGATAGTCTGAGCCAATGCGGGATAATCTTGTCTCACCACATCCAAGTCAGGAGTCTGGCCCTGGGGGAGGGAATAGAGTAGGTTGCCCAGTACGGGTGTTTTGCGAAGCCAGTCGAGGCGCTCGTTATCATATTGATCGCGGCTGAAATAACCCTTTTCAGCCAGTGGTTGCTTATCATGTTGGGAGTTATAATAAACTAGATACGAAGAGGGGTTGTAACTAGTAACGCTAGGGATTTGGAGTATAGAATAATTGCCACTTTCGGCAGCAATTTGAGTATAGAACTTGGGCACACTCGTATCATTAGTTTTTGGCACTGCTAAGAAATCCAACATTCCTAAGACAACAACCAGGAATGTGAAAATATATTTCTTTTTATACTTAAGTTTGACGTAAAGTACGCTAAACCCATAACCAGCCAAGATGGAAAAACCAAGCATACCCAACAAATAAAATCGACCAACTCCTCGTAAATTATCGATAAATGGTATATATTTCAACAGTAGTAAGTAGGGTAATGGAATTTTAGGTTCGATAATGCCGCCAAGTTTAAGGAAAGGGCCCAAGCTTAAAATACTAAAAGCAATAGTAATGCCTAACCAGTATTTTATCCAAACTAATTTCTTGCCGCTGTAAATTCCAACAATAACTAAGATAAAAGTAACAATTCCGATATAGTTGGTATTTTCCCCAATTGATCTGATAAATTTACTGGAATAGTTTTGCCAAAAGAAATCCCCCCATATCGGATGATACGCGTATGGGGTAACAAACCCGGCAGCATCGTTTGAGTAGGTGATTATTTCTTCGACTGAAGGCTTATTATAGCTATTGTCTGACGTGGCAACCTTAACTAAGTTTTTCGTGTGAAAGACTAACCATAAACCGCACAGCGCAGCAAAAATACCCATATAAACCAATAGTCTGCGATCTTTTAACATTTTAGGCCGACGAATTGTCTCGTAGACGACATAAATAATCGAAAATAATCCGATAAACACGGCGCCGTGTATATCGTATGATGAAATAAGAAGGATAAATGCCACCAACCCCAGTAAATATTTAACTGATGGCCGATTAAGTAGTTTAAAAAGGAGTAGTATTGCGAATGGATACAACTCAAGGTGTCCGATACCATGAAAACCGGCCGAGAGAGCGAAATGAATAGGGGCGAGCGAAAAAATTCCCCCAGCAATATATGCGGCTGAGCGTTTACGAAACATATAATACGTCAGCAGATACGTGCCAAAACCAGTTAAAGCAAAAGAGGCAATCCAAAAAATATTATACCCGAGAGGATCGCCAAATATTTTATGCAACAGCAAAAGTGGAAAAGTAACGGAAAATATGTTTTGTAATCCAGACATGGTTAGCAGGTCGGCAGGTGACCAAGTCTTACTCAAAGAATTAATAGTGCCAAGCAACTGAAAGGCGTCGGTTTCCCCAACAATTTTATCTGAGACATTTGCCAACACCGACCAACTGCTAATAATTGCCAGTATAATAAAAATCAGCCCGGCAAGAAGCGTACCGTGTCTTGAGCATAAACTTGCTCGGCTCTTAGCTATTTTGATCTTTTGGTTTGTGGGCTTCATTAATCGCGACGGTGCGTACAATTGTGGTAATGTCTTTTTCAATGCGCTCAATTTTACTGACCATCTTATAATTAACGTAAAACAATGCCATAATAGAAATCACTACCATCAGGTCGAGACCCCGCCCAACACCAACCTTTGCAGCCAGTAGATCAGTGGTTTGCGGAAGCATAATCGCAATACTCACCAGAACCCACAAACTGGACCAAAGTACCAGCTCTTTAGCAGAAAGTTCTTTTTTTCGATAACGTTTTATCACGCCAAACAAGACCAGAACAATAAAGACTAATAAGATCAATTTAATTAGCATTTATTTAAATATATTTTTTAATATTAGATCGCGTACAATCTTTATGCCACCAGAAAAAGTTTGACCAAAATTATGATACTCAATAACAACGGGAACCTCGGTATATCGTAAATGATGTTTTTTCACTTGAGAAAGAATTTCCGTAGCATGGGCCATGCGGTTTTGTTTGAGTTGTATCTTGATGGCAGCGTTATTATTTAAAGCACGAAAGCCGTTGTGGGCATCGCTCAACCAAAGTCCAGTAAAGGCCCAATTGACGAGTTTTCCAATGGGTAAAATTACTCGACGTTTAAAATTGGGGATATTGCTAGATTTATTAAGAAACCTAGACCCAAATACAACATCTGTCTCATTTTTAAGTAGAGGGTTTATAATATCTTTGATGTCTTGTAAGCGGTGTTGGCCATCCGAATCGAAATGTGTAATTATACTGGCACCTTGCTGCACGGCATACTCGGTGCCTGTTTGAAGAGCCGCACCCTGACCTAAGTTTGTTATATGTCGCAGTAGGTGGACCGGGTAACGCGAAACAATGATACAAGTATCATCTTTTGAACAGTCATCAACTACAATAATGTTGTGATATTCCGTCAGCAGGCTATCTAGTACTGTCCCTATATTGCGAGCCTCGTTGTATGCCGGAATTACAATGAAATGTGTTTTAAAAGCGTTGTTATTAATGCTTTGCGTCATCCAATTAATAAGTTATTTACAACTACTATTTTACTAAGAAACAATGAATATGTCAATGGTTTATATTCCTTATGATGCATGGCTGGTGAGTCTGCAGTGTGCTATACTGAATGCTGTCTAATTTAAATATGGTTGTGACACTGTTGATTAATAAGAAAACAAAAACATTTACTTATAAGTTAATTCTCTTAGTGGACCAACACGAGATCTTTTTGTTTTGGTTACTACTGTTTTTGCTGCTGCTAGTATTCTCTTGGGGTATTGGCATCCAGCATTATTCTAACCTTGGTGTGCGCCCGCTTCATACCGGAATCGCTGGCCTCATACTCGTCGTATTGATATTATTGCTCAAGCGGCCAAGAGGGATGGTATGCGCGTTTTACCGCTACAGTATTAAGGTGTCTGATACCGCATCATTGGACGACCAGGCGAGCAAATTATATAACCAGAAAAAAGAGCGTAAATTCTTTAGTAAACACCTACTTATTAGACGCTTACCTCTAGTTAGGCGGATTATTGGTTGGCTAGTCGCAGAAAGATGGAGATATGTTATTCCGCTATTTATTGTTTTTGTTGTTGGCGTGTCTCTGAGATTTTATAATTTGGGAAATCTATCACCAGCTGGCGATGAGTATCGCCACCTGATGGCCATGAAGCATTTTATTACGGAAGGTTATTATGAATATACAGATTCACACATTATTACCCATATATTAATTTATATCAGGAAGATAACCGGATCAGAGTCGCTTTGGTTGTTGCGTTTACCGTTTGCGTTTTTCGGTAGCGCTACAATTCTAATGTTTTATTTTATTGGTCGTAAAATAAATAAGTTAACGGGATTGATTGCGGCCTATCTGTTTGCGTTTCTTCCATTAGCTGTTGGAATGTCAAAGTACATTCGTGGTTATGAATTTGAAACATTTACCGCCGTGCTGGGGTTGTTGGTTGTTCTGAGTCGGTCTTGTAGAAGGAAGCCGATTATATGGTTAATCGCGCTTACGGTTGTATTATTCCTACTCGATCGATACAATCACAACCCACAATTCCAAGCCAACGCCGCACTTTTAATTCTATTCGCCGGTATTTATACCGTTATCGAAATAATAACTCGCTGGTTTAAGGACAAGAAATCAAGATTTATTGCAGTACCCTCTTTTCTGCTGCTAAGTTTGCTTGTGGGAGCGTTTGCAATCACCAAACTTACTCCGTATCATACAATGCTGAAAATTGAGTCAAGATACTTCTATATATTTAACTCAATTAATTCTGAGGTAACCTGGTTCCTTCCATTTATTCCTTATTGTGTAATTATATTTATTATATTGTGCGGTCTTTTATATCGACAATCTTTTTACTTAGTTATCTCAATACTTTTTACGACAGTGTTAATGCTGTACTTTTATTTATATTATTTTGATGCACCGCGACGCTTTCAAGTTCGGTATATTTATCTAATTTACCCATATCTGATAATACTCCTTAGTGCTGGATCGGCGTTCATATTTCGGTTAATTGCACATTATTTTAGTAACAGATCGAGATATGTCATTCCTGCGATTAGCATCATTTTGTTTCTAGGAATATTTAATCCTGGAAAAGCCATATACTTTACTCTTACTGCCGAAAGTGGTCAAATGGACAAGAACACACAGCTTGGACACTACGACGACGCGGCGTTAATCAAATATATCAATGAAAAACAGATTGATGTGTCAAAAGTATTAACCAGCGTACCCGGAACTTTGCATTACTATTATAACCAACCGTTTGCTAACTCGGGTGCTGATAAAAAGAAATATCTACTCTATCCAGACACTCAAGATTTTGAATTATGGGACAAGGAACAAATATATAGTATTAACGGCTATTGGAATGATTTAGAATTAAAGAAAATCAAAGAGCTCGTTGCCAATCAGGATATCGAGTACATTATTTTTGTCACTCAACCAAAATCAATTGATTTCCAAAACTATAAACAGATATTTGAGAAAAAGTTTCCCAACATTATTCATCTTGATACAATAGATGCCAATAAACTCTATGGCTATTATGTATACAGGGTTGTTTCAAGGAAGTAGCGGGATAATGCTGGCCACACGCAATACGCTATCGGGCGTAAGATATTGTCGGAAAGTTTGTATAAATCTATTTTACATTCAGGATCATAGAAATATAACCCCTTTTTATGTCCATAAGAACAAAATTTAAATATTTAATAAACATAACAGGTTTGGGTAGCGGATATTATTTAAAAAACGGTCTATGGGTGGCGATTCGGCAGCTGGTCGGCTTCATTACGGGCCTGGTATTCTCGGTAGCTTTTGCCCGTCTTGCTTCCAGTGAGGTATTTGGCAATTATCAACTCGTCATCTCGATAATTGCCACGCTAGCCATACTTTCAATTCCCGGATTGAACACATCGATTATCCAGTCAACTGCGCGGGGATTTGATGGAAGCTACATTAGGTCGGTACGCATCAGTTTTCTTTGGAGTCTGCTGGGCGTACCAGCCCTACTCGTGATCGGGGCTTATTATTATTATTTCCAGGGTCATGCAGTTGGTATGGCATTAATGGTGTCGTCAGTGTTTTTCCCTTTTCTTTATGCGCCAAACACCTGGGATGCTTTTTTCCAGGGAAAAGAATTATTTAGACTCTCGACAATCTACTCCTTAATCCAGGCAATTATAAACACAGCCGCGATGGTGGCGGTCTTGATTATCTGGAAAAATAATCTGATAGCAATTACTCTATTATATCTCTCAAGTCTCGGACTATTTAATATATTGTGGTATCAACGCAGTAAGCGTCGTGTTACGAACACAAACGTTGATAAATCAACATTGTCGTACGGCTGGTTTTTAACCAAGATAGGGATTTTGGAGACGTTAAGTTCTCAAATGGATCGTATTATTGTTGGAATATACTTTGGCCCCAAGGAACTGGCAGTGTATTCGATCGGTATGACAGTTGCAAGAAAAATATATGATCTAGTTAAGAGCTTCTTAGCGTTGGCCTCGCCGAGAATATCGCGCTCCAATACAGTTTCGAGTATAAAATATCTAAAGATATTTATAGCTACAGCGTTTCTCGCTGTGATATTAATTGTATTGTTTCCATTTATTATTCCCCTGCTTTATTCTGAAAAATATCACGAATCAGTTATTCTATCGCAATTGTCTATTGCGTTTTTACCCTTCTTTGTCCTTCACTCGCTCTATAGTACCCATGTATACTTATTTCTAAGAAATCGTCTTGTCATCGCCATCAATTCAGTTGTTACGCCATTTGTCTATACCGGATTGATGATAGTGTTTATACTAACATGGGGAATTACCGGATTGGCATTATTTTCGGGATTTTTCTATATAGTAAGATTGCTAATTTATTTATTACTTACACGTTGTGTAAAACAAAAAACACCCAAACCTAATACGCGTCCTGGGTTATAATAGCCAACATGTGTTAGTGGGGTGATATCCGACAGGAATTACTATGTTTCCGAAGTCGGGCCTTTAGTCGCTTCCATTTTTACTTCAATGCCGTAGCACCAGCAGATATTTGTCAAATGCCCTTCGTAAAATTCCTGCAACCTAACCGATGAATTGCATATTGCGCCAAATATGCGTTTCAGAAGAGATATAATCGGATAAATAGAAATAAAAATAAATTTGGTTGAAGTAATTTTAAAGTCGCAGCTATTATAAAATGTTGGCACTCTACGGAATAGTTTTTCTTGCCTTTTTGAATAATAGTAAAAGGTATAATAACCAAAATGTCTTACATGTGTTGGATCAGAGTAAAAGTAGGGGTTGCTGAAATGCGGTACGAACAGATTGATGATTCCGTTTGGTTTCAAAACGCGATAAATATCGATCATCAATTGATTGAAATTCGTGATATGTTCAAAGAAGCTGGTACTCTGAATCTCATCAACTGAACTATCAGGTAAAAAACTAAGCCCACTCTCCAGGTCGGCGACAATATCAATATTAGGAAGATCTAGTTTATCAATTGTAATGCTACCCGGGTACGCTTTCTTGCCTGCACCCAGCACTACGGTAACCTTACCATTGCCGGATAGCCTAGCCTGTAGGTTGATACGAATATTAGTATTCATGTTCTTGCTCGTTAACAATCTTTTGGCAGACAGCAAGCCACTCGTGTTTTTCTTCAAGGCATTTGTTTTTTAGTAACATTTTACCGATTACCGGAAGCCAATAAATACCACGAACAAACACACTCGTGTGTTGATTTAGGTATTTACCGGCACCTCCGGATGAACCTCTCGAAAAATGTGAGGCAAAGATGTGTTGATAATCTCTATCTAGATAGTATTCGGCACAAATAACATGGCGAAATGGACCAGACTGATATGTTCGGGTATTTTTCATTTCGATGTTTTCGCCTCGGTATCCCGCTTTGAGGTATTTATCTCGTAATTCCCATCCGGTATCTTGTGTTTCGTCTTTTCCACTGGGACGAAAGTCAATCTGAAGCTTGTTAAATGTTTCCATTTCGAAAAGAATAGCAAACATTAGGGGAAAGTCCTGTGGTTTTACGGACCCGGCCGGGGCGGCCGTACCAATGATTTTTACTTGGTCATTTAGGCGGTTGATCAGAATGTTGTCCCAGTCCTTGATCAGAAAAGTACAATCAGCGTCAAGAATAACGCCATAGGTAGTTTTGATATTTTGCACCATATCATTCAAGGCAGTGCCATGAGCAACCGCACCCGTCAGATTAAAGCCGTCTGCTCGATAGATGTGGACATTGTTAAATGACACTATTGCTGCAGCGAGAGTCGTGTAATCCGACAGCTGTGAATTGTTGTCGCGGATAATGACTTGGTATTCGTTTTTTGTTAATCTCGATAAGCAATATAGCGTATTAATTACAAACGCGCTTGAGTTGTAATTCGTAATGCAAATAGTTATTAAGGGTTTCTGGGTCATAACATAAACGCACGATAGTATACAATCATCTGTGAATATGAGTGGATTATGAGGTCATTTCTTTTCTGCAACAATGAAATATCCGCCGTGATATGAATTTAATAGATTATTATTTTTCACAACAGGCCAGGAATCAAATTTCGTTATTAAATCCAAAAACGGAAATAACAAGTAGCCAAGATGTCTCAATCCGAAAGGAAGACTCTTAATCAATGATCTGGTCATGTCCCCCCAAACTAAAAAGTATGTTCCCATGATTACACAGCGTTTGACAGAAAAAGATGAGTGGCGTAAAATCATTCGCCATTTTTCTTCGGTCCAACGCTGATAATCGAACGGATCGGCGTGGACCGGAAATAGGAATGGAGCCGATAGTATCAGATTGCCACCAGTTTTTAATACTCTGCTGCATTCCCGCAAACCCGCCTCAATATTGTTGACATGCTCAAACAGCTCAATAGCATTGACAACATCAATACTGCCCGTTTGGATCTGGGGCATGTCGGTGACATCAAGCAGTATGTCCGGCGCATACTTTATGTCGATATCAGCAAATATCCATTTTAGTACGTCGTTCTTTGGTTTGACAAAATTGCCACGATCGCGACCACCAATATCAAGTACAGTACCACGATACACCGTACGATATTGATTCTGGATTTGATCCAGTAATTTACGTCGGTAGGTGGCCCAGAAGTAATATTGCATAAAACTGAATATATTTGACACGTCGATATGGCTAGGAATTACAGCGTCGTCTGACTATTTAGTTTATCTAAATATTTCTCGTCTGAAAATGGATTATCATCCAAGATCTCTAGACCATCAACTGGGGCGGGGGAGTGATTGCGGCGGTACTCAGCAAAGAATGATTTGACGGCATTATCACGGATTTTCGCATACTCATTGGCATCGGTATTGCGCATCTTTTCACGATCGCAATTTTTGCAATATTTACATATTGGATTCAGAGGTTCTTTGTTTACGGTGCTGCGTAAATACTGAAACACGGGATGGTTCCATAATGTCATGAAATCAGCCCGCTTGGAAAGTTTTAATTTTCGGTAGTTAATTTTGCATAGAACAATCCGATTACATACGCTGACATAGAAAGAATCTTTTTCATCAAGAACTGGGTCAAAAAATAAATTTAACCACGGAAATGGGCAGGTAGAATTCTTTTTGTAGTTTTCGTTATTCCAATCTGGCTTCTCGTTCTTTTCGGCCCAGTGTGATGGGGTGGTTGGCTTCAAGTGGACCCCTAGTTTATCGGCATATTGATAGATTTTATCTAGCTCTTCGTTACCTTGCTTGGTGTCATAGTCATATGAAACCATCTTGTCTTGAAGTTTGTTCCGACCGCCGTAGTACTTATTAATAAGCACCGCACTTACATTGAGACGTTTAGCAGTATCAATAACTGCGGTTGCTTCAGTCGCGTTTTCCTTCTGTAGGGCGAAATTAAATTCAATAAATGGTTTTTTCTTGCCAGCTTCTAATTTTCGTTCGGCTAGATACTGCAAATTATTGTTTACATTATCTATGTCACCAGTAGTGGACAATTCGTGGTATTTATCTTTTGTACCAGCGTGGTATGAGACTAATATATAATCAAAACCATATTTCACAAATAAATCAGCATATTCCTTGGTTAATACTGAGGCATTGGTATTTACCATCATCCTTGTGCCGTATTTTGATTTTAAATATGCCAAGATCTTTTTTAGGTCAGGATTGAGAAGCGGTTCAGCGGATCCGCCGTACAACTCAAGATTTTTTGCCGTGGATAAAAATGATTCAAAATTATTAACATCATTCATGTCAATCGCATTGCAGGGGCGATTGGGATACATTACGTTATCCTTGTGTATTTCACAAAATAAACAGCGATAGTTGCAGATTGAAATAGGCGCTACCCTAATTAGTATTGGGTTATTTTCTGTCTTGGCTGAGGCCTGATTTAGGCTGTGTGCCGCTATTAAAAGGTTGCGGTATTTCTTGAGTTTGTTGGTGTTCGGTGTGAGTTTGGCAAACATATACCCAAGCGTAGCCAAAACACGATTATCTGCCACGGTGTTGAAGGGTCCCCTAGTCATCGTTTTTTCGAAATAAAAAATTAGTCCAGGCTGAAATTAACCCTTATATTGTACACAATATCGCCGATCTATACAAATATTGCTAATAGGTTAATCTAGTACGAATCAGGTAGGCGATAGACATGAGATCTAGTTTCATTCGATTGGTAAAGGATGGGCCAGTAGTCTGGCGTGTCCTAGTGGTGTGTACCATTTCTGCAAAGGCTTGATACTGATTAACGACAGATCTTATTGATGGGCTGACAATAGCCTTCTGATGCCGTTCGTATTGGCTGGACATAATATCTAGACATGTGGATGTTTCTTCGGGTTTATTGAATGTCAGTCCAGCATCACGGATTAGCTCCGGGTGACCACCACTCTTGAGAACAATAGCCGGTAATCCACATTGGAGCGCCTCGATCAATGAATTAGAACATGGATCATTCATTGATGCGCTCAAGTACACATCGGATTGGCGCAAGTATTCTGCGAGTTTGTAGCTGTCTACGGGTGGAATATGTTTTATACGCTTAAAAACAGTGGGGCTATTGCCGATAAATATCATTTCATATTTTTTGGTATCTAGGTGCTGATCGAGCCATTGGTATGCGGCAAAACCCTTATTCTGATTCGGTGACCAGCTAGTAGCGATAATTTTTAATTTCCGGTTCATGTCGAAAACTATTCGTCCGCGGGGGTGGAATATTTCAGGATCGGCAGCGTTATATATGACAGTTTCGAAAATCTTAGTTTTTAAACCTAGTTTCTTATTTTCATTTTGCGAAAATTCAGATTGAAATACGGTACCATCGGCAAGCACATTATTCAATTGGTAGATCGATTTATCAATATATATATGATGTCCGCGATAGCCAGAGATTGGTCCATCAATACGATGGATGATGGTTTTACCTTTTTGTTTTAATTTTATTATTAATTGCGTATCCGACCAGGGAGCATCGAATGGGAACGAATTAAACAACACTATGTCGGCTTTCCATGGGTCAGCTTCGTAAACGCCAATTTGTTCGAGGTGTCGTTTGAGCGCCTTTAGAAACTGATTACCGCCGCCATAAGGACCGTCTTTAAATTTATATTGTATGTGAATTTTCATATTAGAGTAGAATAGATTTCGGTGTAGTATCGTTGAGCAATGCGATCCCAAGAAAATTGGGCCACCTTGCGCAATCCGCTGGAGACTAGTTTGCGGCTGAGAGCGCTATCTTCGATAATCCGCAGACTATGTCGGACCAGGGCGTCAACATCTTCAACGTCGGCCAAGAGAGCATCTTCGCCATCATTGATTATATCGGGCACCATACCGACTTTTGTACTGACGACCGGAACCCCGGTAGCGAGTGCTTCCAAAATTTGTTTCGGGCCGCCCTCTATCCGAGAAGTGATTAGATAAAGATCCAGCAAGTTATAGAGTCGGGCTACCGCCGATAAATCGTTGAGATAGCCAAATGTCCGGTAGGGGATGTTGCGTTTGGTAAGCTCATTTATCACATAGCCCCGAGCTGGTCCGACCAAAACTATATATATTGGTTGAGTCTTTGAAAGTTGTTCAACCACCTTGATATATATATCCGGTCCCTTGATAAGTTTTGGCACGTCACCTCTGCCCCAACCGTCGCCATCTTTTTGAAATGAACCGATTATGCAGGCATTCTCGGGAATACCCAGTTTCTTTCTTTGGGTCTGTTTTGAGGTTGACTCGGCGGGTCGGAATATCGAGAGATCCACGCCAAGCGGAATAACGGTTAGGCTAGTCTCTTTAATGCCGGCCTGGATTAAATGTTGTTTGGTAGAGTGACAGGAAGTGTGAATACGATCAAAAGAACTTTGCGAATCAATGATAAGCTGGTTGGTCTTTAAGTCAGGAACGTAATGGAACCAAGTCAATACACGGTGTTTAGCTGTGGTTGGTTTGTTGTCTAGGATGCTCCGTAGGGCCGTATATTCGGAACCATAATGCGTAATAGCGCCTCGGTAGCCTCGGTCGGTTAAGGCGGCTCGAGCGGTAACTAGCTTAAGTTGATTCAGCGCTTGAGTGATATATTTGCCATCATACTGGATGGACCAATGAGCTGGCTCCACAACATATAAAAGCTGCGAAGTATGGTCAAGAGTGTTTCGCAAACTATCAAATAGTTGTTTTATCCGGGTATTCATGGGATTGTCATAAAAGTATAGCGCCCATATGCCTTGTTTTACATATCATAAAGACACAACCACGGACCAAATTTCCCCGAACTGAATCGTTGATTCGACAATTCTGAGGTGCGCTTGGTTTAATTCGTTTTGAAATGATTCGAAAGTATATTCAGTTCGATGATCTTTGTCAGAGTAGGGGAATAGTCCTAAGCTCTGCTGGTACAGCGGCAGCCAGTCCCGGTTGATCATGGGAACGCGAATCAATAGGGTCGGAGCCAGCTGACGAATGTCATTCAAGAAAGCTGCCCGATCCGTGATATGCTCCAGAACGTTAGAAAGTATCACGTAATCAAACTGCTCTTGAAACTTTTCCCGAGTCGCGTCTGCCAAGCGAAAATCGATATTCGGCGCTAAATAATGTTTTTTAGCAAAAGCAATGCTATCCGGATTGAGATCGACCGCCACGACTCGTTTGGCCTTTTTGGCTACATCGGCCGCAACGATTCCGATGCCACAGCCGATATCGAGCACGACCGAATCTGATTGAATGTGGTCAGTAAAGAATTTGTGATACTTCATCAAGCTGTGTTTGGGGTGAATGCCGTGATTGTCTGCGACCACAAAAGAATTAATCAGCATTAACGACAGATTGTGCAGTTTGATGCTGGTACGAATCAGCCAGCGGCGCGTAGGCTTGAATTTGCCAATGGAATTAATGATCATGATTTAGTAGTTGCTGATAAATTGCCAGCTCCTTTTGAGCGATGTTGGTCAAGGAAAAATATTCCATTATATACGCACGCGCTTTTTTGCCCAACTCAGCTTGTCGCGCTTTATCCTGTAATAATATTTCGATATTGCTTCGTAATGACGACACAGTGTTTTGGGAAAGGAGGCCGGTTTTACCGGATATGATCAAGTCATGTACACCGGTTACGTCAAAGCCAATCACTGGCAGGGCGCAACTCATGGCTTCCAGTAAAGATTTAGGATTGCCCTCGTGCAATGACGGGAACACGCACAAACGGGACGCGTTAAAATATTTCGGTAAATCCTGATTTGGAACCTGCGCGATAATGTCCAGCGATATGTGTTGCTGGGCGGCGAATTCTTTCAAGGAATGCTCTTGCGGTCCTCGGCCAATGAAACACACCGAAACAGTAAGCCCGGAAATAGCTTCAAGGATGGCTCGATGATTTTTATTGTCATTTAAATGAGCTACATATATGATATCATATTTTTTCTCAGTCGGCTGAGGCGAAAAGAGATCAGTATCGATGGCGTTGTTCATTTGAACTATTTTGTCTTTGGCAAAAGCATAGCGTGTACGCAAATGGTCGACATTGTTCTTCATTGGCATAAAAATACGATCGGCAAAACGACAGGACAGGTACTCAGACAAACCAATATACCAGCGATAGTGGAGCGGGCGGTGGAGCCGTTTTACTACGGATGAACCGACAAATCCGAAACGCGCCACGCATTTGTTGTGATACAGCCATTTGGTAATAATTGCCGCCAGCGAGCCGGAGCACTGATTGGTTTTTAGTATCCCGCATTGAGCTAGTATCCGGCGGTGGCGGAAGGGGATGGCAATCTCGTATAGATAATCATAGAGCCGAATAGCTTTTGGGATAATGACAATGTTTTTTTCAACGGCGTGTTGATATGACAAATCTTGTTTCGTGCCGTAGGTGAATATATAGATGCGCCTAAAACTGCTGGCCATTCGATTATAGATGGCTAGCTCGCGACTTAGGATGCCAACCTGATCCCAGCGTTCGAGGCTAGTTCCATTATCCAGAAATAAGGCGAGATTTGTGTCTGACAGTTGCGTCATACTAGCGGTTGTGTAATTTCTCCATCAGTCGAATAATGCGCTGCGGCAGGCAGGCGATCAGGTAGTAGATAGCCACTTTATTGAAAAAGCCATGCTGTGACAAATATTTGGCCGCGTATTTCTTCAACAAACCCCGGTTGTGTAGTTCATACAGTAGGTTGATATAGCGTTCATCCGCTAGGCGCTCGCTAAACTTGGGCGGTTTTAATTCGAGGATGGTTTTTGGATTAAAGTTATCGTAATCACTCCATCCGGTCGATTTACATTGAAAATAAAAATGCCGCATCTTCAGGGCAAATTTGTGAGCGTAAAAAGAATTAGAAAAAGAAATAGATTGTTTAATAAAACGATACTTGATTAACGGTTCCGATAAGTTGGCCAATTTCTTTCCAGCCAGCAGTAGGCGGAGATATAAGTCATAATCCTCACAGTGTAAAGCTTTGTCGCGGTATCGGATGAATGGTTCGGATAAAAACATTATTGACGGATGGGACAAGCAATTTGATTTCTCCAGCTTTGCGCAAATAGCATCCGGTTTGGTAGTTACACGAGTTGTGCCCAATACTTGACCGCGCTCATCAATAATGGTTGTAGCGGTGCCGACAAGAAATATATCACTGTGCGATCTTAGAAATTCTGTCTGGATGGCTAGTCGATGGGGCAGGGAAATATCGTCTGCGTCCATGCGTGCAATATATTTTCCTGTTGCAGTATCAAGCGCCTTGTTTAAAGATTTAATGAGTCCAAGATTAGTTTCATTCCAAATAACTGTAATACGGCTATCTTGTTTCTGGAATTTATTTAGTATGGTTTGGGTGTTGTCGGTTGATCCATCGTTAACGATAATGAATTCAAAATCAGTCAGTGACTGGTTCAAAATAGATAGGATCGCCTCCGAAATGTAACATTCGGTGTTGTAAACGGACATAATTACCGAAACCGTTGGGTTCGTATCAGGCATTTGTTACAAAGTAACCCTGTATCCGTTTGTAAGTTTGATAGACTGGCGAAAAAATAAACCAGCGCCGGAGCAGAAGATAGACGGCTTTACGGTAGTCGGTTTTCTTAAACACCTCATATTGAAATGTCTTGGCAAAGTGAATAATTTGCGACTGGGTCAGATCGGGTAGTTTTAGCACTGATTTATTTATGAAGTTGAAAGATTGTTTTTTTGTCACAAAACCTTCGCGATAGGATAGGTCGCCCAATGGCGTGCCTGGGAAGGGGTAATAGATCGATACCTGGACATCGGTCGGTTGGATGATGCGGTTTAGTTCGATGGTTTTGAGCACGCTAGCTTCTGTTTCATGAGGCATACCAACCATATTGAATGACGATGTTTCCAAGCCATGTTTTTTTGCCAAAGCAAAGGCGGTGATAATGTGCTCATTCAGCATGTATCGGTTGAGGTATTTTTTACGGTATTCTTCGTCGCCTGACTCAATACCGATGCTTATACTGCGACAGCCACTATCGCGCAATATAATGGCGGTCTCTTCGTCAAATAACTCGGGTCTAGTATTGCAGTAGTAGGGGAGTCCGACTCTTTGGCGATACTGCCGGCAAAAATCAGTCAGCCATTGTTTGTCCTTCGTGAAGCTGTCGTCGTCAAAACAAAGGTGTGTCGGATGATATTCTTTAACGAATCTCTCCGTTTCCTCAATCGCCGAGTCAGCGCCACGAATACGAATTACCGGTCCTTTACCCAGGAATATTTGTTTCAGTCGGCTGTTGCAGCAGTACGCGCAGGAATACGGACAGCCTCGAGAGAACATCAGATTGGGGTAGCTTAAGACAACATGGCGTGGGAAAGCGGATCGGTCTGGAAATGGCAGCGTATTCAGATCAACCACAAGATCATCAAGTTCGTTTCGGATAATTTTACCATCGCGCCAGAACCAGAAATTTTTTACATCTCGATAGTCTTCACCGCGTTCAAGTTTCTTAATGATATTCAGCAGTGAGTATTCACCCTCACCGACGCACAAGCCGTCAATGTCTTTGGTTTCAGTTAGACAGTTTGGGAATAGAATGGCGTGCTTGCCACCAACGAATATTGGCAAATTAAAATCTCGTTTTATCCTAGCCGCTGTTTCCTTGATGTAGCTCCAATAATTGGTGTAGCACGAAATTGCCAGTACATCCGGTTTATAATCTTCGATTTCTTTTTTTATCGCGTGATAGCTGGTATTGCGAATTACATAAACACGGACATCATGATGGTTTTGTTTCAGTACGGCGGCTATCGAACCGACGCCGGAATTAAACGCCGCCAGATTTTCAATTATTGGAAATAGGAATAGTACTTTCATATTGGTCGTTTGATTTTTAGGAATACGTCATCTGGCAGGGTCCGTTCGGTCTGGATTCTGCGCCGCTCTTTTATGAGTGATTTATAATTATTAAAAAAGTATCCAACGGAAAACATGAAACGGGACACAACATGCCAGTCTCTGTAGCGTAGCATATTTAGTGCCGTTTTCATAATGCAGATTAAGCAGAAATACGGGTAAGCAATCAACAAATTCACCAGTCGGTAGTTTTTGAACATTACCCGTGACAGTCCGGAAAAATGATAACCATATTTCCAGAGCCAGCCAGCTTTATTTGTTTTTCGAGCCGTGCCTAAGTGGCATAATATTTGCTTATTATATACATAGGTACGGTATCCGTAAATGGCCGCCCGTAAGCCCAGGTCGCCCACGTCTAAATAATATGGCTGGGAGACATCATATCCGCCGAGCGTGGTGAAGGTACTTTTCTTGAAAAATATCGCTCCACCGTCGGGTGAGCTGGCCGGATGGAACTCTTGTTTGGATAGAGCGTCAATCGACAGGGGCCGGTTGGCGTAGACCGAAAATAGGCTGATAAAACCGCCATACAGTTTCGTCTTCGTCTGATCGGTTTGTTCCTTCATTAACAAGCTGATGAAGCCTGGGTTAGACAGTCTTTGGTACAACTGAATGAGCTCTGATAATAATGTGGGCGTCTCGATTAGTATATCTTCATCAAGTAATAAAATATACTCTCCCTTGGCTTTAGCCACGCCCAGGTTCTTGCCCCGGCCGTAGCCGGTGTTTTCTTGGTATTCAACTAGACGTAAACGTGGATCACGACGCGATGCCGATCTTAGAAAGTTGATACTTTCATCGGTTGAGTGATTATCTACGACCAATATTTCGTATTGCGTATAATCAAGCTGCAGCAACGGGGGAATGGTTTGCTGAAGATACGCCAAACCATTGTAATTCAGCATCACAACACTGATTAAGAGCGATTGATCAGCCGGGCTAGTCATGGGTGTGGCGATGCGTTGTTAATGCGAGGATCTTATGGACCACCAAGCCCCAACTGAATCTCTCCAAATTTCGTTTTCCATACTCGATCAACTGTTGTCGGTAAGACTCATTAGAAATAATCTTGATAATACCATCACGAATATCATCGATAGAGTAGGGGTCTACGATGTACGCTCCACGGCCGGCAATTTCGGGACAGCTGGTGACATTTGAAGTTAGTACGGGACAGCCAGACGCCTGAGCTTCCAGTATTGGCAAGCCAAACCCTTCAAAAATTGATGGATACAAGTAGAGAGTCGCTCTTTGGTAAAGCGCTCTTAGCTCTTCTTCGGTAATGTAGCCTAGAAAAAACACTCGGTCCGCCAGATTGTCCTTGATAAATTGTCGTACGTCGGCGTCATACCAAGATTGGCTGGCGGTGACATAGAAGTTATGAGGGATTTGGTCTTTGACCTGGGCAAAGGCTTGAAACATCCGTAGCGCGTTTTTGCGCGGGCTTAGCACGCCGCAATAAAATAAGTAGGGTGCCTCAATGTTAAGTTTGCGGAATATTTCTTCGATTCGTTGTTGGGGGACCGGTTGTTTGAACCGCTCTTCTACCGCCTCAAATATCACTTTAAGCTTATCGGGCTTGAGGCCCATTTTACGAATCGCGTCCTGCTTCGTAGCTTCGGAGACCGCTAGAACGTAGTCAGCTTTATTACATGAAATTGGAGCAGCCAACTTTAGATATATAGTATCCATCAGTTTATATTCCAGAAACTTTTCTTTCATGAAAGCTAGATCGTGTATTACGACCAGTTTTTTGAATGAGAATACCAGGTGGGTTAGGGGAATGGTACACTTCGGATAGATCATATAGTGGCACTTTTCCCGGCGGATACTCGGAAAGATTTGGAAATACTCCCACAATATTTTGTTTATCTTTTTAACGTATGCTACCTTGACGCGAGTAAAGCTGTTTTGGTAGCTTGGTTCGTCGGTAAATAACACAAATTGATAATGGGGATTGTTTACGTTATCAAATTCGGACAGAACATTGTTGATGAATCGGGTCACGCCGCCGCTAGTTAAGCCACGAGCCAGCAAACCGATTTTTATCGGTTGGCTAAACCCTGCCATTGTCTGATCGGGTGGCGTGACGGGTTTTTTGGCTTTTACTATATACGCCCAAGGAATCTTGAGCCAAGAATTCATCGGGATTATTTCGATATTAGAAAAACCCGATTGTTCCATCCAACGTCGAATTTCAGCGTGTCGGTAGCAGTATTTCTTGACGTGTCGCACGTGGCGCGCCATCCAGATATATAGACCACCCCAGCCTTTTGGCGATATGGCCGTAAATATCAATTCGCCGTTTGGCTCAAGTACCGCGTGCGAGTTTTGGATGAATGCTTGCAGTTCATTGGGTCCTAGATAATCGGCCAACCAAGACGAAAATACTAAGTCGTATTTTCCAGGCACTTTGTCTTTGAAGTCATTTGCGCCACTCTCGATTACCGGGAACGATTGGCCGGTGGCGAGGTGAACGTTTTTATCGACCCCCAGTACACGATTGTCCTGTGCCGTGAAAAAGTTGGTATAACATCCCGTACCGCAGCCGACGTCGAGAATATTACGGTGGTGAATTGATTTTACCAACGGCATTAAGATGCGGTCAGATGGCATGCGCCAAAAAAAGTATGTTGGCAGGAAGCGCTTGTTATACTGTTTAGCGCTGATATTTTTATAACGAAGATAGTTGTTGAACCGCAGTCCTCGTTTCAGGGTGGACAGTTCGGGTATAATGTTATTTTCTCGATACAGCTGAGCCACCTGGTTAACGCTGACAAATTGACAACCCAGTTTCTTGAGATATTGAAGGATCTGAGTTAAACGATTAAGGTACATTTTCTGCTCGATTTTTGATCTGACAAACGGCGTTCCTTTGATTACCGTCTCCATCGAATGAAACATCATCGTGAAGACAATAATCGGCTGGTCTTGATATAGTTGGATGGTCTTTGAAATCAGACGTTTTTGTTCAATTACGGTCATGTGGGTCGGGCGCAGCCATTGATAATACAGCCAGCTATCCGGCAGCAGGCGTCCGAAGCGGCCTAGTCGTTTACCAAAAATAGTTAAGGGAATTTTAAGAATTGTATTTGGGTCATCGTTGGCCTCGTAGAAGTTTTCTGATGCAACATAGTAGGGCTGGATTGGTGCGTTTGAGTGGTCGGGCCCGCCTCTGGTTGTCCAGTCAATGAATGGGGTGACCGAGCTATCCGACCGGTACCCAAGCTTTTTAAGGGATTGGATGGTGTCGAGATCCGCCCCGAAACGACCAGCTCGATAAGAAATGGGTCGGCGACCGATGCGAGCCTCGATTAGTTCGGTAAAGTTCTTAATTTTTTCAAATTCAACTTCCTTCGAGTAAACGGAGCAGGTAAACTCATCGGCGACGGTGCCACTGGCGTCACTATATTTTTGTTGTGGCTCAATATATTCTGGGTGAAGGTGGGCGCCAATTTCAGCTCCCTGTTCCTGTTCGTTTTTAAGGATGCGAATGCAAGCATCATCCTTGATCACAGAAGGGGAGGTGAAGTAAGTCGGGTTGATATCGTACTTATTCCAAAGTGGTCGGTATAGTTCAGGAATAAAGCGCGTTACGGAAGAAAATGCGATCGGTTTTGTGATCCGCCAATTAATATCGCAATCAGGTTCGGTATCGAGCGTAATAGCGCAAAGTATTAAGGGTTTCTTTGGGGAGCTCGTCATAAAATATGATTAACGTTTTGGATCATTGGGTTTATTAGATTCTTTAAAATACCAACTATAGCTTCCACCGCGCAGCCGCTTCAAAATGTGGCGCAACCGATAGGTTATTTTGGTTTGAAACCATTCACTGAATAAAATATTCACAATCCACTTATGTTGCATCAGATGACCCTCGATAGTGATAAACAAATTCTTTTTTGAGGGCTGAAAATTACGGCGGACATCTTTGAGATTCCCAGTTCCAACTATTGAAATATTATTGAGATCGCATTTGGCCCAGTCATTGCATAAACTGATATGTTGTATTTTGACAGGATCAAAACCCATAATTTGGGCGACGGTCGCGTCATTGAGCAGGGGGTTATCGGCAAAAAGCATGACATCGAGATTTACTCGCCGACCATAGAGCGGGCCATTGCCCTCCATGGCGACAATGCCATCGGTGACAATAAACATTTTATCGTAAAACAACTGATTCAAATCGGCCAATGTCTGATGAATGTTCTTATGATAAATGATGCGGCGCGGGTCCGGGATAGTGCCAAACATATTTTTAAGGGCGCAGGTAATCGTGGCATATTTATGCGTCTTGATCTTTGGCAGGTTAATGATTAGATCTGACGCCATCAGGGTCTCTCCCATGATTAAATCGGTCACGAATTTGCCTCCTGGTATGGGCACTCGAATATGACGATCGTAAGTGAGATTGACGATAGTAAAGTTGTATTTATCTTTGAGTGCATTCACACCCATTATTTCCAAGGCACGATCAAGCTTCCGACCCTTAATGCGGGTGCCGGATTCGCTTTCGCCGAGATAGATTTTAAGATGGGTGTAGGCCGACAAATATTTCAAAATCGCCTCAATTATTCGAATGTCGGTATTAGCACCTTCATCAATGTACTGCTTGATATCTACCACCAGGTTTGGTTTCAGGAATACGGTCTTGATGCGGCGCAGTTTTTCTTCCATGCCAAACGCGACGAATCCATCCTGAATGATTCGGTCGAGATCTGGCCCTGAAAATTTGTATAGTCCGACTTTATTCATTGATAAATATCAGTTCGATTTAGTTGTCTGGTCCGGTGGCTTTAGCTCACTGACCACGTAGAGATATTTACCACTGGATAGCCGGGGGATGTCGTCAACGAAGTTCCAGTCAACTTTACAATCACTGCCCATCGCTCGCCTGATTGTATGTTCGACGTCCGGAGCAAGAGCGGTGACTGAAGCTTGGTTTTTTGTAACAACGTTAATGCAGATCTGGTCATAATCTTTTTGCACCACCTGAAACTTATTTATACTGCCCTGGTTGAATACTACGCCGATGTAATGAATAAAGAATTCAGCCGGGACAATCGTTTTATCCCTGGTTCGGAACACTGTCATTTCCCGGCCATGAACCTTGGCCAATAGGGGGGTGCCGCGTCCACAAGTACAGCCAGATAAGGCATACTCTGCTAAGTCGCCAATATCATACCTAAGCAATGGCATGGAATAATTATGTAGCGTGGTGACATAGACTCGGCCCATCTGGCCAGCAGCGATTGGGCGTAAGTCATCATTGAGTATTTCTACGAATGAATTCCATGCGCTCAGGTGCAGCCCCTGACCACCCGGACAGCTGCAGGCGATACCGCCGACTTCGCGGGATCCATATCGGTTAATCACCGGACAACCAAACACTTGTTCAATCTTTTCCTTCATGAAGGGGTAGAGGGTGCCGGCTGAAGTAAGTATGCCGACCGGAGTATGCATCGAGATATGATTAACCTCAAAAAAATTCGCGAATTCATACATAGCGTCAACGTATGATTCAATCCAGCGCGGGCGGAAACAGTTCCAGTCTGCAGCATATTTTACCATATCGGTCGGCGTCATGCGAAACGCGTTTATCTCGCGTCGATGGTACAGCCAGTTGCGCAGCCGGGTGGATATTTTTTCATGACCAATTTCCAAATCACGCTCCGAACCCCACAGACGCAATTCGCTTTGGCCGATCGCCTGTTTGGCGAAAGTTTTATAATAGATTGAGTTGGCGACATTCCATTCGTGATATGCTCGGTCTTGGGTGATTTTCAGTGGCGTTCCACTTGAACCACCCGATGAATTAGGGTAGGGATGGCGGTTGGCGCTGTCGCGACTTTGCAGGTTGGCAAACTCATTTTTGATAATATCTTTGGTTAAGACAGGCAAGTATGAATATCGCGACAGGTCGATTTTGTCGTTCGATAAAATCACACCGGCGTCTTTGAGAACATGTGAATAATAGGGAACATTGTGGTAAGCGTGGATAATAATTTGGCGCAGGCAATCAGTCTGGTATGAAGCAATCTCGGCGGGCGGGCGATATTCCATAGCCAACATTGTGCGCAGATGACTTAGGGTGTGATCGCGGGTGAGAGAGAGCAATCCGGTGATGATAGGTTTACGCCAATTCATACATTCGATGGTAGAGGTTAGCATATTGTTTGGCAGTATTGGCCCAGCTCAAAGTTTCCGCTTTAGCTCGGCTGGCTTGGCCCATAGACTGTAATACCGCGCGGGACTGATATATTAGTTTGATTGCCTCACTCACCGTGGCAGTATTGGCTTCGGACACGATCCAGCCATTTGATGCGTCGACCAGCTGGGCCGCTCCGCCGGTGCGTGTGGTTAATATTGGCGTACCGCAAGCCATTGCTTCCAAGAGCGTGTTGCTCATGCCCTCACCCGCTGAGAGTAGGGTAAACACAGAGCAGTTGCGATACTCATCTCGCAGCCGGTCTTTTGATAAGTGTCCGGTAAAATTGACCGCCTGTTCAAGGCCTAATTTCTGAACCTGTCGTTTCAATGCTAGCAGCTCCGGACCATCGCCAGTCAGAGTTAATTTGGCATTCGGTACGCCCGCCGAAACAAATTTTGCGAACGCTTCAATCAGGATAGGAATGTTCTTGACGGCGTGGAGGCGGCCAACGTATAAGATGCGAAAATCGGACGGACGCTCTAGGAATGGTGAATAAAAATCCAAATCAACTCCGTTGGGAATTATCTCGTACTGGCGTTGCTCGAAATTCAGGGCCTCGTTTTTCAGGTCGTCACTGTTGGCGGCAATAATATTGGCGTTTCGAAACACACGTTTGATAAATGGATGAAGAATCGAATAGGCCAAGCGAAACTTCGGATTGTGTCCGGGAACATCGGTTCCGCGGAGTGAGATAATTTGGGGTTTGTTTAAGCGTTCTGCCACAATGCCACATGGGACAGCAAAAAACGAATGGACAAAATCAAAGTTGTTGCCGTGGTGCAATGTGCGGATATATTTATTTGCACGCCAGCTATAGGTTAGCAGGTCACGATAAGACTGATGCTGGAGGTTATGATTATGCTTGTTTATGTTGAGTCCGTGAATTCGGACTTTATCCGAAAGTGATTTGACGTAAGACTGATCGGGTGAACTGGTTACCAGATCAATAAAGAAATCATTCTGCCGGCAGAACTCTTTTAATAAATACAAAGTCGCATTACCGGCACCACCACCCAGTGGCGGGTACTCATAATTAAGCATTAATATTCTCACGAGTTTGAGTTATCAGGAAATGGCATCTTCTAGGGCATGTGCACAATTACAGTGCGACTGTTCAGGTATGTGCTCGATAACGTCAAATAATACTTGTTTAACATTTACGAGACTAGCCTTAAAAACCTCAGCATATGATCTTGCCGTGACGGCGGTAATATCCTCTCGACCTGGTACACCAGCATCAAAATCAGTTATGAGCGAAATGTTGGTGTAGCAGATTTCTTTTTCTCGGGCTAACACAACTTCCGGATATTGAGTCATATTAATCACGTCGGCAATTTGGGCGTACATTCGCGATTCGGCCTTAGTTGAAAATCTTGGTCCCTCAACTATGACGACGGTGCCGGTCGTATGGCAGGGAAGTGAAAGATTAGCACAGCTCGAAATGACGACCCCCCTAAGTTCGGGACAGTAAGGTTCAGCCATCGAGATATGGGCGATCTTTGGACCATCAAAAAAAGTATCGACTCGGGACTTGGTTCGATCGATCAATTGATCGCAGACAACGAAATCGCCTGGCTTTAGATCGGGTTTTAATGATCCAACGGCGCAAGGCGCAAGGATATGTGTTACCCCCAACTCTTTCAGGGCGTAAATATTGGCGCGATAATTTATTTTATGTGGCGGGAGTTGATGAATTTTTCCGTGTCTCGGTAAAAAAACTATTTTTCTGTTTTTATAAGTTGATATCAACAGACGATCCGATGGCTGTCCATAGGGAGTTGTTACGGTCAACTCTTCTCCGGGTAGAAAGTCATACAAACCCGAGCCGCCAATTATTCCAATCACATTTTCCATACCAGCTAGAATTTAACTAAATATTTTACGTTAAAATTTGACAATTGATTGATACCCCGCAGGCTCTCAAGTACTATAAAGAACAATACGCCTTTAATATTACCTCCAAGCTTCTGGACCAGGTCGCTGGCTGCCCGCATCGTTCCTCCGGTCGCTAAGAGATCATCGCAAAGAAGAACATTTTCACCAGGCCTGATGGAGTCCGAGTGTATCTCAAGATTACCGCTGGCGTATTCGAGAGCGTACTCTTGGCTGATTGTTTTATAGGGCAGTTTACCCTTTTTTCTGACAATGACTAAACCTGTTCCTAGTTTGTAGGCTAGAGCCGAGGCCAAAATGAATCCGCGCGCATCGATGCCAACGACCTTGTCTATTGGGCTATCCGGAACCAGCTTGGCTAGTTCGTCGATCAATAGTCTAAATAAATCCTTATCCTCAAGAATTGGCGTTATATCGCGAAATATAATACCTTTTTTCGGCCAATTTGGAATAGTGCGAATTCCCAATTTCAGCTTGTCGACTGTCATGATAAAATATTGTAAATGAGTATTCGCATCATTTATTATTTTCAATAGTATTCTTAATTGAATAAAACATTTTCTTATCTCGAAAGTAGGTTTTAATCGCGATATCACCCAAGAGGCCAGAAATAAAAAGTTGAATGCCGGCCAGTATCAGGAAGAATGAAACCAGCGGCCAAACACTGTTGACGAGCGAAATAATTCTGAACGCTCTCAGTATAAATAACGTCAGTCCCATGATTACACCGCATCCACCCAATACAATTCCGAGACCGCCAAAAAGATGCAGGGGTCGAGTGGCATATTTTCTCCAAAACCAAACGCTAATCATATCAATTAAACCTTTTAGAACGCGCTTCCAGTTGTATTTAGTCTGACCGCTTATGCGGGGCCGATGATTAACTTCCAGTTCGCCGATATTGAATCCATGCCACGCTAGTACGGCTGGTATAAACCGATGTATCTCTCCGAATAGATCAAAATCTGCAAAACATTCGCGTCGATACACTTTTAGCGTGCAGCCGGAATCTTTGACATTATCAGCCACGAAAAACCGTCTTAAGATACTTGCCCCCTTCGAAATTAATCGTTTTGAGAAATCATCTCGACGGTTTTTACGCCAACCAGAAACCAAGTCATATCCTTCATCTAGTTTTTTTAGTAATTTCGGAAAATCATTCGGATCATTTTGTCCGTCACCATCGAGTGTGATGAATATTTCACCCTGAGCATATTTGAATCCGGCATCGAGTGCGGCTGTTTGGCCAAAGTTTTTTCGGAACCGAACAATTTTGATGGGGGAGAGGCTGTTCAGGCGTTCAAATGTCTGATCGCTGCTGCCATCATCAATAAATATTATTTCAAAAGACTGATTTAATCCCCGCATCACCTTAACAATTTCAGAGTGTAGCGCGGTAACCGCACCTTCTTCATTATAAACCGGCACGATTACAGAATATTTTAGTGGCGTTGTGCTAGACTCCGAAGTGACGTTTGTTACCGGTTTGGTAAAGTCTGAAGTAGCATTGCTGTGGTTTAATGAGTCTTCCATTGTTGCGGTTATTTCGTAATAAATTGTTCGGAATTATCTTTATACCATTTGATAGTCTGTTCTAATCCAGCATCGAAGCTGGTTTGTGGCTGCCAGCCGAGCAGTTCTTTGGCCTTGGTGGTGTCGGCCAGGGAATTACGCGGCTCGATACGAGCGGCGATATGTTGGATCGGACCGCCGACTACGCTGGCGATGTAATTCACGCTCCGGTTGTCACTATTGCCAACATTGATCACTTCGCCTTGGCCAACCTTTCGGCTTTCCATTGCTAGCATATTGGCTCGGACGACATCTCCGACGAATGTAAAATCACGGGTCTGTTCACCATCGCCAGTAGGTGTTAGGGGTTGATTGTTCAATTTCTGTCGGTTGAATATGGCGATCACGGTTACATAAGCACCTTCCGATGCCATATTCGGGCCAAACACATTAAAGTATCTTAGAGAGACTGTTTCTAGTCCCCAGAACATGGCTGCTAATTTCATGTATTCCTCGCCGACATATTTTTGCAGGGCGTAAGGACTGATCGGCTCCGGTTTCATAGTTTCTTTGAGCGGCATCACGGGCGAATCACCATAAGCAGACGATGAGGCAGAGTAGACGATACGTTTTACCCCAGCCTCCTTGGCTGCCCAAATAACATTGAGCGTGCCATCAATATTTGATCCGTTGCAGCCGATCGGATTTTCAATCGACGCTTGAACTCGGGGCAATGCAGCCACATGAAACACACCTTCGATTTCTTTGAAAGCTGGTTTGATCTGCTCAAGATTGGTGATGTCTGCTTCAATAAATTCAGCCTCAGGGTGTAAATTTGAGCGTTTACCAGTGGAAAGGTTGTCTAGAATGCGCACTGTATCGCCACGTTCAACCAGAGCTTTAACTAAATGAGAGCCGATAAATCCAGCCCCACCCGTAACAAGTGCTTTCATTGGATTATTTCAAATAATATAATCAACAGTCACTCATTATTAAAACAGAAAAGTCAATATATTGCAATAATCCAAAAAAAAAAAAGAAAACCTGCAACCTGGTGTGGCTAACGATGTATCCTATAAATTTATTCAGTGATTTAATAGTGTTACTTTGAGGCATCCACCAACGACTGACCAATATTGAATTATATCGCAAATAATTGTATAATGACCAGCAGTTATGGCCATATTAATACAATATCTGAAGAGGTTATCCATACATCGTGACGTTATCGTGCTGTTATTGGCCGCGGCATTTTTTGTTATATTAACTTCATACGCTTCAACGGGGTTGTCGGCGCGTTTTGTGTCACCCGATGAAACGGCGAATTATTATTTCACGAAAACGTTTGCTCAGCAGGGGGCGCTTCGAGTGGCTGAACCGCTGAACGCAGTAATGCCAGCCATAGTGGCGCCACGGAGCATGGGTATCGCCGACGGTTTCTTGGTTCCGGTGAGTTTTATTGGTCTGCCTTTGATGTATGGATTAGTGGCAAAAGTCGTCGGGCTTTGGATTATCAGATATATCACCCCCATCATCGCCATGATTGGTGGTTTGGTTTTTTATTGGTTAATAAGACGTATGTTCGGTCGATCCATTGGATTGGCTGCGGCACTTTTATTATTCCTACACCCGGCTTTCTGGTACTTCACGGCCCGCAGTATGATGCACAACGCATCTTTTGTTAGTTTAACCATTATCGCGGCCTATTATTTCGTCCGAATGATTTCGAACGGACGTTTCTGGTCCTATGGATTATTTGGTTTAAGTTTGGGGGCGGCTCTATTGTTTCGCACGGTTGAGGGTATCTGGCTGATCCCATTGTTTGGTCTACTGATAGTATTTGCCCAAAAGAAACTTCGATGGCGCTTGATCTTGGTAACGCTAGCGGGCGGAGCGCTGATGATAATACCCATGTTGATTATCAATCGACAACTATACGGCAGTGTATTTGCTTTTGGGTATTCGCCATCGGCTGTGGCATCTGATTCGGTTACGGCTTTGGTGCAGGGGATAGGCGGTAAGATTGGGCAAGCGTTGTTTCCATTCGGTCTGCGTATGGGTGATGCCTGGCACAATTGGACGGCCTATTATTTGCGATTATTTCCTTGGTACGGAATTCCGGCTTTAATTGGCTGGCTGTGGTTCTTGATCAATTGGTTTCAAGAATGGCGGAAAAAAGTCGCGGCCGCACCAAATCGGAAATGCCAGCGTATCTATTTCGTGGCCATGACGTTAGTTAGTGTTTGGTTAATATTCTACTACGGCAGCTGGCGCATCCAAGAATTCGAAAATCCAAACCAATTAATTCTGGGACATTCATACATTCGGTATTGGTTGCCGGTTTACATATTTGGTTTGCCATTTGTGATCTTGGGTGTAAGAGAAATCATCAATCGTTTGCCGGTGCGGTTGCGACGGGCGAGCGCGGCTCTGATTGTATTGGTATTTGTCATCGCTTCGATGAAACTGGTCGTGCTTGACCCTTTATACGGGTTAGCCAAGGTTCGAGCGGATATTAGCGAATACAGCTTAATCAACAAGCAGGTACAGCTAGCAACACCGTTTGACGCTGTGGTTTTAGCGGGAAAGGCCGACAAGGTTGTGTTTCCCGAACGGAGCGCGATTGCCCAGGATCCGTTTACAGACGAAGTTGTGGCTCAACGAGTGCGTGAGATAATGCGTCAACGGCCGGTATATTATTATTGTTCCTTCACGGAGGGATGGTGTCAGGCTGGGCGTACTACTGGAATATTAAATCGAGGGCATTTTCGGCTTGATAAACCGACCGATTTATTTCATGGTAACTTGATATATCGCTTGTCATCCGATTAGATAATACGGCATATTTGTGATATTCTATATAAGTATTTTGACGGTTTTACTTTCATGAATCATAGAACGAGTCAAAAAATTCTAATGCAGGTTAATCGGGTCATTATCGTTCTGCCTTTTGTGTTGGTGGCTTGGCTGGTTTATCGTAATATTGTTCCGACGGGTAAGCTACACATTCATTTTAATGCCAATCAGACAGAATCAGCGGCCATAAAAAACTTTGCCGCCAGCGAGCCGGATGTGGTTCTGGGTCGTGACACCAAGACGGGTGAATCATATCGGCTAATTACCCAGGATCTGGTCAGTTTTGATGTCAAAGTACCAAAACCATTTAAGCAGGCGACCGTCCGAGTCACTTACCAAAATCCTCAAGGTCAGACTGATTTAGCGGTTGGTGCGGTTCAGAAAGCCGGTGGATATTATTTTCGTGAAGCCGCGCAGTATAATGAATCGCTTGAAAAATTACCTTCATATTGGCAAAAGACGCGATCGGGTGATTTAGTGCTATATCAGCGCGATGGGTTGCTGGCTGATTTGAGAAGCCAGCTGGATGAATTACACCAGACTACCGATCAAAACACGATCGATCACACTAACGAGATCGAAGCATTAGAGGATCAAATCGCCAATCATTCTTTTACACCGATCTACGCTGACATTGCTCAATTCACACATCAGTTACCAGACCCAAAAAAAATTGTAGCATATAATTATGATCTAACCGGGAGCGTGCTTTTGCCAGATTATCAGCCAGCAAACCAGGAGACTACTACTGCGCACACGCTAAGAGGATCACATGAATTTTATACGTACATCAAAAACGAATCATTGGTAATGAACTTCGCGCTGCAAGAGTTAAATCGTAAAGCCGGTGTCGATAATGCCAAGATTGAAGTATTTCACGGGGACGATAAGGTATTTTCTGAGGCCATAGCCGACGATGGCAACACCGACGCTGACGGTAGCGCCAGTTTGGTAACAACGACTAGGATCAATCTACCAAATCTGACCGAGGGCGTTTATCGTGTCGCCTACACCACCAAAGATGACGAGACGTTAATACGCTCTATCACTACCCGTCAAAAATACCTCGTCTTCATTGGGCACGTCTATCTGGCAGATAATGCTGAATATTCTTTTGCTGGTGTGAATGAGCAACCGACTACGGTTTACACCGACAGTAAAGAAATATCCTTGAGCACCGCGCATGTTAACGGATTACAAGAAGTAAGGTTTGGTAGCCAATCAGGAAAAATCGATAAGATAAAACAAAACTTACGTCTTGAAAAAACAACCCAGAATGCTCTCGAAACTATTATATTGCCCAGAAACGACGTCACGATCAGCGGGCGATATTTCTCCTTTACGCCGGAACAGTATTTCGACCCTCGGATGGGATCAAAAGATTTCGCGGAAGTATCGGCCGGTCAGCTCGATAATTATGATTATATTATCGGAAACTATCCCATCGCCCAGATCGAAGGCGAATGGCTAGTAGCCAGTCAGACAGTTACCGTGCCGCAGCTGTACACCGAAAAAGGGACAATCCGCATGGCTCTGAACGCCCCCGAACTGAAAAATAATCGACGCGTTTTGAAATTAAAATCCATTGATATTGATTTAGAGAGAGATCCGATAACATTAACCAAAGTAATCGATAAATTGCGTTCCAAGCTACATTTCTAAAAATATGCCGACACCCGAACTTCCTATCAACAATAAGAAGCTAATCTATCAATTGCTTAGTGGTGTTATTGATCGATTCTTTATAGTGGCGGTGATAACCTACTTCTTTCTGTTTCTGGTTGATACAATTTGGTTAGGCTTTGTTTCGGCGAATCTTAACCTCACCCTATTTTTATTTGTTGTAATAATTAGTGGTGTTATCAGTAGTCTACTACCATTCCGAGACAACACTTTAGATAGCGCCGGCGACGCGAGAGGACGCAACTCTGTTTCTAAAAATGGGATATGGTGGGTAGTTGTATTGGGATTATTAGTGAGTGTGGTGTTATTTTGGATAACGAAACAGATCGGTCAAAATGCCATTATTGTCGCGTTGGCCGGTGGATTTATCGCCGCCATATTGGCAAAATTATTTATACTGTGGGAAGATTAACCTAATATTTCATCAAGTAATCACAATAAATCCATGAAAGGCATAATTCTCGCCGGCGGCAAGGCTACGCGATTGCGGCCGCTCACATTAGTAACCAGCAAGCAACTTCTGCCAGTCTACAATCAGCCGATGATCTACTATCCCTTGCAGACGCTGCTCAAGGCGGGGATAAAAGACATATTGATCATCGTCGCGCCCGATTATGCCGGCCATTTCCTGCATCTGCTGGGATCGGGTAAAGAATTTGGCGCCAGGTTTACCTACGAAATCCAGGAGGAACCGCGGGGATTGGCCGATGCTTTTATTCTTGGCGAAGATTTCATCGACAATGATGATGTCACTATGATTCTGGGCGACAATATTTTCGATGATGACGTATCGAAAGATATTCAGTCATTCACCAGCGGCGGGAGAATATTCGCCAAGAAAATGCCCGATCCGGAACGCTATGGCCAGGTGAAATTTGACGCCAATAATAAGGCCATCGAAATCAAGGAAAAACCCAAAGAGAAAATCAGCGATTATATCATTCCCGGTTTGTATGTTTTTGATAACCGAGTGACTCAATTTGCCAAGGAAGTGAAGCCATCAGCGCGAGGTGAAATCGAAATTACAGATTTGCACAATCGTTACTTAGAGCTGGGCGAACTGGACGTACGCTTTGTTGAGGGCGAGTGGTTCGATGCCGGAACTTTTGATTCACTTTTAGCCGCCTCAAATTTCATTGCCAATAAAAACCATGCTTGACATTATAACTCAATCAGCGATTATCCCCGGTATATTTTTCATCGAACGGCCAACTTTTGGTGATGACCGAGGATTCTTCCGGGAGTATTTTAGATTGAACGAATTAGAAGCTGCCGCTGGTCGGCCGGTGAATTTGGTTCAAGCCAATCATTCGCGCTCGGTTCAACGCGTACTGCGTGGCGTTCATGTGGCCACCTACGACAAGCTGATATATATCGTCAGCGGCAACGTTCAGATGGCGTTGATAGATCTGCGACCGGACAGCCCGACATTTAGGAAGCTGGAATATTTCGAAGCGGGTGAGAATAGCCGCCGAACCGTATTTATTCCAGCCGGCATCGGTAATTCTTTTTACACTGTGTCGTCGCAAGTCGACTATATCTACTTTGTGGGGGAGTACTATGACCCGGCTAAAGAACAAACCATTCGCTGGAACGATCCGGACTTAAACATTCCTTGGACGGATTCGGAACCGATCGTCTCGGCGCGGGATCGTGACGGCGCCAAGGCGTTCAAAGATATATTTACCGATAAAATATAAACAGATGAAAAACGTTTTGATCAACAAGCGTGGTTTTGTACCACTGCTGGGTCTGGTCATTCTATTGGCTGTAGCCATCATCGCGGCTGGGGCGATCTATTACGTTGCCAAGTCGGAGTCGACGAATACTAATTCCTCGGTATCTGTTAACACGAACAACTCCAATCAGAACGCTGACCAAAATTTAGGCGGCGATCGGGATGAACATGGCTGTATTGGCTCGGCCGGTTATTCCTGGTGCGAAATCAAGTCCAAGTGCCTGCGCACCTGGGAAGAGGCTTGTGCGGTGGTGAATACCAATTCCAATACAAACGATAACACTAATGCCAATACCAATGCGTATGATACGACACCAACGGATTGGAAGACGTATACAAATACAAAGATAGGATACACAATAGGCCTTCCAGAAAAATGGAACCCAGTTGCTGGGTATGATGGTCGTATTCTTCCACTTCAAGGCGATGATGACGCGCCTACTTTTCAAGACACCTCAGAGACAACACGGGGAGTATCACTAACTATACAGGCCTGTTCGCTTATTCAGCCGTATTTGTGCGCCATCCACTCAATAACAGCATGGAAGAGCCAAGTACATTTCGTACAAATCACCGACCCAGAACTATTGGTTCCGGGTTTCGAGGTTGGTCGCGATAGGGACGGAACACTAACTTATCTTCGCGAGAACAGTAAATATTTTGTATACGCGTATGCGAGTAAGGTAGCAGAGAATGATGTCCAAACGATTCTCTCCACCTTCCAATTCACTGAATAAATATAGCTCAACGGGTGCCACCACAGAGAAATAAGGTGGCGTTTTGGTTTGGATTCGTGTACAATATATGAGGTATTTTTAATGTATTTACACTATGAAATTCTTAATAACTGGCGGTGCTGGGTTCATGGGCTCAAACTTTATCCGTTTTCTGTTGGAAAAATATCCGGATTATGAAGTATTGAATTTCGACAAACTGACCTATGCTGGGAACCTCGAGAATTTGAAAGATGTCAAAGATAATCCGCGTTATCATTTTATTAAGGGCGATATTGCCGATGAAACGGCGGTGGAGCAGGTTTTTCAAAAGGGGATCGAGTGTGTGGTTAACTTTGCCGCCGAGACGCACGTAGACCGGTCAATTTTGGGGCCAAAAGGCTTTATCATGACAGATGTATTGGGTACCTACACGTTATTAGAGGCGGCTAAGAAGTATGGTACCAAGCGGTATGTTCAAATCTCCACGGACGAAGTATTCGGTTCCACAGCAGATGGTGAGTTTAGTGAAACGACACCGTTTGAGCCCAATAGCCCATATTCCGCTTCCAAGGCTGGCGGTGATCATCTGGCGCGGGCGTATTGGAAGACGTTTGGCGTACCGACAATCGTTACCCACAGCTGTAATTTCATCGGGCCCTATCAATATCCCGAGAAGCTGGTTCCATTATTCGTGACCAATCTGATCGAGGGAAAAAAGATCCCGGTCTATGGCGATGGTTTGAATATTCGTGAATGGATCTACGTATCGGATTATTGCCACGCTATTGATACTATTATTCATCGGGGTATTATTGGCGAGGTTTACAATATCGGCTCGGGTGAACGGAAGACGAACATGGAAGTGACCAAGTTAGTGTTGGAATTAATGAATAAAGACGATAGTTCGATCGAATACGTCAAAGACCGGCCGGGCCACGATCGTCGGTATGCGGTAAATTCAGAAAAGCTTCGGGCACTAGGCTGGAAGTCAGAATACGATTTTGAACGATCCCTGAGAGAAACCATTGCGTGGTATAAAAAGAACGAAAGCTGGTGGAAACCGCTTAAGAGTGGAGAGTACCTCGAATACTACAAAACCCAGTACAATAACTTACCGAAATGAAAATACTCATCACCGGTTCGAACGGCATGTTGGCGGGTGCACTCAGAGAAACTCTCAAAGATAACGATCTGATACTCTGGGATCGAGCGGAGTGCGACATTACTAGTCAAGACACGATTGGAAAAGTGGTCGAGGCGCAACCAGACTGGATCATAAACACCGCAGCCCATACCGCCGTGGATGCCTGTGAAACCGACTCAGACCAGGCCATGTCGGTAAATGGCACCGGTGTGCAGTATCTGGCTCAAGCCGCCCAGCAGCTAGATATTCCAATCATTCACTATAGCTCGGATTATGTGTTTGATGGACAAAAAAAAGAGGGCTACCTGGAAGACGACATGCCGAATCCAATTAGCGTCTACGGTCGTTCGAAGCTTTTAGGCGAACAATTATTACAGCGGTACGCCAACAAATGGTATCTGATCCGCACTGAATATCTTTATGGTCCAGGCGGGAATAATATTGTAGACACCTTTCTCAAGCTAGGACGTGGAAAACCGGAATTATGCGTAGTAGCCGATCAGTACAGCAAAACGACCTACACCGCTGATTTGGCTCGGGCTACGGCCGAAATGATCCGTCAGAACCAGCCTTGGGGGCGATATCATTTGGCCAATGAGGGGGTGTGCAATTGGTCGGAATTCGTTTCCAAGCTGTTTGAACTGGCTGGTATTCGTATACCCTTGAAATCGGTGGGTATGTCGGAATTCGTCCGGCCGGCTCCACGACCGCAATATTCTGCTTTGATCAATACCAAGTTACCCCCGTTGCGCCATTGGACGGAAGCTCTAACTGAATACCTGGAATTTCTGGTTACTCGTGCAGACGTCGAAGCCAGAGGGTAGATCGGGATTGATTAGCCGTTAGATATGCCACCCAATGGCCATCCGGATCGACCGCCAACCATTCGGTCGCGTTTTCGGCAAGGGTAATCGAAGACGAGGGGCTAGTCTGGCTGTCGAGCAGTGTTAATCTGCCGTCGTTACTCATGACAATATGCGGATAGTTGCCACACCAACTGGCGGAAGCGATGGGCTGGCTGACCCGGGTCAGCAACTTGCGTTCGTTTTCTTCGGGCAGCCAAGAGTAAGCCTCGTAATCGTTATAATAGAGCAATTGAGAATGATCATCATTCCAAACCGCGTCTTTGGCCGCTTTGGGCAGTCGGACTAGGCTGGTTTCGGTCTCATTTAGGTCTGTGGTGTAGAGGTCTTGAGTAGCGCCGTCTATGAGCACCAGTATCTTGGGATTATCGGCCACCAGCCGATAACGCTCCGATCGGGGCAGGCGAGTGATCAGTTCGGCATGGCTGATGTCACGGTTCTTTACCCAGTACAAATATGTTGTCTGTTCGTCGCTGTTAAGATAATAAAGCGATTTATTGGCGTACCAGAATGATTGGCCAGACAGGGTCTGGCAAGCGACTGTTTTCTCGGACAACAGGACGGTGCATGGGCCTTCGTTTGACCAACTTATCAACTCATTGCTCGAAACCCACTGCCATTGACGCAGGTCGGTGGTAATGAAGTCGAGCGGCAGGGCAGTTTTGGATGAATCGGCGTCAACTAAGAATATCCTCTGACGAGCACCAGACGGGCTGGAGATCAAAACACGATCATTAAATGGCTCTGTCAGTAATGTGGTGCCAGTAGCGTATATCCCCAGGTTTTTCACTGTAGCGGCCGGCAGAGCAACTCTTTCCAACGCTAGACCACTGTCGGATTGTGACAGCACAAAAGCCGCAGTGCGATCCGGTGAAATTTTTACCTGGGCGACATTACTGGCCGCTAATACTTGTGGCGCTTGATCGAGGATCAGGTCAATCGTGCCCAAGACCGCGGCATGCTGACTTTGGACGGCGACGCTCTCTTGCCACGGCAGATAACCGTCCATGGTGGCCCGGATCGTATAGGTGCCGGGCAGTAGATTTGATAAAAACACCGGTGTTTTTTTAGGTTGAGCGACGCCGTTCAGAATTACAGTTGCGCCCTTGGGTTCGGTGCCCAGCGAGATTAAACCCGTCCGGAACAGCCGCCGCTGTGACCAATCAAACCGGTAGCCAGACGTATGCAGCACCAAGATCGGCGCGATAATCACAAACACCAGGAAAAACCCAATAAACATCAGTCGGCGTACGCGCTTGTCCATTTTGACCTTTTCCTCTTTAACGAGTAAAATGTAGTGGTAGCTAGGATGTATTGTATACCAGATTTGTTAAATTGATCAATTACCATATGGAACGACTAGTCATCGATGGCGGCAGCCAGCTGCGGGGTGAAATCGACGTGCGCGGCGCCAAGAATCACGCGCTCAAGGTTATCGCCGCAACAATATTGACCTCAGATCCATGCCGGATTACCAATTTGCCCCGCATTGCTGATATTGAGGCATTGCTGACCATTATCAGTGACATGGGCGGGACGACCAAATGGATCGATCAGCACACGATTGAGATTGATAACGCGAATATCGACACGGCACGATTTAATTCGGATCTGGTTAGAAAATTGCGAGCCTCGGTAGTATTGCTCGGTCCGTTGTTGGCTCGATTTGGCGAAGTGAAGTTTCCTCATCCCGGTGGTTGCGTCATTGGCCAGCGGCCGATCGACATTTTTATCGATGGTTTTCGTGAATTAGGCGTTGAGGCCACAGAGTTCGAAGATCACTATCATTTGAAAGCTTCGAAACTGCACGGCGCGACTTATGTATTTCCTCGAATCAGTGTGACCGCCACGGAAACATTTATGATGGCGGCCACATTGACCAACGGCACAACAGTGTTAAAGAATGCCGCTTGTGAACCAGAAATTGAAGCATTGGCGGAATACTTGAACAGCGTTGGAGCCGATATAAAGGGCGCCGGCACGCACACCATCGTCATCAGGGGTGTCAAAAAAATCAGCGGTGGCACAGCCGAGATTATCCCGGATCGGATCGAAACCGGCACGTTCGCCATTTTATCGGCCGCGACTGGCGGGGGACTGACTATCCGCCGTTGTCAGCCGGCGCATCTGGAAGTGCCCTGGAAGCTTCTCCAACAAGCCGGGGTACGGTTTGAATTCGGTGCCGACTGGGTCAAAGTATTGCCCGATCCAAAATTAGTCGCTACCAACCTGGTAACGCACGAGTACCCAGGCTACATCACCGACCTCCAGGCGCCTTATACCGTATTGATGACCCAAGCCGAAGGCCTAAGCCTGATTCATGAAACTATTTACGAGGGTCGCTTGTTTTACACCGATAAGCTCAATAAAATGGGCGCCAAAATAATCATGTGTGATCCGCACCGTGTCGTGGTAGCTGGGCCGGCAAAATTGCATGGCAGCAAACTTGAGAGTCCCGATATTCGAGCCGGCATTGCCCTGGTGATCGCGGCATTGGTTGCCGCTGGACGCAGTACCATTGAGAATATCTACCAGATCGACCGCGGATATGAAGATATTGATAACCGGTTACGGGCTCTGGGCGCCCAAATCACCCGAGAGGAAATATGCTAGAGCCAACGACCACGTTTCCGCCCGTACCACCTCCGATAGAACGCAAGAAACGCTGGTTTTTGAAATATACGCTGTGGTATGCGATTATTTTTGCGTTGGTCGCCAGTTTTGGCATCGGATATCTGATCGGCGGACGCGGAGCAACTGACCAGACGGGTAATCGCTATTGGAAGGCAGTATCGGACGGCATGCCATCGGCGCTTCGGCAAAAGACGCTGGATCCATCGATGTATTGGCAGGTTTGGTCGGAGATAAACGATAAATCAATCTATCAACCGGTTGACCCGGTGGCTTCGGTATACGGCTCGCTCAAAGGCATGGTGGCCGCGCTCAAAGATCCCTACTCGGTCTACTTTGATCCGACCGAGACAAAGCAATTCAACGCTGAGGTCAGCGGCCAATTTGAGGGTATTGGGGCGGAACTCGGCACCAAAGAAGGAACGATAGTTATTATTTCACCACTTCCCGGATCGCCAGCCGAAGCGGCCGGTATCAAGGCCGGCGATCAAATATTGCAGATTGATACTACCGTGACCACCGGCATGTCAGTTGATCAGGCGGTCGGTTTAATCCGCGGTGCTAAGGGCACGTCTGTTAAACTATTGATAATGCGCGCGGGATTGACCGAGCCGGCCACATACACCATCACACGCGATACAATCAGCCCTAGCAGCGTGACATGGAAAATACTGCCATCAAAAGTGGCGGTGATATCGATTAGTACGTTTTCCACCGATACCGGCAGCCAATTTGATAAAGCAGTCACAGAATTATTGGTGCAAAATCCCAAAGGCTGGGTAATCGATTTACGAGGCAATCCGGGCGGGTACGTCGATACGGCGATTGACTTAGTGGGCGAATGCGTTGGTCCGGAAATCGCGGTCATCGAAGAATCAACCGGCGGTAAAAGCGTTACCTACAAAGCCAAGGGTTCGGGCCGCCTGAAGGGCTTGTCACTGGCGGTGCTGGTAAATGGCGGTTCCGCTTCAGCTTCGGAAATATTGGCCGGCTCTCTGCAGGACTATGGTGCGGCCAAGATCATTGGTACGAAAACGTTCGGCAAGGGCGTGGTCCAGACTTATCAGGAGTTTTCTGATGGTTCCAGCCTGAAGCTGACCACGGCGCGTTGGCTGACTCCCAAGGGCCGCTCGATCAATGAACAGGGCATCACCCCCGACCTGGTAGTCGAATATACCGCTGAAGATGCCAAAGCCGGCCGGGATCCGCAATTGGACGCCGCGGTGGCGCAATTCCAGTCTCAACCATAAATTGACACAACCAAATGAAGGTTATTTTAAAGAAAGACATACCCAATGTTGGACAAGCCGGACAGGTCAAAGAGGTATCCGAGGGTTATGCCCGAAATTATTTATTTCCGCGTCAATTAGCCGCGGTGGCCACACCCGAAGCGATCAAGCGCGCCGAACGTCAACAATCTCAACGTATGGTTACGGACCAGAAGCGCCACCAGCAAGATAAAGAGGCGATTGGCCAGCTGAATAACGCCGTGCTGGAATTTCACGAACCAGCCACTAACGAAGGCCACTTATTTGCCAGCGTTAAAGCATCGACGATTATTGAAAGTATCCATCGTCGGTTTGGTTTAAGGCTGGACGAAACGGCGGTAAAGCTGGAACAGCCCATTAAACGTACCGGCCGGCACACGGTAACCATTAAACATGGTGGGCAGACGGCTCAATGTATTATTGATATCCAAACAAAATCATGATCAAACGCAAGTATATTTTTGTTATGGGCGGTGTTCTCTCCGGGCTGGGAAAGGGGATCGCCGTTTCTTCGATTGGGCTTTTGTTAAAATCTCGCGGTTATAAGGTCACGGCCGTGAAAATCGATCCGTATGTTAATGTCGATGCGGGAACAATGAACCCGACTGAACACGGCGAAGTATTTGTGACCAAAGATGGCCTGGAAACCGATCAGGATATTGGCAACTATGAGCGCTATCTTGATGCCGAGCTTAGCCGGGATAATTACATGACTACTGGAGCGGTCTATCTGTCAGTGATCCAGAAAGAACGCAATCTGGAATACCAGGGTCGGTGCGTCGAAGTAGTGCCGCATATTCCCGAAGAAGTGATTCGTCGGATAAAAAGAGCCGGTGACAAAAATAAGGCCGATTTTGTACTTGTTGAGATCGGCGGTACGGTGGGCGAGTATCAGAATCTATTATTTTTGGAAGCGGCTCGGATGATGCGTCTGCAAAAACCCAAAGACGTCGCATTTATCATGGTGAGCTATTTGCCTATCCCCTCGAAAATCGGTGAAATGAAAACCAAGCCAACTCAATACGCCGTGCGCACTCTCAATTCTGCCGGTATCCAGCCTGATTTCTTGCTCTGTCGGGCTGAAAAACTATTAGACAAGCCGCGGCGGGAAAAGCTGGCTGTGTTTTGCAATATGCAGCCCAAAAGCGTCATGGCAGCAGTGGACGTGGACAACATTTATCAGGTGCCAATTAATTTGGAAAAAGAGAAACTAGCCGAAAAGATTCTGGAACTATTCCAGTTAAAGTCGCGAATCAATCGATTCGGGCGCTGGCGGACCATGGTACGCAAAATGGGCCGTTCCCAGCGCGTGGTCCGCATCGGCATTATCGGAAAATACTTTACCACCGGTAATTTTACCTTAGCCGATTCCTACATATCCGTGATTGAAGCCATCAAGCACGCTGCCTGGTCAGGCCACCTGCGACCAGAGTTGCATTGGATCAATGCGGAGGGTTTCGAGAATAACACCAACACGACCCCCAGCCTCAAGGGGCTGGACGGCATTATCGTGCCGCAAGGATGGGGGAGTCGGGGTTCGGAAGGAAAGATTGCTGCCATCCGTTTTGCTAGGGAGCATGGCGTACCATATTTGGGATTATGCTATGGCATGCAAATGGCCGTGATTGAGTTTGCTCGCCACGTCGCCGGTTTGAAGAAAGCCAACTCACTCGAGGTGGATCAAGCCACGCCCCATCCGGTGATTCATATTATGCCGGATCAAGCCGAATATTTAACCAAAAAACAGTACGGCGGTACTATCCGTCTGGGCAATTGGCCCTGCCAGATCACACCCAAGACTATCATGGCCCGAGTTTATGGCTCGCGTCAAAAAAAGATCTATGAGCGCCACCGGCATCGCTACGAATTCAATGCCGCTTACCGGCAGAAATTAGTCAATAAGGGCCTGATCATATCGGGCACGTCGCCGGATGGTAAACTGGTGGAAGCGGTTGAGTTGCCCTCAAGTCAGCACCCGTTTTTTGTCGGTACCCAATTCCACCCCGAATATAAATCACATCCCGAGACGCCGCATCCACTATTCCTAGCTTTTATCAAAGCGGCTGAGCATAAGCGATACGGAAGGAAATAACCAAAAAAAGCGGGCTAACAGCCCGCTTTTGTTTTGAGATTGTAGATGTGGCTAGCTTTTTGAGACGACTTCCACGAAAGTAGCTTGCTTGAGAGCGCCATCGAAACGCTGACGCTTCTTCTTGGTGAACTTCACAACGCCGCTAGTCAGTGCAAACAGGGTATCGTCGTTGCCACGTTTAACGTTTTTACCGGGGTGGTATTTTGTGCCGCGCTGCCGGACAATGATCGCGCCGGGTTTGGCTATCTCGCCCCCGAAAAGTTTTACACCGAGCCGTTTGCTTTGGGAATCGCGACCAAGGGCGGTCGAGCCGCCGGATTTAGTATGGGCCATGTGAGTAAAGAGTGCTCAATAGTTACAGAACGTAGTATAGCTTCCGCTGGGGTGACTGTCAAGGCTATTCGGAACGGCTGATGAATGGATTAGTCAATGGTTCGTCGACTTTGCCCTGTTCCTTCTTTTCTGACCAAGCCGCCATGACTTTATCATAAGCAGCGTTGTTGAGTTTGTGCTGTCGCATATTAATATTACTAAAAGTAGTGTCAGGCGGATTAAGTATGGCTCGGTTGATACTTTGATAAGCTAACCAAAGCGACCAGATCACCACCGCCAAGCCCAGCGCCCAGACGGCCAGCGAATATGTTTTGTTCAGATGTTTAATTTCTAATCTCATAATTAAGACAATTAATGCCAGTAGGCAAACCCAGCTAGAGTCAATTGGATAGCATCGGCATCGCTAGCCACGAGCTCGTTACTGGTTGGATTGGTCGAAACAATACTCGCGGGCTTTACAGCCGTGCTGCTGTGAGTAATTGAAAACTGCTTGAAGTTGACATAATAATCCAGACCTTCTAGTGAACGGAGAAACTTGATAACGTCGTCATATTGTCCGGTTACGGTTAAGCTGATGGGGTGTTTCAAAATTGTTGCTGTGCTTGCGGGAAACTCATCGAATGATAGCGTCTCGGTAACGCCAGCCGTACGTGCGTGCTCCTCGATGGTCGAGAGGAATTCCAAAATACTCTGCTTAGGAATCAGTAGGCGATTAAGTTCGGTTTGTTTTTGATCAAGTTCCGTCTCGCCCTGCTGCTTGCCGATATTCTGCACCTGCTCCTGTAAATCAATCAACTCATTGCGCTTGTCGATGGCGGTATTCGTGCGGTTCTTCAGCTGACTGCTGAGTGGGAAATACGCAAACAGCACAAAACATATCGCTATAACCACCGCACCAATCAGCCAGCTAAATGAAGATGTTAACTTTAATTTCATTGAGCGGTTGGTGAATAGGTAAACTTGCCTTTGAATTCAAAATTGATATTTTCGCGTTGGATCAGGTCAGATAGTGGCGATTCAATATTTGAAACAAACGAGATGGCAGCCAGTTTTTCTTTATAGGCCACCAGATTCTGGCGAGTAAGAGCGGTACCGGTCAACGTGACAGTCTGTAGCGCGGCATCGAAGGAGATTGTATTTAAGGTGATTCCAGAGACGGTCGTATTCGACAGCTGGCCAATGATTGAAGGCCAGATAATGTGCTCCTTTTGAATGCCTTGCAGCTGGGCTATTTGTTCATTCATGGCTTCGATCTGGGCGTTGGAATCTCCGCCATGGCTGCTTAGCATCTGCCGAACACTGGAAATTTGTTCTTCGGTTGATTTTAGTTCATATCCAATATACCAATTGGTTGCCAGTAAGATGGCAAGGCACAGCACCAGACTGGTCATGAAGATGGCCACCAGTTTCTTCTGTAACCGGCGGGTGTGTTCGATTGCAATGCTGTGCTTCTTCTCGAATGGAAGAAGATTCAAGATTATCATACTTCGGATATTTTAGAACTCTGGGCGATAAGCCCCAGGCCAATTACGGCTGGTAATGCTTGGATGAGTTTATAACTGGCCAGGCCGTTTAATTTGATATTTCCGGCTTTAGCCCACGGATTGCCTATCACTACTTTTTGCTCCAACATCTCACTCAGATGATTTGTCAGTAGCCGCATGTCAGCACCGGTACCGGTTAGGACAATTTCGGCGATCGGTGTATTGGTTGGCGAGTGAGATCCATAATATTCCAAGATACGCTTGATATCACACGACAGCTGTTCAATAAAGGGCTGCAATATGGTGGGCAATGCGGCTCGTCCGCGGGTTGGATCAAGCCCGCAAAGTCGTTTGGCTTCTTCGGCTTCGGTGGATGTTATCTGTAGACTGGTGACAATCATATTAGTCACCGAATTCCCGGAAATGTCATGGTTGGTAGTACTAAACGTCACGGCGTCATGATCGACCACTATATAAGTGGTGCGGAGCTCATTCAGGTCGATGATCAGGCGAGCAGTGGCTGCCAAATCGGCGTGATTGGTCATGGCGTATGCGATAGCGGAAGGTTCAGCGATAAAAGCTATGGGCTTGAGGTCGGCATCTTCTAGGGCGGTGCCATAGGTATCGGCGATGGCTTTTGGAACGGCATTTATTAATACGCGTATCTTATCGAGTCCTCGAAATACCCCAAAAGGTTTCCAATCCAGATATAGCTCCTCGATCGAATAGGGGAGGTACTGGCTCACCTCGTCCTGAATTGCAGCTTGAGTCTGGGTGCCGTCGGTATTGGGCACCTCAATGATTTTTGAAAATGTCCGGCTGTCCGGGAGACTCACTACCACGCGGCGCGATGTAAAACGACCAAATCGGGGCTTGACTAAAAGTGATTTAATCGCCTCAGCCAAGCTTTTCGGTTCCTGTGGTTCACCCTTAACAATAATACCGGTTGGCAGTGATTGTTCGGCAAAAGCAGTGACAGCTAAGCCGCGGCGCTGACTGGAAAATTGTACCGCGCGCACGACACCGTCGCTCAAGTCGAGACCGAATGCTTCAGTATGTGATCGGAGTAAAGCCATGTGTAGATATTATATCGCGTTTACCGAGTTGAAGAAAGAAGTTGAATTACTGGCCGGGCATTAACTCTTCCCAAGATATCGAGCTGAATTCACCAATCGTGGGAAAGTAAGGAGGCGGCAGATATATTAACGCCGGTTCATAATGTGATTCGGTCGTTTGATAGCCGGATATTACCGTACCGCTGCCATTGACCCATGACCAAGTCCAAACATTATTACTGACGATTGACCCGCGTACCATGATTTTATTCTTGGGATTGTCGGGATTGTAGTACAAACGTTGGACAGCACCTTTTTGAGCCACCATGACAGCCTGTATTTCTAAAACATTAGGGGAGTCATAGGGAACCAGGACGTTCTGTTGGGCGATCAAGCCCAGCATGGTGTCGGTTGGGTCAGCGCGGGAGATGTTGCCGTTGATAATAATTGATGCGTTGGTGGCGGCACTTTCAGGAAACTGCGCGGCCGCCACGGTGGCCTTTTCTTTCAACACTCCATCCACCCAAACTTTTTTATCTTCCACAAAAATGAGATTTTGTTTATTGCATTCATCCACTGCCAGGGGATAATTGGCAATAAAATCCTCACCATTGCCCGGTTTGATATCATTAGAATCCCAGCTGCAGTTCCACTGGGTATCGCAGCCATAAACATTGGCCTTTAGTTTTACAACCTTGTATAAATCAAATGACCCGTCGTTTTTAAATTTGATGTGGTAGCCATACGCACCCGAAGGGCCGAAATAATACCCGCCGTTTTGAGCGGTCGCCTTCAAATCTGCTAAATCGGTTGTAATTGAGTTAAAGTCGATATAAGGCACCGGAAACGACCAAAGACCGTCAGCGTTGCCATTGCCGGTGCCCCAAATACCTGGTTTCGTCTGAGCCGGATTGCAGCCATGCATTGGCTGGCAGGTGTAGGTGGTTTTGGTTGAAGTCGAAATAGCGTTTTGGGTCCCATCCATTCGAATGCCGCCGTTGGAATGAAGCGGCCCCACGACGGACTCAGTATCGCCAATCCAGACATCAGAATTTGTCAGGAACGCATATTGAGCCAGCGACGGGCGTCCATAGCTCACCCGGATTATTCTTTTCATGTTCGGGTATTCATCAGTCCAGCCAGTGGATTTAATGGTGACAGTGGTAGTGCATTGTCTGGGTTCGGCAACTTCGAGAGTATAATGGCCAATTACCCCGCCACTGGGGTCGGAGTAGTCGTAGGTACCCGAAAAATCAAAATCATTCGAAGCGTGTGCCAGATGCCAGCGGGAATAATTTGCACCCGCTTCCGCAATCAGCAAAGCTCGGCTCCAGGAAACATTACGGATATTCGTTTTCTGCTGGGTCAAGACATAACTAATCAATGCGCCAAACATGGTAAAGATGACGGAAATAAATACTACAGCCATTACCAAAACCGAGCCCGATGATTGATGAATATTTGAACGCTGGTGGGTCATATTACAGATTGGTTTTTAGATTCCTGATCTGAACATTTGAAATAACTTCCAAACTGTCGGGAGCGCGGTTGACATCAACATTGACCAGCAGACGCAGCTGAACCATCTTGGTGTCGGTTAGCCGACTGGGGGTAGGTAGGGGATTATTAATCACGTCGCCGGGATATCCGCCATTATAGTATACGAATATCGGATCACTGCCATTGCGGACGTATGGAGACAGCTCGGTAATGGACTCAACGCCGCCGACATAGGTGGGCGGGTCGCCAATCGGGTTGGTCACGCCCTTTTTCAAGGTAGTGCCATCGAGAAAATATCTGACTTTTTCGGTAGTATTGTCAGTGTCGACGTCGCTGAAAAAAATTATTTCCTGGTCTTGAGCGTCAACTAATATGTACGTACCATCATCACCATACCGGGCTTCTCGCAACTCTCGTACCATTGTTTCGGTACCCTGGCGGAGACTGTTGACTGCCTGTGCTTGTTCGGTGGTGTAACGTTGCGAGCCCATGCCCTGAAGGTAAAAATTATACAGAATTGCCAACGCCAGTGAGAATATAGCCATGGCTACCATGGTTTCCATGAGCGTAAAACCAGATAATCGAGTAGTGGTTTGTTTATGGCGTGAGTGATATCTCAACATGGGATTGCCCGTTTACTGTTACTGGAGTAATAACATCAACGTAGCCGTCAGCGTGGGTTGTTAATGTATAATCACCGGAAGTCAGCGCGGAAAAGAATATTTGCCCGTTAGCGTTGGTGGTCTGAGTCACATCGTACGGTGGAGCCGCTAGAGTCAGCTGGGCGGTTGCGCCAGCCATTAAACCCCCGATCTGATCCCGGACCGTGACCAACAAAGTATGATCAGTGTGCGGCACTAAGGTAAGCTCGTATGATAGGCTAGCGCCGGGCGCGAGATTGATTGTTCCGGGCGGATTTGTGCCGGCAATGTCATAGCCAGTAGCTACCGAATCTATGGTCAAGACATATGTGTCCCATTCCATATCATTCAATACCGATTCTCCGCTGGCATTGGTGGAAACGTTCTGTAAATACTTGTATATTGGATTACCAGCAGCGTCAGTGCCAATCGTCTTTGAGCCCCGTAGCTGGTAGGCGACTGATCCGATCGGCGCCCCGGCTGGGTCAAGGGAATGAATCGTCAACGCTCCCAATTGATCGATTGTGAAGCTAAGCTGAGTGACGGTGCCGGCAAAGATCGATGCGGCGGGGGGAGTGGGATTTGGATTGCCCGCGCTAACTGGGTAGGTTGTAGAGGTGCTATAACCAGCTTTAGTGACCGAAATATCGTAGGTTTCCTGAGCTACCGGCATGCCTGGTAATACATACCGTCCATTAGCGTCCATCGTGGTATTGATGTTGATTGCCGGCACGACATCGTCGTTGAAGATATGAACGGCGGGTGATGGTACTGGATTGCCATTGGCATCAAATGCGGTCAAGATAAGCGTACCCCCGACATCATTATTTTCCACGCCTTTCGGGGTGGCGTCGGTAACCAATATGACCGGTATATGGTTAAGCATATTTGGCCAGCTGACTTCGATCCGGACCCGCTTGTAGTCAGTATTGAAGGGATCGTTTAGGGGGCCGCCCAATGTGCCGTCAAATGGGTCGTCAACATACCGGACATCAATCGTGATGGTGTAGTGAATATTGTTTACCGTCACCGCCTCGCTCTGCAGCAGGGTGCCGCTTGGTATGCCAGCGCTCGTACCAATGTTGTCGTATGAGAGATTACGAATCATCTCCACGCGCTCATTGGCTAGGGCGGTGGCGTCAAGTCTGGCTCGGCTATCCGTTGATACGCGCGAGCTTATTACGATCAATGAGTATAACCCCGCTAACGCGACGACGAATATACACAAAGCGACCACAACCTCGATAAGCGTCATCCCCTTTTTAGTATTGGCGCGCATTAGATTACTTGAGTCAAATTGTACATCGGCATGATTATCGCGATCGCAATTAAGCCTACGCCGACACCCAGGATCAACATTAGAATCGGTTCAATAATGGTGGATAATCCAGCCATCGTTTGTTCAACATCCTCTTCGTAAAAAACCGCAATCTCTTCGGCGATGGTATCAAGTGTGCCGGACTGTTCCCCGACATTAATAATCTGGGTAACAACCGGTGGGAACAGGGTGGGGTAATTCTCAATCACCGAAGTAACTGTGATACCCTGTTTTACCTTTTCTGATACCTGCATCATGGCATCGCAATAGTAGGTGTTGCCCAAGGTTTTAGAAATAATCTGGAAGGTCTGAACTATTGGGATGTCGGTCTTGAGTAATGAGCTAAGCGTTCGGGTGAAACGAGCCAGGTTAATTTTTTTGACTATTTTATTGGCAATCGGCAACTTCAAGCTCAGCCAGTCGATGGTTCGTTTGCCTTTGACCGTGCGAATCAGGCGGATTATCAATGCCACCAGGCCGATTATTCCGCCGATGACAAACACCGCGTTCTTTGATGCAAAATCGCTTACGCCAATCAAAATTCGAGTAGCCATCGGTAGCGCTACCTCGGTTTCCGCATATAGGCTAGTAATTTTTGGAATCACAAAAATAAACATGCCAATGGCGATGCCCACCATGGCTACCAGTATAACTACGGGATATGTTAAGGCGCTTTTTACTTTGGCAATCAGATTATGATCTTTCTTCATTTGCAGGGTCAGACGATCGAGCACATTTTCCAGCTGGCCGGATAATTCTCCGGCTTCCACCATGTTGATGAATATGGGGGGAAATACCTTGGGGTATGACCGGAGCGCCGTAGCGAGGGTGCGGCCCTGTTCGACGTCATTCTTGATCTGCTCAATGATGTAAGCGAACCTTTTCGTACGTGCCTGGAGTGACAGCGTTTTGAGCGCCTTTGATACCGAAAAACCGGTTCGTACCATTACCTGTAAATTTTGGGTAAAGAACATTTTATCAACCAGTGTTATGGCCGTATATTTGTCCGTCCAAGACAAACCACTTTTTTTATTGCCTTCGGACTGGGCAGTAGCGGAAACAAGCGTCAGCCCACCCGCCTGAAGCTTGGTAGCCAGATCGGTTTCATTATCAGCCGACAGAGTATTTTGCTGGATCTGACCGGCGGCAGTTTGGGCGGTATAAGAAAATATCGGCATAGCTAGTCTTTAGTAACCCGCAATACTTCTTCCAATGAAGTGGTGCCCATTTTAGCCTTGATAAAACCATCTTCCAGCATATTCAACATGCCCTTCTTTTTTGCGAGGGCGCGCAGGTCTTCGGCGGATACATTCTTGGTTATGGCATCGGCTACTTCGTGGTCGATTTCCATAACTTCATAAATACCGACCCGACCCTTATATCCCGTTTGATTGCATTCCTGACAGCCCTTGCCTCGGTAAAAAAGCAATGATTCAGGATTGGCCTTGGCCAAGCTGACCGCGCCTTCATCATTGAGCGTTTTCAGGATGGCTTGCAGATTGATCTGCTTTTCCAATTCGGATATTGCCCGGGTGCTTAGGGTATAACTGACAATACAATTTGGACAGATCTTGCGTACCAGGCGCTGAGCCATAACTAAGTTTGTAGTGCTGGCGACCAGGAATGACGGCACCCCCATTTCTAACAAGCGGGGGAGGGCGCCGATGGCATCGTTAGTGTGCAGCGTGGACAAAACCAAGTGACCGGTCATAGCGGCATTGGCGGCAATCTCAGCTGTTTCTTTGTCGCGAATTTCCCCGACCATGATAATGTTGGGGTCTTGGCGCAGTAATGAGCGCAGGCCGATCGAAAATGTAAAGCCGATCTTTGGGTTAACCTGGCTTTGATTAATCCGGGGCATGCGATATTCGATTGGGTCTTCGACCGTGGAAATATTCACCCCGGGTTTATTCAGAATATTTAAAACCGTGTATAACGTGGTGGTTTTTCCCGAGCCGGTCGGCCCGGTTACCAGAATCATGCCGTGAGGTTTGGCAATGTTTCGTTTCAATATTTCCAAAGACCGCGACAATAGCCCCAGCTGATCCAGGGTCAATACCTGGGCTGATTCGTTCAACAAACGCAAGACGATCTTTTCACCGTCATAGACCGGGATAATCGACACACGAAACGCAACCTGGTAATCATCATTAGTGACCTTGAACCGGCCATCCTGAGGCAAGCGGTGTTCGTCTAATTTTAAATTCGATAATATTTTAATGCGAGCCACTAATCCAAACTGGGTTTTTTTCGGCAAAGTCATTACCTCTCGCAAGATTCCGTCGATGCGATAGCGCACCATGACATCTTTTTCGGTCGGTTCGATGTGAATATCGGAGGCGCTTTCGAATATGGCATATTCCAGCAACGTATCGACAATGCGGATAATGGGCAGATCCTGGGCGAGCTTCTTAAGATCTTTTTGATCAATGGCTACCTCGGCTTGGTTGCCAGCCGTGGTCATCTCGTCAAATTTGGCCTTGATGCCCTTATGGTGCTGCTTGAGAATTTCTTTGATGGCCGTGGGTGTCGTAACTGTGATTTCTACGGTATTGGGGGCGCGTTTCTTTATGAATTCAATGATTTCGATGTCGCTGGGATCAGTGACGGCGACTTTTAGAGCTTTGGTGGTTTGTTCATAGGGGATGAGTTGGTGCGCCTGGACGACTGACTCGGGTATCAATTGCAACAAGTCCTTGCGGATTACTTGCTTCTTCAAATCAACAAAAACAGCGCCGTAATAATTGGCGACTGCTTCATAAAGACCGTTCTCCGAAACCAGTTTTTGCTGGATCAAGTAGTCGGTCAGCGACATGTTCTCGTTGGCAGCCTCAGTGACAGCCTTTTTGATGTCGGTTTCGGGTATGACTTTCGATTCCAACAAGATGCGCTCTATTTGTTCTTGTTTCAACATACCATTCTTTGTATTTTACTTACATATTATATCACAGAAAAATTGTTTAGTCAAACACACATTGACAATAAGCTGGCCATGCCGTTAAATAGGCAGTATCTCCCTTTAAGTAAACAGGGAGGCCATGCTTGAGGCTGACAAAGTCTGGGGGTTGGCATGGTAAGGGCAGGTCGGTATCACTCGCGTTCGTGGTTGAATCCGGCTCTGAAGTGGCTCTTTGGTTCGATGTTGTTTGCCGGCGTACTAATCGCCGTCAGCGTGGCCGCCTTTCATAGTCTGGTGGCCGCGTATTCAGAGAACCTGTTCTGTCCGATGGTCATCGTCGTGTTGGGACTGGTGCTGCCGATGATCCAGAATCGTATGGCTCGGTTCGGTTTCTTCACTGGCGCGGTGGCCGAAGGCATGCTGGGCAACGTATTCTGGTCCGGTTGCCAAATGGGGGATTGGCGCTGGTCGGTTACCGCCGGAATCGTGATGCTGGCATTGGGCGGGCTAGTCTGGCGGGTTAGGCGCGGAGTTGCGGAGATGAAATACATCGCGATAGCCATCTGGCTGGTCTCGGTGTTTGTCACCTGGCAATTGTTGCGGCCGATATTCCGCCACTGAAGTTCGTATACCGGCTTGCCGCAGGCCGGTTTTTCTTTATTAATGAGTCAATCAAAAACACCCGCAAAATAGTGCGGGGCTTTTGATCATCGCGGGATGGTGGGAGGTTATTTACGAAAATCGATGTCGTATACCCGAATGGAATATCCGATAGTGACCACCGGCTTATAATCCAGCAGCCAGCGATATTCACCGCTCTGTGAATACAAGCCAGATAGGCTGATGGCAACCGTACCATGAAAATCGGGTAGTTCGGCGATCTGATCGTTAGTGGGCGGCGAGACATGGTCGATTCCATAAGCTTTCGGGTCGGCCGTACCGAAGTAATGGAAGTAGACAAAGTTTAAATCTCGTTCGTCTAAGTATTTTTTCAGGAGGATCAGATCTTGCCCCCAATCAATATTGGAATCGAGTAGATACTTGTATCCCTGGCTGGGCCCACCGATTGACTGGTTGAAGTAGGAAATATAATGCGGATAAATGGCGAAGGAATCAACGACGTAGAATAGTACCAAGGCCAAACCCAGGAATTTTAACACTAAACCGCGGCGGGACCATTTGAGCGTAGCTAATACGCCAAAACCAATGAAAATGAATGGGTAGATCGGCAACAAGTGCCGTACTCCCAGATTCAGCTTGCTGGTCAGCGTCCAAATGAAGTATGCCGTGGGTGTAAGTATAATGATCCACCAATCGATTTTTGATTTTCTTAATCGCTGGCAAAACGGTGCCAGAGAAAATCGGTGCCGGCGCGTTTTGGCTAAATTCATTGTCTGGTCATGGTCGCGCATAAACAAGCGTCGACCCAGTAAGGCCAATATTACCAACAGAAAGGCCAGGGTGACCAGAGGAGATTTAATTAGAAATGCGATAATAAAGTAGTACCACCAGCCGGTGTTGGAGTAGTGACCCATCAGATAAGCCATATGGCCCCAATAGTTGTGGATTGAGAGAACCACAAAACCCTTGAAATAACTGTAGGCCGGTAGCGGTACGGTTTCGGTCAAGCGTTGAACAAAGTGTCCCACACCCGTGCCGGTGTCGGTGATGAGGTTGATAAATTTCAATGTCGGCGTGTCATAATGCACCAGTGATTTACCTAGCGCGAAGCCGTGCGCTACCTCGGGGTCAGAAGCGGGCAGGCGCATTTCGAAACCGTAGATCGCCCAAGTGATCAGGAAGCTTCCAAGTAACAAGAGCAACGCAAAATAGAAAATCTTCTTTATCGATCGCGGAGCCAGAAACTCCCGCGTATTATCAACGGAGGCGGGGGACTGGCCGCGCCGCTGCCACCAAGCGATGATCAAGTACAGTATGGTAAGTGGGAAAAGAATCACCGCCGAAAATTTGGCTACTTGAGCCAAGCCGTAAATTAAAACAAACAATAGAAAGTTTTTGGTTGACGACCGATCTACAAAACGTTTGAGAAAATAAAGCGTGGCAAACAGACCCAAGGCAATGCCCAAATCGGTCGTAATCCATCGCGAGTGAGCGATCACGGTGGGGTCACACACATAGAATAACAATGACAGCAAACCGCCGGTAGCTCCGAACAAATGGGCTGACCATTTGAAAATAATCCAGCCGAGGATTATACTGAGTAGCATGATTGGCAGGCGCGCCCAAAACAGCAACCATGTGTGACTCGCGGTATTTTCGTACAGGAACTGGCGTCCCAATTGCCACTGGTCGGGATTTGTTTCCCAAGCCGAAAACGACGTAATCGGTTTTAACTTCATAAACTGAAGCGGCAGCGTGGCCAGCATCTTAATCAGCGGGGGGTGTTCTGGGTTCATCTTAAAGTCCCCGGTCGTCCAGTACGAATACCCGGCGGCAATATGAGGCGCTTCGTCAATAATCTGGGATTGGGTCATAGCGCTGGTCAGCTCTACGACCAGCATGCCGGCCAGTAAAGCCAGCGCCAGCCAGGTGGCGCGTTTATTCAGCCAATTGGTCATGTGTATTGCAAAAAAATAATGAAACTACCGCAATATTTCAAGGATAAAATAATTCTACTGCTTGCCGGCGTCGCGATCATTATCAATGGATCGCTGTGGTGGCTGTTATATTCAAAGTTTCAAAACCAAACCGAGTACGTTCCACTTCATTATAACATCTATTTTGGCATCGATCTATACGGTCCGTGGCATCGGATTCTGATAATGCCCCTATCTGGTACCGGCTTTATCTTTATTAATTTAGCCTTGTCCATTATAATGTATAAGCGAGCGCGGCCGATGGTATACGTGCTACTGGCCATCACGGTCATACTGCAAGCGCTGCTACTTTGGGCCGGTTGGCTGATGCGTCGCGAATTAATTATTTGATATTATGGTTTTTCCACAAGACACGGAAGTAATCGCCATTTTTGTCCTGACCGTTTGCTCATTTGTGGTCGCGATTGCTTGGACGCCGGCGCTAACCCACTTTTTGTACAAATATAAGATGGGCAAGCAGATTCGGGATGAGGCTTCGGCGCCGATATTTGCCAAGCTGCACCTAAAAAAATCCGGCACGCCGGTCATGGGTGGCCTACTGATCTGGGTGACTACGCTGGTGCTGGCGATAATATTCTTTGCCCTATCCAGACTTATCGATGGTGATTTTATCCATCGTCTAAACTTTTTAACTAGAGGTGAAACGCTCCTGCCATTAGGTGCGTTAGTGGCCGCCGCATTGGTGGGTTTAGTGGATGACATTTTTAATGTTAAGAAAATCGGTCCATATGGCGGGGGCTTAAAAATACGACACCGCCTATTAATTTATACCGTGATTGCTATTGTGGGTGCCTATTGGTTTTACTACAAGCTGGACTGGGATCTGCTGCACATCCCATTTCTGGGCAACTTCAACATCGGTTGGTGGTATATTCCCATATTTATATTTGTGATCGTGGCGACTTCTTTTTCAGTCAATGAAATCGATGGGCTGGATGGATTATCGGGCGGGACGTTGTTAGCTGCGTTTACGGTTTATAGCGTCATATGTTTTATGCAGGGGAAATATAATCTAGCCGCGTTCTGTGGTGTAATCGTTGGTTCCTTGCTGGCCTTCCTCTGGTTTAATATCCACCCGGCTCGATTCTTCATGGGGGATACAGGAGCGATGTCGTTGGGCACGACGCTGGGTGTTATAGCCATGTTAACAAACACGGCATTTTTGCTGCCGATTATCGGTCTGTTGTTCGTGATTGAGTCACTCTCGGTGATAATTCAGATCAGCAGCAAGAAATTTCTCCACCGCAAAGTATTTTTATCAGCCCCGATCCATCATCACCTGGAAGCAATCGGCTGGCCGGAAACTAAGATTGTGATGCGGTTTTGGGTAATCGCGGCCGTGACTGCGGCAATTGGGTTGATCATATTCCTGGTGGACAAATCATAGGAGGATAATTTAAAAGTGAGAATTATGAATTTAGAATGTAGACAGCTTCCAAGACGGAAGCATTGTTGGGATTTAGGATTATTGCAGTTTAATATACCTTTTCGCGAAAAGTCGAAAACATTTTCGTGTGCCTTTTAATTCTCCGAAAAATATTGTACAATAAACCAAGCTATGAAACATAAATGGAAAAACAAACGCGTCCTGATTATGGGATTGGGGCTCTACGGCGGGGGACTGGCGGCGACTAAATATTTTTTGAAACACGGTGCCAAGATTGTCGTCACTGATTTACGTGATGCCGTGGTATTGAGGCCATCTTTGGCGAAGCTAAAAAATGCACGCGTTTCATACACGTTGGGCCGGCATGAACACCAGGATTTTATGAACGCCGATATTGTAATTCAAAACCCGGGTGTGCCAAATAACTCGCCATTATTAAAGACCGCCCAAAAAGCCGGTGCCAGAATTGAAAATGAAGCCGGAATATTTTTTAGCCAGGTAAAAGTGCCCATCATTGGCATCACCGGTACCAAAGGAAAAAGCACCACTACTACGCTGGTCTGGCAGATTTTAAAACAAGTAAAACCCAAAACGTTGGTCGCCGGCAATATCCGCACTACGGCCATGCTGGAGATTATCGATCGTTTGCCAGTACGCAACCCCGTGGTGTTAGAGTTATCATCTTGGCAACTCGAGGGATTAGTACGACACCGAATAAGCCCGCACGCGGCGTTGATTACCAATGTATTGCCGGATCATCTGAATCGTTATCGCTCCTTTGCCCATTATCGCGACACCAAAGGAATTATTTTAGAATATCAGAAACCAAACGATATCGGAGTGCTCAATTATGACAATGACAGCACGCGGCTGCTCGGTAAACGAGTGCGGAGTAAATTGTTTTGGTTTTCAAAACAGCCGTTTACTAAATCAACAATAAAAGGCGCGTTTGCCGATGGCGATCAAATATACTTCGGCACGATCAAAAAAAATGTCGTTGTAATGCCGGTCAGTGAAATCCAACTACTAGGCGGGCACAACCTAGAAAATGTGCTGGGAGCGATCACCTTAACGGCTGCTCTGGGAGTCTCATTGCCTACGATTCGCCGGGTGGTACGAAAATTTAAGGGGATTCCCGATCGTCTGGAGTTAATTCGAACAGTTGGTGGCGTGCAGTATATCAATGACACGACGGCCACGGCGCCAATAGCGACACTGGCAGCGATAAAAGCATTAGCGCCGCAGGGACCGCTATTTCTTATTGCCGGCGGTCAGAACAAAGATCTGGATTATCAGACCTTGTGCCAGGAAATCGATCGTTCAGTTAAGGCGGTGATTCTGTTGCCGGGCAATGCCAGCGATATCATTCGACATAATATTGCCAAGCGATTAGTTTACCCGGCGGCTGATATGGAGCAAGCGGTTAAAATTGCAGCTGGCCTAGCTAGGTCGGGCGAGACGGTGGTATTATCGCCCGCGGCGGCGAGTTTTAATTTATTCAAGAATGAGTTCGATCGGGCGGAGCAGTTTGTTAAAGCCGTACGGAGGCTATCGTGAAGATAACTCGGCACCGACAAGCTAGCACAGGACACGCACCCGACTACCGTTTGATGGCCACGATCGGATTAATATTATTAATCGGTCTTGTCATGCTGTCTTCGGCCAGTACGGTGGTCGGGTATGAGCGTTTTGGAGACAGCAATTATTATATCAAGCATCAGCTGTTGTATGGCGTGCTATTGGGTTGTTTTGGTTTTTGGATCGCTACCAAGATTGACTATCGGTTTTGGCAGCGCTGGTCATTTCCATTGTTGATTGGGACAATACTGTTATTACTTGTTGTTTTTATTCCCGGCATCGGACTGAATATCAAGGGATCGCATCGTTGGATTAATCTGGGTTTTTCCACCATCCAACCGGCCGAAATAGCCAAGCTGACTTTTTTATTCTATCTGGCCAATTGGCTGCAAAAACGCGGCCAGGGGGTTAAAGATTTTTTGTATGGATTTTTGCCATTTATAATCATGCTGGCTCTAGTGGCCGGTTTGATTTTGCTTGAGCCCGATTTTAGTACCATGCTGATACTGTGCGTTATGGCCGTGGGTGTATTCTTCATCGGCGGCGCCAACCCATGGCACGTGGGATTGCTGGGTGTTTTTAGTTCCGCTTTTTTCATGCTGATGATCAAAATAGCCCCGTATCGGGCAGCGCGCTTTACAGTCTTCTTGAATCCCGAATCCGACCCGCAGGGAATTGGTTATCATATCAACCAAGCCTTGTTGGCGATTGGATCCGGCGGATGGTTTGGGTTGGGCCTGGGGCATTCACGCCAGAAATATAATTTTCTACCCGAAGTTCAGGGCGATTCTATCTTTGCTATTATAGCGGAGGAAATGGGTTTGCTTTTTTCACTTTGCCTAATTGCATTATTTGGTTACTTGATGTTGCGAGGATTTAGAATCGCCCGACAGGCGCCGGATAATTTTAGCCGTTACGTCAGTGCTGGTATCGTTGTTTGGATTGTATTTCAAGCTTTTTTTAATATTGCCGCCATGGTGGGCATCGTACCGCTGACCGGCATTCCACTGCCGTTTATCAGCCACGGCAGTACCGCGGTAGTATCGTCACTCTTCGCGGTGGGCGTACTGGTTAACATTTCCAAGCAAACCAGCGCCACATCGCGCCGGTCGTAACCGGCTTGCATTTTATCCAAATTCGGGTATAGTTGAGGTATGAAAATCGCATTAGTGGGGGGTGGAACCGGCGGTACTATTACGCCCTTACTGGCCGTAGCCGAAGTATTTCGTAAGCGATATCCGGACGCGGTATTGTTTTTTATTGGCACAAATTCACAACCGGAACGGATGCTGGTTGAGCGAGCCGGTATAAAGTTTTATTCGGTTCCAGCCGGCAAACTACGACGGTATTTTTCTCTAAGCAATTTAATTGATCCGTTTAAAGTGATAGCCGGTTTTTTCAAGTCTTACGGTCTGTTGCGGGCTCAAAAACCTGACGCAATATTATCAGTCGGTAGCTATGTAAGCGTATCGGTCATTTGGGCGGGTCGCATGTTGGGCATTCCAGCTTTGGTGCACCAGCAGGATGTTGTGCCGGGTTTGGCCAATAAATTGGTAGCCTCGGTGGCCAAGAAAATCAGCGTTACGTTTGAAAGCTCGTTGCGTGATTTCCCCAGGAGCAAGACAACGTGGATTGGTAACCCGATCCGGACCGAGTTGTTAATGGGTGACCGGGCTCAAGCGGCTAAGATATTTAACCTCAAACCAGAGCCGCCAATCGTGTTAGTTTTTGGCGGCGGAACTGGCGCCGCACCGATAAACGAATTAATCGCCGGAGCCGGCTTCCGTCTGGTAGAGATCTGCCAGCTGATTCATATCTTTGGCCCCCAAAAGATGCTAATCAAGCTAAAGCATGAAAATTACCACACCTATGAATTCCTAGCCGAAGATATGAAGCACGCTTATGCCGCGGCTGACGTGGTTGTTTGTCGGGCCGGTTTGTCCAGCATTACTGAAGCAGCAGCTCTGGGTAAGCCAACTGTTTTTATACCAATGCCACACACCCACCAGGAAGCAAACGCTGATCTATTAAAGCGCTACAACGCGGCGGTAGTACTCGATCAACAGTCAATCGACTCGGAATTTTTAGTCAATGTAATTCAGGGTTTGCTCGCCAATCCAGGCTGGCGCGAGGTACTGTCAAAAAATATACGCCAATTGGCCAAACCAGACGCCGGTGAACGTCTAACTGATTTACTGGTCAGCCTAACGGCAAAATCATGACAAATATTTTGTCCGCCGGCCATGTCCATTGTTTGGGTATCGGCGGTATTGGCGTTTCCGGGCTGGCTCGGTTACTGCACTGGCGGGGGATTATCGTCACCGGCAGCGATTTGCGGCAGTCCATTGTCACGGATGATATGCAAAAGTTGGGGGTGAAAGTCTGGATTGGTCCGCACGACAGTTCGCATGTGCCACCCGATGCAAAAATTATTGTTCACACTGTGGCGACATCGCAGGACAATGTGGAATTAGCCGAGGCCCGCCGTCGCGGTCTCACTGTTATAACGTATCCCGAAGCGGTGGGCCAGCTGACCGAGGGGAAGCGATTGATTACTGTATCTGGCACGCATGGCAAAACGACCACTACGGCGATGATTGGACAATTATTGATCGCGGCCGGTCTTGATCCGACCGTATTGGTCGGCAGCCGTCTGGCATCAATTGATGGCAATGCCCGCAACGGACAGGGAGACTATTTTGTACTTGAGGGCGATGAATATGGCCGGGCATTTTTAAACTACCACCCTGAAATTGCGGTTATCACCAATATTGAATCGGACCATCTGGATGTGTATCGTGATATCGACGATATCAAGGAGACTTTTGTCCAGTTTCTAACTAATATCAAACCCAACGGCACGTTAGTTTTTAACCATGACGATGCTAATGTTTTGGATTTGGCCAAGCATTTCAAAGGCCACGCGGTCAGCTTTGGTTTATCGGGTGGTAATTATCTCGGATTAATACAGGGTCAAGAACGGGGCGCAATATTTAACGAAGCACACACGGGTACAATCAGATTGGCAATCCCCGGATCGTTTAATGTCAGCAACGCACTAGCCGCGATTAGTGTCGGCCAGTTGTTGGGTATAAAGCCTGATTTGATAGTCAAAACCCTGGGAGAGTTTGCCGGTTTGTGGCGTCGGTTTGAAATCGTCGGTGAACACAATGGAGCGATTATAATTTCGGATTATGCACACCATCCCACCGCTGTTCGGGCTACCGTAGCAGCCGCGCGGCAGTACTTCCCGGACCGACATTTGCTGGTAGCTTTTCAGCCGCACCATCGTCATCGAACCAAGGCGCTATTCAATGATTTTGTTGACGCGCTGTCCGGAATTGATAAACTGATACTCCAAGAGATTTATGATGTGGCGGGGCGGGAAACCGACAGTACGCAAGACGTCAGCTCGCGTCAGCTGCTGGATGTGCTGCGCCAGCATGGGAACGATGGCATTTATTGCGCCAACGATGCCGACACCGAAGCGACACTCAAGGGCGTAATCAAGCCAAACGACGTTGTGCTGATCATGGGAGCGGGGACGATTGATACCGTGGCGCGTAATTTAGTAAAACAATGAGTGATACATCGGCGATCGAAAAGTTACCCGGCATCAAAAAGCATGAATTGATGTCCCGACATACCACTTTTAAAATCGGCGGACCGGCTGATTATTATTTTGTCGCCCGATCAAAGCCTGACATTGTCCAAGCCATCTCATCCGCCCGTTCCAGCCAGCTGCCATATCTGGTTATCGGTCACGGTAGTAATTTGCTTGTTTCAGATGCTGGCATTAGAGGTTTGGTGATTCGCATTGAAAATGATGGCATCAGCCGCGCCGGCAGCCGGGTAACGGCTGACGCCGGTGTTAGTTTGGGACGATTGGCACTATGGACAGTTGAACAGGGATTAACCGGTGCGGAATTCATCTCGGGTATTCCGGGTTCGATCGGCGGCTCGATCCGGGGTAATGCCGGCGCGATGGGCGGAGAGCTGAAAGACATTGTCGTTTGCGTCGAGGCGCTGGACGAAGCCGGGCAGTTTCGGATACTGGCCAATTCCGAATGCCAGTTCGCTTACCGCGACAGTCGATTCAAGCACAACTCCGAAATAATCATATCGGCGGTTTTTCAGTTAGCGGCCGGTCAACCGGCTGTTGGACTGGCTCGGCTCAAGGAATATGCTCTGAAAAGAAGCGCCACTCAAGACTATTCAATTCCATCAGCGGGCTGTATGTTCAAGAATCCCGCCGGTCAATCAGCTGGCAAACTGATTGACGATCTGGGTTTCAAGGGGCGCCGGGTGGGGGATGCTATGGTGTCCCCAACACACGCGAATTTTATTACCAACGTCGGTCATGCAACCGCGGCGCAAGTTGTTGAGCTGGTAGCTTTAATCAAACAGTCAGTATTGGAAAAGCACGGCATCGAACTGGGTACCGAGGTGCAGTTCATCGGTTTTTAAAAAAATATTGATAATACAAAACCGCCTAGCATGGGGAACGGCGGTTTTGTTGTGCTACTTACTACTAATTAGTTGTGTTTGTTTGCAATAAGCCCGCACCTAAAGGATTATAGCCGTTGTCTATTTCTTCTTTGTCGGTGTAGCCATCACTATCAGTGTCGGCTTTGTTCGCGTCGGTACCGTATTGAGTCTCTTCAAAGGTCGTTAGGCCATCGCCGTCAGCATCTTCGCTGCCAACATTATTTTCGGTCAGACCGTCGACGGTGTCATCAACTGACGTGATGCATCCGGTACCATCGGCTGAACGTTGGCACGGCGTCACATCAGTGGGTATTGGTTGTTGTTCATATTCCAGCGAGAACGCTTGAGCCGTTGCCGTGTTCGAACCATCAACAACTCCCGCGCCATAATGAAGAAAAGCGAATATATCCATGCCACCGTCCTCTTCCGCCGTAGTTGGCAATATGTTGTAGGTCAGTGTGTAGCCTGTATCGGCGTCAGTCGATTTAGCATATACATATGATGCGTCTGTCACTGTGTCAACGGGGGACTGGGTGTAATAGTCGGGCGCTAACTGACTGAGGGAGTCAGGATAAGACCCGCTCTTTTTTTGGTATTTTTGCAATACGTCGCGCAGCCGGACTATCCGGCCGATCTGGGCGGAGCGTTTTAACTCCATCTCGGGCAGGCGTAGCAAATCCATAGCCAGCTGATCGATAGAGGTGCTTTCGGTGGGAGCGGTGACGGTTAGGTTTTGATTAACGTCGCTGTATGTTATGGTAACATTCATTCGAACCTGTTGATTGGCCAGGTCAGTTTCGGAATCAGGCGGAACAATCCGAAGGCTGAGAGCAATCTTAACCGGCAGGTTGGTTTTTTTTGAGAACCAGACGTCAATGGTCATATTTTGATCCAGTTGCCGTATGAATGTGGCGAATTTGTCACTCTGAAGCATCTGCGAAACCGACGTGTCAACTTTATATTTTTCCGATCCTTCGATCTTATTCATAGCTGCGATCGCGGCCGTGTAAGCTGCAGATGCCCGGCTGGTGTCAATGCCTAATTGCTGGTGTCGGGTGGACTCGGTGCCGATCTTTTCGTCTTTAAGTTTATTCTTGACAATAAATAAGTTTTCATTAATCAAAGCCCTGACAGCTTCTCTAATCTCTTGCTGGAGTTTCGGTTGATTCAGATCGATCCCGGTATCATTGGTGTACTGATCGGCCAGCTGGGTCAGCTTGTCCATTTCCGGCCAGCCGGTTGCGTTCCAGGTCAGAGTATCGGAATCAATCCGGATCCACTTGTTCATATATGGAGCGAGATTAACCGATCCGCTCAGCGCTCCATCGGGCAGCTGAGTTAATTTGAGATAGATCTTTTTGTCAACAATTTTTGACTCGTATCCCACCGAATAGTTTACGCCATCGGCTTGGTAGGCGCCCGACAGGGTCGATTCGGTATCGGTCAGCAATTCATCACTGTTAGAATTAAATAATCCGGTCAGCGTGCCAATCAGTACCGCGTCTTTGGGCAAAATCTGACCAATTGATGCTGTGGCGTATTCTTCAACCTTATCGGCGCTGGTGATGTTTAGTGAATTGAAGTCGATTGATTGCGCGCCGGATGTGCGCGCTTCGTTCACGACCGAAAATTCTATCTTTGAACGACCAGACTTCAAATTGAACCACTCGTTCAGGGCGGTGTCGAGCGTGTCATGGGATGGCAGAAAGGGGATGCTGATGTAGCCCTGGGCATGTGCGAAATATGTTCCCGCCCCCAGAATGATAATAATCAGTGGTATGCTAATAATTAAAAACAAACGTCCGGTCCGGTGTGGTTTGGTCGGGGCTGCCGGTGGCGCAACTGGATTAACAAAAACCGGCGCACTGGATGGCGGCACGGGAGTCTGGGTTTGTGGCTGATCCATGGTTGTGTATTTTTAAATTTATTTTATTGTTTAAGTATAACAAAAATATCGCCCATTGTCAATAAATACGCACGAGAAAACGCCACTATTCCTGTAAGGGATTAGTGGCGATACTGCTGGTCAAGAACTGGCGAAACCTCGGTGCTAGCGGCAGGCTGCTTGAATCGCGTCAATCGCACGGAGGTTCGTAAGAGCCCGATCACGGCTCTCCGGATTACCGCGGAACGCAATTCCCAGCAGAGTCTCGTGATTGATCCGGATTCGGAATCCCACGGGCGAATCCTCGAACCTGACGTGCTTTGCCGCAGCCGGCATAGCGTGTCCGTTTCGAACCACGAACTGAGAAACGCCGTTTCTACCGAACATCTCAACCCCCCGATCTGACCATTTTCCGGACAAGATCCATCCCGTCCGGTGTTTTCCCACCCCGGTATTATGTGGTTCATCAAGTGATGTCTATTGCTTGGGAAAACAAGGGCATATTAGCAGTAATACTGAAAAATGTCAATGCTGCCACGCTAAACACAACGCATAGGACGCCCACTGTCCCACGACGTGAATCACAGTTATAAATTGCCTGGCTTTTAGGCATATTTATCCACAGTGGGGAGTCACTGCTATAGTTATATACCCCCCTTGATAATAGCTGCGAAATGGTATCTTGCTATATCTTGTGGTAAGCGAATAGAGAAAATTCAATATATTGTATTTACAGAATATATTTCATATTTGACTGGACGGGTCCATTTGTATTGTAACTAAGTGTTGACCAGTGTTGGAAAATGGAGTAAAATAGGTATAGAGTGGTTGAAAGTGGATAAAAGTGGGGATAAGTAAGTTGAGTAGTGGATAACCAATTCGAGCCCAGTTACTAACACCTGCTATGTTTATCGGCGAATACAAACATCATCTAGACGAAAAAGGGCGCTTGGCTGTGCCCGTGAAGTTCCGTGGCGATCTCGCGAAGGGCGCCGTGGTGACGCGGGGATTAGACAACTGTCTATTTCTTTATACTAAAGACGAATGGCAGAAGCTGGCGGATAAGCTGGCTGCTTTGCCGATCAGCCAGGCCAATACCCGGGCATTTTCCCGGCTGATGCTGGCTGGCGCGATGGATGTCGAGATTGATGGTCAGGGCCGGGTGGTATTGCCGGAATATTTGCGCCACTACGCCACCATCAAGAAGAAAGTAGTTATTACCGGCCTGTACAACCGCTTGGAAATCTGGGACGAGATCGCCTGGGCTAAGTATAAGCAGGGGACCGAAAAGAATTCCGGTGATATTGCCGAAGCGATGGGCAGTCTCGGCGTTTAGTCCGCACATTGTATGTACCACCAACCCGTACTGCTGGCCGAGACCATCAAGCTGCTGGATCTGCGACCGGGCGATAGTGTCATCGACGGTACAATCGGTGGCGGGGGGCACGGTGCGGCGATATTGGCCGTCACGCAACCGGATGGTCTGTACATAGGCGGGGATCTGGATCCGGACGCGATTACCGCCACCAAGCGCCGATTGAAGCCATACGGATCACGCGTTCACATATTCGAAACGAATTTTACCAAGCTACCACGCATCTGCCATGAACAATTTCCAAATATTCCAATTCGCGCTGTTCTCCTTGACTTGGGGGTATCATCTCATGAGCTCGAAAGTACGGATCGTGGATTTTCTTTCCTAACTAAAACCGCACCGCTCGATATGCGGATGGGCCGAAATGGTTTAACCGCCGCCGATGTATTGAATGCCTACAGCGAGAGTGAACTGCGAATAATGCTGCAACGCTATGGCGAAGAACGTTTTGCGGGTGATATAGCCGACGCTATCGTCAATCAACGCCGGATAAAAAAGTTTGAAATAGTCGGGCAGTTGGTAGATCTGGTTACAAAAGCATATCGCGAAAAGCTTCATTCAAAAAAAGACGTTCCCTGGGTAGGCGGACGGCATCCAGCCACGCTCACGTTCCAGGCTCTGCGCATTGAGGTGAATGATGAGCTGGGCAATCTGCGCCGCGTCCTGCCGGAGTTTGTCGGTCTCCTGATGCCAGGCGGACGAATGGCCGTGATCACATTTCATTCATTGGAAGATAAGATTGTCAAAAAGTTTATCAAGCGAGAAAGTATGGACTGCATCTGCCCGCCCGAGTACCCCGATTGTCGTTGCGGTCACCGGGCTACAGTTAAGGCAATGGTTCGGAAGGGAACAGCACCCAGCCCAGAAGAAATAAAAAACAATCCCAGATCACGCAGTGCGCGGCTCCGGGTAATGACAAAAATATAGCACACCACCATGACTAAGTTCTTCCGCTTTTGCCAGGTCAACAATCAAAAACACACGACTCCCAAACAGGCCGGTTGGTTACGACGACTGCTATCGCGCCGTCCACTGGTGAATGTGCTACTCTTTGGTTTGATATTGGTACTGGGCATCTGCTATCTCTGGCAAATCAATGTTACTGCTACCAGCGGTTTTGCCGTCAAGGATCTCAACGCGCAGTTATCCGAAATGCAGGAATCACAACAGAAGCTGCAACTGCAGATTGCTGATTTGCAGTCATTGCAGCGTATCCAACTAGCCACCGAACGTCTCAAGCTCAATACCCCGACCCGCCTGCAATACATCAATAATGCCGCCGGGGCGGTCGCTTTGGAAAAGTAAAGTGCCGCACCTGATGGGAGATACACGGGTATGACGTGGAAACGACACTACCAAAAAGATAAACGAAGAACCCGATCAATCGATCGCCTGCATATCCTGACAGTGGCGTTTTTTTTATTTGTCGTCGCGATCACCTATCGGCTATTCGATCTGCAGGTATTGCGTCATGGTTTCTATGAAGCGCTAGCGTCGAGTCAACACGACATAAATTCACTGCTGACACCGGAACGTGGTGAGATATTTGTGCGCGATCGTTCCGCTCAGGGACAGCTCTATCCGGTCGGTGCCAACAAAGGTCTATCGATTATTTATGCGATACCGAAGCAGGTCAAGGACGCCCCGGCTACAGCTGAGAAATTGGCCAGTGCTTTGGACATTGATCAGGCGGAAATTCAGCCCCGTTTAGAAAAATCCGAAGACTCTTATGAGCCGATCAAACGCCAGGTTGATGATGAAACCTTAGATAAAATAAAGAAACTGGACTTACCCGGAATTGAATATTCCAAAGAAAGCGTTCGATATTACCCCGAGGGGAGGTACTTCAGCCAGCTCTTAGGTTTCGTGGGCTATCAGGGCGATGTCCGAGCCGGACAATATGGATTAGAAGGTTATTTTGATAAGGAGTTGGCGGGACAGCCGGGTTATTTCAAAGCCCAAACAGACGCCAGTGGGCGCTGGATTACCGTAGGCGATACTAAACTGGAAGAAGCTGTCAATGGTTCGGATCTGGTGCTGACGATTGATCGGACGGTGCAGTATACCGTTTGCACCAAAGTTGCCAATGCCGTAAAAAAGCATGGTGCTGACGCCGGCAGTGCGATTGTCATGGATCCCAAGACGGGCGCTATTATTGCCATGTGCGGCTATCCGGATTTTGATCCCAATAAGTATAATGAGGTCGAGAGTCCAAGCGTCTACTTTAATCGGTCGGTCTATCAGCAGTATGAACCCGGATCAGTGTTCAAGCCGATTACCATGGCGGCCGCGCTTAATGAAGGCGCGGTCGGGCCGGACACAACGTTTGTTGATACCGGCTCGCTCCAAGTAGGCAAGTACACCATACGCAATGCTGATAACAAAACCTACGGCGAACAAAACATGACGCAAGTACTGGAAAACTCGATCAACACCGGGGCGATATTTGCTGAACAGAAAACCGGTAATGAAAAATTCAGTCAGTACGTGGAACAATTTGGTTTTGGCCGTACCACCGGGATTACCCTGAGCTCGGAGAGTGGCGGTGATATTAGTTCCTTGGAAAAGAACAAGGACATCTATTCCTTTACCGGATCATTTGGTCAGGGTATCACGGTCACACCACTCCAATTGGTTACGGCCTATGCGGCGATTGCCAATGGGGGCAAGCTTATGAAGCCATACGTAGTGGATGAAATCATTAAAGACAATGGTTACGAGGAAAAGACCGAGCCGACCGTAGTCCGGCAGGTGATCTCTCCCAAAACCGCTGCTACCTTGGGCGCGATGCTGGTGCGGGTGGTGGAAAACGGGCACGGTAAGCAGGCCGGAGTGTCGGGATACTACATTGCCGGCAAAACCGGTACGGCTCAAATACCTTACACCGACCGACCGGGTTATGATCCGAACCGAACCATTGGTACGTTTGCCGGCTTTGGACCGGTGGAAGATCCAGCCTTCGTCATGGTAGTAAAACTGGATGTACCGCGTGACGTGATCTGGGCGGAAAGCTCGGCCGCGCCATTGTTTGGCGACATTGCCAAGTTTCTGTTAAACTACTACGAAGTTCCGCCTACGAGGACGGATCAAAAGTAAATTCAAATATCTAATATCGAAATTCTAAACAAATACCAATTAGGGATGATCAAATATCTTTAAGCCTTGAGAACAATGTGATTTGATAAATTGAAGTTTGTTTAAGGGTTAGAAATTGGTATTCTGTGCTTACACGACCATGTTTAAGAAAGTAATCCAAAACATTCTGCGTTCGCTGGCCACCAAAGTGATCCGCAGACATCAGCCACGAATCATCGCCATTACCGGCAGCGTCGGCAAGACTTCTACCAAGGAGGCGATCTTTACCGTCGTTTCGGAAAAACTGCACGTCCGACGCAATATCAAGAATTACAACAACGAATTGGGCGTACCGCTGACCGTGTTGGGTGAGGAGTCGGGCGGATCAAATCCACTGCGCTGGCTGGGCATCATCTGGCGAGGATGGCGGCTCTCCATGAAACCATCCAAAAGCTACCCGAGCGTATTAGTATTGGAAATGGGCGCCGATCACCCCGGCGATATCAGCTATCTGGTTAAAATAGCGCCGCCTTCGATCGGCGTGATCACCAGTGTTGGCCCGGTGCACTTGGAATATTTTCATAAGATCGAAAAAGTAGCGCATGAGAAATGCGAAATTATCCGTTCTCTGCCAGCCAGCGGGTACGCGGTTCTCAACGCCGATGATGACTTGATTGTGCCCATGCGCGAATTGACTGGTGCGAAGGCTATTACCTATGGTTTCGGTGAATCGGCTGATGTTCGGGCGCACGATGTAAATATGGATATTGAATCTGGCGATACTGGATCCATGCGAATAAAGGGTTTGAGATTCAAGGTCACCTATCGCGGCAGTGTGTTTCCGGTGCAGCTTCCTGGCGCGGTCGGTCGTCACCAGGTATATCCGGTATTAGCGGCTATGGCGGTTGGATCGGTGCTTGGCTATAATGCCGTTGAAATGACTCAGCGGCTCGAACGCTACCGATCTCCGGCTGGTCGGATGAAAATAATATCCGGCATCAAGCAAACCACTTTGATCGACGATTCCTATAATTCTTCACCCGCCGCGGCTAAGGCGGCACTAAACACCATTCGTGACTTACCCATAGCGGGCAAAAAGTACGCGGTGCTGGGAGATATGGCGGAATTGGGACACTACACCGAACCGGGCCATCGCGAAGTGGGGGATCGGGTCGTTTCTTGTGTTGATTATCTGGTGACCGTAGGCGAACGGGCTCGGATAATTTCCGCCGCGGCTATGACAGCCGGTTTTTCCAATGATCACATATACAACTTCGATGATGCGTCATCCGCCGGGCGATTCTTACAGGATCGCATTCAGCCCGGTGACGCTCTTTTGGTTAAAGGATCTCAAGTAGTTAGGATGGAGCAAATAGTCAAGGAGCTGATGGCTCAACCAGACCGGGCAACAGAATTACTGGTCAGGCAGGGACCGGAATGGCAGAGTTAAGGGTCGGTTCGATTCAGCGAGGAGGGATCGAGCTATGGATAGCCCAGGAAGGTCTGCGATGGACATCGGACAAGCGACTCGACTGGTGTGGACGATCTTCGAGTATACCGGCGATGCTGTGCCGGTGACCTACCTGATTGAGTACGCTCTGTTCGAGGGTGATGGCCTAACGGTGTGTCGAATGGTGCCTGGCAATAAGTTCATACTGGAACTACCAGAGACCCAGGCGCTGGAGGAACATCGGGTGGATGTGGCTGACTTAGTAAGAGCCCATGCCTCGTAAGAACGCATGGGTTTACTTTTTTATGCGACGGCATTTACCAAATTTATACCTTTTAATTAAAAGGTTAATAAACCACCCCCTAACCTTGATATACGCAGATATATATGTTATTCTAGAGCCGTCTAATTGTTAAGAGACGGCGCAGGGTAATATGCCGAACAAACGGCCCAAAATATGTGTTATGTTCTGCGGCGGATCGAAGCTGATCGGTCGGCTCAACAAGACTCTAGAAGTGCGATCCGAGCCGGATATTGCCCGCTGGTTGGACGAAGTTCCAGAGCTGAGAATTATCGCTGATCTGGATCCGGTGTTTATATTTGACGGCAGCGGCCAAGCGATATCGCCGGATATTTGGATCCAGCTGGCTCGGCAGATAAAAAAACACTACGCGCAGTATGACGGCTTTGTGATCATGCACGCGTTTGACTCCATGGTTTATACCGGGGCGGCCTTGAGTTTTATGCTCCAGAATTTAGGGAAGCCAGTTATCTTGACCGGAGCACAGGAAAATACTAATGATGACACAGACGAAGGCGCCAACTTGGGCGGTTTCCGCCGTCTCGGCATTAGAGCCAATTTGATCAATGCGGTTCAAGTGGCCACCATGGATATTGCCGAGGTCTGCATTATGTTCGGCAATCGCCTGATGCGCGCCACCCGCACCCATCGGAATCAAAATGATCCGGTAAATATATTTGATTCGGGGAGCGACACGCTAGGAAAGGTAGATTTTGGCATCAAGCTTAATGAAGTACGACAACGCCGACGCCGAACCGGATTATTGGTTCGAGCGGAAATTTCTTCGGATGTAGTTGTGACCGGCATTCATCCCGGCATGCAGCCGCAAGCACTTTTAAGCTCGATTGGCGCCAACGTAGCGGGCGCCATCTTGCCAGCCAACCTTATGCGCCTGCCCAAATCGGAATGGGCCGAACTCAACCGCCAGGCTCAAGCACGAAAACTGCCGCTTATTTTACCTGGTTTTGCCGAACATATACCAGCATCACTGCAATATCTGGTTCCCGTACCACGCATGATTGAGGAAGTCGCGTTGGTAAAAGTCATGTGGGTGCTGGGGCAGACCCGGTCGATTAATCAGGCGAGAGAATTGATGACGGCCAATTTGGCGGACGAATTCTTGCCGGAGCTGGAGGTTAGACAATGAAAATATACTTCTTTGCTAGTGCCAGTTTGGCCGAACGTACCCGCCAGCGGCAGAATAAAATCCGGGATCTGCTGACACGTTCAGGTATTACTGTAGCTACCAATTTAACTCCCTTGAGCGAGGTCGATGCGACCTGGCAAGATCGGGCCGAAGAACTTGGCCAAAGCCTCCTGGACCAAATGGACGCGCTGGTGATCGAGGGCACACAATCCGATCCGGAAGTCGGTTATCTATTGGCTTATGCCATCTCCGGAAAAAAACCGACCCTGTATCTCATGGAGAAGGGGAGCCAAGCCAAGAATCCGTTGTCGTATCTGGCACCCAAAAATATACCAGCCAATATCTTGGTCAGAACATATACCGATCACACGATTGACCGAGCCGTTTCGGAATTGTTGGAACAAATAGAACACAGCGAGTACGCCGAAACACCCTCGATCAAGTTTACGCTCCGTATTACGCCTCTGATTGAGCAGTATTTACATTGGAAGACGCACAACACCGAGCTGTCAAAAGCTGATTTCCTGCGCCAGCTGATTATTGATGAAGTGATCAAGAAAGATGAGGAGTATAAGAAATATCGGCATAGACATACTGAATAGAGCAAGTCAAAATTCAAAATTAACAATGCAAAATTAAGGTAGCTCCTAATGCGGGGGCTTTTTAGGATTTAACATAGCAGCAATCAACGCATAATACGGCGTTATCTATTGACTTCGATAAGCCAGGTGCTAAAATGTAATTAGGAAATAGAGCCGTCGCACATTATAGCGCCGTCGCACAAAACTGATAAAATTGGCCGCGGGATATATTTACTGGACAAACAAACCGCCGTCGGCCAATAGCGCCGTCGCGAGGCATTGTGGATAAACTGGTTACAACCAGATACAAAAAGCCAGGCCGGGAGAAATCAAGAGGCATCATGAATCTAAACAAGGCCAGCCTGATCGGCAATCTAACCGCCGATCCGATCAAACGGACGATTCCGTCCGGTCAGCAGGTCGCCACATTCTCAGTCGCGACCAACTATGTCTGGAAGGACGCTCGTTCACATGAAAAGAAAGAAGTAGCCGAGTTTCACAATGTGGTTGCCTGGGGTAAGTTGGGTGAAATCTGCGCTATGTATCTGAAGAAAGGTAGCAAGGTATATCTGGAGGGGAGACTTCAGACTCGATTCTGGGCTGATCGCAAGACCAACACGCGCCGATCGCGCACCGAGATTATCGCCGATGATCTGATTATGCTGGGCCACATTGGCACTAAGCGCGAAGAAGCCCGCGAGCAGAAAAAGCAAGAAGTCATGGCCAAGGAAGGCGTCAGTATTGATGAAGTCCCGGTAGAGTAACGAACCATGTTCGGCCGGGGCGCCACCGAACCGCGTTCCCGGCCGAACCTAGTTGCGCATTTACAACAGACAAAAGAACTTAGGCTTGCCCATCGTTGATCGATGCCGCATGGAAGTGATACCCGTCCTCTCATTTTCATCGGGACGGTCGAGATGGGCAGTTCCGAGATCTTTTGACAACATAATCAGCCGAGAACATGAAGACGGGCGTGTACCGTCTTTTTATTGTCCGCCGACGCAATTAGCGCAAACAGTTTTGTGCAACGTTTAGGCGGACAATCCACCGAAACTCGAAGAGCGTAGGTGGGTGCTTTGGCGGATTACGCGCGATATGGAGTATTCGGTGAAATCATCGTTACTCCAAAGCTTTGGTCTTCGTATTCCCGGCCGCGCTCTGCTCATCGGAGAAGATTATTAACTAAGACATCTCCCTGCCGTCTTTTCCTTGTTTGATCTGGGGAGAGAAAACCCCAGGTCGACCGAGGTTTCTTCCGGCCGGTGGGCAGAGTGGGGGAATCGCTCTTTCACATTCACAGAAAGGAGGATCACGTAACCGTTCGGTCCGTGTCTCGGTAAACTTAGGGTACGGTCACGCATATTCCGGGAGGTTTGAAATGAAGAAACTTCTGGTGCTCGGTTTGCTGGCGGCGGTGCTGGTGGTCGGATGCGGGTTGGAGCACAAGGCTCTAACCGATCTCGGGCAAGACTCCGTCGCGACTGACCCGCACAATACTATCCGTACTGTGCAGTTCCAAGAGCCGGTCAGCATCGATCAGTTGATCGACCTTGAGCAGCGCTATGGATTCAAAGTGGAGGAACTTCGTTTCGAGTACGATGGTATGACCTGCGGATACACCGTGAATGGTCGCGAGCTTGCTAGCGTACAGGACGATTTCTATCGGCAGCATATGGATTTCTTGACGCACACCCAAATGAAGATTGCCGGTGGCGGTCAGGAAAAAGGTCGACCTAGCGATGCTATGATGGCAGGTATGATCGAGGAATGCCGTAGCCGTTCCATCGGTGTGCCGATCGTCAGTCTGCGTAACGAGTTGGCTGATACTACGATCCACAATCTGAAGCTGATACTCCGCGATGATATCGTTGTACTACCAACCAACCGCCAGATTGAAACAATACCCGTATTGGTTGATAGCAGTCACAATGCCCATGGACAACCGCAGTCGCTCTGGCATGAACGCTGGGCACCGTACGGTGGCGGGTCAGCAGTGACTCGGCAGTACACCGACCAGTCGTTTATCTTCAATGATGGCCGGGACTTTGTCGACAATCGGACGTATGAGCACGAGACTCAGATCTACGATCGCAACTTCGCGAACTACGCTGGCTATTGGGCGACGAATATGCCAAGCGCGTACAAGGACACGCCGTTCATGGACAGCATCGACAACTTCACGGTCGGGTGCTATCGCGCGAATCAGCTGCAAATGAACCGGTGGTACTGGACCTACATGTCTCTAAGCGCCCAATCTCACTCCACGGCAGTTTGCAGGATCAAGGGACAGATCGGGCATCGTAACCCATCGTGGTGTTACTCCACGTGGTGTGTCTTTCCCGACGGTACGACGGGTACGATGGCCTACTTGGCTCTTCCCAACTATGGCTGCAGCTGGCAGTACTAGTTGGCTGGGGAAACCGCAGGGTTTCCCCTTAACTCTATTATTTGTTACATTATATATATGAAAAAAGCAATCATCATCTCAATCATCGTTGTTGTGACGCTAGGGGTACTATTTCCACTAGTTGGTCAGCTAATTCAATCCAACAACTCAAATGTTCCGCCAATCTGTCGTAGTCAAGCCGCCCTGCTAGTTCCGAAATCATTGCGTTTGATAACCCTATTTCAGGATACAAAAGATTACCAACCTATTGTGGTATCAAAGGCGCGAACAATATTTAGTATCCCAGTACGTAAAATAAGTTTTCCAACGATGGAGGATTGTCGAAACGGAACCAGCGCAATAGCTGAATAAAATAACAATACATATGAGCAAACTATCAAAACTATTTTTCATCATACCGGCAGTAAGTTTCGGTATTATAACAGCGGTAGGTGATTTTCCGCACAAAACATTGATTGAAGTTGTATGCCTTTGGATTTTGCCGCTGATATATGTTTATCTACTATTGCGGAGCAATTTATCGATCCGGAAGAAACTATGGTATCCCGTTATTATGATCGTGAACACGGGTATTGCGGAAGCCATTGGTATTTTTCTCGAACCGCGCTACCCAATGTCAATCACCATGTCCAGCTGGGATTGGTATAATTACCGGGTATTCTATTATTTTATTGGAATTATTCAATTTGTGCTATTTACGGGTCTGATTGTAGTTACAACATCAAAGAAAATTAACGTCGTACTCTCAAACAGTATCACGGGTGTCGTACTGGCGTTCTATGGTTGGCTGAGCACATCTGCTTTCGCGGATTATCGGCCATTGCTGATATCAAAACAACTGCCGATAATATTGGCGCTGTTTGTAGTTGTGGGATATATATTTTATCGAATATTAAAATTGAGAATGAATACGTTATATTCGATCGTACTAACCCTGATTATTTCATTCATCTATCTTTATCCAACTGTTTATTCAAGCGGTGTGTAGATGTTCGTAATTAGTAACGTCAGCTATAATCAAAAACAGCCTTCCGCTTGGTGGCTGTTTTTGCTGTATACGGTTTACAAACTACGCAATCTTCTTATTAATCGTTTCAAGTACGTTTCTTACTTTCGTATCCGACCCAACCCGCTCCACTATTTCCATAAAGACTTTACGCATGGACTGTCCGACGTCCCGGGCGGATCGGAAATCGAGTCCGGCTTTTTCCAACGGAGCGCTTAGGGCGCCGGCTTTAGCGGCGTCGGTTACTTTCATCTCGCCCAGCGAGTGCAGAACTTCGCGCGTCGTCCCAGTCTGGGGAAGTTTTTCTAGAATATCCAGTCCCTTGCTAAGCGCGTTAAGGTTTGATGATGACAGTTCGATGCTCCCCGCGGATGATTCCACGACCGGGGCGGCCGTTTCAACAATTACGCCCGCGACAGCCGGATAGCAGTCGGGATTGACTTCGTGGAATCGAGCATAAAGTTCGGGATTCGTATTGGCCAAGTCTAGGATTGACTTTTGGATCGCGTTTTGAGTCATGTGGTCGGCAAGGGCGGCGGCTAATTGATCATGGCTGGCGCCCAGAAGTTCCGCGGTCGGATTGGCCGTATCGGGAGCGGTAATGTTAGCGCCATGAATCAAGTGATCGATAATAGTGTCGTTAATCGGTTCACCCGGATGATTGGAAATCCACTGGCCGATTACTTCGTTGTTGTGTGTGATCGAATCAACGGCTTGCTGGCTAAGCTCTTTGGCGTGCGACACCACCTCCGGCAGGTTCACGGCATGCGGTCCTTCAAACGCGGCCGTAAAATCAATTTCCTTGCCCACAGCCAGTTGATCCACATTATCTAAACCAAATTCCTGGGGATTGGCGACAACCCGATCTTTAATGCTATCGATAATATAGGCTTTACGCGCCGCATCCAGTTTGTCAAAATTATCACCCAAGCGCCGATGCAGCTGATCGGTGGCCATCTTCCACACGCTGTCGCCTTTATGGGTCACCTCCTTGAAGCTGGCGGCTCGTTCGGCGGCTTGCCGTCCGGCTTCGACAGAAGCGCCAGCACCAGTTTCGGCGGCAGGCGCGGCATGTCCACCGGCCTCGACCGCAGCTCCAGTGCTCGTTTCAACACCAGCCGGGGCGTGTAATCCTGTATCGGCCGACATACCTGAACCAGTAGCGCCAGCGTTGTGGCCCGTTTCCGAGGCTGCCAAACCGGCTTTACCGGTCGCGCCAGCACCGTGGGAAACGTCGGCCGCGTTAGATGATTGGCCGGCGTGTTCCAAGCCGGATTTGGCGGCCGACTTGGCAGCTCTGGCGTTCTCCAGACGATCCATGCCAGCCATGGCTACGGTGGCACCCGTCACTACGCCTATGCCGATTGACGCGACCCATTTGAAGACTGCTCGAAGACGGTTATCGGCTCGATCAAAAGCAAAGGCTTCGTGCAGGCGGCTTTGTTCATCGAGAGAATTATCCAATACTCCGGCAATAATTTGCTCGGGTGTCTCGCCGACATGGTCGCGGAGATAATTTTCAATTTCCTTTTGTTGGTCTAGTTGGTATTCGGCCAATAGCATATTGCCAGTATCGTCCGACCATGTTTTTTTCAGTAGACGGGTGGTGTGGGTGCCAAATTCTCCCTGCCCGGCTTCGCCGTAGCGGGTGATATGGGCAGCTAGTCTGGTGCGAAGCTGGGCACGACTCATACGGGATATTTGTTCGGCCGTAAATTTTTTGGTCCAACCCTTTTTCTCGATCAAACCCTGCAGGCCACCTTCGGCCATCATGGTTGAACCGACGGACGACATGGCTACCCGGGCGCCCAGAATGGCAGCACCCAGAACCGGACTGGCCAGACCGCCGGTGGCGATACCGGCGCCGAGCAGGCCAATACCAATCAAGGCTCTTTTACCGGAATTTTTGCGCCAAAATTCTTTGAGTCTATGTCCGGCCGAACGTTCACCGGATGATTTCATTGCTTCGCGCAGGGCAGTCTCCTCGGCGAATCGATCGGTTAACGCTAACTCTACCAAGCGTGTCTGCAGTTCTCGGGCCACGTCTGGCTGAGACAGGTCGCGCCCGGCAAAATCTTGTTTGATTTGTTCAACCTTGGGTTGCTGTTCAGCGGCCAGCGCTGCTTGGTACTCGACAATTGATTGATTTACTTCCTCGTTGCCTACCCGGCCAAAGATTTGACCGCGTTTCATCAAAGTACGAGCGGCTTTGGCTCGAGCTAGCTCCAGCGGTGTGGGTTCGTGGGGTTCGTCGGACTCGGGTCGATCGAATGTCTCCAGCGGCGGGGGAGCATCGATGGGTTCTGGAGGCGCGTTTGTTTCCGGTCGCTCTGATGCATCAGCCGCCTGTGATGTATCGGGCGCTGATTCTGGTGAAGCTGTTCCTGAGCGGTGATCAGGGTTGGCGCGCCGGTTTACCTCAGCAGCCAGTAGACTCGATTGTCTTTTTAAGTGTGACACCCTTTCTTGTAATTTTCGCATGCGAAACTCAAACGCCAATGTGCCGTCTTTGTCTGATTCGGGCGGTTTGTGGGCCTCTTCGTGAAGAATTTCAATATTCAATGCTCCAGCTCGCGATTCTAAACTTTCCTGTTCATTTAGCAGGGCTTTGGGTGAGGCGCTAGCGAGTCCGCGGGCATATGCCTCTTCCGTATATGCGTCGGTGTTTGTACCTGGTGGAGTTTCGGTTGGAGAGGCGATGTCTGGGGTGGTTTCGGGCGCTGTATCTGGTCGGATCGGGTCGGTGGCTGTTTCGGTAATGTGTTCTGGTGCGGTAACCACGCCGGGTGTTTCTTTAAGCTGCTGATCAATACGTCGGAACTGGTCGGCAAGGGTGCGATCAGCGTAGGTGTTTCGACCGTTGTAACCCTCCATTTTTGCGGCCAAAGTCGCACGGGCCTTTGCCAGGTCTTCCGGTGATAATCCGGCAATATCGTCTGGTTCCAAACCCAGCACTTCGTGGGCGCTGGTCAGGTCAGGCTTGAGCCATTCTTTTGTTATCCGTCTTTCAACAATTGGTGCGTTTGGTGTGGCTGGGGTATCAACGTCACTTCCAAGGTCAGCTTGGTGAGAAGCTGTATCCGGTCCTGCCTCTACTGGCTGGTTAACATTCACTGTGTCCGGGACCGTGTCTACAGCAGGCTTAATCCCCATCACATCGTCATAATCATTGCCCAGAATCTTTCTGAGCTCTTCTTCTGTGATATCTGAACTGCGTGAGAGTTCGGGTAGTGGTTCGGCTGGTTTGTCGTCGGGAATAAGTGGCTCAGCGATGTTGTCTAGGTTATCCGAGGTGAGTTTGGCCGCTTGTTCTACCTCTAGTGCCATTTCGAGTTCTTTGTTGTCTAGTTCGCTCGCTAAGGGTACCGTAGAAACAACGGGCTCCGGCGATGGTTCGACGGGTGGCTTGGTGGTGTCGGCAATGGTTCTGAGCGGCGCAGGCGGCGGTTCAGTCGGATCGGGCGGGGCTAGAAATTCTTGAGCTTCAACGATGCCTAATTGCGCCACTAACTTTTTCCGCCAACTTTCGGATCGGACTTTTCCATCCAACTCGGCCTGCAAAGTGTCAGCGGCTTGTTTGCGATCGACTGAATTAAGCGCGGCCAACTCAGCCGGTGTCATTCCCATAACATCATGCGCACTGGTTAGGTCCGGTAAGTCATGCGCCGCCGTGTCCCGACGGCCACGTTTTTTATATTCACCTCCGGGGCGTTTTGGCTGGCGCGGGGCTTCATCATCTTGGCGTCGCGGATGTCCTTCTCGTGATCGAGCCATATTATTTAGGCTTAACGGATTCTTTGGTTACCATTTGGCGCAGGATGCCTACATCATCGAGCATTTCTTGTTTGAATACGGTGATTTCTTCGGCCATGATCTGGTTGTACTCGGGTATCACTTTTTGGAGAAAACCATCAAACTCTTCGCTGGTAGCGCCTTTGGCAATCAATGCATCAAGATCGGCTTGGGCAGTCACGGGCAGGCGTTCCAACAGCCGGTCAGTAATACGATGCTGAACCACCTCGCTCATTTTGGCAACCAAATCATCCTGCTTTTCCTTGGGCAGGTCTTGCAGGCCAAGCAGTTCGATAATATTCGACTTTAGCAATTGGGTCGGTTCCATAGTTTTAATGTTATGTATTTGAATTTATTATGGCATCATTTATTTGATTGCGCAAATAGAAAAACAGCAGGTGATCAGCCTACTGTTAGCCGTTGGCGGTACAGCTCGTACTTCCTTCGAACCCTCATCTCAATGCGCTTGGGATGCTGGCCGCGGGTAACGGCTTTGAACGCGCCCATGGTTCCTTCCACTATATCGACGGGTACGCTCCCGCGGTAAGTGGCGACATGCAACAGGCCTCGGATATGCCGGAGATAGTGGCGCGGAAGGAACAACCGGCCGCCTTTGTCGAGTCCCACCCCGGTGATGACCACCGGTCGCTTCAGGATATCGACTACCTGGCATTTGCGGTGCTGGATCGGCAGGCCAGCCGCGATGATGATATCGCGGATCTGCCAGCGTATGCGGCAGCCAATTACCACATCGGATGAGAATGTCAGATCGTCCAGGTAGCGGGTATAGGTGATACCGTGTTGCCAGCAGAGCTCGATCAGCTGCTCGTCGATCAAACGTGCCGCGTAGAAGTTGAACAAGTCGGGCGAAGCTGGCGCGCCGGTGACCAAGCCACCGCGTGGATCCAGGCAGTATCGATCTAGGAATTCACCGATCGCTACCGCATTATTCTCTGGTACCAGTCTGGTCAGCAGTTCGATCAGTTGCAGTCGGTTCACCTGGCGATAGGCGCTGTGCAGGTCGATCAGATAAAAAAACTGATGAAAGCGGTGCGGTAAAACGTTGTTTACCGGACTGCAGCCTGGCAGCATGCCTGTGACCACACTGCTGTCTACCGGGAGTTGTCTGATGCGTCGGATAATCCGGGCGTGGACGAGGCGCATCGACCGGTTGGGTGCGCCGATCCATCTGATCTTGTGATAACCGCTCACCGGATTCCGATCCCGATATGGGAAATAGCGGAATGCCGGAGTTTCGACTGAGGTATCATCATCCGGCATTTTTGCCTCCAAGGTAAAAAGGGCGTGGGCTGAACAAGTCAGCGGACGCCCCGGAAGTCAGCGAGATAGTGCCATTGCCGCTGAGGCCGCTGTCTCCCGTACATCGCACTCCGTGCGCATTCAATGCGCGGCGGAAAACGCCCCTCACGCTCAAGCCATCACATAGGATGCGAACGGCACAAGGTGAGAAAGGGAGAAGTCGGCCTGTCATGAGACGCAGCCCGTGGGCTGTGCTCTCTCCACGACGTCCGTCGTGAAGGGTTCCTCAATGGTACCAGCACCATCTCATTGCTGACTTCCGGGTGCTTCCCGGATGGGAAGCGTGGCGTCTGCCAGGGGCTGGCAGCGCCCTGACTTTATCATTCTGTCTAGTGCGGTGTCAATTAAGTAAAAAAACAAAGATACTACTAGCCCATATAGTATTTTGAAATAAAAAAACGGGCAGAGAGTGACGAGGGTAGGGCGTTGTCTCTCGGCCCGTTGCTAGCCGTGGTAGAGGGCACGGCTAACATTGTGTAGCTGGTTGCTGTGGTCGGCTACTGGAGCACGACCACCTTCTTGGTGATGTGTTGGTCGCCGGCGACGAGGCGCAGGTAGTACGCTCCGGACGCGACGGGTTCATTGTACGTTACCGCGTGCGAACCCGCTGTTTGAGGTCCGTTGATGAGGTCGGCCACTCTCGCGCCGGCGACGCTGTAGAGGACCAGCTTCACGTCACCTGCGGTCGGCAAGGAGAACCGCGCTCCGATCCGTCCGGTAGTCGGATTGTCCGCGCTCAGGGAGAAGGCGAGGGGCGCGTTGTCTGTTGGCACGCTGGACGGGTTCGGGGTCACGAACGCGTCGTCGCTCGTGTTCCCGTTGAAGTCCGTGGCTGTAATCCGGTAGTACATGTTGGCCGGGGCGTTGTCCACGTACCCGGTGTTGCTCTGCTGGACGATCAGATTCTCAGGCCCGGGCACGAAGTCGGGTAGCGTGCTCCCGTATAGGCTGAAATAGTCGAAGTCCGCTTCCGGACTTTCCAGCCACGTGAGAACGTTCCCGCCGTTGTAGTTCAGGGCGAATCCGGCAGGCGGAGCCGGTGCCAGGTTGTCGACCGAGTAACCCGAGTCTGGGGCGCAGTCGTAATGCACGGAGGGCGAGCCGGTGTTGGCTCGGATGAAGAATGTCGAATAGCACATACCACCGGAAAGGCTAGAGTCGCAGAGCGTCGGGCACACGGCGTTGTAGGCGTCTTCACCCCAAGCCGGTACGGTCTGCAGGACATCCCAGTCTCCCGGAGGATACAACTTGTCGAACGAATCGACCCGTCGGAGGATGGTGTAGCTCACCACTGTTTCGGGGTCGTAGCTTGATCGACCCCATGAGATCCTGACCTGCTTGCCTTGGTCTCTCGGAATGTCGATGACCGAGGTGATCACGTAGCCGCAGGCAATACCGAGCGCGCCGATGCGACCACATCCGTACCCATCGACGCACGGTGACTCCGTGCTGATGGTGTACTGGCCAGTAGACGGATCGCAGAACAGCGGGTCTTCGGAGAAGTTCCCGCCGATGCCCGCGAAGTCACCGTCGCTGATGTCGCAACAGGTGATCTCGCTCGACAGAACGCCGTTCAGGTCGTCGGCGTTCCACAAGATGGTCTTGTCGATCACCAGGCTTACCACGGCGGAACCCTTATTGATCCCCGTGGCGCAGTCGGCGATGGTGTTGTTGGTGCTCTCGACCCAGATCTGGGGGCTGTACCCGTAGATCGAGATGGCGGCGACTGGGCAGTTGTAGATCAAGTTGCCCGACATGAGCGCGTGGGTGTCCGAGGAAGAGTTGGTTGAGACGTTGATCGCTGGCGTTGACATCATGGAGTTGCCGCACGCTTGGATCACATTGTCTTCGAGGTATCCCCAGACGGTCACGTCGCCGGTACCACCAAGGCTGACCGCGGTCCCGTTCAAGTTCTCGAAGAAACTGCGCCTGACGTAAACTGTATTGGTAGTCCCGCTACCAAGAGACCCCGTTCCTCCAACGTCGATCGCGGTTCCGTAACCGTACTCACCGCCGAACGTACAGTTGCGGAACGCGCAGTCCTCAACGGTCACAGTCGCGACGCGTCCACCTGTGTTCGAGATGTCGATAGGGGGCTGAGTCATACCGCCCCCCGAGTTGAAGTCGCGGAACTCGCTCCGCAAGAACAGCATAGTCACATACCCCGTGATGCTAACCCCGTTGTCCACGAAGACACAGCCGTCGATCGTGGGGCTAGCGCCGGACACGTAGATCGCCAAAGGCGCGTAGTACATGTAATCAAATCCGTTGATGATCTTGACGCCGATCAGCTTGGAGCCTGCCCCCTCACTTGAGTCGAAGTAGAATCCGATGTGGGGCGTTTCCGAGCTTCCCTGGCAGTCGATCACGCACGATTCCGGATTCCCGCTTTGGGAACGGACGGTGATCGCCTTGCCCACGAAGTCGATGTCGCGATTGCCGTCACCGGTAAAGATGCCGTCGGTGAGTTCGATGATGTCACCGCCGATGGCAGCGTTGATCGCGGCCTGGATGTTCGGTGTCGGCCCGCTTCCGTCGGGGTATACTACGTAGGTCGTAGCGTCCGCCCTATGCGGGACGATGAGTCCCACGAGCATGACTATGCACAGGGCGACGAGTAACTTCTTCGGGTTCATTGCTTGTCCTCCATAGGTTGAACCCCTGAACGCTACAGCCGACACCTTGCCAGCTGTAGAAACTACGCGAGTTATCAAAAAGCACCAGTGCTAGTCCAGTTCGCCCCTCCTAATTCGAACGGGTTAGCGTGAAAGTACCCGAATTATTCCCAGTACAGACGCCTATACCCTACAGGAATAGGGTATTTTGTCAATATTTTATTGCCTGAATTTGTGTGTATCAACGCCAAAAGCGGCTGGTGAGCCGGTCTTGGCGTTTGAAATTTTGGATTGTTATAGTTTACTCGAAACTAGTGGCTCCAGCGGTATCGGAGTGCCTTCGGGCGCGTACTCGATCTTGGTTCCAGCCGGCCAGATGAACTGAATATCTTCGGGCATAGATAGATCAAGATAAATATTTGCACCGGCGGTGGATAGGCCGGTTAGGTTCGATGCATCTTTGAAGTTGGCGGTGTGCTCGCCGACAATAGAATTAATGTAATCAACCGAACCCTGATTAGCGGCCGTGGTCAGCATGCTACTGCCGCAAGTCCAAGTGCCGGGCGTGCCGGTAACTTTTTCATGCACGGTGCCGCTGGGAATAGCCGGGCCGTCATTTGGCAGGTCATTTGGTCCGATCTCCATGTCAGCCAGATTGAGGTCGATCCAACCGTCGATATAGGTCACTTGTTCCTTGACTGTGACACAGCCACTGCCCGGCATCATCTGGGGGGCGCGCAGAACTTGGCTAAAGTCGACGCGCCAGGGGACGAAGTAAGCATTTGATTTTATTACGCTGGCTTCCGGGATCGGGTGGCCGAGAATAAACTGATGCGTGGTAATACCGCCGGGTATCGGTGCCGGAGTGGTGGTGTCTTCATAAATCACATAGTCGGTTCGATCGGTGACATTGCCCGACGCGGTACCGCTTCGATTCGTCGTGCCAGACGCGGGAACGGCGTCACCGTCCGTGGCGTCGGGCTTACCACAGCCCGCCACAAACACAAAAGCTACCAGAGCGATCGCGACTAGGAGCGTTTTTTTAAGCATAGTCAATTTATTTTACAAGTGATGTGCCTGTAGACATTATACTACATCGAGAACGGGGGACAAGCATGCGACTTTGGGCAGTAGGAATTTTTGGGAAATAATGAATGAAGGCTGGGCTGGATAATATATTTTGATATTAGTAGCCCTCTGTACCTCTCAAGATTTTATTGTCGTATTTTCTGTAATAGGTAAATGCTGTTCGGGCGGTTTTACATTTTGCAACAATAGATCCCCATTCCTATACGCAACCATCTCCTCTGTGTTAAGTGCATTTTGAAGATAACGAAAATAAATTTCAACTAACTTTTTTTCATTTTCATTAAATCGTTTAAATGGTTCTGCTAAAACAATCTCCCCGTACCCCCAGCGAGGAATTGTTCTCTCGGCAATATTTATAGAGCCCTCTTCCTTTACACAGATGTTAATTTCTCGAACAGCATCATCATATCCCTTTGTAAATAATGCATATATTACTTTAAGGTAATGTAGTAATACTTTTTCAGGTCGATCAATAACCATACTCTCAAGCAGTATGACCTTCTCGTTAAATGCTTTGTAATCAGCAGTAATCAAGTACAGTTCGGTTAGGTTTAGAAGAGTGTTTATATTTGACGGATCAAGGGAAAGAGAATCTTCTAAGTCTGATTTAGCTCTACCAAGTTTTCTCTGTCTTAAATTTTCATACCCAGTCTTCTGTTTTTGTTCAGCTTTTTGTATTGAAACCTGCTCAAAGGCAAAGTAACCAACAACTATTGCAAATAGAAGAGTAATATTTTGACCAACCACGCTAATTGCGTGGTCAAGGCTATCGCCTGTATATCTTTTAAATATTGATAAATATACTATTACAGAGATCAGAATAAATATTGCACAAATTAACCAGTACCTTTTAATTAATCTAGCTTTTAAAATATATAACCTTCCCGCACCCGAGGAAATAAATTTAATAAGTAGGGGTATTATTACCCCAAGCAATAGACCCGATAAAAAGTATATCATTATGCTGATGGATGAGTTTTGCATTCGTTATACTTCAAAAATTACCCTTCCTCCACCTGCGGCACCTATCCTTATTAGCGAGTCTGAAAGTAAGTGTTTGTCAGCATTTCGAATTACAATGGTTGCGCCCGATGCATTTGCAGCCGATGCAATTCGAATTAGCGTATCCGCCAGAAATATGTCCTTATCTAAATCAATTATTAAACCACCACCTACTGCCGCAACTTGAATTAATGTATCAGATAGAAACATTTTATTATAGCTATATTGTTAGGTAGGAATGTACTATTTTCTACATATTATAAACAAAGTGATTATATTCTATAAGTCTAAATATTACAACCTAAACCTCATTACGAAAAGTATATACAGATGTAAGGGCTAGCTCTTGACACCTCTTGGCATGCATAGTACAATAGTTCTGGGTTAACAATATTCCTGATTTCAAGAACTCGTCTCGACCCGGCAGAGAAGTAATATTCTTTGTTGTAGACGTTCTTGATTGAACGTTTTTCGTTTATAAGTAAGCATTTTCAATGCTACCTACGCCCCCGCGACGTGAGCCTCCCAAGGCTAAACCCGGCTTCATTCAGATGGCCGGAGTAGTGGACGAGCTATTGCCCAACGCGACCTTCCGGGTCACGCTGGAAAACGGGCACACGATTCTGGCTCATTTATCCGGTAAAATGCGGATAAATCGAATCAAAATCGTACCAGGTGACCGGGTATTGATGGAAATGACCCCCTACGACCTGACCAAGGGTCGCGTCACATTCCGTCTGTAACAACTTTATTATCGGCTATGAAAGTACGAGCATCGGTTAAGAAAATGTGCGCCCAGTGCAAAGTTATTCGCCGAAAACAACGCGTACGCGTTTTGTGTTCAAATCCGAAGCACAAACAGAGACAAGGCTAATTAACACTATATTATTGATATATGGCTGCAAGAGTCGCCGGAGTCACATTACCTCAAAACAAGCGGATCGAAATCGCCCTGACCTATGTCTATGGCATTGGCCGGACTACGGCGAGTAAGATTTTAGAGGCCAATAAGATCGATCTGAATACTCGCACCCAGAACTTGAGCGTTGACGAACAAAAGCGTCTAAGTGATTATATTGAAAAAAATATCCGGACCGAAGGCGATCTTCGGCGCGAACGCATGGGCAGCATCAAGCGTCTGCGCGAAATTGGCTCGTATCGGGGCACCCGCCACGCGAAGGGATTGCCAGCCCGTGGCCAACGAACCAAGACGAATAGCCGGACCGTCCGTGGCAACGTTCGTAGAACTATGGGTTCGGGGCGACGTCCATCAGCCGAAAAGACTTAGAATAGCCGCGAATGTGACAGTCCTAATTACGCCATAACGATAATTTAATAGCTGAAATGACCGACGAAGCTACAATCGAACCGAAAGACAACACCAAGTCTGCGGTACCTGCTATGAAAAGCGACACCGAGAGCAAACCGACTGCGAAAGGGGCAACCACCGAAACTAAGACATCCAAAACGAAGCCGGCTTTTCGATCCAAGAAAAAAGTCCGGAAGTTTATCAACAAAGCGGTGGTACATGTTTTGGCGACGTATAATAACACCATTATTACTTTCACCGACCCCGAAGGCAATGTGCTAGCCTCCTCTTCGGCCGGTCAGAACGGCTTCAAGGGTCCCAAGAAATCCACGCCCTACGCGGCCGGTATTATTGTCCGTTCGGTTGTTGATCGAGTGCGCGATTTCGGCATCAAGGAAGTCGATGTGCGCATCAAAGGTGTCGGATCCGGCCGGGAAGCGGCGGTTCGTGCCCTGAATGCCCAAGGTTATACCATTTTATCAATCCGGGACGTCAGTCCGATTCCGCACAATGGCCCCCGGCCGCGCAAAGTGCGCCGAGTGTAACATCTGATTTATACCCTATGTCAAAAGTATCCATATCAAAATGCACCCAATGCCGACGTGAAGGCGAAAAACTCTTTCTGAAGGGAGAGAAGTGCTACACGGGCAAGTGTCCGATCGTGAAACGGAACTATCCGCCCGGACAACACGGCGGCAAGGGGCGCGGCCGGATGTCCAACTATGGCCAGCAGCTGCGTGAAAAGCAGAAAGCCAAGCGGCAGTATGGCTTGAACGAAACCCAGTTTTATAACTATTTTCAAAAAGCCGAACAGCGTACGGGAGATACGGCGGAAAATCTTGGCCGATTATTGGAGACGCGCCTGGATAACGTCGTCTACCGTCTGGGCATCGGCACTTCCCGGGTATTATCGCGCCAGCTGGTTAGCCACGGTCAGTTTTTGGTCAACGGCCGCAGTACCGACATACCATCCTATCAAGTACGTGCCAATGATACGATCCAGGTCAAACCAAATCGGATGGCCAAGAAATATTTTCAAGATACGCTCAAGCGAATCGCCAAGCAGGAAGTGCCGGTTTGGCTAACACTCGATAAGGTCAAACTAGAGGGCAAGGTATTGGCATTGCCGGCGGCGGAGGATCTGAAACAGAACTTCCAGACCCAGCTGATTATCGAATTCTATTCACGATAAAATATTAATATTTAACGGCGGAGATAAAACGCGATGGAACTTATATCCCTTCCCAGCAAAATCGATGTAAAAAAGACCGGCGACAACGTGGCTATGTTCACGATTGAGCCCTGCTATCCCGGTTACGGCATGACGCTGGGCAACGCGATGCGCCGAGTATTATTGTCGTCGCTGGAAGGCGCGGCCATTACGGCCGTAAAAATCGAAGGCGTTAACCACGAATTTTCCACCATTCCGAATGTCAAAGAAGATGTGGTGGAGATCATATTGAATCTAAAGACTTTGCGGTTCCGCAGTTTCAGCGATGAGCCGGTCACGGTCAAGCTTTCAGCCAAGGGTGAGAAGAAAGTCACCGGCAAGGACATCAAGGCGACCAGCGATGTCGAAGTAGTACATCCCGAACAGGTGATTGCCACCCTGACGGACAAAGCGGCCGAACTGGAAATGGAATTAAAAATCGAAAAAGGCCGGGGTTATGTGCCGGTAGAGACCCGCGAAAAAGAGAAGCGGGAAATCGGCATGATCGCCGTTGATGCCATATTTACCCCAATTCGAAACGTCAACTTTGACGTGGAGAATGTCCGGGTTGGGCAAATGACGAATTATGACCGGCTGATGCTGGAGGTCATCACTGACGGCACGCTATCTCCCGAAAAAGCATTTCACGAAGCCGCCAAACTACTGGACGCACATTTCAATTTCCTGCTTAACGGTTTAACAGAAACGGGCAAGCCCGCCAAGGTTAAAGCAGAAGAGCCCGAAGTTACTGAAACCGCCGTAGAAGATGTTATCACCGACCTGGCCGAACCAAAGAAAAAGCGCGCACGGGCTAAAAAAAGCGAGACTAAAGAAGAATAGTTTTATTATCACGCACTCATGAGACACCGCAACAAGACGAAAACTCTCGATCGCCCAGTTACGCAGCGTTTATTGATGCGGCGCAATATGGCTGTTAGTCTAATCATGCATGAACGGGTGGTTACTACGGAAGCCAAAGCCAAGTGGCTGCGTCCCTTTGTAGAACGATTGGTCAGCCGGTCGAAATCGCGTACCGTATCTGTGCGACGCAGTTTGATTGAGATTTTGAATAACACGGCTGCCGGGCATAAACTGGTGGACGTATTAGCCGAGCGCTTTGCCCAGCGTAATGGCGGGTATCTCCGTATTACCAAGACTGGCACCCGTTTGGGCGATGGTGCGTCGACTGCCGTGATTGAATTCGTAGAGCGCATGTCAAAGACCGAACTAACCAAAAAACAGCCCGGCGTGAACAAGAAGATTGATTCCAAAGCTAAGGAGAAGAGCCATGATACCAAAAAATAAGTCCAAGATAAGTGAGGTGCACACAGTTGACGCAGCCGGTCGCGTACCGGGTCGTTTGGCTACCGAAATTGCCCATTTATTGCAAGGTAAGCATCGGGTTGATTACGCGCCTAATTTGGATATGGACATTACGGTCAAGGTATCTAACGTGAAGAATATGCGCCTGACCGGAAATAAGCTTAATCAAAAAGTTTATCGGCACAATACCGGTTATCCCGGGGGTTTGAGAACGGTCGGATTAAAAGTTTTAATGAAAGAACGGCCGCACGTGGTGCTGACCAAGGCCGTCAATAAAATGCTGCCTAAGAATCGTTTGCGCAATCCACGTATGCGCCGAATAATATTCATCTAACGTATGCCCAAAACTGCCAAACCGGCCGCGGACAAAGACACGGCCAAACCAATCCGCAAACGCGGGCGACCGAAGAAAACCACGGTTTCTGCCCACACGGCGGCTCCAAGATCTCACCCAGTGGATCAAGCCGAACCCGCCAAACCTAAAGTAGCCAAAAAGCGAACCTATTTGTTTGCGGTTGGTCGGCGCAAGACTGCCATAGCGAGGGTGCGCCTGCACAAGAAGGGTACCGGCATATACCAGGTCAACGGGCAGCCGGTTGAAAAGTATTTCAATACTCTCGAGATGCTGCAGGTGGCTAAAGCGCCAATTGATCTGCTGAGTCTTGAAACGCAGGACGATATTACCGTGCGGGTCAGCGGCGGCGGGAAACGCGGTCAGGCTGACAGTGTCAGACACGGGCTGGCTCGTGTTTTAGTAAAATTAGATCCGGAATATCGGACGCAATTAAAACAGGCAGGTTATTTAACGCGGGATCCTCGAGCCAAAGAACGGAAGAAGTACGGATTGAAACGTGCCCGGCGCGCGCCGCAGTGGCAAAAACGTTAATTCTTCTAATCATAACAATCCAAGAGTGACTGCCGGCTCACATTCAGATCGGATAGCGCGGAACGCTTCATATCTTACGCTTGCTCTGACGCTGCAGAAGGTACTCTCTTTTGTCTACTTCGCTTATATATCAAAGGCTGTCGGCTCGGAAGAAATCGGCCGATATCTTTTTGCTATCTCTCTAACCACGATATTTGGTATTTTGATCGACGTGGGCTTGAGCCCAGTGCTGACTCGTGAGATTGCTAAAGACCGGGATCAGACTAACACGTTTTTAAATTCAGTGGTATCAATCAAGATACTCACCGCCGTCTTAGCTTATCTGGCAGTCATCACCACGGTGGCCATTATTGGTTCGCCTGAATTGACTCGTCATTTGGTATATATCACCGGGATCGTGATGATATTAGACACGTTCACGCTCAGTTTTTACGCAATATTACGTGGCCACCAGGTGTTGAAGTTCGAAGCGATCGGTACGATTGTCAACAAGATCGTGGTCATGGGCTTGGGCATATTCCTACTGCGGATCGAGCACAACGTCATGTTTCTCGTTTTGGCCATTTTACTCGGCAGCTCGTTCAACTTCTGTTATAGCTTGAGCCTATCGATACGAAAAATGAAATGGCGCCCGCGGATTTACTGGGATAGGCCCATATTGAGACGGATATTTATTATTGCTTTTCCATTTGCCCTAGCTAGCGTATTCATGGTCGTGTTCGGTTATATTGATACCGTATTACTGAATGTTATGAGTGGCGAAAAGGGCAATAGTTATGTGGGCTGGTATGGTACCGCCTACAAGCTCACCTACGCTTTTCAGTTCATCCCGATCGCCGTCGGCGCGGCATTGTTTCCGGCCATGAGCGCTTACTTCGTCAGTTCGAAAGAAATGTTGGCGCGAACTTTCGAAAAGGCGGTCTATTATTTGCTGGTGATTGTCATTCCGATAATATTTGGAGTATTTGCTATCGCCGATAAGCTAATCTTAGGTGTCTGGGGGAAAGCGTTCGGCGCTTCGATAATTCCTTTGCAAATTCTCATTTTCAGTTTATTCTTTGTGTTTATAAATTTCCCCATTGGATCATTATTAAATGCGTGCAATCGGCAGATGCGAAACACGATAAATTTGGGCATCGCCATGTCGGTAAATGTAGTTTTGAACCTGATACTGATTCCCGCCCGGCAATACATTGGCACCAGCATTTCATCTTTGGTGTCAACGATTGTGCTTTGCGGTTTGGGCTTGATTGTCGTAGATCAAATCATCAAATACAATAAAAAGTATTTATTTACCATCTTGGCAAAAACAATGATTTCTGGCGGCGCGATGATGGCCGTATTGTATGCGTTAAAACCTGAAATCAAGTTTATCTATCTGATACCGATCGGCGTGCTGGTATATTTCATAGTGCTGTTCGTGATCCGTGGTTTCGGGGTGCAGGAATATCGCCGTGTTTACCAAGCGCTAATCAAGAAGTTCACATGAGCCACGACCTCCTGGTGACCCAGGACTATCCGCCCCGGCTGGGTGGAGTGGCGCGGTTCTATCAACGGCTAGCACAGTTTTACCCAGTCGGAGAAATGACCATTCTAGCACCGTCCGATCCGGTGGCGATTGGTTTTGATTCCAGCCAGCCGTACCCGATTATCAGACGCAGGTTTTTCTGGTCGCAGCGCTGGTTATGGCCGCGCTGGTGGCCGCTGGTGTGGCAGCTCTACCGGATATTATTGAAGAAACAAGTCAGGTCTATTATCGTGGGACAAGTTCTACCGGTGGGTACGGCCGTAGCGCTGGTGACCCGGCTATTTCGGGTGCCTTATGTTGTGATTACCCACGGGATGGATATTCGTCTACCGCAGTCGCGCCAACGTAAAAAAATAGCCATGATGAAAGTGCTGCGTGGCGCGCGATTCATCGTTGCCAATAGCGAATACACCAAATCAGAGCTGATCAAGCTGGGTTTGCTGGCTAACCGGATTCGTGTTATTACTCCAGGATGCGATAAGCCCCGACTAGCTGACGCGGCCGCTGTTCAAAAAATACGCGATAAATATGGTCTGACCAGCCAAGCGCCCGTGCTCGTAACCGTGGCTCGTTTGGAAGAACGCAAGGGGATTGATACCGTCATGAAGGCGTTAGCCCATCTAACCAGTGATTTTCCGAATATTAAGTACCTGATAGTTGGCACCGGTCCGGATGAGCCACGCTTACGCCAGATAGCTAAAAATTATGCGTTAAATGACCGGGTGCTTTTTGCGGGCGCTGTCTCTGACAATGAATTACCAGCTTACTATGCCGTGGCTAGCCTATTTGTCATGCCGGCACGCCAGCTAGATAATGGTGATGTGGAGGGTTTTGGCATCGTCTATCTTGAGGCGAATTCATACGGCCGGCCGGTGATCGGTGGCCGCAGTGGGGGCGTATCCGAAGCGATTGTTGATGGAGTAACTGGAATACTGGTGGATCCAACCACCAGCACTGAAACAATCCAAGCCATACGCCGGTTACTAAATAACTGGCAGGAATGCGACCGTATGGGAGCGGCTGGGTTACAGCGGGCGAGAGATCAATTCTCATGGACCGACCGGAGTCGAGCCGTGGCACAATTAATGCGCGCAATCAAATGAAACCATTTGATCTGGTCATGCTGAATATGTCTAGTTTCCAGGAATGGCAGAGCGGCGTGGTTAATCGCAATTATCACGTACTGAAAATGTTGCTGCGACGTCCGGAAGTACATCGGATATTTGCCATCGACTACCTGCCACTGACGCTGAAAAGATCGATTCGCGCCTATTTGGAAACACTTATGTTTGGGGTAAAGGGAAAATTGCTGTACCAAGATTTTAGCTCGCGGCTGGTTCGGATGGATCGATCGATTATGGGTGATTATCCAGGTAAACTTTTTGTCTATTCCACCGTTGACAGCGCTTTTTCCGAGTCCGTCACGCGCCGCAATATTCAACGGCGTTTGAAATCATTGAAATTTGACCAACCGGCACTTTGGTCGTACCTGCCGCTGTTTGGCCGGTTGTTCACCGAACTGCCAGCATCGTTGCGGGTGTTTGACGCGGTGGATGATTGGACGGCGCACCCCTGGATGGCGCAATGGCGCGGGCGTTTGGAAACAAATTATCGTACCATCAGTAATCGGGCGGATGTAGTTTTTACGGTGGCCAATGAATTACGGGACCGGTTTGACCATCAGCCGAAGGTGCACTGGATCCCCAACGGGGTTGATTTTGAACACTGGCAGAACCACGGACCCTTCCCCGATGATTTGACCGGCATTCCAGCGCCGATTGTCGGCTATGTGGGCGTGATCCAAAACCGGATCGATTCAGAGTTGATCCAACAATTAGCCGAGCGAAATCCAGCGAAATCTTTTGTCTTCATTGGCAATGTCTATTCCGATTTTAACAAGAGTGTGTTTGATCATTGTCCCAACGTGCATTTTCTGGGACAAAAAACTTACGCTGAATTGCCGTCCTACGTTAACCGTTTTCATGTCTGCATGATTCCGCACCGGATTGATCCATTTACCCGTTCGATGAATCCGCTGAAATTGTACGAATATCTGGCTTGCGGTCTACCCGTCATCAGCACGCCCGTATCGGGGATGAGTATGTTCGGTGATTTGGTGCGGCTGGCCAAAGACGCCGGGTCATTCAGCGAACAGATTGATCTGGCCCTGAGCGAGGATAGTGAGCGTTTGCGCTTGCAACGCAAAGCGGCGATGCGAAGCCACACTTGGCATCAGCGGGTGGATCGAATGATGGAAATTGTTGAAGCGACTATGCTGAATAAATTAGCCGGGCAGGCGGTAAATTGCCCAGATGGCGCCGCGGCTGATAATCTGGTAAAATAAACTTCAGAACCGTTGACAAGATAGCCATAAAAGTGTACGGTAGATTCCTGCCCAACGGCAATTACGCAGATGTGGCTTAGCTGGGTCGACCCCGTGTATATGGGGGAGACGGGCAGCAGCGAGCCGAGTCTGAAAGACGAAGGTGAGCGCCGATTGCTTCGAGTAAACGCAGAAGCAATCGCTGCCCGGGAAAAGCAGAGATTTTGTCCCACACATTATTGATTGAGAGTTAATGTATTGCGGGATCCACGAATGTTTTGATAATTTGCCAGCGTAGCTTAGTGGGTCGAAGCGGCCGAAGAGCGACTGAACTGCTTCAATCGTGAGCCGCTGAGATGGGCTGGCCGATGTCAATAAGACCAAGCCAGCACCGGACAGACATGCCCGCCAGTCGCCGAGTGCCGATGTAGCTCAGCTGGTAGAGCAACGGTTTTGTAAACCGTAGGTCGTCGGTTCGAACCCGACCATCGGCTCCAGAACAATCTATTTAAATCAATCTTCAATTAATCTTCTATTCCTATGTCTCAAGACAATCTAATCAAGCTAGAGTGCTCGGTTTGCAAAAAGGTCAATTATTTTTCCAATAAGAATAAGAAGACCATCAAGACCAGGCTGGAATTGAGCAAGTTCTGCAAACATTGCAAAAAGCACACGATTCACAAAGAAACCAAATAGTAAATATGGCCGACGCTAATTTGTTTGCTGGTACGGGCGCTCAACTGGAATCACACGACGGTATCATTGTTTTCACGTTGGGAGGAGAGCGGACGATCGATAATGCCGCTAAGGAACGCCGTTGGTTCGATGATGGTGTGCAGGATTTGGAAAATAAGCTGCCCAGTCAAATCTGGGGTCTGGCGATAGATTTTAGAAATGTAAAAGCAGAACAATCCGATACGGTTGGAATAAAAACATTAGCCACCCGGTTATTGCAAGATAAGCAGATCGGCGCAATTGCGATTGTCAAAGCCAACAAGGGCTACCAGCTAATTATTCGTTCGATCGTGTTCGCGTTGACATCTGAAACCGGAAAACTGAAATTTTTCGAGGCGACCGATATGGCGTTAGAATGGTTAAAAATCAAGGGCTCGGCCAAGTAGAGTAGAATATTATGTTGTAGTGCATGGGGGCGTAGTTCAACAGTAGAATACTGGTCTCCACCCCGTCAGTCGCGACTGGCGGGGTACAAAACCGACAGAGTACAATTTGGAATTTGCTGGTGGGGGTTTCGTCCAGTGGTAGGGCGGAGGTCTCCAACCCCGCACCAAGCGGCACCACCAGCATATAAATATTTTACGAATTGATGATGGGGGCATAGTGAAATGGCTATCACAAAGGTCTCCAAAACCTTTATTCTAGGTTCGAGTCCTAGTGCCCCTGCCATCAGTTCGCAAGCACAAAACTATCTGCTTTGGTGCGGGGCGATCCCCTCAACCCCTGCCAGGAGATCCCAAGTAAAGATAGCGGGGAGTAGCGCGGAGAAAATAATGTACTATGTGTATCTATTGCAGAGTTTAAAAGACAGTAAGTTATACATTGGTAGGACAGATAATTTAATAAACAGACTCGAAGAGCATAATAGAGGTAATGTTCAGTCAACCAAGTATCGAAGACAGTTGGAGTTGATATATTATGAAGCATATAGGAATCGTGAAGACTCAAAGGGTAGAGAAAGGGGACTAAAGAAAAGTGGATCTGTATATATGGCTCTCATTAAGCGAATTGGGTTAAGTCGTGAACAGCGGAATGGTCTCCACCCCGCCAGTCGCGACTGACGGGGTCCACCCCGACGTCATCGAATGACAGGGTCCAAAACCTTTATTCTAGGTTCGAATCCCTGTCTGCCGACAGGCAGGCTAGTGCCCGTTCCATCAGTTGATAACATATAGTTAGACGATATAATAATTTGCTATTTAATTAGAATCACTTAGTAAACTAACCAACAAGTGTATGATAATGCGAAATGAATCAGAAATGCCTTTCCCTGAATCGAAGGGGCAAAAAGAAGCAATAGAATCACCAGAAGAATTTATTGAAAGAGTTTATAGCGATCTCGTAGAACAATTAACTATCAACGGAAGAAATTTAACGAAATATGATGATATCGACAGAATTGTTGAAATATTTTGTCAATTTATTGATAGAGAACAAGTCGCTGGAAAAATAACAGAAAAAACCGAAGAGACGAACCAGGGGGAGGGTACAAAAACCTGTATTTATTTTGACAATGTTCTTATAATGGAAATTGATATTTGGGACAACGAGGTAGATTCGGTGCAAATATCTGATGATCTTCACGAACTTGTTAGGAGGCTTGCAACCAACAAGGAATAATAAAATTATTCCACATTAACGTTGTTAATAAAGATAACTCGTTTAGTATTACATCATCTAACACGGTATATACGACATTAGTTCCTCACTGCGGGGATACGATATGGCCGACAGTTTAGTCCCTCCGTTCAACACTGACGTCGCATGATGCCTAAATAATAAATGAACAAGCAAGCTCTCTACAAGCTCATTGGACTGGGATTGTTCCAATGGTTATTGTTGATGATTACAATCTTCGTTATCTCGCTTATCTATGGTGTAAATGAACAGGCTGAAATGAGCGCCCCGCCGCTGTTGGGTTACATTATCGCCGCGGTTATTTTGGCTGTTTTAGCTTACGCCTGTGGACGCTGGCTTAAGCCGGCCCGTCGCAGCCAGGCGATTCAAGCTGGCTTGTTCTGGTCAATTTTGACGACTGCATTCTGGTTGATTACTGTGTTTGGAAATGGCACTCAAGAAACCATCTTTAGCAATTGGGGCGTCTATTTGCTGTTTATCGCTCAGCTAGTTGGGACGCTGTTTGTCCGCGCCAAGAAGACTAACGACGTCATCTCAAAGCCGGTCGCTTAGGAAGCGAAAAGACATGAACTCAAAACCTCTGGTAATGATCGGTATGATAATCGGCTCCGCCGTTGGTGCATATATCCCGTCCCTATGGGGCGCGGGTATTTTTACCGTAGAATCCATCCTGGGTGGTTTAATCTTTGGAATACTTGGAATCTGGGGAGCGTACAAGATTGCGCAGCGTTTGTAATGAATATTAGTTGCATATAAATGTTTCATCGCCACGCACCCATGCCGACGCCAGCCAAGCATATTGGATATCTGATTGCAGCCATGATTCTAGGCGTCCTGTTAGGTGTGCTAATTCACGCTGGGATTGAGTTAATCTATTTATACTGGGCTGCAACGCACGATAAAAATATTGTCTGGCACGGTGGCTGCAGTTTGTCGTGGATTATCCAAATTATACTACCAATCTTAGGTGTAATCGGTGGTTACACGCTGGGACGCTGGTGGTGGCGCGTGATCTATATCGAGCAACGCTGGCTTAAGCGTAAGTAGGATAGATCGTTAAATTGGTACGGTGAATTTTCGATTAGCGCCCTTGCCAAAGGCGTATTTTTGTGATACACTGGCTGGACTATTAATGACTACCCATGGCCGATAATAACGTCGTCCTGCGATTTTCCGACGTCACATTTGAATACGAGCACGGTAAAAAATTACTTGACGAAGTAACTTTTTCGATTCGGTCCGGGAGCCGGATCACCCTGATGGGGCAGAATGGCGCTGGCAAGAGCAGCATACTGAAAATGATCACGGGCGAACTAACACCCGCCGATGGTTCGGTGGTGCGTGTACCCCCAGACGCTACGGTGGCCATCGCCCGGCAGGTTATGCCTACAGAGTTACGCGATCTAACGATTAGGGAATATTTTGCCACCGCGTTTGATAGGGTGGAATATTCGCTGGACAAAAGGATCCAGGATGTTTTTGAAATTGTAAATCTTTCGTTACCTTTAGATCGGGTTGTCAATAAACTATCCGGTGGTCAACAGGCTCGGTTACTTTTAGCGCATGCCCTGATTCAAAAACCAGATCTGTTGTTGCTGGACGAACCAACTAATAACTTGGATCAACACGGTATTGACCACCTGACCGGATTTCTGGTGATGTACGATAAAACCGTGCTGGTTATCTCGCATGATGCGGATTTCTTGAACGCATTTTCCGACGGTGTGTTGTATCTCGATGTCCATACCAAAAAAGTCGAACAATATTCGGGCGATTATAATGACGTGATCGAAGAAATCAAAGCTCGAATGGAGCGAGAAAATTTAGTAAACGCACGCATGCAGCGGCAAATAGTTCAGAAGCGCGCCCAGGCCGAAGTCTTCGCCCACAAGGGCGGTAAACTGCGCGGCGTAGCCAAGCGGATGCGTGGTGTGGCCGAAGTGGCCGAAGAAAACTTAGTGGAAGTGCGGCGGGAAGATAAAACAATCCGTTCGTTTAATATTTTAGCACAAGAATTCGATATCCACTTTCCCGGCAAGGTAGCCGAGATTCGCTCTGTAACGATCGTGAAAGACCATCGAGCCACCGATCAGGCTATGGAATTGGTGGTTCGAAAAAATATGCACGTTTTGCTAGCCGGCCCAAACGGTATTGGCAAAAGCACCTTGCTCAATTCGATCGTGCAAAACCAATCGCCGCATGTCACGATACCAACGGAGGTGATCGTCGGTTATTACCAGCAGGATTTTGGTAATTTGAATCCCAAAAAAATTGCTTACGACACCTTGAAAGAAGTCATGGTCAAATACGACGAACACATTCTGCGCTCCACAGCGGCCGGGTTTCTGATTGACGGCGCGCTGTTGACCCGACCGATACAATCATTATCCGAAGGCCAAAAAGGGCTATTATCTTTTTGCCGATTAGTTTTGATGCGACCCGGTCTATTGATACTTGATGAACCAACCAATCATATTAATTTTCGTCATTTGTCGGTATTAGCCGCAGCGCTCGATGCTTATGAAGGCGGGATGATTATGGTGTCGCATATTCCAGAGTTTGTGTCTAAAATTAGAATTGACACTACCGTCGATTTAGCCAGTTTGTAAAGCAAGCCATATGAACAGCCACTACGACGTAATCGTGATTGGAGGTGGTGCCTCCGGTATGATGGCCGCGGGGCGCGCCGCCGAACGCGGACGGCGGGTGTTGTTATTGGAAAAAAATGATCATCTTGGGGACAAACTAGCCATTACCGGTGGCGGTCGGTGCAATATTTGCCATGCTGAAACCAACCTGAGGCTATTACTGAAGAATTACGGTGCGGCTGAAAAGTTTCTTTATTCAACGTTTTCACAATTCGGTGTCGACGACACGTTCACCTTTTTTGAATCACATGGTTTGCCGCTGCAGATTGAGGCCGACCAAAGAGCCTTCCCGGTAACAAATCGTGCCAGCGACGTAGTGCGGTTACTTGAAAAGTATCTGACGCAGGGTAATGTGACAATTCGTACCAACGCCGAAGTGCGCGGTTTTATTGAATCAAATGGGAAAATAGTCGGAGTACAATTAGAAAATCAAACGCTGACCGCCGAATCGTACATTCTGGCCACCGGCGGCAAGTCGCACCCCGAAACTGGTTCCACCGGTGATGGCTTTGGATGGCTAAAAAAGTTGGGTAACGATATTGTCGAACCAACGCCAACGGTGGTGCCTTTGGCCGTGCGGGAAAGTTGGATAAAATCACTGGCCGGTGTAGCGCTGGACGATGTTAAGGTAACATTCTTTGTGGATCAGAAAAAACAATTGTCAGTAAAGGGTCGAATACTTTGCACTCACTTCGGAGTTTCGGGGCCAATAATTCTTAATACCTCGGGGCAAGTAGCCGAACTTTTAAAAGAGGGAGCGGTCACTGCGTCCATCGACTTGTTCTCAGGTCTTGATCTAGGCGCGTTGGACAAGTATATAACGCAAATATTCAACGATAATAAAAATCGGGATCTGAAAAATGTCATGGCGCTAATCGTTCCACCGGGAACATCAGCGGTGATATTATCGTTATTACCCGAGTTGGATCTGGATAAAAAAGTCCACAGCATAACCAAGTCAGAGCGCAAAACGCTGGTCGATCAATTAAAGGCGCTGCCGATTACGATTACAGGTTTGATGGGCTATGAGTTAGCCGTGGTTAGCGATGGCGGTTTGGCGATCAGCCAAGTTGATGGAAAAAACATGCGTTCGCGCCGGTACTCAAATTTATTTGTCACCGGCGACCTGCTTCACATCAACCGGCCATCGGGCGGTTTCTCGCTTCAACTCTGCTGGACGACCGGCTGGGTGGCGGGAGAGCATGCCTAATGAGTTGGCTGGTGCGTTCCATTGCCTATAATCTTCCCGGCACGTATACTGTAGATATCCCAACTCAATTGAAACCCGGACAAATTGTTAGAATATGCCTGGCACAAAGATAAAAAAACCTTCGGTGACGCACCATATCAATCCTACGGCCAAAATCGGCAAAGTTTGGCATACGCTCGGCCCGGGTCTGACAACTGGCGCGGCCGATGATGATCCTTCGGGTATTGCCACATATTCGCAATCAGGAGCCAAGTATGGTTTCTCGCTGCTTTGGTTAGCGCCGCTGACTTTCCCGCTGATGTCAGTGGTGCAGGAAATGTGCGCTCGGATCGGTTTGGTGACAGGTCGAGGTCTAGCGGCGAACATCAAACACCACTATCGCCCCTGGGTGCTATTTCTCTGCGCGGGATTATTGTTGATTGCCAATACATTTAATATCGGAGCGGATCTAGGTGCGATGGCTAAAGCGACTCAACTGTTGCTGCCATCGGCCAATTTTGTACTCTTGATAATCAGTTACGCCCTGATTAGCATTTTGCTGCAGGTTTTAGTGTCTTACCGACGGTATTCAAAGTATTTGAAATGGCTGGCGCTGGTTCTGCTGGCCTACGTTTTGACGGCATTTACCATCAAGATGGATTGGCTCGATGTGATTCGTCACACCCTTATCCCAACTCTGACACTGACCAAAGACCAAATTCTGTTGATCACCGGTATCCTGGGAACCACTATCTCGCCCTATCTGTTCTTTTGGCAAACATCGCAGGAGGTTGAAGAAGAAATTATGGTGGGTCGGTCGAGCGTTCAATCACGTACTGGAGCAACCAACAAGGAAATAAAGGACATGCGTTTTGACGTGTGGACGGGAATGTTGTTTTCCAATCTTGTAATGCTGTTTATCATCGCGGTTTGTGCCGCCACGCTCAATGCCAGCGGTATCAGCAACATAGCTACGGCGGCTGACGCGGCCGCAGCCTTAAGACCGTTAGCGGGCAATGGAGCGTCGTGGTTGTTTGCTCTGGGCATCATCGGCACGGGTTTATTGGCTGTGCCGGTACTGGCCGGTTCGGCGGCTTATGCCATTACTGAAAGTTTTGGCTGGCACGAAGGACTATACCGTAAATTCAAAAAAGCTCACGCCTTCTATGGCGTGATTGCCTGCGCTGTGGTGGTGGGCGGTTTGATAAACTTCATTCATCTCGATCCGATTAAAGCCTTGATATATTCGGCAGTGTTAAACGCGCTGGTCGCGCCCGTGGTGTTGATCTTGATAATTCGATTGAGCAGCAACCGCCAGATCATGGGCGTCAGAACAAATTCGCGTCCTGTGAAAATAGTGGGCTGGGCGGCATTCGTATTAATGTTATTGGCTGGTCTGGCGACGATCGTGTCGTCAATAAATTAATAAACTGCTTCAATAATTATTACCAACAATGAAAACCAACTTATTTAGTCCTTGGGTCTTATGGCTGGCACTGTTAGTGGCGGCAGCAATCTGTACAGTTTGGCTGCCAACCGATAATGTATTTCCACCGAACACGTATATTGCCATATTGCTAATTCCAGCCATTACCAACTGGATATATTTGATGATTCGTGCTTCCCGGGCACATCCGGAAGCCGGGCTAAATCCCGAGAAGGTCACTCAGCTGGTTCAAACCGGCATATATGGCCGTATCCGGCACCCGATGTATTTGGCTGACATCGTGTTGGTCTGGTCGGTCTGGTTATTTTGGCCGCAGTTGAGAATCTTAGTGTTTGCGGCCTGGCTTACTATAGTGGTTGGAATATGGATCGCCGTTGAAGAGCGTACCATGCGGCGCCGATTTGGCCAGGAACACGTCGAATATTCCACGCGCGTGCCCATGATCATTCCGCGGTTTGGCCGCAAACCATAGCCAATGTGATAAACAGAACAATACCCGAATTCAATTTACGTCTGCCAACGATTGACAGTCGGATGCATATCGGGTAGCATGGAGATTGTCCGTAATATGTTTTTAACTGCGCCGACGCAATGGAAATTCGCGGACAGTCGGCGGCGTTCGATTATACAATGACTACACCAATCAATCCTGAACAACCCAGTTTTTCAACACTCGGCATTAGTCCCAAGCTGTTACAAACCATAGCCAAAAGGCGTTTCCAAAAACCAACCTTGATTCAAATGCGAGCCATTCCGGTCGGCTTGGCGGATCGAGACCTGGTGGCTTTGTCAGGCGCCGGCACCGGAAGAACCCTGGCTTTTGGCATTCCGATGATCCAGAACATTGCCCGCCGTAAAGGTGTCGGCTGGGTAGTGGTGCCGTTCGCCGGACTGGCCGCGCATGTGGATGCAATTCTGCAAAAAGTTGGTCGTGAAGCCGGATTGCGCACATTGGTGTTAGTCGACGGTCTGTCCGATGATCAGATAAAACGTCGGTTAGCGCGCAAACCACACATAATAATCGGACAGCCGGCCAGCCTCCTTCGTTGTCTCGAATCTAAATTGACGAGCGTAGATAAGTTGAAAGTATTTGTCTGCGATGAGGCGGAGCGTTTATTCGAATCAAGATACGCCGGTCTAATGGAACGTTTGTTGTCTATGCTGCCAGGCGATCGGCAGCTGATGGCCTTTTTTTCCGTGTCATCGCCATCGGGAGAAGAAGCGCTGGCAAAATATACCCGCAATCCCGAAATCATAAAAACTGATCCAATTGAGAATCCGGCTCGGCGACGCTGGCCCAGAGGTCGAATACCCGACCGGAGATCAACCGACAGCCCGATCCGGCCAGCACCGAAGGCTTCAACGCTTGACTTAGAGTTTGCGGAATTTCGTCCGGCCAAACACTACGGTTCGTTGGGATCGAGCGCGTTGACCAATACGCACAAACAAACGCCCGCAACACCCAGCAAAGACCGCCGCTAGAATATTGATTAATAATCCCAGACGCTACCCGTCTGGTTAATGTTTATTGTCCCATGTCAAGTCTCCAGGAAGTATTTGACCGTATTCAACAAGCCAAGAAAGAGCAGCGCATTATCAGAAATACCTATCGGGATGCTTTATCGGCTAGTGGCAGTTATAAGGAAACGACGGAAAAACTGCGCGGTTATAAATTAAAAAAGAAACAGATCGAAGACCGAGTCAAAGAAGATCTGGGACAGGAGTATCGACGTCTGGAGGATTTGGCGTTTGATATAAAATCTGATCAGGAGTTATTAAGCGATTTGTCAATCAATCAATTGACCAAGGGCGAAGAAGTGTCAGTGACCGACGAGGAATCAAATCGCTATGAACCGCTATTTACCGTGAGATTTAAAAAGAAGAGATAGTTAGGCTAATATTAGCCATTATAAATAATCAAATTATAAAAAAAGCCATCCACCAGAATTGGCGCTCTCTTATCTCTGGGTGCTATTTTGTTAATTATGCTATTTGGTTGTATAATGTATCTGCTGATACCTATTTAATAATTCTAAATCGGTAAAAAGTGAATAAAAAAGCCACTATAACAATAGTCGCGCAGCGCACCAGAACTGAAATAATATCACAGCGGCTGGTGGTTTATTATTGTATTATGGCTACTTTTGGAGTGGCTATCGCTATTTTAACGGCTATTATGGCCGGCGTGCAATATGCCATGCCACAGGCGAAGTTGCCCTCGGTATTATCCAGTGATGCATCCAATTCGGTGACGTTAAGTTGGACAGCTCCCGGTGATGATGGCGCGGTGGGACAAGCGGCGCAGTATGATATCCGATATGCTGCGGAGCCAATGACCTCTGAGAACTGGTCGGCTGCAACTTCTGTATCGAACCCGCCGTCACCTCAAACAGCCGGAAATAGCGAATCAACGCAAATCACCGGCCTGGCTCCAAAAACGACCTATTATTTTGGCCTGAAAACAGTTGATGAGTCCGGCAACTGGTCGGCGTTGTCCAATATTGCCAGTAAAACAACCGCCTGTGTCGAAGCGTGGAGTTGGGGCGAGTGGTCGGCTTGCGTGAACGGCCAGCAAACGCGCACGGTTTCCGATCTGAACGATTGCGGTACGACGATTAATAAGCCAGCCGATACCCAAACCTGCGTATCGGAACCGGTGGTGTGCCAGGAGAACTGGACCTGCGCGGATTGGTACGCCTGTGCCGATGGCCACCAGCAACGTACCTGCACCGACCAAAACAATTGCGGAACGGTTGTTAATAAACCCGGCGAAAGCCGTACTTGCGAGGAGCCGGGAGATGGCCAGGGCGGCACTGAAACCCCATTGTATCAGGATACCTATATTGTTACAGCGCCGAATGCCGGAGCCGAACCGGAAATACGGGTAATCGATCAAAATGGTAAAGTGATATCGAAATTTTTAGCTTATGAAAAATCATTCCGAGGCGGGGTTAATGTCGCAGTTGGCAATCTGGGCGCCGACAACATTGATGAAATTATCGTTGGTCCGGGTCCTGGCCGTGAACCGATCGTGAAGATATTCACCTATGGCGGCCGACTAATAAATCAATTTTACGCTTACCCTAAAACCTTTACCGGCGGTGTTAATGTGGCGGTGGGAGATATTGATGGAAAACCAGGTGGCGAGATCGTTACCGGGCCAGCCTTTCGAGGCGATCCGACCATTCGTATTTTTGGCTATCGTAATTCCCGGTTTGAATCGGTGATTGGCGACTTTCTGGCCTATGACTCAAAATTCCGCGGCGGTATCAGCGTCGCCGTGACTGATTTTGAAAATGATGGACGCGCTGAGGTGGTGGTGGTGCCCGACGAACGCAGTGGCGGTCCCCAGGTACGAGTATTTCGCTACGAAAAAGGCAAAATGCAGTCGCGTACGCTGGGATTCATGGCTTATAGCTCCAATTTTCGTGGCGGTGTGAGTTTTGCCACCGGTGACTACAATGGCGACGGTCGGGGCGATCTAATGACCACTCCGGCATCTAACGGCGGTCCGCATGTCAGATTCTTTGGGCTGCGGCGCGACGGTACGCTAGGTCTGCAAAACCCCGGTTACTTCGTCTTCAACGATAAATTCCGCGGCGGCGTCAGCGTAGCGGCAGGCGACTTCGATTATAATAACAAAGATGAAATTGTGGTAGCTGTGCGTTCGGGTGACGTAGCCTTAGTTAGAATATTTCAAGCCGATGGCAAAAAGATAATAAAAGAATTCAAAGCTTATCCTGACACCATGCGGTCCGGCATAAAACTTGCCACGGGGCATTTCACTGAGCCGAAATAACCAATCGTACTTGCACTATTAGGACAAAACAAAAACCCCGGCCATTAGACCGGGGGCTTTTGTTAATACGATGTTGTATTAGAGAATGGCGTCCTTGGCTTGCTTGGAAACGCGGAACTTCAGAACGGTCTTGGCTGGAATTTGAATCGTGGCGCCGGTCGCTGGGTTGCGGCCTTGGCGGGCGGCTCGGTTCTTCTTAACCAACTTGCCCAATCCGGGGAAGGTAAACTCGCCCTTCTTGGCTTCCGCATAGGCGGTCTCAACTATCAGATCCAGTAAGTCTGAAACTTCCTTTTTTGGGCGACCAGACTTCTCAGCTAGATAGGAATAAAGCTGCGACTTGGTCATTGTTTTTCCTGTCATACGTCTCCTTTTTGAATTATTAATAACTCCTTAATGAGCTTTTACTAGGTAATTATAGCTGATATTTATGGAATAGCCAAGAAATGTCAATAAATTAAGTCCATTTTACAGCCTAATCAATCTGGAATATAAACCAGCATCAAGTAATAGCACTAATATTAGCACAAATAATATAAAACATATTATAGTGCCGACTAAAGTACTTTGAACAAAAAACAAATAATGTTTAGATAGTTACGGCAAAAAATTTATCTTCACCAAACAAGCTATACACAGGTGAGCACTGTTGTCTATTTAAGGGCGGGTTAGGCTGGCATCACTATCGAAAGCCGATAAAAGAAAAAGCCCCAGGAGGTGCGAGAGTGGGGGCCTTTATGGTTGGGTCTCTATTGCCAGCACGCTAGGTGTTGGGCATAGAAGACGGCAGGTGAGCCAGGGCGGAGTTTATCAGATTAAAGACTTTCTCAACCAGTTCAACTATTGAGTGGCTCACAGTAGGAAAGAACAGTTTCAAGATCACGAGCGTCACTACTAGCAGGAAGATGTTTCTCATGGCTTTGTCACTTAGTGAGTCAAGCCTGAAAGGTGAGGATTGGCTTACGGGACTAGCGTAGGCCGGGTGTAGTGACACCGGATCCTATGATTCCCTCCAGCGGAATTGGCCCGTTTCATATGTTAAGACAGGCCGTCACCGCTAGAGGGGATGCTTTTTCAAAGAACCAGCTTGGCAGTATAGCTTGGCCGGTCTTGTGTGTCAAGGATGGAGAGATATTACAGATGTAACCGAACCAGATTCATTAATTATTATCATACTATGTAGCATTGACCGGTGGTAAATCGCGTGATAGGTTTGGGGCAACATCGACCAAGAAATACTGGGTCATATTCCCAGGGCTGTCCACAACAAGGAGGGGAATGTGGATACGCTGACACGGGTTGACATCACGCAGGCTGCCAGACCGGCCACAATTGCTTTCGCTTGCCTGAAAAGACACAACCGGGTGATTGGGCCCGGGTGGCTGGCGAGAACGATTTTGCGCCGTCGGCCATTAGTGCTAAACAACGGTTTCGTGGTAGTCATTACCGGGAAACCGGGGGCGATCGATCAGACACAGAGCGCCACGATCGGTGATTTCGCTGATGCCAAAATGATTCCCATCTGGCAAAATGAAGCGATAGCGATGCTTCGGGGGGTTCAAGATCACGGCAAGTCAGGCTATCGCAGCAGCTGGGAATGTCGATCTCCCGAGCATGGCGTCTGGAGCGGCGGTATCGTTACCCGACATGGCCTATACATAGCCTGTCGCGGAATCGGACACGAGCACTACGACGAAGTCATGGCACTGGTGGTAACTGCGTTGATGGGATGGGAAGATCTTCCTTATCTGCGGGACATTGCCCACACGAGCGGAAACGCTCACTTCGAACAGATCCATCTGGCAGCCGCCAAGTTTACCGCTGCCCCCGCCTCCACCCGTTAAAAGGTCGAGGCTTTTCTATTATATTGCCTAATATAAGCGACATTATCGTGATATTGATTCACTAGCCATTGACAACTATTGCGATCGGTGCTAAGATGGTTCGTATCGCTTGAAAAGGCGATATATGAGGCAACGATCAGTGATCCGTCATTTGGACGCTTGACCGGCCGATGTTCCCCAATAGCGGGACGGGGCTGGCGCGAATCACTGGGAGCCAGTAGCGTAACCGGCAATACAGGCAGGATACGCACAAATACTGGGGAGTGTCTCATCGATGGACGCTCTTTTTGCGATATAGAAAGTTAGGTGAGGCGAAGATCAACAGTCCATAATATGGACGCTTAGCTTCCGATTGGTTCTTTCGTTTGAGAAGATGCAACGTCTTTTCAGATGAAGGAATCAGCTGGAGGCGTGGACTGTTGGGAGCCAGTAGCGTAACCGGCACAAGGTTTGCAATACTGCTCGGGATCTAGGATTGATCTCGTCTACGCCTTTACAGCGACAAGGCTTGTTTCTGTTACCGTAAGGAGGTAATTGATCATGGCAAAGATTCTGGTCTTTGATGTGAATCCTGCTCGGCTCATGGGTCTATGCGCGGCACTAGCGCCGCATCAGGTGGTCAGCGCGGGCAACATTCTACAAGCCGTGCAGGAAGCCGTACTCAGTCACCCCGACCTGATCATCAGCGACTGGGACGACTCCGATGGGGTCAAACTGGTTCAGGAGTTGTGGCGCGTGCCCAATTTCACGCCGCCGCCGGTGTGCTTCACGGATACCACCCATGGTCCGCGCTACACCAAGAAACTCCGGCTGGCGGCTCTGAGGCGGGGTGCCTATGGATTCATTCCACGTCCACTCAGCCATGCAGGATTGGCGTGTCTGGTCAATGCGCTGCTTGGCAAGATCCGTCTGCACGGATATCCCTGCGGGCCGGTTGGACCAACGGAACGTCAGGAGTTGGTCGAGGGTGATCCAATTCTGATGACCGTACGGATTCTGTCCGAGCCAGCGCGGTTGCCAGAGCACACCGCTAGGGTTCGTCGACTGGTGGCGTATCCGTCGAAGCTGCGTCTGGTGACCTTCGAAGAGGGTGAGTGGCCCAAGCAGTCTTCCAACTAAACCACTCGAATCGAATCGCTGACTTTGGTCCGGCCGTCTCTACGGGGAACCGCGCTGGTCCACTGGTTAAGCCGCCCGGGAGCTGATCAGGGTGTAGACCTTGGTTAGCTGCCCGGGCTTTTTTATTAATAACTGATTGGAAGTTATTGCGCATGATTCAGCGGGGCTTCCATAATTTATTACAATCTGTTACCATACGTTCGTTATCTTGGGTGCGTTATCTCTGGCGGGGACCGTGAGTCAGATTGGTTTAGTTACGTACTATATTAATAGAAAAATAACGTATTGCTGGTCGGGGTGTGGCGCAGTTGGCTAGCGCGCAGCGTTCGGGTCGCTGAGGTCGTGGGTTCAAGTCCCACCACCCCGACCAGCAGTATGTTTTAAAATACGCTAGTTGTCGAAGCGTTCGGGTCGCTGAGATCGTGGGTTTCTTCAAAAGAAACAGGCCCAGTACCATTCGCGACGCATGGCTAGTCTCACCACCCCGATAGAGCTAAGGTGTATTTTGGTTTTTATAATGGCTTTCATTGGTTTGTAGTTGATCCAATAAAATCGGCTGGCTATTATTGTGCCAGCGAAAAAACTATTGACTTCGCGGATAGATATAAGGTAAAGTATTGGCGGTTTTCAGGTTAGTGTGTTAGTTGTGCCGGAGCACCCGTCAAAACTGACGGAGAAAGAAGGAGCCGATGAAACTGGGGTGGTTGTTACTTTGTATCGTGATGCTGCTTATGCCTGTTGGCGTTTTTGCACAACAGCACGCGGTATCCGATCTACCCGTTCAAGAGTCGTCTCATCAGCACAAGGTTGTCGTCATCGGTGACGCTTTTGAACGGTACATCAGTACAACTAACGTGGGGGATGTCACAGAGCGGGAGTCTAGGTACTTTCTGCAGGCACCTAACCGCGATATTCTGATCGCTTTCGAAGCCCAGAACAATGTAGTCAAGGTGCCGGTAGAAGCAGGCCTGGAACTTCAGTTGACTGGTGTATCGCTGGGTGTTAGCCCGCCTTTGAAAGAGTGGTGGGGAAAACCACTCGCTCTCAAGCTGGCTGGCGAGCGATCTGCGTACCAGCGTAAGCGCGGCGAACCGGTGAACGACTTCTGGGCGTTTGGGGTGTATCCAAAGTACGTACCCAGCGACACGCGCACTTTCAACCTCGATCTCGAACACGATTCCGAACGGACCTGGCAGTTTGATGGGTATGCCGGTTTTGGCAATACGAACCGACTGTATCTCGGTGCCGGAAGATCGGAATATGTTAAGCAAGGTTCCAAACGCCTAATGTCGGCGCGAAGGGTTGGCAGCGCGGCCAGGGTAGCGTTTGGCACGAACAATCTGGCGTTTGGGGGAGTCACGTACACGTTCGACACCGAACGGCCAACCTGGAGCCTGGGGTTAGCTCATTGCGTTAACCATGGTGGGCCGAGTGGTTCGGGGGCAAACCCCGCCTTTATCGCTATTGGCCGGATCAAGCCCGAAGCCAAGTTCGGTCTCGGAATTGTCACTCTGTGGGGTCAGGCTTTGGGCAAGGGTATGGTCGGCGGTCTGATGGAGTCGTTCGTGCCTGGCTCGTTCGTGCAGACCCAAGTGGTCAACAACAAAACCTTCGACACTCCGGGACAGAGCAATGCCTATGACGCCCAGGACTTCGGCCGGATCGCGGCGACGGTTACTATCGTGGACGTCAAGGCTGGTGCCACCACTCGAATGAGGCAGGCCGAGTATACATTGTATGGCACGCTGCCACACTCTGGAGTGATCACCAATCCTTACGCGGGCCTCTCATACGATGAATCTACGGATTTGCTTTTCAGTCCGCGGTTGCGTCGGATGACTGATCCGGGTCACGTCTGGACTACGGTAAAGGCTGGAGCGAAGCTGCAAATCGTATCTCGGCCAGATCCGCGGCGTTTGGCTCGCAGTGGCTACTTACGCATCGAGCTCAATACTCGGATTCATGGCCATATCCAGGGTGCGGGGATTGAGGCCACGTATTGGATCTAAATCGAATGGCGGACAAATACCCGAAACGGTAACGTGACGGGTTTTATATTTTTATATATGTTTTGCCAACTGACACCTTTTTTGTTATAATTAGCCGGCAATTTAATCGCGTCACAGCCAATATTTTCCGAATATAATGGAAATACGTAACGCCGGTATCATCCTTGAGCGAACCAAGCATGAGTTCGAGAGTCAGGCGGTGTTGAACCCGGCATGCATCGAAGTTGATGGCGTGACGCATATGTACTACCGGGCGGTTAAGCCGGGTAATTATTCGTCAATTGGATACTGCCGTCTTAAAGCCGGACGGGTAATCGAGCGCTGGGACCACCCAATTTTAGCACCGGAGTATGACTATGAACGACATGGAATAGAGGACCCCCGGATTGTAAAAATCGATAATATCTATTATTTGACCTATACGGTCTTCGATGGGTTAAACGCACAGTTCGCGTATGCTACCAGCCCCGATCTAATACATTTCGAAAAGCACGGTATTATATCGCCAAACATTACGTACGATGAAGCGATTAGTACTTTTCTGAAACTGGGTTTTAAAGAAGAGTATCTTTTTGGACGTTTATTTGTAAATCCGGGAGCTCGCAGGCCGCTACTATTATGGGGGAAAGACGCCGTATTATTTCCGGAAAAAATGAACGGTAAATTTGCCCTGCTATATCGGATTTATCCCGATATTCAGTTGGCGTATTTTGATAGCTTCGACCAATTAAAAGAATCATACTGGCGTGAGCAGATCAGTTTTTTAAACAAACATGTGGTACTTGAGCCAGTAAATTGGTTTGAAAATATGTATATTGGTGCCGGCTGTCCACCAATACGAACTGAGGTTGGTTGGCTGCTAATATATCATGGCGTAGAGCGATCGGGTAAGGGGTTCGTTTATCGGGCTGCCGCAGCATTGCTGGACATCAACCAGCCCACCAAAGTGATCGGCCGACTGAACGAACCGTTATTCGAACCGACTGAACCATGGGAAATAAATGGTGATGTAAATAATGTTGTTTTTCCTACGGGAGCAATAGTGCGAGGTGACCGCGTAACGGTGTATTATGGTGCCGCCGACCGTTTAATCGCAGCCAAGACGATTAATTATAAAATGTTACTAAGTATACTAATAAATTCCCAGGCCCCGCATAATGATAAACCTATCGAGTCGAACAAAGTTTTATTGAAAACTAGCCCGCATCCGTAAAAATATATCATCGTTATCGCAATATCACACATATGCCAAACGGCCAGCATAAATATAAGACGTACAATTCGCGGCATACAGTAACGGAATCGTGGATTGTATACGTGTCAACATACCCACCACATAATTGTGGCATTGCTACTTTTACTTCGGATGTAATCGCTGCCATGGATGAATTGTTGTCGCCTTCGGTGAAATCAAAAGTAGTCGCAGTCAATCCCAGCGCAGTTACGCATTTTCGTTATCAGAATATTGTGATTGGTGAAATTAGACGTGATTTTGTTAAAGATTATCAGGCAGCTGCTGAAAAATTGAATAAAGATCCACGTGTTAAACTGGTCAGCGTACAACATGAGTTTGGAATATACGGGGGTGAGTGGGGAGAGCAAATACTGGAACTGGTACGGCATGTCAAGAAACCGGTCGTGATAACATTTCATTCGGTGCTTCCCAAACCGATATTAAAAGTAAGGCGCATAGTAAGGATTTTAGGACAGGAATGTGATAGCATTATTGTTATGACACACAGGGCCAAACAGATATTGACCGAAACATACCGGATAGCGCCTGAACGAATTGCAGTGATTCCACACGGTGTCCACCCTCAGCCTTATCGCACATGCGAAAAGGTGAAAACTGAACTAGGTTTACGAAACAAGACGGTATTGCTGACGTTTGGATTATTGAGTGAAAACAAGGGCTTAGAATATGTCATTAGAGCCCTGCCCCAGGTGATCCGGCGGTACCCGAATGTCCGCTACCTTATAGTTGGTGCAACTCATCCTGCCGTATTGAAGAGGGAAGGTGAACGATACCGCAACGCTCTGGTTCGATTGGTGTATAAATTAAATCTGACGCACCATGTAAAGTTTTATAACACATTTTTTAGCCGTCCGGAGTTGTTAAAGTTCATCGAAGCATGTGACATCTATGTATCCACGTCGTTGGATCCGGATCAGGCTGTTTCGGGCACTCTGAGTTATGCTCTTGGTATGGGTCGGCCGATTGTGACAACACCATTTTCTCAAGCCAGAGAAATTGTCAGCCAGCAACTTGGGATGTTGGTTGAATTTCGTCAGCCAAGGAGTTATGCCCAGGCAATTATATCTCTAATTGGTGATAAAATACGGCGCGACGATATGAGTAGAATGGCCTACTTTCGTACGCGCAGCATGATATTTCCTAATGTTGCTGTTTCGCTTTCGCGTTTATTCGCACGATTTATTCCGAATATATTAGATGAATTTAAACATGTCCCGCCGATTCGGTTATCGCATTTTCATCGGCTGACCGACCGTATTGGGATGTTTCAATTCGCAAAAATGTCAGAACCAGATCCCGAATTTGGCTATACGCTTGACGATAACGCGCGAGCATTGCTGGCTGTGGCGCGGTATTATGAACAGAATAACCGTCCTTCAAGTCAGAAGTTACTGAAGACATACTTATCATTTGTGAAAAGAATGGCTCGACCGGACGGAAATTTCATCAATTATATCAAGACTGATCTACAGCCAGATCAGCAGAGGAATACCACAGAAAGCATGCAAGATGCCAACGCTCGAGCATGTTATGCGCTGTCATATGTAGCGTCATCCAAGGCCCTATCAGCAAGTATTCGTCAGTCAGCTAAACGGATGCTCGGCCCCAATCTGAAGCGTGACCCAAAGTTTACATATTTGCGATCAATGGCTTTCTATATTATCGGTCTGGCCTGGTTGATAAGAAGTAATGGTGCTAAGCAATTACGGACAAGATTAGACGAGTACGGTCAACAGCTTTTGCGTAGGTACCGGCATGAGCGCCGCCCAGACTGGGATTGGTTTGAGGGGAAGTTGACATATTCAAACGCGATTCTACCGGAAGCGCTGCTTTGGTGTTACCGAGTAACCAATGATAAAAAATATTTAACGACTGGCTTACGCACGTTAAAATTTCTAATTAGCAAAACGTTTCGTGAAAACATGTATCTATCAATCGGTCAGAGTGGCTGGCATAGGCGCGGTGGCCGCAGGCATTATTTTGATCAGCAACCCGAAGATGTATCAGCGATGGTACAAGTTTTGCGATTGGCCTATGATATTACCGGCGAGGATCGATACCGGCGACTAATGTTTACCGCGTTTTATTGGTTTTTGGGAGACAATCTGCTGGGCCAAGTGGTGTACGATCGCACCACTGGCGGAAGCTATGATGGAGTCGGTCAGAAAAGTGTTAATTTAAATCAAGGCGCCGAATCGACCGTCTCATATTTACTGGCTAGGTTAGCTCTGGCCAACGGTCATCGGTAGCGTCTTTATCAGCCAATTATTGATAAAATATATGAAAATTATTATCGCCACCCGCAATGAGGGCAAGATGGTGGAGGTAAAACAAATATTATCTGATCTGCCGGTAAAATTAGTGGCCTTAAAAGACATTGACATAAAAATAGATATAAACGAAGATGGGCAGACCATTGAGGAAAATGCGTTGACCAAAGCTCGGCAAGTGTGCGATGCCACGAACGAATGGGTTATCTCTGAAGATTCGGGTTTATATATCCAATCACTCGATGGACAGCCAGGCGTTCTGACGGCACGTTGGGCGGGTGATGGCGCAAATGAGGAACAGATAATTGAACATGCCATAAAACAAACACGGGCGCTTAATCAAGACAGGCGTCAGGCTTATTTTGAAAGCGCTGTGGCGCTGATTTCGCCGGACGGGCAGGAATGGGTTTTTACTGGTCGCACCGAAGGATGCTTGACTCATACGGCACGAGGTCAGGCTGGTGTGGGCATGCCATATGATTGTTTGTTTATTCCCGATGGTCAAAATCAGACCTTTGCTGAAATGGATGTGTCATTGCGCAATAGTCTTGAACACCGCACCCAAGCTCTGGCAAAGTTAAAGCGTTTCATTATCCAAGCCGAGCTTATTGAGGCCACTTTGGAGCCAACAGAGATCCAGGTTATACACGGCCAGCAACAGGCTATTTAGTAATATGAAACGACTGCTTATTGGCAGACGGCAGATACCATGGACACGCTACTATTAGTCAAGCACCTAACAAAAAAGTTCCACGATTTCACCGCCGTTGAAGATGTTAATTTTGAAGCGCGCGGTGGCGAGATTTTTGGTTTGCTGGGTCCCAACGGAGCGGGCAAGACAACCACGCTTCGTACCATTGCCACCGCTTTGCAACCAACCAGCGGCACCGCAATTGTGGCGGGTTATGACATTAATGAACAGCCGGAAGAGGTAAAGAAACATATTGGTGTTCTAACGACTGACATCGGCGTTTATGATCGATTGTCGGGCCGGGAAAATTTGAGCTATTTTGGTGAACTGTATGGGATGTCGGCAGTTGATATACAAAGACGGATTAAAGAGCTTTCTGATCTGTTGGAAATGAATGATTTTATTGAGCGACGAGCCGGAAAGTATTCCACTGGCATGAAACAAAAACTGGCCATTGCCCGGGCGGTTATCCACAATCCAGATATTCTGATATTTGACGAGCCGACCTCCGGGCTTGATGTGCTGGCGTCGCAGACAGTGCTTAATTTTATGAAACGCTCCAAAGACCAGGGTAAATGCGTCATTTTGTCCACCCACCAGATGATTGACGCTGAACGGCTGTGTGATCGCGTAGCCATTATCCATCAGGGTCGAATGATCGCCGATGATACTGTATCCAACATAGAAAATATTACGCGAACCGAGAATCTTGAGGATGCATTCCTCAAATTGATTAAGGACGTGCCTGCTGAAAAAACATCTGCACCAATAACCAATAATAATTCGTTGAAGTCGCGTTTAATGCTAACGCCAAAGTGGATTTGGTCAGCGGCAATAATTGCGTTAGCTGGAGCACATCTGTTTTTCCAAATTTTGCCGCAACTTGAAACACAGAGAAGCTTCGGGTATCTATTTATTGTTGTGGCGGTATTCATATTGATGTTTAATAAATACTATGTAAGGAGGCGCCGGTGAAAGAAATATTAGCCATCTGGAAAAAAGAGCTGCGTGATAATATCCGCGATCGTCGGACGCTGCTATCATCGATCGTTATGCCGATGTTGCTAATGCCGTTGATAATCATAGGCATGGGTAAGTTGGTGCAGTATCAAGTCAAGCAAGCTAACGAACAGCCGGTAAAAATCGGTATTGTAAACGAGTCAGCCGCGCCAGATTTTGTTAATCAATTGAAAGCTATCAATAAAACCGATGTGATATCATTAAATAGCGATCCGAGTCTGGCCGCTAAAGAACGCCAGGTAGACCTGGCGGTGGCGCTACCCACCACGATGAATGGCGCGTTGGATCAATTACAACCAGTGGTAATAGAAACGTATCAAAACTCGCTCAACTCCAAATCTTCCACCGCCTTCGCGCGTGTGAATGCGGTCGCTACCTTGTACAATCAAAGTTTGTTACACGCCCGACTGGCACAAAACGGCATAAATGCCAATATTCAAAACGGCATTCAACTGAAACTGAACGAATCGGCCACGCCGCAAGAGCTGGGTGGATTCGGATTAGGTTTTCTCTTGCCGCTGTTCATAGTCATGTGGTCAGTAATCGGCGGTCAGTATATGGCGGTGGATGTGTCGGCGGGGGAGAAGGAGCGCAAAACGTTGGAAGCACTGATACTCACGCCAGTGCGGCGAATGAATGTCGTTTTTGGCAAGTTTTTCGCGGTCGCCACGGCAGCGTTAATGTCAGTAATTATCGCCCTGACCAGCCTTTATCTGGTATTTGTGTTTGGCGGCGCCGATTTGTTTACGGGTGTTAGTACCACCTCGGCCGCACCCGGATCGGCAGCCAGCAGTTTTAACTTCAACTTACAGCCCCAAGCCATATTATTGATGTTAGGCGTGAGCGTACTATTGGTGCTGTTATTCTCCGCAATGAATTTATCGGTTGCCATATTCGCCAAAAGCTACAAGGAGGCTCAAAGTTACATCGGCCCCTCATATTTGGTAGTCATCCTGCCGGTCGTATTAGTCAATACACTGCCTGGGTTTATCCCAACGGCTGGTTTTTTCGCCATCCCAGTGGTTAATGCCGTGCTGCTGTTCAAAGAGGTGCTGATTGGACAATTCGTATTATCACACATACTGTTGACACTGGCCTCACTGATAATTGTGGCGCTGGCTGCCGTATATATTTCCAGCCGGATCTATCGGAAAGAGTCGGTGCTATTTCGGGACTAAGGAAGAAGTAATATATAAGGAAGAAGGAATGATGCTCCCTTCGAGAGCGATTTATATAGCCTCATATAAAAGACCATAATCCATGGAGACACAGATATCCGGCCGTTATCGACATTACAAGGGCCACGAGTGCGAGGTAATCGGTATCGCGCACCATAGCGAAACTTTGGAGGAGCTAGTTGTTTACCGCGATCTTCGTGATTCAGAAGAATTCGGACCGAACGCCCTCTGGGTGCGACCCAAAAAGATGTTTTTCGAGAACGTAGTAATTAATGGTAAAGAAGTGTCACGGTTTAAAAAATTACCTAAGTGAAAACTATATGAAAAAGTATTTCTGGTTGGTGGCATTGCTACTCCTGCTGCCTGTAACAGCCAAGGCTGCCAGTGACCGCGTTACCGAGGTGCGAGTGTTTGATGCCGCGAAGCTGACACCCAAACAATCCTGGATCGCATTTCATCCCGATTATAAAGGTGGTGCTTCAGTGGCGGTGGGAGACGTCAACGGTGATGGCGTACAAGAAATAATTGTTGGTGTGGGCATCGAAGCCGAGCCGTCCGTTAGGATTTATAACGGCCAAGGAAAGTTGTTGACTCAATTCTCGGCCTACCCCAAGAGCCTCAAGAGCGGTGTAAAAGTCGCTAGCTGCGATTTTGACAAAGATGGGAAGGCTGAAATAGTCACCGGCACCGGCGTGGGCGCGGCACCCCAGGTGCGCGTATTTAATGCTGATGGCACCGTGAAATACACGCCCGGATTTTTCGCTTACGACAAGACTGGCCGTGGCGGCGTTAACATTTCCTGCGGCGATGTTAATGGCGACAGTTGGCCGGAGATTGTTACCGGTTCCGGCCAGGGATTGTCTCCGGTGGTGAAAGTTTTTGACCGCGGTGGAAAATCATTGAACCTGGATATTGTACCATTTGCCGATCGTGATCGGGGTGGTGTTGACGTAGCGGTGGGCAACATTGATGGCGGAGTCGAGTCGGAAATCGTCACATCAATATATCGTTTCGGACGGTCATTGGTAAAAACTTACAAGGCCGATACTAAAAGGACGATCATCGGATCATTCGAGGGATGGCCGGAAACCGTTCAGAGCGGCTATCAGGTGACTACGGGTGATATGGACAGTGATGGCAAAGATGAGATCTTGGTGGCTGTGGCGGCCGGTTCGGCGCCGCACGTGCGCACTTTCGAAGTCAACGGTTGGACGCTGCCCCAGAACTTCTTTCCGTTTGAAAAAGATTTTCGAGGTGGTGTTTATTTGGCGGTAGGGGATGTGGATGGAGATCAGCGCATGGAAATCGTGGCCACATCTGGAGCTAATACTACGTTAGGACGCAAGTATTATCAAAAATATATTGAAGTAAGCTTGTCCGAGCAGCGTCTTTACGCATACGAAAGCGGTGCCGTAAAAAAAACCTTTCTGGTATCAACCGGTATTAAGAAGTATCCGACACCGACAGGCACTTTCGCCGTTCGATCAAAAATACCCAACAAAGACTATGAATGGTCATATGGCCCAAACCATCCCGACAACTATGACCTGAAAGACGTGAAGAACAACCTAAATTTTACTGGAAACTACTTTTTGCACGAGGCCTACTGGCATAAGAATTTTGGTCATGTGATGAGCCATGGTTGCGTCAACATTAACCGGGCTAACTCTAAATGGCTTTATGACTGGGCTGAAGTGGGTACGCCAGTGATTGTGAAGCAATAGGGACACTATTTAAACAATATAGTTATTGGTCAATGTAAAATACAAAGGTGCTGACATCGTCAACACTTTTTGATTTATGCGTTTTGTGATATGCTTGTTGTAACCCATACCTGGGGTGGGGGTGGGGATAAGTTCAGAACAATTGAGAATTTAGAAGTTAGAATGATGGATGTCCCGATACGGGACTTCAACAAATCTAAATTAATTCTACACTCTCAATTCTAAATTCTTAATTGGCCTCGTCTATGACTCCAGAACACAAGAAAAAAGCCCTATTGAACTTCAAAAAAACCCAAAGCTTACTGGGTAAGATTATTGAAATGCTGGAAAGCGGTGAGTATTGCGTCAATGTAATGCAGCAGAATTTAGCCGCCATCGGATTGCTGAAGTCAGCCCATCAAACATTAATGGCTGGGCATCTTAATTCCTGTTTTAAATCCGCTGTTTGCTCAAATAACAGTAAAAAACAACAGGCAATGATTGATGAGATATTAACTGTGACCAATTTATTAAACAAATAATATTAGTTACAAGTTACAAATGACAAGTTACAAAAACGAAGAAGGATAGAATATCTTGAATCATCATTTTATAATTCTACATTCTAAATTCTTAATTCTAAATTTCATCATATGGCTAGTATGAAACGATATCGGGTCAAGGGAATGCATTGTAATTCGTGTGAGATCCTGATAGAACGAAAAATAATCAAGTTCAAAGGTGTTAAAGACGTAAACGCCTACACCGACAAAGGAGTGGTCGAAATAGAATACGACCAGCAGTGCCCTAACTTAGCCACTCTAAATGAAGCCGTTAAAGAACACGGCTACTCGATCAGCGAAATTAATGGCGACACTCGTCAAATTGATGACGAAAGTGTTGCCAAACTAAGTCCGATAAAGGTCGGCTTGATTTCGTTACTGGTTATTATTGGTTTTGTATTACTTTATCGATCCGGTATCAGTTCGGTCTTGACGGTCAATTCCGCGACGGCACTGCCGGCTTTCTTTGTTTTCGGACTATTGGCGGGCTTATCCAGCTGTGCGGCCTTGGTGGGTGGGATCGTATTGTCAATGTCAAAACAATGGATAGAATTATATGGCGCCAACGCGACCACACAACAAAAACTTCAACCCCATTGGATGTTTAATGCTGGTCGGATTGTTTCGTATGCGGTGCTGGGCGGATTACTGGGTTTAATCGGTAGTGCGTTGAAGCCTTCGGTTGGCTTGACAACTCTACTAACCATCATTGTGGCCTTCTTTATGATCGCGCTGGCATTACAGATGTTGGGGGTGCGATCGTTTCAAAAATTTCAAATTAAATTACCGAAGTTTATTACGCGGCGGATTGCCGATGAAACTAGATTTCAAGGCAAGCACATGCCATTTATCATGGGAGCCTTAACCTTCTTTTTGCCGTGCGGTTTTACGGTTACGGCACAGAGCTTGGCGTTATTGTCAGGCAGTCCGTGGCGTGGCGGGTTGATCATGTTATTTTTTGTGCTTGGTACTCTGCCGGTGCTCATGGGGATAGGATTTTCCAGCGTCAAGTTAACTCGCTATCGCAGTAGTTCCGGCTTGTTTCTACGAGTAGCGGGTGTTATCGTATTATTTTTTGCACTATTTAATATTAATTCACAGTTCAATCTGTTGGGTTGGCCCACATTGGGTGATCTGATACCGAACCAAACCACTGCCAGCAGTGCCGGATCCGAAACGGTAACGGATAATTCAGATCTGCCCCCGATCGTGAACGGTAAGCAAGTCGTTAAAATGAATGCCAGTGCTTATGGTTATAAGCCAAACAATCTTAAGATTCGAGCCGGCATACCGGTGCGCTGGGAAATTACCGATACGGGCACCAATGGGTGCGCTGGCGCCATAATCGCGCGTAGTTTTTTCTCAGATGTCATTCAGCTAACACCCGGAACCACAACCACCAAGGAATTTACCCCAACCAAAGCCGGCACGTATAAATTTAGCTGTACGATGGGCATGTATACGGGCGTCTTCGAGGTAGTTGATGCGGCCACCTAGATTACGATCAATTAATATCACGCACCGATGGAAAAAGTCATACTCCAAATTAAAGGCATGCACTGTGCTTCCTGCGCGGCTAATATTGAGCACGCCCTGAAAGATATGCCGGGTGTAAAATCTGTGAATGTAAATTATGCTAACGAAAAGGCATATATCGAACACGATCCGAAAATGGCACCCATTCACGCATTGCATCAGGCGATTAAATCCGCCGGATATGACATAGTTGAAACTGGACCAATGGCAGGCATGGAACATGCAGATGATGAACACGCGTCGCACGCCAAGATTCAACCGGATGAAAAAAATACCATGAGGCGCCGATTTTGGCTGGTCTTAATATTTGGATTGCCGGTGGTTTATTTGGCTATGTCGGAAATGATTGGCATCGAAAACCCAGCTGTGATTGTGAAGTATATGTTATTGATTCAGTTGCTTTGCGCGACAGTGGTGATTGGGGTGTCTATATTCCTGTGGCGTTCGGGTGCGCGCAGTCTCTGGCGCCGCCGGCCAAATATGGACTCATTGATTTTTATCGGAACTGCCACGGCATATTTTTACAGTCTGATTGTTACGATTCAGGCTTGGTTACGCGGAAGTCTGGAAACGGGCATGGTTTACTATGAGAGTGCCGTATTTATATTGATATTTATTATGTTGGGTAAATATTTGGAAGCGATTACCAAGGGCCGTACCAGCCAGGCCATGCGCCAATTGATTAGTCTGCAAGCTACCGAGGCCACGCTGGTGCGCGATGGGTCCGAATATCGGGTGCCAGTCGCAAAATTAACGGTCGGTGACACAATCAGAGTCAAACCGGGTGAAAAAATCCCGGTTGACGGTAAAATTGAGACGGGCTACTCCGGTGTTGATGAGCAGGCGATTACGGGGGAAAGCTTACCGGTTGAAAAACGAGAAGGCGATAGCGTGATCGGAGGAACCATGAATGGCACTGGTTCATTTACATATCGGGCGACCAAGGTAGGCGAGGGAACGATGTTGGCTCAGATAATCAAAATTGTTGAACAGGCCATGGGTTCGAAGGCACCGATTCAGCGTTTAGCCGATACGGCGGCTTACTATTTCGTACCTGCAGTGATACTTATCGCTTTAGTAACGCTAGTCGTTTGGTTGCTGGCTGGTAACGATTTTACAATGGCCTTAACCGCTTTTGTTTCGGTGTTAATAATTGCTTGTCCGTGCGCTCTGGGGTTAGCAACACCCACTGCGATAATGGTCGGTACGGGTTTAGCCGCTAAGCGGGGAATACTGATAAAGAATGGCCAAGCGCTGGAACAGGCCGGCCGAGTGACCACGGTTGTGTTTGATAAAACCGGCACATTAACCAAGGGTCGCCCCGAGTTAATAAACATTACTTCGCTTGATTCAAATCTTGATGAGATGAAATTATTACAGCTGGCGGCATCAGTTGAGCAGCACTCGGAACACCCGCTGGCAGCAGCAGTGCTAAGTAGGGCGACAAAAGATAAATTGATACTGGCACTGGCGACAGAATTCAATTCCATACCGGGGAAGGGGATTATGGCGATGGTCGACGGCCATCGGATGATTATTGGCACCAGATTGATGATGGAAGATCAGCAGATTGCATTCGCGGAGTCGGCTCTTTCAATGGCGGCCAAATGGGAGACGATGGGCCAGACAGTTATGTTTGTCGGAATCAATGGACAGATGGCTGGGATAATTAGTTTAGCCGACACAGTCAAAGATGAAGCCAGCGAAGCGATTCGTCAGCTTAAAGACCAGGGTAAAAAAACCATAATGATTACAGGTGACAATGAACGGGTGGGTCAAGCCATTGCGCAGCAGCTGGGTATTGACCAAGTTGTAGCCCAAGTATTGCCTCATGAAAAATCACAACGCGTAAAAGAAATGCAGGATAGCGGCGAGATTGTCGCCATGGTGGGTGATGGGATAAATGATGCGCCAGCGTTAGTGCAGGCTAATCTGGGCATTGTCATGCGATCCGGTACCGACATTGCCATGGAAACCGGAGACATAATTCTGATGCATAATGATACGCGCGACGTTATCGCAGCGATGGAGCTTAGCCGATTTACCGTTAGCAAGATAAAGCAGAATTTATTCTGGGCGTTTATATACAATATAATCGGTATACCAATTGCGGCTGGAGTGTTATACGGTTTGACGGGGTGGTTGCTGAGCCCGGCAATCGCCGCCGCCGCCATGGCGGGTTCGTCCGTTAGTGTGGTTACCAACTCACTATTGATGAAGCGCACCTCATTACGGTAATAGATTAACTATCACTCTATCATCTCGCAATTATTCTAATATTAGCACTAATCACTATATTTCATTGTAATACCTGACGCATGTGCTACAATGTTTGCAACCAAGGAATTGACTAGGCAGATAGGGATTTAGGTACGAAGTAAAAAAAGAGACAGACAAAAATCGCTCTGTCAAAATACCCTCTTAATATCGTGTGCCACTGTCGGTGAGCACCGTTTTTCATAGAACACTGTTCGAGCCGTTGAAGGGAGGTGAGTGAATTTGTTGCCAGAAGAGTCTGATCTTGGTATTGCCTTGGCGGCAGTGTACCGGCTATTGCGCCTCAAGCTCACGGTTGAAAAGTACGAAAAGCCACGGCGCACGACATGTCTTGGGTGCGGACGCCCGATTTTGCCAGATCAGAAAACCGTCGTGGTCTATTCCGGCCTTGATTGGTATGGGCGCTTCTGTCGAGCGGCATGTTGTCAGAGTCGTTTTATCCGATTCATCCGAGAGCTCGAGTTAACGACTGTGTTTATGGCTAAACCGACACGATCGATCGCAGAGGAGGGGGTTGTTACATCTGTATTGCCAGAACAATCCGTCATGTTCAGGGATTGACTAGGATGAAAGGCGGATCGCATCATGACTTGGCTGGCTGCAGCGGGTACACGGATCAGTGTGTACTCTTATGTCCGACGCCTATTGGGTCGGACTTTTATTTTCTGAATAGGCTTCACAGATATAAGCATCACCTGTAAAATATAATTATTGAACACGCGACATCCGGTTTACTATTTGCGTTTGAAGATTATCTGTTATGCATATTATCCAGCAAAATGAAAATAAAACGACGGTTTAGAATTTGTAAGGACCACAAATCGCAACCGGACAATTGGCCGGTAGTATTAATCGGCTTGATTATGGCCAGTTTAGCCATATACGGAGTTTTAACGGGCAGGTATGTGAATAATGAATCGGTGGTCGAAAGTGTGGTCGTACCAAATGCGCTACCCGAGATAAGTCAGCCCGAGGATGGATATACTACATATCAAGTGGCTCGTGTAATCGATGGTGACACAATCGAATTAACCAGCGGGGAAACGGTTCGATATATTGGCATGGACACTCCCGAACTCGCCAGCGGAAACCAACCGGACGATTGTTACGCTCGAGAAGCCACGCAGGCCAATAGCCAGCTGGTGCTGGGGCAAGCGGTGACTCTTAGCCGAGATGAGCGCGATGTGGATAGATTCGGCCGATGGTTGCGATATGTCTATGTTGATGATGTCTTGATCAATCGCGAGCTGGTGGTAAGTGGGTACGCACGAGCTTTTGCCGTGCCGCCAGATACTCGATATCAAGATGTGTTTGATGAAGCCGAACTTCAAGCCAAAGCGCGTCAGGTTGGGCTATGGTCAGCCTGCAACAAATCAACATTACAAAATTGGAATACCAACTCTACCACCAATCAGGCTGAATCAAACGAAGCATTGTCTTTATTGCGCCGGAGTAACGGCCAGGAATGTATCTGCGAGGAGAATCTGTTGGACTGCCACGACTTGTCTGGCCAGGCTGAAGCTCAACAGCTTTATGACTGTTGTTGGCGAGTCACCGGTCGGGATATCTACGCGTTGGATGGTAATGGCAATAGCCAAGCGTGTGAAAACATACCTTGATATATTAGAATTGTCGAATCTTAAGGGATGACGTATAGTATAAGTAGCCAATTACCCCAAGACTATGAATATCAAAAAAGCCACCGGAGAATATCAGCCATTCGAGCAAGCCAAGTTGCGTGAATCACTTATGCGCACGGGTACGCCGGATCAATTTGCCAAAGACGTCATCAAGCAAGCCGAAAAGCAGGAGAAAAGCCTGCGTACCACGGATAAGTTGTTTGATTTCACCCAGCAAATGTTGATCAAGCGCGATAAAAAAGCCGCGATGCGTTATCGTCTAAAACGGGGCATGTTCGATCTTGGTCCCACCGGGTTTCCATTTGAAAAGTATGTCGCGCGGTTGCTTCGTGATAAAGGCTACAATACCCAAACGGGCATATATGTCCGGGGGTTTTGCGTCTCGCACGAAGTTGATATTCTAGCCGAAAAAAATAAAGAAATTCGACTATTTGAATGCAAGTATCACCTGAGAAAAGGCTCACGTTCCAATATCAAAGTAGCGCTATATGTCAAAGCTAGGTTTGAGGACATTGCCAAGGGGTACCAAGAGGACAATAATGCGAATCGTATGGCACCCAAGAAAAATATTAAAGGCGCTTATCTGGTTACGAATACCAAATGTACTAGCGAAGCAATAAAATTCGCCCAGTGCGCTGGACTGGGTATTATTAGTTGGCGCTATCCATTCAATCAGGGACTGGAATCGATGATCGAATCCAGCGGTCTGTATCCGATTACCGTCTTACTGTCCATCAATTCGATTATCAAACGGCGGCTGTTGAGTTTAGGCGTGGTTACCGTTCAGGATATATTGTCGTTCGGATATTGGGACCGGATACCGCGGCACGAGCAGCGATTCATCGGTCGGTTACAGGAAGAAGCGCGAATTCTGCTGGCATGATTTCAACGACTAACTTCAAGAACAATCTGCTATTATTTCGCCGCGATATGGAACGGCGGATGCATTTGGTAATTGAGCAGGAAAAGCGTCTAGCCAGACAAGTAGACCCGACGGCAGTTGACCTGGTTCAACGCTTGGAAGAGTTCGCGCTCCGGCTGGGCAGTAAGCGTCTGCGCGGCTATTTGGTAAAAATCGGTTATGAAGCGATTAGTGGTCGTATGGCGCCCGCCAGTGTGGCCAACGTGGCCGCGGCCGCTGAGTTGATGCACTCCTATATGTTGATCCATGACGATATTATTGATCAGGACAATGAACGGCGCGGTGGGCTGACTGTTCATGTCCAGTTGGCCAATTTATACCACAATTGGCACCATGGTGAGAGTTTAGCTATTCTCTGTGGTAACATTACGGGTTCATTGGCCGATGAATGTATTGCCACGGCAGACATCTCGGCGGAAAAAAAGATTGAGATCTGGCGGGCTTTTCAGGCCATCAATCGTCGGACAAATTACGGTGAGGCACTTGACGTTGTCATGAGTCTTAGGAGGTCGGCTGACCTAAAGAAAGTGCTGCGTGTTCATTTGAATAAGACGGCTTATTATTCCGTCGAAGGGCCATTAAGAATTGGAGCGCTTTTGGCCGGTGCCAAACCCAGTCAATTAAAATCGATTCGCGATTTTGCTCTACCGTTGGGAGTAGGTTATCAATTGCAGGATGATTTAGCCGGCGTATTCGGACAACCGAAGCAAACGGGTAAACCAGATGACTCGGACATTAAAGAAGGCAAACTTACATTACTTTATTGCCACGCCTCTAAGTTTTTACCTCAAAACGAAAAACGTTGGTTTATGAAGCATTATGGACAACCTAAACTCAACCGAACCGATGTAATAAGAATTCGTAGCCTATTCATTGAGTACGGTGCACTAGCTGATTCCCTACGTCGGATAAACCTTTATCTGAAAAGGTCGCTCAAAATATTGGATCATGACCGGATGCTTTCATTGCGCGGCCATAGACTGCTGCGGGAGTTCGTGGCCGTGGTTACGGAAAGAAATCACCTGAACCTGGACAAAAAGCGCTAATGGATGTAGACTTCCGGTTGACTATTTCATTTTTGGAAAGTGTTTGTATCTATGAAAATAACCGCGCCTAATAATATACCACAGCATATTGCCATCATTCCTGATGGCAATCGGCGCTGGGCTAAATCAAAACATTTACCCTCGGTTTTTGGGCATAAAAAAAGTGTTGACCAGGCTGAAGATATTTGTTTGAGAGCCTTGGATCGTGGTGTCAAAGTGGTTACGATGTGGGGGTTCTCAACGAAGAACTGGCGCCGCCCCAAAACTGAAGTTAAATATCTGATGGGCTTGTTTGAGGACATATTTACTAATAAAGCCGAACGCTTGCACAAACACGGTGTTCGGATGCGCGTATCGGGTCGAATTGAGGAATTACCTGCTAAGCTTCGTTCGGCGATTCACAAAGCCGAGAAATTAACCGCTAAGAACAAACGCGGGACGCTGCACATCTGCCTAAACTATAGTGGCAAGGCGGAAATATTAGACATTGCTAAAAAGATAGCCGCTCAACACATCAAACCAAACGATATTACCGAACGGACAATCGAAAAACAACTTTACGTACCAGATCTGCCGCCGGTGGATATGATTATTCGGACGTCGGGCGAGTATCGTTTGTCGGGGTTTTTACCTTGGCAGGCCGAAGATGCCGAATATTTGTTTTTAGAAAAACATTGGCCGGCGTTCACGCCCGATGATATAGACAAGGCGATCGCTGAATATCAAAGACGGCAAAGGAGATTTGGGAAATAGGGGGGCAATTAAAAATTAATAATTTAGAATGTAGAATTAATGATGTTCTCGCGACGAGAACTTATTTATTCCACTAATACCTTTCCCTTGAAAAGGGGAGGAGATTTAATGAAAAAGAAAAGCCCTCGTTCGGTGGAACCGATTGAGGGTGTTGTCGTTGCGGAAACGGGGCTACTTGTCCGGCGGGGGTTCAACGACTACCCAGCAGGTGGCCACATCAGTCTCCGAATACGGGGTCACGATGCCGCTAGAGTTCAGCATCGTTAGATGGCCGTGCTCGGTACTGTTTACCCACATATTCATCATGCAGCTTATGCGGGTATCACGCAGAGATCCGACCGCTTTGATCAGACGCCGCAGTTCGTCAGCGTCCTGCGGCAATCTGACGCGGGATACAACCACATGTGTTGACTGGGCAACCTGCGCTAGGATGCCAGGTACGCCCTTAGCCGTGGCGTCGTAGCGCGAGCCGACACTGCCAGTGGCGTAGCCGGTGAAATTCCACCGGCCGGACTCGCGCCGTATCGGGTAGAGCTGGCAGTGCCAGATCCACCAAAGAGCATCCATGACCCACCTCGGCGCTCGATTGACGCGATTGATCCTGGGGGACCAGTACCTGATCCGAAGGTGATGGATAAATCTTTCGAGGCCTCGCTCGCTGTTGCCAACATTCTTCAGCACCAGATCTTCGAATTGATCCGGCGTTAGAAGATTCCCTCGTCCTGATGCACGAGGCATACGGGACCTCCTCTTGTCTGGGGCTGCCATGCGGAGCCGATCTTGGTTATAACAATCGCCCTGATATAAGGCGCCGAAATAGTAGCTTAACTATCGGACATTGTCAAGCGTAAGTTGTAATCAAATGGGCAAGGTATTGACAAAATCAGATTAATTTGATAAGCTGCGCGATTGAGTTGTCAGGTTCGTTCGTTGCAATGCCACGTAAGGTTTCGGAAACGCCGAGCTCTAACGGGGCACGCCATTCCAGAGGAGGGAAGTTCGATGTCCAGGCGCATGGGTACTGCCATGGTTGTCATGTTGGCGATTCTGATCGGGTTTCAGGTCGGCGACTTCTTCGCTGCCCCACAGTCGCTCGGCGGCTGGATCAAGACCGAGATCGGCATGAGACTGATACGGCTTGACGTCACCGAGGCCTACGTACGTGGTGGCTACGCCGACGTGCAGAAGCTGATCGCCAATCCGATCGTGAAGATGGGCGTCTACTACACGGTGACGATGGCCGATGTGAGTTCGTTCTCGGCCAATGAAGACTTTGCCGCGAAGGAGGTCTTTATCGAGGCGCATCACACGCCATTCGAAGCCAGTCTGGTCAGGGGGGTTTACTTCAGTACCCCCGATTCGGAACTGAGGGTGGATGCGAGTGGGCAGAGCCACGCCATCTCGGTCAATCAGAGTCTGCGAGCGTACGCGCCACCCATGGCTTCCGACTCGTTCTACATGAACAAGGTCCCCATCTGAACCGAGCTACCGGTTCTCGAACCTCCGATATTAGTCTGCATTTACGCGGGCGGATGTCGGAGGTGGTTTTATTTAAAGAGTGTTCGCTTTTCGTTTGGGTATGTGATATTATGCCAATATGACTGATTTATTCGACAACAAAATGGCTCAAGAGCTATCACGTGAGGCGCCTTTGGCCGATCGAATGCGTCCGCGTAATTTTGACGATTTTTTAGGACAGGAAGAAATTGCCGGCGATGACAAAGCATTACGTCGAGCGATTGAGAACGACGAGCTGTTTTCGATGATCCTGTGGGGGCCGCCGGGCACAGGCAAGACAACCTTGGCGCGGATAATAGCCAACATGACCAAATCAGAGTTTGTCCAAATCTCGGCGGTAACTTCGGGTGTGGCAGAGTTACGAGTAATAATTCGAAAGTCACAGGATTTACGGAAGTTCCATGGCAAGCGAACGATTCTATTTGTCGACGAAATCCATCGCTGGAACAAAGCCCAGCAGGATTCTTTTTTACCATACGTTGAGAACGGTACGATTGTATTAATCGGCGCCACCACCGAGAATCCATCGTTCGAGGTTATCAGCGCATTGTTGTCCCGCACCAGGGTATATGTTTTAAAACGTCTCGATCCTGAACACATCGGCAAGATATTGAAAAAAGCCCTGCAGGACAAAGAACGCGGTTTGGGCGGCTACAAGGTTAAAATTGGCAAAGTGGCGCTGGACATGATCGTTCGACTATCCAATGGCGACGCGCGCACGGCTCTGAACGCGATTGAGATCGCGGTGAAATCCGCCCGTCCCGATCAAAAAGGTTTCCGTCATATCGATAAAAAAGGCATTGAAGATTCGCTCCAACAAAGTTCGCTGCTGTACGATAAAAGCGGCGAAGAACACTACAATGTTATTTCGGCATTCATCAAATCAATGCGCGGCTCAAATGCCGACGGCGCGCTCTACTGGCTGGCCCGCATGCTAGAAGCGGGGGAAGATCCTAGATTCATCGCCCGTCGAATGGTGATACTAGCTTCGGAGGACATTGGCATGGCGGACCCGCGCGCCTTACTGATCGCTAATGCGGCTGCCCAGGCGGTAGAGTTTATTGGTCTGCCGGAAGCGCAGCTGAACCTCGCCGAAGCGACGGTCTATCTGGCGCTGGCACCGAAGTCCAACGCCGTTTACGCCGCTTTACTGGAGGCGCGCCGAGACGTCAAAGAAACTTTGAATGAACCCGTACCATCGCACTTACGAAATGCCGTAACGGACCTGATGAAGGAAATTGGTTATGGCGCGGGTTATAAGTACTCGCACGAATATACTCTGGAAGAGGGCAAGCAGGAGTATCTACCGGATAAGTTGAAAGATAAGAAGTATTTTACATTCAAGAAACAAGAGTAAGAAAATATCAAACGTAGTTGTCTGATCGCAACAACTGTTTGTTGGATGCCCACTGGGTAATTGTTATCCGAATGTTTTGTTTGTAACATGAGTTTACGTACAATTCTGACGCTATTGCTAACGATAAAAATAAAGCCTACAATAATGGGGCAGAATAAAGTATCTGCGTTTCAGGAGCCCTTTGATAGAAACGAGGTGGAACATGTCTTCGCGGAAAAATCGTGTCTGGGTCGGCGGCATCATCGGGCTGGTGGTGGGATTGATGTTTGCAGTCGTATTGCCTTTTGTGGAGTGGCACGATGACCAAGCAGACGCCCAGTTTCAGACTGCTGTTTTGCAGGCGATCCGGGGTTGCCATCTTCAGGAACAAGACTGTGAGATCGAAGTAGCGGCCGGAGGGGTACTGCGGAGTTGGTTCCAAAATACGCGCCCCCAGTCTGAAGAGGCATTGACGCAAGTCGTTGAAGCCGTGCGGAATCTCCCGTATCCGTCACAACTGCCGGATGTGCAACTGTCGGTAATGAGAGACCGCGATGCGAATGAGAATATCGCCGCACTTCGGAAACTGACCGGCTTGCCGACAGGAGAGATCTTTGCCGGCGTATACCTTCTCAAAACGACGGTGAAGAGTCCTGCCCATTCAGTGATCGATTACGATGGTATTCCAGCGACCCAAATGGCCAGGGCATATCTCGACCCGCTGAGTACCGTGCGTACACCAATGCCTCAGTTGCGATTCGGTTGGCTCAATCTGCTTCTGTTATGGACGATAGTCTCGTCGTGTGTGGTATTCTCGTATATCTCGTGGGATGGCTGTCGGTCTCAAGAAACCAGCCCGGCCTTCATCGACTGGACCTTGAGGCGCAAAATGGTCGGGGTGGCATCGACGCTGCCGGGTTCCGTGATTGTGTTCATCGTCTTTGCTCCGTACATCTTGTCGGACAAGATTCGCTCGTGCTGGAGAAAGCGTAGAGACCACCTACGGATCGTCCCCAAGTGAGTATTCGCCCTTGTCGTATATACACGCAAGGGCTTTCTTTATGTGTTGTGAGAAATGAAAAAATTTGTTATGGTATAGGCATATGACTGACGAAAAATGGCAGGCCACCATAGGCCAAATTAAGGATAGTTTCGAGGTTTTTGAGGAGCAGCGCGAAGATCTGGAAGACGAGCCCGGCTTTATTGAATGGATTGTTTTTCAAAGCCCGCTGGGCCGGATGAAACTGGAGCGAACGACCCACCACTGGGTCACCGGCAACAAAGTTAAAGGTTCGAAGCGGATTGGCTCGGATGTGTCGATCCAGAAAGAGTATTCAGAAGAGGTGGCGCACAAATTGCGAGCGTATAAATGGGACGAGGCGGCGAATGAATGGGCGGAGATTGAGATGGCTAAGACCAGTTTTAGTTCATAATCTCGCAAATATAATGACGATAAAAAAACAATCCAACTTTGTGGGCCATTGGGGCGGGCTGTTTGGAGGCCATCAATATATTTCGATTGCCATTGCCATACTATTCGCGACTAAAGCTGCGGCTGCGTTAATAAACATATCAACTGCCGCATAAAGTAATGGCACGTCCGCTCATCAACGCCAAGAAAATCCAAAACGGTACACGCAAACTGGCTCTGTTGCTGAGCGACTCGACCTTTATCACGGCCTATAAGGTAAAACAGGCGACTAAGGCCGCGTTTGGTTCCAACGACACTAAACAAAGACAAGAGCTCATAACGCAGTTAGCGTCATTGTTGGACAGTGATAGTCCAACCGTACGATTGGCGGTGGTAGAGGCCTTGGACCGGGTAAGTCGAGAAAAAACCCAGACCGTGGGTTACATTAAATCAAAACTTCAATCAGCCGCAAGCGATAATGACCCCGCAGTAAAACAAGCCGCCAAGGCTGCGCTAAATCAAAAGTAGACGACTACGCTCATCTTGCGCGAGCCTCTAGCATTTTAATTTTGAATTATAAAATTCTCTAATATGCCCGAATTACCCGAGGTCGAAACCGTCGTTCGTGATTTACGCCCACTGCTAAAGAAACAAAGGATAGCATCGGTTGATGTTCGATTGCAGAAGATTGTCGCCATGCCAGTCCGGCTATTTGTTAAATCTTTGGTCGGTCGTGCCATAACAAACGTAAGACGCCGAGCCAAGATAATAATGATTGAATTGGACAATCAAACAACATTGCTGGTGCATTTAAAAATGTCTGGCCAGCTGGTGTTTGTTTCATCCCGGGGAACCAAACAGTATGGCGGTCACCCGATTGTCGGTGGAATCGACGCTCTGCCAAATAAATATTCGCACGTGATTTTACGATTTCAAAATGGCGGCCATTTGTATTTTAATGATCAGCGGCAATTCGGTTATATGTTAGTGCTGCCGGAACACGAGCTGGCGTCATTTTTCCAGAAAAAGAAACTCGGTTTGGAACCCTTTGATAAAAAGTTTACATTGCCATATTTTTTAGCGTATGCCAAACGACACATCAGGGCACTGATAAAATCAGTTTTGCTCGATCAATCAAATGTCGTAGGCTTGGGAAATATTTATGTCGACGAAGTATTATTTGCCGCCGGAATAAGGCCCTCCCGTCGTGTCGCATCACTGAGTCTGAATAAAATTGAGTCTATATATTTAGCCATACCAAAAATATTAGGACAGGCTATCAAACAGAGGGGGACGACTTTTCGCAGCTATCGGGGTGGTACGGGCCAACCCGGGGGCATGCAGAAACTTTTAAAAGTTTATGGACGAGAGGGCGAACGCTGCCGGAAATGCCGCCGAGGAGTAATCACGAGAATAAAACAAGGCAGCCGGTCCAGCCATTATTGTCCGGTGTGCCAGAAGTAAGTATTACCGTCATTGCGAAACCAGCATTTCGGGGGAAGCACCCCGGAGGATAGTATGCCAAATAATGGTATTGCCACGCTCGCCGACTCGCTCGCAATGACTGGTGCTATTTATCAACCGTCTAGAGCAAATTAGAAAACAAGCGTATAATAAAGCACAGCCACGATTATGCCGATAATACCACCGACCATAGCTTCTGTTGGGGTATGTCCAATCCGCTCCTGGAGGCGTTGAGGAAATTGCGATCGCAATTGTTCAGGGAGGCTCTGAACCAGCTTGTTCAATATGTGCCCATGATTTCCCAGGTAGCGTCGGAATCCGATCGCATCGCGCACAATGATGCCGGACAGGATAAAGGCGATGGCGAATGAAGGTGAATCGATTCCTTCCTGAATGCCGATAGCTGTGGTCAGCGACGACACAAAAGCAGTATGAGCCGAAGGCATGCCGCCATAAGTATTCAGTCGGCGCCATTCGAAACGTTTATCGCGCCACGACCGGCGGACAAATTTGAAAAATTGAGTTCCCAGCCCAGCCGTTAAGGCGGTAATAATTATTTGAGGCATATAAATAGTATAATGAAAATATGAGCTATATTTTTTCGATCGTGTACGGGTTCGTCCAGGGCGTGACGGAATTTTTACCGGTATCTAGCACGGGACACCTGGTCGTGCTGCATGCCATCTGGCGTTTGCCGATCGCCGACGATTTAGGATTCGACGCAATTTTACATCTCGGAACGTTTGCCGCGCTGCTATTTTATTTCTGGTCGGATATCGTTAAATATGTCAGAGCGATTGCGGTTGGATTAGGAAAACGCGATGCTCGGGGAACCGATTGGCGTTTGGGCTGGTTATTGATTTTGGGAACGATCCCGGCTGTGTTATTGGGTCTGATTTTTGAGTCCTATGTTGACACAACTTTCCGTTCACTGTGGGTGGTGGTAGTCGCGCTGGCAATCGGGGCGGTCTTCTTCTTTTGGCTGGAGAAAGTCAGCCGTCAGACTAAGGATATTGACCGGGTCACTCCGGGATCGGCTATAGCTATCGGTGTTGGTCAGGCCATTGCCCTGATACCCGGGATATCCCGTTCCGGCAGTACCATTATAACAGGTTTGGCATTCGGGTTAAAGCGCGAGGCAGCGGCGCGATTCGCATTTCTACTGGCTATACCTATAACACTCGGTGCCGGAACCAAAAAAACCCTTGATGTCGTACAGACACATGGGTTCGGACAGCACTGGCTAGTGTATGCCCTGGGTGTTGCCGCTAGCGCAGTAAGCGGTTATTTTTGCATTCGATTTTTCCTGCGCTATCTCAATAACCGGTCACTGCGACCGTTCGGCTGGTATCGCCTGGCATTAGCCGTATTGCTGGCAATATTACTTTTGTCTGGGGTATTACAATCCGGGATGGCTCAACACGTCGCCGGCTGATGTATGATGCGGTAGGCAGGTTAGAAGGCGCCGCCGGCTAAAATAGGCAATTAATCCAATTACGATAGCGGCGTAGGAACCATAACAGATGGTGAAAGCCGCCAGGTTTTTATTTTTACGAGCCAATTCCAGTTGCTGGCCCGAGTCAGTAAAAGCGGAAGAAACATAGCCGGCATTGGTGACGTCTGATCGTTGGCCGTCAATTAAGGTAAATGATCTATTTGGAGTATTTTCCTGATCGATCAGGGCGGGTGATACGGAAAGAAAATCGCTGCGACTGCCGAACATTTGTACGGCGACTACTTTTATCGTACCGTTAGTTACCCTGGAATATGTCGCGACTCCGATTTCCTGGTAGTCAGGGAAAAGTATGTTGGCGCGGTGGGTTGGACTGCTCATCCAACCTTGAAACATTGTGGAAGCGTCCAGAAAATCTAAAGCTAAGTTTTCCCCCGCGTAAGTGTATTGGTAATCTTCGGCTTGGATAAAATCCCAGGGCTGGCGACCGTCCGGACTGGTATGATCAAAATAGTCTCGGTTTAACATGTCGGCCGCCTTATCTTGAGCCGCTAGCGTCAGCGCAGGATTGGTGACCAATGCATTCAGGCCATTTTGGAGCCGGGTTCGATTCGTCAGATAGATGATATCACTGGATGGCTCAAGCGTATCAGCACGGGATACGCCGGGAAACAAAAACAGCAACGACATTATTCCAGCCGCTAGCGACAGATAACAGACCGACTTGAATCGGCTCACTTTCATTGATGTTTTTATTTTTGTTTTGTTACTAACATTGTAATTATATCACAATTTGGGATATAATGCAAGGGTGGTATATAATTATATAGATTCAGCCTAGATACAGACACACATGATTATTTTTGTTACAATAAAGACATGAAAGCTATTGTTTTATCGGGCGGGAGCGGTACCCGGCTCTGGCCGGTTTCGCGCCAAAAATTACCCAAACAGATCCAGCCGTTGATTGGCCGGGAAACACTATTGGAGATGACTGTTAAGCGCCTTCTGAAATTTCTCAAGCCGGAAGATATTTATTTGACGACCAGCCAGGAGCAATACCCGCTGATCAAGAGGCTGGCGGATAAAATTGGACTGAAGCAGTACTGTATCGAACCGCAACGGCGCAATACCGCAGCGGCTATTGGATTGGCAGCTGCCTATGTTCATAAACAATTTCCGCAGGAAACAATATTTACAGTCAATACCGATCATTATATACATCCGGTCGCGACCTATATAAAGTTTGTAAAGTTAGCCGATCGGGTACTACAATCAAATCCCAAACGGACAGTGCTAATCGGAATCAACCCGACATATCCGGAGACCGGTTATGGATATATTAAAATGGGCAGCCAAAAAGAGGTCTTTGGCAAGGATGAGGTTTTCAAGGTCGAGCGCTTTATCGAGAAACCCGATCTGGCCGCGGCCGAGAAATTTCTTCAGAAATGGGAATATCTCTGGAATGCCGGCATGTTCTTTTGGCGGGTAGATTATCTTCAGGGTTTATTTAAGAAATTTCTGCCAGCAACACATCGCTGTTTGGTCGCGATTGAAGCCAGCTTGGGTACGCCCAAAGAAACGGTCACTATCAAACGTGAATTTGCCAAGATCAAACCGATTTCAATTGACTATGGCATTATGGAAAAGGAAAAGCAGATGCTGGTAATACCGGCAGACTTTACATGGCGCGATATTGGAGACTGGCGTTCGGTAAAAGATGCCTTGTCAAAAAATGCCATCGACAATGTTATCAAGGGGCACCATGTTGGTATTCAGACCACCAGCAGTCTGATCTACAGTCTGGCTGGAAAAATGATTGCCACCGCCGGAGTCGATAACCTAGTTATTATCGATACGCACGATACGTTGTTGGTCTGCCACCGCAATCATGCCCAGAATGTGAAGAAAATCGTTGAGTTGCTAGAACAAACTAAAAAACATCGTTACCTCTAATGAAAGCAATCTCCGCTATCGTTATAACACTCTTGGCAGTAATCTTGGTAGCGGTAGGCGCATTCTGGTATTTTACCAGATTGCTCCAGCCGCCAGCTGCGGGATCTACGGTCAAGAATCTGACATTTGAAATTAAATCCGGCCAGACGGTCAAGGAAATTTCGGTTAATTTGGAACAGGCTGGGATGATCCGCGACGATCGAATCTTTCGCATCTATATCTGGCTGGAAGGCTTAACATCGAAGTTGCAAGCCGGCAGCTACACACTCAATACCGGTCAAAGTGTTGAGACGTTGGTGGCGGTGCTAACAAAGGGGGACGCGGATTCCAATGAGGTGAAATTTTTAGTTCAAGAAGGCCTGACCGTGCGCCAGATCGCTGATATTTATGGCCGGACTTTTGCGGCGGAATTAAAGCAACCCGCGGAAACTCTGGCCTCTGATTTTCGCAACGTCGCAGCAGTTAGTGACTCGCGCGATATATTACCTGGACGAACCTACGAGTTCTTGATCGACAAACCCGCCACAGCCGGTCTGGAAGGATTCTTGTATCCCGATACTTATCGAGTCTACAAAGATGCCTCGCCCGCACAGGTAATTCAAAAAATGCTGGATAATTTTAATATCAAAGTTGATCAATCAATGCGTGATCGGATTGCTCGAACCGACTTGAATCTTTTTCAAACACTGACCCTAGCCTCGATTGTTGAAAAAGAAGTCCGCAGCGACACTGACCGACGGATGGTTGCGGATTTATTCAAACGACGCCTGGCCATGAATATGCCGATGCAATCCGACGCGACGGTAAACTTCGTGACCAATAAAGAAAGTTTACAACCCACAATCGATGATACAAAAGTCGCTTCGCCATACAATACCTATTTAAACACCGGGTTACCACCGGGGCCAATTTGTAATCCATCGCTGTCAAGCATTGAGGCGGTGATTAACCCAGAGCCGAACGACTTTCTGTATTATCTAAACGCACCCGATGGCCGGACCATATTCAGCCGGACGTTCGATGAGCATAAGATCAACAAGGCTAAATATCTCGATTAATGAACCAGACGATTGTCATTTCACTGGGCGGATCGATCATTGTCCCAAAAGAAATTGACACGAAATATTTAACGAAGTTTCGTCGAATAGTTTTGCAGAGAATACGATATCACGAACGGGCCGTGATTGTGACCGGGGGAGGAGCCACAAGTCGTAATTATTATAATGCCGCCAAAGCTGTCGCTACATTCTCGGCGGACGATCTTGATCGGGTGGGGATTGCCGCAACGCGCCTGAACGCCGAATTGGTTCGTTCACAATTTGGTCGGTTGGCGCATCAGGATATAATTATCAATCCGATTGAACGGCTAAGAATTACTCGTCCGATTGTGGTAGCGGCGGGCTGGAAACCCGGTCGGTCAACCGATTATGTGGCCGTCCTGCTGGCTAAGAATATGGGCGCGCGCGCGATTATCAATGTGACGAATATTGATTACGTTTACACCGCTAATCCCAAGAAGTATCATAACGCCAAACCGTTACCCGATTTGACATGGAGCGAATATTTGAAACTGGTACCAAAAAGGTGGAGCCCGCGATTAAGTTCGCCATTTGATCCGGTGGCGTCGCGGCTGGCTAAAAAGCTAGGTATAACAGTGATGGTAGTTAATGCCAACAACATTGTTAATTTGAATAAAGCAATCTCTGGTAAGTCGTTTCAGGGTACGATAATCCACCCATAGAATGTGAAACCTTTTCGCGAAAAGGTTAAACGGCACTAATATTAGGTAAATATTGCTTAATTTCAGAACACCTTTTGACCAAATGGTGAATTGTTCCCGCCTCAGCTTGACGTTTGTATATATCCTGTTATAATACCCGTATTACCAAAGACAGAGGGTGTCGCGATCGTAAGATCCGGCTTAATTAATTGCCTTCCGAGGTGCAAATACCAGGTCGATCCTGGGAAGGGCTTTGTCTGCGGTAGTTCGCAGATTTTTTTGTTCGAAGAATATGTCTAAAACACGCGCTCGCAAAGAGCAAGAAGTAGAGAAAATCGCCCAGACTCTCCAAGCCAACAAGCTGACGGTCATGGCCACGTTTGAAGGCGTCAAGGTCAAAGACGCCGAGTTATTGCGCCGGGAAATGCGCCAGCAGCAATCAGAGCTGGTCATGTCAAAGAAAACACTATTGCAAAAAGCACTGCAAGGCATGAAAGTAGCCGATGTCGATCTCGACGCAGCCAAGGGCAATCTCGGTCTGGCCTTCAGTCCCGACGAAGTTACGGCGGCCAAGGCTATCAAGCAATTCGCCAAGACCCACCCGCAGGTGGTGATGGTCGGAGCAGTATTGGAAGGCAAGGCACTGACCGCAGCGGAGACTGTGGCGCTAGCCAACCTACCTTCACGATTAGAGTTGATTGCCAAGACTGTTTATGTCATCAAGTCGCCGTTATCCGGCTTGGTAAATGTATGCCAGGGTAACATTCGTGGTTTGGTGCAGGCGATGAGAGCTATCGCCGATGCCAAACAATCAGCTTAATAAGTTATTAATCGAATTATAAACGTATGTCCGAAGAAACGAAGACACCGGTCGAAGTACCGGCCAAGTTCAAAGAGATTATCGAGAAAATCGAGACCATGAGCGTGCTCGACCTCTCGGAACTCGTCAAAGTACTGGAAGAGAAATTCGGCGTATCAGCTGCCGCTCCCATGATGATGGCCGGTGCCGCGCCGGCTGGCGACGGCGCTGATGCCGCCGAGGAAAAAACCTCATTCAACATCGAGCTGACCAGCACGGGCGGCAACAAAATCGCCGTCATTAAGGTGATCAAGGAAGTGACCGAAATGGGCCTTCAGGACGCGAAGAAGATCGCCGACTCCGCCCCCGCCATGGTCAAAGAAGGCGTGGCTAAAGAACAAGCCGAAGAGATCAAGAAGAAACTTGAAGAAGCCGGCGCCGGCGTTACGCTGAAATAATCCGGTAAGCTAGAATAATAACAACGTGGGCGAGGATGATCATCCTCGCCCACGTTGTTGTCAAACAATAATTAGGGGGCACCCCTTGACCGCGCGCGTATATTATGATAAAACTGTTTACGAATATCGACACAATGTCGACAGGTAGTACATTGTCCGAAGGAAAGGGGGACGACTTGAAGGAGGTTTCTGTGGCGAGGCCGGAACAGCTACTGGATCTGGTTTGCGAGAGCTGCCCCGACCCATCCTTGAGGGGGCCGGTGGTAGCGAAGGCTACACTCTGGAACGGGCGGGTGGTGACCGCCACGTATTGCCCGAGTGGTCCGAAACGTCAGAATCCGGACGCCCAAACTCGGGAGAGCGAATTCAGTGACCCGGAGCCGCTCCGGAGACTGATCGATCGTCTTCTTTTGACCGACCAGCCATTCGTCACCATCACTGGCACGGACGACATGGTCTGCGCGCTCGAGTGGACGATCGGAAGTTAGGTACCGCCAAAATACCGAGGTTAGCAAATCGTACCCCACACGATGCGACCACCTCGGTTTTTCTTATTCAGAGGCAGGTAACGGCGTTATGTTGATGTATGCCGGTTATCAGATAATACATACTCATGTAAGCGGGCCCCGTACCAGAATAGGTACGGGGTTATGCCCGCCTATGGTTAGTTTATTGAATGATGTTATTTAATTTCCACCAAGTAAGCGTTCGATGCCGTCCCACTCTTCCCCAATAGCAATATAAAGATCATCTCGCCGATAGTTTGCAGCTAGAAGTTTGGCGGCTTCAAAGCTTTCGCGCGCCGCATCGGCGTAACCAGCCTGAAAAAATAGATTTGCACGTCTAAGCTCAAGCCGTACTTGCGCGATGGCGTAATCACCCGAACTACCCACTTCCGTTTCTTGCGCGCTTATCCAACCAGTTAATAAATCTCTAACCTCGGGATCCTCGACACCCCTATCTTTAATAAGCCGAACTAGAGTTTGCTCGGAGCTTTCGGGGTTGTCTATTCGAGATCCTGTTTCCATACCCAGACTCAGCTACAACTCAATCTGATACACCATCGTACCATTGAGCAGGTAGGCTTTCTTGGCGCCGGGGTCGATAGTGAAGTCTATTAACGCGTCGAATTTGTCCGAGGTGTATTGCTGCTTGAATTTGCCGGTAGCCTTGGTGTAGGCCACCAGGCGCTTGTTGGTCGGATCGAGCACGTATAGCATGTCGGAACTGGTGGTAGCATAGAGCTTGGTCGGGTTAGACAGAGCCGGATCGGTTGCGGTTAGAGTAAAAGAAGAATCAACTTCTCCACCGGTATATTTTGTCACGCTGCCGTCATCACGTAGAATGTAGACAGATCCATCAACAGCCAGAGCCTTGGTCGTATCAAGTTTGATGGCAGCATCTCTAAGCCAGCTGGTACCTTTTGAATAAGCCTTTCCGGCGCGAGTGTGGCGCAGAATCGTGTTATTCTTCGTATCTACGAAATACAGCCGATCCACATAGACGGCACCACTGACCAGTGTTTTGTCCTGATTGGGAAACTCAATCGTTAGCGGCGTAATTGAGTTGTTTGAGGCGTCGTATTGCAACAATGTATTATCCTGGAACAACACCAGGCCCTGCTTGGCGTTGAGCGGGGCGGTGACAACTGGTTCGCTGGCGAGCGTATCTGGGAGCGCAACGGTCGTAGTAGTCTTTGATTCAATGTCAGTCACGTAAAGCGATTTCTGATTCGTGGCCGCAGTCACGATTTTACCGTTTAATAAGCCCATTAAACCAGCCGGACTGATTCCGGTGGTGGTATCGGCCAGATTGGACAAAACAGTCGGCTCGGCAATAGTGATGACGTGTTTAATCTTTTCGTTTATCACCCCGAGCTTATTTTCGATATCGATGACGTCAGACAAGTATTTCTTCTGGCGCTGTTTCTCGGGAATGCTGGCGATCTGCGCGCGAGCCTCGGAGATCAAGTTGCGGGCACTATCTTCGTTGGCGTAGAGCAGGGCGGCGTCGGCTTCGTCGATCTTTTGGCGGGCGACCGTAATGGCGTTTTGATAAGCTTTGGTTTGGGTCGCCTTGTCTCTTTGTTTGCCAATTATGACCATGCCTTCGGCAAAGATGAAAATTAGCACGATGGCTACGATCAACGTAACTTTCCGCTGACGATTCAGTTTCTGCCAGACGCTTACTTTAGCGTCCACAGAATTAGCCGCTCGGGTGGGCAGGTGGTGTAATGACTGGCGAACCTTTTGTCCACCACTGACTAGGCCTACCAGAAAGCGGGCAGCTTGCTGTCCTAATCGCCCGATGGAACGAATACCGACATATATCCGACCCAGCCAAATAATCCAATTAGACGGATGCTGGGTGTGTCGTATTGGTTTTTGTAAATCACGTGATGGAACGTAAAGCTGAGCGGGAGGCATCGGACGCGGCACGACTCCACGACGTTTATTGGTCAACTTGCCAAATACTCGGTTGGCCTGGTCACGGACAGAATTAGCGGCATGTTTGAAATTTAACCAGGCGGACGGAGACAGCAGCTGGTTGGTCGATTCTTCCCGGCCCATCAGCTGTTCCATGGACTCCTGGGAGGCCGAACCACGCGGGTCGGGCTGGGACAACGGCCGCGGTTGTGACTGGGCCGGCACGGTTTCCGGCATGAGCTTGAATATCAGGGCGCCGAATCCGCGCCGGCCGGAATTCGGTGATAGTAAATTTTCGAGCGCAACGCACGATTGATGCGCTGAATTTGATTGTACAATAGTACGCAGACGTTCTTGGGAAAGGTAATCCAACAAGCTGGTGGTACCAAAGACAATCGTATCACCAGACGCGATCTGGCCGGCAATGGTCTGGGAAAATATTTTTAACGGGTTGATACGCGATTCAACTCCCCGAGTTTTTTCGAGGATATTCAGGAAGTGCATCTTATGCGCCAGAAATGCCTGGATATCGCCGGTTTGGGTGAAGAAGAGGTCGTTATCCTTCAATACGCCCAATAGCATATTGCAATCGTCCAACCACCCCGCCGAGCCCTGAGTCATCTCATTGCTCAGAACTTCGTTAAGTTGTTTCAAAGTATTTTCAAAGGCCAGCTCGACGTTTGATTCAAGCTGCTGATAATGAAAATTCTTGGCTGATGTAATGATTAAATCGATAATCCGCCGGGCCTGATCATTACCGGGAACGATTTGAAAAACACCGAATAATCTCCCCAGGCTCTGGAACTCTGCTTCACTCGGTCGAGCCACAAACAAAGCCATCGACTCAGTGGTGGACTGGGGGTCGTGGATTAAAAACGAGGCAAAATCGGTGTTTAATCTGGTCATGATTTAGGTGACTGATGACACAAATACCATCCTCATTTATATATACACCATTTTTGGGTATAAAACAATAGTCCGCCCCGACTTTACATCCACAAAGAAACTATCTATAATAAAGCCATAAACAAGAAAAAAGTCAACCGCAAACAATGCTTGAACAACTCTTTGGTTCAGCCACCAGGGTTAAACTACTCCGGCTATTCTATAGCAATCCCGACCGGTCCTATTTTGTGCGTGAGCTGACCCGCAAGCTGGATCAACGCATCAACAGCGTACGGCAGGAGCTGCACAATCTGGAAGAAATCGGTATTGTGGAAGAAAATGACAAAGATCGCAAAAAGTACTTTACTTTGAAGCGTGATTTTCCGTTATTCTTCGAGCTGAAGGCGCTGATGGTGAAATCACAGATTTTGTTGGAGCGTGATTTTGCCCGAGCGGTATCACAACTAGGAACAATAAAGTATATGGTATTATCGGGCCTATTCGTCGGTCGGACTGATTTGCCCACCGATTTATTGATCGTAGGGACGGTTGACCGGAATAAGATTAAGCAATTATTGCATAAGTTTCAGAAATACTTTGATCAAGATATCAGATATACCATCTTTACGCTTAAAGAGTATGACTATCGCCAGCAGGTGACTGACCGATTTTTGTTTAACGTGATCGAAAATAAGCACATTGTCATCATCGACCGGCTGGCTAAGCCCAAGCCCAGGCTGGTTGCCGAACGATTGACGCGCCCGCCGGCTGATCTGGCCTCAAATGAACCAAATAGCATTGATGGCGTCGCGTAAAAAATCACCTTCCATGGCCGATAAACCAAGCCTGTTTATTGACACAACGGCGATGAATGAAATAATGGTCGCGATCGTGAAAGGTGCGGCGGTCAAACAAATACACCAGCCGATCGGTTTTGAAGAACGTGATGATCTGCTGCGTTACATTGACCGGCTGGTAAAATTATCCAGGACACCGCTGGATCAGATCGGTTCAATTATCGTTATACGTGGGCCGGGCCCATTCACCGCCATACGAGTGGGAGTGACCGTAGCAAATGCATTAGGGCTGGCGTTTTCTGTGCCAGTGTATGGGGCAAATAAAGTTGATTCAACTGATATCGCTCGGATAGTAAGCAAAGTGAAACTAACCGCACCAGACAAAGTGCCGGTTCGTCCATTATACGATCGAGCGCCGAACATTACCAAACCAAAAATAAGGAAGCAATAAATAGTTTTTATAGCGGAATTCTTTTGGATTCCATCGCCCGATATTTGTTAATTAGATATATAGAAAAATATGAGAATCATTATTACCGGAAAAGATTTCAAGCTAACACCATCACTAAAGGATTATGTCCAAGAAAAAGCCTTGAAACTGATAAAGTACAACAATCATATTCAACAGGTAAAGTACGAGCTGGACTATGATCACAATCAGAAATCCGGGGACATCAACCGGGTAGAGATATGGGCCACCATTCCGGGCCGGGTACTCCAGGTTGGCCTCAAGGCATCGGACATGCATGCGGCGATCGACGTGGCTACCGACAAAATAAACCGCCAGTTGGTCAAAGCCAAAGAAAAGCTAGCCGATCAAAAGAAGCGAGGTTAAAGGCTATATTGGTACGAACAAAATAACTAGGTTGACAGATCGACCCAAAAAAGTCTAATCTACGGGGGTCGGTCTGGTTGTGGTAGGCACACACCCGGAAGGAGGTGGCTGAGATGGTCGCGCAGGTGGCTCTGGCGGAGTTACTGCTGGGCCTGGCAGTAATGGTAGCCCTGGTTGGATTGGCCGGTTTGGTAGTCGTCAGAACGCTCGCGACATCGCCATCACTGGTGGTGAGTCGACGCGTGGTGTTGCTACACCCGGAAGCGGAGGATGATGGGTTTCTCGAGGTGCTGGCCACATATCTACGGAGACATGGTTGCCAGATTCATGAGCCGGAGGTGCGCTGGCTAGGATTCGATGCCGTCAACTTGTTCGCCGAGTTGCCGCTGGGCATTGACTGCGTGGTTAGTCTGACGGTTGAGGCTGTATCGGGACAACGCATCGATGTACGTCGGATAGTTGACACGTATAGTGTTCTGTCCATCGACATGTTGCCGATACCGGTCGAGATGCCAGTCGTCGATTACACGGTGTTCATTAGGATGCGAAATCTCAGAGGCGAATTCTATCGCCAGACGCTGTATCCGTTCCGGTGGGCAATTTCAGCGGGCAACACGGCAGCAGAGGACGTGGGCGAGGAAATCATAAACGTACTGGCTGGTGTGGCCCAGCCCAACACTGAAGCAGAGCCGTGCGGAGAAGCCATGGTTCGATAGGTTGGCGCCAGCCAGCCTTTTATCTTGGGCTTGGATTAATACCTACGTCTTGCTATAATTCAACCGCCTGATTGATGTCCCACGACTTACGTACGAGTAGTGCGATACTGAACCAAGGCGTTGCGAATGAGGAGGGCAAGTAACTTGGCTACCAAGGAGGAAATCAGGTTTATCCAAATGATCACTCGGGCGCAGGTGTGTTTGGAGCGGGGAAAGCGCGGTAGGCACGAACCAGTATGCCCCACCGACCTTACTAGAACGTGCCACTGTGGCCTTGAGGAGATCCAAACGCTATCCAGTAAACTAGGGCAAACTTCTGATCAGGTGCCATCTCGAACTGAACACCTAAGAAGTTGTCCGCTACACCCCGATTGGCGTGGGAAGTGTACCTGCGGAACCTTTGAACTCGACAACTTGGTTCGGGATGTAATGGCGGAGTTGAGGCTAACCCCAGAATGAACCGGTCTGGTGGCATAGCTCAACCGATCGGCAAGTGGTCGTCTCCACGAACGGTAGACGACTTTTTCTATTAGGCTTGGAAATTATCCCAATATTTGGTATAATTCACATCTGGGTACCACTCAAAACAGCCCAATCGACGGAAAATGAGCCATACCAAAGAGGAACTGGAGCGGTTTCGAGACGGCCCCTGGTCCACTATCATCATAAAAAACAAGCGATTGCTGTTCCGTTCCAATATGAGCGGTTTGTCGCCATTGGCCGAAGCCATCAATCAGCATGGCCGCGAACTTGACGGGGCGCTCATATTTGATAAGGTCATCGGACGAGCCGCCGCCTTCCTGATTATACATGCCGGAATTCGCAAGGTATACACGCCGCTAATTAGCGGTCCCGCGATGGACATATTACGCTCTAGTCGATGCGTGGTGGGATATCTTGAGAAAGTTAATCGGATTTTGGACAAGCAAATGACTGACCTGGATCCCATGGAGCGCCTGGCACTCAACGCAACCACGCCGGGCCAGTTTATCAAACTACTTCGTTAATATACCTATGTCGATATTTGGAAAAATACTTGGTGATTCAAATCAGCGGGTGGTCGACCGTCTCAAGGGACAAATTGAGGCCATAAATGCGTTTGAGCCGGCTCTGCAATCGTTGTCTGATGATGAGCTGCGAGCCAAAACGGCAGAGTTCCGACAAAAACTGGTCAATGGTGCCAAGCTCGACGATATCACCGCCGAGGCTTTTGCCGTTGTCCGCGAAACCGGCCGTCGTCGGCTCAAAATGAGGCACTTTGATTCCCAACTGGTGGGCGGTCTGGTATTGCACCAGGGCAAGATTTCCGAAATGAAAACCGGTGAAGGAAAAACGCTGGTCGCCACACTGCCGCTCTACCTCAACGCGCTCAGTGGCCAGGGCGCCCATTTGGTCACAGTGAATGATTATCTGGCCGGTCGGGACGCGGTCTGGATGGGTGCGGTTTACCACGCCCTGGGAATGAGCACGGCCAGTATTCAGCACGAGTCCGCTTATATTTACGATCCCGAATATAAACCAGACGAAGAGAATGGGCGATTCTTACGCCCGGTATCCCGAGCCGAAGCTTATCGAGCCGACATTACATACGGGACGAACAATGAATTCGGCTTCGACTATCTCAGAGACAATATGGTCTATCGCCAGGGTGACAAGGTCCAGCGGCCGCTACATTATGCCATTGTCGATGAAGTAGACAGCATTCTGATCGATGAAGCCCGAACACCGTTGATCATATCCGCACCGGCCGAAGAATCAAATGAGCTCTATAAGAAATTTGCTCAATTGGTGCCGCGCTTGCTGATTGATGAGGATTACAATGTCGATGAAAAAATGCGCGCGGCCACGCTGACCGAAGCCGGTATTTCAAAAATGGAGAAATGGCTGGGCATTGAGAATCTTTACGTTGAGGGCGGCATCGATACGGTGCACCACCTGGAAGAGGCGCTAAAGGCGCACGCGCTATTCCGCCGGGACAAAGATTATGTGGTCAAAGACGGGGAAGTAATCATCGTGGATGAATTCACCGGCCGGCTGATGCACGGTCGGCGCTATTCGGAAGGCTTGCACCAGGCCATCGAAGCAAAAGAAGGGGTAGACATCAAACAGGAAAGCCGCACCATGGCGACAATTACATTCCAGAATTATTTTCGATTGTACGAAAAGCTGGCCGGCATGACAGGGACGGCTGCGACCGAAGCGGAAGAATTTTCCAAAATATACAATCTCGACGTGGTCATTATTCCGACCAACAAACCGATGGTGCGGAAAGACCATAACGATGTGATTTATAAAAATGAAGAGGCCAAGTTCCAGGCGGTGGTAAAAGAAATCAAAGAGTGCCACGAAGCCGGCCAGCCGGTACTGGTGGGTACGATATCGATCGAAAAGAACGAACTGCTGGGCGAGCTGCTGGAGCGCGAAGGCGTGCCGCACCAGATGCTCAATGCCAAGAACCACGAGAAAGAAGCCAAAATTATCGCCCAGGCCGGCCAGCCGGGAGCGGTGACAATTGCCACTAATATGGCCGGCCGCGGTGTTGATATCGTCCTGGGCGGCAATCCGTTCAATCAAGACACGGCCAACCAGGTGAAGGAGCTGGGTGGGCTGTACGTAATCGGTACGGAACGTCACGAATCGCGCCGGATTGACAATCAGTTACGCGGACGATCCGGCCGGCAAGGCGATCCAGGCATGTCGCGTTTCTTTGTGTCATTGGACGATGATCTGATGCGGGTATTCGGCTCAGACCGGGTTAAAGGGATTATGGAGCGGTTTGGATTGCCGGATGATATGCCGATCGAGAACCGGATGATTTCAAAGTCGATTGAATCGGCTCAAAAGAAAGTTGAGGGCCATAATTTTGATATTCGCAAACAGCTGGTCGAATACGATGACGTGATGAATAAGCATCGCGAGGTAGTTTATAAAAAACGCAATGAAACGCTGGCGGCCGCTGATCACGAAGGCGCTTTGAAGGAAAAAGTGCTGGCAATGGTCAATGATGAAATTGAACAAATTGTCCTATTTCATACACCGGAACAAGCTCAGCCTGATTGGAACATCAAAGAAATATGCGAAACGCTCAATACTATTTTCCCATTGCCGTCGGGCGCTAAAGCCAATCTTGATCAGATTATCGGCACAGCGAAAAACAAATTGAATGAAGCCGTTTTGCGCACGGACATTATAAATTATTGCAATGATCTGGCTTTCGAAGCGTACCGCAATCTGGAACGGGAGGTGGGCGAACCATTGTTGATGCGCGAATTGACCAAGAGCGTGATCTTGCGTAGCATCGACACGCTTTGGGTGGAGCATCTGGAGCAAATGGATTATCTGCGTCGCGGCATTGGCTTGCGCGGCTATGGCCAACGCGATCCACTGGTGGAATACAAGAAAGAAGGTTACGGCATGTTTACTCAACTGATGAGCAGTATCGAAAGCCAGGTGGTTTATAATATCTACAAAATCGGTCAAGCCAAGCAAATGGCCTATCAGCAGGTGCAACGCCAGATGATCGAGTCGGGTCCGTCCAAAGTCGCACAGACAGGCGCGGGACAATTTCAACAGATTCAAGCCGAAGGTGAACCGGAAAACAATGCGGCCACCAACGATGCCACCATTGCGCAACCTGGACCGATCGAAGGTACGATCATTCAGGGCGGAGTGTTGAAATCAGCCAACGGCGAGAAAATTGGCCGGAACGATCCGTGTCCATGCGGAGCGACTCACGCAGACGGGCGCCCGAAAAAATTCAAACATTGTCATGGTAAATAAACTAAGTTGATATAACGATAAGCGGAGTCCGCCAAAGTTCCGTATCGGAACATCGGCGGATGGGAGTGGGAAGAAATACAAAAAATGTCATGGAAAATAATAGATTCAGAGCAGCAAATTATTACATATCTACCAAAGAACATCCCTACCATTTATCTGTGGGCGCAATTGTACTAAATAAGCGTGGCGAAGTACTTTGCCATCGCTATGAATCAAAACAAGTCAATGGCGACACTGTAAAGAATCTGCATTTGCTCGTGCGTGAAACTTTAGAACCGGGGGAAGTACTTGAAGACGCACTTCATCGCGGACTATGGGAAGAAGCGGGAGCGCGTGTAAAAATTGTAACATTTATCGGCTCAATTGTCAGTAAATTTCCCCGTCAAGACGTATTTGTGCAGAAAACCACTTTATATTACCTTTGTCGTTTAGAAAGTATTGAGATTAACAAACGTGATACCGATGACGCGGAGGCAGATAGTGAAATCATTTTCCTGCCGATCGATGAACTGATTAATAGAATGAAGCAGCAAAGTATTGGTCTCGAGCGAACCGATCTCGATGAGTCCCGTGTTCTAGAGAAAGCCAGAATATATACTCTGTCGCGTTAAACGTGGGGCAGCGATTTAAACAAGCGTAGAACTATACAAAATCATTTTGTAATGGTAATTCGGCAATGACCAGCGTAAGATGCGTTGGCATCGATCACATTCAAATCGGAGTTGGTGATATTAAAATTTCCGGCCTATTTTACGATCGACTGCTTAAATATTTCGGTTTCAAAGTATTATCAATAGGAAAACATTACCGGAACTGGCATAATAGCGGGCGCAATACGTTCAGCATTGAACAAGTCGAGAAGAAACACGTCCTAACCGGATTTCATAGAAAACGAGTCGGCTTGAATCATATAGCATTTAGGGCGGCAAGAAAAAGTGAGGTTGATAATTTTTACAAAAAGTATTTGTTGGCCAATAAAATACCGGTATTATACGGTGGACCTAAAAAATACCCTGAGTACTATAAGGATTATTACGCCGTGTATTTCGAAGACCCAGATCGTATAAAGTTAGAGTTCATGTGTTTTGGGAAACAATGAAACGTATTCGTATGAATAAGGTGCGTGCCCAGATCAAGGCTGTTATCACCATCCGTGACAATGGTGAGCGTTTGGTTGATGTGCGTAAATACTGTCCAAATGTGGTGATCCGGCTTGGTCGACGGCGTATGAAGCAGGAGAGGACAGCTTATTTGCGCGCGTCAGTGGCTAAAATGTTAAGAGAAGCCACGAAGTATTTACCCAAAGGTTTGCGATTTGTCATCAACGACGCCTGGCGGTCGTCGTATGTGCAATGCGGGATCTATTTTGATTTTATTAAAAAAGGCCAGCGGCGTTACCAGGGTTTAAAAGGACCAGCCTTGATAAAAGAAATCGAAAAATACGTGGCACCCTGGAGCGGTGTCAATGCCTCGGGGCACATGAGCGGCGGGGCGATCGATCTGCGGATTGTTGATTCCCGCGGGCACAAAATCCCCATGCGGTCAAAATCGCTCGATTATCGGCAAAATGCCTTATCAAATCAACCGCTGTTGCCGGCCGCCCAAAGGAAAAACCGGGCGATATTGGCTGATGCGATGCTCCGAGCCGGTTTTTCCAACTATCCGCTGGAATATTGGCATTGGTCATACGGAGATATTCAATGGGCGAGGCGAAATAAGTTAAAGACAGCTAGGTATGGCGCGGTGGCCGATGTCAAGGGAATATACGCGCAGGAGCTTTGTCCATGCGGAGCGACTCATGCAGACGGGCGCTCGAAAAAATTCAACCATTGTCATGGTAAATAAACTAAAGTTGGCATAGCGGTAAGCGGAGTCCGCCAAAGTTCCGTATCGGAACGTCGGCGGACGGAAGCGGGAAGAAGTTTAATAAATGTCACGGGAAGTAATTAATAATGAAACAAGTTGTCGCTGGTTTAATGTCACGAATGGATGAGAGTGGTCACCGGCAATTTCTCTTAGTGAACGCCAAGAAAGATTTTGGTAAATATACTGGTTGTTGGTATCCACCGGGCGGACATGTAGAGGAGGGAGAAGATGAAAAAGAGGCGTTAATTCGGGAGATAAAGGAAGAGCTGAATTTGCAAATAGAGCCGGTGAAAAAACTTGCTGAATCACCCGGTGACGTACCGAATCAGATCACACATTGGTGGGCGTGTAATCTAATTTCACAAGAAATGATAATCGACGATGATGAGATTGGCGGAGCCGGGTGGTTTACAGAGGCGGAGCTAAAAGGCATGCCACTCTGGCCAGCTACGAAGGCGTTTTTTGAGAAACATATTTTTTCATCCAAGGACAATAGTAAATAATAAGTGAGCCGTTTCTTGTTGTAAACAATAATATGCATTAAACTTAGGGTCGGGGTTGACTCTGTCGGTCGCGACCGACAGAGTTGACAACGCTCGTTTTTTGATATATCCTGTTCCAGCGTGTCACGGTAACGTCCGGGTAATAACAACCCGGAGATCGGTGGGGGGATTCGACCTGGCAATGTCCAGGAGGAGGATCGGATGAAGTTCCGCAGTTGGTTGATCGCAGGGATGCTGGTCGTGGCAGTAACGATGGGTTGTGCCGGACAGAAAGCCGGCATGGCGAACGATCCGGACCCGGGCGAGATGACGCTCAACGCGGACTGTATTGTGGACGCATTCGACGTGCTTTCTATCGTCGATCGTCCGATTGTGTTCCTGGAAGTGTCGAGTCAGTGCTGGTCACAAAAGGACCTGGTGGCGGAACTGCGCCGGGATTTCGCAGTGTGTCTAAGCCGGATAGACTCGACGGCCACTGCACCGGAATACCGCGATGATTCAGAGGTGTTCATCGCACCCTGTTTGGGACCGGAGGTGGCCACCGTCTATCAGGGAGAACGCTCCGATTCGGTCTTCGCGGAAACCATGATGGCGCGATATGTCAAGCCGACCGGGGACACTCCAGGGTGGTGGTTCGATCCGTGTCGAACCGACTGGTCGTTGGAGAATTGCCAACTGGCATGCCCAGCCGGCCAAGTGAGTTACTACCGGTTGGACATGAGCCAGAGGTTGTTCTTTCGCTTCTGGCAGCGTACGGGTGGCTATCCCAGTCTCATCGAGGTGAATGGAATCACCAAGCATGACAGGGGTTGTTCTGGAAACTACCACGTAACACAGTGGGAACTCCGTTCCGTGAAGACATACATCATAGCATTCGATGACGGTTCGGATGACGCCGAGGAGGACTCGGTCAAGCCATCGATACAGATCTGATCAAGCGTAGGCTTCAAAGCGGGTAATTACGTGGAGAGGCCTTTTCTTTTTTTAAGTAGACGTAAGCGAGGATGGCTATCCTTGCCTACGGATGAATATGGGGTTGACCCAGTACCAGAATCGGTACTGGGTTGACAAATCCCGCAAATACTGTATAATGCCAAATTCACTATAGTACATAAACAGGCAATAAAAAGGCAGATTTAACCTGATTGTCAGCCGTTCTCTTGAGTCGCTCAATGGCGGGCTGCCAAGCAGGGTCGAAAAGAAAACGAACCTGTGCCGCGGTACTCGGCGCGTTTGTGCCGAGTGGTTCATTCCCAATGGATGCTCCAGGGCGAAGATCGTTCCGGCGTCCAACAGATGGGAGGCTTCCGGTGTTTCGACTAATCAGACACAGTCGGAACGAACCCTTGTGGGTTCTCTTTACCAGTGTAGCACTGGTGCTCATCACATTACCGAGCTACGTCGTTTGGGCGAAAGTGACGAAGAGCTGGCCGTCGTGGAAAGAGGCCCTGATACAAGTCGATCCGCATCTAATAGTGGGTCTGCTTACGGCTTTCGCGGTGTTCGTTGTTGTTGATCGGATCGTCGAGTACTGGTTGCGCCGAGCGTTCAAGGCTCAGTTCAGTTGGATATGGAGACTGGTGACCGGCAGCAACCGGCTGAAGCGTACCATCACGCAAGATGATGTGGATATTGTTCTCGGGGCGCTGGCTAAACGTTTCAAGTGGGTCTCCGACGAACAACACCGTATCGACGCCATAGCCAAGGCGTCACCCCACGACAGCTGGTGTCAGGCAGACAAACGAAGTATCGACTATGAGGTGGGGGTGCTACTGAAGAAATTCAGGCGAGCTTACTGGCTGGCGCGGCTGTATGGCTTCACAGTCAAGAAGAGCTGGAAGAACTATCTCCCGCCAGCACAACCGGCGTAAGCTACGCCACGCAACCGCCCGGGTCGAGTCGGACATCGACGACTTGACCCGGGCCTACTTCTATCAATTATTCATTCAGATATAATTCAGCATTACACGCATGAAAAAGTTGTATAGTATCATACAATATGTCCACTGCCGGTTCTTGACGCGTCCGGGTAACAGCGGTATGCTGTCGGTTGCCGGTCGAATTGGCTGGTATATTCTGAAGAGAAATCTGAGGGCTTGGGTTTAACAAATCGCTCTTTTTATCAAACCAAAGTCTTCAGGTTTTTTTCCAGAATCCTCCCACCTTTTTTACGTCGAACACAAATTTAACTAATGCGTCAGCCGTTAGGCGGATTCGCTCGACGGCGTTTTGGTATTCGTAGAACACAAATGAAAAGGTGGGAGGACAACCGCTTGCTGCGTAAAAATTAGTTTTGGCCTATAATAAATGAACCGATAAAATTATCCACCCGCTGGTCCGTATGTTTCTGCCGAATTGGGGGAAGGATGGGATCTAGCCGTCGCCGTGGCCGCCTCGCCTAAGTCAGATTGACTGGGCAAAGCTCTCTTCTCAGGTTGTCACGAGGCGGTTCGTATTATACCCGATCTTCTCTCTCAATCCGGCGGTAACCCGCGGATCAGTTTTTTTGTTAAATCAGGCGAAAAGTGGTATAATAGACCACATCATATGCTGAAAAATCTGTTAAACAAGCTACAGGCATCTATTCTCGGCGGAGCGATTATTATCGGAGCGGCTTCGATTGCCAGCCGTTTGATCGGTCTAGTTCGCGACCGGCTGCTGGCATCGACGTTTGGGGCTGGCGATGTACTGGATACCTACTACGCGGCTTTCCGGCTGCCGGACTTTATTTTCAACATATTAGTATTGGGAGCGTTATCATCGTCGTTTATCCCGATATTTTTACAATACTGGCACGGCCCGGATAGCGACCGCCGTGCCGAAGCCTGGCGGATCACTAACACGGTGTTGAATTTGCTACTGGTCACGCTGGTAGGTTTTTCCATCGTGGCATTTCTGCTGGCTCCGTGGCTGATGCATTGGCTAGTGCCCGGATTCAGTGCGGAAAAAAGAGAAGCCACCACGCTGTTGACTCGGATTATGTTAGGCAGCATAATCTTTTTTGGCGTCAGCAATGTTTTGAGCGGATTGTTAAATTCATTCCGGCGCTTTTTGGCTTTTTCACTGGCGCCGATTATGTACAATGTCGGAATAATATTCGGCATCTATGTGCTGGTACCGCGCTGGGGAACGGCTGGTTTGGCCATTGGTGTCGTGCTGGGCGCGGCCACGCACATGCTGGTTCAATTGCCCACGGCCTGGCGGCTGGGCTGGCGGTATTGTTGGCACATTGATTTTAATCATCCGGGAGTCAAGAAAATTTGGCGTCTGATGATACCGCGCACGCTGGGCTTGGCGGTGGTGCAGATCAATCAGATGATCACAAACGTGATCGCGTCCACCCTGGCTGTCGGCAGCGTGGCCGTGTTCAATCTGGCCAATAACTTGCAGAGTTTTCCAATCAATGTTTTTGGGGTGTCGCTGGCGGTTTCGGCCTTTCCGGTATTTAGCCGGGCGTTTGCCGAACAGGACACGGTGGGTTTTGTCGGGCATTTCTCCGAGTCATTTCGCCGCATACTGTATTTAATTATCCCGGCTTCAATTGCCATACTGCTGTTACGCGCTCAGATTGTGCGACTGATCTTAGGTACGGGAAATTTTAATTGGACTGATACCGTATTAACGGCTCAAACGCTTGGCATATTTGCCGTGTCATTATTCTCCGAAAGCCTGATACCGCTGATGGCGCGGTCTTTTTACGCCTTTCAAGACACCAAAACGCCGGTCATAATCAGCGGTATCGCGGTTGCTTTGAATGTTAGCTTAGGTTTTTGGCTCAGTCGTTCCTTCGGCATTGTCGGCCTGGTGTCGGGATTCGCGATCGCTAGTATATTAAATATGATGCTGCTATTGGCAACGTTGCGGGTTAGATTTGGTGATTTGGACGATTTCAAGATTATCCGTTCTACCATAAAAATTATCATCGGTTCGATCGTATTGGGCGTAGTGGTTCAAGTCATGAAATACGCCATAGCTCCGATGGTGGACATGCACACATTCTTTGGTGTATTGATTCAAACGGTTGTCGCTCTAGCGGCGGGGGGTTTAGCGTATCTTTTGATAACCATGGCGATGAAGTCAGATGAAATTGGTTTGATGGCTGGTTGGATCGATCGGGCAAAAAGATTGTTTCGTAATCCCATCCAATCGTGACTAATACCCAGGACATAAGAAACTTTTGCGTGATCGCCCATATTGATCATGGCAAGTCAACATTAGCTGACCGGCTGTTAGAATTTACCCACACGGTTCCCAAGCGTCAGATGAAAGATCAGCTGCTCGATCAAATGGATCTCGAACGGGAACGTGGCATAACAATCAAGCTCCAGCCGGTCCAGATGAAATATACCAATCACGCTGGCCGGATTTTTACCTACAATCTGATAGATACACCGGGTCACGCTGATTTCTCCTATGAAGTTTCACGGACGCTGGCTGCCGTCGAGGGTGCCGTGTTGCTGGTTGACGCGACCCAGGGCATCGAGGCGCAAACATTATCCCATCTTTACCTGGCCATGCAGGAAGAATTGGCCATCATACCGGTGATCAATAAAATAGATTTACCCAACTCCGACGTACCAAAAGTCACGGCCGAAATAACGAAACTACTGGGTGTCAAACCTGAAGAAATCCTAACGGTATCTGGCAAAACTGGTCAAAACGTGGACGCGCTCCTTGACGCGATCTGGCGTCGGGTGCCGCCACCGGAGTTCCGTGAGGGACGGCCATTTCGGGGCTTGATATTCGACTCGAAGTTTGACGACTATCGCGGCGTCGTGGCCTACGTCCGTTGCGTTGATGGCCGCCTCACCACCGGCCAGCCGCTGCGGTTAATCGGCTCGAAGAGCGAAGCCGATACGCTTGAGGTAGGATGTTTCACCCCCAAACTGGAAGCTCGTCCGAGCATTGAGACTGGTCAAATCGGATATATCGTCACTGGTTTAAAAGAAGTGGCCGAATGCCGGGTGGGCGATACCATCGTATTATCCAAGATGCCATACCCGGAACGCCTGCCGGGCTATCAGGACGTAAAACCGATGGTATTTGCCGGCCTGTACGCCCGAGAGGGCAATGATTATCCCAAACTACGGGACGCAGTCGACAAGCTTAAATTAAATGACGCGGCTTTTACTTTTGAACCGGAAAACTTTCCCGCCTTAGGTTTTGGCTTTCGGGCGGGATTCTTGGGTTTGTTACATCTGGAGATAGTCCAGGAACGACTGCGGCGCGAATATAACCTTGATCTCGTCGTGACCGCACCGGGCGTGGCTTACCGGGTAACGCGGCGTGGACAAAAGCAATCCCGTATCATACACAGCCCCCAAGAGCTGCCGAAACCGGAGGAGATCGAAATGATTGAAGAACCGTGGCTGACTCTCGATATTGTCAGCCCATCGTCCTATATCGGCGCAATTATGCAATTGGTACAGGAAGGGCACGGTGTGTATAAGGACATGGAGTACCTGGATGCTGAGCGGGTAATAATACATAATGATATCCCGTTGTCTAGCGTCATCGTGGATTTTTATGATAGACTAAAAAGCGTCACCAGAGGGTATGCCTCAATGAATTACGAGTATCGGGACTATCATAAAGCTGATTTGGTTAAGCTTGATATCCTGCTGGCGGAATCAAATGTCGAGCCCCTGGCAACCATAGTTCGGCGCGACGAAGCCTATCATATCGGACGTCGCGTGGTTGAAAATCTGAAAACACTATTAACCAGGCAGATGTTCGAGGTAAAGATACAGGCCGCTATTTCTGGCAAAATAATCGCCTCGGCCAGATTGTCAGCGATGCGCAAAGATGTCACGGCCAAACTTTATGGCGGTGATGTCACCCGAAAACGCAAATTGCTCGAGAAGCAAAAGAAGGGCAAAAAACGCATGATGGCTATGGGGCAGGTTGAGCTGCCGACGGAAGCCTATCTCAGTCTCTTGCGGCGAAAGTGATCATTATCTGAAGATCGGAGCGATCGTGAAAAACACCATCGCGGCGACACCGAGTATCGTGATGACCAGCCAAAGCCTCTGAACTTTACGACGATTCTTTTTGATTAACATTATAGTAGGATTATGTTCGAGAGTAATTTTACAAGAAATCTTAAAGAAGGGGAAGAGCTGATCGAAATTGTCCGGCGATTTTACATTAGCTACCTATGGCAAGCCCTGGTAGCTCTAATTTTTATTCTGTTGCCTTTTTTCTTGATATTTCCACTTTTTCGTTGGGGTTGGCCTGGAATAATAATGTTCTTTACCCTGTTAATATTTGGAATAATATTTGGCATTCGTCAGACCTTGATTTATTTCCTCAATGCTCTGGTTATCACCGATCAGCGGATTATTGACTTTGATCAACGGGGCTTGTTTAATCGGGTGGTATCAGAGGCTACCTATGAAAAAATACAGGATGTTAGCTTTAGTATAAAAGGTGTATGGCAAACCCTGTATCATTATGGCGATCTCCAGATTCAAACCGCCGGCAATCATATTACTTTAGAAATATGCGATATCGCCAACCCGCAAAGAGTCCAGGACCGAATCGTCGATTTACAAAGCCAGGTTCCCGAACCAGCCGCTGAGAACCTATCGGCGGCAGAGCTTCTAGATATGGTAACCAAAATAAAGAAGGGGATCGGCGAGGACACCTTTAACCGACTGGCTCACACTGGACGATCCACACCCAAACGCAGCTAGATACCGGTCTGATTGTCAAAACACAGGCCAAGTGGTATAATAATTTCGATGAAAAAAAGCCCATCAGCCGGTATATTACGGCGATTACTAAATTCAAAGGTGCTGATAATCGTGGAATTAAGCGTGGTGGTGTTTTTTTCCGTCGCTGTAGTCAAGGAAATCATCCGACGCTGGGAGATAAACCATGAGATTAAGGACTTACAGACACAGATCAACGCCGCTAAAGGCAAAAGCACCGAACTATCGGGTTTGATAGATTATTTTCAGTCGGATTACTATCGCGAAAAAGAGGCGCGACTGAAGCTGGGCCTGCAAAAAGAGGGTGAGCAGGCGGTAACAATTCCGGGGATGCAGAATACGGCCACCGCAATGGTAGCGACATATTCAGACACTACTACACACCAAGAGACCGTATCGATACCGACCAAATGGTGGAACTACTTTTTCAAAAAAACAAACTAATATCATCAATGCGATCATTTTATGCCCCGAATTAAAGCATCCAAGACACTTAGCAAAAAGGGAGTAGTTCCGTCAATATCCAGAATTAACCCAGTTAAAAATAAATTAATGACAAAAACGCCAACGTCCAAGGAGCAGGAAATACCGTCGGCTGGAATTTCTGGGTTGAATCCAGAGGAGAAAGTGGCGGCTCGAAAAGAGATTCTTGATATTATAAAAGAAGCCAACGTGCCAAATAACCGGCCAACAAAAAAACTCGAGCCAAAGATTCTAAAAAAGCCAATAATAACACCTAAAACAACGGCCATGAAAATGGATCCAATTCGCAAAATGACTAGCGAGCAGCCACACATCATCGAACAGCCAAATGTGGCGTCGGCGCCAAAACCACCCAAGCAGCCAAATACAAGTCCGAGGCGTAGCCTGGGCTACGTTGGTCTGGCGCTTTTGGTTATTATCGTCTTAGGGCTGGGTGTGGCCGCCTATGGTTTTTATAGACTAGATTGGAGCAATCAGATATCGGTGCGAGTGGCTAAGGCGGTTTCATTGCCAGCCGTTATCGTCAACAATAAGCTGGTATCATACAAGAATTACGATCACGATGTCAGCGCACTGAAACAATACTACGAGAAGCAAAAGGCGGCTCAACCGGCGGCGGTATCCATGCCATCCGATCAAGAATTGAAGACAATTATTCTAGATAAGTTAGTACAGGACGAAGTGCTGAGCCAAAAAGCCAAAGAAATGAGCATTAGCATCACGGATCAGGAGGTTGATAATGAGATGCAAAATGTTATTACTGATGCCGGCGGTGAAGAGTTATTAAAGCAGTCATTAAGCGATCTCTATGGCTGGGGAGTGCAGGATTTCAAAACCACCGTTCTTAAGCCGTATTTATTACGGCAAAAAATCCAGACAAAACTAAACAGCGATGACGGCTTACCGGCCAATATAGATGCGAAAAAACGGATTGAAGATGTATTGGCATTAGCCAGAGATCCCAATAATAAATTTGAAGATCTGGCCAATAAGTACAACGAAGATATCGCATCGCCCAATGGCGGTGATCTGGGATACTTGGCAAAGCAGGACGTAGTAGCAGAATTCGCTGATGCTGCTTTTGCCCTAGAGCCAGGACAGATCAGCAATGTGGTCAGATCACAATACGGCTTCCATATTATCAAACTGGAAGAAAAACTGACCAGCACCGGCAAAGAAAGCACAACTATACCGGCGGGTGTGGAGACGGTCCACGTGCGTCATATATTGATCAAGACGCAAGATATCGATAGCTGGCTAAAGGAAAAAGTCGACGATTCAAAAGTCTATCGTCTATTAAAGTAGCAACAAAACTTCCAATTGTGCGGATTGGTGTAGAGGTATTCTGTTAAGTCTGGGATCGGTCATACGCTAACGAAAACCGCCATCCATGGAGCCACCTGCCCCGCTCTTGTCCTGATATTGGCTAACTTATACCATATACGTCAGCCGTAAGGCGCCTGCCATCCATGGAGCCACCTGTCGGGTTCGAACCGACGACCTACGGTTTACGATACCGTCGCTCTACCAACTGAGCTAAGGTGGCCGGCATGGTGGGCAGGTCTTGCCGGTGCTGGCCTAGTCTTACGACATCGGCCAGCCCGTCTCAGCCGTCGCGAGTGAAGCAGTTCACTCGCTTCCGCCTTCGGCGGAACGGCTTCGACCCAACTGAGCCCCGATGCCCCGCTCAGCGGGGATCGGGATCCCGATTTCCGCATTGGCGGAACATCGGGACTACTTCGGCATATAATGCCTATATAGATTATCTGTTTACGGTGAGCTTGTAAAGTCCAGGATGCTCAAGGAAGTGCCTATGCAAAGTGAAGATTATCGCCACTCGTTTGAATACGGCCCAACCGATGCTCCAGAGTCTGCCCTGTTGGTACATGGTCTGACCGGCAGCACTTATGACGTCTCTGGTTTGGGGGAGCACTTGGCTAGCCTCGGGTATCGGGTTCGGGGCGTGCTTTTGCCCGGACACGGGACTAAACCATCTGATTTAAACAAGGTTGGCCGAAGCGATTGGCTTAACGCGGTCGAAGATCAGTGGAGCGGAATGGCCGGCGTAAAACACTTCGTTGGGTTATCGCTGGGCGGCATTATCGGTGCGTATTTGACTGCCACTAAAAAAATAGCACCCAACACGCTGACAATAATTAGCGCCCCGGTTTATTATCCTAAATCGTGGATGCATCGCTGGGTGATACCGTGGTTATACGCCGTTAAAAAATATTCGAAAAAATATTGGATTAAACCGGAGCAATTTGAGTGGTATAGTCAGAGGGGGAAATATGTAGTGATACCATTACGCGGCTCATTGGAGGCATATCATTTAGCTGAGGAGACCCGGCCGGTACTTGGTCGGATATCAGCACCCACTTTGATCGTTCATTCGCGTCACGACCCGGTAGTTGCGGCCAGAAGTGTTGATGCGATGTCGAAAAAAATAGTTCACAGCCAAATTTGTTGGTCGGATGAGCCAGAACACAGACTGCTGGGCAGCGAACGCAGTCAGGCACTATATCAGCGTATTGCGGAGTTTGTTAAATCAAACGGTGACCGTACGGGGGTGCACAGCGTCTTGGAGCGACGCTAAGCGTAGCCAGCTCCACGCTCAGCATGGAGCGGGTAACCCCGCGACCAATACTCGAAGACTCGTTTGGTGCGGGGAAGGCGGGAATCTCATCTGGAGCGGGATACGAGAATCGGACTCGCGTCTCTGGCTTGCCTGCCCGCCATTGCCACAGCGGGTGAGGAGAATCGAACTCCCGTATCTAGCTTGGGAAGCTAGCATACTACCACTGTATTACACCCGCTCGGGCGATGGCAGGCGGGGGAAGCCAGCGTACTACCATTGTACTAATCCCGCTAATTAGAAATTAACTTCGAGAATTTGAACTTACCTATGCAAACTGCGACCATTATAACGTCAACCAAACTAATTCGTCAATTTATTGTTGGCGCATTTATGGTTATTGGAATTTCCGTTATCATCAGGCCGGTCCAAGCCGCCGAAATTGTTCAGCAAGTATATTTGGATCAACCAACAATAACCAAAGGTTATACGGTGGTTACTCCAGACACAAATCTACGGGTGGGAATAGTGTCAGGTGTGGTGATGGAGCCGGTTACGGTTACTGTAAAGAGTATTACTCAAGAAGAAATTGTACCGCCAGAAGGTTTTACCCTAGTTAGCCACGTTTATGAATACGATTTGATTGGCCAAACTAACCCGCTGATTCTTTCAAAGCCATACCGATTAGCGATGAAATACACCTCGGACAATCGTCGAGAGAAAAGCCTATACTATTGGAATAAATTAACAGCCGCTTGGGTAAAATTGCCCAGTCAAACGAATTGGGAAGCCAACGAGGTGCGCGCTGCCAGCCCGCTGCCTTACTCGTTGATAGCGGTATTTGAAGCCCAGGCCAGCGTCCGCCAGCCTTTAATACTATCCGTGTCTTCGACGTCTGATGTAACGGCAGCCTTCGATGATGGCAGCGCCAAAGCCGTGCTGCCCAAAGGCGCCGTTGTAAACACAGCCGTACTAACATTGAAAGATTCTGACGTGTCACCAATCCAAAATGGCTTGCGTTTGGTGTCGCCTTCCTATATATTTGATATAACTGGTACGACACAAACCAAACTAAACCAACTGCTGACGCTGACGATAAAGTACGACACGGACACTATCTATCGGCGCAATATTTATTACTGGGATCGCAATGCCAACAGCTGGCGATTGCTGCCCAGCACAGTTGATTACGATGCTCACACCGTGACTGCACGCACAACACTGAAATACGCCCTGGTAGGCGTGCTGGAAACCGACGAGCCAGTCGTACAGGAGGGCAAAGCTACGTGGTATCCAAGTAAAAAGTACCCCCACGGTGCTGCAAGTAATGTTTTCCCGTATAACACAAGATTAAAGGTAACTAATTTGGATAATAACAAATCTACCGTTGTCACAGTAAAGTCAACAGGCGCTTTCAAACTACCGTGTGTAATCGATTTAGTTAAAACAGCATTTAGTGAGGTTGCTAACACGGGGCAGGGTATAATTCATAGGGTCCGGGTTGAAAAAATCTAAAACTACGAATGATTCAGTTCAAAAACGTCAGTAAAATATACAAACCCAACACGGTAGCGCTGAAAAACCTCAACCTGCATATTCGGCCGGGCGAGTTTGTGTCCATTGTCGGGCAGTCCGGTACCGGCAAGACCACCATGATGAAGATGATCATTGCCGAAGAGAAGCCGACCAAGGGTAAAATCATCGTGGGCGGCTGGGATATTACGAATATCAGCGCGTCAGAAGTGCCGATATTGCGCCGGCAGATTGGGGTCGTGTTTCAGGATTTCAAATTGTTACTGAAGAAAACCGTCTATGAAAACATCGCCTTTGCGCTCGAAGTAGCTGGCGCATCACACGATAAAATCGCCAGTATCGTGCCTCAGGCTCTGAAAATCGTTAATCTGGAAGACAAAGCCGATCGTTTTCCCAAGCAGCTGTCCGGTGGCGAGCAACAGCGGGTGGTAATCGCCCGGGCGTTGGTGCATCGGCCCAAGATAATTATAGCCGACGAGCCGACCGGTAATCTTGACACAATTAATGTCCAAGAAATTATCGACCTGCTGGTCAAGATTAATAAGTTCGGCACGACGGTTGTCTTAGTCACGCATAACCGGGACATTGTCAATTCACTGCGTCAGCGCGTGATCACGCTCGACCAGGGGCAAGTAATATCCGACCAAGATAAAGGCAAGTATCTACTTTAACATACCATGATATCATTTATCCGCGCGTTAAAATTTGCCCTGCAAAGCTTCTATCGCAACATATGGCTGTCGGTCGCGACGGTATTGATTTTAGTGCTGACGCTTTTTTCGGTAAGCTTGGTCGGGATGATTAACGTGATTGGCAATCGAGCCGTCGCCTCAATCAAGGATAAGGTCGACGTGAGCGTCTATTTCCAGCCCGAGGTGCCTGAAAGCACGGTGCAGTCGGTTCAGGCCAAGCTCCAGGCGGTTAATGGCGTTCGGGATGTGGAATATATCAACCGGGACGAAGCTCAGCGGCGCTTCCTGGAAAAGTATCAGAATGATCCGGTCATCCAAGAGACCCTGAAAATATTAGAAGACAATCCATTTGGAGCAACGCTGGTCATCCGGGCGAATGATTTTAACGACTATCCGGTTATCATCTCGGCGTTATCAGATCCAGAGTATAAGGATTTGATCGAGAATCGTGATTTTCAGGACTACACCAGCATTATCAACCGGCTGGACCATATGACTGACCGGCTCTATCAGGTAGCCATGATCGTCACCATTATCTTCGTGATTATCGCCATTCTGGTGATATTCAATACGATTAGAATCACTATCTACACGCATCGCGAGGAGATTGGCATTATGCGCCTGGTGGGCGCCACCAATTGGTTCATTCGCGGACCATTTATTTTGGAAAGCGTTCTCTACGCGATCATTTCTACGGTGGTGTCGCTGCTAATATTTTACCCTTTCCTGCGTTATATCACGCCACAGGTATCGTCATTCTTCGAAGGATATAATATGAATCTGACTGCATACTTCTCCCAGTATATGTTGGACATTGTCGGGCTGCAGTTGATTGTGGCTTTGATTTTGTCAGTCGGCTCATCGATGATCGCCATCAGCCGGCATCTGAAGGTGTGATAACGCTTGACACAATACGGACTACTATGAGATTGCTTCTCTCGAAGACTCGCTCGCAATGACGAAAGAATACAGGAAACGCCAAACCCAGCCGTCATTTGTAGAGACGTTGGTAGCAATAACACCCCCAAACAAAGGAAACCTTCCCACCAGTTAAGGAAGAGCATCCCTCGTCATTGCGAGAAATGAGTTATCGAATGACGAAGCAATCCCATTGTTGTAGCGACCCTTGCGCAATCCATTGCCGAGGGGTTGAAAATAATAATAAATACTGTTAGGATAGGGGAGCTTTATGGGCTCTTCTTTTGTATCTATTCCGGGGTCGTCACGCCGAAAAGGCAGGGATAAATGTGTTCGTCATTCGTGCTCGGGGATCGTCTAATGGTAGGACATAGGCCTTTGAAGCCTAGTATCCAGGTTCGAGTCCTGGTCCCCGAGCACGGTTGAGGAAAAGGATATTTATGCCGGGGTTCTCCCGCCTCGATGGCGGGATCCCGCCCGCCTATCGATTATTTAATATTAAGTGACGGGAGAATCCTTGCCCCGGAGCCAAAATAAGCATTTTCAAAAAAAAGACGTAGTGATATATTAAAAATATGCCCAACCCAACATCACGAAAATTAAATTGGCCCACCATTATCCTAGTAATCATTGCGATTGCAGCCGGACTGGCGATCGGGTATTTTCAATGGCACCAGCCTGACAACGCCGATATTGCGGCGTTGGACCCCAATGCTAACGGCAACCATAATACCAATGGAAACGCCAACAATACCAACAGCTTGTCAAACGTCAATGTAAACGGTAATGATAACGCAAATCAAAACACCAACACGGCTGGAAATACTAACACCGGTAATGCCACCGAACTGTCTGATTTAATACAGCTCGATTCACCCAGAGCGAATCGTGTAATCAACAGTCCAATAAGTGGCAATGGGCAAGCGCGAGGTAGCTGGTTTTTCGAAGCCAGTTTTCCCGTGCGGCTGGAAGATGCCAATGGCCGTGTTATCGCTCAAACTCAGGCGCAAGCTGACGGTGACTGGATGACCAGTGAATTCGTTCCGTTTACGTTCTCTCTCACTGCCCAATTGACTTATAATCAGACATATTGGCTAGTGTTGGAACGGGACAACCCGTCGGGACAGGCCAACACTACCCAGGCATTACGCGTGCCAGTCCGCAGTGGCGCTGGAATTCGCTAAGGTTGGTTGAAATACTACTACAAATACTATTAAGGATGTTTTTGCGTAACATTTTGTTGAATTTGCCGTTATAGCATTGTTTGATGTGCCAGTGTATTTGATTCAGTATCGTAAGCAAATGTGAATAATTCGGCTAGTTATAGTTCTTTGCATTGAGCATTTCCCTCGCTGGTGCTTGTGAGCGCTGGTATAGTGGAAACACGAAGCGGCCGGGTAATTGTCCCGACCTCTTTGTCGTAACTTGAAAGTTCTTCGACTAGATCGGCGTGGAAGACGGCGGCGTGTTTTGAACCGCGGGTAAATTTGTCTTGGCAGTCAGGCCAAAAATAGACGCAATCAGCGCCACGGCGTAGAAGAAGAAGCCATAAACGCAGGCTGGCAAACCATTGACAGTTGTATCGATAATCCAGAGCTCATAGATTGACAGACTAAGCGAAAATAACGTGCCAATTAATGCTACAACGAAGACACTCTTTAACCAGCCTAGTTTACTTGATTTCGCCAGTCCAATCAGGGATAATATAGCGGTGATCAGAAACATGAAGAAGCCATAGACGCAGGTCGGCTGGCCAAAAATCTTGACGGCCTTGGCTCCCCCGCAGCTGATAAAGGCATGTTCGCAGCAGGACCCCCAGATATTGTAATAACTCAGGTAACCGGAAAATATCACCCCACCGAGGCCAAAAACTAACGTAACTTTGAGCGCGGTCGATAGCTTCATACGGATATTTTAATGTTTATTAAGCTGTGGATATTATATCACTTTAGCCGACAATAGTGAATGATACAGAGCTGCGTGAAGTTATTGAGATGTCTAATACCCATACTATGCTCACCGAAGGGCAGCAGAAATATCTGGCTTCATTACCAGATAATATGCAAATGACAGTAAAACCTTGGAATCCCGAAGCTCTTGATATTGCGAACTCTATTATTTCCAGAATCCATACGGCTGTTCCAGAGCTGGAAATTAAATTGCTCGGCTCTGTTCCATTGAAAATTGCTGGCCAAGAAGACATTGACATCAGCGTCTTTTGCGTAAAGTCAGATCAAGAAAAGCACGTACCCGCTTTTACAAGTTTATTTGGCGAACCGTCACACCGAACCAACGTCGCATTGGGTTGGGATTTCCAACAAGACGGATATTCGGTTAGCGTGTGGTTAACGGATCCGTCAGCTGAGACCACCAGACAACAAGTTAAAATATTCGATTTATTAAAAGATAATCCAATTTTACTCAACGAATACGAGCATATCAAACTCGACGCAAAAGACTTACCATATAAAGAATATCAACAAAGAAAATATGAATTTTATAATCGAGTATTAGACTAAACTATCCAGTAGCAACGATAACTTAACGCAACGGCGTCTATGTGTCACTCGTTAGACAATTATACAAGTTAACTATTACACCACCATGCCAATAGCAAGTGATTATAGATGTAACAAATGCAGCTTTAATATTCCCGAGACTTGGGGCGGATACATGTATGTTATTGATGAAAGCAATAAAAGAGTGCCGTGCAGTCACCCCGGAGAAAGCTATACTGTTGCAGAAGTGCTAAAGATCGACGAAGAACTACTGGGCATTTGCACTCAGTGGGAGGGTGGTTATACTGCTAGCGTATCAAACACGGTTTCTGAGGAACAAGCTAGAAGCATTATAGGCAAGATAGGATACAACTCGGATTATATATGCTTAAACTGTTCACATCGGTTTTATATTGATACTAAAAAAGATAAGAAATTGTGTCCTCAGTGTAAATCTGATGGCATTGAAGCTATACTAGATATGGCTGGAAAAACATGTCCAAAGTGTAAAGACGGTACAATAGATAAATTTGAGGAAGACGCCATAAGCTGATAAAGAACGTTTCGACGCAAAACAAGCCTTGAGCTTAGCGTGACAGCGTATAGATGTAAACGTTATAATCAGATAAGCATATGCCCTACCAGTCAAAAATCATATTCGGGATGATGGGAGCGATTATCGTGACGACGCTATTCGTTATTTCTACGCACTATGTGGTGCCTGCCTGGCGGGTGGCCAGTCACGCAATTGGTGCCACCATGAGCCTGGTGGAATCGAATAACGAAGACCCCACGACCAACGGCATCACCAGTGTGGGGTTGGGTGAATCGGTTAAGGTGCGGGGTACCGATATAACGCTGACCAATGAGTCGGTGGCCGCGCAGGAGCTCAGCCAGCCGTTTGACGCGCTGAATATTGTCACATTGCATGCCACGCGCGGAGATCAATCGGAGACGCTAAGATTATCCCGCTCCCAGCCGTCTGGGTATGCCGACCAGCCAACTGTGGTTTGGAACGGTTTCAAGTTTACCTTGATAAACGCCAGTCCGCTCGGAGCGCAATCGGCCGTGGTCCAGGTGCAAGCTCAAAGCTAATACCAAAAGCGCTCCCGGAGTTGGGAGCAGCTTTGTGGTAAAAAGAAGGTTTATTGCACTGACTTGACCAGCGCGTTGAATACCGCCGGATAGTCGTTGGCTATATTGGCCAGAACTTTGCGATCCAGGATAATCTTCTTCTTACTCAACGCGCCCATCAAGCGGGAATAAGAGACGCCCTGGGTGCGAGCCGCGGCGCCGATCCGGACTTGCTGCAGGCCGCGCCGATCGCGTTTCTTTTTGCGCCGATCGCGATGCGCGTGGACACCGGATTTAGTGACGGCGATCTTGGCTTGTTTGATCTTGTTCTTTCGGCCCCACTTGAAACCCTTAGCCTGCTTCAGCAAGTTACGGCGCCGTTTGACATGTGTAGTTCCACGTTTGACTCTCATGGGTGATGAAGATTAACGATACGGGATAAGTTTCTTATTCGTGCTGCGGCTGGTCTTGTCCAGGCCGGCATCGCGACGTTTGTTGCGGGTCGCGTTACCCGATTCACGAGTGTTAAAATGATCTTGGCCGGCGGTGCGATGCATGACTTTATTCCGGCCAGTGAGCCGGAACCGCTTCTTGGTGCCTTTATGAGTTTTCAGTTTTGGCATTATTGTTGGTGATTAATACGATAAATCTGTTTCCCATCCGGCTCAGCGGTGCCTCGATGGCGGCATTACCAACCGCGGCGATGAAATCGGTTATTTTCTGTCGAGCCAGGTCTTGATGTTGCAATTCACGTCCCCGGAGAATCATTTCCAGGCGAACCTTGTCGCCCTGCTCCAGGAACTTACGCGAGAGGTTAACCCGATGATCCAAATCGTGCTGGCCGATTTTGAGCGAAATGCGGACACCTTTGACCTCGACTTTCTTCTGCTTCAAGCGCTGTTTACGCTCGGTTTTTTCCTGGCGGTATTTGAAGGCGCCGAAATCCATCAGCTTGCAGACGGGCGGATTCGCCGTCGGCGCTATTTCTACCAGATCAACACTGCGTTCCTGTGCGATGCGCAATGCTTCATAAGTCGGCATTACCCCAACTAGACCCTGATTTTCATCAACCACCCGGACCTGGGGCGACTTAATCTGATGGTTGACTCGAGTGTGTTGCTTGCTTATCTGTTTTCGAGGTTAATGATAGATGAAATACTTGATAAACAGTTTGCGCATTAGTGGCCGCGCCAGCCGAAGCGCATTAATTAATGGCCTCAGAGTGTGGTTGTCCACCTACGCCAAGGCTTCGGTGGACAGCCTCCGCTAGAAGCGTAGACTGGTGGACCAGGTCATTCACGAATGACTTGGTAGACCACGTCGTTCGCGAACGACGTGGTGGAGATGAGGGGACTTTCACCCCTGTCTGAAGAGTTATCTGACAAGCGTCTACCGATATAGTCTGTTTAAATGTTTAAATCAAATAGCGAGAAACAGACAACCTACCATTTGATCGAGTCCCTGTTAGCCCATTACGTTCAGCCGGAACACGCCGGACATAATGTCCTGATAAATGACACCCGGATCCCCACTATCAGGAGTGATGGGGTCGGATGGCAGCGCGATTAGGCGACTGCGGGAGCAAAACTGAAGCTGGCAAAAGCCGTCTTCAATTTCGACACCATAGACTTGGCGTTTGTCGTTGTTCCCGTTTGTTACAGAGTACAGGAAACTCTGATCGGCGGATTATCAAAGGTGCTCATCGTCGATCATGTACATCCCCATGTGGCGCGGCTTTCACGAGCGCTTCCTTTCGGACGGGCGGAGCCCGCTCCTCAAGGAATCTTTGGTCAGCTTCTTCATTGCCGCCTCCGGCTTGACCTCAACGTACAACTAGTACGTTTCGGTCACGTCCTCGGCGGCGCCTCAAATCTGACCAATCGTGCAAGCCTCGAACTACTTGGGCGGTAAATCAACGGGCTGTAATGCGGCGGAGGCGGCGGTCGACTTCGCGTTTTTTGATCGTTTCCCGCTTGTCAATCTTGCGTTTTCCGCGTCCGATGCCAATTTTTACCTTAACCAAACTGCCCTTAGTATACAGAGAAATCGGTATCACTGTCAAGCCTGGCAGGGCGCTTTTACCAACGAAACGGCGCAGCTCATCACGTCGCATCAGCAATCGGCGTTCATGAGTCGGGACGTAAGCTATTTGATGCTGGTGGGCGGGTTTGTAGGGTGAAATCTGGCAATTTACCAACCAGGCACCATCGGGGCGAATTGAAACGTAGCTACCCTTGAGATTGACTTGCCCCAACTTGGCTGATTTTACTTCGGGGCCAGTCAAAACAATACCGGCCTCGTATTCATCGAGGATCTCGTAGTTGTAGTGAGCGGTTTTGTTGGCAGCCAGAGTTGACATGGCGGAAAATTAGTGATTGGCAATCGAGCAAGCCTATTTCGACATAGCTATGCAATATTACCCATTTTCTATTGTTTCGTAAAGGTATTTCGGGTATAATCAGCCTATGATAAAGCAAGAAATTGCCACCCAACTCAAGCGAGTGATCAAATCACGCTGGCCGGATCAAGCTAAAACTTTTACTGATGGCCAAATTCTCCGGACGGTTGATTTTACCAAAGACGATCGATACGGTGATTTGGCTTCAAGTCTGCCGCTCCAGCTGGCTCGGCAACTAGCGCGGCCGCCGTTAGAGATTGCCGAAGAAATCATTCGGGGTTTTTCTAAGTCATTTCAACAAAAGTTTAACGCTATCGAAATAGCGCTGCCCGGATTTATAAACTTTACGATCAGCAAGGTTTGGCTGGGTCAGAGGGTAAAAGAGATAAACAGTGCGCCAACTACATTTGGACGCGGGAAAACGGCGCGACCAGAAAAAATCCAGGTCGAGTTTATCTCTGCCAATCCTACCGGACCCATCCATCTGGGCAATGGACGCGGCGGTTTCACGGGCGATGTGCTAGCCAATGTCTTAAGCAGCCAGGGCCATGCCGTGCGCCGGGAATATTACATAAACGATGTGGGCAACCAAGTTGATATTCTAGCCGAATCGGTGATTCGACGATATTTTCAAATGCAGGGATTGCAGATCGATTACCCGGAACGTTGCTATCAGGGCGAGTATGTCAAAGACGCCGCGGCAAAAATCGATCTCGGTAGTGCCAAGCTGGGCGATATAAATCGTCTCAAAACCAAAGTCAAACAGAAAATACTTAAATTAATGGTGGCTGATATTCAGCGAGTCACCGAGCAGAAATTTAAGATAAAGTTTCATGTTTGGTTCAACGAGAGCCAGCTTTACCAAAAGAAGACGGTAAAGAAACTCTTGGACCAGCTGAAAGAAAAAGATCTGGTATATCGGCAGGAAGGCGCACTATGGTTGCGAACGACCCAATACGGCGACGACAAGGATCGAGTGCTGATAAAGTCCAATCGTGATTATACTTATTTTATGTCGGATATTGCCTATCACTGGAATAAGTTTGTCGAACGTAAGTTTGATCGCGTTATCGACTTTTGGGGAGCCGATCACCAGGGTCACGTCAAACGAATGTATGCCGTTAAAGAAGCCTTGGCAATTTCTGGACAGCTGGACTTTGTGATTGTCCAGATGGTGCGTCTAATTTCCGGAGGGCAGGAAGTAAAAATGTCCAAACGCAGCGGCACCTTTGTTACCCTAGAAGAGCTGGTCGATGACGTGGGTCTGGACGTGGCGCGCTTTTTCTTTCTCATGCGGGCCAGTGATACTCATATGGATTTTGACCTGGACTTAGCCAAGGAAAAATCGGAGAAAAATCCGGTGTATTATGTTCAATATGCGCATGCCCGAATCTGTAGTATAATGAAAAAGGATGAAATCCGCCGCGCCCTGCGGAAACCGAATAATGACGCCCTATCCTACGATCACAAGGCCGAGATGGATCTGATCCGAGAGCTGATAAAGTTGCCCGATCTGTTAAGCGATATTGCCGTTACTTACGAAGTACAGCGACTGCCTTTCTACGCGATAAAGTTGGCCGAATTATTTCACAATTTCTACACGCAATGTCGCGTGATTGAAGATGGTCGGGTGAATTATTCCAGGCTGGCGTTGATCAAGGCGACTCGAATCGTGCTGCAGCAGAGCCTGAAGCTAATGGGCGTAACCGCGCCTATTGCCATGTGATATAACGGCGAGGCCACTAACATAAAAAAACATGCGCATTGGCATCGATTGCCGGACAATCTTAAACCCCAAAGGCGGGGAGCGCGCCGGTGTCGGATACTACACCTACTTTTTAGTAAAATCATTACTTGCCACAAGCAAGCAGAATGATTTTGTATTATTTTTTGATAGTCGGTTTCATAAGACTAAAGAGTTTGAACAGCCGAATGTTAAAATAAGGCATTTTCCGTTTTCGCAGTATAAACGTTTCCTGCCGTTCAGCTACTCGCATATGTTAATCTCGGCCATCTTGGATCGGGAAAAACTTGATATATATCATTCCCCGGCCAATGTGCTGCCATATCTTTATCGACGCCCATCAGTTGTGACAGTGCACGATTTGGCGATATACCAGCATCCGGAATGGTTCCCCAAGCGACAGAAATTCAGCACGTCAGTGCTGGTGCCGCGCAGTCTGCAGCGGGCGCGTCGGATTATCGCGGTTTCCGAAGCCACTAAAAATGACATAATTAGGACGTTTAAAGTCGAGCCTAAGAAAATCTCCGTAATATACGAGGGCGTCAACAAAGAAAAGAGCCAATTAACTGCCGAGGGGGTGGCTTACAAATATGATATTAAACTGCCATATGTTTTGTATGTCGGCACCATAGAACCGCGCAAAAATATTGATCGTTTAGTCAAGGCATACCGTTCGGTAGTAACCAAGCATCCCAGTTTAGCCAAGTACCAATTGGTATTGGCGGGTCATCGCGGTTGGAAAAGTACGGAAGTATTTCAGCTGCTTTCGGATCCGGCCTGGCATGAGCGAATTAAATATCTCAATTATATACCGCACGATGACAAAATATCTCTGATTGCCGGTGCGGCGGTATTTGTTTTTCCCAGCCTATATGAAGGGTTTGGCCTGCCGGTTTTGGAGGCAATGGCTTTAGGCGTGCCCGTAATTACCTCGAATACGTCATCATTACCGGAAGTGGCTGGTACAGCTGCGCTGCCGGTAAATCCCAGAAGCGATCGGGCTATCGCCGACGGGTTAGTCAAGCTGTTAAAGTCCAACTTGTTGAGAGAACAATTATCCAGGGCTGGCTTGGAGCAAACTAAAAAATTTGGTTGGCTAAAGTGTGCCCGGGAAACCCTGCGAGTTTATCAAGACGCTGTCAAGGCTAAATAACCACAAGCTACAGATTCGATCACATGCTGCAAGCGATACTTTACGGAGGAATAAGCGGTAGCGCTCTGGTACTGGGCGCGCTGGTGGCGCTGCATTATAAATTTAAGCAAAAAACAGTTGCGGCCATTATGGCCTTTGGCGCCGGAGTGTTAATATGCGCTTTGACTTTTGGCTTGGTTGACTCAGCCTATTCCCATGGCGGCTTTGACGCGTCAATTGGCGGCTTCCTGGCTGGCGGCGTTGTGTTTATACTCGGAGACTACTGGCTCCACATATACGGCGGTCGCAAACATAAGCGCCGACAACTTTTCCAATCTAAAAAGTCGAGCAGCGGCAGCGTCATTACGTTGGGGGCGGTTTTGGATGGCATACCGGAATCAATCGCTTTGGGGGTGGCTCTATATAACGGTTCTGGAGCCGGCACCCTGATGCTGGTGGCACTGTTTCTGTCCAATTTTCCCGAAAGCGTTTCGTCTGTGCCTGGCTTGTTTAAAGAAAAATTTAGTCGCGGACGGGTGCTGGGTCTGTGGCTGATTGTGGGCGCGGTCACCGTTTTGGTGACGGTGGCCAGTTTTCTGGTGTTAAAAGACGTGGATCCAAATATAATTGGTTGGTTGGAAGCATTTGCCGGCGGCGCCATATTGGCAATGTTAGCTGACAGCATGATACCGGAAGCGTTCGAAGAGGGGGGAGCATCGATTGGTATTCTGACCGTTTTTGGGTTTTTAGTGGCGTTTGTAATTTCGAGGTTTTAAATATATGTGTAAATCAAAATCCACATGATCCAACTAAGCGGAGTCACCAAAACGTACAAAATGGGTGATGAAACTATTTACGCACTGAATAAAGTTAACTTGGTTGTGGAAAAAGGTGAGTTTATCGCGATAGTCGGGCCATCTGGGTCGGGTAAATCAACCCTGGCTAATGTTATTGGCGGCTTGGACTCACCCAACTCTGGCAAGGTAGTTGTTGAGGGCGAAGATCTGGCGTCACGTAACGATCACGATTTATCAAAATATCGCAATAAGAAAGTCGGATTTATCTTTCAGACTTTTAATTTGCAGCCGGGATATACCGCGCTGGAAAATGTCACGATACCGCTCATCTTTGGACGAATTTCACCATCAAAACGGAAAAAACGCGCTGAAGAATGCTTGAAAATGGTAGGCCTGGGCAACCGCATGAAACATCGACCTAATCAACTATCGGGTGGTCAACGTCAGCGGGTCTGTATTGCTCGGGCATTGGCCAACGATCCGGAGATTATTATTGCCGATGAACCGACCGGAAATTTAGATACGCAAAAAGGCGCAGAGATTGTGGCGCTATTGAAAGAGTTAAATAAGAAAAAGAACATCACATTGATTGTGATAACACACGATACATCGGTGGCCAAGCAGGCGGATCGCGTTCTGACAATCCAAGATGGTCAGATCAAACAAAGCCGCTAACACACAACCATGAAACTTATCGATTATTTCATCATCGCTTTCCGGAATCTGAGTCGGCGTAAGTTGCGATCATTTCTAACGATTATAGCGGTCGTAATCGGTTCAGTTTCAGTCATTGTGATGATTTCGCTAGTGATAGGGGCTCGAAATGTTTTTATGCAGCAGCTGGAATCAATGGGAGCCCTAACCATGGTGACCGTGTCACGCAGTGATGAGATTTCTTCCGGCGGTCCCAACCTTCAATTAGGGGGCGGCGACAGCAATAGCCTAAATGGAACAAAATTGGACGACGCCATCGTTGATAAAGTAAAGGCAATTCCACACGTTACCGGCGTTAGTCCAAGCGTCAGTCTTTGGGACTTTGAAACCATCAGCTTGTTAGGGGACACAAAAAAATACCGCCCCGACATTATCGCGATTGAACCCAATGGCACATTGCGACTGGACGCCATGGCCGGACGGACCTTACAGTCCAACGATCTGCGCAAAATACTATTAAGCGCCGGATTGGCCAAGAAATTTGGTTATAAAGACAATCCCGAACAGCTGGTTGGCAAAAAAGTCATACTTACAGCAAAGGGTTACTATACAGGTGATGGAGTCGACGTAAAAAAGCCGCCAGTTAATGCTGATGAAAATTGGTGGAAAGAGCAAGAGAATCAAATACGTGAAGTCGAGGCAGAAATAATTGGAGTGGCCAGTTCGGGTATGAATGACTCACAGAGTTACGTGAGCTTAGATTGGGCGCGCCTGGTTCAGACTCGGCGCAATTGGAAATATGACGACGCCAAACGCAAAGAATTGGAACAACAGCGTCAGGCTGAAGATGAAGTGCTAAAACAACAAGAAAAAAGGGGTGGCGCAAGAATCGACTGGGAGGCTCGGAATCTCGAGTGGCAACAACAAATGCCCGACTTAATGGTGCTCGAAACCACTAACCAAATTACAGAAAACGGTTATGGCTCAATTCTGGCCAATGTGGACGATATGAATAATGTTGAAGACGTAGCTAAGCAGGTCGAGGCGTTGGGAGTCGGCGCGTCGACCGCCAAAGATTTTCTCGATAGTTTAAGCCAGCTACTGAAAGTGGCCGGGTTGATTCTGGGAGCGATCGGCGGAGTCTCGCTGGGGGTGGCCGCGATTGGAATTATCAACACGATGGTAATGGCCACTTATGAACGTACCAAAGAGATCGGCGTTATGCGAGCCTGCGGTGCCACCAAAGCCACCGTGCGTCAGCTGTTCACGTTCGAAGCAGCCTTGCTGGGATTCTGGGGTGGGGTTATCGGGCTGGCGATTAGTTTTGGCCTAGCGATGCTGGGAAACTATTTTGGCAATCAGTATCTCACGAGCCAAAACATATCGCTATCGAATATCATCACGTTTCCATGGTGGTTAATATTAGGCGTGGTTGGATTTACTACTTTCATCGGAACATTGGCCGGTTTGTACCCCGCATCCAGGGCTTCACGATTGAATCCGGTGGAAGCGTTGAGATACGAATAAAATGTAGCGGAGGTCTTTAGACCTCTATACCTATTGTAATGATGGAAACCTAAAGGTTTCCGCTACAAACTCGTGGAAATAAATAGAGGCCGTTCCGTGTGATGGAACAGCCTCGTTGTTGTGTTCTGACTGCTGCTTGGTGTTGATGCTAGGCGGGCAACTTGTCCGGTGCGGGATCGCCGGACGGGATCACGTTACGCTCGGCGCAGTAGACGGTGAAATCCATCACGGTACTGTCCTGGATCTCGATCTGGATCTGCTCCATATCCTGCCAGGTCAGCAGACCGAGCCAAAGGCCCAAGCAGCAGGAGACTGCCAGGTCGCCTTGCCACGGAAGGTTGGAAGCACAGATGCCGATGTCCCGGCTCTTGCAGCGCAAGCCACCGCGGTAATACCGATGAGCCAGAGGCACACTGTCGGGATCCGGGGTGGCGCTGGGCACCGTCGTCCAGTCGTCCGGGTGCTCGATGAGGGCGAGTTCCTTACGGAAGCTGATAAAACCGGTCTCGAAAACCTCCTTCCGGGTCATGCGGCCGATTCGGTACTGGGGATGGAGCAGTTCACTCGTGCTCAGATTGACCAGCGAAAGGGTAAACCCACCCCTCTGCGGCTTCGGATTCCCAGGGAACCCGAGCCAATATCGAAGTAACTCCTCAGACTTGGCGGCGATGGCTTTCTGTCCCTTACCGCCAACCGTTTCCTTCCACTTGGTTGTCATTCAGATACCTCCTCCGACTTTGTCGGGGTTGCGGGACACATCGACTCTGACAGAACGATTGAGTATATTATCTGATCTGGCCTGATTTGTCAAGCCCGTCGCTTTGCTTTCTTTGGTCGGGTGATTTATAATACATACAGAGACAAATATATGAAAAAAGTCCTGATAGTTGAAGACGAAACACCTATACGCAATGAATACGTCCAGGCAGCGCGCCGGGCCGGTTTTGACGTGATTGAGGCCAGCGACGGTGAGGCGGCCATAAATCTAGCCATGAATGAAGCACCTGACGCGATGGTGTTGGATATAATTTTGCCCAAGAAACACGGCTTCGACGTATTGAAAGAGATTCGAGCCGATGACCGAACGCGCGCCATACCAGTCATTGTCATGTCCAATCTAGCCGGTGGCGATAACGAAACCAAGGCGATGAGTCTGGGCGCTCAAGCATATATTGTCAAAACACCCGGCCAGACTCAGCCAGTCATTGATTGGTTGCTCAATAAGCTAAAGTAGTAGGAGGCAAGTAAAATGGCTAACAGGAAAAAGTTAGTATTAATTGCCGAAGCTGAACAAACATTCAGTCGTGCTTTAAATAGCCGATTGGTAAAGGCTGGCTACGAGGTGACAACAGAAATTGACGGGGTGCGTGCTCATACCTCGCTCAAAGCCAGAATGCCCGACGCAATCGTGCTTGACTGCATATTGCCGGGTATTCGCGGAATGGATGTGCTCAAGATGTTGAAATCTAGTAAACGGACCAAAAATATCCCGGTGATATTCATCTGTGAAACAGACGACACAACATTGGTGAAAGAGAGCCAAAAACACGGCGCATCGGCGTCATTACGAAAAGGACACGATGCCATCGGGCAAATTATCGAAGAAGTTACGCGTCTGATTCAATCCAAGTAATGCCGAGGCGGGCTTGCTTAATGGGCTGAATTTTGTTATAGTGCGAGTGGAAGCCGTCTGTTTTCTGTAATAATTTAGGCAGTACACTGTGGCCATTTCAAACTATTCTGAACGTGAACTCGATATCCTGAAACGTTGGCAGGAGCAGGATATATTCAATAAGACTCTGGCTCAAACCGCTCAGGGCAAACGTTTTATTTTTTTTGAAGGTCCGCCGACCGCCAACGGCATGCCGCACATCGGTCACGCCCAGGGTCGCGCTTTCAAAGACGTCATCTGCCGGTACAAAACGATGCGGGGTTTTTTTGTGGAACGCAAAGCCGGCTGGGACACCCAGGGTTTGCCGGTGGAGTTGGAAGTGGAAAAACAGCTCAAAGTATCGGGCAAGCGCGATATCGAGAAATATGGCATCGCCAAATTCAACCAGGCGTGCCGGGATAGCGTGTGGAAATATACCGCCGAATGGAAAAAGCTGACCGAGCGGATCGGCTATTGGCTCGATATGGAGCATCCATACATTACTTATGAGAAGCCATACATTGAGACGCTCTGGTGGATATTCAAGCAGATTTGGGATAAAGGATTGCTGATCAAGGATTACAAAGTGGTACCGCAATGCCCGCGTTGCGGCACGGCTTTGTCGTCGCACGAAGTAGCGCAAGGTTACGAAAGAGTGACGGACAACGCGATAACAGTGAAATTTGAATTAGTCGATGAACCAGGAACATTTATTCTAGCTTGGACGACGACGCCGTGGACGTTGCCAGGGAATGTGGCATTGGCTGTTGGAAAAGATATACTATATGTAAAAACAAACCCTAACGAAAAGGGCGAACGTTATGTAATTGCCTCAGAAAGATACATTAATTCGAATAATAAACCCGAGATACTAGTTGGTGATGATTATAGCACTGATGTTGGCGTTGGAGGAGTTATTAAGAAAGGTTTAGAAAATTTAACTGGCGCAGAACTTATAGGAAAAAAATACAAGCCACTTTTTAACAATGCGGTTCCCAAGCAAACGAAAGGATACGATAACGCCTACAAAGTTTATGCGGCGGATTTTGTTACTACGGATGAAGGAACCGGCATTGTTCACACCGCAGTTATGTATGGTGAAGACGACTATCAGCTTGGTGAAAAGATCGGATTACCAAAAATTCATACGGTCACACCCGATGGAAAATTCAATGAACTTGTTCCAAAGTGGGCGGGCTGGCCGGTCAAGCATAAGGACAAAACGACCGAGGAAAAAACTACCCAAGCCATCATTGATGATTTGAAGTCCCGAGGGCTGTTGTACAAAGCAGAAGCCTATACGCACGACTATCCATTCTGCTGGCGCTGTCACACGCCGTTGTTGTATTACGCCAAGGACTCCTGGTTCATCAAGATGTCGGCTTTACGCGAGAAGTTGCTTGCAAATAACGAACAGATCAACTGGATACCGGAGTACATCAAACACGGCCGGTTCGGCGAATGGCTGGCCGAAGTGAAAGACTGGGCGGTGTCACGCGAACGTTATTGGGGTACGCCTCTGCCGATCTGGGAGTGCACTAACAAACCCGCGTGCCAAGAAAAAGTTTGCATTGGTTCATACGAGGAATTGAACAAACTTGCTAGCAGACCATTAGACAAGGATTTTGACCCACATAGACCGTTTATCGACGACGTGATATTAACCTGTCAAAAATGCGGCGGTTCTATGAAGCGCGTACCCGAAGTGGCCGACGCCTGGTTTGATTCGGGATGCATGCCGTTCGCGCAGTGGCACTATCCATTTGAAAACCAAGAGCGCATTGATAAAGGTTTGAGTTATCCAGCCGATTATATCTCCGAAGCGATCGATCAAACCCGAGGCTGGTTCTATACATTACTGGCAATCGCTACGGTGCTGGGCAAAGAGACTCCATATCGCAATGTTATCTGCCAGGCCCATGTCATGGACGCCAAAGGCAAGAAGATGAGCAAGCATATTGGCAATGTGACTGACCCAAATAAGGCGATCGAAGAATTTGGCGCCGACACGGTACGCTGGTTTTTTCTGACTACCAGCCAGCCGGGTGAATCGAAGAATTACGATCCCAAGAGCCTGACCGAGATCGTGCGCAAGAATTTTATGTTGCTGTCCAATGTATTGAGCTTTTTCAAGCTATACGCCGGAGAAAATAAGGTCACGAAAAAAACGCCGCACTTGCTGGACCAATGGATTATGGATTTAACCTATCAGCTGGTCGATGAAACGACCACGCATTTGGATAATTATCGTATCACCGAAGCTGGCCGCGGCATAACCAAGTTCATCGATGACTTATCCACTTGGTATTTGCGCCGCAGCCGGGATCGATTCAAGGATGCCGATCAGCGCGACCAGGCGGTGGATACGCTGCGCCACGTGCTGCAAATATTGGCAAAATTGCTCGCCCCATTTGCGCCATTCTACGCCGATGATCTGTATCAACAAACCGGCGGTCAGAAAGCCAGCGTCCATCTAGAGGCTTGGCCGAAACTAACCCACCAGCCCGAATCGGATGTCCTGCAGCAAATGGCCACAGTTCGTTCGGTGGCTGAAACCACCCATTCGTTGCGGTCAGAAGCGGGCATCAAGGTCCGGCAGCCATTGGGTAATTTGGTGGTCACGGGCGCGAAGCTATCAAAAGCGTTTGTTGGTATTCTAAGCGACGAAGTAAATATCCTGAAAGTGCGGGCGGAAGACGAACTGCCCAGCGGTCCGGAATGGAAGATTAAGATGATTGGTGGTATTGGAATTGCCATAAATATTACCATAACCACCGAACTAGCTGCGCAGGGTATGGTAAGAGAATTAGTCCGCCAAACAAACAGTGTGCGCAAACAGGCCGGTCTAACGATCAATGACCAGGTGGAGCTGTATTTACAGTCTGATCCATCCGGTCTTTTGGACTCGCTGCGGCCGTATCTGCAGAAAATAAAATCGGACACACTAAGTCGGGAAGCACACCTCGACAAACTTCCCGCTGATAGTCAGATTCAAGGCGAATTCAAAGTTGAAGGCGGCTTAATCAGGATTGCCATCGTAAAATAAACTGGAAGCAGTATGGCCAACATGTACACAACCAACGCGCTGGTGTTGCGACGTATTTCCATACGCGAAGTTGATCGGTTGGTTGTGCTATACACGTCGGATTACGGAAAAATCGAAGCCACGGTTCAGGGTGGCTCAAAAATTGTCAGCAAACTAGCCGGACACCTCGAGCCATATTCGGTTGTGCGCGTAACGATCGTAAATACCCGGCGGGGTGAGCGTGTTATCGGCGCCAGCTTGATCAAAAACTATCCGCGTATCATATCGTCATTGCGCACCAAGGCCTATGCCGATTTGGTTACCGAACTGGCCGATCGGCTAACCAGGACGCGATTGCCGGATCAGGCCATCTGGCGCCTGATTGGACAAACATGGGCGGCGCTAAACCGGCAACGAAATGGCACGGTAGCAGATGAACAAAAGATGTTGCTGATTGTTACCGCCTATCTTTTGAAATTGTTATCCTTGTTGGGTTATGGCTTGGAAATGGAGCATTGCCAGCGCTGTGAGCGAATTTTACCGGCTATGGGAAACCGATTGTCGTTAGAGCGGGGCGGCGCAATTTGCCAAGCCTGCCAGCGTCTTATGCCGGAATGGGGCGGCCAAACCGTGCCAGTAACGCTTTTCAAATTATTACGGTATCTGATTCGTCAATCATATGCCCAAATAGCCGCCGTGAAAATTACTCACACCCAGGCTCGTCATTTGGCTGATTGGCGCGATAGCGTGATCAGCCACCACCTCGACAAACCGCCCCGCTCGTTGACTTTCCTGCAAGCTATGGCCGCAGCCAAAAAGTCCGGTAAGTGATATAATGACTGGCTATGAAACCCACCAATACAGCCGCAAAAGACACTAAAGATATCCAGCCCGCACCCGATATGTCGGCCAATGGGACTTTAATGGACCAAATATTCAAGAAAGAGGATGGAAGATCTTCTGATTTAAGCATTATGGAGCGCAAACCCAAGACCAAATCAAAGAGTATTTTAATTAGTATCATAGTCCTGCTGTTATTAGCCGGAATATCAGCCATCCTGGGCTTTTTTGTATTTAATCGGAGCGACAAAAAATTCAATGAGTCTGATGTACAGATATCATTCCAAGGGGAGCGCACGGCCGCGTCGGGCGAGAATGTTATAATGAAAATCACCTATAAAAACTCGGAAAAAGCCACTTTAACTGATTCTACGCTTAACGTTTCATATCCATCGAGTTTTACATATGTTTCAGCCACGTCATCGCCGGTTGGCGAATATCACAACCAATGGTCGATCGGGAACCTGCAGCCCGGGGAAGAACGGACGCTAGAAATCACCGGGCAGCTGATCGGTGAGGTAGGCTCCAGCCATCCGTTTACCTCCACACTTACTTACCGACCATCAAATTTTAATTCCGAGTTTAGTAAGAAAGTTGACTGGGAGATGGTGATAAATTCTTCGACATTGAATATCGAGGTCAAAGACGCCCGGGAAGTAATTTCCGGACAGCCGACCACTTTCAGCATTGAATACACCAATTCTTCCGATCGCGCTATGGGTCAAATCAAACTCCAGCCCACCTGGCCGGGTTCTTTTGTCCTAAACACGGCACAGCCAAATGTCGGCAATGACGGCAATTGGTTAATCAATGATCTTAAAGCCGGCGCCAAGGGGACGATCAGCGTAACGGGCGTGTTCACCGGCAATCCATCGGACCAACAGGAAGTAAAAATACAGGTCAGTCTGGTCGGCGATAATGGCCAATTTCAACTTCAGCTGGAAAAAAGTTTCCTAGTGTTGATTGTCAGCCAGGACATCCAAATGAAAATGACCGTAAATAACCAAACCGAAACTGCCAATATTGATTGGGGTCAGACGCTCACATCGCAAATGGCGCTAACCAATGCTAGCGACTTCCAATTAGACAAAAGTACTATCACCTGGCAGTATGAATTGCTTTCGAACAACGAGGTAATCAAGACTGACGCTATCGATTGGTCTACTTTGGTAAATCCACAAAAGGCTACGCGCCAAGATGGCATTCTCAGTTGGTCTGCGAACGAGGTCGATCAACTCAGCAACATCTCACCCGGTGATTCTATAACATTATCCGCCGAAGTAAATCTCAAATCAACTATACCTGCCGAGTTGGTTGGTCGTCCGAATTTGGCGATAAAAATTACTCCAAGTATCACTGGGCAAAGAAAAAGCGGCATATCGGCCAGCCAGTTCAACAAAACGGGTGAGGGATTTCTGGCTAAGATAAGTTCAAAAGTTACGTTGGGCATGGAGTCGCGATATTATGACCAGTCCGGCAAAGCTATCGGGAGCGGGCCATTTCCACCGGTGGTGGGACGCACAACAACTTATAAGATTTATTTATCTTTAAATAATGGTGCTAACGATATTAACGATGTTAGCATCAGCTTATCATTGCCGGAAAGCATTACCTGGGTGGGGCAGGGACATGTCGATGCCGGCCAGCCACTGACATTTGATCCCAATACGCGATTGGTCAGCTGGCGGCTAAATAAACTGCCGGCTTGGACCGGGCAATCAACGGATCCATTGCTAGCCAATTTTAGCATATCGATTTCACCGGTCGAAGAACAGATTGACTCATATATACAATTAATTCCGGAAGCGAGCCTGAAAGGAACGGATGCTTTTACTCATGTCAGCGTTACACAAGCAATATCGGCAGTTGATACCAGCTTGCCAAACGATTCCACGGGAGCCCAACGAGGCAAGGTAATCTCTCAGGGTGATTAGGGTGGTTTATCGGATAAAAAAACTATCTCAACGAAGCCGGGCTCGGATCGGACGATTGACCACGGCGCACGGAGTTGTGCCGACGCCGGCCTTCATGCCGATTGCCACTCGCGGCTCGGTTAAGACGCTGTCCGGCACGGACTTGCGAATAATTGGTGCGGACATTATCTTGGCCAATACGTATCACTTGCTCTTGCAGCCCGGATTGCCTGTGTTGCGTAAGTTTGGCGGTTTGCACAAGTTTATGGATTGGTCCGGCCCGATATTAACTGACTCGGGCGGCTTTCAGGTGTTCAGTTTATCCCGTCACCGCCAGATCACCGGTACGGGGGTAGATTTCAAGGACCCCGTCAATGGCAATAAATATTGTTTAACGCCGGCTAGCGTTCTAAAAATACAAGACACAATCGGATCGGACATCCGCATGGTGTTGGACGAGTGCGTTGGTTATCCCTCGAGCGAAGCTACCGCTCAAGACGCCGTTGCCAGAACCACAAAATGGGCGAAGCGTTCTATCGGGCCGGCTAGCTCATCAAAAAATCTAACCTTTGGTATTGTCCAGGGCTCCGTCTATCCTGAGCTGCGGCGACGCAGCCTGGTTGAAATCACGGCACTAGAGTTTGATGGTTTTGCGCTGGGTGGTTTGGCGGTAGGTGAGCCGGAAACAGATATGTTACGCATAATCGAAGAGTTCGCATCTCTGCTGCCGTCAAATCGACCCAGATACATCATGGGCTATGGACGACCGGAACAGATCGTTGCGGCTGTTCGAGCCGGAGCGGATATGTTTGATTGTGTTTTGCCATCACGAAATGCGCGCCACGGCTATCTGTATGTCTGGAGCCAGCCCAAACCACGATTGACTAATAAGTTCTATTCGATAGTAAGAATTCAACAATCGAGCTACCGAGCCGACGCGAAGCCGATCGATCCATATTGTACCTGTCCCACCTGCCAAACATATAGCCGGGCTTACGTCAGACATATGTTCAATATTGGCGACCCATTGGGTTTGCGCTTAGCGACGATACACAACGTTAATTTTTATCTGGAGCTAATGCGCCGGATACGCCAGGCTATCGAGATGGAACAGATTTAATAGTCGAGCCACGATCAAATCCGGTAATGTCAGACATTGCACTGCATTTTTGAGTTGATGCAGAAAAAATGGTATAATATCAGCACCAAACAAATATCGAATATGAATTATTTAGGCCAATTTCTAAAAATTACGATTGTTGAGCTGGTGTTAGGCGTGCTATATTTTCCGATCTGGTGGTATACCGGCGGTTTGGTGATCGTGGCTGGCAAAACCTGGAATAACGTGCGTGATGCCAATAACCAGCTGGCCTGGACACTGTTGGGTCGATATTTGTTTACGCCTATGTATGGTGATTACACCCGCAGTGGACGGGCGATCAGCTTTTTTATTCGTCTGATCTGGTACGCTCTGATTACCGTTTTGATGCTTATAGTTTTGTTGGTTAATGTAGTTATGGTTCTGGGATGGCTAGCACTATTGCCGGCTACGCTGGTCTTTATTATCCGCAACGCGATCTAATGGCTTCCCAATTGGCAAAAAAGAAAACTCCCGACCCGCTTGGATTAATCGCTTGTCCGGTTTGCGATGGATTGGGCCAGACAGCCCAGGGTCGGCGTAGAACTGTTTGTCGGAATTGTCGGGGTGAGGCAATGCTAGGTTGGCACGATCAGCGGGCGCTGTATTGGGGGCGGGCGATAGACAGCATGAGTTTGTGGCTGGAATCCTCCGGCCGGATGTTGCGCCGTTTGGTGGATACCGTACTGATTCTATGCGCTTTGGTCGGGATCACGCTTGGGATAATAAAATTTGCTGAAACACAAATTAACTTTGAGCACATCCGATCCTTATTGAAAGAATCCGACCCGGAATATTTTCTATTCTGGCTGGGAATATTAGCTTTGGAAATTTGGCTGTATCGCCATTTCAGACAGCGCCACTATCAACCCGAGGCGCAGCCCTATAGTACGGCCATTACGTCGATCCAGGATATAAATTATGACTTTATTAAAAAGCTGCCCAAAAAACATTGGGTGCGCGTATCTGGGCGATACTCCGGTGAGGCGATTGAGCTGGTTGATACGGCTTTCAAGCGCGCTTGGCATCGCCGGCATAAACAGTTGACCGCGCTGCACCTGCTGTCAGTCATGATCGAACAAAAATCAATGAAAGCGTTGTTTGCCCGGTTAGGTCTTAACCCCGCTCAAGTTGAGGAAAAAGTCGAAAGACAGCTGGCCAAATATCCCAAGCAAGAGACCGGCGCAGATCCGGAAATATCCAACGAATACCGGAGTGTATTGTTCATAGCCTTCGAGGAGGCGATTGAACGAGGCAGCCAAGTAGTTGAAGTGCCCGATATTATGACCGCTCTGTTGCGCACCACTAAGGAATCGCAAGCGATTATGGTGGATATGGGAATAGACTTGGATGATATGCGCAATGTGGTTATGTGGGTGCACATTCAACGCGAACTGACCGCCTACATGCGTCATTACGCCACACACGCCCGATTGAAACCCAAAGGCGCCATGAATCGGTCCATGACCGCTGTGGCAACGCCGTTTCTTAACCGGTTTAGCGTTGACATGACCATGTTGGCGAAGTCGGGTCGGCTGGATTATTGCGTTGGGCGTAACGACGATTTGGAGATCCTGTTTCGGACTGTAGAAACTAACGGATGCGGAGCCATTTTGGTAGGGAATCCCGGCGTGGGTCGAAAGACTATAATTGCTGGGTTGGCTCAACGAATGGTCGCGGAAAGCGTCCCGCCGATGTTCCAGGATAAACGACTGGTCAGTCTCAGTATCGGCGAGCTGGTGGCCGGAGCCTCGGCGCCGGGTGAGATCGAGGAACGACTTCTTCATGTTTTTGCCGAAGTCAGCCGGTCGGGGAACATTATCATATTTATTGATGATATTCACAATCTAGTCGGCGTGACGTCGCAGGGCGGTAAAGGATTTGATTTAGCCAGCGTATTGGCTGAACATCTTAATCGTCTGTCTCTGATCGTGATTGGCGTATCCGACCCGATAAACTATCGGCGCTATTTAGAGCAGCGTCCGTTGAGCGCGTTATTGCAGAAACTGCCCATCGATGAAATGGACGCGATGCGCACCACATATGTTTTGGAATCAAAAGTCGGTGAATTGGAGTACCGCAATAAGGTTTATTTCACTTACGCGGCGCTGGCCAACGTTATCGCCATGTCACGCCGATACATTGCCGACCGGTATATGCCCGAGAAAGCCGTCCGGTTACTAGAAGAAACTGCGGCTTACGTACGCAGAACATACGGAAAAGACGTAATGGTCACCGCCGAACACGTGGCTGAAATTGTCTCCCAGAAGATGAAGGTGCCGGTTACGGCTATTACCCAGAAAGAGAGCGACAAATTGCTCCACCTCGAAGACCGCATCCACGAACGCATGGTGGATCAGTCCGAGGCGGTAAGCATGGTAGCGGCTGCTTTGCGCCGGGCGCGTGCTGAACTGCGCGATATCAAGCGCCCGATTGCCAATTTCATGTTCTTAGGGCCGACCGGCGTGGGCAAAACCGAGCTGTCCAAGACTGTGGCTGAGGTGTATTTCGGGTCCGAGAAGAACATGGTCCGGCTCGATATGTCCGAATATCAGGACATTTCCAGCATCAGCCGCCTGATCGGTGACACAGCTGGCGGAGGCGTCGAAGGCGGGTATCTCACCGAAGCAGTCCGCCGTACGCCTTATACGATGTTATTGCTGGATGAAATCGAAAAAGCCCATCCTGATATTCTCAACCTTTTCCTGCAGATAATGGACGAAGGCCGATTGACAGACTCGTTGGGACGGACGATCGATTTTAGCAATGTGATCCTGATCGCTACCTCAAATGCCGGGACTCCGCTGATACAACAGCGCACAAAGGAAGGCGTACCCGTGAACGCGATCCGGGACGAACTGATCAACGACGAACTGACTAAACACTTTCCACCGGAATTTATCAATCGGTTTGACGGCGTGATGGTGTTTAAGCCGCTGAGCCACGAAGATTTACTCAAGATCGCCAAATTGTTGATTGCCCAAGTGGTATCACGGTTGGAAGAAAAGGGGATCACGCTCAAAGCCACTGATGAGGCGCTGCGGGAGCTGGTGGAGCAAGGCTATGACCCGCTTTACGGCGCGCGGCCATTACGGCGGGTGATCCAGAACACAGTCGACAACGCGCTGGCCAATTATTTACTGCAGGGCAAATTAACCCGGCGCGATGTAGCGGTGCTGGAGGCGGGCGGGTATATTAGGATTGAGAAGGCGGAAGAGTTGTAGAGTATTGTATTTTTGATATATTTTTGGTAATTTATAGCCAATCAAACCGCAGGGAGACAATCCCTGTTTTTATGCATTTGAATTCACAAAAGCGAGTTTATGTCGAAAACGCGATATATTTCGTAACTACCAAAACCAAGGGAAATTACCCGTATTTTCGAGATAATGTATTAGCAAAGCTTTGTATGTCCAAGATATTCCTGGCGCAAGAGTGGATGGGGTTCGTCTTGTATGGATTTGTTGTAATGCCGGACCATCTTCATATAATGATCATGCCAGCAGGTAAATATAATGTTTCACAAATAATGCACAATATCAAACGTAACACATCAAGAAGCGCCAATATTTGGTTACCTCACCGATACCAAGTGGGTGAGGATGATCACTCATACACAAAAATGTCCCACAACTACGTAGGCGAGGATGATCATCCTCGCCTACGGAAGAATGTAACTATCATCAATATGGTTGAAACGAAATTTGCTTGGCAAACCTCATTCCACGACCACATTATCCGCGATGAACGTGATTTGTTTTACCACTTGGAATATATCAACAATAATCCCATAAAACACGGCGTGGTTAAAGTTGGAGAAGAATACCCATTTATGTATACGGATGTTTCGTATGAACGATAACAATAATGCAATATTTGCCCATTATTCCAAAAATAGGTATAATTTGTGAGTTAAATACTTGTTAAATCCGTAATTATTGGAAAATCGGGCATGAAGACACCAAACGACACCATGGAAAAGATTGTTTCGCTCGCCAAACGGCGGGGTTTTATTTTTCCTTCAGCCGAAAAATACGGCGGATTGAGCGGTTTCTGGGACTGGGGTCCGCTGGGCGTCGAGTTGAAAAATAACATCAAAAAGGCCTGGTGGAAGAAGTTTGTCCAAGAACGGGGTGATGTGGTGGGTTTAGATAGCGCCATTATTACCAACCCAAAAGTATGGGAGGCGTCGGGTCATGTCAAAGGTTTCGCCGATAAACTGTTAGAATGCAAAAAATGCCACAGCCGCTATCGGGAGGATGATCTACTGGAAAACAAGAAATGTCGGAATTGCAACGGACAAGATTTCATCGAAGGTCGGGAGTTTAATCTGATGTTTCGAACCTCGGTCGGACCGGTGGAGGACGGCGGTTCAGCGGCCTATTTGCGTCCCGAGACCGCGCAGAATATATTTATTAACTTCGAACAAGTAGTTCAAACCAGCCGGAAGCGCCTGCCGTTTGGTATTGCGCAGATTGGCAAAGCATTTCGTAACGAAATCACGCCGGGAAATTTTATTTTCCGATCGCGTGAATTCGAACAAATGGAACTGGAGTATTTCGTCAAACCCGGCGAGGATGATAAATGGTTTGATTATTGGGTGAAAGAAGCCATACGATGGTTCCACGATTTAGGTATGAAATCCGAACACTTGCGTCAACAGCCGCAGGCCAAAGCGGAACTGGCTCACTACTCAAAAGCCACGATTGACCTGGAATATCACTGGCCCTTTGACAAGGGTTGGGGCGAGTTGATTGGCATTGCCAACCGAACCGACTTTGATCTCAAGGCGCACGGTTTAAAGTACAAAGATGATGCGGCTGAAATCGTACCATATGTAATTGAGCCGTCATTCGGTGTTGAGCGATCCGCGCTGGCTTTCTTGATTGATGCCTACGAAGAAATTGAGGGCGGGCGTACCACCACCACTGAAAGCAACAAGGAAAATGAAGTCGTGTTGCGGTTGCACAAGAGTTTGGCGCCATACAAAGTGGCCGTACTGCCATTGTCAAAAAAAGAACCGCTAGCGGGTCAGGCCCAGAAGCTTTGCGATGAGCTGAGAAAAAAGTATATGTGCGCCTATGACGATGTGGCATCGATTGGCCGACGGTATCGCCGCCAGGATGAAATCGGTACGCCATATTGTGTTACGGTTGATTTTGAAACCGAGCAGGATAAGGCTGTCACGGTGCGCGATCGCGACACGATGGAGCAGGTGAGAGTGCCAATCGCCGAGATTAATGATTATCTAGCCAAACAATACGATGGGATATAAGAAAGAGGTTCTAAAGAACGGTTTACGTTTGATCACGGTGCCGCTAAAAGACGCTACCACGGTAACGCTGTTGGTATTAACAAAAGTCGGTTCGCGCCACGAACCGCCATCAGTTAATGGCGTGTCGCATTTTATCGAACATTTAATGTTCAAAGGTACCACGCGGCGGCCGACCACACGGGATATCTCAAAAGAATTGGACGCGGTCGGTGCCGAATACAATGCATTCACGGGCAAGGATCACACGGGTTACTATATCAAAATTGAAGCCAATAAACTGCCGATGGCGCTGGATGTGCTGTCGGATATGTTGCAGCACTCGAAGTTTGACAAAGCTGAAATCGATCGGGAACGGGGCGTGATTGTCGAAGAAATTAATATGTACGAAGATAACCCGATTATGTTTATCGAGGATATTTTCGAATCAACTGTGTTTGGCAAACAACATCCACTGGGCCAAATGATTGCCGGTCCACGCCAGGTGATCCGTACCGTGACCCGGCGGGAAATATTGTCGTATCGTGACCGGCACTACCACACCCGAAATATGGTGGTAGTTATGGCTGGCAAAATACCGCCGCGTTCCGCTCAGATGATTACTCGGGCCTTCAATCATTTAAACATTGCTAAGACCCATCCAGCGCCAGCCACCAGTCTGACCAAACAAACAATTCCACGCCTGATAATTATGTCACGCACAACGGAGCAGATACAGTTATGTCTGGGGTTCCTCGCGTTATCAATGTACGACTCAAATATCTACGCACTGGCACTTTTGAGCGTGATACTCGGCGGTAATATGAGCTCGCGATTATTCATAAACATTCGGGAGAAGCGGGGGCTGTGTTACTTTATCAAAGCCAGCGCCAACGGGTATGAAGATACCGGCACCTTTGTAATTCAGGCCGGCTTAGACAAGTCGCGGCTGGATCAGGCGGTAGCGGCGATATTGGATGAGTTGAAGCGTGTCAAAGACGCGGTTGTTACGGCCGAAGAATTGAAACAAGCCCGCGAGTATTTACGCGGTCGGATGCTGTTGGATCTGGAGGATACGGGTCATTTGGCATCGTGGTATGGCCAACAGGAGATTTTCAAGAAGAAGATCCTCACGCCGGAAGAGCGTTATCGAAAATTAGAAGCTGTCACCGCGGGACAAATTCAGCGGGTGGCTAATTCTATCTTCCGCCGGTCAGCCCTATCGTTGGCACTGATCGGTCCGGGGGGCAACAAGGCAGAATTACTGTCTACTATCAAAAAATCGCTCTAATTTGCTCGAATAGGTGCAAACTGGTATAATTGAGCCAATAAAAACGACCCATGTCCGAACGGCCCACCCAAAATCTCAGTATTTCGACCAGCTCAATCTTAAAAATCATATTTATCCTGATTGGATTGTGGCTGCTTTATGTAATTCGCAATGTTATCGGGATCCTGTTCGTTTCGTTAATATTAACGGCGGGTATCACTCCCTGGGTCGACTGGATGGAAAAACGCAAGATACCCCGTGTGGTCGGGACAATATTTTTATACGCGATATTGCTCGGTTTGTTCAGCTTGATAGTAATATTGATTATCCCACCGCTGACCGAACAAATCGGACAAATTATATCGGCCTTCCCACAATATTATGACAAAATTATTCAAGGCTTCGAACGTCTGAAGAACGTCAGCCCGGAGAGCGGCCTAGTCAATAGTATTCAGCAGTCCTTACAGACGGTCAATAACAGTTTGAGTAAGGTGGCCGGCGGCATCTTCTCGGGACTGGTCACGGTGTTCGGTGGATTTGCGTCTTTTCTGAGTATTATGGTGATTACGTTTTATTTGAGCCAGGAGCGCAACAACGGAAAGAAGATTATTCAGTCCATTGCCCCGGCACAATACCAGCCATATTTGGCCCAGCTAACCAATCGGATATCGCTTAAATTGGGGTCCTGGCTGCGCGGCCAACTGTTGCTCTGCGTAATTATTTTTATTGTTTCATACATCGGTCTGACTATTTTGGGAGTTCATTACGCTCTAGTGCTGGCCTTGATTGCTGGATTCTTCGAGTTTATTCCCTTTGTCGGTCCAGTGGTGGCCGCCGTGCCGGCGCTGTTCCTTAGTTTTGCGCAATCACCCATAAAGGCGTTACTGGTTCTGATACTGTATATCGTAATTCAGCAACTGGAGAACCAGCTGATTGTGCCTAAAGTGATGCAAAAATCTACCGGCCTGAACCCGGTGATTGTAATAATTGCCATGCTGATTGGCGCTCGATTGGGCGGGATTATTGGGGTTATGCTAGCTGTACCGACGGCCGCAATCATTCAGGTTTTCACCAGCGACTTTTTTGGGCAGAAGAAGGAGAGAGAAAGTCAATTGGAAGAGGCCGAACCCTAATGTCCGGGCAGCTGTATATAGTTGCCACGCCGATCGGCAACCTGGGCGATATAACAGCTAGAGCGGCGGAAATATTAAAGAAAGCTGACATAATCGCCTGTGAAGATACCCGCCATACCATTCGGCTATTGGAGCATTTGGGTATTCGCAAGACATTAATCAGCTATCATCAACACAGCCACCAAACCAAAGTCGGACAGCTGATTGATCATTTGAAAAAAGGCGAAACGGTAGCGGTCGTATCGGACGCGGGCACACCCGGCGTTAATGACCCCGGTAATTTGTTGGTGCGTCAAGTGATCGAACAAACCGACGGGAGCGTTCAGATTTCGGCCATTCCAGGACCGTGCGCATTGGTGGCGGCAGCCAGTATTTCCGGATTACCAACCGATCGGTTCACTTTTCTGGGATTTATGCCCCACAAAAAAGGTCGCGAGACACTATTGAAGCAAATTGCGGCTAATGATGAAACGAATATTTTCTACGAATCAACCCACCGGATTATGAAAACGCTGGAACGATTAAATGAGTTGTTGGAACCGGACCGACCGATGGTGATCACCCGCGAGCTGACCAAAAAGTTCGAAGAACGCATTGGCGAAACAGTTGGCGCGTGTCTGGAACGTTTGAAATCACATCCCGAGAGCCAAAAAGGCGAGTTTGTCGTAATAGTTGGTGCCAAATAGATAAAGAGTAGCGGAAACCTTTAGGTTTCCATCAACGAAGTAGTAAGAACGAGAAAAATCACAAGAATATCATTACCCAATGGAATCCAGAGAACAACAACTTATCGATATTGCTAAACCGTATTTAGACTCAGCCCGATCCGGGGACTGGGAACACGCGCTTAGGGTAGTAAGGTGGGTAAAAGAGTTAGGGGCTGGAAGAAGTGACCTGCATTTACTGACAGCCGCGGCGTATATTCACGACATTGGTTGGTCAGGAATAGCCCCAAAAGGAAAGATTGATTTTGATGAAATGCTTAAGCTGGAACCACAAGCTGCGGAAAATTCATCAAGGTTAGTAACAAGAATTTTACACAATTTAGAATATGACGATAGTGATATTCTAGTAATTAATCGATTGATCGCTGCGGCGGACAAGCATGAATCAGAAAAGGATGACGAAGAAATAATCGTAGACTCTGATAATCTAAGTAAGTTGTGCATTGAGCACCTAAATGAAAAATATCAACCAGAAAGTTTTAGTAAACTTTTTAGACGATGGGATGATGAGCTGGATGGAAGAATAAAAACTACGAAAGGCAGAGAAATATATCCAAAAATTCTAGAAAAACTGAAGAAAGAAGCCTCTTCTTATCACAAATGATGCCGAATTCAATGAATAAATTCTACATCACCACCCCAATCTACTACGTTAATGACAAACCACACATTGGATCTGCCTATACCACGCTGGCAGCTGACGTGTTAGCGCGACACTATCGCCTGACTGGACAGGATGTTTTCTTTCTGACCGGTACGGACGAACACGGCGCCAAGGTTGCCGCCAGTGCCGCTGCGGCCGGCCAGACACCGCAGGAATTTGCGAACGTGACTGCGGAGCTCTTCGCACTGGCTTGGAAAAATCTCAATATCAAATACGATTACTTCATTAGAACCACCGACGAGCGACACGAGACGGCGGTGATTAAGTTTCTTCAGAAGCTGCACGATCGCGATGCGTTGTACAAGGATACATATCGAGGATTGTATTGTGTCGGTTGTGAAAGATTTATGAACGACTCGGAGTTAGTCGATGGAAAATGCCCCGATCATCGGACAATCCCGAAGAAGATAAAAGAAGATAACTACTTTTTCAAACTGAACGACTATCTATCCAAAGTCGAGGAATTAGTTCGCAACGATGAAATACTGATTGAACCGCCCGAACGCAAGCTGGAGGTGTTGGGATTGTTCAAGCAAAAACTGCCGGAATTTTCTGTCTCGCGCGAACACGTGGAATGGGGGATCCGGTTACCATTCGACGCTAAACAGCATTGTTACGTATGGGTGGACGCTCTGATAAACTATCTGTCTGCAATTGGTTACGGTGATGATGCTGATGATTATGCCAAATGGTGGCCGGCTGATTTACACTTGATGGCCAAAGACATTTTGAAATTCCACGCCATCTATTGGCCGGCGCTATTGATGGCCGTTAACGAACCAATGCCGAAACGGCTGTATGTGCATGGTTTTTTTTCAATCGATGGTGCCAAGATGAGCAAATCGATCGGCAACGTAATCGATCCCAACGATTTGGTGACAAAATACGGTGTTGACGGTGCGCGCTACCTGCTGTTAACCCAATTCCCATTCGGCCAGGATGGCGATGTCAAAGCCGGTTTATTTACGGAAAAGTTCAACGCCGATCTGGCCAATGGTCTGGGAAATCTGGTTAGCCGAACGGCGAAACTAATAGAAAAGCATGACGTGGCGCTAACAGTTGTAAAAAATATTGAGGGTTCGGAATTAGTACAGCGTGTTTCGGCCAGCCTGGGGCGTTTGGCGTTTGACCAAGGTCTAAAAGATATCTGGGCTTATATCGCCGATACCAATAAGTATCTCGACACTGAGGCGCCATGGAAGCTGGGTACCGATCAGACCGAGAAAATCGCGCAGGTACTGACAATCACAGCGGGAAGAATACGCGAAGTTGCGGCGGCCCTGAGACCGTTTCTGCCCGAGACATCGTTGAAAATCACTCAACAGTTATCCGGCCCGAAAGTAAAAAAACTTGAGGGATTGTTCCCTCGTTTGACATAATATTATTTTAAATATACATATGGACAATCAAAATCTCGCGTCGGGTTTGCCGGGATTAAAAAAATCCACACCCAAGTCCTGGATTTATCTGATTATTGTAATCGCGCTTGGCATTGCCGCCGCGGCGTATTTCTTCTATTTGTCGAATAAAGACGCCGAACCATCGGACAATGCCACCGTTAACAATACCAATACGGTTAATAATACGAACACAAACCAAAGCAACGGGAATCTCAACACCAATGGAACTTCGGTTGCCAGCACAACGCTGACCAAAACGATTACGTTTCAGCGGTTAGATCACGGTTTCACTTTCAAGCTGCCCGACACTTGGACGGGTGATATTTATGGCATGGGCAACCAGGAGCAGGTAACCCTGGCCTTATTTAGTTACTCTAATGCCGATTATACCGACAACTTGAATGGTTCGGTGCAATACTACAACAACACCGGATCATTGCAAAACTGGGTGACCACCCACGCCAACTCATTAAAAAAAGATAACTACACCATATCGTCCCCAACCCAAATAACCATCAATGGCCAGGCTGCCTGGACCCTATTGTCTACATACCGTTCGACATATGATGTCAACGGTAATTCACATACCGACACAGCTATCACACGGTATAGCTACATACAACGCGGCAACCGGGTTTATGAAATTAACATTGGTGGCGACCAGGCTTCGACGTCGCGTCATGAAGCTGAGATTAACGCAATCATTGGCAGCCTAACATTTGTCGATCCAGTGCCGACAATTTCCCTGGCGGACTTTGCCGCATCACAAAAAGCCATCGCTAAGAACGGCTATAAATTGTCAATCAACTGGGATACGGTGCCAGCCGAATTTAATTTGATCAACGATCCTTTTATCGGAGCGGTTGGGGTACAAAGCAGAACCTATGAAAAAGTTGGCACGGTCACAAACGGTGTCTACAAAGATAAGGTACTGCTTAATATCTATGAAACCGAAGATGGCCCTGCGTCTGGACCGACTCTATTCCGGGCTATTTACGACAGTCAGGGCCAAACTTTAGTGTATCTGATGGGCCTGAATGATTATCAGCCCGAGGGGATCAATATCGCCAAGGATACCAGCTCAAGTATTACAGAATTAGACTACCCCACGGAAATAAAGATCCCGAATTCAGATATCTTGTTAGTAGAGCAGACCTACGATACTATTACGAGATTTACCGGCCTAACCCAGACCGAGAAGCAATTTACGGATGCTAAATTGGGGGATGTGTATCTGGATCAAGACGGAAAATGCTTCTTTATTAAAACGGCTGATGGCCTAATTAAAAGATATCACGTCAAAGTTAACTTTGCTAAGGTAGAAACGATAAATAGTGAATTTCCAGCTGATTCAAACCTATTTACGCCACTGATTACTTGGAACAACGGCCAGGCGAATACGGTGGAATATCAGACTAGAGACATTAATCACGGCTGTGCTGGTTTTGCCAGTTGCCAGGATCTTCGCACGACTGAATCATTGGGTGGATTGGCGGCATTGAAAGTTACCGGACAGACATCGGCTGGTGACAAGATCTATGAATATGTCGATTCAAACACTAAAGAGCTGAAAGATACATACGACTTGGTGTATCCGCCGCAGGGTGAAGAAAAACCAACTTACGAAGTATATACGCAGAACCACCCCTTGATATTCTGGCAGGAACCTTTAGGGCACTGGATCGCGTTTCGAAACATGACCTATCAGCCGGGCGTGGAATGCGGCAAGCCAGTTATCTACTTATACCCCGAACATACCACGAAAGTTAATGTCAAAGTCCAACCATCAGGCGGATTGACCATAACCGAACCATCCTATCCCGAAAATGGCTGGACTGTGACCGCCCAACCAAGCGGCCAGCTGACTACCGAAGACGGCGCGTATTATCCCTACTTGTTCTGGGAGGGAATCGGATTGAATTATCAACTACCCGATCGCGGATTTGTCGTGGCCCGAAAAGATGTCAATAAATTCTTGAAAGAAAAACTGGCTTTACTGGGATTGAACAACCAAGAAAGTGCCGACTTCATCGATTTCTGGCAGGCAAAAATGGAAGTAAAACCTTATGCATTTGTCACATTCATCGACCAGCCGGTATTCGATCAGCTGGCACCGCTGACGGTGACACCGAAGCCGGATCAGGTTATTCGGGTATTCATGGACTATCAACCGTTGGACGCGCCCATTTCGGTACAGCCCCTGACAATCAAAACTCCCGTACGCCAAGGCTTTACCGTCGTTGAGTGGGGCGGCGCGCTACATCGCTAAAGATGAAACGGCTGGCGCTATTGAGCGCAATATTGCTGACACTGACTGGTTGTGCGCGGCCAGCTAAAACAATCGAAACAAACAAGAACAATACCTCCAATCCGGGTGGTATTGTTCAGCGTTCCTACTCGATGGATCGAGCTTTTTTCGATCGCGCCTTTACCGGTAACCAGCCAGTGGCCGAACAGACTGTTGTAGTGGCCGGGATTATTCCGCATCACTTGCTGGCATCGCATCAAATTGCGCGCTGGTTTGATGGCGTTCAAGAATTAAAACCCAGCGTGGTAGTGGTGGTCGGCCCCAATCATAACGAGATTGGCAATGGACCGATTCTAACTTCCAACGGTGATTGGAACACGCCCTACGGAATATTAAATCGAGACACAGAGTTAATTGGTGAATTAGTTGATTCGGGATTAGTAAATGTTGATGAACGAATATTTACACAAGAACATTCCATATCGGCCGAAGTGTCATTTATCAAGCGAACCTGGCCAAACACAAAGTTCGTACCGATCATTCTGAAAAATACAGCAAGCGAAACCAATCAAATCAGCTTAGCAAAACAGCTGAACGTACTTCTACCATCAGACGCACTTGTTATTGCTAGTGCTGATTTTTCCCATTATCTCACGTCTGATGAGGCCGATCGGCAGGATGCTGTCACTTTAACAGCGTTAACAAGTTTGAATACGAATCGTGTCGAGGAAATGTATGTTGATTCAAAGCCGACTATGCGCACCGTTTTGGAATACGTACATCTACGACAATCTAAAGAGTTGGTCATACTGGAAAACACAAATTCAGCCAAGGTAACTGGGCAGTCAAAATTATCTGAGGTGACCAGTTATTTCACGGCCTATTACACAAAATAAATAGAAAAGCCGCGGACACAGTATGCGCGCGGCTGGGATCGTCATTGATCCGATGGAAAGATAATGGTTACTGCTGACTGCGGGCTACCAGGGCTCTGTAGAGACGCTGGGCGGCCGCTTCTTCACTCACCGTGTCAAACTCGATATAGTGAATCCCGCACCGTTCTTTTTTCCCGTAGGGGAACGGGACATACATCATGTGATCCTGACGGAACAGGACCCTCTTAGCGAGGTCGATATCCTCAGGAGATATCTTGTCACCCCGGGTGAACAACCTGATGACATCGTTGATGATGGCCTGGTCAGCCAAGGCATATACAACGATCATTCCGGCGGTGTACACCCTGTACGTCTCCCCGCGTTGCCTGTCCAAGACCGAACCGGCGTCAGACATAGCGAACGCGCAGGATCTTTGGTTGGTAAGCCTGTGGTAGACCACAGACCCATTCACCCGATAGATCCGGTCCAGGAACCGCTGACTGTTCTGTTGGTTGTGCCGGTTTCTGAAGTATGGCACAAAGATCAGTGCCAACACCAGTACCACCAGAAGCAAGAATGCGATCAACATTTTCCCCTCCGTGCATCGTCATCTACAAGTTATTAGCTTGTGTGCGTGCGTTGGAGTTGAAAGGTCCGAGGCCCGTCTGTCGGGTCGCGGGCTGAAACCTATCGGAAGGCTACAGCTTAATAGCGGGGAAGCGTCCTCGCGATAAAGCTATAACCTTAGTAAAAATGAACGATATGGCAATGTAAGGCAATTTGGTAATATTGTCAACTTGAATACGTTACAAAGCGGCGGTTTCGTGAAGACATTAGAAGTGGTATAATCCACTCATAGAATAACGTTTCAAACTCATGGCCACCTTCGACATCTTATTGCTTGTGTTTATCGGTGGTTTTGTCGCGGCTGGGTTTTTTGCCGGGTTATTTCAGACATTGGGTGCGCTATTGGGTACGTTTGTCGGCTATTACATCGCCATCCGTAATTATGCCGATCTGGCGGTTTGGCTGGAGCCGATATTTTTCAAGAATCACGCCGCCGCTGCCGTAGTCGCTTTTGTGATTATATTCCTGGTAATTAATCGTTTGGTCGGCCTGTTTGTCTGGGTGCTGGCTAAGACCTTTCAATGGCTCAAGTTCATACCGTTTTTCTCGATTATGAATCGAATCAGCGGCGCGCTGCTGGGTTTGATTGAGGGATTTATCGTGGTCGGCATTGTGATCAAGACGGCGGAGTCTTTCATCGGTCCATCGGTTTTTTCCGATTCGGTGGCGGCATCGCAATTTGCCCAGTTTCTAATTAGGATAGCCGACCTGTTTAATTTCGTTTTGCCGAAGCTGGTTGATTCGGTGGTATCGTAAATATGCTGATCGATACCCACGCGCATCTGAATTTCAAAGCCTACGATCCCGACCGAGCGGATGTGATAGATCGGGTAATCGCGGCTGATATGAAAGTAGTTAATCCCGCTTCGCGACTGGATAATAGCCAGTTGGCGATTGATTTGGCTGTAAAATATCCTGGACGATTGTACGCAGCGGTTGGTTTTCATCCGATACATTTGGCTGATACCGATTATGATTATTCGGCAATCAAAACATTCGCTCGAGACCATCGTCAGCACTTGGTCGCAATCGGCGAAATTGGTTTGGATTACTACCGGCTACCTGACGGCGCAAATCATGCGGAGGTAATCGCCAGACAAAAGGAAATATTTACCGAACAATATAGTCTGGCTATCGAACAAGACTTACCCGTGATTGTGCATTGTCGCGACGCCTATGAGGATCTGTTGATCGAGCTGGAAAGAATTGGACCGGTACATCGGGGAGTAATCCACTGTTTTCTAGGCGACTCCGCATTAGCACAAAGGTTCTTAAATCTAGGATTCCATCTTGGTTTTACCGGCATAATTACGTTTACCAAGGACGAGGCGTTGTTGGATGTGGCGCGAACGATGCCGTTGGATAAGATGTTGATCGAAACCGACGCGCCCTATTTAGCGCCTGTGCCGCGACGGGGTAAGCGCAATGAGCCAGTATTCGTAAAGTACGTGGCCGCCAAAGTGGCTGAACTGCGCCAAAAGTCGATAGATGATATAATCGAGGTGACGGGGGAGAATGCCACGAAGTTGTTTAACCTAGCATAAATATTATGATGTCACACAACACCGAATCTCCATTCACGCCTCTGACGCCTGAAGAAATTAGGAACAGTGAAGGTCGCAGCGATTGAAAATTTCTAAAGGCGAAAGAGAAAGGATCGCTAGGCTCAGTAGAAGAAACGCTTGATGAACTAGAGTTACTAGCAAGGCACAACTTGCGTGATACGTCATATAGAGAAACGCCAACAAGCGATTCGCCAGCCACAGAAAACACAGAAGTAGAGAGCACTCTAGACCGCGAGATCTACGAAGCTTTTCAGGGCATTAATCGGGAGCTTATTGACTTAAGTCGGCAGTATGATGAGCAAGGCTTCGATATATTAGAGATAGAGCGTCTGCATGATCTGTACAAGGAATTTGAGAGGTCGTTTAGTTTATTTGTAGACACCAAGGGTCATGAGCGTATCGATATAGGCCGAAAAATACTAGAGCAAATATCTGAGATAAAGCTAGCAATTAAGAAGGTGTGGGACATTATACGTTAGTGAGGCTATGCTATCATGGTGTTATATCGTATAACGTAATTAAACCCTTCAATTTATGAACATCGGAAATCTAATTATCACCATCGTTTTACTTATTATCGGTTTTGTGGCCGTGATCGCATTTCTTCAGGCGCAATTTCGTAGATTACAACAAGACCAAGATCGCAAACAGGCCGCCATGAGCGATCCAATGATGATGTTAAAGCAAGACCTGCAATCACTGCAGCAGAATCAGATTGAACACAGCCGGCAGGTTCAACAGACCATCCAGGGTCAATTTGGCCAAAGCACCAAGATTATCCAGGACGTTACCGAGCGACTGACAAAACTGGATGAAACCAACCGCCAGGTGGTTAATTTTGCCGACCAGCTTCAGAGCCTGCAGGATATTTTGAAAAACCCAAAACAGCGGGGGATTCTTGGTGAATATTATTTGGAAACCGTGCTGAAAAATGTGCTCCCGCCCGGTTCATATCAAATGCAGTACCGATTTAAGGATGGAGAGGCGGTCGACGCGGTGGTATTTGCCGAGAACAAGGTAATTCCAATTGACTCGAAGTTTTCACTGGAGAACTATAACCGGCTGGCGGGGGAGCGGGATGAAAGCGAAAAAGTACGCTTGGAAAAACTGTTTGTCAATGATCTAAAAATGCGGATCACGGAAACAGCCAAATATATCCGCCCGGAAGAAAAAACCATGGAATTCGCCTTTATGTTCATTCCACATGAGGCGATATACTACGATTTATTGGTGAATAAAATCGGCGCTATTCAAGAAGATACAGAGAATATGATTCAGCGGGCGGCGCGTAAATACCACGTTATCATTGTATCGCCCACCTCATTTTTGGCCTATTTGCAGACTGTAATGCAAGGAATGCGAGCATTGCAAGTAGAAAAATCAACCAAAGAGATATTGAAAAACGTGGAGAACCTGGGCCGTCATTTAAAAAGCTATGAAACCTATTTTGTAAAAATGGGCAACCATCTTGATACAACCGTGAATAGCTACAATGCCGCCACCAAGGAATTCCTCAAGGTTGATAAAGACGTGTTGAAAATAACCAAACAGGGTGAGGCGGCTGATCTGCCATTGCTAGACCGCACTTCGATCCGACCGGATGACGAAGAGTAGAGCTTGGGAAACAACTTATCACACATTTTAGTCACTCCGACGCCAAGTTTGCGAGAAGGAGGAGTCTAATTCGCGGTGTTTTTTGTGATCAGTTGAGCCAGACTCTTCGTTTCGGATTACCTACGCTCAGAGTGACAGACTTAATGCTAGTTTCATATAGCATGCCCATAAAGCAAAAACAGATCGCCAAATCCTGGTGATCGTTTCTGCGTTGTGTCGAGATACGCTACTTAATCTGTGCTTCCAATTTGCGGCAGGCTTCACGGAATTTCCGTAACGCTTCCCGTAAGTTGTCCAGGGTTTTTTCGTTTTCATCCCTGGCCTGTGAAAGTGCGCTGTGGGTTGGCAAATCGTTCACGGTGTACCTCCGGTGAAAAATAAAATGTCCAAACTTCTTGAACACTCAACTAAGTATAGCGCACTTATTGATATTTGTCAAAAAGTTATCCCAACTTTGGCCAATATAGAGTCATACCAAATATGAACTAGTAATTACTTAGAGTTGTTCGTAAGTGAGAATAGTGTCATTACCTGAAAAGTAAAATTAACAATTGTATAATAATATGGCTAATATTAGAGTAATAATATATTTTGGCTTGAAAAATTAGCCAAAATAGTTTAAAATACGGTCGTATTAGAAGTGAATAACTGTATCACAAGTACGCATGTCTGACCGGAGGGATAAAAACACAGACAGCGATTGGTCTGCCTTGCGTTTCGCGTGGGAACTTGGCTACACCATCGCTATTCCAGTCGTAGTTCTAGCAGTTGGAGGTGCCTTCGCCGATCGCTGGCTGGGCACTAAGCCGTGGATAATGATCGCCGGCATCGGCTTATCCATGTTAATCTCAACTGTGGGAGTTTACATGAAAGCTATCCGGGTGATGTCCCGAATGGATCGTACTTCGAGCCAAACAAAGCCAGCGCCCGACCCAAAGAATGATCAAATACATTAAATATGCACATTTCGCTCGCGGCTGAAAAGTTATTTAATATCGGACCATTGCCGGTCACCAATACACTATTAGCCTCATGGATTAGTGTGGTTGTCTTGCTAGGATTGGTCTGGTCATTGAAGAGAAAAGGCATCAAATCAGTCCCCAAGGGTTTGCAGAATATTGTTGAATTCATTTTTGAAACTTGGTTGAATTTGATGGACGGTGTTACCCATGATCGCAAGAAATCAATTCGGTTCTTTCCCTGGGTAGTGACGATATTTTTATTCGTAGTGACGTCGAATTGGCTGGGTCTATTGCCGGGTTTTGGTACGATCGGTTTTAATGAAATTAAAGAAGGCAAACATGTATTAGTGCCGCTATTTCGTACGGTTAACTCAGATCTGAATGTAACCCTGGCATTGGCGCTCATCTCGGTCATTATGGTGCAGGTATTCGGCATTATTACCATCGGCATCGTTAAATACTCGAAACGGTTTATCAATCTGAAAAATCCGATTATCGGTTTATTAGAAGGAATTGATCAATTGGCAACAATTGTATCATTTTCATTCCGGTTGTTTGGCAATGTTTTTGCCGGCGAAGTGTTGCTGGTAATCATTGCCAGCCTGGTTCCATTCGTCGTGCCGCTGCCGTTTTACTTTCTGGAAATGTTTGTCGGTGTGATCCAGGCTTTTATTTTCGCCATTTTGTCGCTGGTATTTTTTGAAGTAGCGACCATGGAGCATCATTAATTAGCTATTTATTTCGTAACCGGTTACGGTGCGCCGACGTTAAACACCAATCCATCGTCGTAAGCCGCCGCAACCAATAAAGGAAAGTTTATGGAAACAGAAGCTGTCAAAATGTGGGCCGCCGCCCTAACCATCGCCATCGGTGGTTTCGCGCCGGCACTCGCTATCGGTAAACTGGCCGCCAAAGCCATGGAATCGATCGGCCGCAACCCGGAATCAGCCGGCAAGATTCAGGTTCCAATGTTAATTGCCATCGCGTTCGCTGAGGCCATCGCTATTTACGCATTGGTGGTCGCCCTGATTATCAAGTTTGTTTAGTTGCTGACAGAAAACCCGTCAAAGTATTCACAGAAAATTTAGGCGGGTGAACGTGTTAACAATTATGTGAAGGTAATATGGAATTAATCGACAAACTCGGCATTGACTGGAAATTATTGGTCGCGCAGATTATCAACTTTGGCATTCTGCTGTTTGTGCTATACCGATTCGCGTACCGGCCGATATTGAAAATGTTGCAAAAACGCTCTCAAACTATTGAAGATGGTTTGGCCAACGCCAAGAAGATCGAGGATAATCTACGAGACAGCGAGCAAAGCAAAGGTGAAATATTAAATGCCGCCCGGCAGCAAGGCCAGTCGATCATTACTCAGGCTGGCGAACAGGCTGAGCGGACGCGCGCCGAACGCTTACAGGCGGCCGGTCTTGAAGTAGAGGAAATAATCAGCCGAGCAAAACAGGAAATTACCGAGGCCAAGCTGACCATGCTGAAAGAGGTGAAGCAGGAAGTAGCCGATTTAGTGATTCAGGCGACTGAAAAAATACTTCAGGAGAAGTTGGATGATAAGACTCAAAAAGCAATCGTAGATAGAGCGTTAGCCCAGATAAAGGAAAATAAGTAATGAAAAAGCTTAACGCCAAACAATACGCCCACTTGCTCGATCAGGTGACCGAGGGTAAGTCGAAGGCCGAACTTCCCGTTGTAATAAAGGGGTTTACAACTTTGCTGCTACGTCGCCATCAATTGAATCTCAAAGATCGGATTATACAAGAATACAATTTATTATTCCAAGAGAAAACGGGTCGATACCTGGCGCAAGTTACCACGGTAAAAAAATTATCAGACAGCGCCATACAAGATATTAACAATCGATTAAAAGGCGCTTTCGGCTATCAAGTGGAAATTGAGGAGAAACTAGATCCAGATTTGATTGGCGGATTTACTATCCAGGTTAAAGATACAGTGATTGATGCCAGTGTCAAAAGCCTACTGCAAACCCTTAGGTCCAAAATGGTCAATTCATAATTTACGCATATTTATCAAAAGGATCATACTATTATGTCCAGCACCAAAGATTTCGTCATCGAGAATTTGAAAAAAGAAATAGAACAGTTCAACGATACTGTGTCAGTATCCACGATTGGACGCATAATTGAGCTGGGCGACGGCATAGCGCGCGTGGCTGGATTAGGCAAGGTACAATCCCAGGAAATGTTAGAATTCCCCGGCGGCACCATCGGTGTGGCTCTAAACCTGGAAGAAGACTCAATTGGCGCGATTATTCTGGGAGAATTTTCCCATCTTAAAGAAGGCGATGAGGTAAAATCCACCGGCCGCATCCTGGAAGTACCGGTGGGCTCGGGCGTAATTGGCCGGGTAATTGATCCACTAGGACAGCCTGTTGATGGCAAGGGGCCGATCAAGGCAGAATCATACAGTCCAGTTGAAAAAATCGCGCCGGGCGTAGTGACTCGTGCCGCGGTGGATACGCCATTACAAACCGGCATCAAAGCGATTGATTCGATGATTCCAATCGGCCGCGGTCAACGGGAGTTGATTATTGGCGATCGTCAAACCGGTAAAACCGCCATTGCCATCGATACGATTATCAATCAGCATGATCAGAACGTATTTTGCATCTATGTGGCCATCGGACAGAAAGAATCCAAAATCGCCCGGATTGTGGCAGAATTGGAGCGGCGCGGCGCTATGAAATATACCACCGTAGTCGTGACATCGGCTTCAGATGCGGCCGCCCTGAGTTTTATCGCGCCGTTTGCCGGTTGTGCGATGGGCGAGTATTTCCGGGACAACAAACAGAACGCGTTGGTCATATACGACGATCTCTCGAAACACGCCGTGGCTTACCGCCAAATATCATTATTACTGCGCCGGCCGCCCGGACGCGAAGCTTTCCCCGGTGATATATTTTATCTCCATTCACGTTTGCTGGAACGGGCTGCCAAGATGAGCCAAAAATACGGCGGCGGGTCATTGACCGCGCTGCCCATTATTGAAACCCAAGCTGGCGATATCTCGGCATATATCCCAACTAACGTTATTTCCATCACCGATGGGCAGATCTATCTAGAATCTGATTTGTTTTTCCAGGGCGTTCGGCCGGCCTTGAACGTTGGCTTATCAGTCTCTCGTGTCGGCTCGGCGGCTCAGAAAAAAGCCATGAAAAAAGTGGCCGGAAAATTACGTCTCGATCTGGCTCAATACCGTGAATTCGCCGCCTTTGCTCAATTCGGTTCCGATCTTGATGATGCGACGAAGCAAAAATTGGAACGCGGTAAGCGCATCACCGAAATATTGAAACAGCCTCAATATGTGCCTATGCCGGTGATGAAACAGGTCGTCATACTCTATGCCGCGATTAACGGATTGCTCGATGATGTAGCCGTAGAATCTATGGTTGAGTTCGAGACTGGGCTGCTGCAGTACGTCACCAGCCAGCGCCAGGACGTTTATGAAAAATTGTTAAGTACTGGTGAGCTGACCGACGATCTGGAAAAAGATTTACAAGCCGCCATCGTGGAGTACAAAGCTTCGTTTCAAACAACTCAGGTAAAATAATTCTAAATGCCCGCCAATACTCGAGACATAAAAAGAAGGCTACGCTCAATCTCCAGCACCAAGCAGATCACCAAGGCGATGGAGCTGGTGGCTGCTGCCAAGATGCGCCGGGCGGTCCAGGCCGTGCAGTCTTCAAGGAGCTATGCAAACCTGGCCTGGATGACTGTGCAAAATCTAGCGCAACGAACTGATCGAAGGTTGCATGCCTTGTTGCGGCGCAATAAGTCCATTCGCCGTAAAGCCATTCTGCTGATCACGTCCAATCGCGGATTATGCGGGGGATTTAATCAGCAAATTACTAAACTAGCGATAGAAAAATATCAGGCAACTGTGAAAGCGGGCATACCAGTTGATTTCATCGTAATGGGACGGCGCGGTCGTGACGTTTTGCTGCGACAAGGCCTGCCAATCGTGGCGGAATTTGAAAAACAGGACGTGGTCAGCAATACCTCAGAAATATTTCCTGTCGCCCGATTATTGATTGACGACTTCAAAGCCGAAAAATACGACCGGGTTTGGATCGCCTATACCGATTTTAAGTCAGCTCTGAAACAAGAGGCGGTAATGCGGCAGCTACTGCCAATCGAAAAACGAAAGGCCGTGATCGATGTTGCTGAACCAAACAGTCAGGAGGCAAATGAAGACGAAATGGGCGAATATCTATTCGAGCCTTCGCCAGATGAAGTGTTGGGTCTAATGCTGCAGAGTATTGTCGAGATACAAATTTATCAGGCGGTACTGGAATCGAATGCCTCGGAACATTCGGCTCGTATGATGGCGATGCGCAATGCCAGCGATAATGCGGAAGAATATATGAGTGATTTACAACTATACTACAACCAAGCCAGACAGGCGAATATCACTCGGGACTTAGCAGAAATTTCAGCCTCAAGAGCGGTATTGGAAAGTTAATCAATAATTAAAAACATTAAATACATTACTGATATAATCACTAACAAGCTATGAACAAGGGTAAAATCGTACAAATTATTGGACCAGTCGTAGATGTGCAATTCGGAGATGAATTACCAGCCGTTTATAACGCACTGGAGATAACCCGTCCGGATAAATCCGTAATTGTGCTCGAGGCGCACTCGGGTTTGGGTTCAAATCGAATTCGCACTATATCTCTGGGAGCCACCGACGGATTGAGCCGGGGCATGGAAGTAGTAGATACCGGTAAGCCGATTTCGGTGCCGGTTGGCAAAGAGACGTTGGGTCGTATGTTTAATGTACTCGGCCAGCCGATTGATGACCAGCCGGCACCTACTACCGCCAAGACTCTGCCGATTCACCGGGCGGCGCCGGAGTTTACCGAACAATCCACTAAAACCGAAGTGCTGGAAACCGGTATCAAAGTCATCGACTTGATCTGCCCGATCATCAAAGGCGGCAAAGTCGGTTTGTTTGGCGGTGCCGGTGTGGGTAAGACTGTCGTGGTGATGGAGCTAATCCGTAATATCGCGACCGAGCACGGCGGTTACTCGGTCTTTGCCGGCGTGGGCGAACGGACTCGCGAGGGCAATCAGCTGTACAATGAAATGAAAGAGTCCGGTGTACTATCAAAAACATCCCTCGTCTTCGGTCAAATGAACGAACCGCCAGGAGCCCGCCTCCGGGTGGGTTTAACCGGCCTGACCATTGCCGAGTATTTCCGTGATGAAGAACAACAGGATGTATTGCTGTTTATCGACAATATATTTCGATTTACCCAAGCCGGTTCCGAAGTATCGGCCCTGTTGGGTCGTATTCCATCGGCGGTTGGTTATCAGCCGAACCTGGCAACTGAAATGGGTGAGCTGCAAGAACGTATTACCTCAACCAAAAAGGGTTCGATTACATCCGTCCAGGCCATATACGTACCGGCCGATGACTTGACCGATCCCGCGCCAGCCACGACATTCGGCCACCTTGATTCCACTGTGGTATTGTCGCGCAGTCTGTCGGAACTGGGTATTTATCCAGCCGTGGACGCTCTTGATTCCAGTTCGACCGCGCTGGATCCGTTGATTGTCGGCGAAGAACATTACGCGGTGGCACAGCGGGTACAGAAGGTAATTCAGCGCTACAAAGACTTGCAGGATATCATCGCCATTCTCGGAATCGAAGAATTGTCGGACGAAGACAAGCTAGCCGTGGCTCGGGCGCGCAAGATCCAGCGTTTCTTGTCGCAGCCTTTCTATGTGGCGGAAACATTTAGTAACATTCCCGGCCGCTATGTTCCACTGGCCGAGACAATCCGTGGATTCAAAGAAATATTGGACGGAAAACATGACGATAAACCTGAACAAGCCTTCTATATGAAGGGTACGATTGACGAAGTCGGGCAGGGATAATTTACCAACGCAACCAAGCATATGGAAAAGGTTCAACTCGAAATTGTCACACCCGAACACACTGTTTACGCGGCTGAAGTCGATCAGGTGTCTTTGCCGACCGGCCAGGGCGAGATTACGGTTTTACCGCATCATATTCCGCTGGTTAGCACCTTGCAAGCCGGACGAGTTAAAATTGTGCGCGATGGCCGAGAAGAATTCATGGCCATTTCGAGTGGCTTCATCGAAGTCCAGCCGCACCGGGTAGTCGTTTTAGCCCAAACGGCCGAACGCGCCGAAGAGATTGACTTAGCCCGCGCCCAGGCCGCTCGCGATCGCGCCCAAGAGTCATTAAAAGAAGAACGATTAAATAAAGAAGAATACGCGGCTGTAGCCAGCGCACTGGAAAAAGAGATGGTGCGTCTGCGTGTGGCCGAGCGTCATCGTGAACGGCGTGTTACCAATCAAGTTGAGCGCGCCAAACGCGAGGGTGGCAGCCAGGAGACTGGGATATAGGATAAGTATGAAGTAAGAAGGAACAAAGGAAAAACGGGACAAGGAAGGATGCCCAGCTGCAAGTGAGCCGATCAGAAATCGTCATTGCGAACCCTTAACACGCCCGTCATTGCGAGCGAGTCTGCGAGCGCGGCAATCCCGTTACTCTTCAGCGATGGCGAGTCATTTTTGCTTTCAATGGGATTGCCACGTCCGCCTCGATGACTCGTCGTCCTCGCAATGAAGGGATAACAAATAAAAAGTCACCCGAGTGGTGGGTGGTTGATTGCTAGTTCGGATCATTTCGCGTTATTAATAGCCATGGCGTGGTTATGTGGTATGATAACTCCTGGCATTATAGTACAATCAACATGATGCAAAATGAAATAGTTTAATAGGGAGAATAGAAGCATGCTAAAGAAAAACATTAAGCAAATTGTAAAGAAACACTACAGCAAAATAGTCACAATAAGCGGTTCGGGTTGTTGTGGTAATAGTTGCGCCTGTAGTAAGAAGGTTGCTAATAACAAAATTGCTAAAAGTATCGGCTATTCGGATGATGAACTGGGACAAACTGCCGAAGCTAATCTTGGTTTGGGCTGTGGTAACCCTACCGGAATGGCAAATATCACGCCGGGTAACGTTATATTGGACTTGGGTTCGGGGGCGGGGATAGACTGTTTTTTGGCGGCAAAGAAAACCGGTAGCACCGGTCGCGTTATTGGAGTTGATATGACCCAAACTATGATTGATCAGGCTAATAATAATGCTAAAAAGTTAAATTATCAAAATGTCGAATTCAGATTAGGTGATATCGAAAAGTTACCAGTAGAGAGCGACTCTATCGACGTAATCATTAGCAATTGCGTGATCAATCTGGCGCCGGATAAATCAAAGGTATTCAATGAAGCATTTCGGGTGTTGAAAAAAGGCGGTAAAATATATAATTCGGATATAGTTCTTTTGGAAGACATTACAGATGATATCAAGAACGATGAAGAGCTAATTGCCGGGTGCGTAGGTGGTGCGTTGCAAAAAGACGAATATATTAACATTATCAAAGTCGCTGGTTTTTCCGTGAAAGTTTTATCAGAGGATAAAGAAATCAGTAAAAGGCAATATGAGGGAATACCACTTGAAAGTATTAAGATCGAGGCGATAAAAATGGATAAATGATAATATCAAAAAACTAAAATCGCAATCGAAGAAACTTGTATATAAAGAAAGTCACCCGAGTGGTGGGTGACTGATGACGGGCTTCGTGGCGAGTTGACTAGTAGCCCCAGCCATAGGAGCGGTGCCGGCTTGCTTCCTGCTCGTACAGCCTGAGAGACTCGGCCTCCTGGCGCGCGATGATGTCCCGCACCTCCTGGTACAGGACGAATGGCACCTGACTGACGGGAATCCCCCGGCGAGCTGCCTCAGCCGCATACCACCGCTGCTTCCACTCCTTGCAGCCGATCTTTCTATCTCGACTGCGCACTTGTCCCGGCGACGGGAAAAACCTCCTCCTAGCAGCCAATCTCGACCTCCTCGGCTATGGGTTAGGGAGCCGATGACACCAATATCACCACGCTATCACAGTCTTTTTAGTGTTGTCAACTAGAATAATTCCTTATCAGTATCGCTTGTAAATATAAAAGACCCATATTTGTATGCCGCCTGGGTCTAGGCGGTGAGCACGTGTGATTCTAGTGCTCGATTGACTTGGTGTTCATGCTGCCACACCCGGGGCACTTCACGTTTTCGGATCGGCCGATTTCCTCGACGGTCTTGGTGCTCATGCAGTAGTTGCAGAAGTACATGCCGCAATCGATGCATCGAAGTTCGTGCCGGGTATGCTTGCCACAGTTGGGGCAGATGTACGGTTCGGGTTCGGACTTGGGTGGATAGACCACGCTGTAGTTCTCGTTCGCAGTGTGGCGATCGCGGGCGAAAGTGGCTCGGCCAACGGTAGCGATCGCGGCCTGCACATCCGTGATGAAGTGTTCGAACTTCACCAGAGAAGTCGGCACGTCCCGGCGTTCGGGAAGCAAATCATCTTCGAACAGTTGAAGCACCACAGCGACTCTCCTTTGTTTCGGTTCAGACCCGTCGAATACCGTAGAAGCGGACGCTCGAGAGGATAACCACGGCGTTGGACACGTGACGATCCGGATCGGGCAGGTCCAATGAGGCTGAAGTGTCGACACGCAATTCGAGCCGGCCGTATTTGGCGTACGGTCGTTCATCGAAGTCGATGTAGGCTTCGAACGGCATGTCCATGTTGGTTCCCGAAGCCCCGTGGAACAGGAAGAGATCGTAGTATGATCGGTCGTGGAAGTAACCCGACGATGTCCAGGCCAGACCTGCCAGTATCATCAGCTTGCCACCTTGAAAGGCGTTGGCGTAGATGTTGCCGGTGATCCGAACACCTTTGTAAGACCGCAGGTCCAGGTTGGCGGTGGGGTAGATGACGTATCCAATCCATTCGCTTCCATTTCGATCTTCAATGAACGATGAGAAGTTGCACTGGTCATTGACCCATTGCTTGGGTGAACAAACCGGCTTACCGGTAACATTGCCAAACGTCCACTGGCTGCTGTCGGCGCTGGTGGCGAGCAGAACTTCACGCTCGATGGGCGCGGCCGTTGGGTACTGGCAATTGCTGCAACCAGCCAGACAACTGATGCCGATACCAAGTGCTACAACAAAGATCACGAAGCTCTTCATGTGCCACCCCTTTTCAGTGAAGCCCAAAATGATGAGTCGGTACCATCGAGTTCTTTAACCCGATGTCGAATGGTAGCAAATATCGTTGGAAAAGTCAACAGTAGGCCAAATTGGCACATAAGAGTATTATTAGGTTATGAGCCAAGCCGAAATCACTTGCGTCAAAAAGTAGGTGAAGAATCTGGATCATCATTAATCAAATAGATCGAGGTTTTATGGTAAAAGTACTAATTTTCGGTGACAGCATTGCGTGGGGAGCTTTTGATTTGGAAAAAGGCGGCTGGGTAGAGCGGCTCAAAACATACTATTTGGCGACATTTGAAACGGAAGAAGTAGGTGTCTATAATTTAGGTATTTCCAGCAACGATACGAGAGGCTTACTGTTTGGTCTGGAAAAATCAATTAGTATTTTCGACGCAGTTGAGCCGGAAGAATATATTCTACTATTTGCGATTGGATCAAACGATGCTCGATATATCGGGAAAAGGGATCAGCCCTACATTCCAATTGGCGAGTTCAAAAACAATCTTGAAAAGATAGTTGAACTGGCCAAGTCACACGCAACAAAAATTGTATTTACCGGCCTCACGATTGTTAATGAGCAACTGACAAAACCGTGGCGAGATGATCTGTTCTGGGAAAACTCTGACTTGAAGAAATACAACGATATCATCGAAGAACTTTGCCAAGAACGTGGGCTTAGCTTCATCCCATTATGGGATGTTTTAACCGAAGCGGATTTGCCAGATGGGCTACATCCCAACGCTCAAGGGCATATAAAAATATACCAGCGGGTAAAGGACTATTTACAAAAGTTATTATAGGTTCGTTTTTTACAAGAAATATACACATTTTAATGTAATCCCAATATACAAATGATATGACCAAAGAAGACATAAAAAACATTGTAAAAGAAATCATCGTTCAAGCGAACACACTAAAGCATAAATATGTCAGTGAGCTAGCCCCGGTAAATTACGCCTGCATATTTTGTCAAAACGACATAGAATATGCCTCGTTTCTTGACGCGGCCAAACAGATTGGAAGAGTGATAAAAGAGACACCGGGCGGTCCATTGTTTCAAATTGAGCCATTATCGACCATAGCCGGTAATTTGCAGTTATTGAAAATACGTCAGCCGGACCCGACCAAACCGGAGCGAGGTGACGCCGACTTCACGCTATCAAATTATGATGAGTTTAAAAGCGTGCATCTTACGCAAAAGGGATTTAAACTCATTAACAAAATAGAATTTGAAATGATCGAACTAATGGATCCTGACTATAATGTGCGAGTATATTTTTCAAATCCTCCATTAGATAAGCAGTTGGGAATTACATAACATGACTCACGCAAGAGCAAGTCTAATAATCATAAACCTAAATAAAATATTACTAATCCACCGGATTAAAAACGATACGGAATATTTTGTGTTCCCGGGCGGAAGCGTCGAAGATGGCGAAAACTTAACCGACGCGGCGGTTCGAGAAGCAAAGGAAGAAACGGGGTTGAATGTGAAGCTGGGTAAGAAGCTGTGGCAGTACCGTAATGATTTTGACAACAGAGACAACCACTACTTTGTTGTCACAAAATATTCTGGTGAACTGAAATTAGGACGGCCCGAAATTGAACGGGTGTCTAATAACAACAAGTATATTCTAGAATGGCACAGTTTGAAGGCGTTAAACGACATCAAGTTATTCCCGGTTGAGATAAAGGAAAGAGTTATAGATTTCTTAAATGGAAAACATACTATCAATTCACCTTCATCCTAACGCCAAACAGAATAAGATCGAAACCCAAACTAATGGGAGTTTTGAGATATGGGTGACAGCTCAGCCGCAAGACAACAAGGCCAATGCCGCTTGCTTGAAGGTGTTGGCCAAACAGTTGAAAGTTTCCCCCAGTCGCCTCGAGATTATCCGTGGATTTACCAGCCGACACAAAACGATCAAAAAACTCAAATAAGCCAGCATAATCATACTGACACCTTGTAAATACTCTAGTTTGTGCTAATTTAGCATAGGCACAAAAGGGCTTCCATTGAATAGGGGGTATGGCATGGCGACAAGCAGCCTGGTTGAGAGTTTCGGTTCATACGCAACCCGAATGACAGGCGCATTAACCGAACTGGCCGAGTTGTACTGTCGGATATATCGTTACTCGCCCGAACGTTCGCGTGAGATCGAATGGATGATCAACGAAGAGCGCCGAAACGGCCACGTTTACCTGGTACGCCTGGTTAGCGGGCGACTGGTTGGCTTCATCAGCTTTCGGATCGATGTACCCGAAGGGAGCATCCTGGCTGAGCTATTTCACATCGGGTGTCTGATCACGTCAAGTGTTCCCGGTGGCGGCAAGGAGCTGATCGAAGCGATGTAGCGGCATCTCGGTGCGAAGCATGGTAGCGAGCTACATTGTGTCTATCTGCGGACACATGTCGGCAACCAGACAGCCCGAAAACTCTATGAGCGGTGCGGGTTCTGGCCGGTGGCTTTGCTGCCGGATCACTTCCGTTCCGGGGTAGACGAGGTCGTCTATCAAAAGCTGTACAATGTTGGTCCGGCCGAGCAGGAAAGGCTGGAGCGGTTGTCACGCTGTTTCGGTGAGCAGATGTCGGCTTTTGAAAATCGAGGCGCCTGCATCTAGAACCCATGAGTCCTTGGCCCGATCGATATGATTGGGCCCTATTTTATTTATCGAAATATGTGGCAATCGTGTTATAATGACGCCATATGAACTCCGAATCATTGTTAGATAATCTCAACCCCGAACAGCTCAAAGCCGTTCAGCATACGAACGGCCCTTTGATGATTGTGGCGGGAGCCGGTACCGGAAAAACCACCGTTATTACGCGCCGGTTAGCTTGGCTGATTGACCAAGGGCTGGCCAAACCCGATGAAATACTGGCTTTGACATTCACCGAAAAAGCCTCGGGCGAGATGGCCGAACGGGTCGACCGGCTGCTGCCCTATGGCTATGTCGATCTGTGGGTATCGACTTTTCATGCATTTGGCGAACGGGTGCTACGCGACCGGGCATTGGATTTAGGTTTGGACCCGGGATTCAAGGTGCTGTCGACTCCGGAGCAGTGGTTTCTAATACGGCAGAATATGGACGACTTCAAGCTGAAATATTACCGTCCGCAAGGCAACCCTACCCGATTTATCTACGCGCTGGTCAAACACTTTTCCCGGCTCAAGGATGAAAATATCACCGCCGAGGCGTATTTAGCGTACGCTAAAAAGCAACAAAAGTTAGTAAACCGAACTGACTCTGAACAACGCGAATTGGTAGAGAAAACATTAGAAGCGGCCCATGCTTTTAGTATTTACCAACAGCTCTTGAAAAAGCAGGGTTGGATGGACTTTGGCGACTTAATTATTGAGCTGCTCAACCTATTACAAAAACGCCAGTCAGTATTGAATGATTATCGCCGACGGTTCAAATATATTCTGGTCGATGAATTTCAAGACACCAACTTGGCGCAATATCAGTTAATAAAATTACTGGCCTTGCCAAAGAACAACTTGACGGTCTGTGGTGATGACGATCAGTCAATTTTTAAATTTCGTGGTGCGTCGGTATCGAATATTCTTCAATTCAAGACTGACTTTCCAAAGTCAGCCGATGTTGTGCTGGTTCAAAATTATCGCAATAAACAAAACATCCTTGATTTAGCGTATAATTTTATCCAATTCAATAATCCCAATCGGCTTGAAGTGCAATTGGAACAATCAAACCCAGACCAACAGTTAAATCCGATCAGCAAAAAATTAAACGCCCAAAGAGACGGTTTGGGCGTGATCGAACATTTACACGGAGAGACGGGTGAGGGGGAGGTAAAGTTGGTAATGGATAAAATCGCCGAGTTACGCACGGACAACCAGGCTGATTGGAACGACTTTGCCATTTTGGTACGAGCCAACGACACCGCCCAGCCATTTATCAACGCGCTCATCAAGGCCGGTGTACCATATCAATTTGTCGCGTCAAAAGGATTGTATCAAAAACCTGAAATCATTGACTTGATATCTTATCTCCGCTTATTGGACAACTACCACGAAAGCGACGCGCTCTACCGAGTATTGTCGATGGGGGCGTTTGATATTAAAATTGGACAAATAATAAACCTGACTCACTTTGCCCACAGCGAAAGCTTGTCACTATTCCAGGCACTGGAGCGCCATCGTGAAATAAAGACGAACGTTGAGACGCGTCAGAAGTTTGATCACATCCTGGAATTAATAGCGACCGACACGGAATTGACCCGCCACCAGTCGGTGGGTCAGATTCTCTATCGATTTGTCAATGAATCTGGGTTAATAAAACATCTGACCAGCGAAGCCACACTAGCCAATTCCGAACAGATATTAAATATCAACCGCCTATTTGACCGAATAACCGAATATGAATCACGCAACGATGATAAGTCGGTGCGCGGTTTTTTGGAACAGCTGCGTTTGATGATGGAGGTGGGACAGGACCCGGCGCCGGCCGCGATTATCGAAGGTCCGGAAACGGTCAAAGTAATGACGGTACATGCGTCAAAAGGTTTGGAGTTTCGATATGTGTTTCTGGTCCAAATGGTCGATAAGCGTTTTCCATCGATCGACCGCTCCGAACAAATTGAAGTGCCCGCCGAACTGATTCCAGAATATCTTCCCGAAGGCGACGTGCATTTGCAGGAAGAGCGACGCTTATTCTACGTAGCCGTGACCCGAGCCAGGGATGGATTGTTTTTTACATCCGCCGAACGTTATAGCGGCCAACACCCAAAGAAACTCTCACGCTTTCTAACCGATTTAGATGATGTCCAGAAAACTATTCCGGCCACAACCAAGCCAGAAACAAAATCAGTGGTAAATTATGATGCCAAAAACTATCCATCCGCGCCATATCAGCACGTTCTACCGGATCACCTGAGTTTTTCTCAGCTGAAATCGTTTACCACTTGTCCCTACCAATACCGGTACTCATTTTTACTCAAAGTACCGCATGAACCGCGTTCGACTTTCGGTTATGGCCAGTCATTGCACAACACTCTGGCGCAGTGCTTTGCCATCATTCAGCAGGGGAAGCGCCTGACCGAGCCGGTGATGAAGCAGCTGTATGCAGCTAATTGGCTATCGGGTTGGTATGATTCGCCCGAGCAAATGACCGAACGAAAACGCCAGGGTTGGCTGGTGCTCAAGTGGTACCTTGGTCAGTACCGCCAGCAGCCTACACAAGTTTTGTTCCTGGAAAAAGGTTTTCATCTCAAAATAGGGGATACCATTGTCAAAGGCGTAGTGGACCGGATCGATCAGTTAACCGATGGCACGGTTGAGATAATTGATTACAAAACCGGCCAGCGACCCAAAACGAAGAAGGGCGATAACGCCGATCAGCTATATATCTACGCGGCGGCGGTTCAAGAGGTGCTGAAATTAACACCCAGTCGGCTGACTTATGTCTATCTGGACGATCGTTCCAGCCGGACATTGCCAGTCGATGACCAGAAAATCGCCGCTGTCAAAACTAAGTTTTTATCGACCGCCAAAGCGATCCAAGAATCCACTTTTCCGCCCACGCCGGGATTCCATTGTCAATTTTGTGACTTCAGGAATATCTGCGAGTTTAGGCAGATATAATTAGCCTAATATTAGGCAATAACAGCATTTTAATTAAAAGGTTAATTTGTTTGCCAAACATTGCTAAAATTGGTATTATAAAGGTGGAAAAAGTACGGTATTTTTGGGTTTAACACAAAAAAGACCTATGTCCCTAAAAAAGTTCCTTATTTTCATGACCATCACCACGATTATTTGTTGGGTGGGCTGGATCACGGTGCTTTATTACATAGATCCGGAGTCAACCGGCGTGATCGGATTGAGCTTGTTTTACATCAGCCTATTTTTCGCGCTGATTGGGACATTTACTCTGGCTGGCTTTTTTATTCGAATCTGGTTTCAAAAAACCGAAATGCTATTCCAGCACGTGGGCGTGGCGTTCAGACAATCGATGTTCTTCTCGTTGCTGGTCGTTGGCGCGGTGATATTGCAGGGTATGCGCTTATTAACTTGGTGGAACGCGGCATTATTTATCCTATTTCTGGCCACGTTGGAATATTTCTTCCTCGCGCGGCGGTCAACGAATTAACGTAAATATGAAAGAGAAATTAGTTAAAATAAGGCAGTCGGCACTGGACGCGATTCAGGGCTGCACCAAAATAGACGGTTTATTGCATTTGGAGACACAATTTTTGGGTCGTAAATCTGAATTGAGTAATCAGATGCGTTTGGTAAAGGATCAGCCTGTCTCGGAACGTCCGGCGCTGGGAGCTTTGGCGAATTCCATCCGGCAGGAAATCAATCAAGCCTTGGTAGCGAAAAAACAATCGTTAAACCAGGTTAGTACACCCAAGTTTGACATTGATCATACGTTGCCATCGATAAAACCAGTGGTCGGTCACTTACACCCAATCACTATATTTATGGATCGGATCATCGAGATCTACCGGTCGATGGGGTTCGATGTCGCTGAGGGTACGGAGGTAGAGACCGCCGAATACAATTTCGATAAGCTGAACATTCCGAAAGATCATCCGGCGCGGGATATGTGGGACACATTTTATTTAAAAACGGCGGGCAAGTCAGGGAATGATGAACTATTGATGCGTACGCACACATCGCCCGTGCAATTAAGGTACATGGAACACAGCCGGCCGCCCGTTAGACTGATCGTACCGGGACGGGTATTCCGGCACGAAGCCACCGACGCTTCGCACGAATCGACGTTTTATCAGTGCGAGGGCTTGGTGATCGATCGGGGTATATCATTGGCACATTTGATCGGGACACTGAAAAGCTTTTTGCGGGAATTATACGAAGCCGACGTAGTAATTCGCGTACGGCCGGAGTTCTACCCGTTTGTTGAGCCAGGGTTAGATATAGACTTGCGCTGTTTACTTTGCGGCGGCAAAGGTTGTCCGGTCTGCAAGCAAACTGGTTGGATCGAGCTGATCGGATCGGGAATGGTTCACCCGGCCGTGTTGCATAATATGAAACTGGATCCGAAAGTTTACTCGGGTTTTGCTTTTGGTATGGGTGTTGACCGATTAATGTTGCTATATTATGGCATACCAGACATCCGGCTACTTTATGCTGGTGATTTGAGATTTAATAGCCAGTGGACATAAATTTACTACAATGAAAAAAGCGCTCCAACAGGTCGTAATAACTAAACAATTCGATGCCGTCATAGCGTTTGCTATTTTCATAATGATTACACTGGGCATTGACTACGCCATCGGTATGTCATTTAGCGCTTCATCTATTTTAGCGGATACGGTTATCAGCTTGGCGGTGGCGGGCGTAGTATATTCCAACGTTGACGGCAAGAAACTTACTCGCAAAGTTATCAAACAGCGCAGCGACCATTTTTTGGTAGCCGGAATGCTGGCGATCGGTTTCCTGCTGTTTTGCTTATTTTTAATATCATACATCTTGGAGTAATGACGATATGAGATTATCGCGTCAATGGCTCAATGAAATAACTCCGGTTAAGCAAACTGACACAGAAGTGGCGGCGGTTTTTACGCGGTTGGGTTTCGAATGCGAGCATATCGAAAGTATCGGCATCGGATTGGATCGTATTGTTACAGCTAGGATTCTCAGCGTCAAACCCCATCCTAATGCCGATAAACTCCAATTGGCTACAGTTACTGACGGCACCAAGCAACTCGAGGTAGTCTGTGGCGCGCGCAATATCGCGGTCGGACAAGTCGTACCGCTGGCTCGTGAAGGCGCTGTTTTGCCCATTGGTCAAAAAATTGAAAAAGCCAATATTCGCGGCGTCGAATCGCGCGGCATGTTGTGCTCGGGCAAGGAGCTGGGGCTAAATGACGATCACAGCGGCATCTGGCAGATTGACCAGCTTATCAAGCCGGGCACGCCGCTATCGCTGGTGCTGGGACTGCCGGATACGGTGTTTGACCTGAACGTCGCCCCCAACCGGCCGGATTGTTTATCGGTAGTGGGTTTGGCGCAAGAATATGCTGCTCACACGGGCCTGAAACTACAATTGCCGCTTGACCGACTGAAACAGTCGTCAACACCTACGGTAAAAAGTATCACAGCTAAAATGGTCGCTCAGTCAGCCTGTTCGCACTACGCACTTCGGTATATCGCAGACGTGAAGGTCGCAACCTCGCCTTGGTGGCTCCAGAAACGTTTAATTGCCGGAGGCATTAGACCAATCAACTCGGTGGTTGATGCCGCGAACTATATTATGCTGCTCACCGGCCAGCCGCTGCACGCGTTTGATGCCGACAAAGTCAGTCCACTGAAGGGCAAAAAAACAATTAGTGTCCGCATAGCCAAACCCAACGAAAGCATCGAACTGCTTGACGGTACGAAAAAGACCCTCACGTCCGCGGTCACCGTGATCGCTGACTCAAACCGGGCCTTGGCGGTGGCGGGTGTCATGGGTGGCGCCGATTGCGCGGTGACTGAGCAAACCCGGAACGTTATTATAGAATCAGCCGTGTTCAACCCAAAAGCTATCCGGCGCTCCAGCCAGCTTCTTAATATTCGTACTGAAAGCTCGAGCCGCTTTGAAAAAGGGGTTGATTCAATGGGTACCGACACGGCGCTGGACGCGGTGGCGGCCCTGATCAATGCGATCGGTGGTGGTACCGTACAGCGCGGCATTATCTATGGCGCCAAAGCCAAACCGGTGAAAAAAGTACTGCGCTATCAGGCCGATGAAGTCAGCAGTTTATTAGGTATTAATATCACGGCCGCCAATCAGATTAAGATATTAAAAAGCTTGGGATGCTGGGTCACCAAGTCGGGACGGCAGTTGATTGTCACCACACCATCGTGGCGGATAGATTTGGCGCACATGGCTGATCTGGCCGACGAAATCGGACGACATACAGGCTATAATAATATTAAGCCGGCCTACTTAACGGGCACGATTAAACCAGTGGCGGATCATTCCAAGATTGCGATCAGCCGGCCAATTAAAGCCCGCCTAGCGAGAATGGGCTGGGATGAAATGTATAATTATACTTTTTACAGCGCCGACCTGGCCGAATATTCTGGCTCGTCGCTTAACAAACATTACGCGCTGTCCAATCCGCTGAATCCGGAACAGCAGTACTTGCGTACCAGCCTGGTACCGCGATTGTTAGAAAATATTCGGCATAATTCCGGTCGCAATGAAAGCATGAAAGTGTTCGAAATCGGCACCACGTTTCAACCTGACGGAGTGAAGCCGAAAGAGGTATTCAAAGTGTCGGGTGCCATTACTACGAAATCTGGCAATGGCGAAGCTCTGTTGCTTGAGGCCAAGGGGATTATTGAGGCACTGTTGGGTCGCTCAGCAATACTGGCCCAGACGCAATCCGGGCAATATGCCACTAACGACTGCGATGGTCAGATCAGAGTTTGGAACGAAGATAGTTTGAAGAAATTGAAGATAAGCCAAAACGTTATCAGCTTTGAGATTAATTTAACTGATTTAAGCCAATTAAACTCCCGATGGTCATACGGAAAATATTCCGTTTTCCCCAGCATCAAACGAGACTTCTCGCTAATTATTCCGGAACTGGTTTCATTCGGTGCGATAGTTGCTGATATTGAGTCGATCAATCAGTCAACCATTACGAAAGCTGAACCGCGCGGTTTGATTTTGGCCGTTGAAAGAGTGGGTGAAATCTACCGCGACGAACGTATTGGCTCAGGCAAAAAGAATCTTACTCTGCGTTGTTTATTCCAAGCCGAGCAACGAACACTAACTGGCAGTGAAGTTGAAATATTATGCCGTCAAATTACCGACCGTTTAAATACTAAACTTGGGGTTACTCTTCGGAGTGGCTCAAGTCCCAAATAATCAATTTACACACGTATGGCTAAGAAAACTACCGAACCGACCATGAAATCCAAACAATCCAAAGGCGGCGAATACGGCGCCAAGCAGATTACCGTTCTCGAGGGCTTGTCAGCGGTTCGCAAACGACCCGGTATGTATATTGGCAATACCGCCAGCGAGGGTCTACACCACATGATTTGGGAGGTGGTGGATAATTCGTTTGACGAAGCCATGGCCGGTTACTGTGATACCATTATTATCCGTTTACTACCTGACAACCGGGTGGCGGTAGTCGACAATGGACGGGGCATCCCAGTCGAAAAACATCACCAGACTAAGAAATCCACACTAGAAACAGTCTTGACCATCTTGCACGCCGGCGGCAAATTTGGCGAGTCGGGTTACAAAGTATCCGGCGGTTTGCATGGCGTGGGCGTATCGGTGGTAAATGCTTTATCCGTCTGGTTGCGCGCCGAGGTGAAGCGTGACGGCAAGGTCTGGGCCCAAGAGTACAAACACGGCAAGGCGACCACTCAAGTGAAGCCGTTCAGTAAAAGCAAGGAAACCGGTACAACGATAATTTTCCAGCCTGACCCGGAAATATTTACCGTGCTCGAGTTCGATCTGGGAATAATTATTGAACATTTGCGCCAGCAGGCATATCTGACCAAGCGGGTGACTATTGCGATCGAAGACCAGCGGACCAAAGGACAGGAAATGTCCTACCGGTTCTATTTCGAGGGCGGTATCGAATCTTACGTCCGCCATTTGAATCGCAACAAGGAAACCAAGAACGAGAAGGTGTTCTACATGGAGAAGGAGGAACAAGACATAAATGTTGAAATAGCCCTACAGTATACGGACGAATATCGCGAGACGCTGTATGGTTTTGCCAATAATATCTTCAATCCAGAAGGCGGCATGCACATTGTCGGTTTCAGGACCGCTTTGACTCGATCACTCAATTCTTACGCTCGCAAAAAAGAATTTCTTAAAGAAAAAGACGAAAATCTGACCGGTGAAGATGTTCGCGAAGGCCTGACGGCAGTAATCAGTATCAAGCTGACCAATCCTCAGTTTGAGGGCCAGACCAAAGCCAAACTGGGCAACGCTGAAGTTAAACCGATCGTGGAGGCATTGTTCTCGGACGCGTTTAATAATTTTATGGAAGAGAACCCAAAAGATGCCGAAGGAATATTGAGCAAGTGCATCCTAGCTGCGCGAGCTCGCGTGGCTGCCAAAGCCGCTCGTGAAACGGTGCTGCGGAAGGGGGCGTTGGAAGGCATGACGCTGCCGGGCAAGCTGGCCGACTGTTCGTCACGCAATCCCGAAGTCAGCGAACTGTTCATAGTTGAGGGCGATTCGGCGGGTGGTTCAGCCAAGCAGGGACGCAATCGAGAATTCCAGGCCATACTGCCGTTACGCGGCAAAATATTAAACGTCGAAAAAGCCCGTTTGGATCGAATGCTGACATCTGATGCCATCAAATCACTGGTGATTGCGCTCGGTACAAACATTGGCGATCAGTTTGATATCTCAAAACTCCGCTATCATCGGATCATAATAATGACCGATGCTGATGTCGACGGTGCCCACATTAGAACGTTATTGCTGACGCTGTTTTACCGTTATTTCATTGACATCATTAACGGTGGATATCTGTATATTGCCCAACCGCCATTGTATCAGGTGACGGTTGGCAAAGAATCGGCCTACGTATACTCCGATGCTGAATTAGAAAAAACCCAAGCCGAGCTGCTGGCCGCGCGGCAAGCTAAGGCTAATACTAAGAAAAAAGCTGCTAAAGTGACTGATGAAGAGGTAATTGAGACTACGGCTCATGTATCGATCCAGCGTTATAAGGGTCTGGGTGAGATGAATCCCGACCAGCTATCCCAGACCACCATGGATCCGGCTAAGCGCATTTTGAAGCAGGTAAATATTAGCGATGCTAAAAATGCCGACGTGGTGTTTGATGTTCTGATGGGTTCGGAAGTCGGACCGCGAAAGAAATACATCCAATTGCACGCAAAAAACGTGAAAAACCTTGATATCTAAGCAGAAAACGAGTACTAATCGGTCGTGCTAAACCGGTCAGTGCTTGCCAAGAAGGGCGGGATAGTGTATATTGTTGACAATACACGATCCGCCTCCGAGCGGATTTTAAGAACCATAAAAAATGGACATTTCCAACAATCGCATCACCCGTTACATCAAAGAATCAAAAGACGAATTACGCAAGGTCATTTGGCCAAGCCGTCAGGATACGGTTAGACACACCTTGTTGGTTATCGGCATCAGTGTGTTTGTGGCCATATTCTTGGGGCTGGCCGACTGGTTTTTCAACAAAGGTTTACGGTATATAATCGATCGATAATCTAAAACAGCGACATCTATGCCAAAGCAAACAGCCGCGCACGGACGAAGATGGTACGTACTTCACACCTATTCCGGTTACGAAGAAAACGTATCCCGCAACCTGAAACAGCGCATAGAATCCATGGATATGGAGGATAAGATTTATAATGTTCTGATTCCAACCGAGAAGAAGATAAAGATCCGCAACGGCAAGCGTAAGATTGTGACCGAGAAGATTTTTCCAGGATATGTGCTGGTTGAGATGGTGGTGACCGACGACTCTTGGTATGTGGTGCGCAATACGCCCAATGTAACCGGATTTGTTGGTTCCGGTACTACGCCAACTCCGATATCAGACGAAGAAGTGAAATCGCTCCAAAAGCGAATGGGCGTTGAGGAGCCGAAATACAAGATTGATGTGTCGGTCGGCTCGGCCGTGAGAATAATTGACGGGCCGTTCAAAGAATTTGAAGGCCGGGTCAGTGAAATCGATGAGTCCCGTGGCAAGGTCAAAATCCTGGTTTCAATGTTTGGTCGCGAAACTCCGGTGGAACTGGACTTCCTGCAGATAAAGAAGATTTAATAATACCGAACTATATGGCTAAGAAAATTAAGACAGTCATCAGGTTACAGATTCCGGCTGGAGCCGCCACGCCCGCGCCGCCAATTGGGCCGGCGCTGGGTCAGCACGGTTTGAATATTCAGGATTTTTGCCAAAAGTTCAATGCTCAAACCAAAGACAAAGGCGGAGACATTACGCCGGTAGAAATCACCGTGTTTGAGGATAGAACTTACTCGTTTATCACCAAAACGCCGCCCGCCGCCGTACTGCTTATGAAAGCGGCCGGTATTCAAAAAGGCTCGGATAACGCATTACGTAAAAAAGTCGGCAAAATCACCTTGGCGCAATTAAAAGAGATTGCCGAGATAAAATTACCCGACTTGAATGCTAACGACGTCGATGCCGCGATGAGCATCATTGCCGGCACAGCCCGGAATATGGGTATCACGATAGAATAATTAATTTAGGGTGGGAGGCTGTTCGCAGCCGCTCGCACCACCCAGGAGAACAGCATGAAACGCAGCAAACGCTATCAGACCGTCAATCAGATGGTGGACACGACTAAGGCTTATCCAATCGACGAAGCGTTAGAATTGGTGGCGCAAACCGCTCAAACCAAGTTTGATTCCTCGGTTGACGTCCATATTCACTTAGGTATCGACACGAAAAAAGCCAACCAGCAAGTACGATCAACTGCCCAGCTGCCCAACCCAACCGGCCGTAAAAATGTGATTGCGGTTATCGCCAGTGAAGCCGACCAGGCAAAGGCTAAAGCAGCCGGAGCAGACATTGTAGGCGGTGACGATCTGATCCAGAAGATCAAAACTACCCAGAAAATTGATTTTGACATTGCCATTGCCACGCCGGAAATGATGCGGTCGCTGGGCCAGATTGCCAAACTATTGGGTACGAAAGGCGTCATGCCGAATCCCAAGAACGAAACAGTTACGGCAGACGTGGTCAAGACCGTGCGCGAGTTGAAATCCGGCAAAGTGGCGTTTCGGGCCGATGAAACCGGTAATATTCACCAGATGATCGGCAAGGTATCGCACGGCGCGGCAAAGCTGAAAGCCAACTATATTGCGCTGCTTGAAGCGGTGCGGCGCGCCAAACCAGACACAGCCAAAGGGGAATACATTGCCAATATCACCCTGGCCTCAACAATGGGACCGGGGATAAGGGTCAGTCTATAATTATCCCGCATGCCTATGTCCATAAATAACCAACACCGTCCAGACTGGGACGATTATTTTATGGCAATTACGCGTATTATTGCTACTCGATCCACTTGTGATCGACTGCACGCCGGCGCAATTTTGGTAAAAGATAACCGGATCATATCCACCGGCTACAACGGCTCGCCACAGGGATTGGCGCATTGTGACGACGTCGGCCATCTTATAGAAGAGGGACATTGCGTCCGAACAATTCACGGCGAACACAACGCCATTCTGCAAATAGCCATTGCGGGTGGGCCGAGTACGATTGGCTCAACCATGTATGCCAAATACAACCCCTGCATTCATTGTGCCAAATACGTGGTATCGGCCGGTATCAAGCGGGTAGTGATTGGGCAGCTTTATCGCGGTGAGGCAGCGGTAGAATATTTAAAAAAAGCCGGAATCATAGTAGACAACTATCGAGCTAATCCTGATTGGAATACAACAATCCGGGAAATGTTTTCCGATCAAATCGAAACAATCGACGCTCCCGAAGGTAAAGTTAATCTCAAGGAGATAAAACTATGATCATTGGCTTAACTGGATATGCCATTGCTGGAAAGACGGCTGTGGCCGCATATCTCCAAACTAAGCGATTTGAGTTGCTTAAATATTCGGCGGAGAATCTGGCCAAAGTTGCGAAATTGCCCAACGGTGAATACGTTTTTGATGATCTAAAGACGCCCGAAGAAGTGGCGGCGCTGAAGCAATGCGGACGATTTTCCCTGTGGAGCGTGGAAGCTCCCATGCCGATACTTTACGAACGTTTGAAAACCAGCCAGAAAGGGAAACCGGGTACATTTGCCGAATTCCGCCAACGTGAAACTACTGAATTAACTAGTGATGCTGGGCAGAAATTATTCAAATGCCGGAAGTTGGCTGATTATAACATCGTCAATGATGGCAGTATTGAAGAGTTGCATTATAAGATCGACCTGATACTGCAGGAAATATAAAAGAACAATCAATACCTTCTGGGTATATGCCTGAACCAAAGATAGTTTTAGCGGTGGTTGGTCTGCCTGGGGCAGGAAAGACCGAAGCCACTCAATATATTCTCAAGCAGACAGGATGGCCCAAGGTATATTTTGGCGACGTAATATTCGACGAGATGAAACGTCGCAATTTAGATATCAACGAGGATAATGAAAAAGTAACGCGGAATGACATTAGGGCGCAACGTGGCATGGGTGCCTGCGCCATTATATCGATGCCCAAGATAAAGAAGTATTACCAAACATCCAGCGTTGTTCTGGAGAGTTTTTACAGTTGGGAGGAATACAGGGTCACCAAGCGAGAGTTCGGCGATAATTTTTACGTGCTGGCGCTTTTCGCTTCTCCTCATACCCGGATACAGCGGTTGATACATCGTCCGGTGCGTCCATTAAGCGAAGCGGAGGCCATATCACGGGACTATTCACAGATTGAAGACGCTCACCAAGCCGGACCGATCGCCCGAGCCGATTTCATGATTATCAATGAGGGCAGCCGGGAATATTTGTTTGATCAAATTGATAAAATATTAAAGAAACTGCGTGGAATTTAAGGTTCACAAACTATACGACGATACTCGTTTGCCCGAATATGCCCATCCTGGTGATGCCGGTATGGACGTATTTAGCCGTGAAGAATATCTGCTTAAACCCGGCCAACAACACACTTTTAAATTAGGCTTTGCGGCCGAGCTATCCGATGGCTATGTGGTTTTAATTTGGAGCAGAAGTGGGTTAGCGCATAAGCATGGTGTACACTGTTTATCTGGCGTGATCGATGCCGGTTATCGTGGTGAATACGTGGTCGGGTTGTATAATACCGGCCATGAACCATATCAGATTAAACAAGGTGATAAGATAGCCCAGATCCTAATCCAGCCAGTTGAGCGTGCCACCATTGTTGAAACTGATACTTTAACCCAAACCACCCGCGCCGATGGGCGATATGCCAGCACCGGGCGATAATCATATTCAATGACAAAATTAACTCACGAAGAAATAGAGTTGCTAAAGAGATATGTTACCGACCCGATAGGTAATGTATTTTGCGTCACCAATTTAGCCGGATTGACTGGTGCCGCCTACGCTCGTTACAGCCGAGCTAAGGGAGGCTTCAGGGAGGTCCTGCTGAAGGAATTTATCAAGGAGGGCGTAGTTGACCACCAGCACGCTTCCGAGCTCATTCAGCGCGTTTTAATTGCTTATGGGGATGATTCAGTCGGCGAGCTGGAAGGGGCGCACCTGTCTTTTGAAGAAATATCCATTTTGGCCACCAAGGAGATCGAAGAGTGCCGCATCGGCGGTTCCCCGATTGAGCAATCGACACGGTACGTGTTCTATGATCAAAAGGACGACCATGGCCACTTTCGCTATTACACTGATCCGGCCATAGCTTCATCGCCCTACGCTCAGCTGTATATCGAAACGATGGACTGGCTGTTTCAGACCTACTGCGACCTGATTGAGCCGATGCAGGAGTATTACCGCAAGTTGAAATCGCTAGAACAGGCCGAATATGACATAAAAGGCCAGGGCATTAAACAGCGCTGGGTCGATTTAACCGATCCGGCGGATCAAAAAGCGTTTAAGCGCACCTACCAGTCCGATATCCGAACCCGGGCTTGCGATGCGCTACGGGCTATATTGCCGTTAGCTACGCGGACAAATGTCGGCCTATTTGGCAATGGGCGCTTTTTCCAAAGCATGCTGTCAAGTCTGTATTCCAGTTCATTGCCAGAGGCGAATATGTTGGGCAATGCATCGCAAGCGCAATTGAATCAGGTAATGCCGGTGTATATCCGTCGGGCCGAGACCAACGCCTATCAAAATGAATGCGAGCAACGACAACAGGAATTAAGCGAAGAATATCTAAAGCATGTCAAACCGATGTCTGATGAGCCGGTCGCATTGTATGACAACGGCGCCAGCTACCTGGCCCACTGCCTGGCTGGCCAAGTGGTGACGCTAGATTTGGTGAAGAAAACCATGAATGAAATCCGGGATCAGCTGACCCTGGCTTTAATGTTATACCCAACTTCGAAGCACCCGCTTAATCAGCTGGTAAAGATCGTCGGTCAAATGACGCACGAACAACGTCAAAAGTTGATTAATGGCTACGTGGGAAACCGGCGCAACCGGCGTGATCGTCCCTACCGGGCCTTCGAAAGCGGCTATGACTACACATTTGATTTGGTAACCGACTTTGGGGTATACAAAGACTTGATGCGACATCGGATGACATCGCAATTACGCCAGCGATTTTCTCCCTTATTAGGTTTCAATATGCCACCGGATATAATAGCCGCTGGCCATGAATCCAAGGTGCGGGAATGTCATGATCGGTCGGTAAATTTGTATAATACTTTAGTTAAGGATTTTCCAATCGCCGCTTCGTATGCCACGTTGCACGGTTCTAACGTGCGCTGGTTGATGGCCTTCAACGAGCGGGAGGCCTATCATTTATTGGAATTACGAACCACACCACAGGGCCATTCCGGTTATCGCCGGGTGGCGCAATTAATGCATCAGAAAATTAAGGAACGTTCGGCTTGGCGCGCCGATTTGATGAAGTTCGTTGATTATCATGAATATCAATGGGCGCGGGGAGACGCCGAAGCTAAACAACGCGTCAAAGAAAAAGATTTGGACAAGAAGATCGGCCACTTAGATACCCTATAGGTTGCTCGATAGCGGTCGGGTGGTTGTGATATACTTAACTAAACAAAAAAACCCATGAAACGAGCCGGTTATCTCATTGCTGTGTATGGCATAAACAATATCGGTAAATCAACCCAGGTTGAAAAACTGGTAGATTTCTTAAAAGCCAACAAATGGCCGTCCGAAAGTGTGAAATATCCGGTTTACCGGCAAAAACCGACGGGTCCGCAGATAAATTCGATATTGCGCGGCGGAAAAAAACAAGGCATTTCCGAGGAAGAATTCCAAATGTGGTATGTACTGAATCGTTTTCAATATGAGCCTGTTCTGCGAAAAAAAATTCAGCAGGGTAAGATTATCGTAGCGGAGGATTATAAGGCGACCGGGATTGCCTGGGGGGCCACCAAGGGCGCTGACCTGGACTGGCTGGTAGATCTGAATAAGCCGCTATTAAGGGAAGATCTGGTAATATTGCTGGACGGTGAACGTTTCTTAGCGGGTAAGGAAAAACGGCACCTGCACGAAGGACGGGACGATTACATGAAGCTATGCCGCCGCTGGTATCAGAAATTGGCGGAGATGTACGATTGGAAAGTCGTCAATGCCAATCAGTCAATCCAACAAGTGCACGAAGATATTTTGGAAATTGTTTCAGCATTTTTACGCCAGCACAACACCTGGCAGTAAGACGGATAATATTATGGAATTAGAGCCGGTCATCGGCCTGGAAATTCACGTGCAGCTGAAAACTAAGAGTAAGATGTTTTGCAGCTGTGACAACGCGGGAGAAAACCAGCCGCCCAATACAACCATTTGCGAAATCTGCACTGGCCAGCCGGGTACACTGCCGATGTTAAACGAACAGGCGGTTGATTTTGGCATTCGGATCGCGCTGGCGCTCAATTGCCGCATACCCCATCAATCGGTGTTCAGTCGAAAGAGTTATTTTTACCCCGACTTACCAAAGGGGTATCAAATATCGCAGTATGACCAACCGATCGCTCTGGAAGGACAGTTTACTTTTCCGGTTGATGGTGAAACGAAGACAGTTGGCATCATCCGCGTTCATCTTGAGGAGGATACGGCTAAAATGACACATCTATCCAGCAGCGGAGAAAGCATGCTTGATTACAACCGCGCCGGAACGCCGCTGGTGGAAATAGTCACGCAACCTGATTTCCACACCCCTCAGGAAGCCAAGAGATTTTTGCAGGAATTGCGATTATTATTTCGCTACTTGGATGTTTCAGACGCCGATATGGAGAAAGGCCATCTGCGATGTGACGCAAATATATCGCTCCGGCCAGTGGGAGAGTTGAAGTATTATACCAAAATAGAGATAAAGAATTTAAACTCATTTAGATCGGTCGAAAAAGCGCTGCAATACGAGATCGAACGTCAAACCAAGCTCTGGGAAGCGGGCCAGGCGCCCAATCAGCACGCCACGCGCGGCTGGAATGATCAGCGGAATATTACGGTCGAGCAGCGCACCAAAGAAGGGGAGGCTGATTATCGCTATTTCCCCGAGCCTGATTTACCGCCACTGAAAGTTACCCAGGCTGAAATTGAAAAAATGCGCATCACCATGCCGGAATTACCGAGCCAGGCGCGCATACGTTTGAATGACTCATACGGGCTTTCGATTACCGATATTGATGCGATTGTCTCAGATCGGGTACTTCTGGAATATTATGAATCAACCATGTCAGAACTGGAAGCCTGGCAGGAATCAGAGGGTCTGGAAAGCGAGCCCACTATGACAGAGGAATCGCGAAGACGGCTGTCAAAAACAACGGTCAACTGGCTAATTCACAAGCTGTTAAAAATGATTGCAGACTCCAAGTCTGGTTTTGAGGATTTGAAAATAACACCGGAAAACTTTGCCGAATTTATCAACCTGATTGACCGGGGCAAATTGCACTCGGCTATCTCGGGTGAAGTTTTGAATCGTATGTTCGCTACCGGGCAAGACCCCTCCAGCATAATTGAAGAACGCGGCTTAAACAAAGCCGGTACTTTAGAGGATTTAGATTTGATAATCGTAAGGGTATTAAATGCTCATCCCAAGCAAATTGCACAATATCAATCAGGAAAGATTGTCGTACTCCAATATTTGATCGGACAAGTAATGAAAGAAACCAAAGGCAGCGTGAACCCGGATTTAATAAAGGATGCGTTACTAAGTAAGCTAAAATAATATGAATGAGCGTGGATCACATATGCAGGAGTATATCGAAGGCAGGTTTGGGCGGATGGAGGGTGAAGAAATTACTGACGCTGAACTGGAGGCCGCGAATAGAAGAAAGCGGGCGATAAAATCCGGTCAGGGAGACGGAGGTGAGGCTGGCGTTTTTGAGAGCGATGACAAAGAAAACGAACAGGAAGACGAGCCAGTTTAATACAAAAAAGGACCACCGGTGACGTTGGGAGCAAACCGCCCAGAGATCGCCAGGGTTGGGCGTTCCTTCCGGACGGGATTGACAAACGTCGCTAGTGGGTTGGCATCATCCACTCACGCGTGTGTTGTCACGTTGGTGGCCAGTGGCTGGCTCGGATGATGAAGTGATGTCGTGAGATTAGCACAAAACGCAGCAATGTCAATGTTACGTTATATGAAACCTTATCGCGAAAAGGTTGAAAAGTGTGAAAATTTTTCCTAACATTAGGTAAATAACAGTAATAATTATCCACCATATAATCACACAACGACCACTGTAACATTCAGGCAAAATATGGTATTATTATCACTAAGCGGTTTCAATGTGGGCCAATCAAATTAAACCATTACATATAATTTAATTAAAAAAAGACAATGAACTACTTCATGGAGGCATTAAAAAAGTACGCCGTATTCAATGGACGAGCAAACCGGGCAGAGTATTGGTATTTTGTTTTGTTTTACATTATTATCGCTGTGGTGCTGTCGATAATTGATGCCGTTCTAAAGACTAAGGGTACTCTGACGTATTTGCTATCGCTCGCTTTGTTGCTGCCGAATTTGGGATTGACGGTTAGGCGTTTGCATGATATCGGCAAGAGCGGACCGTGGATTTTCGTCTCGTTAATACCGGCGATTGGTTCAATCTGGCTGCTGATTCTGTTGGCTACGCAAGGTAATCCCGGTGACAATGCGTATGGCAGCCCATCAAAGCCGCTAATGGCCACCCCGAAACCTCCTACAACAGCATAAAGTATTAACAAAAAACTGGGTTGAAATTATACGATCCAGTTTTTTTGTTATTTATTCTGGGCAACAAAACGCCGGCAAAGTGCCGCAGCGGCACTTCTGTTTTTTATCCAGTGAATATTGGTACGTTTGCGGTACCAGGTTAGCTGCCGTTTGGCGTAGTGACGAGTGTCGCGCTTGATCAATTCAATCGCTTCATCACGGCTGATATCGCCACTGAGCCATTGGCCGATTTGGCGATAGCCGATACCAGACATGGCCGGACGCGACCAGCGATAGCGCTTGGCCAAACGTTTGACTTCCGCGATCAGGCCTTGTTTAACCATCAAGTCAACTCGCTGATTGATACGCTTGTAAAGCTTGGCGCGATCAATGCTGGCTCCCAATTGCAGGGTATGATAGCGTGGTTTTTTGGCAGCCGTTTGCGAACTGCTATGGTGTTTTGTCTGCTCAAGGGCGCGAATGACTCGGTGTCGATTTTTTAAATCAAGGGATTGTGCAGCAGCGGGGGAAAGTTTCTGAAGCAACGACGCCAATTGGGTAGTAGTTTTCGTTACCAACTTTTGGCGTAAAGATGCATCGGGGCCAGCTGTCGACAAAGAGTATCCTTCAGCCAGAGCTGTCACGTATAAACCCGTACCACCCACAATAAAAGGTAGTTTGCCTTGTTGCCACACTTCGGTCAAAACTCGATCGGCGTATTTCATGAAATCGGACAGTGTAAAAACTTGATTGGGCGTAACCAGATCTAGGCCATAATGCGGCACCACTTTACGTTCCGCACGGCTGGGTTTGTTGGTGCCAATATTCATATATTTATAGACTTGCCGCGAATCGGCACAAATTATAACGCCATTAAATTTCTTAGCCAATGACAAGGCCAGCGCAGACTTGCCCGATGCGGTTGGGCCAACCACATTAATCAGAAGATTGCGGTAATTACGTTTATTTTTCATCTTGTTTGTCAGGTGATGTTCCGTTCAAACTCCAAGCCGTAGCGCCAGATACTTTCACGCGCACAAATTGGCCGGTTAAGTTAATGTTAGTCGCGAACTTGATATTCTTGAAGCCTTTCGTATGACCATAGGCCGTGCCATTTTTACAACGCTCGACCAACACATCCTGTTCCATGCCAGCCAGCGGTTGGTTGTTTTCGAGAGCGACTTCAGCCAATACTGCGTTCAAGCGATTAAAGCGGCTCAGCTTATCGGCTGGCGTGACGTCATCGGGCCAATCGTAAGCCGCATTGCCGGGGCGGGGTGAATATTGAGCGATGTAGGCCATATCAAATCGTGCCTTACGTACCAGCTTTTCCGTCGCTTGATAGTCAGCCTCGGTTTCTCCGCAAAATCCCACAATGATATCAGTACTGATCGTGGCGTTTGGTATCAGCTGGCGAATTTTCGCCACCCGTCCCAGATAGTGTTCGATCGTATATTGACGGTTCATTCTTTTTAATACATGATTGGAACCAGACTGAACAGCCAGGTGGACATAGGGGGTAATGCGATGATTCCGAGCCATTGTTTCAATCAGCTGATCGTTCATGTCATAAGGGTGGCTGGTGATAAAGCGAATCCAATAGTTGCCATCAAAATTTGCTACATTGTTCAGTAGCTGGCTAAAATTCATTGGATTCGATACGGATCGTTTTTGGATTTCTAGTTTACCCGCGGCATTTGATTTCATTATCGAAACTTTTTGTTTCGGCAGATTTATCGCCACGCCCTCAAAATCCCAGCCGTATGAATTGACATTCTGTCCCAGCAGAGTGATTTCTTTATAGCCCTTGCTGACTAAAGCGAGCACTTCGGTGATGATATCATCGGGCAGGCGTGAAACCTCGCGTCCGCGGGTCAGGGGAACGGCGCAGTAACTGCAGAACTTATTGCACCCGGAAGAAATAGGCACAAAGGCTTGAAATGTCGATTGGTACGAAGGAGCGATGCTAAAATACTCGTCCAAAGGCGCGGTAGTACTGACAACGGGATTTGTCGGTTTCGATTTTAGTAATTCGGGCAGGCGATTAAGGTCTTTGGTCGGTAGGATATAATCGAACATCTGGCTCAGGGTGCGCTTGTCGGCATCAAGGACGCAGCCGGTCAGCACGGTAACAAATGGCCGGGTGGCCCGATACTGCGCCCAGCGTTCCGCCCGCCCGAATATCCGATCGACCGCTTTTTGGCGGACGGCGCAAGCCAGCACCATGATTAAGTTGGCCTCGCTTTCGTGTTCGGTCGGTTCATATCCCAAACCGGCCAATATTGTTCGAGCCCGCTCGGCGTCCGATTCGTTCATCTGGCACCCGAAGATCTGGATATAGTATTTCATGACTTAATATGTTTGATTATGCTGTCTAAGTCAGATTCATTAAAATGAACGAAGGAAAATTTAATATTGTTGCTGTGCTTAGAGATATATTCAGCTATTTTATACATTGTCCAGTTACAAAATGTGGTCGTGGGTACTTTTGATATTTGAAAACCACTGGCATTATTCGTATCGAGATAGTAGCAGTCCTGACCGGGTCGCGCAATCTTCTTGTTACTTCCAAAAGTATTTATCGCCACGGCCTCAAACTGGGTGGCTTTTTTCGTATGGGCCAATCCGATAATACGTTTGGGTATTTCACTGACCAGTTTGCGCTCGAATCTTGCCAGGTCGCTATTTAACGAACCAAACACAAACACATCAACGTCATTTTGACGAAACAAATCTAGATGTTTATTCGTACGAAAAGAGTAGCAAAGGGTGCTTCCCATGGTTGAATACTAAATGACTTTATCGATCCTTATTATACAGTAGGTAATACCAGTGAAACATACGCAATTTTGAGCAAAATGTCAAAAACACCTTTTGGTCAAAAGGTGAATATGACAAGCAGATTACAGTACAATGTTTCGGCGTATGCGACGCCGGGGACGAACGGAACTGGTAAACTTAGCGCAGAGCGCTACCAGTGAAGGAAGTCACCGATGTCGTATAAGCCGTGTTATACGAGGGTGGGCGTAGCGCAGTAGAGCGAAAGCGCAGCGTCCCCCTTGAGTTTGAGTTGGGGCGTTCCTCTATTTATCTTTTAATTCAATGTCAGCAAAACATAAAAAATGATCAGCCTTGCCATTTATTATATCAGAATTAGAAGATTCCCATTCTTTTGAAACAATGATTTTATCATAAGTTCTTCCTTTTGGAGTTGTTGGATTATTCTTTAAAACAAATTTAAAATCATTTTCAAATACATTTGGAATTAACTTTTCAATTTCATCATTAAAATTCATATCAGCACAGATTATTTTTGGCATTTTCTCATGAAGAATAATTATTTCAATTTGGTTTCTAATCTCTTTAAATTCACCATCTAAAAAATTCTTACCAAATTTTCTGAATGGAACCATGTGCCCAGATAGTACTCTAATGTTTGTTCCTTTAAAATCCAAGACCGCTTCCATGAAACCTTTATCATGAGAAAATGCCGTTTTCCCTCTCCATTCAAATTGGAGATTAGGATTAGGGAGTAAATTGAATTTTGATGAAATTACAGGGAATCTGCTGATGATAGAAATTGATAATTTATCATTATCTTTTAAATGGGAACCCGCTATTGAATGAGTCGTAATATATTGAAACCCCAAAGAATCAGCAATTATCTTTGGCTGATCATTTTTTTCAGAAACATGAATTTCTTGGAAACATGCAATATCTGGATTTATTGATTTTAGCTCTTGGATAAAGTAGTTAATATCTTCAATATCATATTCATGTTTCTGATTTGATTCTATGAAACCCCCACCAATATTCCATGTTGCAACTCTCATAATATGGGATTAATAAGTAAATATTTAATAATGTTTTGCTGGCTGTAGTCCCAACTCTATTTATGTACAACGTTTCGGCGTATCTGAAGTCTCGAAGTGAGTGGGGGGGGGGTATAATAGCACGGAGCGCTACCGCCTAAGCGAACGAATCCATATCGGATATACCGTGTTATACGATGAAAATATTATCCGTGTCCTTTAGGATTAAGCGTAATTTCCTCACCGCCTCCGAGGAGCTGAACTTCTCCGTCTTGGACAAGCAGTGCCTGGCCATCATTGAGCACCCGAACCGGATATTGCAGGTCTTTTGATTTTTCTTCAAGCATTGCCCTCATCTCCAGTGTGTAATGAGCTTTGAGTAAAAAAGGCACTAGGTTCATGGCAGTATAGTCTATGATACCGCATTGATCAAAACCGCGATTTGACCAGGTTGCCACAATAATTGACGGACACACGATATATGAACCAGCAGATGAACCAACGTACACAACACCTTTTTCGATCAGTCCCTTGAGAACACTTTCAAAGCCGCTTTCACGGACGGCTTTTAATAAGTAGAATGTGTTTCCACCCTCAACCATGATAATATCGTATCCGTCGAGTGCCTTTTTTAATTCTGATTCATTCTTACCGGCAATATCAATTTCCGTGTAGGAGAAGTTCAGCTCATTCATTTTTTGCCGATGTCGATCGACATAACCTGTATCATTGACCTTTTTCGATGCAGTAATAATGTATGCGATCTTACAATCGGTAATTTTCTTCGGCAAAAACTGATCTATATTATGGGCGGTGATGAACTGTCCGCTGGAAGTAAGAATTAGAGTTTTCATAGAGTCAGGATAATATTTATTTCGTATTACGTTTCGGCGTATCTGAAGTCTCGAAGTGAGTGGGGGGGGGGTATAATTGCGCGGAGCGCACCCCGAAACGAACGAGAGATTTGGGTGGAGCAAATGAGGAATTCTTGATTATTTTACCTTAAATTAGGACTTTTTACAATTCAATTTGCTCCTTGACATTTTTCAATAAATGTAATATACATTAGTGTCTCGTAATGCCACGAGACGAAAATGGCCTAAAAAGGGAGGAGCCATGGCAACAAGTCAGACTGCTACTTTTACGTGGGGTGGAAGGATCTATTCGGTAAAATCAGACAACCGCCGTAACGAGGTTCGTCTCCCCGATGGAACTTGGATAAAGGTGCAGTGGAGCAAGATCGGAGATGACCCTTGGATCGTCACGCCACTACATGCAATGGATCCCCACGAGGCCGTCGAGGTGGCCGCTACAGACCCGTCGATCACCACCTGAGAAGCGACAGCTTGATCTCAGTTTGTGTTGAGCCCCGCGTGGACTTCTGTTCCCGGGGCTCCCTTTCTTTTTCGAGACATTAAAAACGTAGTCTGAATCAAAGAAATAATCATGAATTCCTTATTTGCGGAACCAGATACACAGTGTTGTACGGTGTCGTGTTTTTGGCCATTATTAGCCACATTGATCGTCTAGCCATTGACATTTTCTGTAAGATGCGATAATTTACTTTGTCGAGGAAATGGTATTGTTGTGGTGTGTCCTGGCCCATGGGTCGTCATAGAAGGAGGTGGTCATGGCTCGTACCCCGCAGGAGATAGTCGAGAGTGTTCTCGCATGCATCCCCGACTCGGCTCCGGAGAAGGAGGTTCTGAGGGCTCACTTTGATGCGGATATGAAGACCCCTATGTTTCCTAACCTATCATGTGCTACCCCTGAGGTCCTCCAGGCAAAAGACATCAGACGGATAGCCGACGGCTGCCAAGCCTGCCAGGAGGTGTTCGGAGATCTCTCGTGGCCCGACTGGAAGGAAGAGCTCGCGGCCTATCTTCTACAGGCCGGTAAATAGGAGGTTCAACAGACATCCGCACACCCACGAGACCCACGGAGCCTACTCCAGGGTCTCGCTTCTATTTGTGAAAAAACACGATATCGTACAGCGTTTGCGTATATGCGACGTGCTAATGTCGTATACGCGCTGTTGTATGATGTCAATATTTATCGTTAGAACAGCAGCGGATCGTGACTAAGACCTTTTTGCCAAAGAAGGGCAAGGGTGATAATAACGAATGGGAGGATATATCGAACTGTTATTTTTACCTTTCGTTTATTGACCTTCAGTTTGAGCCGAGTGAGTACGTGGTACCAGAAGGTCATGTCCGGGTCTGACTTGCCGAATTGCTGAAAGGTGAGAATACATCCACCAATAACGATATTCTGTATCCACAGAACGATCGCCGCTATTGCAATTAGCCACCAGGAAAAGAATAAAGGCGAAATGAGGATGATAGCGAGTAACGTGAGATGTGCCCAGAATACGGGCCGATAATCGTTTTGCTGGTTCAACATTCTTGGAAGAGAAATATTGATGTCATATAACGTGTTAGGCGATGTGGCGCTCAACGAATACTGTTAGGAAGCGGGGAGACGCTCGGTATCTCCCCTGGATAGTCGCAAGGATCTAAACTAAGAAGTTGGAACGGGCTTTCCAGTCTCTCGGTAGTGCCCCAGATATTGCCTCTCCCTCTCTGCACCACCCTGTTCTTTGTATGCCTCATCCGAGTAGAATGTGCCGGTAAAGATCACCTCCACGGTTCCGGTTCCACTGTCTCGAACGGCAATTTGGGTAGTTTCAGCCGCAGCGTTCAAGGTGAACCGCGGGGCAGAATCTGGTCCAGTACGCCGAACAATGAGCTCTTTCATCATCATTACCTCCCTTCAGTAATTGGTCCGAGCTTCCTAACAGTATTCGTTCTTTCAAAGAGCGCCGTGTTGCCTAACTAGGTATTGTACGCCGTAATAAGAACTGCTTTTTCTTAAGATCAGCTTTTATCAGTTTCACAATCTCTGGAAACTCAGATATTTCAAAGTGACCATTAATACGAGGGTATACGATAATATTTGCATTTTTTAGTTTGACGGCATACTTTTTGGCGTGTGAAGGAGGTACTACGCCATCATTTTTTGAGAACAGTAAGTGAAGTATTGGTGAATTTTGCTCAAGCAATGATAAATCCACTGGTAATTTGAAGCCGCCAACCAAGTCATAGTTTGGCAGAGAATCGTCAAACGGTGGACAGACTAAATAGGTAGCAAGTATTTTTTTGGGAAATTTATTTTCCGAAAGGTACTTTGCCAAAAAAATGCCGCCGAGAGACCCGCCGATTAAAATAACGCCATCTCTCAACAGAGGAAAGTGCCGTTCGAAATGTAACGCCCATTCTCCATACTTGGCGTTATCTTGAAGGGGCATCCGAGGTCGTATGATTTCGAAATTTGCGCCAAGTTTCTTATCTAAAAACGTAGTGTGCCATTTAATTCTGTAAGGCACTGATATTTTACGAGTCTTTAAAAAATGCAAATATGTCTTTTGGTTCCTAAAAGTATCACCGCCGTGAATGTAAAATATCTGAGTTTTCTGCATAGATGTTAATTAATGAGTTTTTATTATGGCGTACAACGTTTGCTTATCATGCGCCGTGCATAGTATGACGTATATACGCTGTTAGGCGATGTTTGTCTCTCAACCGTTCGTATCTTGATAAAGCTTGAAAGCAGCAATTGCCTCATCGATGATGGTCATATCCAGTATACGCTTACTTTTTGGATTCTGGTAGTATTCTCGAATCCACGGAAGAGCGTCTTCAATTCTTTCGACCACGAGATCGGATGTAGAGAGTAAGAAAGGGTGAATCCAATCCCCAATGAGACTGCCGTTGAAAACAATGTTGGACCGGCGATGATGAGTGTCTTTCGGAATGACGGCGATGACTGGCCGGGAAAAATACTTGGCGATGAGTATTTCTTGAGCCGTACCAGCGCCAATACCTTTTCCGATTTCTTTTTCGGCGTCTACAATGATGAGATCGGATGATTTGATCATACTCGCATCATGACCGAACGTGAGTTGAGGCTGTGATTCGTCCTTCCAATCATCGCCGTCAACGAATTCGACACCATCAAGTTTTGAAAGCACCTGTGTGTAACGTGTTTTCCAGTCAGTCCAACCCTTTCGGTGGTCATCACCTTTTGGAATGGAACCGATGAAGCAAATCTTGAAACTCATACCAGGTAAATTACAATCTTAGTTGAGAGGCAACGTTTGCGTGTGTACGAAGTCGCTGGTGAATGGAGGGGGTACAATAAGGCCGGAGGCCAACCCCCATAATGAACCGGCGATTTGGGCGGAGCGGCATTTCGAACGCTACTCAGGTTTGAGGAACTTCTAAAACTTCCCTAATCCACCTCAAGTATAATCTTTAAACGCGGAGCCGTACACACACTGTTGCATGCTGTTTGGGTTTGGTTCGGGTTGACATAGGAACAATTTTGTGATAAGAATAGCACGGTTCCTTTCCAATCTGCTCGGCACCTGCTTGGCAGATTTCCGTGGTTTCTTACCACCTTCCAAGGAGGCTAAACATGCCCGATCTGCACATGAACTTCTTTACGCCGTCGGATCTGCTCCGGCTTGAGCAGAGTACAGCGCTCTTGATCCGAGCGATCAGACAAAGCATGACGGGATCCGAGAGCGGTGAAAGTCGTCTCGAGATTGACTTCAGGACGACCGCGAAAAACGTCGACGTCGTGAAGGGTGCACGCTGGCATATCATTCCTAGCCATGGTTGCCGAGACGTCCTTCCGTGCTTTAGTGAGTTTTATGAGTCGGATATCATTCAAGTGCCGAGCAATGTGGCCTGGAGAGACTACTACGAGCTACTCTTTCTCAAGGTTTGTAACGGGCTTGCGGGCACACTTGTCCTCGAAATGAGTAGCTCGGGCCGAGCGAGAGTGACTCTCCACAAGTCTGCTTGAGCACTTAGCTGCAACGTGAGATCTAGACCGCTGGTAAACGCTGGCGGTCTTCTTATTTAAATTTAAAGAACCAAACCCAAATGGCATATAACGTTTCGGCGTATGCGACGCGGAACAACGTGGAGTGACGTATACGCCGTGTTATATGATGGAACAATACATTCTTTACCCGACTGAAGGGAAGGGTTTGGGAATCAGGGCAATTTTTCTTCGGTTTTTAGGGCATTAACGCTTGACATCTCTTTGAAATGGTGATATGATTCCCCATTCTGTTTCTGGGCGGTTTTTCTTACAAGGATGCTGTAAGACGAACCCAGAGCAGGGGTTCGTTGTCAGCATTATCACATACCGAGGGGGATCCATCGATGGACACGATTCAGTTCGAGTACGAGGGCAAGAGCTACTGGGTGGGCATGGCGGCCTTCCACAAGAACCTCCCTATCAAGCTCCCGGATGGACGCATCCTGACGGTCACCGGAGGCTGGCAGGAGAGTATGCCGCCTCGGCCACTGGGACTCCAGATCCTCGAGTGTGCTAAGGCCACAGAGGTCGGGTAGGTGTGATGATACGTTCGCTTAGGTGGACGATGATCCTACGGGGCGTTGGTTCAAAGGAACCGCGCCCTTTTCTTATTTCAAACAGCAGAAGAAAAATTGCCCTGATTCCCAACCGCCACAGCAGGGGCGGAAAGAATGTGTTGTTCTGTCATATAACGGGCCGCGCCTGATGCGACGTGCCCGGAGCCACGCTCTGCGGGGTGACGGGCATGTCCGTATAGGCGCTGTTGTGCGATGTCGCGATTAGCGACGAGCGCAAACAGCGACGGCAGGAGCGGCCCGTTGTGGCGAAAAGCGAAGCGATTTCGTACAACGTTTGTGTATCATATGCTGTGTCGCGGTAGCGCATGGCAGATATACGCTGTTATGTGATGTGCCGCCCGGAGCCTGCATGATTTGTGAAATACGTTACACAATCCTTGGTAGATTTCAGAAAATTATCTGGAGAATCAGCTAATATTTTGAGTAACTCCTCTCTTGAAAACCATTTGATTCGTTCAACTTCTTCCTTTTGAATTGTAAACTCATTAATATCCCTATCCAGTAAGGCAAAATACCACTGGACGAAATACTTATGTTTACCGTCGTTCCTTTTATAAAACGCTTTTACAAAATGGTGGTTCGTCAAACCAATTTCTTCATCGGCCTCTTTGATGATGTTGGAGTCATAGGTTTCTCCTTCATCAACAGTCCCGGCGACTGCGGGACCCCATTTTCCAGGGTCGTTTTTTTTGTCGAATGATCTTTGGGCTAAGAGAGTGTCACCTTTAGAATTCTGAATCCATAAGGCCGAGACGCGATAAATATCCTCCGCATTTAAAGTTCCTCTTTCTTTCAATCCAACTACTTCGTCGTTTTCATTGACAATAAGTATTTTTGCCTTGCTCATACTCGTTTACAGTTCAATGATTTTCTTAGAGAGGCTCCGGGCGGCATGTCATACAACGGGCCGCGCCTGATGCGACGTGTCCGGAGCCACGCTCTGCGGGGTGACGGGCATGTCCGCATAGGCGCTGTTGTGCGATGTCGCGACTAGCGACGAGCAGAACAGCGACGGCAGGAGCGG